>WNFV01000142.1_pt1 | contig 94239 bp, 83 predicted proteins | sample 5400101 | NCBI WGS metagenome assembly WNFV01 (sample SAMN13153361, study PRJNA577476) | soil metagenome | isolation source: 115 cm soil or saprolite under grassland replicate 1 | place: USA:California | collected 2016-06-15
CTCCTGGCCATGCATGCGCCTCCCGTACGCTGAGCACGAGTTCGAGTCTTTTCAGGAGGAAGCGACCATGTCTCGACATAATGGAGGCCGAGTACGCATCGGCATCATCGGCACAGGCTGGTGGTCGACCCAGGCGCACCTGCCCTCGCTCGTGCATTACCCCGACGCCGATGTCGTGGCGATCGCCGACCTGAGCGCGGAGCGCCTGCGCCGCGCCGGTGACGCCTATGGAATCGAGCGCCGCTACAGCGACTTTCGGCAGATGCTCGACGCGGAGAAGCTCCACGGCGTGATCGTGGCGACCACCCACGCGACGCATTTTGAGATCGCCAGAGAGGTGCTGTTGCGGAAGTTGGGCCTGATGCTAGAAAAGCCCATGGTGCTGCACGCGCGCGAAGCCAGGGAACTGAATCACTTAGCGGAACGGCAAGGTGTCCCGCTGATCGTCGGGTATCCATGGCATTTCGTACCACAGCACGAGCAACTGCGTACGCTGATCGCATCCGGCTACCTGGGTAAGATTCAGCTGGTCGCCAACGTGTTCGCGTCGATGGTACTCGAATATTACCGTGGCAGGCCAGAAGCCTATGCATCGATCTTCAACTGGCCGGTCACCGGGCCAACCCCAGCTACCTACAGCGAGCCAAGTGTGTCCGGCGGCGGCCAGGGCAGCCTCCAGGTAACCCACTCGGCCGCATTGCTGCTCTGGCTGACCGCTCTCCGTCCAGTCAGCGTCGCCGCTTTTATGGAGAACTTCGATCTGAAGGTCGACCTTTGCGACGCGATCACGATACGGTTCGAGAACGGAGCGATCGGCACTATCGGAAGTACCGGCGGCATCCCGACCGCGCACTCCGGCAACCAGCAGCTCGAATATCGGATCTATGGCACCGAGGGCTACGCGCTGCTTGATGTCATGGCTGGGACCTGTGCCATCTATCGGAACGATGGCCGCATTGAGAAGCTCGATCCAACGCCGCCTTCACGGAGCTACCCGCAGGAGGCAACCTCGCGCCATCTGGTCGACCTGCTGTTGGGCCGCGATGTCAACCGCTCGCCGGGCGAGGTTGGGGTGCGAGCCGTCGAAGTGCTGGATGCTGCATACCGCTCGTCGGCCGAAGGACGGATCATTCGGGTGGAGGAACTCTAAGTGCCAATCCAGCGATCCCGGGCGCCGCAGGTAGTCTTTCAGCCACGGGCCTACCGCCATATCCAACGTGGTATCGACGACATCGTCGGTGCAGTGCGTCCGACGCTCGGGCCGTGCCCGCGCCTCGTCGCCATCGCGCGTCAGCCTTCTACCAACGCGCCGGAGCTGCTCGACAGCGGTGGGATCATTGCCCGCCGGATCGCCGAGCTGCCGAACCGTGACGAGAACGCCGGAGCGATGCTGGTGCGACATCTCCTGTGGCGCATTTACGAGCAGGTTGGCGACGGCACCGCAACAGCGGCGGTGATCTTCCAGGCGGTCTACAACCAGAGCGTGCCGTATATCATCGCCGGCGGCAGCCCGATGCGGATGCGCCGATATCTCGAACGTGGCGCACAGCTCATCCACGATGAACTCGCGGGCATGGTTCGCCATGTCCAGGGGCAGGAGCAACTGGCGCGGATCGCTGAGTCGATCTGCCACGAGCGGGAGCTGGCCGAGCTACTTGGCGAGATCTTCGACATCATCGGCGAGCACGGCCAGGTAGAGCTTCGATCGAGTCCAGGCCGCGGATTGGATCGTGAGTATGTCGAGGGGATGCACTGGGCCGGCGGCCTGCTTTCGCGCGAGTTGGCTGTTGATGTCGTGCGAATGCGCGTCGATCTTGAGAGCGTCGGCATCCTGATCAGACCCGCTCCAGCTTGTGCCAGTCATTGAGATGGCGCTGCAAGCCGGCCTACGATCGCTCGTGATCGTGGCGAATAGGCTATCTGATCGCGCCATCGGGCTATTGGTCGCAAATCGAGATGCTGGCGCGTTCCAAGCAATGGCCGTCAAGGCTCCTGGCCTGCGCGCCGACGATCAGGCGGCCGCGCTGGAAGATCTCGCCGTGCTGACTGGCGGGCGCCGGCTGCTAAGGGCAGCTGGCGATCAACTCGGCCACATCAGAATTGCCGACCTTGGGCGCGCGCGACGTGCCTGGGCAAACAAGGACCACTTCGGAATCGTCGGCGGCAAGGGCGACCCACGTGGATTACGCCAGCATGTCGCGTCCCTGCGCGCCACATACGCCGCCGTGGAAGACCCTCAGGCTCGTAAACTGCAGCGGCAACGTCTCGGCCGGCTGTGTGGCGGGGCGGCGACGCTTTGGGTCGGCGGCGCCACCGAAAGCGATATCACCATCCGAAAGGATGTGGCGGAGCGAGCTGCCGAAGCTCTACGAGGCGCGATTGCCGGCGGAGTACTGCCAGGGGCCGGCGTTGCGCTGCTGGCCTGCCGACCGGCGCTCTGGCGCGCGCTTGAACAGAGCGACGAGCCGGACGAGCGCGCCGCCTACCGTGTCTTACTCGACGCGTTATCCGCGCCCATCCACACGATCGCCTCGAACGCGGGCTATGACGCTGGCATGGTTATGGCCAATCTCGCTCAGGTCGGAAGCGGCTATGGGCTCGACGCGCGGTCCGGGCAGGTCGTCGACGTAGTACATGCTGGTATTCTCGACGTCGCCACAACCCAACAGATGGCGATATATAGTGCTATCGAGACAGCAGCGCTCGCGCTGACGATCGACGTTCTCGTTACTCGGGCGCAACCGGAAATGAAGGCAGCTAACCCATGACATGGCCCATGCGAGAAGTCTGTGGTACGCAGACAGCGGATACAAGCAGCGTGTACGCCATCGCTGTCTCTCCGAACTACGCGCGAGATGGCGGGTGTTTCGCTGCCTGCGATTCCGGTCTTTATCGCTCTGAGGATGGCGGCCGCACGTGGCAATTTGCCTACAGCGACTTCACCGGCGATACTCCCCCGTCGACGACCGCCGTGGCCATCTCGCCGGACTTTACGACCAGCCCCTACGTGTTCGCGGGTGGGCACGGCGGCATCCTGCGCTCGGCCGACGGTGGCAGAACCTGGTCGCTTGCGATTCTGCCGTCGCCGCCGCCGCTAGTGTCGACGTTGGCTGTATCACCGCAATTCATCCAGGACGGCACAGTGTTCGCCGGGACGCTGGAGGATGGGGTGTTTCGCTCGAACGATCGCGGTGGCCACTGGGTGGCGTGGAACTTCGGGCTGCTGGATCTGAGCATCTTCGCGCTCGCGGTCTCCCCGAACTTTGCGCCTGACGACACGCTCTTCGTTGGGACAGAGATCGGTATTTTTGTCAGCGCGAACGGCGGCCGCGCCTGGCGTGAGGTGGATTTTCCGATTGATCATGCACCGGTGCTCAGCCTGGCGCTCTCGCCAGGTTATGCCGAGGACGGCATCATGTACGCTGGCACAGAGACACACGGACTGCTGCGCTCGGATGACCGCGGGCATAGCTGGAGGTCAGTCGGCGAGGGCCAACTTAGCGGATCAGTGAATGCCATTACACTTGCCCCGGCGTTTCCACAGCGGTTGGAAATACTCATTCAGTTGGATGGAACGGTGCTGGTCTCGCACGATGGCGGCACCTCCTGGTCGGAGCGGGTCACGCTGCCGGCCAAGCAGCGCGTCGCCGCGGTCGCCGCGCCGCACGGGTTCGGCCGCGATGCACCACTACTGGTGGGGCTGGTTGACGGGGGCGTGGTACGCGCCTGATTTCCCAAGACCGCGCGGGCGCGCAGCAACCAATCGGTATCGTGAGAGATAAAGAGGGAGAGTCATGCGCCTGACATATGATCGTTACCTCGATCAGATTCTCGGTGGATGGATCGGCAACTCGCTGGGCGGCGCTATCGGAGCTCGTTTCGAGGGTAACAAAGACTGGATCGAGATTAGTCCAGAGGAAATGTTCCCGCCGCAGATGCCCCCAAACGACGACCTGGACCTACAGGTATTGTGGTTGAAGGTGCTCGAGGAGCGCGGATCGGCGTTGACCGCCGATGACCTCGCCGCTGCATGGCTGGAATGGTGCTGGTACCCTTTCAATGAATACGGTATCTTCCGGCGTAACTGGCGGCTCGGCATTCATCCCCCGGCGTCAGGTCGCTTTGCCAATCAATTCTGGGAGACCGGTCTGGGTTGCCCGATTCGCGCTCAAATCTGGGGCTACACCTTTCCCGGCGCGCCTGATTTAGCGGCGCGCTACGCACAGCTCGATGGATCGCTCGATCACACCGAACAATCAGTCGGCGCCGAGATGATGATGGCCGCGATGGTCTCCATGGCCTTCTTCGTGCCCGACGTGCGGCGGCTGGCCGCGCTGTCGATCGGTTACCTGCCCAAAGCTACACCCATCGAGCGCCTGGTCCGTACGGCCTTCGAGTCGTACGATGCGGGGCTCAGCCTGCGTGAGGCGCGTGACCGAGTGATGGTGCTCGCCGGGGTACCCGAGGCCTGTGACGCTCAGATCAACGTGCCATTCACGTTTCTCGGGCTGCTTTATGGCGGCGGCGATTTGCAAGAGACGCTGCTGGCGGCGCTGCGCTGCGGCTACGATACTGACAGTACGCTCGCCATGTGCGGGGCGCTTGTGGGACAACTCCATGGAGCCAGCCAGATGCCCGAGTCGCTGCGCCGACCGGTCGGCGATGAGCTCGTGATGGGCATCAGGTATCGCCGGCCCGAGATGTCGCTATCGGCCCTGGCGCGCGACACAGCGCGTGTTGGCGTGCTCCTCGCGCGCGAACGCCACACCGGTACACAGATCGACGGCGCGCCAGACATGCCGCCGCTGCCCGACACATCACGCCAGCCGGAAACCTGGCTGACAATTGAATACGATGGGCTTCCCGCGGCGGCGCCAGGTGACAGTGTGCCGGTGACAGTCAGAGTCGGTGGTCGGATCTCCGACGGCGCAAGGCTTATGGTCGACGGCCCGCCAGGCTGGATAATCGCGCCAGCCGCGGCGGCGATCAGCCCGGAGCGACGTGCCGTCCATCTGCAGCTTCACGCCCCCGCCGACGTAAGCACATGGCCGATGCGCAATATCTTCACTGCGCACCTGGAAGCGAATCCGCCGCTGACCTACACCTTTGGGATTGCAGGAGCTGGGCTATGGCGCCTGCTTGGGGTCTATTACGACGCCTTGCCGAATCCCCATGACCCGGCGCAATTACGGCGACGGTTCAACCATCACTTTGTCTCACTACAGCACGGCTACCTCCCTGAGCCGGATATTGATGTGGAGGCCCAATACCAACTCTGGTCGCGTCGGCTGGGGCGGCCGGCGCTGCTTGCCGCTTATGAGCACGAGGTTGATCTTTCGCGGCTGGTGGAGCTGCGCGGCCCCTATTGCGCCTATCTTGCACGCACGATCACCTCGCCGGATGATCGCTCGATCTATCTGGTTATCGGCAATACCGATAGTTATCGGCTCTATCTGAACGGGGCGCTGGTCGTGGAAGTGGACGAGCGGATCGCCTGGACGCCCTTTAATAATATCCATCGCGTCGCGTTACGTCGTGGGCCGAACCAACTGCTGCTCAAACTAATCAAGGGCAGCGACAGCCTGCGCTTTACGTTGGGGCTGCGCGCAGACACCGGCGACACGCGCGGCCACAACTGTGAGGATTGGTCGGTTGACCTGAGCGAGAGCCTGCAGTAGAGCGACACCACGGGGAGTTATGATGACCGTCACCTCGACCATAGCTTTGACCACGGCGACCGACACCATGCGGTTCAGTGCGGAAACGGGTACGCTAGTCTCGTTTCGTAGCCGAGCGGCGCCAGATCAGGAGTTCATCGCCGCAGGCACAAATACGCCTGTCTTCGTGGTTCAGTACCTCGACGACGAGCGCCGCTACCGCCAGCTGACGTCGCGCGACGCGACGGCCCAGATGAGCTGCGAGGATGTGGAGGGCGGATCGGTTCTTCGCGCCAGCTTCCCGCAGCTCGGCGGGATGGCGATCGAGGCGACCGTCACCGTGCGTGCGACACCCGACGATCGGTTTAGTCACTGGTCGCTGCGCCTGCGCAATGACGCCGACCTCGTCATCACCGACGTCCAGTTTCCGTTTATCGTCGCGTCCTACCAGCTCGCCGGAACAGCGGGTGCCGAGTCGCTGCTCTGGCCGTTGGGGGCCGGCGTGCTACTGTCGGCGCCGCAACCGCAAGATCTGGCGCCGGACTGCCCGCAGACCTGGCAGATGCGGCCGGAAAATGCCGACTCGCTCCACTACCCCGGCTTCACGACCGCGCAGTTCCTGGCATATTTCAATGATCGAGCCGGCATCTATGTGAGCTGCCGCGACCCAAGCGGCATGATCAAGCTGATCAAGCCTGTACACCACCCGCTGGGGCTGCGGCTTGGCATCGCGCATATCGGGGATTGGCCGCAGCACGGCGCGCGGCAGATCGAGTATGACATCGTTCTGGGAAGCTTTACCGGTGACTGGTACGCGGCTGCGGAGTTGTACCGCGATTGGAGCCGTATGCAGCACTGGGCACAGACACCGCTGAAGGCGCGCGCCGACGTGCCCGACTGGCTGCGGGAATCACCCGCACATATCATCTTGCGCATCCAGGGCGAGTTGGATATCGGGCCGGCTGAGCCCAACGACGCGCTCCTTCCGTACAGCAAAACTATTCCGCTCCTGGAGCGGATCGCAGAGCGTGTCGGCGCTCCGCTTGTGCCGGTGATTATGTCCTGGGAGCGTCCCGGGCCCTGGATCTATCCTGATTGCTTCCCGCCTGCCGGAGGCGCAGAGGCGCTCCGCGAGTTCACAGGCCTGGCCCGCGACCATGGCTGGCACATCGGAACCTTCTGCAACGGGACGCGCTGGGTCGTTGGTCACTTCTGGAGCGGCTATGATGGCGCCGACTACTTCAAGGAGCGCGGTGGCGAGCGATCGGTCTGCCGCACGCATACCGGCGAGCTTTGGAAGGAAGATTGGGATGCCACCTGGCGCCCAAGCTATCCATGCTGCCTGGGCGTGCCGCTAACGAACGAGATCGCCGTCGATTTCGTACGGATGATGATCGACATGGGCCTCGACTGGGTTCAGTTTTTCGACCAAAACATCGGGGCGAGCACCTTTGCATGTTTCGCCAACGACCACGGCCATCCCCAGGTTCCTGGCGCCTGGATGACCGAGCGCATGCGTTTGCTGATCGCCTCATTCCACGAGTTGGCTCGCCAGGAGGGCGAGAGCGGCGACGGAACGCGACAGATTGTTTTCTCTGTCGAGGGACCAGTCAATGAGTGTTTTCTACAGGCTTTCCAGATCTGCGATATCCGTGTAGTTCCACCCGGCCATCGCGCGGGCCACCGATTGTGGCATGGGTTTGTGCCGCTGTATCATTACCTGTACCATGAGTTCATGCTTATGCAGGGCGGGTTTGGTTCTGGGCCCGAGCCGTACCATCTCCAGATTCGGAACGCTTATAACCTGATCGTGGGCGAGATACCAGGCGCGGTGATGCAAGGCGACGGGCGATTGCTGAACAAAGACACGTTCAACTGGGCGCCGTGGGAGCCATACGTCGGCGACAACGAAGCGGCGCTCAGGCTACTTCGCGCCGCAATGGCGCTGCGCCGCGGCCCGGCGCGCGAGTTCTTAGTCTATGGGCGCATGCAGGCGCCGGCGCGGATCGAGCCGATCGTGCCAGTTCGCTGGCAGGAAAACGGCCACGATCACCAAATACCGCCAGTGTTTCACTCGGCCTGGAAAACGCTTGATGGAGGATTCGGACTGGTGTTCGCCAACTGGACCGCTGTGGAGCAGACCGTGCATATCGACGACTCACGGCTCGGCAACGATACGACCCAACATATCGCGGCGCCAGATCTCGAATCGCGATCTGTTTCAATCGGCAAGTCGGGCCTGGCGCTGCAGCTTCCGCCGCTGAGCTGCGCGCTGCTGGAGGTGAAAATCTAAGCGGCATCGTACCAGCCGCTTCAATCGGTTTGTGGAAGGAATGTAGCAAGATCAAGGAGACAGAAACAATGGCTCAGATCGATCGGGCGCCGGCCCAACAGTCGCAGTATCGCCAGACGCCGACGCCAGTTCAATTGGCCGAGTGGGTCGCCGACTTCGAGCGCGACGGCTTCGTGGTTCTGCGTGGGCTGCTCGCGCCAGAGGAAATCGCGGTGATGCGTGAGAAAGTCGTTCAATGCTTCGACGAACCCGACCTGGCTGGCAGCCCAAGCACCATCATTCGTCATCAAATGTTCCTGCGCGGCCCGATGTTCGAAGACTTGCTTGATCGCTCGCCCGTCATCGATTTCGTCGAGGCGATCCTGGGTGACGATTGCCATATGATCTCGATGAACGCTATTTATACTCGGCCTGGCCAGGGCATCGACAACTGGCACGTTGACGAGGCAGTCCACTTCCCGCGCCCAGCTGGTATTCCGCTAGACCCGCGCATCCCGGCGCCGTGCTTTATCGTTCAGGCGCTGTACTACCTCGTGGATGTCGATGAGCCGCTGGGGCCGACCCAGTTCGTGCCGGGCAGCCATCGCAGTGGCCGTAAACCCGATCCGGAGCTAGTCTACGAGGGCCGCGGAATCCACAACGTGATCGCGAAGGCGGGTGACTGTACCCTGCAAAACGGCCAGTCCTGGCACCGCGGCGCCACAAACACGACCAACGATCGCGCCCGAGTCGTTCAGCAGGTCAGCTATGGGCGGCGCTTTATTGCTCAGCGTCTCTACCCATTTGTTAACTTCCACATGCCGGAAGAGCTCCTTGAGCGCTCATCGTCACACCGGCAGCGCCTGCTCGGCGTCCATCCGCGCGGCCCGTACGGGTAGGCGCTTGAGCGGTGTTCGAGACATGTGAAGTGTGCGGAGCGAAAGATGCCCGGTACTTATGCAATAGGCGCTTATTACTGCCCGCTGTATCACGTCGATCCCAGGAATGAGGCAGCCCATGGTGCGGGCTGGACCGAATGGGAGCTCGTTAAGCGGGGCGAGCCGCGATTTCCCGGCCATCAACAGCCGAAAGTCCCGCTCTGGGGCTACGAGGATGAATCCGACCCGGCGGTTTTCGCCAGGAAGATCGACGCAGCGGCCGATCATGGTGTCGACTATTTCATCTTCGACTGGTATTACTATGACGATGGCCCCTTTCTGGAGCGATGCCTGGAAAGGGGCTATCTGCAGGCCGCAAACAATAGTCGTCTCAAGTTTGCTCTGATGTGGGCCAACCACGATTGGGTTAATATCCATCCAGCCAAACTGCATATCCCACCCGTGCTCCAGTATCCCGGCGCCGTTACGCGTGCGACATTCGATCGGGTGACAGACTATGTCATCGAGCGCTATTTCAAGCACCCCTCCTACTGGATGATCGAAGGTTGCCCGTACTTCTCGATCTACGAACTCTATCGCCTGATCGAGGGTCTGGGTGGGATGGAGGCGACCGCCGAAGCTCTGCAGCGCTTTCGCGAGCGAACACGGCGCGCGGGCTTCCCCGACGTGCACCTAAACGCGGTCGTCTGGGGCATCCAGATCCTGCCCAATGAACGAGCGATCACGAATCCAGCGGATATAGTGGCGCTCCTTGGACTCAATAGCATCTGCTCCTACGTCTGGATTCATCATATCAGATTGCCAGACTTCCCAGTCACAGATTACAACTGGGTGCTTAACCAATCGGTCGCCTATTGGCACGCGACAAGCGGTGCCTATAGCGTGCCGTACTTTCCAAATGTTACGATGGGCTGGGATGCAAGCCCGCGGGCTGTCCAGTCCGATCGCTACCTTGACGTCGGGTATCCGTTTATGCCAACCTTGGGTGGCAATTCTGTCACAGCGTTCAAGACAGCGCTGCTCAGAGTAAAAACATTCCTTGATACACGAGAAGGCCAGCCCAAGATATTCAATATCAACGCATGGAATGAGTGGACCGAGGGAAGTTACCTGGAGCCCGACATCATTCACGGAACTGGCTACTTGGAGGCTATCCGTGATATCTTCAAGGGGCGTCCAACGTAAGCCGCAATAAGGAGTAGTGATCAGGAGCTTGCGCATGGCCCATAACGGTTCGCCGATCCAGCTGCACCCACAGAATCCGCGCTACTTCCTCTACGAGGGCCAGCCGCTTGTGCTCATCACGGCAACCGAGCACTACGGCGCAGTCATCAATCGCAATTTCGATTATGTGGCCTACCTTGACGAGGCGGCTGATAAGCGGGCCACGCTCAGCCGCTGCTTTTTACTCTTTCGGGAACTGGAGCACTACCTGCTGAACCCGCACTCGTCGTGCAAGCCAATCCCGAGCGAGTATATCGCCCCATACCTGCGCGCGGGACCCGGCTACGCCACCGATGGGTATCCAAAGTTCGACCTGGACCAGTGGAACCCAGAATATTTCACACGGTTGCACGGCTTCCTGGGCGCGGCGTCGCAACGTGGCATCGTCGTCGAGTTGACGCTGTTCAGCAACACCTACGCCGACGCCATTTGGAAACTCAATCCGCTCAACAGCGAGAACAACGTCCAGGGGATCGGCGCGATAGCATGGCAGAACTACCTCACCATGCGCGATCAAGACCTATTCGAGCACCAGCTAGCCTATGTCCAGAAAATCGTCCGCGAGGTCAACCACTACGACAATATCTACTTCGAGGTTTGCAACGAGCCTTTCGGCGATTACCCAGACCACGCCAGCGCTGCGGAGGTCGAAGCATGGCACGATGCTATCCGCTCAGCAATCCGTGAGGTGGAGTTCAAGCTGCCAAAGCGTCACCTGATTTTTCAGGTCGCAGTCGAGCGTTCGCGTGTTGATAATGAGCTCGATCGACTGGTTGATGAACCAACGATCGATGCAATCAACATACACGATTACCAGCAGCTTTCCTATCGCGGGCACGTTTTGCCGCCACTGGCACGGTTCATGCAGGGCGACCTCCGATTGTGGCGAATCAATTATCTGTGGACAGTTTGTCATAGCGCGTCCAAGCCGATCATCTTTGATGAAGATAATGCCGCGACCAGCAGCCTGGACGAGGAGGCATGGACAATCCACCGGAAGCGAGCGTGGACTACCGTCTTCAGCGGCGGGCACTATAACATGATCGACTTTTCCATACAGTCCAGCGGGCAAGAGGCTGGCTCGCCGGCCGCGCGCGCCCACATCAGAACCTGGTTGAAACATCTCTCGACATTTATGCACGCGATAGACTTCGTGCGGATGGTGCCGATACGCGACTTCTGTGCGAAATTACCGGAGGCGACTCTGGCGGCAACCCTGGCAAATCCGGGTGAGGAATACGTCATTTACCTTGCCGACAAACGCGAGAAGGACGAACGTGGTGTGGGCGAGCCTTGTGCCGGATCGATCGAGTTTGCACTTCCCGCGGGTCGCTACGATGTCAGAATGTATTCACCAGCAAGCGGGAACTACACCGACCAGTCGCACATAATTAACGGAGGCCCTGTTACGATAGCGCTGAAGTCATTTACTCATGATACCGTCTTGCATATTATCGCGGGATAGAAGGTGCCGTCCAATGGCTTTGTTGCATAATTCAACGTATCGTTGTGCGGAAAACAGACTCTTCCGTTGGCCGATGTCCGTTATGACCGCATTTTCGCGCGGTGGGATCGCTGCTCTGGCCTGCCGCCGCGCAATTGCCTGGTGACAGCCTATTGTGTCATATGCGCCATCGGCCGAGACTTGCTCGATCGGCTCGGTGATCGCCGGCAGAAGCTGCCCCAGCACTTCACAATCACCGACATCGCGTTCGGTCGTCACCACCGCGAGAACCTCGCCCGTGGCTTGATCTACTCCCAGATGCATTTTGCGCCAGGTCCGGCGTTTGCTCACGCCGTGCTGGCGCCGTTTCCACTCGCCTTCGCCATAGATTTTCAGTCCAGTTGATGTGTTGCCGCCGTTTTGCCGGTTCAGTTGCCCACAGCGTGCACCGTCTAGCGGAGCGATGATTAGCTGCCCGGCGCCCGGCAAGAGATGGCACTGAATTGGCATGATCTCGCGCGTTGTAGGGGGCCGAACTGCATGCGTGTGTTGTGCGGCAGATCCTCTATGGTGTGAAGAAGGAACTTATATACTGCAGGCTTTACTCCGCCACAATGACGTTCCGAAAGGTGACTGATAAACGGCGCTCGCGTGGAATCACTTGCCCATCGATGGTGTCCTGCTGACGTTTGGCGATACCGTGCGTCCACTGATAGCGTGCCTCGCCGCGGAGCACCAGCAGACTGCGCGCCTCGAGGAGAATCGGCACATGGTGTTCCTTTTGCTTCAGATCCATGACAACTGGTGCCGCAAGTGAGAGGCTGATTACGACGTCGTCAAAACAGGGCACGCAATAGATATGGCTGGCGATACCCTGTCCTGGCGCATACTCGTTGATGATTGCCTGGTCTGGGGCCTTGCTCACCAATCCATCAGCAGCGAGTTGAACCGCAATGCGTTGGAGCCAAGCCGGCAGGGCGCCTAAGCGTGAGGCAGGATCAACATGTTTGGCTCGATAGTCGTAGACATAGCCATAATGCTGCGTACGACGCGCGAGATCGCCACGCCAGGGCTGGGCATCAATGGTATCGATCAGAACGTCGTGATGGGGGTGGCTGATGTAGTGGGGGATATACAGCAGGCCCGAGATACCAAACATCGCCGTGCCTCCTGCGCGCAAATGAGTAGTTGATGTGCTCAGATTATAGCACGGATGTTCGCTCTTGTATAGAGCTACTCTAGCGCATTCAATGCGATTGAGCTGCTATGGTCCGGTGTGTATTGATATGGCGTCACGACGGATTGCACATGAGACGCGGTCGAGGCGCGCTGCACGAGAATGCGCCAAAATACGCATGATCTCGCGCGCCGCAGAGGTCGAGGTGCAAATGTGTGTTGCGCCGCTCGTACTGATGATCGGACAGGCAAGACACAGATCAACTTCAGTCTTCTGATCAGCTCTTGCTTGTTCAGTGCCTCACTTCTGGCTGTAGTGCATATCTGACATCGTAATGGCGAGCGATTGGCTCAACTTTGGATAGGAGACGCCGTGCTTCTGGCTCGAACACTGGCACTTCGTACTCTGAGCCCGCGAACGCCTTGACCGCGTCCAATGACTCAAACATGTTCACCGTGACAAATTCTGTTTCATCTGCGTGATCGTGGCGTAAAATGTAGCCGCCGTGATATCCTGAAATACCTTTCAGTCCAGGGTAAACGACCTCACGTAGCAGGTGCTCATAGGCATTGGCATCCGCGGCTTTGGTCCATCCTCGCCAGACACGTGCAATCATGATGCTGCTCCTAACGTTTTGATGAATAGGAATGTACCAAAAAGCTACAACCCGCGCACCGGAGACGGCCGGACGACATGGGCATGTTCAGCAGCAGCGGGTCTCTAATTATCACCGAAACAATTACTATTAAGAAATAATGCCCGGAGGCGCCGATAGTGAAGTTCCCGCGATCAATTTGCCAATGCCTGTAGCCTACACGCCCAGCGTGACTGCTTGCGCAGTACGGGCGGAAATGAGGCATGCCTCACAGATCGCCACGGCGGCGCGACCGGCCTCGCCTGGCACACTGGGCTCGCGATCCTCCAGAATGCTGTTAACAAACTCCTGCACTACGCGGGTGTGCGGCACCAGGCGAATGGGCGACTTCGGCTCGTTGGTGTAGTCGAACCGCGCTGGCGTGAGCAGCCGCTCCCAGCGATCGCCGGTGCCGAGGTCGAGAAACTCGTAGTTCTCGAAGTCGACGATCCCGCGCGCGCCAACCACCTGGAAGCGTACCTCGCTGCTCGGCAGACTGGGCGGCGGCATCTCGGCCGAGATCCACATATGGCCCATGATTCCGTTCTCGAAGGCGATCTGGGCCATAACGCTCTGCACCGGCACAGCGCCATCGCCAAATGTGTTCGCCTGGGCGAAGATCTGCTTTGGCCGCACGCCGGTCAGCCACAGCAGCATGTCGGCGTTGTGTGAGGCCATGCTCATAAACAGACCGCCGCTGGCTGGGTCGGTGTACCAGGGCCGGCTGGTCAGAATCTCGTGCCCGACTGCCTCGGGAAAGCACGAGATCGTCCGCAGCATCCAGATTGGCCCGATCTGGCCGGCCTCGATCACCTGCTTGGCGCGGATGGTCAGGTCGCGATAGCGCTCGGTCTTCACCACCGCGAGCTTGACGCCGGCAGCCTGGCACGCGGCGATCATCTGATCGCACTGCGCAACCGTTGGGGCCATGGGCTTCTCGACCAGCACATGCTTGCCAGCCGCCGCCGCCTGAAGCGTTTGGGCACAATGCACCTGGTCGGGTGTCGTCAGGATCACCGCGTCGATATCCGCGCGCGTGAGCAAGGCTTCGACCGATTCCTCGGCATCGACTTCGTATTCAGCCGCCAAACTGGGCGCCCGCCGCCCACCCGCGATTGCGACCAGCCGCGCGCCGGTCATGTGCCGCGCAAGCGACTCCGCGTAGGTGAGCGCCATGTAGCCGGAGCCAATCATGCCAATGCCAACAGTGTCCATGCAGCACCTCCATTGAATCGCAGATTGCGAATTGTCGATTGGCTGGCACCCTGACTCCTGGCTCATCGCTCCGGATATCTAACGGTACGCTTCTTTCATTCCACGCCTGAGGCTTCATGCAGCTCGCCACTGAGGAGAAAGGCGCCATCGCCCGCGTGAACAGCTGGTATGCCGCGCAGCATGACCACGCGCCCATCGGCGTGGGCGCGGATGGTCTCAATCGACTCGCCGGAAAAATCGAGCACATGGCCGAGCACTTGTCCCGACGTTATCGTGTCGAGTAGCGCGACCTCGGAGACGAAGTAGCCCGACGTATCGACACGGATCGGCGCATCGGTGTTGCCCGCGCCAAGCAGGTGGCAGCGCAGCGGCTGTGTCACCGGCTGGCCCGGCAGCATGCCCAGGTGGCGCATGACGTTCAGCACGCCGTTGCGGTAGCATTCTACATCCTCGGGCAGTGTGCGGCCGCCGCCGGCCGCCTCGGTGTAGATCCACGGGATGCCCAGCGCCTCAGCCGCCGAGATCGTGCGCCCGCCTGCGCTTGGGTCGGGCGGGTGCGCCCACACCACATCGCAGCCAAACGCCAGCGCCGCCGCGCATGAAGCCCGCCCATGCGGTGTGTCGGCGTAGGGGTAGCCCACCAGCGTCGGCATGCTGTAGGCCACGCCGGCGCTGTGCAGGTCGATCAGCAGGTTGGCCGGCGCGATGATCTGCTCGGTCAGCGTGTGTGCGATGCGCTGGGTGATGGTGCCATGCGCGTCACCCGGAAAGACCCGTGCCAGATTTAGCCCATCGATCGGGCTGCTGCGCGTAGCGGTGCGGTAGGCCGGCACATTGCATACCGGCACGGCGATCAGCCGCCCGCGCAATTCGGCCAGATCGAGCGCGCGAAATATCTGCGGGATGGCGCGCACGCCCTCGTACTCGTCGCCGTGGACGCCCGCGAGCACGGTCAGCGTGGGGCCATCGGACTGGCCGGCGGCCGCCAGCACCGGCAGGTTCAGCTCGCCGCCATCGGGCAGGCGTATCACCGGTAGCACGAACGAGTCGCGGCTGCCAGGGCGCAGACGATCGAGATCGAACCGTTCCATATGCCTCCTCACCTAGCTAAGAAGATCGCTCGGGAACTGTAACTGGTTCAGCGATGGAACCAATATACCAGAGCTTTGAGGGCTGTCCAGATGAAGGGGTGACACGATGAAGAGGTGATACGTAATCTGAATCTGCAATTTGCACTCTATAATCTGCAATCTGCAACCCCGCTAATGGTGGCCCATGCGCTGTGAGATAGCGGCGGCAGCTTCTTTGGTGGCGGCGGCGACTTTGGCGACCAGCCGATCCGACAGGCGGCTGGCCGGGGCCGACAAACTGATCGCCGCCAGGGCATGGCCGGCGTGGTTCACGATCGGCGCGGCGATGCAGCGCGCGCCATCCTCGTTTTCTTGATCGTCGAAGGCGTAGCCGCACTCGCGCACGCGCACGAGCGACTGCCGCAGCTTGTCGGGCGCCGTAACGGTACGCTCGGTGCGCGGGGCCAGCTCGCGCGGCAGGTGCGCGCGCCACTGATCCTCTGGCTTGAAGGCCAGCACCGCCTTGCCGAGCGCCGTCGAGTAGATCGGGTCGCGCCCGCCCAGCTGGGCCTGCATACGCAGCGATCGCCGGCTCTCGATGATCTCCAGGTAGACGACGTCGAGCCCATCGAGCACGCCCAGGTTCACCGTCTCGTTAAAGCGGTCGCGCAGCTCACGCATGGCCGGCAGCGCGATCTCGCGGATGCGCAGCGGCTCATGTACCGACTGCCCAAGCTCCCACACGCGCAGCCCGATCCGGTAGAGAGCGGTGTCGGGGTCATGCGTCAGGAAGCCGCAGGCGCACAGCGTCTGGAGGTAGCGAAAGACCGTGGTCTTGGGCAGGTCGACGCGGTAGCAGATCTCGCTCAAAGCCAGCTCGCGGCGCTCCTCGCCCAGGCAGCGCAGCACCTGCAGCGCCTTGTAGACTGGTTGCACAATGTAGCTGTTGGACATGAGTGCACCTCGCAACGCTGCCGTTTGTTCCGTGGTATGAAACAGAAAGTTCTTGAACTGGAATACCGCGCTATTGTATACTCAAACTACCGAATGTCAAACCGCTTTAAAGAGCATTTGATTGTGTAGCAAGCGCGACACGTATGGCGCTTTCGGCGCACATACGCGTTGCCGCTACAGCATCGGGCATCAGCTGAAAGGAGGTCGCGCGCAGCACAATCTCGCACATCCATGCCGTCGCCTTCTGGAACAGGCCGGCTTGGGGTGAGCTGGGATCTCATTCGCCATCAGCGAAAAGGAGAATGTGATAATGAATATTCCGCCGCTCCGTTCGCGCCGCTGCTGGATGTGCTCACCGAGACACGGAGTTGTATCGAATAAGATCGGCAACTTCTTGTTCAAGCCAGCCCCGAGCGGCGGATCGTACTACGATCAGGCCGAGAAGTGGTTTATTCGGAAGTAGTTCGTGCGCGTTCAGCTCCGATGCCACGGACTTTTACTGTTCGTCTGTCGTTTTTCGCCCGGCGGGGCGAAAAACGACAGACGAAACATAATTTGACATCGTCCTAACTTTTGGTATACTGGTACTATTCCTGAACCACTCGTAATCTCCCAATGTAGCGATTCCCCTAGTGCCGCGTTCGTGCCTTGAAAGAAAGGAGGAACTGGTGTCCCGCTACACCACACTCGTTATGCGGGGCGCACCACTGCACCGATTGGGATGAAATCAGCTGTCAACCGCGCGCACAGCGTCGGTTGCGACACGGGAGGCTTAGCAACCCATGAATCAGTATCGAGAGGACTATCGGCGCGCACCAGTAAGCCTGCTATTGCTTGTGTTGCTGCTACCGATCATCGCCGCCTGTGGCGGCGCGCCTGCTACACAGAATCCTACCGCCGCCCCAGCGGCCCCAGCCGCGACGGCCGCGCCCGCAGCGCCCACCGCCGCGCCCGCACCCGCGACGGCCGCACCCGCGACGGCCGCGCCCGCAGCGCCCACCGCCGCGCCCGAAGCGCCCACCGCCGCGTCTGCGGCTGGTGCTGCGCCCGAGGCCGGCACGCCAGGCGGCACGATGACCGGTGCGTGGGTCGGCCCATGTTGTGTCGGCGTCGATAACGCCAACCCGCTCAAGGCCGGCGGCGACTACCACTGGCTCAATAAGATCTACAGCCACCTGGTGACCAACGATGTCGGCTATACCAAGATCGTCGACGACCTGGCCGAGAAATGGGCGGTTTCGGCCGATAACACGACCTGGACCTTCAATTTGCGCCCGGCGAAGTGGCATGACGGCACCGACTTTACCTCGGCCGACGTGCAGTTCTCGATCGAGCTTTGTCTCGACGCGAAGACCGGCGGCTGCGACAAGGCCGGCCAGCTGACGGCGATCGCCGGCGCCGCGGATTACGTGGCCGGCAAGGCCACCTCGGTCAGCGGCATCGACGCCACCGATCCCAAGGTCGTCAAGATTACCACCAGCAAGCCAAACGCCGCGCTGCTCGACACGCTGGCCGAGACCTTTATCTTCCAGAAAGCCTCGCTCGGCCAGGTGCCGCGCGATCAGGTCGGCAAGAGCGACTACTGGACCACCAAGGCGATCGGCACCGGCCCATTCAAGCTGGCCAAGTACGAGGCCGGCCAGTACATGGAGCTGGATCGCTTCGACGATTACTTCCGCGGCAAGCCGCTGCTGGATAAGCTGATCCGCCGCGAGTTCAAGGACCCGACCACGGCGCTGCTGGCATTCGACAAGGGCGAGATCGACTTCACCTACCTGACTGCCGACGAAGTCGAGCGCGCCAAGCAGAACGCCAATGCAACGGTTATCCCCGGCCCATCGCAGGTCGATAATGCAATCACGATGAATCCGGCCAAGAACCCGGCCTTCGGCAACCCGAAGTTCCGCCAGGCGATCATGTTCGCGATCAATCGGGCCTCGATTATTGAGAACCTGTACAAAGGCGCCGCCACGCCGGTGAGCTGCCTGTATGGCAACCCGAAGTACATCCCAAGCGATATCGAGAAGTACGACTATGACCCCGAAAAGGCCAAGGCGCTGCTGAAAGAGGCCAACATCGACCCAACGTCGCTCGGCGAGATCGTGATGGACACCTACTATAACGACCAGCTTTCGCTGGACGTCATGACCGCCATCCAGCAGGATCTGGGCGCGATTGGCCTGACGATCAAGATCCAGCAGATGGATGGGCCTTCCTGGACCAAGCGCTACTACGACGACGGCGCATCCGAGATGTCGTTCATCGGCGGCGCGAACGGCCCCGACCCGAACCGCGCCTACCAATACTACTACTCGATCGATCAGAAGGGCAACAACTACAAGTACAAGAACCCCGCGCTCGATAAGTTGCTCGACGACGGCGCGGCCGAGATGGATCCCGCCAAGCGCGCCACGATCTACCAGCAGGCCTGCACGATCATGTCGCAGGATCTGCCCTGGACGTTCATGTGGCAGACTGTGCGGTATGGCTATGTCTCAAACAAGATCGGCAACTTCGTGTACACGCCGGCGCCGGGCGGCGGCTCATACTACGATCAGGCCGAGAAGTGGTTTATTCGTAAGTAGCACGACTTACGCAGTCGGCGATCTAGCCTTCGGCAGCATAGTACATTATCTTCTTTTGTGGTTCGTTTATTGCGCTCTGCGAGCGCAATAAACGAACCACAGATAAAACGGAAAGTACCATGCTGCCGAAGGCTAAAAAGTGTTTGAATGCGGCCCTGCGTACCTTGTGTAAGGAATTGCAGATTGCAGATTGCTTCTCGTAATCTGCAATCTGCAATCTAAAACAGCATGACGACATACATCTTGCGCCGGTTCATGATCAACGTCCCAGTGCTGCTGGGCATCTCCATCCTGGTATTCACCTTTATAGCGCTCGCGCCAGGCGATCCGGTGTCGGCGTACTTGAAGCCTGAGATGGGCGATAACCCGGCGCTGCGCGAGGCCATGCGCAAAGAGCTTGGCCTGGATCAGCCGCTGCCCATTCGCTATGCGCGCTGGCTGGGCCTGGCCTTGCAGGGCAACCTGGGCTACCGCGCGGTCGGCGGCCAGCCGGTTGGCGAGGTCGTCGGCCGTGGGCTCAAGAATTCATTGCTCCTGATGGGCACGGCGCTGGCGATCGGCTGCCTGATCGGCATCCCGCTTGGTATTCTCTCGGCACTGCGCCAGTACTCGAAGCTCGACATGGCGCTGACCGCCATGGCATTTCTGGGGATCTCCTCGCCCTCGTTCCTGCTGGGCCTGGGCGGGCTATATGTGTTTGGGCTCAAGCTCGGGCTGTTCCCGATCGGCGGGATGGTCACACCATCGCAGCCGTTTGCGATTGGCGATTTTCTGCATCACCTTGCGCTGCCGGCCCTGATCCTATCGTTCGCATATATCGCGCTGCTGATGCGCTATACGCGTTCGTCCATGCTCGATGTGATCAACGCAACCTATGTGGTCGCGGCGCGCGCGAAGGGGCTGCGCGAGAGGAATGTGATCCTGATCCACGCGTTCCGCAACGCGCTGATTCCGATCATCACCGTGATCGGCCTGGCGCTGCCCGAGATGGTCGGCGGCGCGGTGATCACCGAGACCGTCTTTGCGTGGCCTGGTATGGGTTCGCTTTTGGTCGAAGGCGTCGCCGGGCGCGACTTCCCGTTGATCATGGGCATCAGTTTGCTGGTCGCGACCACGGTGTTGCTCGCGAATCTGCTCACGGATATCGCCTACGCTTTTGCCGATCCGCGTATTCGGTACCAGTAGATGACAAGATGACAAAGTGACCCAGCAGTAACATTTGGAATCAAAAAGTCAGGCCTCAGGCATCAAATACCACAATCTGCAATCTGCACTCTGCAATCTGCATTCTGCAATCTGAGACGAAACGATGGCACAAACCGAGCTAGTCCAAGCACAGCCGATCACTCTCCCCGAGCGCGCATCGACGTCGCCCGGCCGTAAGGCGCTGCGCCGTTTTCGGCGGCACCGCCTGGCCATGCTTGGCGTCGTAATCATTGTGATTCTGGTCGTCGCCGCGCTGGTGGGCAATGAGCCGGCCGCGCTTATGCCGAACTTGAAGCTGACCAATAAGCCGCCTTCGCTGGAGCATCCGTTTGGCACCGACCGCACCGGCCGCGATGTGCTGGCGCGCACGCTGGTGGGCGGGCGCGTCTCGCTCTCGGTGGGCCTGGTGGCGGTACTGTTCTCGACCGCGATCGGTACGCTACTGGGGGTGCTGGCGGGTTTCTACCGCGGCCTGGTCGACCAGATCATTATGCGCATCGTCGACATGGTCATGAGCTTCCCAGTGATCGTGCTGCTGCTCACCGTGGTGGCGATCGTCGGCCCCGGTATCTTCAAGATTATGGTGATGATCGGCCTGCTGACCTGGACCACGCCCTGCCGGATCATTCGCGCCCAGTTCCTGTCGCTGCGTGAGAAGGAGTATGTCGAGGCGGCGCGCTGCCTAGGCATGAACGATTTCGATATCGCGATCAAGCATATTCTGCCCAACGCGATCGGGCCGCTGCTGGTGTACGCCAGCTTTGGCGTGGCGACCGCCGTGCTGCTGGAGGCGGGCCTCAGCTACCTTGGCCTGGGTGTCCAGCCGCCCACGCCGAGCTGGGGCAATATGCTCAATACCGCGCGCTCGCTCTCGACCATGGAGCGCACGGCCTGGCAGTGGATCCCGCCCGCGATCACGACGGTGCTGTTTGTGCTGGCAGTCAACTTTGTTGGCGATGGCATCCGCGACGCGGTCGACCCACGCACGCTGTTTGAGAAGTAGATCACATTCTTTCTAACCGCAAAGGACGCAAAGAGCGCAAAGGTATAGGCTCTATTCTTTGCGTTCTCTGCGTCCTTTGTGGTTAATAAGGGGGAACTCGTGGCATCGAAGTACCGCGTCGCAGTTGTGGGCACCGGGCGCGTGGGCGCGCTGTGGGAGAGCGATCCGCCCACGGGCATCTCGCACGCTGGCGCGTTCTTCGTGCAGCCCGACTGTGAGCTGGTCGCCGGCGCGAATCGCCGGCGCGACCGGCTGGAGGAGTTCGGCCGCCGCTTTGGCGTGGGCGGCCTGTATAGCGACTACGACGAGATGCTGCGCAGCGAGCGGCCCGACATCGTCTGCATCGCCACGCACCCCGGCTCACACGCCGACATCGTCGACTCGGCGCTGCGCAATGGCGCGCGGGCGATCTTCTGCGAGAAGCCCATGGCGCTCGACCTGGCCGACTGCGACCGGATCATCGCGGCCTGTGCGGCGCAGGGCGTCCTGCTCTCGCTAAACCATTCGCGGCGCTGGTACCCGGCCTACCGGCACGCCGCCGAGCTGATCCGCGGCGGGGCGATCGGCGATCTGATCTCGATCACCGGCTACTGCCAGGGCGGCAAGCCCTCGCCGGCCTGGCAGTCGGAGTTCGAAGGCCCGCTGCTGCACGACGCCACGCACCTGTTCGACCTGATGCGCTGGTTCGCGGGCGACGTGGAGTGGCTGGCGGCCACCGCGCGCCGCCGCCAGCACCGCGCCTACCCGGTCGAGGACGAGAGCACGGCGCTGCTGTCGTTTCACAGCGGTGTGACCGCCGTGGCGCTGGTGAACGAGCGCACCGAGTATATGCGCTTCGAGATCGACCTGCAGGGCACGACCGGCACGCTGCGACTTGGCAACGACACCGCCACGATCGCATACGCCAAACCGGTGGTGATCGAGGCCGCACGCGCCGAGACACCAGATTTCGAGTGGCAGGTGCTGGAGCCGGCGCCGCTGCCCGATCTGCCCGCGCCGCCGGCGTTCGCGCTCGCCGCGCGCGAGCTGATCGACGCGCTCGAAGGCCGCGCGACGATCTCTTCGACCGGCATCGATGGCCGCGCGTCGATCGAGATCATCATGGCGATCTACGAGTCGCAGCGGCGCGGCAATGCGCCAGTTCAGCTGCCGCTGCCGGTCGGGCCATCGCCGCTGGCCGCGCTGGCGCGCGAGCAGGGCTGGTAGCGGCCGAACGACCAGTGTTTAGTATACCAAGACAGAGGCCACCGTGATTCAAACCAACCGACGCGTAGAGCGCACAGGCAGCTTCCACACACGTGGCAGCATGGCGCGCCCGCTACCCTACCTGCCGCCGGAATGCGTCCACGCTACGCGCCGCGATCCGCGCGTCCCAGTCGCCGGCGTGCACGGCCGCGCGCAGCAGCGGAAACACCTCGCGCCATGCGCCGATCGCCTGCTCCAGGTCGGCGTCGCTGTGCGCATAGCTGGGCGCCACGCCGAACGAGGTGAAGAAACCCCGCCGCGTCATCTCCTGCACGTAGTAGTCCTTCAGCCCGCGCTTCTGCTCGCCGTCGCCGGCGCTGACGCCGATCGCGATCTGTTGCGGCAGGCCGCCGGCGCGCAGCGGCAGCTCGTGCTCCTCGGCCAGCTCGTTGAAGCTCTGCTGGAAGCGCGTGCCGATCGCCGTGATGTGGGCGAAGGCATCGCGCCGGCGCAGCTCGCGGATGGTCGCCAACGACGCGGCCAGCCCGACCGCGTCGGACCAGTAGGTGCTGCTGACGAACATTTCGCCGACCACCGCCATCACCTCGGCGCGGCCGACGACCGCGCCCATGGCGTAGCCGTTCGAGATCGCCTTGGCGTAGGTCGCTAGGTCGGGTAGCACGCCGAACTGGGCCTGAGCGCCGCCCAGGCCCAGCCGGAAGCCGGTCACTACCTCATCGAAGATCAGCACTGCGCCATGCGCAGTCGCCAGCGCGCGCACACCCTCCAGAAAGCCCGGCGCTGGCAGCGAGACGCCGCGCGATGCCTCTAGGATGATGCAGGCGACCTCGCCCTTATGCCGTTCGAGCTGCTGCTCCAGCGACTCCAGGTCGTTGTAGCGGAATGGCAGCGCGGTGCCGGCCAGGCCGTGCGGCACGCCCTGCGGCTTAATGCCCGGCAGCAGGTGCGAATCCAGAACGCTGTCGTTTTCAAGGTTGGCGGCCAGGTACCAGTCGTGCCAGCCGTGGTAGCCGCAGAACAGCACGTTCTCGCGCCCGGTGTAGCCGCGTGCGATCCGCACCGCGATCGCGTTGGCCTCGCCGCCGCCCTTGCAGTAGCGCACCATCTCGGCACAGGGGAGGGTCGCGATCAGCTCGCGTGCCAGTTCGTATTCGAGTGGATGACTGACGCTGTAGGCCGTGCCCTGGCGGATCTGCGCGATCACCGCCTCGTCGACCGCGTCGTCGGCATAGCCCAGGATTGACGCGCCGACGCACATCATAAAGTCGATGTACTTGTTGCCATCCAGATCCCAGAAGTGGCTGCCCTTGCCGTGGCTGACATACGGCGGCGTCATGCCCAGCGCGTAGAGCTGCGGCCGGCGGCTGATCAGCTGCACGCCGCCGGGGATGATCTCCAGCGCCTGGCGATATAGCTCGTACGAGCGCTCGACCGAGCGAGCCGGTGTTTGATCGCTCATTTTGATCTCCTTATTGCAGAAACGATGAACGATGAACGATGAGCGATGTCATCTTGTCACCTTGTCATCTTGTCACCGCTGGAGCATGGCGTCGAAATCCTGCCGGATGCGCTGCCAGCCCTGCTGGAGAATAATAATCGCCGCACCGCAGGCCAGGAAGCGCGCACCCATCTCGTAGTAGCGCTCGCCGGCCTCGGCCGATCCCACTGGTAGCCCCCAGGTCTTGCCGTGCTTGGCCGCCGCCTCGGCCACGCGCGCCACCGCCGCGTGCATAACCGGCGCCTGGGTTTGCAGCGGGATGCCGTAGCTTTGCGAGAGATCGGCCGGGCCGACGAAGAGAATGTCGACGCCCTCGACGGCGGCGATCGCGTCGATATCGTCGACAGCCTCGCGATCCTCGATCTGCACGCAGACAAAGGTTTCGCGGTTGGTATGGGCCATGTATTCGGCCATCGGCGCAAGCCCGTAGTCGGCGTTGGCCTCGACACCATCCATACCGCGCATGCCTAGCGGCGCGAAGCGCGAGTAGTGGACGATCTGCGCGGCCTCGGCGCCCGATCGGCAGTGCGGCACCATGATCCCAGTCGCTCCGGCCTCAAACGGGCGCGAGTAGGTCCAGTAGTCGCCCTTGCGAATGCGGATCATTGGCTCGATCCCGGTCGCGCGGCAGCCCAGTGCCATGTCGAAGACCTGGTCGTAGCTGTAGTCCTGGTGCTCCATATCGATCCAGACGCAATCGTAGTCGAGCAGCCCGACCATCTCGGTGAGCTTGGGCGACGCGTAGGGCGTGACGGTGGTGACGAGCACGGCTTTGTTCTGGCGTAGTTTCTCCAGCACACGGTTGGTTCGCATAGTTGGCCCTTTTCTTCTAGCCTGCGGCAGCCATAGGAGTGACGGGGTGGCTCGTGTATACCGGATTTTGCCTGCGGCAGCCTGGTACTTTTTGATTATGGCGTTTCGCTTTTTTGCGCTCGTAGAGCGCAAAAAAGCGAAACGCTAAGATAGCGAACTACTGCTCTGCTGCGTATCTGAACAGCATTGAATGGAAAGTAGAGCGAGCTGTGCACGGTCTACTTTATTGTTATGGAATCCCCCATGTCGAAGGATTGAGCAGGTTGGCGTTGTCCAGCCGCAGCGCCGCCAGCCGCGCCAGCAGGCCAGCCGGCAGCTGAATGACGGCAGCGCCGAGCGCCTCGCGCAGCTCCTGCTCGCTGCGCACGCCCACCAGCACGGAGTGAATCTGCGGGTTTGCCAGGCCGAACGCCACCGCCACCTGGGCCGGGCTGGCACCGAGGCCTGAATCGGCCACCACGCCGCGAAACTGGCGCGTGCGCTCGCGCAACTCGGCCAGGTGGTCGGGCAGGTAGTCGCCGCGCGCCGTCAGCGCGCCCTTGAGCAGGATCGAGCGCACGACGATACCAATATCGCGCTCGGCAGCCGTGGGCAGCACCTGGTCGCCCAGCCGCTGGTCGAGCGCCGAGTAGGTGACCTGGAGCATATCAAACAAGTTGCTCTCGATCGCTGCCGTGGGCATCTCGACGCCATAGGTCGAGCCGCCGATCGCCCGCGCCTTGCCGCTGCGCCGCGCCGCTGTAAAGATCTCGGCCAGCAGATCGCGCTGGGCCAGCAGCGCCGCGTCCACGTTGTGCACCTGCCAGATATCGACATACTCGGTTTGGAGTAGCCGCAGGCTGGTTTCGAGCGATTCCAGCATATGCTGGCGCAGCTGATCGCCGGTGGGCGTCGTGCCGTCGTCGCGCTGGGTGCGCACTTTGGTCGCCAGCACCACCGCGCCGCGCCGGCCGCGCAGCGCCCGGCCCAGCACCGCCTCGCTCTCGCCATACGCGCGCGCGGTATCGATCAGGCTGATGCCGCCGTCGAGCGCGCTGTGAACCAGCCGGATGGCCTCGGCCTCGGTCGGCCGCCCAAACTCGCCCGGCACGGCGATGCCATAGTCGAGGCCCAGCTCGACCGTGCCCAAGGCCAGCGCCGAAACCTTCAGGTCGGTTCGCCCCAATCTACGATAATTCACCATGATCCTTTCATTCTTTTCGCCGCGAATTATTCGCCTGCGCGGCCAAAAAACCACGACATAGCGCTTACGCGAAGGTGGATTTCGTCTACGGCAGCGCCGCAGCACCACTGGCAGGAACGAGATTGCGATGGCGTAGAAGATGCCATACGCGATCGACGCGACCGTCTCGATGCGCAGGTTGTGGCGCACATTCTCGGGCAGCCAGCCGGTGAGCGCCCGCTCTAGCTGTTGCCCAATTGTCGCAAGCGTCGAAGGCATCCTGGCACCACAACTACAAAAGCGCGGTTGTTTCACGCAAAGACGCAAAGGCACAAAGATTCTTCGCGTCACCCAGAGGGTACCCGGCGTCTTGGCGTGATTATTTAGCTCACTGCGACCTGTACCGCCAGGCGCGTGCGCGCGTCGGCCTCCAGCTGCTCCAGCCCAGCCGCAGCGACGGCATCGAGCAGACCTGCGCGCTCCTCGGCCGTGATTGGGCGCTGCGGGCGGCGCGGCCCGCCGCAATCGTAGCCCCATGACGACAGGATCACCTTGAGCCCGGCGATCAGCGGGACCGAGAGCAGCGCCTTGATCACACGGTTGGCGCGAAACTGAAACACCTGCGCCTCGGCCACGTCGCCGGCGCGAAACGCCTGGTACAGCGCCGCGAAGGTTGCCGGCATCACATTGTAGGTGCTGCCGATCGCCCCATGCGCGCCCATGGCCAGCCCGGCGATGCAGACCTCGTCGGAGCCCGAGAGCACGGTTAGCTCGTTCGGCGCCAGCTCGATGATGTTGCGCATATCGTAGAAATTGGATGATGTGTACTTGATCCCGCGCACCGCCGGGATCTCGATCAGCTTCGCCATCATCGCCGAAGTGATCTCAACACCGGTGGCCGAGGGAATATTGTACAGATACACCGGCGTGCCGGCGGCGGCATCGGCGATCAGCCGGTAGTGATCGTAGAGCGCGGCCTCGTCGACGCGGAAGTAGAACGGCGGCACGGCGGCGACCGCATCGACCTTCAGGCCGGCGGCGTGGGCTGCCAGGCGCTGAGCCGCGGCCGTATCCAGCGCGCCAACATGGGCGATCACGCTGACGCGGCGCGCGACGGCGGCAACCACCGCCTCGAGCACCGCCTGGCGCTCATCGGCCGTGAGCAGCAGGCCCTCGCCGCTACCGCCACACACAAACAAGCCGCGAACGCCACGCTGGATGTGAAACTCGACCAGCTGGCGCAGCGTGGCGAAGTTGATAGCTGTGCCGTCCTCATTCAGCGGCGTGAGCAGCGCCGGGATAATGCCGTGGATCATTTCGCTCCTCATCATAAAAATAAAGAACAAAGAGCAGACAACAAAGAACGGTGCAGTGATGCCTCAAACCGTTGTTCATTGTTCTTTGTTCTTTGGTCTGTCTACGCTAGGCTTCGAAATCTTGTAGGTGGAGATGCTCGATCAGCGCCTGGCGTGCCGCCACTGGATCGCGCGACTTGAGCGCGTCGATGATCCTGCGGTGCTCGGAGACCACGCGCTCGGGGTTGTGGAAGATCGCGCTTGGCCGGTGGAACACGGCTAACCGAAAATATTCGACCAGCAGGGGTATCAGCTCAATCAGCACCGGGTTCTGCGTCGACATAATCAGCACTTTGTGGAATTCGATATCATCTTTGATCGTCGAGCGATGGTGGCGCAGGTTCTCCTCGAATGAGCGATTAATCACCTCCAGCTGGTCGATATCCGCATCGGTGATCCGCCGCGTGATCAGTGAGATCGCGCCGAGCTCCACGGCCGCGCGTGCCTCGCTGAGCGCCACCGGGCTGCGCCCGTTGTAGTCGAACGCGACGGCAATCTGCGGGGCGACCTTGCTGCGATCGAAGTCGGTCACGAAAATACCGCGCCCCGGCTGCTTCACGATCAGCCCTTCGGCCACCAGCACGCTGAGCGCCTCGCGCACGATATTCCGGCTGACCGACAAACTTTCGCTAAGCTCGCGCTCGCTAGGCAGTTGTGCGTCGGGCTTGAGGTCTTCCGCCAGGATAAAGCGCCGCAAGGTTTCGGTAGCCTGCTTCGTGAGGGTGTCTCGGGCGAGTGGTTCAAGCATCGCTTTGTTGCCTATCGGATCGCGCGCAGCTATGACGATCTGGTATTATTATAGTACCAGTATACCAAATGGTAGTGGTGCTGTCAATTGCCAATTATCACATGTGCGGTCGTACGGCGCGGCTCTGCCGCGCCGTACGACCCACGGATTTCTGCGGGAACGGCCGGGTAACCCTTTGGCTGTCGCCCCTGCACCCCACTGCCTGCAAAAGCAGCGCCAGGAGTCGTGCCCTCGGCCTCGAACAAATTGCATTTCTGGTGCAGGCGCAGGCGTGCCCCGTAATAGCACGTTGTTCCACGACATGAAATGCAAAGTTCTTGTAATACTACAAACCATCTGGTACACTTGTAGTACAAGTAACCAGCCAATGTTAATGAATGCGCGTCTCTTTCCTTGCCCCCGACCAGGCGCATTGTGAGATTTTACAGCGTTGTGACGCAGTGTAAAGTTGCACGTCGATAGAGCTCCAGATCAGCCGAAGTTGTTCATTCTTGCCAATCGTTTTTGCCGGCCCGGCCAGAAGAACGGTTGGCAAAAAATGATGCGAGGCCGCATGAATATCGTCAAACCGCACGAGCAGGTTGATTTCGCGCAGAACAAGCGGCTGCTCAACCGCTACCGCTTCGTCGAGTACCAGATGCTGCGCATCCTGGCTGGCTGGCTGCCCGCGACTGCCTGTATGGAGCTGAAGCTGGCGATCGGCCGGCTGCTGTGGGAGGACGCGCAGCACGTGCAGCAGCTCTACCAGCGCCTGCGCGAGGTGCAGACCCCGGCCTTTCGCGACCCTGGCGACCCGGCGCTGACGCGGCTGATGGCCGAGGCGCTCAATGCGCCCAGCGAGCGCGACCTGCTGGCCGGGCTGTGCCGGGTGATCAAGCCGGCGCTGGCCGAGGCTTACCAGTGGCATATGCAGCAGACCTTCGCTAACCCCGACGCGCCGACGCTGTACGCCTTTAAGCACATCCTGCTCGACGAGAGCGAGCATATTGGCTGGGCCGCCGCGGCGCTGGCCGACCACCCCGCCGGGGCATGGGAGCAGTATATCGCCGAGCTGCTGGCGGCGGCCGGCGGTATTACCGGGCGCGCGCCGCGTGCCGATGCCCCGGCCGCCCCGCCCGGCCGGCGGCCGTTCGCCGTGCCCGACGAGGCCGCGCGCGACGAGCGCTTCATGCTGATCAACCGCGATGCGGGTATGCTGCCGCCGGCCGCCGACGCCGCGGCCGAGCGGCAGCGCGAGTTCGAGAGCTACAGCCAGGAGATGCTGGCGGCCGAGACCGTCGCGCTCGTGATCTATCTCTCACCGGGCATGCCCTGGGAGTTCACCTACAACAGCGCGCGGCACTGCTCGGATGAGACCCGGCACTGCAAGCTCGGCATCGACTGGCTGGCGCAGCACGGTCTCGACTACACGCAGGTGCCGCAGAACACGCGCATCTACGCCTGGCGCAGCCAGTACGACCCGGCCACCCAATACTGCCTGCTGACGATGGGCAATGAGAAGCACGCGTTCCCCTACCGCCGCCAGCGGCTGGCGGCCTATCGCGGCGTCGGCGACCAGCTATCGGCCCAGTTCCTGAGCTACGACATGGCCGACGAGCGCCAGCACGTGGCTTATGGCCGCAAGTGGCTGCCGCAGCTCATGGCGCTGCACGGTATCACCACGCCGGTCGATCAGTTCGTCGACGAAACGGTCGCGCTGTGGGAAGCTGAGTACCGCTCGGGCGCGCTGCCGCTGCACCGAGCTGCGTAGGGCTGACCGGGCGACAAGATCACAAGATGACGAGAATCACGCTTTACACTTTACGCTCCAGGCGCTAGCGATTTCCAGGTGAGGTATGAGAGATTGAGAACTGAGGATTAGGCTTGCTGCCGAAAACCCAATCCCGAATCGCCGCGCTGAAATCGCGCTGGACTTTCTATTCTTCGAGGAGCTGCGAAATGCAACAGCAACGTCTCGACGACCGCGACTGGTCGAAACTGACTCTGGGCGAGCGCATCCGACAGATCGAGGTCGAGGGCTATGTCGTGCTGCCCGACCTGCTCACGGCCGAGCAGGTCGCCGGGCTGAAGGTCGAGACCGCGCGGCTGGAGACGCGGGCGGTCGACTACAGCGTCCACCAGCAGGTGCGGTCGGCCGTGCAGTTCGTGGGCGGCGCGATCACCGAGCTGATCGCCAACCCGCCGACGATCGCATTCCTGCGCGAGCTATTCGGCGACGAGATCGTGCTGATGTCGTATGCCTATGCGCGCTCCGAGCCGGGCCACCCGGGCATAAGCCTGCACGCCGATGGGCAGCCCTACGGCTCAAAGATCTTCGGCTACGAGGGCAGCTGCCCCTGGCTGGTGCGCGTGCTGTACTACCTCGACGACCTGACAGCGGATGTTTCGCCGTTCCAGGTGGTGCCGCGCTCGCACCTGTGCATGCACTCCGACGCTAACCCCTACAAACGCTACGAGGCGCATCCCGAGCAGGTCATGGTCCCAGTCAAAGCCGGCTCGGCGGTGCTGATCAACCACCGGGTCTTTCACGGCAATTTCCCTAACATCGGCAACCGCGCGCGCGAGCTGCTGGCGATCGCCTATCGCCCCGGCTGGGCCGGCCCGGTTGCCGAGGTGGCGCTGTGGGATCCGGCCGACCTCGAGCGGCTGCCGGACGCCGCGCGGCCGCTGTTTGTCGACCGCAACACGCGACATTGGGATTTCGGCGGCGGCAACAAGCCGGCCAACATGGCCCGCGAGGCGCCGGGCATGAACCCGAGCCGCTGGGAGCGAGTCTGAACAATCGGCAGTCGGCGGTAGCTCGTAGCTCCTACCTGTCGATTGCCGACCGCTGATTGCCGACCGCTATTTGGGAGTCAGAAGCGCAAGGAGGAAATTCATTATGATCAGGAACTGGTGGTTGAGATCCATGTTGGCGATCATGCTGCTGGGCCTGCTGGCCGCTTGTGGTGGTGCGCCGGCCGCGACTGAGCCAACCGCGGCCCCGGCCGCAGCTGAACCAACCGCAGCGCCGGCCGCGGCTGCGCCAACGGCAGCGCCGGCCGCGGCTGAACCAACCGCGGCCCCAGCGGCGGCTGCGCCGACGGCAGCGCCGGCCGCCGGCGAAAAGCCCAAAATGACGATCTGGCTGACGACCAGCTATACCCCGGAAGCGGATGCCCTGCAGAAGCAGTATGTCCAGGAATGGGCCGACTCGAAGGGCGTCGACCTCACGATCGTCCAGGACTCTGCCACGGTAATCGAGCCGCAGCTCAACGCGGCGACCGAGACCAAGACGCTGCCCGATGTGATCAGCTGGGCCTCGCCGTCGTGGGCGCCCAAGCTGTATCACCTGGGGTTGCTGCTCGACGTCAGCGATATCGTGGCCAAAAACAACAGCCAGGGCGGCGGCCTGTACGAGCCGGCGATCCGCGCTGTGACCGACAACGGCAAGCAGTTCGCCGTGCCAACCCACAGTGCCACCGAGGTCTTCTATGTTCGCAAAGACCTGCTGGCGGCCAAAGGATTGGCGCTGCCCAAGACCTGGGAAGATGTGCTCAAGGTCGGCAAGGCGCTGACCGAGAAAGGCAAGATCTGGGGCTGGGGCGCGCATCTGGGTATGCCGTCGTACGATGCCGAGATCTCGCTGATGAGTATGTTAGCCTCCTATGGCTCCTCGCCCTACGCCGAGGATGGCAAAACGCCGAACCTGGATAACGATGGCACCCGCCAGGTGCTCGCGCTCGTCAAAGACGCCTGGGACTCCGGCGCGATTCCGCCTGACTCGATCACCTGGGACGACTCGGGCAATAACAAGGCCTACCTGACTGGCGCGGCCGCGATGGTCTACAACACCGGCTCGATCATCAACGCGATGCGCAAAGACAACCCCGACCTGCTGAAGAACACTGAGGTTGTGCCGATCCCGGCCGGGCCGAAGGGACAGAAGCTGCTGGGCTATATCTACGGGTTTATGATCAGCAAGGATACCAAATATCCTGACCTGGCCAAAGACCTGCTGCTATACTACACCGCGCCCGAGCGCCAGGCCAAGATCGTCGAGGCGGCCGGCTCGAACTACATGCCGCTTTACAAAGACCTGTCGAAGGAAAAGATGTGGGAGGATCCCTACAACGCGACGTTGATTGGCCAGCTCGGCAACAACGCCGCGATCGGCTACCCCGGCCCAACCACGCAGTGGGCGCTGGAGGCCTGGCAAACGCATACCGTGACTGAAATGGTCAATAAGGTGCTGGTCGAAGGCGTATCGCCCGACGACGCGATCAAGGAGACCCAGGACAAGCTGAATCAGATCTACAAGCAGTTCAACCCGTAGGGTGATCTGGCGATGCCACACAGTTCAGTGGGGGTGCGGGGCGGGCGAAGCTCGCCCCGCGGAAATCTTTTTCTGGCTCTGGCAGTGCGGCCGCACTGCCAGAGCCAGAAAAAGAGCTTTTCTCGGAGGGCTTGCGCCCTCCAAACCTCCCGTATGTGTCGCAGGCAAAAGTCATATGTGGGAATGCCAGCCCAATCGAGCACGTCGTGATTCAAGTGGAACACAATGGACCTAACCGCGACCAACCTACGCAAACGGCGCAGCGGCTGGCGGCTCAGCAAGGAGGCAGCGCTCGGCTATGCGCTGATTGTGCCGCTGCTGCTGGTGATGTTTGTGCTGCTGGCCTACCCGGTCGTCAGCGCCCTGCTGATCAGCTTTCAGGATAAAATGATGGGCCGGCCGGGGCACTACATTGGCCTGGGCAATTATACCGAGCTGCTGTTCAAAGACCGGCGGTTTCGGATGGTCGTGCGCAACAGCGTGCTATACACATTCGTGTCCGTTTTCGGCAAGCTGATCATTGGCCTGGGCATGGCCGTGCTGCTGAACCAGCGCATCAAGATGCGCACGATATTCCGCGGCTGGCTGCTGCTGCCGTGGGTCGCCCCGACGTTTGTGACCGCGCTGACATGGCGCTGGATGTACGACGGCACCTCGGGCGTGTTCAACTTCATCCTGGGCAAGCTGGGCCTGATCGATGTGCCGATCGCCTGGCTCGGCAACGCCTCGACCGCGCTGCTGGCGGTCACGGCGACAAATATCTGGCACGGATTTCCGTTCTTCGGCGTCTCACTGCTGGCGGCGCTGCAGGCGATCCCTTCCGAGCTGTATGAGGCCGCCGAGGTGGATGGCGCATCGCCTTGGCAGAAGTTCCGCCATATCACCATTCCGGGCATCCTGACCGTGATCATCATCACGACCATGCTCTCGCTGATCTGGACATTCAACGATTTCCAGATCGTCTATATTATGACCGGCGGCGGGCCGGCGTTCGCCACGCATATTTTCGCGACCTACGCCTATACGATCGGCTTCTCGGGCAGCCGGCTCGGCTACGCGATCGCGATCTCGACCTTTCTGACACCGTTTCTGATCGTGATGATTCTGGCGCTTTCGCCGCTGATTTTGCGAGGAGAACGGACATGATCGCGAGCGGCCGCAAACGAACGCTCGGCGCCAGCGCCCGCCTGTACATCGTGCTGGGTATCTACCTACTGGTCGTCACATTTCCGTTCTACTACATGGCGCTGACCTCGCTGCGCACACAGAAGGATGTGTACGATCGTGAGCAGATGCTGACGCCGGCAAACCTGACGTTTCAGAACTACAGCACCGTGCTGGGCGCCACCGGGATGCGCCGGTGGCTGACCAACAGCGCGATCGTGGCCAGCGCCAGCACGACGATCGCGGTGATTATCAGCGTACTGGCCGCCTACAGCCTGGCGCGGCTGAAGTTCTTTGGCAGCCGCAGCCTGGCGAAGTCGGTGCTGTTTATGTACTTGATCCCCAGCTCGCTGCTGTTCATCCCACTGTTCCTGATCATGTCGAACCTGCGGCTGCTCAACACGTTGTGGGCGCTGATCATCTCGTACCAGACCTTCAACGTGCCGTTCTGCACATGGATGCTGCTGGGCTACTTTCGCACCCTGCCCGAGGAGCTGGAGGATGCCGCGCGGATCGACGGCTGCTCGCGGCTGGGCGTGCTCGGGCGGATCGTGCTGCCGCTGGCAGCGCCGGGGATTGTGACGGCGTTTATCTTTGGCTTCACCAACTCCTGGAACGAGTTTTTGTTCGCGGTGGTGATGGCCGGGCGCACAGAGCTGCGCACGATTCCGGCCGGCTTGTACAGCTTTCAGGTTGGCGATGTGCTGCTGTGGGGCCAGCTGATGGCTGCTGCTCTTATCGCTACGCTGCCGGTGGTGCTACTGTTTATGCTGGTGCAGCGCTTCGTGGTGCAAGGGCTGACGGTTGGTGCGGTGAAGGGCTAGAATTCACTTTTTTAGAACTTACGCAGTTGGCGTTTTGCCTTCCCTTCGGCAGGCTCAGGGGAGCCTCAGGACAGGCGGCAGAGCGGTACTTTACGACTCTTCTGTGTTCTCTTTTTGCGCTCTACGAGCGCAAAAAGAGAACACAGCTAAAATGAAGAACACCTTGCTGCCGCAGGCTTTACCCATTGATTCGCGCAAGTGCGTAACTCCTAACGGTACTATGCTAACGTAGGCGCATGTTCCCGCTTGTGTGAATCCAAAGAAAAAGATAAAAGCGTATGCACTATTGCGAAACTTTCGACGATGGGCCGGGCGGATGGTTCGGCTGGATCAGCAACGCGGCCGGGCCCAAGCCGCTGGAGATCCGCGATGGCTATGCGCTGAGTCGCAGCCCCTGGTGGATCGACTACAACCACGCCCCGCCCGGCGCGGGCTACCTGCACCTGCTGTTTATGTTGAACACTCGTAGCCGGGCCAGCGAGCACCAGCGCGAGGTCGAGGGCGAGAACCGCTTCGTCCGCGATCGATTCCCGACCGACTTCCGCAATGCACGTATCACGTTGCGGCTTCGGGGTGAGGTCGAGGCCAAGGGCGCGCAGCTGGTACTGCTCTGCCAGGCGGTGCAGAATGGCATCTGTTCCGGCTGGTTGCTGGTTGGTCAGCCGTTCCAGATTACGCCCGACTGGAGCGAGCAGACCGTGACCGCCGCCACCGATCCGGCGCAGTGGGTTTGCCTGGGCGCGCGCCACGATCGGGCCGATTTCTATGGCGAGATCCCGCTGGAGACGGTGCTGCGCGATGTGAACACCAACATCCTGCTGGTGCTGCACCCGCTGAACATCGCGCCCATGGGTCCGATCGCCGATGACCCGCACCGCCTGCGCCCGGAGAAGGATTATCCGGTTTGGCGCTCGCGGCTACCCGAGGGCTATGTGCTGCTGGACGAAGTCCAGATTGAGTTTATGGGTTAGGCATGTTTCAACCGAAGGTCACAGTTCGGTGTGGCGCGGGGTGGCCGGGTATCCTCTGGGTGTCGCCCCCGTAGAATCCTTTTTTCGCTCTCGAAGAGCGGCCGCTCCTCGAGAGCGAAAAAAGAGAATTTCTTGGCTGGCGTCAGCCCTCCAAACCTCCTGCCAGTGTAAAGCGGAAAACGCAGGTTTTGAACCATGCCTACGGGCTAGATTCGGGATAGGAGTCATATGAACCCGATCAACCTGTTCGATTTCGAGGTGCTGGCGGCCGAGCGCGTCGTGCCATTGGCGTGGGAGTACTTCGTCAGCGGGGCGGAAGATGAGTATGGGGTGGTCGAAAATCGCGAGGCCTTCCGCCGGATCAAGCTGCGCCCGCGCGTACTGGCCGATGTGGCCAGGCGCGATCTGTCCACCACTGTGCTGGGCCAACGTGTCTCACTGCCGGTGCTGCTCGCGCCGACCAGCCACCAGCGCATGGCCCACCCCGACGCCGAGCTGGCCACTGCGCGCGGTGCGGCCGACGCCGGCACGCTGGCGGTGCTGGGCACCGGCAACCATTGCGGCATCGAGGAAGTGACCGCCGCCGTCCCGCATCCCTTCTGGTTCCAGATGTACTGCTATGAGAGCCGCGCCGTGACCGAGCGGATCATCCGGCGCGCCGAGGCGGCCGGCGCGAGCGCGCTGGTGATCACCGCCGACGCAACCTTCCCGCCGCGCCGCGAGCGCCACATGCGCAGCGGCTTCGCACTACCGCCCGAGGTCGAGCTGCGCAACCTGATCGGCGTGGGCTTGCAGGATCATCTGCTCCAGGCCGAAAATGGCGGGATGGCCGCGTTCATCGACAGCCTGAAGCTGTTTCTGCTGACCTGGGATGAGATCGACTGGATGCGCAGCATCACCAAGACACCGATCGTGATCAAGGGTGTGATGACTGCCGAGGACGCCGCGCTGGCGGTCGAGCATGGCGTAGATGCGATCATCGTCTCGAACCACGGCGCGCGCCAGGTCGATGGCACGGTCGCGCCGATCGAGGCGCTAGGAGAGATTGCCGAGCGCGTGGATGGCCGGATCGAGGTGTTGATGGATGGCGGCATTCGCCGCGGCACCGATGTGCTGAAGGCGCTGGCACTAGGCGCGCGCGCGGTGCTGATCGGCCGGCCATACATCTGGGGGCTGGCGGTAGCTGGCGCGGCGGGCGTGCAGCAGGTGCTCGATCTGCTGCGTAACGAGATCGATTCGGCCATGGCCCAATGCGGGCAGGCGGATGTGAAGAAGATCGACCGTAGCCTGGTGAAAGTAAGTTAAAAGCGCTGAGGACTGAGTGTGGCCTGAACCCGCCTCAGTCCTCGGCCCTCGGCCCTCAGCACTGCCATGAAGATCACCGATGTACAAACAATCCTGCTGACTGGCCCAAGCACGAATGACCCGTTCTTCCTTGAGGCGCGCCAGCTGCGCAGCGTCGCGCTGATCGAGATCCACACCGATGGGCCGCATACCGGCGTTGGCGAAAGCTATGCGGGCTACTTCTGTCCCGAGGTTGTGCCGGCGATCGTCGATTTCTACCGGCCGATCCTGCTCGACGCCGACCCAGGCGATGTGCATATGCTCACGCGAAGAATGGCTCAGTGTGGCGCGTACTGGTCGCGCGTTGGACTTGGCACGGCAGTGCTGGCGGGCATCGAGGCCGCGCTGTGGGATCTAAAGGGCAAGCTGCTGGGCTTACCGGTATACGAGTTGCTGGGCGGGCGTCGCCACGACCGGCTGCTGGCCTACGCGACTGGCGGCGTGAGCAACTGGCCGCCCGACCGGCTCACGGCCAAGATTGACTTCTACCTGGGGCTGGGCTTCCGAGCCTTCAAGATCGGCGCTGGCTACTACGACGCCGCGACCCACGATGCCGTGCCTGCGCCAAGCACCAGCGCGATCGTCGAGATCGAGGCCGGCAAGGCGGCACTGATGCGCGCGCAAGTTGGGCCCGACATCGCCATCCTGATGGACGGGCATATGGGCAACCCGCTAGGCGCGGCCTGGGATCTCGCGACCGCCCGCGCGGTGCTGAAGGCGCTGGAGCCGTTCGATCTGTTCTTCTTTGAGGAGCCGCTGCCGTACACCGACCCCTGGGGCTATGGCGAGCTGAACCGCTCGACCAGCATACCGATCGCCGGCGGCGAGTGTCTCACGACGCTGGACGAGTTCCGCCAGTTTGCCGACCAGGACGGCTTCGCGATCGCCCAGCCCGACGCGGCCTGGACTGGCGGACTGGGCGAGTTCATGCGCATCGCGCATATGTTCGACAGCCGTAAGCAGCAGATCGCCACGCATTCCTGGGGCGCGGGCGTGGCCCAGATGCAGAACCTGCACGCGGGCTTTGCCGCGCCGAACACGGCCATTCTTGAGACGCCGCCCGCGCCTGGCCCGCTGCACACCGAGCTATGGGGCGAGTCGTTTGTGATGCGCGACGGCTATCTCCTGCCGCCTGAGCAGCCCGGCCTGGGCGTGCGGCTGACCGATGCGATCAAGGCGAAATATCCCTTCGTGCCAGGGAGCGGCGAGTTCAATAGCGTGCCCGGCAAGCTCTTGAAAACGTGAAAGCTTGGACGTACGCAGGTGCGTCATTCTGCGTTATGAAGCCGCACATTCGCCTGCGGCAGCATGGTACTGACTACGCTGTCGCAGGCGAAAGACCACATTGTAGGCAACCCATAGGGCAATCAAAAGGAAACAAGCATGACTGAGCTGCGGATCGCCATCCTTGGGTCGGGCTATATGGGCCGAACCTATGCTGAGTGTATCACCAAGTTCAACACGCGCGCAAAGCTGGTGGCGGTCTCGGGCGGGCGGCGCGCGCCCGGCCTGGCCGCCGACTATAGCGTGGACTACGAGCCGACCTACGCGGGCCTGCTGGCGCGCGCAGATGTCGATGCGGTGCTGGTGGCTACGCCGCACGCCGGCCACCGCGACCAGGTCGTGGCGGCGGCCGAGGCCGGCAAGCATGTGCTGGTCGAGAAGCCGATGGCGACATCGGTGGCGGATTGCGATACGATGATCGCGGGCTGCCAGCGCGCCGGCGTGGTGCTCGAAGTGATCCAGACCCTGCGCTTCCGCGGGACGCCGGCGCGCGCCAAGCAGCTGATCGACGCTGGGCGGATCGGCCAGGTACGCATGATCCGCGGGCAGTCGCTGTGCCGCGATTATATTGTCGAGGCGTCATCCTGGGCTGGCCTGCCCGAGCATGGCGGCGCGTTCCTGGATATGGGCGTGCATAACTTCGACATTATGCGCTTCTGGAGCGGCTCCGAGGCCCGGCGCGTGTTTGCGCAGACGACGACCTATGGTGACTCGGGACACTCATGGCTGAGCGCGATGACTCAGATTGTGTTCGCCAATGGCGTGGTGGCCCAGCAGTGGACATCGCACGAGGTACCGGCGCAAAGCCTGACCGGCAGCCAGCACCTGTACACAATTGTCGGCGCGACCGGCGCGCTGGAGGTCGACGGCTACGGCAAGCTGCGGCTCAGCACGCCTGAAGGCACCGAGCTGATCTGGGAGCAGCCTGCGTTCGACTTCGTCAACCGGCCGCTCGACCCAATCCGGCTCGAGGCGTTCTACACCCAAACGCAGGCGTTCGTCGACGATGTGCTCGACAAGCGACCGCCGACAGTTCCCGGCGCCGAGGGCCGCGCTGCCGTCGCGATCGTCGAGGCGGCGCAGCGATCATCGGCGAGCGGGCGGGCGGTGGAGCTTGCGCGCCAGTGACGAAGGACCAAAGACGAACGACGAAGGCGGGCTGGGCGCGTTTCTGCATTCGTCCTCCGTCCTTCATCGTTCGTCCAGATGTGCAGGAGGCTGTAATTGAGCTCATCCACAGCAGTGATCGTCGGCGGTGGGGTGATCGGCATGAGCACCGCCTACCACCTGGCGCGCAAGGGCTTCGGCCGCATTATCGTGCTTGAGAAGGGGCCGGTCGGCGATGGATCGAGCAGCCGCGCGGCCGGCATCATCACCGGCCTGCTGTGGAGCGAAACCGGCGTGCTGGCGCGTAAGATCAGCCTGGCGCGATTCCGCGAACTTTCCGACGAGCTAGAGAGCTACCAGTTTCAGGCGGTCGGCTGCCTGAACCTGTTCGACCCGGCCGGCTGGGCCGCGCGCGCCGAGTTGTTGCCGCTGTACGAGCGGCTAGGCGCGCCGTTTGAAATCATTTACCCGGATGAGATGCGCCGGCGCTGGCCCGGCCTGCACCCGCGCGATGAGTGGAGCGGCCTGCTCGACCCGCTGGGCGGCTATAGCGAGCCGGACGAGTACATCCCGGCGCTGGCGCGCAAGTGTCGCGCGCTGGGGGTCGAGATCCGCGAGCATCAGCAGGTGACCGATTTCATCCAGCGCGGCGGGCGGGTGGCCGGCGTCAAAACCGCCGAGGCCGATATCGAGGCTGACGCCGTCGTATGTACGGTGTACTCCTGGACGAACGCGCTGATCGGACGGCTCGGCAGGCAGTTGCCGGTCAAGGCTTTTGTCCACCAGCGCTATGTGACGCGCCCGCTGCCCGCGCCGCCGGTCATCCCGGCGGTCAACGCCAACCCGCTGGGCGGCTACATCCGCCCGGCCAGCGGCGGCCGGATACTGGTGGGCGTTGAGACGCCCGCTCGCACAGAGTATCGCGTGGCGTCGGTCGACTTTCATATGTCCACCGTTTCAGCCGAACCCATGCTGAAGGCCCAGGCGCTGATCGACTTCGCACCCTACGCGCCCGCGCTCGCGGACGCCAGCTGGGAGTTCGAGCGGGTCGGGCTGCTGACCTTTTCGATGGATGGCGAGCCGATCCTTGGGCCGGTCGCGCAGCTGCCCGGCTTCTTTACCGCCCTGGCCTTCCACTCCGGCGGCTTCGCCTACAACCCGGCCGCCGGCCTGCTGCTGGCCGAGTTCGTGGCCGATCGCCGCACCAGCATTGATGTGAGCGCGTTCTCGCCCGATCGCTTCGACCCAGCCGCAGTAGAAGAGTACATGGCTACGACTGTACCGCAGCAGGCGGCGGTGCGGCGGCGACACTAAGAATGGAGCTTTCTGAATGACCACAGTTTATATTCCCGATCCGGTGGCCTCACTAGCGCCATTCGACGATGAACGCGTGGCGGCAGAGGCCGGCGGCGCGGAGCTCGTGCTGGGCGATCAGGCCAACCCGACCATCCACGATGCCGAGATCATCCTCACGACATGGATGCGCTTTTCACCCGAGGTGATCCGCACTCTGGAGCGCTGCCAGCTGATCGTGCGCTACGGCATCGGCGTCGACACGATCGACCTGGACGCAGCAACCGAGAGCGGCATCGTGGTGGCCAACGCGCCGACCTACTGCGTGCCGGAGGTGGCCGATCACGCCAGCGCGCTGATCCTGACCCTGGCGCGGCGGATCCCCTGGCTCGACCGCCAGGTGCGCGCGGGCGAGTGGGTGAGCGCGCAGCAGCGCTTTTGGGGCGTGCGGCGGTTCAGCGAACTCACGCTTGGCATCGTGGGCCTGGGCAAGATCGGTAGCCAGGTCGCGAAGCGCCTCGCGCCGTTCGGCTGCCGCATTCTCGGCTTCGACCCGTTTTTGAGCGATGAGCAGATCCGCGCACGGGGCGGCGAGCCCAGCTCGCTCGACCAGCTGATGCAGGCGTCCGATCTGGTCACGTTGCATGTGCCGCTCACACCGCAGACCCGCCACCTGATTGACGAGTCCAAGCTCGCGCTGATGAAGCCCTCGGCGTCGATCATCAACACCAGCCGCGGGCCGGTGATCGACGAGTCGGCGCTGATCCGCGCGCTACAGGAGAACCGGCTGTTTGGCGCGGCGCTCGACGTACTCGCCCAGGAGCCGCCCGCGCCCGACAACCCGCTGCTGAGCATGGACCCGCAGCGGGTTATCCTGACGCCGCACTTCGCCGCCTCGTCGGAGCAAGTTCACCCGGCCGTCCACCGTGAGGTCAGCCTATCGGTCGCCGCCGTGCTGGCTGGGCGCTGGCCCGATGCGGCGATGAACCCCACGGTGATGCCGAAGAAGCCGCTCATTCGCATTGCAGATCGTAGATTGTAGATTGCAGATTAAGATCGTCAACCGACAATCTGCAATCTGTAATTTGCAATCAGGAGAAAAGCATGGCCCGCTATCCACAAACCGTCCTGGTCTCGTGTGAGATCCCCTGGGATGAACAGCAGAACCTGCTTGAAGCCGTGTTCCGCAAAGAGGTGCGGATGACGCTGGCGAACGATTTCAAGCACTTGTATATCTTTGGAACTGCCGGCGAGGGTTACGCAGTAGATACCGCGCGCTTTCGGCAGATCGTCGAGATCTTCCGCGAGGAGACCCGCGGCGGCGACATTCACCCGCAGGTCGGCGTGATCGGCCTCTCGACTGCGAATATCGTCGAGCGGATCGCCTTCGCGCACGCGGTCGGCTTCCGGGTGTTCCAGATCTCGCTGCCGAGTTGGGGCGCGCTGAACGATGTGGAGGTGCTGACCTTCTTCAAGGATGTGTGCGGCGCGTTCCCCGACGCCCAGTTCCTGCACTACAATCTGCCGCGCGCCAAGCGCCTGCTCGGCGGTGCCGACTACCGGCGCATCGCCGACGCCGTGCCGAATCTGGTCGCCACCAAGAACACCGGCGGCGGGGCGCAGCGCGCGGCCGACCTGATGCGCTACGTGCCCGATCTCCAGCACTTCTTCGGCGAAGACAACTTCCTGCACGGCGCGATGTTTGGCGAGTGCTCCATTCTGGCCTCGCTTGGCCCGCTGGTGCCTGGCAAGACTTGGGAGTATTTCCGAGCTGGTCGCGACCGGGACCTGGCCAAGATGCTCACGCTGCACCACGGCTTTCTCAACCTGTTCTACGATGTGATCGCCCCGGCCGTGGCGCACGAGCGCATCGACGGGGCCTACGACCAGCTGATCGTGCGGATGGGCGGGCTGGAGGAAATGCCGCTGCGGCTGCTCTCGCCCTACCAGAGCCTGAGCGAAGGGGTTTATCAGACCTGCGCGCGGGCTTTCCGCGAAAAATACGCCGATTGGAGCACGTGATGGAGATTGTAGCAAGCGGCACGCTCAGCCGCGCCGAGCCAGGCACCCGCCGCGCGGCGCTGACCTTCCCGTGCGTGATCGCGCTGGCGAGCGGCGCGCTGCTGGCGACCTTCTGCGCCGGATCGCGCAAGGACTCGGATGATCAGCTGGTCGAGCTGCATCGCTCGAACGACGGCGGGCGCAGCTGGCGCTTGCAGCAGCGCCTGGTCTTCGATGGCGAGATCGCCGGCGCGCGCGGCACCCTCAGGGTCGCCTACCTGACCGAGCTTGTGCCGGGCCGGCTGCTAGCGGCGGCGATGTGGATCGACCGCACGACCTACCCTGGACAGCCGCTGTTCAACCCCGATACCGAGGGCTGTCTACCCATGTCCATTCTGCTGGCCGAGTCGGCCGACGATGGTGCGAGCTGGACGCCCTGGCGGCTGGTGATAATGCCCGAGGAGATCGGCCCGGCTAGCCTGACCAGCCCAATCCTCCAACTGGCCGACGGAACGCTGGCGCTGAGCATCGAGAGCAACAAGCCGTACAATGACACAAGCCGCTGGTATCAGCGCGTCGTGCTGTTTCTCTCGCATGATCGTGGGGCCAGTTGGGGGCCGCCGCTGGACGCCGGCCGCGATCCGAGCGGCCGGATCTTCAACTGGGATCAGCGCATGGCCCTGGCACCCGATGGGCGGATTGGCGCGTTCACCTGGACGTACGACAGCGAGACCAAGCGATATCTGAATATGCACCGGCGTATCAGCGCCGATGGCGGCGCGAGCTGGTCGGCCCATGTGGATCTGGGCATAGCCGATCAGGCTGGTCGCCCGGCCGTGCTGCGCGATGGACGAGTGATCCTGTCGTGGGTCGATCGCTTTGGCACGCGTACAATCCGCGCACGCATGGCACCCGCGATCGACGCGGACTTCGCGCCCGAGACGGATGTGGTGATCTATGCGCTTGGCAGCGACTCAGCGCGCGCTCCAGGCACTGATAACACCGGCGATCTGCTGGTCGAGATGTCGCTCTGGACGTTCGGTCTGCCCTATGCCGAGGCGCTGCCCGATGGCGACGTGCTGGTGGTCTACTACGCCGGCGAGGCCGCCGCGCTGAATATTCGCTGGGCGCGGCTGCTGGTGTGATGGCGTGTACCGCCGACGACGGACGACGGACGACGAACGACGGACCAAACGAAAGTCGTCGGTGGTCGGTGGTCGGTGGTCGCACTGCTCTATGTCGAGGCGTACGAGAAGGATAGCTCACACGTGACATCTCTCACCCTGGTCGACAGCGGCCCAATCTATCGTAACCCCGACCCCGGGCACCGCTACATCGCGGCGCTGTTCCCGAACCCGCTGGAACTGCCGAGCGGCGAGTTCATTTGCGCCTACAATCGCAGCACCGGGATGTACGCCATCGACATGGACTTTTTTATGGCGCGCTCGCCCGACGGTGGCAAAACCTGGCAGGACGCCGGCAGAATCTACAAACGCTCGGATGCTGATCGGCATTTTTCATATCACGGCCCGTTCCTCAGCGGTATGCGCGATGGAACAGTAGTGATCGGTGCCTTTCGGGCCGACCGCTCCGATCCCGAGCAACCCATGTTCAACGAGCGCACCGGCGGCCTGCTGAAGAACGAGCCAATCCTGCTGCGTTCCAGCGACGACGGCCGCAGCTGGGGTGCGCCCGAGCCGGTGACGCTGCCGGAGGGCATCGTCGCCACGCCGGCCACCGCGATCATCGAGCTGGACGACGCGAGCTGGTTCTGGCCGTTTGACCAGTGGAAGGAATTCGACGACGAGCGCCCGTACCAGCCGCGCACGCTTGGCTTCTTCTCGCGCGACCACGGCCGCAGCTGGGGCGATATGATCGTCTATGCGGATGGCGCGGCCGAGGGCCGGGGCTTCTGGCACGGCCGGCCGATCGTGCTGAATGATGGCAAGCTGCTGACGATGTACTGGGCTGCCGATATGCGCAGCGGCGCGAACCTGCTCAATTACGTTTGCATTGCCGACCCAAGCGCGCGCCAGTGGTCGGTGCCGCAGCCCAGCAACCTGCCTGGGCAGACCAACGCCGTGGTCGAGCTGGGCGATGGCCGGCTGTGCGCCGTCTACACCCTGCGCGAGTCCGAGCGGCCGGGGATCATGGCCGCGATCTCGGAGGATGGTGGCCGGACATGGGAGCTCGGCGCGCAGCTGCGGCTATGGGATGCGACCGGACGCGATCGGCTGGGCGTCGAGTCGCTCGAATCGTACCCGCGCAGCCACGACACGATCGCCTTTGGCGCACCATCGGCGCTGCGCAGGCGCGATGGCGATGTCTACGCGGCGTGGTGGTGTATGGAGGCCGCACTGGTGCATGTGCGCTGGGCGCGGCTGCGAGTGGAGTAGGCGACAATCAATGGATCAGCAGCTTCATAACCCGCTCACACTTAACGGCGATCGCACGATCCGCGCGGGCAGCCCGGCGGCGCTCGCCGACGCGATTCGCCGCGCGGCCGACCTGCGGGTTGCGACTGAGTTCCGCCATAACGAGCATATCGACACCAGCTCGGATAGCCGCGAGCTGGTCCGCGAAGTCGCCGAGTTTCGCGTGACCTACCTGCTGGAGGATCATTGGAGCGCCGGGATCATGATGCTGCGCCAGCCGGTCGATCTGCCCGACGGCTTTGGGCCGCGCCCGTCGATGTCGTTCTTCCTGTACAACCAGGATGGCCAGCAGGCGATCGCGCGCCCATACCTCGACGGGGTACACGCGACCGGCGCGCGTGGCCCGGCGCCGCTCGACGACCACAGCGCCATGCCGCGCTACCACCAGCACGACAGCTGGGACGCCGGCACGAACGCGCCCAGCAGCAACTTCGTGTACGACTTCGACCACTACCAATTCTGGGTCTACGACTGCTGGCGCGAAGTTCTCTCGCACGCCGCCGACGGCACAGTGCTGGCTGGCTCGCTCGACGAGCTGGCCGAGGCATTCACACGCGGCGCGGCGATCAAGCTGGGCATCCGCGGGCTCTGCGCCGACCTGGCCGGAGACGACGACCAGATCGAGCACGAGGTCTTCGTCCATGCTGGGTCGTGCTATTACTACACCGAACGCCGGCTGTTTATGACTGGGACGCATCCGCTGCTACGCGTGCGCCCGAGCATCCCGCTGCGCTACAGCAGCGGCGGATGGGATTTTGGCTGGCTGATGGCGCGCACGGATGGCCATGGAGCGCGCTGGCTGTGTGATCCCTATACGCTCGAGTTTCGCAAAAGTGCCGCGCGCTACGCGATTCGATGGTTCGTTGCCGGTGTGTGATACGAGATTTTGTCATCTTGTCAGCTTGTCACGGAGGTTGTTGATGGAATATCGCACGCTGGGCCACAATGATCTGCGCGTGAGCTCGATAGGGCTGGGCGGCGCGACGTTCGGGCGTGAGATCGACGAGGCCAGCGCTTTCGCCGTGCTCGACCGCGCGCTGGAGCGCGGCATCACACTCTTCGACACCGCTGAGGCCTACTCGGCCGGGCGATCCGAGGAGATTCTGGGGCGCTGGATCGCCAGCCGCAACGCGCGCGGGCAGATTGTACTGACGACGAAAGTCGCGCCGCCACTCGGCCGCGCGCGGTTGCTCGCCTCGGCCGAGGCCAGCCTGCGTCGGATCCAGACCGAGACAATCGACCTGTTTCTGCTACATAGCTGGGATCCGAACACGCCGCTGGAAGAGACGTTGGAGGCGCTGGATACGCTCGTAGCTGCGGGCAAGGTTCGCTTTGTCGGATGCAGTAACTTTGCGGCCTGGCAGCTCTGCAAATCGCTCTGGCGCGCGGATGTGCGCGGGTGGGCGCGTATGGAAGCGATCCAGCCGGTCTACAACCTGGCCATGCGCGCGATCGAGGGCGAGTTGCTACCGCTCTGTGCGGATGAGCAGATCGGCGTGATTACGTACTCCCCGCTGGGCGCAGGTTTCCTCACCGGCAAGTATCGCCAGGGCGGGCCGGTGCCCAGCGGTACGCGCTTCGAGATCGTGCCCGGCCACCAGGATATCTACTTCAACGATACCGCCTTCGCCGCGATGGAGCGGCTGCGGGCCACATCTGCAGCGCTGGGGCTGCCGATGTCGCAGGTCGGGCTGGCCTGGGTGCTGCAGCAGCCCGGCATCAGCGCGACCCTGATCGGCGCTCGCAGCACGGCCCAGGTCGACCAGGCTTTTGCGGCCGACACGACCGAATTACCAGATGGGCTGAGTATGCGACTGAGTATGTGAGTCGTATGCCAACGAAAATCACTGTCATGCTGAACGAAGTGAAGCATCTCGTCATAGTGCATCGAATAGATATCACAGGAGCAAAACCATGGCAACAGACCACGGAACCAGTAAGCCCAAGGTGCTTGTCACCGGCGCGAGCGGGCTGATCGGCAGCCTAACTATCCGCGATCTGAGCGACAAGTACGAGTTCAGCGGCCTAAGCCGGCGGCCGGTCGTGGGCATTCCGCACATCCAGGCCGATATCAGCGATCTACAAGCTGTCCGGCGCGCATGCCAGGGCGTGGATATGGTGCTTCACCTTGCGGCCGAGACCCAGGATTACGATGACTGGGATCGAGTAATGGAGAGCACGATCGGCGGTGCCCTAAACGTGTATCGCGCCGCACAGGAGGCCGGTGTCTGGCGGGTCGTGTTCATGAGCAGCGGCAGCACGATGTGCGCCTACGAGTGGTATGAAGGCTCGCCATATGGCAAGCTGGCGGCCAACCAGATCGACCGGCTCCCGCCGGACACGCGTATGCTCACCCATACCGACCCGCCGCGGCCCGACAGCTTCTACGCCGTCGGCAAGCTGTTCGGCGAGAACACCGGGCGGCTGTTCTCGGATCGCTACGGCATGTCGGTGCTGTGCATCCGCCTCGGCGCGGTGCTGGCCGACGACAAGCCGGCGCTGGTCCGGCACTTCCCCGGGTATCTCGCGCAGGCCGACGCCGTGCAGATGATCGACAAGTGCCTCGGCGCGCCGGCGAGCCTGAAGTTCGACATCTTCGACGCTATCTCGGAGAACTCGCGGCGCTGGCGCGACACCGGCCACGCCAAAGAGGTGCTCGGCTGGCGCCCGAACGGCTCATCAGACATATTCGACCCAACTGATCTTCAATCGTAGCAGCTAATTTGTAACCGCAGAGAACGCAAAGGACGCAAAGACAAGTAAAACTTCAAACCCTTCGCGCTCTTCGCGCCCTTTGCGGTGAGAACAGAAAGGATATTGGACGATGCGCAGACTGCGCTACGGCATTCTCGGCTCAGGGTTCATGGGGCGAACGCATGCCGAGGCGATCCAGCATATCGAAAACGCCGAGCTGCGTGCAATCGCGCTGGGCACGCGTGCGCCCGGCCTGGCGGCCGATTATGGCGTGCAGCTCTGTGAGAATGCCGAGGAGCTGATCGCACGCGATGATATCGACGCTGTGATCATCACGACGCCGCAGTACGCCCACGCCAGCGAGGCGCTGGCCGCCGCCGCGCGCGACAAGCACCTGTTTATCGAGAAGCCAATGACCACGACTGTGGCCGACGCCGACGCGATCATTGAGATCTGCGCCCAGCGCGGCCTGGCGCTCTCGGTCGGCTACCAGCAGCGCTACCGCTCGGTGCCACGCGCCACATATGAGCTGATTCGCGGCGGGGCGATCGGCCAGGTTCACACCATCCAGTTCTCCCAAACCTTCCAGATGTTCGAAGATCCCGGCTTTGGCGGCAACTGGTCGTGGTGGGCCAACCCGGCCAGCGTCGGCCACATCCTGGCCGGCGGCGTCCACTCGATCGATCTGTGCCGTTGGATGCTCGGCGCCGAGGTCGTCACGGCCGTGGGCCACTCGCGCACCTTCCGCGAGCCGCACGAGCCTGAGAATACGACCATGGGCCTGCTGAGCTTTGACAACGGCACGATCATGTCGCTGTGGGCCAGCAGCGCCTGTCCGCCGCCCGGATTTCCTGGCCTGACCTTCCGCGCCCAGATCATGGGCGAAACCGGCATGATCGACATGGATGCCTACGACAAGCTGCAAGTCGCCAGCGACGGCAGCTGGCGCACCGTGGCCCAGCAGCCGCCGGTCGGCACCGATAAGGCCGCGACTGCGTTTGGCTTCCCGCGCATGCACGCGTATATCGAGCAGCTGTCGGTGTACACCGACGCGGTGCTGACCGGCACACCGCCCCCAGTCAGCGGCGCCGACGGCCGGGCCGGCGTGGCGATCGGGCTGGCGCTGCTCGAGTCGTCGCGCACGGGGCAGGTGGTGCAGCTGTGAGCTGATGGTTCACCCAGCTGCCGCCACGCTCCACGTCACCGGTAGGCGTACCAGGCTGCGGAAGAGCGGGACGGCGCGCCAGGCCAGGCCGGCTGGCTCGGCGGCGAGCCGCAGGTCGGGGACGCGTAGGATGAGCGCGCGCAGCGCGATCTCGCCCTCAAGGCGTGCCAGAGGCGCACCCAGGCAGTAGTGGATGCCCTTGCCAAAGGCCAGGTGTCGATTCGGCGCGCGGTGAATATCCAGCTTGGTCGGGTCGGCGAAGCGCGCGTCGTCGCGATTGGCCGAACTCAGCACGGCAATCAGCAACTCGCCGCGGCGCAGCTGCTTCCCGCCCAGGGTGACATCGCGGGCGATAAAGCGCGATAGCGAGCGCTCGACCGGCGGAACATAGCGCAGCAGCTCCTCGGGCGCGCCCGGAATGAGCGTAGGTCGCTCGCGCAGCTCGGCCAGCGCTTGCGGGTGCTGCAGCAAGGCCAGCGTGGCGTTGCCGATCAGCGACACGGTCGTCTCATGGCCGGCGACGATCAGCAGCGCGATCATGCTGAACAGCTCGCTCTGGTTGAGCCGGTCGCCGTGCTCCTCGGCCTGAATGAGCCGCGAGATCAGGTCGTCGCGCGGGTTCTGCCGCCGCTCAGCAACTAGCTGCTGCATGTAGACCGCGAAGGCCTGGAGCTGGCCCATGCTGGCCAGCTGCTCGTCGGGCATGAGCGCTGGTCGCACAAACGCATCCGACCAGCTGCGGAAGTCCTCTTGGCGGTCCATCGGCACGCCGAGCAGCTCGGCGATCACGGTGATCGGCAGCGGGAAGGCATAGTCGCCAACCAGTTCCATGTGCCCTTGCGCGGCGACTCGGTCGAGCAGCGCGGCAGCGATCGACTCGACACGTCGGCGCATGGCCTCGATGACTTTCGGCGTAAAGGCCTTGCTTACGAGTGCGCGCAGCCGGCGGTGATCGTCGCCATCGCGATTGAGCATATGGTTGTCGGTGATGGCGCGCACGCGTGGGTCGGGGTTTGAAAGGCCGCCGCCAGCTCCTCGGAGATCAGGGCCGGGTCGCGCGCAAAGATTTGGCTGTCAAGCAGCACCTGCTCGACCTCGGCCGCGCCGGTGACGAACCAGATCGGCGTCTGGCCGTCGAGCCCCGCCTGCTGAAAAACAGGTGCCTCGGCACGCATGCGGGCGGAGATTTGGTGAGCGTGTCTGCGAAATGCGTCGCCGTACAGGTCGTCGGTTTGAGTCGTCATGGCTTGTTCTCCCTAATCGCTCCGTGATACGCTTGTGCCATGGCTTGGGTGTGCGCGTGGGTATTGTACGACAGAAACCGGGTGAGAGTTTCGGACGAGTTTGAAGAGTCACTCTGGTGGCAGAAAATGTTCCATGGGGCGAAATACGTGGTTCTTGATTCGAAACACGCGGTCGTTTATAGTGGCGTTATCTCCGATCACATACGTGTCTGTTCCTAGCTATGTGCCGTTTCGAGGAGCTATGTTTTACCTCGCATGTACCGCCTGCGCCTGGCAATCCGAAGATGCCGATCTGAGCGCCTGCCCCGACTGCGGCGCGACGATTGATCTGCGCTACGCAGCGGCGGATATTCCGATCCGGGATGATCTGCCGGGCATCTGGCGCTACGGCGCGCACCTGCCGGTGCGCGCACCCGATCGCGCGGTCAGCCTGGGCGAAGGCGGCACGCCGCTGCTGCGCTCGGCCCGGCTGGGCCACGAGCTGGGCCTGCCCGATCTGCACTTCAAGATCGAGGGCGGCAACCCGACCGGCTCGTACAAAGATCGCATCGCCGCCATAGGCATCGCGCGGCTGCGCGAGCTGGGCAAGCGCGCCTGGGCCGCCACCTCATCCGGCAATGCCGGCGCGGCGATCGCCGCGTATGGCGTGCGAGCCGGGCTGGATGGCTATCTGTTCACGCTCGAAAAGGCCGCGCGTGCCAAGATCACCCAGATCCTGGCCTATGGCCCGCAGGTGTTTGCAGTCGAGCGCCTGGGCTACGACCCGGTGGTCGAGCAGGCGACCTGGCGCAATATTCGCACGATCTGCGATGCTAACGGCTGGGGTATGCTAGTGACCGCGCGCAAGTTCAGCCCGCACGCGATGGAGGGCGTCAAGACGATCGCGTATGAGATCTGCGAGCAGCTGGGCGGTGGTATCCCGATGCAGGAAAGGGTGCCCGATCTGGTGTATGTGCCAGTCGGCGGCGGCGGATTGCTAAGCGCGGCATGGAAAGGCTTCGTCGAGTGGCAGGCCGCCGGCCGAGTCGACCAGCTGCCGCGCATGGTCGCCGTGCAGCCGCAAGGGTGCGATGGCATCACTCAGGCCTGGCAGGCCGGCCGCGCCGCCGAGCCGATCGCGGGTTGCACCAGCACAATCTCGGGCCTTCAGCTGACCGCGCCGCCGGATGGCGACCTGGTGCTGCGCGCGCTGCGCGAGTCGGGAGGCTGGGCCACCTCGGTACCAGACGATGCGACGTACACGGCGCAGGCCGACCTGGCAGCGCGCGAGGGCATCTTCGTGGAGCCGGCGGCGGCGATCACGCTGGCCGCGCTGCGGGCCGACCTGGCGAGCGGGCGGCTGCGCGGGGACGAGCGCGTGGTGTGCCTGCTCACCGGCGTGGGCTTCAAGGATGCCGGTGCGCTCCAGCGCCTGGCCGAGGGGCGCACGGTGCAGCCAATTCGGGTTGAAGATATTCTAGATATTGGCGATGGCAAGTTGACAAAATGACACGATGACAAGGTGACACGATGACAAGGTGAGGGCGGGCGTAAATTGCAGATTTCTTACCTCCTGTAGGTTCTTTTTTGCCCTCGGGGCGAAAAAGAACCTACATAAAGAAGAAAAGTACCATGCTGCCGCAGGCTAAAGCCAGCCGCCAATGAAAGAAAACAACAATGAGCACCGATCGCGCGCAGCGCTTAAAGAATAAAGTCGTGATCATCACCGGCGGCGGCACCGGCATCGGCTTGGGCATCGCGCGCAGCTGCGCCGAGGATGGCGCGGCGGTGGTGCTGGCCCAGCGCCGCGCCGCGATCGCCGAGCGCGAGGCCGCCGCGCTCCAGGCGGCCGGCCACCGCGCGCTGGGCATGGGCTGCGATGTCAACCGGCGCGACGAGGTGAACGCACTGATCGCGGCGGCGGTGCAAGCGTTCGGCCGGCTAGATGTGATGGTCAACAACGCCGCGCTCACCGGCGCGGCCGTCGAGGCACGCTCGTTCCTGGATGAGACCGACGAGCATTGGCGCAGGATCATCGACATCAACCTGAACGGCGCGTTTATCTGCACGCAGGCGGCGGCAAAGCAGATGCTGGCACAGGGTGCGGGCGGCAGCATCATCAATATCTCCTCGGTGGCGCAGTTCGCCGCCCAGGAGCACGCCGCGCCCTACTGCGCCAGCAAGGCCGGGTTGGATGGCCTTACCAAGGCGGCGGCGATCGAGTTGGCGCCCTACGGCATTCGCGTCAACAACGTCGCGCCCGGCGATATCGACACCGAGGCTAGCCACGATGTGGTGGCAAAGGCGGCCGATCGCGGCGCGACCGGCAAGTTCTTTCGCTACACGCCGCTGGATCGGCGCGGCCAGCCGCAGGAGATCGGCAGCGTGGTCGCCTTTCTCGCCAGCGATGATGCCAGCTTCGTAACGGGCGCGACCTGGCTTGTCGACGGAGGTTTCCTCAGCTATTGAGGTCTCAGTTAACCACAAAGACACGAAGACACCAAGAAACTAAAAACTGTTCAAGACTTCGTGCCTTTGTGCCTTCGTGGTAAAGAAAAGACGATATGGACTATGACGCAATCATCATTGGATCCGGGCACAACGGGCTGGTGGCGGCCTTTTACCTGGCGCGCGCCGGCCTGAGTGTGCTGGTGCTCGAAGCGCGCGCTCTGATCGGCGGCAGCTGTGTGACCGAGGAGCTGATCCCCGGCTTCCAGTTCTCGACCTGCGCGAATGTGCTGTGGGCGCTGCGGCCGAAGATCAGCGCGGATATGCGCCTGTTCGAGCGCGGCCTGGCGGTCGATCAGCGGCAGTTTCTGCGGCTGCTGCCCAGCGGCGAGTACATGTATACCGGCCGGCTGTCTAGCGCCGCGCCGGGCGAAGATATAGCCAGCCTCGACCGCGAGCTCGCCAAATTCTCGCGCGCCGACGCCGATGCCTTTCCGTGCTGGCAGGAGTTTCTGGCTCGGATCACGCGCATCTTCGGACCATACCTGCTTCAGCCGCCGCCGCGCCTGCACGAGATCTATGCCGCGTGCGGCGACCCGGCCGATCGCCAAGCGCTCGACATCGTCATGACCAACTCGCTCGCCAGCATCGCCGATATGTTCTTCGAGTCGCCGATTATGCGCGATGTTGGTGCAGCCGCCGATATTGGCGATATCCACGATGTCGGGACCGGCCTGCTGTTTGCCCTGACTACCGCCATGGGCGCGTATACCGAGAACGGCCAGCCGGTGCCGAACGGCTTTGTGCGTGGCGGCATGGGCCAGATCACCGCGCTGATGGCCGAGTCTGCCCGCGAGCACGGAGTTGAGATCCGCACCGGCGCACCAGTCGCGCACATCCTGGTCGAACGTGGGCAGGCGCGCGGCGTCGAGCTGGCCTCGGGCGAGCGGATCGCGGCGCGTTGCGTGATCTCAAACCTCGATCCCAAGCGCACATTCACGCGCCTGTTCGACGCACAGCAGCTCGACGGCCGGTTTCTGCGCCGCGTACACGCGATCCAGACCAATGTCGCGGCCGGGCTCAAGCTGCACTGCGCGCTGTCCGAGGCGCCCGACTACCGTGTCACGGATGGCCTGAGCGAACGGCAGCTGCGCGAATCGACACTGATTATTGCGCCCGACCGCGCCTATCGTGAGGCGGCCTGGCGCGCGGCCAGCCAGGGCGATCTGCCTGACCAGCCGATCATCGCCGGCTTCATGCCCAGCGTCTACGATCCCGCGCTCGCGCCGGCCGGCTGCTACACGTGGTCGGCCTATATCACCTGGGCGCCGTCGCAGCTGCGGCACGGCTCCTGGATCGAGCGAAAGGAAGAGATCGCCGACCGCCTGATCAGCGCGATCGAGTGCTATGCGCCCAACTTTCGCCGCGCACTGATCGATTATGTGCTGCTGACGCCGGCTGATCTTGAGGCGCGCATGGCCTTGACCGACGGCAATATTCATCATGTCGACGCGATCCCCTCGCAGCTGCTCTGGCAGCGCCCGCTGGAGGAGCTGGCCCACTATCGCACTCCGATCGCGCAGCTGTTCCTGTGCGGCGCCGGCATGCACCCGTGGGGCGAGGTGAGCGGCGCGCCGGGCTACAATGCCGCGCACGCGGTTCTCTCCGATGTCGGGTGACAAGATGACAAGATGACAAGGTGATGTTCTGTTTGTAACCCGGTCATTTTTAGGATGTAGGCCAGCAATGTATTTCATCCCTCTGTCTGTTGCATTTCGCCCTCAGGGCGAAATGCAACAGACTAAAGAAGAAAAGTACCATGCTGCCACAGGCTATGAACGCCCTTTTGCATACCTACTAACCCTATTACCTGTCAAGGAAAAAAAGCATGATCGACAACACGAATCAGCACATGGTCTACATCAGCGGCGCGCTGCTGCCACGTGACGAGGCCAAGATCTCGGTGTTTGATGCGGCGGTGATGTTGGGCGATACCGTCACCGAGTCGACCCGCACTTTCGCGCACAAGCCGTTCAAGCTCGATCAGCATATCCGCCGGCTCTACCAATCGCTAAAGGTCACGCGCATCGACCCTGGCATGACGCCCGACGAGATGCACGAGCTTTCGCTGCGCGTGCTGGCGGCCAACCAGCACCTGCTCGGCCCTGACGACGACTGCTGGCTGGTGCATAATATCTCGCGCGGCCTGTCGGTGGCCGGCGCCGACCCGACCGTCCAGCGCTCGGCCGCGACGATCATTATCTTCACCTCGCCGATGATCCTGACTGACTGGGCCGGCTTCTATACCGAGGGCTGCCACGCCGTCACGCCCATGAGCCGGGCCATGCCCGCGCAGGCGCTCGACGCGCGGATCAAGAACCGCAGCCGCATGGCCTACACGCTGGCCGAGATCGAGGTCAAGCTGGTCGACCCAAAAGCGCAGGGCATCCTGCTCGATATCGACGGCAACATCGCCGAGAACAAGGGCGGCAACTTCTTTATCGTGGCCGACGGCGTGCTGAAGACGCCGACGACGCGCAACGCGCTGGCCGGGGTCAGCCGCGCCACCGTGTTGGAGCTGGCGGCGCAGCTGGGCATCCCCGCGCACGAGACCGATCTTCAGCCCTACGATGTCTACACCGCCGACGAGGCCTTCTTCACCAGCACGCCCTACTGCATCATGCCGGCAACGCACTTCAACGGGCTGCCGGTGGGCGATGGCCAGGTTGGCGACATCACCAAGCATCTGCTGGCCGCCTGGAGTGAGCTGGTGGGCATGGATATTGTGGCGCAGGGTTTGCGGCAGCTTGAACTAGGGGTTACGGGTTAAGGGTTATGTTCAGCGAATTCTACGATTTCAATGACTTTAACCCCTAACCGTTAACCCTTAACTCGTGCAGAAGGAGAATGGCCATGCTCGAGACCGGCATGATCTACCGCAACCCCAAGTCACACCTGTACAGCCGCCAGGCCAGCTTCCCGGCGCTGGTACTGCTGGCTAATGGCGAGATGCTGGCCTCCTTCGCGATCAGCAGCAGCTTCGAGGCCGCCGACATGCACACTGAGCTGGCGCGCTCGGCCGATGGCGGGCGCAACTGGCAGCTGGTCGGCGCGGTGTTCAATGAGCAGACCGACCGCCCGACCTCGGCGAATGTGCGCATCAGCCGGATGCCCGATGGCGAGCTGATCGCCTTCGGCGTGCGCGCCGACCGCTCGCGCGCCGACGAGGGCCTGACCAACCCCGCGACGCAGGGCTTCGTCGAGACCGAGCTGATCCTGCTGCGCTCGGCCGACGATGGGCGAACCTGGCAGGGGCCGACAGTCATCGCTCCGCCGCTGATCGGGCCGGCATTCGAGCTGTGCAGCCCAGTGGTGCCGCTGAGCGACGGGCGCTGGCTCTGGCCGACATCGACCTGGAAGGGCTGGGATGGCGCTAACCCCTCGGGCATGAAGGCGATCGCGCTGGTCTCACACGATCGCGGCCAGACCTGGCCCGAATATGTCGAGGTCATGAACGGCGCGACCGAGCAGGTGATCTACTGGGAGCAGAAGATCGTCGATATGGGCGGCGGCCGGCTGCTGGCGGTCTGCTGGACGCACGATCTGCGCAATGGCGTCGACCGCACCGTCCACTACGCGATCTCGGCCGACTATGGCCGCAGCTTTGGGCTGCCGCGCTCGACCGGGCTGCACGGCCAGACCAGCACGCCGGTATGGCTGGGCGACGGCCGGCTGGTCTGCATCTACCGGCGCACCGATACCCCCGGCCTGTGGGCCAGCTATGTCCGGATCGACGGCGACGAGTGGATCAACGAGGCCGAGTTGCCGCTGTGGGGCCATGAGCGCGCCGGCGAGGCAAATATTGTCGGCGGCGAAAACCTGAGCCGCGCGTTTACCACGCTGAAGTTTGGGCTGCCGGCTGGCCTGCTGCTGCCCGACGGCCAGGTCTACGCCGCGTGCTGGTGCGTCGAGGATTGCGTGTATGTGATTCGCTGGTTCCGGCTGCCGCGCGGCGAGTTATGAGTTCAAAGTTAAGAGTTATGAGTTGAGAGTGACAGCGGTTTGCGTGGAACCAATGAAACGCATTGTCATGTTGAGCGTAGCGAAACATCTCGACAAAGATCCATGCAACCCAATGTCATGTTGAGCGCAGCGAAACATCTCGACGAAATCAATACGCAATACGATGAGATGCTTCACTTCGTTCAGCATGACAGCGCTGTTCGTTGAGAAGATTGAGCGTAGCGAAACATCTCGCCGAAATCCAAGAACCACAGTGTCATGTTGAGCGCAGCGAAACATCTCGATGAAATCAATACGCAATATGATGAGATGCTTCACTTCGTTCAGTATGACAGCGCTGTTCGTTGAGTGAACTGACCTTCGTCATTCGTCATTCGTCGTTCGTCGTTCGTCCAATCAGGAGCCACCATGTTCGACCCTACCAACCTGCACGGCATTATTCCGCCGATGTGTACGCCTTTAACCGACGACGGCGAGCTCGACCTGCCGTCGATTCACAGTCTGGTCGAGCATCTGCTGGCCGGCGGCGTCCACGGCATCTTCGCGCTGGGCTCGACCGGCGAGTTCGCCGCATTGACCGGCCGCCAGCGCCAGCTTCTGCTGGAGACAACTGTCGCGGCTGCGGGTGGGCGTGTGCCTGTGCTGGCCGGCATCCTCGATACCTCGACGGCCCGCTGCATCGAGAATGGCCTGGCCGCAAAGGCCGCCGGCGCCAACGCGGTGGTGCTCGCGACCAGCTACTACTTTCGCAATAGCCAGCCGGAGATCATCGATCATTTCCGCGCGGTCAAGGCGGCGGTGGGCCTGCCATTGCTGGCCTACGATGTGCCCAGCGCAGTCAATGTCAAGCTGGAGTTCGCAACCGTGGTGCGGCTGGCCGAGGAGGGCGTGATCGCCGGCCTGAAGGACAGCAGCGGCGCGACCGAGGTGTTTCGGCGCGTGCTGATCGCCACGCGCGGCGTCCCCGGCTTCCGCGTGTTCACTGGCTCCGAGCTGATCATCGATGCCTGTTTTCGGATGGGCGCGGCTGGCAGCGTGCCCGGCCTGGGTAATGTCTTCCCAGCCGAGTATGTGCAGATCTACGACCTGGCGCACGCGGGCGAGTGGGAGGCTGCCGCGGCGCTGCAAGAGCGGCTGCTGATGTGCTTCTTCGAGCTGATCACCCAAGGCGACGCAGGCTACTCCGCCAGCGCATCGGCATTGGGCGGCTTCAAGGCTGGGCTGAAGGTCAAGGGCGCCATCCGCAGCACGCATGTCGGGGCGCCGCTGCATAGCTTCAGCGCCGCCGAAGAGGAGCGCGTGGTCGACGTGATGCGGCGGCATGGATTCCTGTGATTGGGTGATGGGTGTTGGGTGACGGGTGTTGGGGATTTAGCTCCCAACACCCGTCACCCAACACCCATCACCCGCCTCTGAAGCAAAGGTGACACCATGGCAACAGCATTAGTCAAACCGCGCGTCGCGATTGGCGGCATCGTCCACGAGACGCACTGCTTCGCCGATGTGGGCACGACGCTGGCCGACTTTCGCGCGCAGGGGCTGTATGAGGGTGATGGCATCCTGAAGGCGATGGCCGGCACGCGCGCGGGCATTGGCGGCATGATCGCGGGCGCCGGCGAGCACGGCTGGGAGCTGCTGCCGACCCTGTATGGCACGGCGATGCCTGGCGGGGTCGTCGCCGACGAAGCCTACCAGCTGATGCTGCGCGGCCTGCTTGAGCGGCTCCAAGCCGCGCTGCCGCTCGACGGCGTGCTGCTGGCGCTGCACGGCGCGATGGTGGCCGAAAGCCAGCCCGACGCCGAGAGCGACGTCCTTGAGCAGGTACGCGCGATCGTCGGTCCGGATGTGCCGATCGTCGTCGAGTTGGATATGCATGGAAATATCAGCCCGCGCACGGTCGAGCTAGCCGATGTGCTGGTGGCCTTCGACACCAACCCGCATATCGACCCGCACGCGCGTGGCGTCGAGGCCGCCACGATCTTGGATCGGCGGCTGCGCGGCGAGATTCGCCCAACCGCCGCGTATGCCCAGCCGCCGCTGATCCTCGCGCCCCAGGCTACCGGCACGGCCGACCTGCCGCTGCGCGCGGTTCACGAGCGCGCGGCACAGATGGAGGCCGAGGATGCCGTCGTCTGCATCTGCGTGATGGGCGGCTTTGCCTACGCCGATCTGCCCTTCACCGGACCCAGCGTCATCGTCACCACCAACGACGACGTGGCGCTGGCGCAGCGCTACGCCGACGAGCTATGCGAGCTGCTGATGCAGCAGCGCCACACTGCTCTGCCGCAGTTCCTCGATCCCGATGCGGCGGTGGCGCTGGCGCTGAGCATGCCCGGCGGCCCGATCATGCTGGTCGACTCGGCCGATAACATTGGCGGTGGCACACCCGGCGACGGCACCGACGCGCTGCGCGCCATGCTCGCAGCCGATGTGCCCGAGAGTGCGGTGGTGCTGGCCGATCGTGAGGCGGTGGCCGCCTGCTGGGATGCGGGCGTGGGCGCTGAGATCACACTGCCGGTGGGAGGCAAGACCGATCACTGGCATGGGCAGCCGGTCGAGGTCACCGGCACAGTGCGCGCGCTCTCGGATGGCGTGTTTGCCTGCGAGCTGCCCGACAATCACTTCGCCGCCTTCTACGGCGATACCATTCGCATGGGCCGCACGGCCTGGCTGCGCGTGCGCGGCGTCAATGTGGTGCTGACCGAGCGCAAGACTCCGCCGTTCGACCTGGCGCAGCTGCGCGGCGTGGGTGTGAGCCCCGAGCAGCAGAAGCTGATTGTGGTGAAGTCGGCGGTGGCGTATCGCGCCGCGTATATGCCGATCGCCGCCGGCGTAGTCGAGATGGACACCGCCGGCCTGTGTAGCGCCAACCTGGCGCGCTTCCCATACCATCGGCTGCGCCGGCCGATCGTTCCGCTAGATTAGGATTTCGCAAATTACGGCCTCCGATCCATTCGCAGGTCTTTTTTCGCCCTTGGGCGAAAAAAGACCTGCAAAAGAAGAAAAGTACCATGCTGCCGCAGGCCAAATCATTGTGAGCGAAAGCCATAAATATGTTCCGCCCAGCGGAACATGATGTTCTTGCATCGAAACGTCGCCAAGAGTAGACTACGAATATTCTCCATGATGATTCTTGTCACTCGCGTTCGTATCTGGCATTTCGGCGCGGTCAGGTATCTGGCATCGTGCCAGATTGGCTGCGCCTGATTACTGAGGGTACCTGCATGACCAGCTTCACCAAATCCAAGCAGCTGCTGGCTAAGGCCGCCCAGCAGCTGCCCGGCGGCGTCAGCAGCAACTACCGGATCGGCATCTCGCCCACGCCGCTGGTGTTCGACCACGCGGAAGGCCCGTACCTGTTCGATGCCGACGGCAACCAGCTGATTGACTACTACCTGGGCATGGGGCCGATGATCCTCGGCCACAGCCCGCAGGTGGTGCTCGATGCCGTGACCGAGCAGCTCAAACGCGGCATTCTCTACGCCGGGCAGAGCGAGGTTGAGTTTGCCGCCGCGCAGCTGGTCTGCCAGATCGTGCCCTGCGCCGAGATGGTGCGCTTCAGCAGCTCGGGCAGCGAGGTCGTCCATGCGGCGCTGCGCCTGGCGCGCGCGGCAACCGAGCGCGAGATTGTGATCAAGTTCGAGGGCCACTACCACGGCTGGTTCGATAGCATCCACTGGAGCATTGCGCCGCCGCTCGACCAGGCAGGGCCGGCAGAAGCACCGGTGCCGGTGGCCGGCAGTATCGGCCAGGGCCCGCCCGAGGCCCAGCGGATCGAGGTGCTGCCCTGGAACGAGCTGACAGTGCTGGCCGAACGGCTGGCGCGCGGCGATGTGGCGGCGGTGATTATGGAGCCGGCGATGTGCAACACCAGCGCGATTCTGCCTGCCGACGGCTATCTGGCCGGGGTGCGCAACGCCTGCAGCGACACTGGCACCGTGCTGATCTTCGACGAGGTGATCACCGGCTTTCGGGTTGCGCCCGGTGGCGCGCAGCAGCGTCTGGGCGTCACGCCCGACCTGGCGACATTTGGCAAGGCGATCGCCAGTGGTTTTCCGGTGGCGTGCTTGGCTGGGCGCGCCGATCTGATGGAGCAGTTCGTTACGCGCAAGGTGATGCACGGCGGGACCTACAACGCCCAGGCGGTCGCGATGGCGGCGACAGTCGCTACGATCTCCACGCTGGCCGATGGCCAGGTTCACGCACGCATGGAGCAGCGCGGCCGGCGGCTGATGGATGGCATCGCCGGGGCGCTGGCCGAGGCCGATATTCCGGCGCGCATCCAGGGTTTCCCGCAGATCTTCCATGTGGCGCTCGATGTCACCAGCCCGATCCGCGATTACCGTAGCTCGCTGGCAGCCGACAAGGCGCGCTACGTTCGATTGACCACCGGCTTGCTCGATCGCGGCGTGCGCGCGCTTGAGCGCGGCGCGTGGTTCCTTTCGGATGCTCACAGCGACGCGCTGGTCGAAGAGACGATCGCGGCGGTGGCGGCGGTGGCGAGGGTGATTTAGCGCTGCGGGCGACCGACGAATGACGGACGACGAATGGCGGATGACGGATGGCGAATGATGAACGAGGATGGACGGACGACGAGTGACGAACGACGAATGATCGACGGCGCCTCGCAGCGCTCTATAAACAGCAATGTGGGTGGTTGTTTTGGCCCGCAGGCCAAACCAACCACACAAAGAACATAAAGCACCGCGCTGCCGCAGGCTAAAACTGCTGCGTGCATACATCATTGAAAGAAGCACATGCTATGAATCCAGCCGCCAGCCTGATCGAGCGAATCAACAGCGACCGCATCACGACGGGTGTGCTAGTGACCGATCAGCTCTGGCCGCGGCTGATCGAGATCTGCAAGCTGGCCGGGCTGGATTACGCGATCATCGATTGCGAGCATGGGCCGCACGACGATACGATGATCGCGCAGGCCTGCGCGGTTGGCCGCCTGCTGAGCTTCCCTCTGCTGATCCGGCCGATCTCATATGCCTACGATCCGGTGCGCCGGGCGATCGACCTGGGGCCGTGCGGCCTGATGATCCCGTCGGTTGAGAGTGTCGAGCAGCTCGATATCGTGCGCGATGCTGTGCTGCTGCCGCCGCGCGGCCGGCGCCGGCCTGGCGGCTGGGGCAACCATTGGCTGGCCGACGTTCAGTACGATACCTGGAAGACCCAGTTCGAACAGCACCTCGTGATCCTGCCGCAGATCGAAACCAAAGTTGGCCTCGCGAACGTGGAAGCGATCGCTGCGCACGAGCTGGTGACGGCGATCGCGGTTGGGCCGTACGACCTGTCGGCCGAGCTGGGCTGCTGCGGGCAGCCCAACGACGCGCGGCTTCAATCGGCGCTGGTGCAGATCCGCGCGGCCGGCCGCAGCGCCGGCAAGAATATGTGGATGATCGGCGATGGCCCGGCGCTGGCGCGGCAGGGCTATACCTTTCTCTGCGTTGGCGAGCCGAGCGCGGTGCTGGCGCAGCGGCTCGGGCAGATCGTCAAGGAGTGCAGGACATGAAAAGAAAGAGCAATAACACATGACCAATACCGAACGCACTGTGACTGACCTGTTCAGCCTGCGCGGTCGCGTTGCGATCGTCACCGGCGCATGCGGCTGGCTGGGTTCGGCAATGAGCCGCGCGCTGGCTGAAGCCGGCGCGACACTTGCGGTCACCAGCCGCGATGGCGAGCAGGCGGCGCGATTTGCCGCGACGCTGCCGGGCACGGGCCATATCGGCATTGGCTTCGAGCAGGGCGACACCGACACGATCCCGAGCTTTGTCGCCGAGGTGGTTCGGCGCCTGGGCCGCGTCGACGTGTTGGTCAACAACGCCTACGGCACCACCGCGCCGGATATCGATAGTGCCACCGCCGAAGATTTCGATCGCGCCTACCACATCGGCGTCACGGCGTACTTCCTGCTGGCCCGCGAGGTCGCCGCGCATCTGCGGCAACGCGGCGTGCCCGGCGCGATCATCAATATCGCCAGCATGTATGGCGTGGTCGGCAGTTATCCAAGCGCGTACGAGGGTCTGCCGGTCAATAGCCCGCCTAATTATCATGGTCTCAAGGGCGGCCTGGTGCATCTGACGCGCCATCTGGCGGTCTATTGGGCCAAGGACAACATCCGCGTCAACGCGATCAGCCCTGGCCCGTTCCCCAAGGCCGAGACCTTCGAGCAACTGCCGGAGTTCATCGAACGGCTGGAGCACAAGGTACCACTGGGGCGCATGGGCCGGCCGGCCGAGCTTAAGGGCGCGGTGCTGCTGCTTGCCAGCGACGCAGGCAGCTATATCACCGGCCAGAATCTGCTCGTCGACGGCGGCTGGACCGCTTGGTAATCTGCCCGCCACCGCGCAAGCCGTGTAACTGGGAGGAATTGCCGATGGGTCGTTTCGATGGAAAAGTCGCGCTGGTGACCGGCGCGTCGCGCGGGATCGGTCGTGGTATCGCTATCCGGTTGGCGGCCGAGGGCGCCGATATCGCCGTGAACTACCGCTCGCATCCCGAGGAGGCCCAGCAGGTCGCCGGCGAGATCGCCAGCCTGGGCCGCCGCGCGCTCCTCTGCCAAGCCGATGTGGCCGACCGCGACGCGATGATGCAGCTGTTCGCACGTGTCACCGCCGAACTCGGCCGTATGGATATCGCCGTAGCCAACGCCGCCATATCCGTGCGCGAGCCGGTGGTCGCGGCGGAGTGGGAGCACGTCCGGCGCACGATCGAGGTCACTCAGTTCGGTGTGTTTCACATCTGCCAGCTGGCCGCTCAGCAGATGGTGCGGCAGGGCCACGGCGGTAAGATCATCGTTATTAGCTCAATACACGCCGAGATCGCGTTCCCCAACAGCGCGGCCTATAATATGGCCAAGGCGGCGATCAATCATCTGTGTGAGACCATTGCGGCCGAGCTGGCTGGCCAACGCATCAACGTGAACGTGATCAACCCCGGCTGGATCGATACGCCCAGCGAGCGCGAGTTCGCCAGCGAGCAGGAAATCCAAGCCGGCGGCCGTCGCATCCCTTGGGGCCGGCTGGGTACCCCGGAAGACATCGCCGGTGTGGTGGCATTTCTGTCTAGCGCCGATGCCGACTACATGACTGGCGCGACCTTGCGGGTCGACGGCGGCTTCAAGCTGGGCCTGCGCCTGCCAGAAACACAGGAGTGAGCCGGATGCACGAGGAGCAGCGCCAGCGCGCGCACGAACTTCTCCGCGCGCAACGGATCGAGCGCGCGCTGTTTAGCACCGCGGCTAGCGTGTGCTGGTTAACTGGGTTCGCGCCGCCGGTTCAGCTTGGGCCCAACCCATTCGCCGGCGGCCCGCCGCTGGTTTGGTACACCGCGGGAGAATGGACGCTGATCGTGCTCGACGCCCATGCAGAGGCGGCCGCCACCAGTGCAATTCCGGTCGTCAGCTACCTCGGCTACACGATCGATGCGCCAATCGCCGGTTCCGATCATCTTGCGGCCGCACTACGGCAGGTCGCGGGCGGGCCCGGCGCCGGGCGGGTGGCCGTCGAACAGCAATCCCTGCCGCTCTTCCTGCGCGCCGTGCTCCCCACGGACGCTGAAATCGCTCCGATCGACGGTGCGCTCGCGCCGCTGCGCATGCGCAAAACTGCCGAGGAGATCGCAAAGCTGCGCGCGAACTTCGCGCTCACCGACATAGGCCAGGCGACCGCGCGTGAGGCGGTACGGCCCGGTCGAAGTGAGATCGACGTATGGGCCGCCATCCACACGGCCATCCAGCGCGCCGCCGGGCGGCGTGTGCCGCTCGGCAACGACTGCACCGTCGGCCGGCGCGCTCACAGCGGCGGCTGGCCGCTCGACGTCACCATCGAGCCGGGCGACTCGTTCGTCGTCGATCTCAGTACCCATCTGCATGGCTACTGGAGCGACAGCTGCGCGACCTATTATGCCGGTGCGCCCAGCCCACGCCAGATCGCCATGCACCATACCGTCACCGAAGCGCTGGAGTTTGCGATCTCGCTGGTGCGCCCTGGCGCCATCGCGGGCGAGATCGATCGCCAGATGCGCGAATTCATGGCCCGAGCTGGCTACCCGCTCTATTTTCACCACACCGGCCACGGCATTGGCGTCAGCAATCACGAGGAACCGCGGATCGTGCCATATAGCGATAGGCAACTTGAGCCTGGCATGGTGATTATGCTCGAGCCGGGGATCTACTTCCCGAACGAAACCGCGATTCGCCTGGAGGACGCCGTTCTCGTCACCGAGAGCGGCGCGGAGATCTTGACCAGGCACGATAAGAGCCTACCGTAAAGGACTGAGTGCTAAGGACTGAGTGGGCTGACTCAGTCCTTAGCACTCGGCACTTGGAGATATCATGCTAATCGTCGATGGTCATCTCGACCTTTCCTGGAACGCGCTACAGTGGAACCGCGACCTGACCGCATCGGTCTACACCATCCGCACGCAAGAGAACACCAGCCCCGAAAAAGGGCGCGGCCTGGGCACCGTCGCATTCCCCGAGCTGCGCCAGGGCCGTGTCGCGCTCTGCTTCGCGACCGTGCTTGCGCGCTCGACTGGTCGCCCGACGCCGCACATCGATTTTGCCACGCCCGCGCAATCGTATGGCGTCGCGCGCGGCCAGCTGGCCTACTATCGCGCGTTGGAGTGGCAAGGGTATGTGCGGATCATCGCCCGTGCGCACGAGCTCGACCTGCACATCGCCGAATGGTCGAGTTGGGAGGCCGGCGGCACCGGCATATCGCCACCGCTCGGCTTCGTGATCAGTATGGAGGGAGCCGACCCGATCCGCGACCCGGCGCAGCTTGAGGAGTGGTGGAACGCTGGCCTGCGGCTGCTCGGCATCACGCACTACGGCCCCGGCCGCTACGCCGGCGGCACGGCCACCGAGTTGGGATTGACGGACCTAGGGCCAGCCCTGCTCGCCGAGATGCAGCGGCTCGGCGTGGTGTTGGACCTGACGCACTGCTCCGACCAGGCGTTCTGGCAAGCGCTGGAGCACTACCATGGCCCGGTGATTGCCAGCCATAACAACTGCCGCGCCCTCGTGCCGCACCAACGCCAGTTTAGCGACGGCCAGATCCGCGCCATCGCCGAACGCGATGGCGTGATCGGCGCGGCACTGGACGCCTGGATGCTCAAGCCGAACTGGGTGATCGGTGATCGCGCCAACCCAACCAACCCGACCGCCACGCTGAGCGACGTGGCCGACCAGATCGACCATGTCTGCCAGCTGGCCGGCAACACGCGCCACGCCGCGATCGGCAGCGACCTGGACGGCGGCTTTGGGCGCGAGCAGTCGCCAGCCGATCTCGACACGATCGCTGATCTCCAGAAGCTGGCTGGCATTCTCGCGGCGCGCGGCTATGCCGACGCCGACATCGCCGGAATTATGCATGGCAACTGGGTGCGGCTGCTGCGTGGCGCGTGGGGAGGGTAGCATGAGCATCTGGGAGCTAACCGACGCCGACCACGAGTTCATCGCACGCGAGGTCGAGCCCTTCCTACCCGACCGGGTCTTCGACGCGCATGCGCACCTGTTCTGCGCTGAACACTACGCCCCCGGCACGCGCCCGGCGCACCAAGAGGGCAACCCGGAGCGACTTGACCTGAAAGAGTACATGCGCTACGCTGCGTGGCTCCACCCGCGCGGGCGCACAGCCGGCGGGCTGTTCTTTGGGCTGGCTTTCACCGGCGACCGCGCGGCCAACAACGCGTTTGTCGCAGCCGAAGTCGCCACCGGCGCGGCGCGCGGACTGGCGACCTACGGGCAGATGATCGTTGAGCCCGAGCAGGACGCCGAGCAGGTGCGCGCGGAGGTACGCCGCCTTGGCATGGTTGGGCTGAAGTGCTACCACACCCTGGCGCGCGTCGACGGCCCGACCTGGCAGGCCCGGATCGAGGCCTACCTACCGGAAGAGCACGCCCGTATTGCCGACGAAGAGGGCCTGAGCATCACTCTGCATATGGTCCGCGATCGCGCGCTAGCCGACCCGTTGAACCAGGCGGCGATCCGGCGCTACTGCGAGCGCTACCCAAACATGCGCCTGATCCTGGCGCACGCCGCGCGCGGCTTCAACCCGTGGCACACCATTGAGGGTATCGCCGGCCTACGCGGTCTGAGCAATATCTGGTTCGATACCAGCGCGGTGACCGAGGCCGGCGCATTCGAGGCAATTGTGGAAACGTTCGGGCACGAGCGGCTGATGTACGGCAGCGACTTCTATATCAGCCATTTGCGCGGCCGCTGCGTGGCGATCGGCGACTCGTTTCATTGGTTCTATGCCGACGACATGGGGCTCGAAGAGCGCCACGCGACCTTGCGTCCGGTGCTGATCGGCCTTGAGTCGCTGCGCAGCCTGCGCCTGGCCGCGCGCCGGCTCAAGCTTGGGGACAGCCAGATCGAGGATATTTTCTACAACAACGCCGCGCGGCTGTTTGGTTTCTAAGCGGAGGAGCACAATAATGGTTATCGATGTTCACACCCATACGCCCGCATTTCGCGGGCCCGTGCCGCCCGAGCGGGTCGAGATGAACACCAAGTGGCGGCCCGACCGCGCCGTCAAGGCGACCACCAGCTGGGATGACTACTTCGCCGCGCAAGGGCCGGCCGATAAATCGATCGTCTTCGGGATCGCCTGGCATCCCGGCGCCTCGAACTACGACGGCATCTCGGGCCATAGCGACGGCTGGTACACCGGCAATGTCAACGACGCCTGCGCGACCTTCGTGCGCGCGCACTCCGACCGCCTGATCGGTTTCATGGCGCTGCACCCCTACGATGCGAGCTACCTCGACGAGCTCGATCGCGCACGTACCGACTTGGGCCTGCGCGGGATCAAGCTTGGCGCCAACTATCAAAACTTCGACCCGCTTGAGTCGCGCGCACTGGCGATCTACGAGCGCGCGCAGCGCTACGGGCTGCCGATCTTGTTCCACCAGGGCACCTCGCCGGTGCGCGAGGCGCCGATTCGGCTCTCGCACCCGCTGATCGTCGATGAGATCGCGATGCGCTACCCAGATCTCAAGATCATTATGGCGCACGTCGGTCATCCCTGGCAGGTCGACACCTGCGTGGTCATCCGCAAGCACCCGAACGTGTATGCCGACATCTCGGCCAACTTCTACCGGCCGTTCTCGTTTTGGGAGCAGATGGTCAAAGCCACCGAATGGAATGTGCTCGACAAGCTGCTGTTTGGCACCGATTTCCCGGTCACGACGGTCGAGGAGACCATCAACGCGATCCGCAACGTGAACCGGATCGTCGAGGGCACCGCGCTACCGCGCGTGTCGCTTGAGAAGATCGAGGAGATCATCCATCGCGACGCGCTCGCTCTGCTCGGGCTGAGCTGATCTAAGACCGCTTACACGGCTGCCTACCTCGCATCAGTATAACGCCTGCGTGCAGCACGGTATTCAGGATTATCTGTTTTCGCTTTTTCAGCGCGGACGACGGAAAAAGCGAAACGAAAGAGGCGAGCGAATGAGCACAATGCGTAACAGGATTATTAAGTTCCAGGGTACATATCACGGCTGGCACGACGCAGTGCTCATGAACGCGATCAGCCCGGCCGAAAAGATTGGCCAGTACGATCCGCTCTCGCTGGGCATGCTGCCTGAAGTGATTAAGAATACGATCATCCTGCCATTCAACGACATTGAGGCGGTTGGCGAAGCGCTCCAACAGGGCGCCGACGAAATCGCCGCCATTCTGGTTGAAGTCATCCCGCATAATATCGGCTGCGTGCTGCCGCGCCGCGAGTTTCTGACGGCTCTGCGTGAGCTCGCCGCCTCTCACGGCATCCTGCTGATCTTCGACGAGGTCATCACTGGATTTCGTCACGCATTAGGCGGCTACCAATCGATTTGCGGCGTTACGCCGGATCTCAGTACCTTCGCCAAGGCGATGGCGAACGGTTATCCGATCGCTGCGCTGGCCGGTAAAGCGGAATATATGGATCGCTTTGGGCCAGGCGGCGGCGTGATGTTCGCCGGCACGTACAATGGCCATCCGGTCGGTGTTGGAGCCGCGCTAGCCACAATCGCTACATTGGCGGACGGTGCGGTGCATGAACATTGCTTCGCGCTGGCTCACCGTGCGGCCGAGGGTATCCAGCAGATTGCGGGTGAGCTGGGCATCCCAATGAAAGTGGCGCTGTTTGGCTCGGTGTTCGTGCCCTACTTCATGCAGGGGCCGATAGAAACCTACACCGATTTACTCCGCAATGATAATGCGCGCGACATCTGGTTCCGCCGCACCATGTGCGAGCATGGCATATTTATGATTCCCACCGCGCTGAAGCGCAACCATGTCAGCGCCGCCCATACTGAAGCGGATATCGATCAGACACTCGAAGTTGCGCGTACTGTGCTGAGAGCAATGCCGGCGACCATCAGCTGCTAAAAATGGTAGGATCGAAATAGGGCTGAATGAATTAGCGCTGGCAAACGTCTGATATTGGTCGCACCCCCGACGAGATTTCGCAGCCAGCGGTCGCACCTATCGACGGGATCGACTGCAGCAGCGAGAGTAGGCTCGACCGCGCCGAGAGTGGGCTCGGCGCTCTCTAGCTCTACTGGCCCGTTTTGAAGATACCGTCATACACGCGCGTAAACAGATACACATCCAGCACCGGATGCAATTCGTCTTCCTTGTGCCATAGGCGCTGCTTCAACGCACTCCATTCCAAGTGCGCTGTAGCGGGATGGCCCAGCGCTCGCTCGCGCAGGGCGCTGGCCAGTGACGTGGCGATCTCGGCGTGATGCCGCAGATACAGCCATGAGCCGCCCCAGCAGACAGTGCCGCTGTCAATGTTTCGCTCGATCGTCGGCAAGAATGAAGCGACCACGCTCGCTACGCTCCCCAGCGCAGTTGCGGCTTGTTCGCCGCCTGGGCTCTTTTCGCCGCGCACATATTCTGGATCGAACAAGCCCGAAAGTTGCGTCAGATAGGCCAGCGCCGCGCCGCCCTCTGGCCCAAAGGCTGCGGCAAAATAGTCGTGCGCAATCGTATCGAAGTCACGCGTCTTGTCCCAGAGCGTCCAGCCCAACATCGCCATCGGCAAGCCAGTTGGAAAGAAGGTGCGTTGCACCTGGCAGCTGTTAAAGCCCGCCAAGCCGATGCTATCGAGCAACTGCAGATCGTCGTGCAGCACGCGCGCCATCTGGATGTAGGCCGGGTCACGATAGTGATCCCACATCAGATGATAGTCGAAATCAAAGCTGTCCGCGGGCCGGCCGCCATCGCGCACAAACTGCGCCTGCCATGCGCGCAGAAGCGCCAAGTTCTCCTCGATAGTGTCTGGGAATGCCAGCTTGTTGCGCTCGAACGGCGGCAGCGCAGGCAAGGCCTTGTCCGTCGAGAACGTTTTGCTGTAGGTCCGCGTGATCGGCGCAAACATCAATACAAAGCGATCGGGATTCTGGATGCGCTCGTGGTCCGGCGGCCAAAGCAGGTCATAATAGGCCAGAAAGACAATGCGCGTATCCAGATTCAGCGCGCTCAACTTGCGATCGATATCATTCAGCATCATGACGTAGAAGTCCGATGGGCGCGTGGGGGCGCAATTCGCGCACTCACACTGGTTGTTTGCACCGTCGGCCAGCCAGAAGTGCAGTAGATCGACCTCGGGATGCTGCCGCGCATATTCGACAACCGCATCGGTCATGATGCGGCGCACCGCCGAGTTGGAGTAGCACAGGCTGGTGTTGAGCGCGATGCCTTGCCACAATTCGCGCTTGCCCTGAACCAAGGCCAGGTATTGCACGGCTTCAGGTGGCACGGGTTCGGGCGGGTATTCCCAACCCAGGCCGGCGATGCCAAATGGCTCGCATGTCCAGCCATGGCCGACGGCGTGATAGACCAGGTCGCGCTTTTTAGCTTCTGCCGCAACTTGACGCACAATTGCACGCGCCCGATCGATGGTGAATCCACCGATCTGATCTGTCGGATGCCCCATGTGCGAGTACCAGCGATCGAAGAAGGTGAAGCCCTCGCGGAACTGGACGAAGTATGCGTTGAGGCCGACCTTCGGCATCCAGTCGATCAGGTCGCGCACGTGCTCATAGCTCACCGCGCCCTCGATGCAAATGCCACGATGCCGATACGACGGCGTCTCGGCCACATGCACTTCGGTATGCGCAAGATCGACAGCTGGAATGTACTCGCCATCCGTACCGGGCCGCACCCAGCGGCAGCCGAGCAGATGCAGGTAACGATACACCGCGAGCAACACACTGCGCGGGTTGTTGCCGCAGATGATGCCGTTCGCGGCCTCAGTCGCTATGCTGATGGCATCATCGAAACGCGCATCGGCGCTGGTTGCCGCGGGCGGAAGCGCAACGTCGGGAAAGTGCTGCGCTAAGCCCAGCCACAGCGCAGGCGTCTCGCGGCCGATTGCATTAGGATCGAGCACATCCACCTCTTGGCCGGTGGCCTGCGCTAGGTAACGCTGCAATTCCGCGGCGGCAAACATAATGGTTGGATGATCATCTACGATGGCGATTCGGATAGAGGTCATGATTCTGTTGGTCCTTGCTGACTCTTCGAGGCTTGTTGGCTATAATTGGTCGGGGAAGCGAACAATGTGTGGCCATGCGCCACGACTATTGCGGGTTTATGCCGACGAACTTTGTGAAAATTTTACGAGAGCGCGTGCATCCGTTGACTCACGACTAATCATCACCGAAACTATTACGATCAAGAAATAATTGCCGGAAGGCTGTAATCCAGCCTTCCGGCTTTCTTATGCCTCATTGTCTGCGATGTACGCACGAAATTCACGTAGCTCTGCGCCGTCAGCTGAAGAACTATTGCTGTAATGAAAGGAGGCAAGTAACATACGATTCACAGGACTATCATATAAGTTGACATAAGTTTATATCGACTAACCCGGATCTATTTCTTCCTGCCGAAAAAGTGAACAAGCCGCTCGCGGGCGCAAGCGGCAGGTCCAAACGGTTTGGTCTCTAACTGTCTGACAGCGTTAGTGTACCACACCCATAGACCTGCGGCAATCCCCCACCGCCCACAGCGGAGCTTGATCGTTGGGCGAAGCACGCATGGCGCAAAGACGATCGGTACGAATCCTGGCGCTACATCGAGCCAGTGGCTGCAGCCGACGATATCCCCACGGACGAACAGCGGCTGGAGGCACGAGTGCGCGCGCTGGCGCCACCCGATGCGAATCTTGAGGATCTATGTGCGCTGGCGGGCGCGCTTGAAGCTGGCGCGAGCGATGTTGAAGCGCTGGCTCAGCTGCGATCCAGGTATGCTGCGCAGGTCGCTGAGCGTGAGGAGCACTCCTGTGCTCGACGCTAGCTTGGAAGACGGTCTCCGGCGCATTGATCCTGCGCGTGATCTGCCAACCCTGCCGCACGACGTCGGAGGAACCGCGTCGACGCATGACCAGCATCGCGACCAGTCGCTTTGCGGCAGCTGTGGTGGTGCAGGCTGGGTGAAAGAGGCGGTTCCGTTCGGCCATCCGCACTTTGGCGTGCTCTTCCCCTGCACCTGTACGCGGGAACGCTGGGCAGTGCGCGCGGCTGCGGAGCGAGCGCGCTTGAGCAACCTGGCCGGGCTGCGCAACAAGACGTTTGCCACGTTCAACCCGTTCGTCCCTGGGCTGCGTGCCGTGATCCCGACGATCAGGAGCTATGCTCGGCAGCCGGATGGTTGGTTGACGCTGCTTGGCCCCTATGGCGTCGGCAAAACGCACCTGGCCGCAGCCATCGCGTATGAAGCACTGGAGCGCGGTGAAATCGTGCTATTCGCGTTTGTGCCGGATCTGCTGGATCACCTGAGAACCTACAGCGCCAGGATCTTGATCCGGTTGAGGAAGCGCAGATTGTGGCCTGGCATGAGCAGGTCTTTTTTGAGAAGAATCAGGCCCAGATTGGCGCACTGCTTGGGAAATCCTCGGATTGGGTGAGTGTGCGCTCGCGGATCCATAAGCTGCCGGATGGGTTGAAGGAGCGCCTGCGCCAGCGGCCACGGGTAATTGCCCAGATGTTGGAACTCGGTTCATTCTATGCCCAGCAGCCAGACGTGGCGTTGGCGCTGGCTGACCGGGTGGTTCAGGAGAATCTGCCCCTGGATGCGATTCGCGGGCTCGTACGTGGGTTTGCACGGCCGGAGAAGCGCGAGGGATCACAAGTTGGCGCGGCGAAACGTCGCGGCATTGCGACGAAAGTGTTAGAAATTACAAATCAACTCGAGCAACGATCGGAAGTGTCCGCTGGTGACAAAAACCACGAGCGTCGCGGTGCCGCGACAGATGAGCAGCTTGAGCCTGATGCGCCAGCAATGCCGCTCCAAGCCCGAGGACGCATAGATCCTTCTGATGCTCGAGTACCTGCGCGGTTCGGCTCTCCATCGCGCCGTATCCCCGCAGCTCGTTGGGATGGCTCTTGGCCAACACCGTTTCCAATTCCTCAATCGGCGCCGAGCGCAACGTCCGCACATCATGGGTATTCAGCGTGATATCGAGCAAGGGTGCATATGCAACGAGGCGATCGACCCAGTCGCCGATCGCGGCTGCGAGTTGCTGCGCTGGCGCGAGGCATTGGCCCAACAGCGCCGCGCGTCCGGCGCTGGAGAGATGGATCGTCTGCATAGTTGGGGAACTCATGACATTCATACGCTCCTCCACCGCGGTCGGCGCGATCCGACGATTCGACAAACGTCGCCTAGATTCCACCGGCTTTCCGCTGCTCCCAGAACGCCGCGCTGCCCGCGCGCAGGTGCGCCCGTGCCGCCTCCATATCTTCCCAGCCGATCGGCTCCATACGAGTGCCATCAAGGTCTTTGTAGACCGTGAAGAAATGCTCGACCTCCTTGAGATAGTGCGCCGGGAGGTCGGTGTACTGCTGGTAGCCGGCGAAAAATGGGTCGTCGCTCAGGACCGCCAACACTTTATCGTCGTGGGTGCCGCCATCAAGCATCAGAAACAGTCCGAGCGGTCGTGCCTCAATGATACAGCCGGGAAACGTCGGCAGGTTGGTCATCACCAGCACATTGATCGGATCGCCATCCGTATCCAGGGTTTGCGGCACCAGGCCATAATCGCCGGGGTAGCGCGCGGCGGTCGCCAGCACGCGATCAAGTTTGATTGCGCCGGTCGGACGGTGGAACTTATATTTGTTGCGCCCGCCTTGCGCGACCTCAACAACGACGACCAGCGAGTCGGGAAACTGTGGACCGGGATCAAGATCAAGCCAGAGATTCATGGTGTACTCCAGATGACAAAAGCCTCTGATTCATCAACAGCCACCTGAATAGCGAAACATCGATCTTCGATTACCACACCTCCGGCAACTCTGCATCGCCGAACACCGTATGCCAGAGCGTTGTGTGAGGCCGCGTTGTATCGAAGACCACAGCGTGCAGGCGTTCGGTCGACTGGCCAGCATTGACACAGATTGTCCGTCCGATCTGGTCAGCGTAACTGCCGCTGACGGTGGGTGACTCGTGGATGTGACCGTGCAGCGTCAGCGGTGGCTGGTGCTGCTCGATGAACGCGCGAACCGCCCGGCTGCCGACCGCCCTGCCGTCGCCGAGCCGGTCGAGCGTGGTGGCATGGGGCGGGCTGTGGAGCACATAAATCGTCCGCGCAGGCTCGCTCTGCACGGCAAGGATGGCGATCTCATCAGCAAAAGTCGGGAGTGCTTGCAGGTCCGCCAGCGTTACCGGTCGCAACAGGCCGTATGCGCTACGAAAGCCGCCGCCCGCCGGAAATGGCGGCTCGGCGTCGATGCCCTCCAGGCGATCCCAGTCCTTCGCTTGAAACGGCGTGATCGGGACTAGACTGGAGCCCGCGAGCCACAGTCCGCCATTGATCCGCCATGCGTGGTGGTGGAGCAGATAGACAAGCTGCGCCTCGGCCAGGTCGACCAGCAGGTCGGCGGTCGACGCCCAATCCTCATTACCAAGCAACGCGTAGACCGTGAGGGCGCGGAAATGTGTGTGAATACGCCGCAGCCACGGCCCAAAAACGGTATGGACAAATTCGCGCTGGAGGGTCAACCCCCGCGCCGGCTCGTGGCTGTTGGGAAAGAGATCGCCCCCCAGAATGATCGCCCGTGCGCCCCGCTCGGCTGCGAGATGCACCACCTGCGTATAGTGGTCGCGATTCCCATGCACGTCAGAAGTATACACGACTCGCATTGCTTACCCTTCATAGAAATGGCGGGTAGTATTCTCCGAAAGCAGCGACTGCATCGCCTGAACCAGGGCGATCAATTCGGCGATACCCGCGTCCAAGGATGGAGCCACAGCGGGATCGAGCGGGCCATAGCGTCCCAGCTTGGCCGGGCGCGCGTCTTCCAGTTCTTGCCAACTGGATGCCAGCAGCGCGACCAGCGTGCGTCTGGCCGAGCGCGGCTCGGCGCCCAGGTGAAATTCGGCAGCCAGGCGCACAATCTGCGCACGAAGCATCACCAGGTGACCGCGCAGCGCCGGCTGGATGGTTTCCGGAATATCCTGTTCGGTGTGGTGCAGCGCGCCACGCTCCCCACTATCGGCCAGCAGGTGTTCGATCTGGTCGCAGCGCTCTTCGAGCATGCGCAGCGTGGTGGTGAGTGAGAGCGCCTGAGCTTGATTCAATGGCATACCGCGCCTCTTTAAAGACACAAAAAAGCCTCTACGGTGCCACCTCGTGCGAGGTGAACGTCCGTAGAGGCTATCATCCAAATGCTCGGCAGTTCTGCGAGCCTCATCGCAATCTGTTGGTTGTCAGTATAGCAGTGTCCGCACGTGATGTCAATCCTCGACTGTTCTGCCAGAAAACCATGTCTGTGGTGCCTGTCCGCCCGTTGCTGACGGACAAGACGGGTGCTTAGGCCGAGTGCGATGCGGGCGGAGGCCGCATCGCTTGCAAGGTATGTTCGGTCCGTTCGTAGGAAGCTTCGATGTGCCGCAGCTGATCGATGGCTTCGTCAAGCCGCCCTTCGCGCGCCAGCATTTCGAGCATGCCGCAACGGGCCGCCAACAGCTGCGCACCGAGGGTAGCACTGGTGGATTTGAGCGTGTGGGCAGCACGCTGCACCTGCTCTACCGTACCCTCTGCAATGGCCGTCCGGATCTCTGTCAGCATCTGCGGCATGTCTGCGAGGAACATATCGATCAACTCGACTACAATCGCGGGGTCACCGCCCCCAAGATCCGCTTGCAAACGTGCTAACACCTTGCGATCCAGCACGATGGGATCGGGTTCCGCTGCGCGCACTGGCGAGGCCGCAGTAGCTATTGGGACATTGGGAGCGGCGCGCTCTAATGCTCGAATCAGCTCTTCGATCCGCACCGGCTTGGAAATATAGTCATCCATCCCGGCGTCCAGGCACAGCTCGCGGTCGCCCTGGATCGCATTGGCGGTCATCGCAATGATCCGCGGGCGTTGGGTGGGAGGCCAGTCGCGGCAGATGCGTCGTGTGGCCTCCAGCCCATCCAGCTCTGGCATCTGCCCATCCATCAGGATGACGTCATAGGGTTGGCGCGCCAACGCGTCGAGCACCTCCAGGCCATTGCCGACCACGTCAGCACGATATCCTAACCGCCCCAGTGTTAGAAGGGCAACTTTCTGATTGACGACGTTATCCTCAGCCAGCAGGAGTCGTAACGGCAAACGCTCGGCCATGCGCGAATCGATCGTCGGGCGTGGTGGTACGCTGGTTCGCTGCGTGGCTGACACATCGGCGATGCCGATCAGCACATCATAGAGCTGGGATGCTTTGATCGGCTTGCTCAGGCAGGCCGCAAATATACCGGAGCCGCGATCCTCGGCCCGCCGTCCCAGCGAGGTCAGCAGGATGCAGGGTAGCTCCTGGGCTGACCGATACGCACGGATTGCCTCGGCCAGCTGCACGCCATCCATGCCCGGCATCTGCATGTCCAGCACAGCGATATCGAAATGATCGCCCTGACGAATCCAGCGGAGCGCTTCAGCGCCGCTCTCAGCCGCTTGCACCTGCATGCCCCAGGATTCGGCTTGCCGCGTCAGGATGCGCCGGTTCGTTGCGTTATCATCGACAACCAACAGGCGCTTACCGCTCAATTGGGGTATCGCGCCGCGCAGGTAGACGCGCGGCTGGCTGGCGGCCGCCGCGGCGGTGAATGAAAAGTGGAAGGTAGAACCCTGACCCGCCACGCTCTCGACCCACATCCTGCCGCCCATCAGCTCGCACAGGCGCTTGCTGATGGCCAACCCCAGGCCGGTGCCGCCGTAGTGACGTGTCGTCGATGTGTCGGCCTGACTGAACGCACGGAAGAGCCGGTCCATCCGATCCGTGGGAATGCCGATACCGGTATCTCTGACTGCGACATACAGCGCGTGGCGCTGGTCCACGCAGGGCTGGGCGGCCACCGTGACCACGACTTCGCCGACCTCGGTGAACTTCACGGCGTTGCTCAGTAAATTGACCAGGATCTGCCGCACCCTGGTTACATCGCCCACCAGCGTCGCAGGCACATGCTCCTCGATCAGGTAGGCCAGGTCGAGAGAGCGCTCGGCTGCCCGCGGCGCCAGCACGTCGAGCGCGGATTCCAGACAATCTCGCAGCTCAAAAGGATGGTCCTCCAGGTCAAGTTTGCCGGACTCGATCTTGGAAAAGTCCAGGATATCGTTAATGATTGTGAGCAGTGCCTCGCCGCTGCTGCGGATCGTCTCGACAAACTCGTGTTGTTCAGGGGTCAGTGGGGTATCCAGGAGGAGGCTGGTCATCCCGATCACGCCATTCATCGGTGTGCGGATCTCATGGCTCATATTGGCCAGAAACTCTGCCTTCGCCCGGTTCGCGGCTTCGGCGGCTACCTGCAGCTCGTTGGCCATACGCACCGCCTGCTCAAGCTCAGCGTTCGTGACCGCCAGCGCATCCTCGGCCAGCCGGCGTTCGGTGACCATGGTGTGCAGGCTCACCACCATATGGTTCAGTCCCTCACCGAGTTGCCCTAACGCGCCAACCTGCTGGATCTGCAACCGCTGCGTCAGATCGCCGCCCGCCACCTGCTGCGTGAAGGCCAGGTAGTGCTCAACCGCCAGCTCCAAGAGCTGGCGGGTCTCCTGCTCGGCCTGCTGCAGTCGCCTGGCTTCAGCTTCCGCTGCCTGTTCAGCACCGATGCGTTCCTCTAGCGACGCGGCCATGGCATTGAAGCTGGCCGCCAGCGCGCCGATCTCGTCGCGCTGATGCACGACGACCCGCTGGCTCAAATCGCCCGCAGCAATCTGCCTGGCTACCTCAGTGAGCCGGCTTAGCGGCGAGCTGAGCGCGCGCGCGCTCAGAAACGCCAGCAGCCCGGCGCCTAGCAGTGCGACCAGGCCGCCCAGCAGCGTGACCCACACGGCGGCGTGTACCGGTGCCAGCGCCTCGGAGGAATCCTGATGAATGACCAGGACCCAGCCAAGGTTGGCGATGACTGGCGTGTAGTGCGGGTCGGACGATGTCACTAGCGCGTGGCTGACGAGTCTGAGTTTATCCTCAAATACGAACTCCTGATAATCTCGATTGAACGACTGTTTCAGTTGCGCCAGTGTCGCGGGCGCCATCGCTTCAAGCCGACGCTCCGGGAGCAGCAACTGGCCACTCGGCAACAGGATATCCGTATCGCCGGTTTGCCCAACCAGCACGATAGCCAGCAGATCGGTCATATCCTGCAAACTATAGATGGTGCGCAGGACGCCGACGACCTCGCGGGTGTTATGACCGAACAACGGTATCGCGATCATGACGGTTATCGTCTGGTTCTTTTCGTCGGCTATCGGCTGGCCGACAAAGACAGCTCCCTGACCGTTCCGATAGGCCGCCTGCCACCAGCCCTCCTGCACCTGGGTGTAGTTCGCCGTGCGGTTGGTCGCCGCCACCAGCGCGCCATATTTATCGGTCACCAGGACGTCGAGGTTGTCGGGGTAGGTATCGCGGTACTCTCGTAGCTCTGAGGCGATCGTGCTGTTCAGATGATTTTGAATCAGCGGATCGACATCGGCAGCCGCCTGCCACTGCTGATCGAGCTGGGCCATCGCGGCAGGGATCGCTGCCGGATCAGTCTTATACGCCTTGTCTGCTTCTTCTACCGCATCCTGCACCAGCTTGCTCAGACCAAACGCTTGCAAAGTGTCCACTTGTCTGGTCAGCAAATCGCCGACCGCCTGCGCCTTCAGGGTTGCCAGGTCGTGCAGGCGGTCGCCGACATCATCGGCGAGCGCGGCCTGGGTGGTCTGGTTGGTCAAGAAACCGATCGTGCCGATGGAGAGTGCTGTCACGGCGAGGAGCGTCACGAGCAGCTTGGTACGCAATGAGCTGTCGGCGAAAAGGCGCAATAGACCGCGCTGTGACCCGATCCCGTTAACAAGCGGGGAAGTAGGAAGTGGACGCATAGACAAACCTCGCGTGTCCTAGTATGCGCGCTGCCGCCGCTGATGCGCGCGCTGAGCGACCCGCTGCCAGGCGTCAGTCGGATTGGCTGGGCGCTGTTTCCGATGGTCTTCCGTATAGCGTCGAAAACAGATCTAGAAGGCGAAAAGTCAAAAATATATTAACTCCGATTATACCCGCGGGGATACGGGCAGGCAACATCCCCATAGTCCTATCGGGGCACAGTACGGAGTGCTTGCGCGCCCTAGGCGTCGCGGTAAGAATGCAACCGCCTCGTGACCTTCACCCGCTTTCATGGCTCAACACGCTATGATAACGAAACCCGGACAAGGATGCTGCCTTGCAAACGTTTCGTATTCCCGTACGCTCAACCAGCACCACGCCTTCCCCGACGACAGGGTCGAGTTTCAGGTCGAGATCGTTAATCGGAAGCCGTTGCCGCTCACATCACTGCGCGTGGTCGAAACCGTCGCCGCAGCACTCGACTGGGGCGACACGCCGCTCCAGTATCACGAGAAGCCCAGCCTGCGCCTTCTGGAGCGCACCACCAGCTTGCGCTGGTACGAGGCACTCCGCTGGCGTTACCAGGTGCGCTGCCCACAGCGAGGTGCATTCGCCTTCGGCCCGACCACGCTTCAGGCCGGCGACCCGTTCGGTTTCACCACCCAGGAACTCACAGTAACCAACCTGATCGAACTGGTGGTCTATCCACGCCTCCTGCCGCTTGCTGAATTAGGGCTCACAGCTCGACATCCACTCGGCGATGTGCGCAGCCGCCAATGGCTGTTCGCCGATCCGATCCGCACGATTGGCGCGCGCGACTACCGACAGGACGATCCACTCAAATCCATTCACTCGACCGCAACGGCCCACTCAGGGCGCCTGCAAACTCGAGTGTATGAGCCAACCACCAGCCTGGAGCTGCTGATCTTTCTCGACCTCGATACCTTCACGCACTACTGGGAAGGAACCGACCCGGCTCAGGTCGAGCGGGCGATCAGCGCCGCCGCGACGCTCGCGAAGGTCGGCCTGGAGGAGCGCTACAGCGTTGGGTTGATCGTGAACGGCATGCAGGAGCGGCAAGATGGGATTATTCGCATCCGGCCCGGCCGCAGCCTGGTCCAGCTCGATCGGATCTTCGACGCGCTCGCGCGCCTGGTGCCCTATTCGGTGCTGCCGATGGCCAGCCTGCTACGACAGGTGACCGGTGCGCTGCCGTGGGGCACCACCGTCCTGCTGATCAGCGCGATCGCGCCTGAAGGGCTGCGGGCCAGCCTCCTACAGGTTCGCGAGAGCGGACACCCGACGATCTGGCTGGCCCTCGGCGAGCAGCGCCCGCCGGATGTGTCCGGCGTGCAGATTCGGCATGCGCCGCCCACGAGTGCGTTTGGGCGCGCGGGTACAACACGGCTCGTCGTCGGCGGAGAGGAGCGCTGAAGATGGACATGCCACGCCTGTTTGCACGTGTTGCCCTGGCGGGGTTGGACCTGGCGCTTCTGGGCTTGGCGCTGGCCCTGTTACAGGCCCAATCTTCGCCAGCGTCGCTGCCGTTGAGTTTGTTCGGTATCAGCATCGCGCTGCTCGCCGGCGTCGTGGTGACCGCCGTGACCCGCCGCTGGGAACAAACGCGCCCGCAGCGCGTTCTGGGCATGCTGGCAATCGTCGGCGCCGGTCTGCTGCTCGTCAAGAGCGGCCTTGGCGGCGGATATGGGCCACTGCACGGCTGGGATCTGGTTGCGGCTGCGCTCCGCGGCCAGGGTAGCGTCTACCTCGCGCTGCTCCTGGCGCTGGCCGCCGGTTGGCGCGGGACACGACTGCTCGTGCCGACCGTCCCGGCCGAGGTGCAGCAGCGCTTCAAGCGTGGCTTGCTGGTCCTGGTCACGTTAGCGATTGCCGCAGTGCTGCTGCCGCTCGCCGACCCAGCTGCCGCCCGCCGGGCCGCCAGTGCAGGGGTGATTAGCTATGTGATAGCCGGGCTGCTGGCCCAGGCCTTGTTCCGCGAGACGAGCGCCGAGCGCGGCGATCGACGGCTCGCTGGCCGAAATCTGCTCATCCTGCTGGCGGCGACCGGCATCCCCCTGATCCTCGCTCTGGTGCTCGCGAGCTGGTTCGCGGCCGACGTAGCTGCGATGATCTCGGTCGCGTACACGGCCGCCGTGGAACTGCTGCTGATTGTGATTAGCCCGATCGTGGCCGTGCTCTTTACGCTGCTGGAAGGGCTCATAGGTTGGATACGCCACCTATCGGCCAATGCGCCGCCACCGCAACTGCCAACCCCAGCGCCGGCGCCGGTGTTGCCCGGGTCGTCATCCACAGCGCCGGCAGGGCTACCGGCCTGGCTGATCGCGCTGCTGAGGCTGCTGCCGTATCTGCTTCCCCTGGCGCTGCTTATGATCGTATTGCTGCGCCGGCCGCGGCGCACACATCCCGAGGCGAGCAGCGCCGAAGAGCGCGAGTCGGTCTGGTCATGGCAGGCAGCCGGGCAGGATCTTCAGGCATGGTGGCAGCAGCTGCGCCGCCGGCTGGCGCGCCCGCCGCGTGACACACTTGCCGCAGCCCTCGCGCGGCTGCGCGGTGACGACCCGGTGACGGTCATCCGCCGTGCCTATGTGCGGCTGCTCATACGCGGCGGGCAGGCCGATCGCGGCCGGGCGCCCGAGCAGACCCCGGCCGAATATGCGCAGGCGCTGAGGCCGGTGTTCGCCAGCGATCAGAATGCACTTGCGATTCTCACGCGCTCCTACGAGCAGGCGCGCTACAATCCGACCGCAACAACCCCGGCCGATGCCGCAGCCGCCATCCACGCCTGGGAGCAGTTCGCCGATGGAGCACCGCTAACGCGAAAGAACGGAGATGTGGTGACCCGCTAAATTCGGGCGCAAGCACTATGCGCTGAACATGAAGGATACGATTGTGGAACCACCATCCAAGCTCAAAACAGACACGAGCAGTAGCACTCGATCAACGGCGCTCAAGTTCGTCCTCTTGATAGGGATTATGAGCTTTTTCGCGGGCTTCGCTTACGAAGGAGCACATGGTATCATTGGCCCCTATCTCGCGGTGCTTGGCGCGAGCGCGGCGGCTGTGACGATCATCACCGGCTTCGGCGAATTGCTCGGCTACGCCTTGTGCCTGGTATCCGGCCGGCTCAGCGACCGTACCGGCCAGTTTTGGCCGATCACGATCGCTGGCTATATCGTCCAGATGTCCGCGGTGCCGCTGCTCGCTTTGGCCGGGAGTTGGAAGGCCGCTGAACGACGCTACGGCTGAAGAACGGAGGCGAGAGCACTCTTTCGAGGCAGACCCTATTATGCAACCAAGCGATGTCGCCCTCGCCTATAAACTTATTCGTGAAAACGCCTCGGTCGTCTGCAATGATTTTGAGCTGAAAGGCGAGGAGCGCATCTTTGTCGTATCCGGCCCGAACCAGGGCGGTAAAACCACCTTCGCCCGCACCTTCGGGCAGTTGCATTATCGCGCGAGCCTAGGCTGTCCCGTCGCGGGCCGAGAAGCACGACTCTTTCTCTTTGACAGGCTCTTTACCCATTTTGAAAAGGAAGAGACTATCATAGATCTTCGTGGCAAACTCCAGGACGACCTGGTCCGGATATATGATATCCTCAACCAGGCCACGTCAAACAGCATCATTATTATGAATGAAATCTTCACTTCCACAACACTAGACGACGCGTTATTTTTGAGCAAAGAGATACTGGAACAAATAACCCTGTTGGATTTGCTATGCGTTTGTGTAACATTCATGGATGAATTAGCTGCTTTAAATGAGAAAACCGTCAGCATGGTTAGCACGATAGTCCCCGAAAATCCGGCATTACGAACATATAAAATCGTATGAAGACCTGCTGACGGACTGGCATATGCGATGTCAATTGCGGAAAAGTACCGGCTTACATACGATTCTCTAAAGGAGCGGATACAATCATGAAAGCTTTGCTCATGTATAGAGATCGTGATTTTGACCTCCAGCAGAAATTACCCTGGAATGAAGAAGCGCTGATACAGGACCTGGAGCTAAACACGTTATTCAAAGCCATGGCGCTCGACGACAAATTTCTGTTTGAAGTGGCAAAGAAAGCAGTGTTGTCCGGTGTGAGTACTGATCTGGACACAATACGCTATCGCCAAAATATTCTTACGGATTGTCTGAAAAACGCTGCCATTGTCAGGGACATCTACAATATCGCGGTGAGAGCGATTGAAAGCGAGAAAAAGGTCTATTTGGGCTTTTTCATCAGCAAATATCCCACCACCATCGTGTCGCGATCAATAGAAGTGTTGCTGATCTTTGTGAGCATGCTTAAGAAATTACGCCATATCGCCGATGATCATGCCGGCAAATTCGATTCAGAAGGGTTCACGAGGTTCTTCGCGATGCTCAACAAAGGACTCAGCGATGACTATTTCGCCAGCCTCCAAAATCATCTCAGGCAATTGCAATTCCGCGACGGGGTTTTGATCAGCGCTGAATTGGGCGAAGGGAATAAGGGCACCAATTACATGCTTCGTAAACCAAACGAAAAAAAGCAGAATTGGATGGAGCAAATCCTGGCGAAAAGACCGCCCGTGTATACCTTTTATATCGCTGATCGCGATGAAAGCGGCGCCAGGGCCCTGTCCGAATTGAAAGACCGGGGGATCAATCTTGTGGCCAATGCGCTCGCCCAATCCACCGATCATATTCTTAGTTTTTTTACCATGTTGCGGACCGAGTTAGCCTTTTACATTGGTTGTTTGAATCTCCATGGTCAGCTTGCCCAAATGGGGGAGCCTACGTGCTTTCCCGTGCCCGTGGCTCCCGGCGAACACAGACTTTGCTTTCAAGGATTGTACGATGTCTGTCTGGCCTTAATAATGAAACAAAAAATAGTGGGCAACGATGTGAACGCCGATAATAAAGACCTCATGATGATCACAGGCGCCAACCAGGGCGGCAAATCGACGTTTTTGCGCGGCATCGGCTTGTCCCAAGTGATGATGCAGTGCGGCCTGTTTGTGCCGGCTGAGTCCTTCTCTGCCAATGTCGCGGCCGGCCTGTTCACGCATTACAAACGGGAAGAAGACACTACCATGGAAAGCGGAAAACTTGATGAAGAACTCAGCAGAATGAGCGATATCGTCGACACTATAACCTCGAATTCCATAGTACTTTTCAATGAATCATTTGCCGCAACGAACGAAAGAGAAGGCTCGGAGATTGCACAGCAGATCATTACCGCATTATTGGAAAAAGGCATCAAGGTTTTCTTCGTGACGCATTTATATCAGTGTGCGCATGGTTTTTATAACAATAAACTGGCAAACGCCATTTTTCTGCGAGCTGAAAGGCGAACTGACGGGACACGAACCTTCAAATTAACCGAAGGCGAACCATTGCAAACCAGCTATGGCGAAGATTTGTATAAATCGATATTCGGAACAGCCGATTAAATCCCTCATACACAAAGGATAACAAGATACTAGCCAGAGGAGGTTATCCCATGCCCGACAACACCCGGAGCAAGCTGATCACCCAAGGCGTGCAGCGCTCGCCTAATCGCGCGATGCTGCGCGCGGTCGGCTTCGGCGACGCCGATTTCGACAAACCGATCGCCGGCATCGCCAGCGCCTACAGCACCATCACCCCCTGCAATGCCGGCCTGAACGACCTCGCGCTACGTGCCGAGCAAGCGCTGCGGGCAGCCGGCGCGATGCCACAGCTCTTCGGCACCATCACCGTGAGCGATGGCATTTCGATGGGCACCGAGGGCATGAAATACTCGCTCGTCTCGCGCGAAGTCATCGCCGACTCGATCGAAACCGTATGCAATGCCCAGGCGATGGATGGCGTAATCGCGATTGGTGGCTGCGACAAGAATATGCCGGGGGCGCTGATGGCGCTCGCGCGGCTAAACATTCCGGCGATCTTTGTCTATGGCGGGACGATCAAGCCAGGCCATTATCACGGTCGCGATTTGACGATCGTCAGCGCATTTGAGGCGGTCGGGGAGTACAGTGCTGGCAAGATTGATGCGATCGAACTGCTGGAGGTTGAGCGGCGCGCCTGCCCCGGCGCAGGCTCCTGCGGCGGGATGTACACCGCCAACACTATGTCCTCGGCGATCGAGGCGTTGGGGATGAGCCTGCCGTACTCCTCGACGATGGCGGCGGAGGACCCCGAGAAGGCCGACAGCGCCGCGCGCTCGGGCGCGGTGCTGGTCCAGGCGATCCAGCAGCAGCGCCTGCCGCGCCAGATCATGACGCGAGAAGCGTTCGAGAACGCGATCGCCGTCGTGATGGCGCTGGGTGGCTCGACCAACGCCGTGCTGCACCTGCTGGCGATCGCCCACGCCGCCGAGGTGCCGCTGACGGTGCGAACTGAAGCCCTCCGGCCGGTACGTAGCGACCGATTTGCACCAGGCCGGCGGCGTGCCGCAGGTGATGAAAATCCTGCTGGCCAACGGCGCGCTGCACGGCAATGCGCTGACGATCACCGGGCAGACGATCGCCGAGTCACTAGCGGACGTGGCCGATGAGCCGCCCGCCGACCAGGACGTGATTCGTCCCTGGAGCGCGCCGCTGTACACGCAGGGCCACCTGACGATCATGCGCGGCAACCTGGCCCAGGAGGGCGCGGTCGCCAAGATCACCGGCGTGAAGACACAGCACATGACCGGCCCGGCGCGCGTCTTCGAGGCCGAAGAAGCATGCCTGGACGCGATCCTGGCGGGCCAGATCAAAGCTGGCGACGTTGTGGTGATTCGCTACGAGGGGCCAAAGGGCGGCCCGGGCATGCGCGAGATGCTGGCGCCGACCTCGGCGATAATCGGCGCGGGGCTGGGCGACTCGGTCGGGCTGATCACTGATGGGCGCTTCTCCGGCGGCACGTATGGGCTGGTGGTCGGACACGTGGCGCCCGAGGCGGCCGTGGGCGGCGCGATCGCGCTGATTCAGGAAGGTGACTCGATCACAATCGACGCAGAGGCGCGGCTGCTTCAACTCAACGTGCCGGATGCAGAACTGGAGCACCGGCGAGCCGCGTGGCAGCCGCCCGCGCCACGCTACACCCGTGGGGTATTAGCAAAGTACGCCCGGCTGGTCTCAAGCAGCAGCGTGGGCGCGGTGACGGATCGAGAGATCTAGACGCGGCACTACCCTCGGGGATGGGCGACGAACCTATCGGCCGCATCGGGCGGACGGCTGGTGGCTTTCTGATAATCGGTGGAGAAATCTTCTCGTACAACACAGAGACCTTCTCCATAGCGGTTGTATTGTCACGGTATGATAACCGAAGACTCGCGTAGCGCCGGCCTGTTCCGGCTGATAGCTTCTACTGGCGCGACCAGCCCCTGGTCGCCGGTAGAAGCTTTTTTGTTGGCCTGGAGGCTGGAGAAGGAGGGACGTGATGTCGCTCGCTGGACAGGCAAAGCGCGTGACAATCGTGGTGGAAGAGGCCGAGCAGTGGCACCACCAGCAGTTGGCGACAGCGATTGTCGAGCGCATCCGCGCCGAGGGCGGCGCGGGCGCGACGGTTGTCCGTGGAATTATGGGATTTGGTTCGCATGGCGCTATTCATACGGCGCGGCTGGTCGAGCTCGCCTCGAACCTGCCGCTCGTGATTACATGGGTGGACAGCGACGAGGCGGTCAGGCGCATTCTGCCCATCATTACACCAATGATCAGCGAAGGGCTGATCACCGTTGAGCCAGTCGAGGTCGTCCTGTATCACCATCGGGACAAAGCATAACGGCAGTGAACGTTGCTGCAGTCGAGGAGGTTCTCATGAATCTGCTCATTCAGGAAATTATGGGCCGCGAGGTACTGGACTCACGCGGCAATCCGACGGTCGAAGTGGACGTCACCCTGGCGGACGGAACGATCGGGCGGGCGATCGTGCCCTCCGGTGCATCCACCGGTGAGTATGAGGCGGTCGAACTGCGCGACGGCGACAAGCGTCGCTTTGGCGGTAAAGGGGTGCTCAAAGCCGTCGAAAACGTCAAGACGACCATCGGTCAAGCGCTCGTCGGGATGGACGCCAGTGACCAGCGTGCGATCGACCGGGCGATGATTGCGCTCGACGGCACGGAGAACAAGGGCAAGCTCGGCGCAAACGCGATCCTGGGCGTTTCGCTGGCCTGCGCCAGGGCGGCCGCAGCAGCGCTCGGTCTGCCGCTCTATCGCTATCTCGGCGGGGTGGACGCGCACATTCTGCCGGTACCATGCTTCAACATTCTCAACGGCGGCAAGCACGCCCAGGATAGCACTGACTTCCAGGAGTACATGCTCGTCCCAGCGGGTGTGGCCTCGTTCCCGGAGGCGCTACGCTGTGGCGCCGAGGTCTACCAGGCGCTCAAGAGCGTATTGCACGGCCGCGGCGCGAGCACCAACGTCGGCGATGAGGGCGGATTCGCGCCGTCGCTGCCGTCGAATGAAGCAGCAGTCGAGGTCATTTTGGAGGCTATCGAGAAGGCCGGCTACACCCCCGGCAGGGAGTGCTTCCTCGCGCTTGACCCGGCCTCAACCTCATTCTACGTGGATGGGCGCTATGAGTTGGCCCGCGAAGGGCGCAGTCTGACGAGCGCTGAGATGGTGGATTTCTACGCGGCCTGGATCGAGCGCTACCCGATCATCTCGCTGGAGGATGGGCTGGCCGAGAACGACTGGGATGGCTGGGGCCTTCTGACGGAGCGGCTTGGCAATCGCGTGCAACTCGTCGGTGACGATCTGCTGGTGACGAATGTGAAGTTCCTACGCCGCGCGATCCAGGAACGCAGCTGCACCAGCATCCTGATCAAGCTGAACCAGATCGGCACGCTGACCGAGACCATCCTGACGGTGCGCGAAGCGCAACGCGCCGGCTGGACGGCGATGGTGTCACATCGCTCGGGCGAGACTGAAGACACGACAATCGCCGACTTCGTCGTCGCCATGGGCGCCGGGCAGATCAAGACCGGCGCGCCGGCGCGCACCGAACGCGTTGCTAAGTACAACCAGCTGCTGCGGATCGCCGACCAGCTTGGCGAGAGTGGCGTTTATGCCGGCCTGGCCGCCTTCCCACGTGCCGCGGCCTGATTGGAGCTGTCCCGGCGATGAATCCAGCGCCAACAGCCCTGCTGCGTATCGTCGCACCGCACCGCGCGTACGGTCTCTACGAGGCCGACGGCGATGCGGTGCGGCTGATTGGTGTGCAGCACCCGGCGGAATGTGGCCCTGCCGACCTGGGCCTTATCCCCGAGACAAGTACCACGGACGGGAGTGAGCTGGAAGCGCTGCTGCTTGGTGACGTCGCCCACCCGCCGGGCACTCTGGTCGAGCGCTTGAGTACTGGAGTATAATGCTGTCGGCCTACCGGGCATGGGTAGAGGACGAGGAGCACCTATGGCGGAGAAGCATCACACGGTCTATTTTGAGCTGCGCGACAGCCTCGGCAGCCTAGGCTGCGCGTTATGCGCATTGGCGCTGCGGAGTATGCGGCGGTATTTCGAGGTGCTCGGCTATGAGAGTGTGAACGACCCCGGCCTCCGCAACGCCGTCCGAGCCGCGCGTGGGTTCTGCGAGGTGCACGGGCGCATGCTGCGCGAGGCCCGTGACGCGCTTGGAACGGCGATCATCCACCGCGACGTGCTGACCACACTCGCCGACGCGCTCGGCGGAACTGCCTATCGAGCGTCCTCTCTCGGCGACCTCTTGCGGCAAGCGATCGGCGGCGAGGCCGGCGCGAAGGCGGACGGTCGCGTGGATGCGCTGGCGCCCCAGGAGCCCTGCCCGGCCTGTGTCCGCCGCCAGACAACCGACCAGCTCTACGTCGACGTGCTGATACAGCACTTCACTGAAAATGAGTTACTGCCGCTGTTTCGTGAGTCGGCCGGCCTGTGTCTGCCGCACCTGCGGCTGGCATTGTACCATGCACCAGACGCCGCCACATTTGAGCGCTTGAAGGCCGCGCAACTGGCGATCTGGCAGCGCCTCGGCGCCGAACTCGACGAGTTTATTCGCAAGCGCGACCATCGCTTTGCCGCTGAACCGACCGGCGCGGAAGGCAGCTCCTGGTCGCGGGCGGTCGAGCTCGTCTCCGGGCAGTTCGGGCTGGGCTGCGCGAGCACGTACGGGAGCGAATGATGCCACGCGAACGCACCAGGACGCTGATCTGGCTCGGCAGCGCGATCCTCGCGCTGGTCTTGCTTGCCTCCGGCCTGGCTGGGCTCAGGTTTCGCCCCGGTCACCTGTACGACTTCGGCGCGCTGCCCCTGCCGAGTGGCGCGCCGGCCCAGGCGCCGGTGGCCGCGCCACGCCCACCGGATTGGTTGAGCGTCGTCGTGACCTTAATCGTCCTGGCGCTGCTGCTTGGTATGGTGATTCACTTGATCCTCTCGCGGGAATTCCGGCGTGAGCTACTGATTCGCATGATCAGCATGCTGATCGTCGTCACGCTCTTCTATCTGCTGGTGCGTGCGCTGCGCGGCAGCCCGGCCCCGCAGGAACTTCTTCCGGCCGGAACACCTGGCCCGCTCCCGCAGCCGCTCCCCGGCGAGCCATTCCCGACCTTCGTCGCCAATCCTGCGCCGTGGCTGATCATCGTCGTCAGCGCGATCCTCGCGGCGCTGCTGATCGGGGCTCTGTGGTTCGTCTGGCGGCGCAGGCACCCGCAGCCCGGCCCGCTCGAGCGGCTGGCCGGCGAGGCGCAGGTGGCGCTCGCCGATCTCCAGGCCGGCAGCGACCTCGCCGACACCGTGCTGCGCTGCTATGCCGAGATGAGCCGCATCCTCAGCGAGCAGCGTGGCCTCGAGCGCCCCCGCGATATGACCGCGCGCGAATTCGAGCGCGATCTCGCGGCGGCCGGCCTGCGCGACGAGCATATTCGCCAACTCACGCGGCTATTTGAGCGCGTGCGCTACGGGGCGCGGCGGGCGGATGTGCATGAAGAGCACGAGGCCGTCGCCTGCCTGACCGCGATTGTGCAGTCATACGCGAGGTCGCCATGAGCACCCGGCTGGCGCTGCTCGCTCTGTCGCTCCTGCTGCTCGGCCTGCTGCTGCTGATCATCAGCGGTACCGTGCGCGAGGTCGTGGTCATCCCGCTGCTCTACCTGCTCTGGCTGATGCGCGTGCTAGTCGAGATGCTCCCGCAGGTAGTCCTCTGGGTTGGCTTCCTGGCAATCCTGGCGCTTGTGGCGTGGAAAAGCCTGGCCGTGCCGCCGGCCGCGCCGCTGCTGCCCCAATCAGCGCCGACCGTTCGCACACCGGTGGCGAGCTGGGCGCGGATGTTTCAGCCGGCGGCGAAGGATCGCTACGCCCGCTGGCAACTCGCCCAGCGCCTCGGGCGGCTCGGGTTGGAGCTGCTCGCCAGCCAGGACCAGCCTGCCGGACAGGGCGTCTGGCAGTACCTGCATGACGAATCGCTGGACATGCCGCCGGAGGTACGAGCCTACCTTCTGGCCGGCACGCAGATGTATCATCCGCTACCGACGTTCTGGCAACGCTGGTGGCCGTGGGGCACTCGGCCAGAGCGGCATCCCGATCCGCTCGATCTCGACCTTGAGGCGGTGGTCCAATGGCTGGAGGGGCAGCTGAATCGATTGACAGGAGCGAATCTATGACCCTGGAGCTGGTCGATGCCCCGACCGTGGGGGCGCGGGTCCTTGAAGCGGTAGAACAGGCAATTGTGGGCAAGCGCCCGCTGCTCAGCCAGATCCTGGCGGCGGTGCTCGCTGGGGGGCACGTGCTACTGGAGGACTACCCCGGCCTGGCCAAGACGTTGATCGCCCGGAGTTTCGCGGCGGCGCTCGGCCTGGAGTTCCGGCGCATCCAGTTCACGCCCGACCTGCTGCCAAGCGACATCACCGGCAGCTATGTCTACGATCGCGCTCAGGGCCGCTTTGAGCTGCGCAAGGGACCGATTTTCGCCAACATCATCCTGGCCGACGAGATCAACCGCGCCTCGCCCAAGACCCAATCGGCGCTGCTGGAGGCGATGCAAGAACAACAGGTGACGCTGGAAGGCGAAACCATGGCGCTGCCCGAGCCATTCATCGTAATCGCTACCCAGAACCCGATCGAGTACGAAGGCACCTTTCCGCTGCCCGAGGCGCAGCTCGACCGCTTCCTGCTGAAGCTGGCGGTTGGCTACCCGACCCTCGACGAAGAGCAGGAGATCTTGCGGCGGCGGCGCGCGCGGCGCAGCGACGTGCTGATGGTGGGACGGGTGACGGACCAGGCCGAGCTGCTGGCGCTGCGCGAGGCGATCGAGGGCGTGTATCTCAACCCGGATATCGAGCGCTATATTGTGCAACTGGTGGATGCGACGCGCCGCGATAAGCGCGTGGCGGTCGGCGCCAGCCCGCGCGGCTCGCTGGCGTTGTTCAAGCTCGCGCGCGTGCGAGCGGCGCTGGACGGGCGCGACTATGTGCTGCCCGACGACGTCAAGGCGTTCGTCAAGCCCGCGCTCATCCACCGGCTGCTGCTGATACCGGACCTCTGGATGCAGCGCCGCGCGGCAGAAGAGGTGCTCGCCGACATCCTGCGCGCGGTGGCTGTCCCGGTGATCGCGGGAGGCGCGTGATGCGGCCAGCACAGCTGCTCAGCATCTTGATGTACGCCTTGATCCTGGCGGGGCTGGCGACCTTGCACGGCGCGCTGCTCGCGCTGGCGATCCCGCTGGTGGTCTACCTGGCCGTTGGATTACTCGATCAGCCGGAGGAGCCGCGACTGCGCGTGACGCGCAGCCTCAGCGCCGAGCGGGTGGCCGCCGGCCTGCCGGTCACGGTGCGCCTGTCGGTTACGAATGCGGGCGACCGCCTGGCAGACGTGCTCCTGGAAGATAGCGTTCCGCCGGCGTTGACGGTGATTGCGGGAACACCCAGCGTGCTGGCGGCGCTCGCGCCGGGCGCAACCGTCGAGCTGGAATACACGCTCAACGGGCGGCGTGGACTCTATCGCTTCGCGGGGTTGCAGGCGACCGCACGCAATCACCTGGGGACCCGCAACCGGCGGACGTTTGTCCCGGCGCCCGCTCACCTCTTCATCGTCCCCGAGGTGCTTGTGCTGCGGCGCCTGGCGATCCGGCCGCGGCGGACGCAGATCTACGCCGGGTCGATCCCCGCGCGCCAGGGCGGCCCCGGCGTCGAGTTCTTCGGTGTACGCGCGTACAGAGCGGGCGACCCGACCCGCTGGATCAATGCGCGAGCGACCGCCCGGCACCAGGAGGCGCTGTTCGTCAACGAGTTCGAGCAGGAGCGCGTGACCGAGGTAGGGGTGATCCTGGATGTCCGCTGGCGCGGCGAAGTACGCACCGCGCAGGGGTCGCTGTTGGAGTACGGTATCCAGGCGGCCGCGGCGCTCGCGTCGGGGCTGCTCGACCAGGGCAACCGGGTCGGGCTGTTGCTGTATGGCAATACCCTGGACTGGACCTTCCCCGGCTACGGGAAGATCCAGCGCGAACGCATCCTGCGCGCGCTGGCCCGCGCCACGCTGGGCGATGCGCCCGTGTTCGAGGATCTTGACCGCATCCCGACACGGCTGTTCCCGGCACGCGCCCAGCTCATGCTAATCAGCCCATTGCTGCCGCACGACCGGGACATGCTGATCCGCTTGCGGGCGCGTGGCTATCAGCTGCTGGTGATCAGTCCCGACGCGATCGCATTTGAGCGGCAGGCGCTGGAGACGGAACGATCGGTCGAGCTTGGCGCCAGGGTCGCCCGTCTGCAGCGCAGAGTACTGCTCCACGACCTGCGGCAGGCCGGCATCACCCTGGTCGACTGGAACGTCGCCCAGCCGTTCCATCAGGTCGCTGCCGTAGCGCTCAGCCGCATGCCATTCTGGCCGGCGCATCGAGGGGGCATGTCGTGAAGCGACCTGCGATACTTGGCATTGGACTCGCAACGCTGCTGCTCACGCTCGGCTACGCGATCGGTGGGCGCTGGATCGGAGCCGCCGCCAGTGTCGCGCTCGGGTGCCTCTGGTTGGCCGGGCTGCGACGCAGCTGGAGCGGAATCGACTCGTTGGGCCTTGTTGGCTTCACCGGCATGGCCGCCGTGGGTGTATGGCTGGCGCTCGCCGCGCCCATCCTGCTCGCGGGCCAGGTCGCGGCGCTCGCCGCCTGGGATCTCGATCGGTTCGCGCGCCGCCTGCGGAGCGCGGGGCGCGTCGAAGCCGAATCCGTTTTGGTGCGTGCGCATCTCCAGCGGCTGCTCGCTGCCGCCGGCCTGGGGCTGGTGTTCGGCGGCGTGGCGCTGGCGGTCCAGGTGCCGCTCAGCTTTGGGTGGGCGCTGCTGCTGGCGGCGCTAGTGTTTCTTGGATTGAGCCGGGCGATTGGTTGGTTCAACCGGGCGGGCGATTGACGTGACGCCAGCGCCTTGCTATAATCCCGCAACAATCGGCGCGATGAGGCTCGCATTACGCTACTATTGGGTGGCTGATGGCCTCTACGGACTCCATCGGCGGAGTGTGTCCGTAGAGGTTTTTGTGTGTGGTCGAGACGAACGGGTCGGAAGAGAGAACAAAGGGAAGCGAGACATCATGCGCGAAGATACGCGACCGCGCGGGCGAGGCGTTCCCAGGGCGCGGCGCTCCAGCGTGACCGCCGCTGGATTCACGCGGGTGCGGAGCGCAATCCAGAGGAGGGCCTCGGTGACGACGATCCTGGCGATCGCCCTTGGCGCGGCGGTCGGGGCCAACCTGCGCTATGGACTTTCAATTTGGGCGGCGCAGCAGTGGGGCACAACATTTCCATACGGTACCATGATCATCAACGTCCTGGGTAGCTGCTGCATCGGGCTGATCATGACACTGGCGGCCACCCGTATCGCGCTGAGCTTCCCGTGGCGGCTGCTGCTCGTCACCGGCTTGCTCGGCGGCTTCACGACTTTCTCGACCTTTAGCTACGAGACCTATGGCCTCCTGGTCACCGGGAGCTGGCTCGCAGCCGGCGTGAATGTCCTGGGCAGTGTCGGCCTTGGCATGATCGGCGTGTTCCTGGGCGCAGGTCTTGCCCGGCTCATACCCTAAAGGGTGCATCGCACACTGGCGTGCAAGAGGAGGATGCTATGGAACGCACCGATACAGCGCAGCAGGTCTGGATCTTCGTGAAGGAGAACGACCAGTGGCATCACAAGCCACTGTTCCTGGCAATCCTCGACCTGCTCCGCAGCGAAGGGGTCGCCGGTGCGACAGTGCTACGCGGTCTCGCCGGCTTCGGTGCGCGTGGCCATATCCATACCGCTACCTTAGTGGAGTTGGGAAGTGAATTGCCGGTGGTGATTATCTTCGTCGATCGAGCTGACCGCGTCGAGCGCGTCATGCCCCAGCTCGCGGCGATGGTGCAGGTTGGCCTGATCAGCACGACGCCGGTGAACATCATTCAGACCAGCCACCGCACACCTGGCCCGTTTCCGGCGCACCTGACCGTCGCCGATGTGATGACCCGCGACGTCGCGCACGTTGAGCCGGATACCCCGGTGAGCGAGATCGTCAGCTTGCTGATCG
>WNFV01001016.1_pt1 | contig 93972 bp, 100 predicted proteins | sample 5400101 | NCBI WGS metagenome assembly WNFV01 (sample SAMN13153361, study PRJNA577476) | soil metagenome | isolation source: 115 cm soil or saprolite under grassland replicate 1 | place: USA:California | collected 2016-06-15
GTGACAACACCGAGATGGTGGTGCGGCTGATCCAGCCGATCGCGATGGCCGAGGGGCTGCGGTTTGCGATCCGGGAGGGTGGCCGGACCGTCGGCGCCGGCCGCGTCATCAAGATCCTCAAGTAGCGAGGGGCCGGGCAGCGAGATGAACCAGAAGATCCGTATCCGCCTCAAGGCGTACGACCACGAGATCATCGACCAGTCGGCGCGCAAGATCGTCGACACGGTGACTCGGACGGGCGCGCGCGTGGCCGGGCCGGTGCCGCTGCCGACCGAGAAGTCGGTCTACTGCGTGATCCGCAGCCCCCACGTGGACAAGGACTCGAGGGAGCACTTCGAGATGCGCACCCACAAGCGCCTCATCGACATCCTCGACCCCACTCCCAAGACCGTTGACAGCCTCATGCGCCTGGACCTTCCGGCCGGCGTGGACATCGAGATCAAGCTATGAGCGCGACAACCGCCGACTTCAAGGGCATCCTCGGGACCAAGCTGGGGATGACCCAGGTGTTCGACGAGAACGCCCGCGTGGTGCCAGTGACGGTCATCCAGGCCGGGCCCTGCACGGTCACGCAGGTGAAGTCGGTCGAGCGCGACGGCTACCCGGCCGTCCAGCTCGCCTACGGCGACATCGCGCCCCGCAAGGTCACCAAGCCGCGGGCCGGGCACTTCGCCAAGGCCGGGTCCGAGCCCAAGCGCCACCTGGTCGAGCTGCGCACCGCATCGGCCGGCGAGTACGCGCCCGGCCAGGAGCTCAAGGCGGACGTGTTCGCCTCGGGCGACCGCGTCGACGTGGTCGGCGTCTCCAAGGGCAAGGGCACCGCTGGCGTCATGAAGCGCCACGGCTTCTCCGGCCTCCCGGCCTCGCACGGCACCGAGCGCAAGCACCGCTCTCCCGGCTCGGTCGGCGCCTGCGCCACGCCTGGCCACATCTTCAAGGGCATGCGCATGGCCGGGCACATGGGCCACGCGCGCGTCACCGTGCTCAACCTCGAGGTCGTCAAGGTCGACCCGGACCGCAACCTGCTGCTCGTCCGGGGCGCCGTGCCCGGTCCCAAGCGCGGCCTGCTCATGCTCCGCACATCCATACGGTCGACCCAGCTGCAGGCAGGGCGGCCGAAGGAGGTGCGCGGCTGATGGCCAGCATCGACGTCCTCGATGCGCGAGGCAAGAAGTCGGGCACGGTCGACCTGCCCGACGAGGTCTTCGGCGTGCAGGTCAACGTGCCCGTCATGCACCAGGTGGTGCGGGCCCAGCTCGCGGCGGCCAGGGCCGGCACCCACTCGACCAAGACGCGGGCCGAGGTGCGGGGCGGCGGCAAGAAGCCATGGCGCCAGAAGGGCACCGGCCGGGCCAGGCAGGGCTCCATCCGGGCGCCCCAGTGGACCGGCGGGGGCGTGGTCTTCGGGCCGCATCCGCGCGACCACTCCTTCCGGGTCAACAAGAAGGAGAAGGTGCTCGCCCTGCGCTCGGCCCTCACCGACCGGCACGCGGGCGGGAACCTCCTGGTCATCGACGCCCTCGACTTCGACACCCCGAAGACGAGCAGGGCCACCGAGCTGCTCGGGGCCCTCGGCCTGGACGGGCGCAAGGTGCTGCTGGTGGTGGACGGGCTCGAGGACGCGGCGATCAGGAGCTTCCGCAACCTGCGCTCGGTCCACCTGCTCACCTTCGACCAGCTCAACACCTACGACGTGCTCGCCAGCGACGTGGTGATCTTCACCCGCGACTCGCTGGACGCGTTCTGCGGCCGGGGTACTCCCGCCGCCGACCAGGACGAGCTCGTCCTCGAAGAGAACGAGGAGCCGCGATGAAGGACCCCCGCGAGGTGGTGCTGTCGCCGGTGGTCAGCGAGAAGTCCTACGCGCTGCTTGACGCCAACACCTACACCTTCATCGTCCGCCCCGACGCCAACAAGACGGAGATCAAGGAGGCCGTCCAGGCCATCTTCTCCGTGCGCGTGACCAACGTGAACACCCTGAACCGCAAGGGCAAGCGGAAGCGGACCAGGCAGATCATCGGCGTCCGCAAGTCCACCAAGCGCGCCCTGGTGACGCTCCACCCGGACGACAAGATCGAGATCTTCGAGGCCAAGTAGCCATGGGCATCCGCAAGCACAAGCCAACCACGCCGGGACGGCGCGGCAGCTCCGTGGCCGACTTCGTCGAGGTGACGAAGACGACCCCGGAGAAGTCGCTGCTGGCCCCGAGCCCCCGTAAGGGCGGCCGCAACGTCCACGGGCGGATCACCACGCGCCACCAGGGCGGCGGCCACAAGCAGCGCTACCGCATCATCGACTTCCGCCGGGACAAGGACGGGGTGCCGGCCAAGGTGGCCGGGATCGAGTACGACCCGAACCGGACCGCTCGTATCGCCCTGCTCCACTACGCCGACGGCGAGAAGCGCTACATCATCGCGCCCACCCGCCTCAAGGTCGGCGACACGGTGGAGTCGGGCGAGGGCGCCGACATCAAGCCTGGCAACGCCCTGCCGCTGCGGAACATCCCGGTCGGCACGGTGGTGCACAACATCGAGCTCCGCCCTGGCGGCGGCGCCAAGCTGGCCCGCTCGGCCGGTACCGGGACCCAGCTGGTGGCCAAGGACGGCCCGCTGGCCACGCTCCGGCTGCCCTCGGGGGAGATCCGCCAGGTGCAGACCGCCTGCCGGGCCACGGTGGGTGAGGTCGGCAACGCCGAGCAGGAGCTGATCAGCTGGGGCAAGGCCGGCCGCATGCGCTGGAAGGGCAAGCGCCCGAGCGTGCGCGGGGTGGCCATGAACCCGGTCGATCACCCGCTCGGAGGCGGCGAGGGCAAGAGCTCGGGCGGGCGCCACCCGGCCACCCCCTGGGGCCGGCCCGAGGGCCGGACCCGGCGCCGCAAGCCGTCCGACCAGCTCATCATCCGCCGCCGCCGGAAGGGCAGGGGTAGATGAGCCCCAAGGCGACCGACCACCTGGACCCCCGAGCCCGGAGCGGGAGCCGGGGGGGGTTCGGGGGTCACTGATGAACCGGGGATCGCGGTTCGCCGGACCGAGAGGGAACTGAGAATGGCACGGTCACTCAAGAAGGGCCCGTTCGTCGACGACCACCTGCTTGCCAAGGTGGACGAGCTGAATCGCAAGCGCGACAAGCGGGTCATCAAGACCTGGTCGAGGCGCTCGACCATCATCCCCGACATGGTCGGGCACACGATCGCCGTGCACGACGGGCGCAAGCACGTGCCCATCTACGTCTCGGAGTCGATGGTCGGCCACAAGCTCGGCGAGTTCGCGCCGACCCGTACTTTCCGCGTCCACCGCTCCCAGGAGCGGGCGACCGGGGTCCGGTAGGAAGAGGAGAGGGAACCACCACCATGGAAGTCAAGGCCCAGGCCCGGTTCGTCCGGGTGACGCCGTTCAAGGCACGCCGGGTCGTGGACCTCATCCGCGGCCAGTACGTCGAGGAGGCGCGGCGGATCCTGGAGTTCACCCCGCGGGCAGCTGCCCTGCCGGTCAAGAAGGTGCTCGACTCGGCCGTTGCCAACGCCGAGCACAACCACCAGATCGCCGCCGACACGTTGTTCGTGTCGAAGGCGTTCGTGGACGAGGGCCCGACGCTGAAGCGCTTCCGGCCCCGCGCGCTCGGCCGCGCCTACCGGGTGCGCAAGCGCACCAGCCACATCACGGTCATCGTCGACTCCAGGGAGGCCTCGTAGATGGGGCAGAAGGTCAACCCGTACGGCTTCCGGCTGGGTGTCACCACCGACTGGAAGTCGCGCTGGTACAGCGACAAGGACTACCAGAAGTACCTCCACGAGGACATCGAGATCCGCCGCTACCTCAAGCAGGGGCTGACGCACGCCGGGATCTCGCGGGTCGACATCGAGCGCACCCGCGACCGGGTGCGGGTCGACATCCACACCGCCCGCCCGGGCGTGGTGATCGGCCGCCGGGGTGCCGAGGCCGACAAGATCCGGGCCGACCTCGACAGGATCACCGGCAAGCAGGTCACCCTGAACATCCTCGAGGTCAAGGGCGCCGAGACCGACGCCCAGCTGGTCGCCCAGGGCGTGGCCGAGCAGCTCGCGAGTCGGGTCTCGTTCCGCCGGGCCATGCGCCGGGCGGTCAACTCGGCCATGAAGGGCGGCGCCAAGGGCATCCGGGTGCAGTGCTCGGGCCGCCTTGGCGGCGCCGAGATGGCCCGCACCGAGTGGTACCGCGAGGGGCGCGTGCCCCTGCACACCCTCCGGGCCGACATCGACTACGGCCTGGCCGAGGGCCGTACCACCTTCGGCCAGATCGGTGTGAAGGTCTGGATCTACCGCGGCGACGTCCTGCCCTCGCGCGAGGAGCAGGAGGCCGACCGGGCCCGCGCCCGGGCTCGGGCGTCGGCCGGCGGGCGGGACGACCGTCCCCGGGGCCGGGGCCGTGGCGGCAACGGCGGCGGTGGCGGCGGTGGCGGCGGCCAGGGTGCCCGGTCCGAGAGCGGCGGTGGTGGCACCAGCCCCAGTGCCCGGCCGCAGCGCCAGCGCACGCCGGCCGCGGCCAAGCAGGCCGCCGGGTCGCCCGCCAAGCAGGCTCCGGGCGCCGATGCGCCCGCCAAGCAGGCTCCGGGCGCCGATGCGGCCGCCAAGCAGGCTCCGGGCGCCGATGCGCCCGCCCCGCCCAGCGCCGGCTCCGACACCGCCGGCTCCGACACCGCCGGCGAGGCGCCGACCAGCCCCGAGCAGGCGAAGGAGTAGGGGAAGATGCTTGTTCCGAAGCGTGTGAAGCACCGCAAGCAGCACCGCGGCCACCGCCGCGGCGTTGCCAGCGGTGGCACCTCGGTCACCTTCGGGGACTTCGGCCTGCAGGCCCTCGAGCCTGCCTGGGTGACCAACCGGCAGATCGAGGCCGCCCGTATCGCCATGACCCGGTACATCCGCCGTGGCGGGAAGGTGTGGATCAACATCTATCCCGACAAGCCGGTGACCAAGAAGCCGGCCGAGACGCGCATGGGGTCGGGCAAGGGCTCGCCCGAATGGTGGGTCGCGGTGGTCAGGCCGGGCCGGGTGATGTTCGAGCTCGCCGGCGTGCCCGAGGCCACCGCCCAGGAGGCGATGCGCCTGGCCGCCCACAAGCTGCCCATGAAGTGCAAGTTCGTGAAGCGCATGGACCTGGCGGAGTCGTGATGACCATGAAGGTAACCGAACTGGCCGACCTGGACGCCGAGGAGCTGGCGGCCAAGCTCGCCGAGGCAAGGGAAGAGCTGTTCAACCTGCGCTTCCAGAACGTCACCGGGCAGCTCGACAACCCGCACCGGCTCCGGGAGGTCCGCAAGGACATCGCACGGATCTTCACGGTGATCCGGCAGCGCGAGCTGGCCGGCGAGGCCGTGCCGGTGGCCTCGGCCCCCGAGACGCGCCGCCCGTCCGGACGCCGCTTCGGCCGGCGGCAGAGGAAGGGATAACGACATATGACTGCGAGCACGCCGGAGCAGACCAGCCGAGCCCGGGGCGACCGCAAGGTCCGCATCGGGGTCGTCGTCTCCGACAAGATGGACAAGACGGTGGTCGTCCAGGTCGAGGACGTCCGCCAGCACCGGCTCTACCACAAGACCATCCGGCGCACGGCCCGGCTGAAGGCGCACGACGAGCAGAACGAGGCCGGCGTCGGCGACACCGTCCGGCTGGCCGAGACTCGCCCGCTGTCGGCCTCCAAGCGCTGGCGTGTCGTGGAGATCATCCAGAAGGCGAAGTGATCCAGTGATCCAGCAGGAGTCGCGGCTCAAGGTCGCCGACAACACGGGTGCGAAGGAGATCCTCTGCATCCGCGTGCTCGGCGGCTCCGGCCGGCGCTACGCCTCCATCGGCGACGTCATCGTCGCGACGGTGAAGGACGCGATCCCGGGTGGAGCGGTCAAGGAGGGCGAGGTCGTCAGGGCGGTCGTCGTCCGCGTCAAGAAGCAGAAGCGGCGCCCTGACGGCTCCTACATCCGGTTCGACGAGAACGCCGCCGTCATCATCAACGACCAGCAGAACCCGCGCGGCACGCGCATCTTCGGCCCGGTCGGGCGGGAACTGCGAGACAAGCGCTTCATGAAGATCATCAGCCTCGCCCCGGAGGTGCTGTAAGTGGAAGGGAGCCTCTCGCCGTGAAGATCCGCAAGGACGACCGCGTGATCGTCATGGCCGGCAAGGACCTGGGCGTCACCGGCCGGGTGATCCGGGTCGACCCGGCCAAGAACCGGGTGCTCGTCGAGGGCGTCAACCGCGTGAAGCGGCACGAGAAGATCCGGCCGACCCAGCGGGGCGGCCAGACCGGCGGGATCACCGAGAAGGAAGCCTGGATCGACGCTTCGAACGTCCAGATCGTGTCGCCCGACGACGGCAAGCCGACCCGCGTCGCCTACCGCATGGAAGACGGCAGCAAGATCCGAGTGTGCGCCAGGACCGGCGCGAAGCTCTGAGCGCAGGACGAGGACGGAACCCAAGATGACCCAGACCCAGACCGCGACCGAGGTGCCGGCCCCCCGGCTCAAGGTCCGCTACAACGACGAGCTCCGGGGCCGGCTCAAGGACGAGCTCGGGCTGGCCAACATCATGCAGGTGCCCCGACCGGTCAAGGTCGTGGTGAACATGGGCGTGGGCGAGGCGGTCAAGGAGGCCCGCCTCCTGGAGGGCGCCGTCCGCGACCTGACCCAGATCACCGGGCAGAAGCCGCTGGTGACCAAGGCGAAGAAGTCGGTCGCCGGCTTCAAGATCCGCGAGGGCCAGTCGATCGGCGCCAAGGTCACCCTGCGGGGCGACCGCATGTGGGAGTTCCTGGACCGGCTGCTGTCGATCACGCTGCCCCGCATCCGCGACTTCCGCGGGCTCGCGCCCAAGGGCTTCGACGGGCACGGCAACTTCACCTTCGGGCTGACCGAGCAGCTTGTCTTCCCGGAGATCGACTACGACAAGGTCGAGAAGATCCGCGGGATGGACATCACCCTGGTCACCACCGCAGAAACCGACGAGCAGGGCCGGGCGCTGCTGCAGGCGCTCGGCTTCCCATTCCGGGCCGGCTAGGGCCGGCCACGAGCAAGCAACGGTTCTCGACAGGCGCGGCCCACAGCGCGCGAACCGGCGAGGCCAGGAGGTAGCACCAACCGATGGCAAAGAAGTCGATGATCGCGAAGGCCGAGCGCACCCCCAGGTTCAAGGTGCGCGGCTACACGCGCTGCCAGCGTTGCGGACGGCCCCGGGCCGTGTACCGCAAGTTCGGCCTGTGCCGGATCTGCCTGCGCCAGCTGGCGCACGCGGGCGAGCTGCCCGGCATCACGAAGTCGAGCTGGTAGGAGGCGAGCCACATGACGATGACCGATCCGATCGCCGACATGCTGACCCGCCTCCGCAACGGCAACGCGGCGTACCACGACGACATCACCATGCCCAGCTCCAAGATCAAGGTGGAGATCGCCAAGGTCCTGAAGCAGGAGGGCTACATCAAGGACTACGCCGTCACGAAGGCCGAGGTCGGCTCGGTGCTCAAGGTCGAGCTCAAGTACGGCCCGAACCGTGAGCGGACCATCAGCGGCGTGCGCCGCATCTCAAAGCCCGGCCTGCGCGTGTACGCCAAGAAGGAGGCGCTGCCGCGGGTCCTCGGGGGCCTGGGCATCGCCATCATCTCGACCTCCCAGGGACTCGTGACCGACCGCCATGCCCACAAGGCCGGCATCGGTGGCGAGGTCCTGGCCTACGTCTGGTAAGGGGGCCACATGTCTCGCATCGGCAACCTTCCCATCCAGGTCCCTTCCGGCGTCGAGGTGCGGGTCGAGGGCGGCGCCGCCGTGGTCACCGGGCCCATGGGCACGCTGGCCCAGGCCATCCCGACCAGGATCACCATCGAGCAGGAGGACGGCCAGCTCCGGGTGGTCCGACCCGACGACGAGCGCGAGAGCCGCGCCCTGCATGGGCTGGCCCGCTCGCTGGTCGCCAACATGGTCGAGGGCGTGACCAAGGGCTTCGAGAAGCGGCTGGAGATCCAGGGCGTCGGCTACCGTGTGCAGGCCCAGGGCAGCGACCTGATGTTCAGCCTGGGCTTCTCCCACCCGGTCCCGGTGAAGGCCCCCGAGGGGATCACCTTCACGGTGGAGACGCCGACCCGGTTCTCGGTGAAGGGCATCGACAAGCAGAAGGTCGGCCAGGTGGCCGCCGAGATCCGCAACCTGCGGCGTCCCGACCCGTACAAGGGCAAGGGCGTCCGCTACGCGGGCGAGGTGGTCCGCCGCAAGGCCGGGAAGACCGCCAAATAGGCCGCCAACTCGCGCCTTTCGAGTTGGCGGAATGGGAGAGATCGTCCGTAGGACACCAAGAAGGGTTCTAACAAGATGGATGCAGCGCGCGCCAAGCGGCAGGGCCGGGTCCGGCGCCACGCCCGGGTCCGGCGGCGGGTGGTCGGCACGGCCGAGCGGCCGCGCCTGGCCGTCTTCCGCTCCAGCAAGCACATCTACGCACAGCTCATCGACGACTCGGGCGGGCGGACGCTGGCCGCAGCCGGGTCGGTGTCCCTGCCGGGCGACGGCGACAAGAAGGCCGCCGCCAAGCGGGTCGGCACGGAGCTGGCCAGCCAGGCCAGGGCGGTCGGGATTGGCTCGGTCGTGTTCGACCGCGGCGGTTACCAGTACCACGGCCGCGTCCAGGCGCTGGCCGAGGCGGCCCGCGAGGGCGGCCTGGACTTCTGAGCAGACATCCAGAGGAGGAATCGCAACATGGCAGCAGCCCCCGCTCGCCGGGGTCCCGGTGGACAGGGTAACCGGCCGCCCCGTGACGACCGCGGTGGCCCCGGCCGGGACGACTCCCCGAAGTCGCAGTTCGAAGAGCGCGTGGTCGCCATCAACCGCGTCGCCAAGGTGGTCAAGGGTGGACGCCGGTTCTCCTTCACCGCCCTGGTGGTGGTCGGCGACGGCAACGGCAGGGTCGGCGTCGGCTACGGCAAGGCCCGCGAGGTCCCCTCTGCCATCCAGAAGGGCGTCGAGGTGGCCAAGAGGAGCTTCTTCGCCGTGCCGATGATCGGGACCACCATCCCGCACGAGGTGCTCGGCCGGGCCGGCGCCGGCCGTGTCCTGCTCAAGCCCGCCTCCCCCGGTACCGGCGTCATCGCCGGCGGCCCGGTGCGCGCGGTGCTCGAGGCGGCAGGCGTGGCCGACGTGCTGTCGAAGTCGCTCGGGTCGTCGAACCCGATCAACATCGTGCACGCGACCGTGGCCGGGCTGAAGACGCTCAAGCGGCCTGACGAGCTGGCCCAGCGGCGCGGGCTCGACCTGGCCGAGATGTCGCCGACCACCGTGGCCCGGGTGAAGGCCGCTGCCGCGGTCAAGGCGTCGGCCAAGGAGGCGTCGGTATGAGCGCCCGGCTCAAGGTCACCCAGGTCCGCTCCGTGATCGGCCGGCCCAAGCCGCAGCGCGACACGATCCGGGGCCTTGGCCTCCGGCGGATCCGCGACGTGGTGGTCAAGGAGGACCGGCCCGAGATCCGCGGCATGCTGCACAAGGTCTCCCACCTCGTCAAGGTGGAGGAGGTGACGGAATGAAGCTGCATCACCTGCGCCCGGCGCCCGGGGCCGTCAAGGACCGGGCCCGCAAGGGCCGCGGCGAGAGCGCTGGCAAGGGGAAGACCGCTGGCCGGGGCACCAAGGGCTCCAAGGCGAGAGGGCAGATGCGGGTCGGCTTCGAGGGCGGGCAGATGCCGCTGCAGCGCCGGGTGCCGAAGCTCAAGGGCTTCACCAACCCGAACAAGGTGCACTGGTCGGTGGTGAACGTCGACCGGCTCGCTGCCGCCTTTCCCAAAGGGGGCGGTGTCGACCCGGACGCGCTGGTCGCAGCGGGCCTGGCCCGCAAGGGCACCCCGGTCAAGGTGCTCGGCCACGGCGACCTGCCAGTCGCTCTCCAGGTCAGGGCGCACGCCTTCTCGTCCGTCGCTGCCGAGAAGATCGCTGCCGCAGGCGGTACCGTAGAGGTCGTGTAGGCCGAGAGAGAAGGAAGACCCGGATGCTGTCGGCGTTTCGCAACGCGCTCAAGATCCCCGAGCTGCGCGGCAAGATCCTCTTCACGGTCGCCATCATCGCGATCTACCGGTTGGGGTCCCACCTACCCGTCCCCGGCGTGGACTTCAAGAGCGTCCAGCAGTTCCTGGAGAGCGCGGGCGCCCAGAGCAACAGCGCGTTCAACCTGATCAACCTGTTCTCCGGCGGCGCGCTGACGCAGTTCGCGATCTTCGCGCTCGGCATCATGCCCTACATCACCTCGTCGATCATCATGCAGCTGCTCGGCGTGGTGATCCCGCGGCTCGAGGCGCTGCAGAAGGAGGGCGAGACGGGCCGCAAGAAGATCCAGCAGTACACCAGGTACCTGACCGTGGCCCTGGCCCTGCTGCAGTCGGCCGGCATCGTCACCCTGGCCCACCGCGGCGGCCTGCTGCCCAACGTCGACATCTTCCCTGGCCTCACCCCCCCGCGGTTCGCGCTCGCGGTGCTGACCCTGACCGCCGGGACCGCGCTCATCATGTGGCTCGGCGAGCTGATCACCCAGCGCGGCGTCGGCAACGGCATGTCGATCATGATCTTCGCGGCGATCGTGGCCCAGCTGCCCAGCCAGGGCGCCAACATCCTGCGCTCCAACGGCGGCTTCATCTTCGGGGTGATCTGCGCGCTCGGCCTGCTCATCATCGTGGCCGTGATCTTCGTCGAGCAGGCCCAGCGCCGGATCCCCGTCCAGTACGCCAAGCGCATGGTGGGCAGGCGCATGTACGGCGGCTCGTCGACCTACATCCCGCTCAAGGTGAACCAGGCCGGCGTCATCCCGATCATCTTCGCCTCCAGCCTGCTCTACCTGCCCTCGCTGCTCGCCTCGATCGTCAACCGGCCCTGGTTCACCAGCTTCACCGAGCAGTTCACCCGGACGGGCACGCATCCGGTCTACATTATCGGCTACTTCGTCCTCATCGTCGCGTTCGCCTACTTCTACAACTCGATCGCGTTCAACCCGGTCGACACGGCGGACAACATGAAGAAGTACGGCGGCTTCATCCCTGGCATCCGGCCAGGGAAGCCGACGGCCGAGTACCTCCACCACATCCTGACCCGGATCACGCTGCCCGGCGCGCTGTTCCTGGCCGCCGTCGCGATCCTGCCCTTCCTCGTCCTGGCCGCCGGCAACGTGCAGCAGTTCCCCTTCGGCGGCACCGCGATCCTCATCACGGTGGGCGTGGGCCTCGAGACCATGAAGCAGATCGAGTCCCAGCTCCTGATGCGGAACTACGAAGGGTTCCTGCGTTGACGGCCCGGGTCGGGTAGGGGGCGGGCGTCCATGCGAATCGTGCTGCTCGGCCCGCCCGGGGCGGGCAAGGGCACCCAGGCGGTCCAGATCGCCGAGCACTTCGCCTGCGGCGACGTGGCCACCGGTGACATCTTCCGGGCCAACGTGGCCGAGGGCACCCCGCTCGGCCGGGCGGCACAGGAGTACATGGACCGCGGTGACCTGGTCCCCGACGACCTGGTCATCGCCATGGTGATGGAGCGCCTGTCGGTGCCCGACTGCGGCGCCGGCTTCGTGCTCGACGGGTTCCCGCGCACGGTGGCCCAGGCCGAGGCGCTCGACCAGCGCCTGGCCGAGCTGGATACCCCGCTCGACGCCGCGCTGCACTTCGAGATCACCGAGGAGGAGCTGTTCCGCCGGCTGGCCGGCCGCTCGGCCCAGCTGCACCGCTCCGACGACACCGAGCAGACGATCCGCCACCGGCTCGAGGTCTTCGCGATCAAGACCAGGCCCCTGGTGGACTACTACGCCCGCCGCAGCCTGCTGATCCCGGTCGATGCCATCGGCCGGGTCGACGAGGTCACCCAGCGGATCCTCGACGACTTGGCGGCCAAGTCGACGTGATCATCCGCAAGTCCCCCGAGGAGATCGGGCGCATGCGCAGAGCCGGGCGCCTGGTCGGGCACACCCTGACCTTGGTATCGGCGGCCGCCAGGCCAGGCGTCACCCTGCTCGAGCTGGACGCTCTGGCGGAGCGGACCATCCGCGCCGCCGGCGCGGTCCCGTCGTTCCTCGGCTACCACGGCTTCCCGGCCACCCTGTGCCTGTCCCCGAACGACCGGATCGTGCACGGCATCCCCAACGGCCACGCGCTGCGGGAAGGCGACATCCTGTCGATCGACTGCGGCGCCGTCGTCGAGGGCTACCACGGCGACGCCGCCGTGACCGTGCCGATCGGGGAGGTCGACGACGCGGCCCAGCGCCTGATCGAAACCACCGAGCAGGCCATGTGGGCGGGGATCGCCCAGGTCCGGGCGGGCAACCGGCTGTCCGACGTCGGTCACGCCGTCGAGCAGGTCGCGGCCGGCCCCGGCTACGGCGTGGTGCGCGAGTACGTCGGGCACGGCATCGGTACCCGGATGCACGAGGAGCCCCAGGTCCCCAACTACGGCCGCCCCGGCCGCGGGCTGCGCCTGGACGTCGGGCTCGTGCTCGCCATCGAGCCGATGCTGAACGAGGGTGGGCCCGAGACCATGGTGCTCGACGACCACTGGACGGTGGTGACCCGCGACGGGTCCCGCTCGGCCCACTTCGAGCACACGGTGGCCATCACCCCGGACGGCCCCGAGGTGCTCACCCTGCTCGACGGCCGCATCCAGACCGAGTGGCTCCCGGAGGCGATCGCACGATGAGGGCGGGCGCGCGGGTCGCCCTGCGCGAGGAGGCCGGGGCGCCCATGACCAGGGCGGGCGCGCGGGTCGCCCTGCGCGAGGAGGCCGGGGCGCCCATGACCAGGGCGGGCGCGCGGGTCGCCCTGCGCGAGGAGGCCGGGGCGCCGGCTCGCAGCGGCATTGTTGCTGGAAACGGGCGATCATTGCTATCTTCTGTTGCTGGCCCCGCGGTGGTCCGGGGGCGTTCGCTGTGGGCTCTGCCCCGGCGTCTTTCGTTCCAACGAGCAATCCAGTTGCAGGGCGCGTGCCCGTGCCCGCCGTGACGAGGTGAAGGGAAGAGCTTGCCGAAGAAGGATGGTGCAATCGAGGTCGAGGGGACCGTCGTCGAGCCCCTCCCGAACGCGATGTTCCGGGTGGAGCTGGCCAACGGCCACCGCGTCCTCGCGCACATCTCCGGGAAGATGCGCATGCACTACATCCGCATCCTGCCGGGGGACCGGGTCGTCGTGGAGCTGTCGCCCTACGACCTCAACCGGGGCCGGATCACCTACCGCTACAAGTAGCGGCACGAGGAGCTGGGAGCACGAGGAGCTGGGACACGACATGAAGGTCAAGCCGTCGGTCAAGAAGATCTGCGAGAAGTGCAAGACCATCCGCCGCCACGGGGTGGTCATGGTCATCTGCACCAACCCCCGCCACAAGCAGCGGCAGGGCTGATCACCACCAGGGAGGGAACTGGTCCATGGCCCGCATCGCCGGCGTCGACCTCCCCCGCGAAAAGCGGGTGGAGATCGGCCTCACCTATATCTACGGCCTCGGCCGCACCCGCGCCCTGGAGGCGGTCAAGGGGACGCGGGTCAACCCCAACACCCGCGTCCGCGACCTGTCCGAGGAGGAGGTCGTCCGCCTGCGGGAGTGGATCGACTCCCACTACAAGGTCGAGGGCGACCTGCGCCGCGAGGTCGCCCAGGACATCAAGCGCAAGATCGAGATCGCCTGCTACCAAGGCATCCGGCACCGCCGCGGCCTGCCGGTGCGAGGCCAGCGCACCCACACCAACGCCCGCACCCGCAAGGGACCGAAGAAGACCGTCGCCGGCAAGAAGAAGGCCACGAAGAAATAGCTGTGCGGGGGTCCCAGGCCCCCCACACTCCCCCCAAAGCGGTGAGGGCTCAGCCCTCGGGAGACCATTGAGGAGAACAAGAACCTTGCCACCGAAGAAGGGCGCAGCCAAGAAGCCGCGCAGGCGCGAGAAGAAGAACATCGCCCACGCCCACGCCCACATCAAGTCGAGCTTCAACAACACGATCGTGACCATCAGCGACCCGCAGGGGAACACGATCGCGTGGGCGTCCTCGGGCAACGTCGGCTTCAAGGGCTCCCGCAAGTCCACCCCGTTCGCGGCCCAGCTCGCCGCCGAGCAGGCCGCCCGCCGGGCGCAGGAGCATGGCGTGCGCAAGGTCGACGTCTTCGTCAAGGGCCCCGGGTCCGGCCGCGAGACCGCCATCCGGTCCCTGCAGGCCGCCGGCCTGGAGATCCAGGGCATCCAGGACGTCACCCCGGTCCCTCACAACGGCTGCCGTCCCCCCAAGCGGCGCCGCGTCTGACCACATGAGGCATTCAGCACCGACCCCCACGGCCGACCAGGCCCGGCGGGCGCCGACCAGGAGCGCCCGGCCGAGGGAGCGAGAGGAGTAGCAGGACATTGGCACGATATACAGGTCCCGACTGTCGGCTCTGCCGTCGCGAGAAGACGAAGCTGTTCCTCAAGGGCTCCAAGTGCGAGGGTCCCAAGTGCCCGGTGGAGCGGCGCCCGTACCCGCCAGGCGAGCACGGCCGAGGGCGGATCAAGGAGTCCGAGTACCTACTGCAGCTCCGTGAGAAGCAGAAGGCGCGCCGCATCTACGGCGTGCTCGAGACGCAGTTCCACAACTACTACGAGGAGGCGTCCCGCCGGAAGGGGATCACCGGCGAGGTGCTGCTGCAGCTCCTCGAGACGCGTCTGGACAACGTCGCCTACCGGGGCGGCCTGGCCCGCTCGCGCGACCAGGCCAGGCAGCTCGTGCGCCATTCCCACATCACGGTCAACGGCAGGAAGGTCAACATCCCCTCCTACCAGGTGAAGCCGGGCGACGTCGTCCAGGTCAAGGAGAAGATGCGCGGCAACCTCAACGTCCACGAGTCGATCCAGCTCCAGACCGGCCGGCCCCAGCCGGGCTGGCTCGAGCTGAGCGCCGGTGAGGCCAGGCTCACGGTCCTCTCGGTGCCGACCAGGGACCAGGTCGAGGTGCCGCTGCAGGAGCAGCTCATCGTCGAGCTCTACTCCAAGTAAGGAAACCCAGGACCAGGGCCACCCCGAGTCATATAGCGGGCCGGGGGGCCGGAGGTGGAAAGCACACATGGAGATCTCGCGTCCCCGCATCGAGTCGCACCCGCTGGGTGGGCTGGACAACCGTTCGCGCTTCGTCATCGAGCCGCTCGAGCCTGGCTTCGGCTACACGCTCGGCAACTCGCTGCGCCGGACGCTGCTGTCGTCCATCCCGGGCGCCGCGGTGACCTCGATCAAGATCGACGGCGTCCTGCACGAGTTCTCGTCCATCCAGGGCGTGAAGGAGGACGTCACCGACATCATCCTCAACGTCAAGGAGCTGCGCCTGCGCAGCGAGACCAGCGAGCCGGCAACGATGTTCCTGCGCGCCACCGGCCCGGCCGAGGTGACCGCTGCCGACATCGTGCCGCCCGCCGACCTCGACGTCATCAACCCCGACCTGCACCTGGCCACGCTGAACTCCAAGGCCAGGCTCGAGATGGAGCTGCGGGTCGAGAAGGGTCGCGGCTACCGGCCGGCCGAGCGCAACAAGTCCGCCTCGGACGAGATCGGGCGCATCCCGGTGGACTCGATCTTTTCGCCGGTGCGCCGGGTCAGCTACACGGTCGAGGCCACCCGCTCGGGTGAGATGACCAACTACGACCGCCTGATCCTCGACGTGGAGACCGACGGCTCGCTGACCCCGGAGGACGCCCTGGCCTCGGCCGGCGGCACCCTGCGCGAGCTGGTCAGCCTGTTCGCGGACCTGACCGGCGGCGGCGAGGGCCTCTTGCTCGGGCCAGCCGAGCAGACCGGCCCGCTGGGCGCCAACCTCGACACCCCGATCGAGGAGCTCGACCTGTCGGTGCGGTCGTACAACTGCCTGAAGCGCGAGGGCATCGTCACCGTGGGCGAGCTCGTCACCAAGTCCGAGGCCGACCTGCTCGACATCCGCAACTTCGGCGCCAAGTCGATCGACGAGGTCCGCGAGAAGCTGCACGAGCTCGGCCTGTCGCTCCGGGAAGAGTAGGAGGAACCCACCGATGCCGACCCCCACCAAGGGGCCTCGCCTGGGCGGGGGGCCGAGCCACGAGCGGATGATCATCTCGAACCTGGCCCGCTCGCTGTTTGCCGAGGGGCGCATCCGCACCACCGAGGCGAAGGCCAAGCGCCTCCGTCCCCAGGCCGAGCGCCTGATCACCTTCGCCAAGCGGGGCGACGTCGCCAGCCGGCGCCAGGTGCTGACCGTGGTGCGGGACAAGGAAGTCGTCCACAAGCTGTTTGCCGAGATCGCGCCCAGGTTCGCCGACCGGCCGGGCGGCTACACCCGCATCCTCAAGCTCGGTCCGAGGCCGGGCGACTCGGCCCCGATGGCCCTGATCGAGCTGGTCGACCAGGGCATGGGCGACGAGAAGGCCGCAGCGGGCGCCGACGGCACGCGCCGCAGGCGCTTCGGCCGGGGACGCTCGGCCGAGCAGGCCGCGCCGGCGGGCGCCAACCGGGCCGAGCGCCGGGCCGCCGCCCGCCGCCGGGCCCAGGAGACCGACGCCGCCTTGACCGGCGGGCAGCCCGACGACGACACCGAGGAGCGTCCGGACGTGCCCACCGACGCCGAGATCGAGGCGGGCGCCCTGGCAGCCGGCGAGGACACCGAGGAGCGTCCGGACGTGCCCACCGACGCCGAGATCGAGGCGGGCGCCCTGGCAGCCGGCGAGGACGAGGACGACGTCGCCGAGGCGGACGACGCCGGCGAGGCCGAGGAGGAGGCCGAGACCAGCGCCGAGGCGGCCGAGCAGGAGGCCGGGACTGGCCCGGTCGCCGAGGACGAGGGCAAGGGCGCCGGGAAGGCCTGATCCGCGTGGCTGGCGCCGGGAAGGCCTGATCCGCGTGGCTGGCGCCGGGAAGGCCTGATCCGTGTGGCTGGCGCCGGGACCAGGCGCCGCCTCCGGCTGGTCGTCGCCTACGACGGCGCGCCGTTCTCCGGGTTCGCGCGCCAGCGGGACCGGCGTACCGTCCAGGGCGAGCTGGAGGCCGCCCTCTCCCGCATCGCGAAGCAGCCGGTCGAGACCGTCGGGGCCGGCCGCACCGACGCCGGCGTGCACGCCCGCGGCCAGGTCGTGCACGCCGACGTGCCTGGCCGGCTCGACCCCGAGCGGGTCCGCCGGGCGCTCAACGGCGCGCTCGGCCCGGCCGTGGTGGTCCGGGCCGCGGACTGGGCGCCCGAGGGCTTCGACGCGCGCTTCTCGGCCAGGCGACGCACCTACGTCTACCGGATCGACGACTCCCCCGACCCCGATCCCCTGACCCGCGGCTGGGTGCTGCACTGGCCCCGCCCCTTGGAGATCGAGCGGATGCGGGCGGCAGCCCGCCCGCTCGTGGGCGAGCACGACTTCGCCGCCTTCTGCCGGGGCCGGCCCGGGGCCACGACCCGGCGCCGGATCCGCTCGATCACCGTGCGCCGCAGCCGCGGCCTGGTCGAGGTGCGCGTCGTGGCCGACGCATTCTGCTGGCAGATGGTGCGCAGCATCGTCGGGCACCTGCTCGACGTGGGCGCCGGCCGCCGCGCACCCGACCACACGGCCGCGATCCTCTCCGCCGGGGACCGGTCAGCCCTCGGCAACATCGCCCCCCCGCACGGCCTGGTCCTCGAGTCGGTCGCCTACCCGCCCGACGGGGCCCGGGGCCCGGGGCTCGAGGAGCGGCAGCGGTAGCTCTGCTGCAGGAAGTTGACCGTTCCGGGGAGAAACCGCTAGCCTCTACTGTCTGCACGGGCAGGCTCTGGTTCGCTTGTGCGTCAGTCCGCCCGCCCGTGATCTTCTCGAAGCTCGCCCACGGAGTTGCTCGCATGCCCCTCGCCAGCCAGCGCACGTTCTCGCCGCGCCCGCAGGACATCACCCGCGCCTGGTACGTCGTCGACGCCAGTGGCCAGACCCTGGGCCGCCTGGCCGCTCAGGTGGCGCGGATCCTGCGCGGCAAGCACAAGCCGATCTTCGCCCCGCACATCGACACCGGCGACCACGTGATCGTGGTCAACGCGGCGAAGATCGAGCTCACCGGCAGGAAGCGTGAGCAGAAGAACGCCTACCACCACTCCGGCTACCCGGGCGGCCTGAGGGCCACCCCGTACAGCATCCTGCTCGCCCAGCGGCCGTCCCGGGCCGTCGAGAAGGCGGTCAAGGGGATGCTGCCGCACAACCGGCTCGGCCGGCAGATGCGCTCCAAGCTCAAGGTCTACGACGGCCCGACCCATCCGCACGCGGCCCAGCAGCCGGTGCCGCTGGACCTCGGTCCAGGGTCGGGCGCCAAGCAGCAGTAGAGGAGGATCGGTTCAGTTGGCGCAACCTGCACTGCTCGCCCGGGGCACCGGCCGCCGCAAGGAGGCCGTGGTCCGGGTGCGCCTGCTCGAAGGGACCGGCACGTTCAAGCTGAACGGCCGGCCGCTCGAGGACTACTTCCCCAACCCGGCGCACCGGCGCCTGGTGACCGAGCCGCTGCGCGTCACCAACACGCTCGAGCGGTACGACATCGTGGCCAGCCTCGCCGGCGGCGGGGTGTCCGGCCAGGCTGGCGCCCTGCGCCACGGCATCGCCCGCGCGCTGGTCGACCTCGACGTCGAGCTGCGCGTCGAGCTGAAGAAGCGCGGCTTCTTGACCCGCGACGCCCGCGAGACCGAGCGCAAGAAGTACGGGCTCAAGAAGGCCCGCAAGGCCCCCCAGTACTCCAAGCGCTGACGGCTACTCCAAGCGCTGACGGCCGTACTTTGGCCGCCGGAATGAACTGCCCGCCCGCAGGCGCTCCAGGCAGTTCCCAGAAAGAAGCGACGCCCGCCGCGCCCGGCGGGCGTCATCGCGTAGCGCGGGGTCACCGCATCTCGTTGCGGGCCTCGGCGGTCAGCTCGCTCAGGCGCTCCGGCCCTGACGCGGGGCTGAAGGCGAAGCCGACCATGTCGCCGTCGTTCCACCGGCAGATGGCGAAGCTCACGCCGGGCTGCGAGGCGGTGCAGCGGTACTCGACGTCGCCCCGGTTGAAGGTCTGGTCGCCGGCCCCGCTGCCCGGGGTCACCTGCCCGAGCGCCTGGTCGAACCCCTTGACGATGTCGCTGCGGGTGCGGTCGTTGGCCTCGCGCACGCCCACCACCACGAGCTCGGGCTGGTCCTCGGTGCCGTAGGCGGCTACCACGAAGTTCTTGACCCCCCGGTCGCGGAGCTGCTTCTCCTGCTGGGCGAGCAGGGCCCGGAAGGCGGGGCTGTCGATCTGCCGCAGCCCGCTGAGGTCGGCCGGGATCTTCAGGGGCTTGCTGGCCCGCGCCACCTCGCCGCCGACGGTGGTGATCGCGTAGGTCCCGCCGAGCAACACGACGAGCACGGCAGCGCCGACCACGACCCACAACACCGGGTTCCGCCGCTTGGGCGGCGGGGGCGGCGGCCCGCCCCACTGCGGCATCGGCGCGGTCTGCGCGCCGGGCGGAGGACCCCACGCCGGCGGGGCGTCGCCCCCGGCGGCGGGCTGGAGCGGCCCCCAGGACGGCGGCGGGGGCGTGCCACCGCCGGGTTCGGCGTCCGGTTCCTGGCGGGGAGGATGGTCCATCATGGTCCCGTCTCGTGCAGGCCCGAGCATGGGCTGGTCCAAGGCTGGCCGGGCATCACTATCAGCTTTGCGGGTCACGCGCACATCGCTCGAGCCAGACGGACCAGTCACGGGCGCATGGGACAATGCCGCTCCATTCGGGAGCACCGGCCAGAGGACGGGAGTGTCGCTGTTGGGAAAGCTGTTCGGAACCGACGGGGTGCGCGGGCTGGCCAACGCCGACCTCACCCCCGAGCTGGCCATGTCCCTCGGCCGGGCGCTGCTCGGCGTGCTGCTCGGCGGGCCCGCCGGCTCGCCGGCCCGGACCCCGGGCGGCCCGCCCGCCCCTCGGCCCCAGGTCGTGGTCGGGCGCGACCCGCGCGCCTCGGGTGCGCTGCTCGAGAGCGCCCTGGTGGCGGGGATCTGCAGCGCCGGCGGGGACGCGCTCCTGGCCGGCGTGGTGCCCACGCCCGCGGTCGCCTTCCTGACCAGGTACTACCGTGCCGCCGCTGGCGCGATGATCTCAGCCTCGCACAACGCCATGCCCGACAACGGCATCAAGTTCTTCGGTCCGGAGGGCTTCAAGCTGCCGGACGCGCTGGAGGAGCGGGTCGAGGTGGCCCTCGGCCTGGCCGACCAGGAGGCGCCGAGGCCCGTGGCGAGCGGGGTCGGCCGCGTCCTCGGGGCCGGGGACGCTGCCGAGGCGTACCTCGACCACCTGCTCGAGGGCGTCCCCGACCTTGCCGGCGTGCCGTTGGTGGTCGACTGCGCCAACGGGGCGGCCGCAGCGGTCGCCCCAGAGGCCTACCGGCGTGCGGGAGCCCGGGTGGTCGCGGTCGCCGCCGAGCCCGACGGGGAGAACATCAACGCCGGCGTCGGCTCCACCCACCCCGAGCACGTGCGGGCCGAGGTGCTGCGCTCCGGGTCGGTACTCGGGCTGGCCCACGACGGTGACGCCGACCGCCTGCTCGCCGTCGACGAACGGGGCGAGCTGGTCGACGGCGACGTGATCCTGGCCATCGCCGCCCTGGACGAGCGCGACCGCGGTGCGCTCACGACCGGGACGGTGGTCACCACGGTCATGACGAACCTGGGCTTCCGGCAGGCCATGGCCAGGCACGGCATCCAGGTGGTGCAGACCGCCGTGGGGGACCGCTACGTGCTCGAGGCGATGCGGGCCGGCGGGCACACGCTCGGGGGCGAGCAGTCGGGCCACATCATCTTCCTCGACCGGGCCACCACCGGCGACGGGATGCTCACCGGCCTGCGGCTGCTGTCGATCATCGCCCGCACCGGGCGGCCCTTGTCGGAGCTGGCCACAGTCATGCGCCGCCTGCCCCAGGTGCTCGTCAACATCCGCGTGACCGACCGTGACGGGCTGGCCGGCTGCGCCGCGATCGCCCAGTCGGTGGCCGAGGAGGAGGCGGCCCTCGGCGACCACGGCCGGGTGCTGGTGCGCGCCTCCGGGACCGAGCCGCTGGTCCGGGTGATGGTGGAGGCCGAGACCCTCGGCGGCGCCCAGGCGGTGGCCGACCGGCTCGCCGCCGTGGTCGCCGCCGAGCTGGGGCGGGCCTGAGGCCCCCAGGGGCGGGAGCGCGAGTCGCGCGGCAGCTTCCCGGCCGGCAGAACCCGGTGAGGCCGGAGGCGGCGGGGTAGGATCGTTCCATGCCGGAGCAGCCGAGCCCGCCGCGAACGTCCGCCCGCCAGAGCCGGACCGGTGCGGCCCGGCTGATCGCGGCCGCGGTCGCCGCGCACGTGATCCTGCTGCTGTGGGCGGTGCCCGCCCTGGCCCAGACGTCCGGCCCGACCTCGTCGACGCCTGCCGGGCAGGGCGACCGCATGAACGGCCCCTTCATCGTGGTCGCCGTCATCGCCGGGTTGCTCTTGGTCCTGTTCCAGCGGCGGACCTTCCGCAAGATGCAGGACATGTTCGACCCGGACCGGGACCGGCCCGCGCCTCCGGACGAGCCTGGCCGGCCGCCGCTGCCCTGAGCCGAGGAGCCGGCCGGTGACCGGCCGCCGCTGGCTGGCTGCTACGATTGCGGGACCATGGCCTCCTACGACCTCGACCCCGACCAGTCGGTGAGCATCGCCGCCATCCTCCTGTTCATCGACGCCGCCCTGATCGGCTTCCCCCTGCTGCAGGAGGTGTTCTCGAGCCTTGGCAACCCGAACGCGTTCGTGCTGTTCTGGGTCGCCTTGGCGGCCGCGCTCGTCGCCGGCGGGGTGGGGCTGCTCAAGGGGCTCCGGTGGGGCTGGTACGCGGCCATGGCAGCCATCAGCGTCAGGGCGCTGCTCGACCTCGCCTCGGTCAGCCTGCTCGGCCTGCTCTTCGACGCGCTGGTGATCTTCCTGCTGACCAGGCCGGGGGTCAGGGCCAAGTTCGGGGTTCGATGATCGTCGGCATCGGCACCGATGCCGTCGAGATCGCCCGCATCGCCCGCGCCGTCGACCGCCACCCGCGCTTCGCCGCGCGCGTCTTCACCACCGCCGAGCAGGCCGCCTCGGCCCGCCGGGGCGCCGGCGCGGTCGCCTACCTGGCCAAGCGCTGGGCGGCCAAGGAGGCCGTGTCCAAGGCGCTCGGGGTCGGCTTCTCCGGCTTCACCTACACCGAGATCGAGGTGGTGAACCTGCCATCGGGCGCCCCGTCGGTCGAGCTGTCCGGCGAGCTGGCCGGCTGGGCCCACGAGCTGGGAGTCCTCCGCTGGCACCTGTCGCTCTCCGACACCAGCGAGATGGCGTTCGCGACCGCCCTGGCCGAGGGGCCGGACGACTACCCGCGCCGCCCGCCCGGCCCACCGCCCTGGGTCCGCCGGCGGGTCGAGCGCGCCCGGCTCCGGGCCGGCCGCGGGGCCGGGTCGGGCCCGGAAGCGGGCACGCCGGGGGATGCGAGGCGGGGTGGGCCGGGCGGCCCGGAAGCGGGCACGCCGGGGGATGCGAGGCGGGGTGGGCCGGGCGGCCCGGAAGCGGGCACGCCGGGGGATGCGAGGCGGGGTGGGCCGGGCAGCCCGGAGCCGGGCGTCGGTGGTGCGGGACCGGGGGAGCCCGCGCGATGACGCCGCTCGTCGAGGTGGCAGCGGTCCAGGAGGCCGACCGGGCCGCCGCGGCGGCCGGGACGCCGGTGGCGCTGCTGATGGGCCGGGCCGGGTCGGTGGTGGCGCGGGCCGGGCGGGGCCTGCTCGGCGGCGTGGCCGGGCGGCGGGTGGTGGCCGTTGCCGGCAAGGGTCACAACGGCGGCGACGCGCTCGAGGCGCTGGCCAGGCTGGCCCGGGCCGGCGCAGGCGCCGAGGCGCTCGTCACCGCTGAGCCCGAGCGGCTGGACGGCGAGGGCCGGCGCTGCGTCGCCGCGGTCCGGGCGGCCGGCGGCCGGGTCCGGGTGTTCGAGCGCGAGCTGGCTGGCCGGGTCCTGGCCGGCGCCGACCTGGTCCTGGACGGGCTGCTGGGGACCGGCTCGGCGGGCGCCCCCCGCGGGGTGGTGGCAGAGGCGATCGAGGCGGTCAATGCGAGCCCGGCCCGGGTCCTTTCGGTCGACATCCCCTCCGGCGTGGACGGCGCGACCGGCGCGGTGCACCAGGGGCGGGCGGTCCGGGCCGACGCCACCGTGACCTTCCAGGCGGCCAAGCCCGGGCACGTGCTCGCCCCTGGCAGCGGCCTGGTGGGCCGCTTGGAGGTGGCCGACATCGGGCTGCCCCTGGGCCCGGGCCCGTGGGGGATCAGCGAGGCGACCGAGCTCGCCGGGCTCGTGCCGGTGCCCCAGGGCGAGCAGCACAAGCGCTCCCGCGGGGTGCTGCTCGCGGTGGGGGGCTCCTCCGGCATGGGCGGCGCCCCCACCCTGGTCGGCCTGGGCGCCCGGCGGTCCGGGACCGGGCTGCTCGTCCTGGCCGTGCCCGCCTCGCTGGCCGAGCGCGTCGGCGCGGCCGTGCCCGAGGCGCTCACCGTCCATCTGCCCGAGGCCGACGGCGGCATCACCCCCGACGCCGTCCACGCGTGCGAGCGCTGGCTGGGGGAGGCGACCGCGCTCGCCATCGGGCCTGGCCTCGGCCGCTCGGCAGCCACCGGGGAGGCGGTCCGAGCCCTGCTCGCGCGCTTCCCGCGGCCGGCGGTGGTGGACGCCGACGGCTTGTTCGCCCTCGGCACGGGCGCGCCCCTGGCCGAGCGCGGGGCGCCTACCCTGGTCACCCCGCACGCCGGCGAGTTCGTGCGCCTGGCCCCCGACGCCGAGGGCACGCGCCTGCACCAGGCGGCCGAGCGGGCCCGCCGGTGGGGGGTGACCGTGCTGCTCAAGGGCAACTACACCGTGGTCGCCGAGCCAGGCGGGCGCCTGGCGGTCAACCCCACCGGGGCGCCGGTGCTCGCCAGCGGCGGCACCGGGGACGTGCTCACCGGCCTGACCGGCGCGCTGCTCGCCCAGGGGCTCGAGCCGTTCGACGCCGGCCGCCTGGGCGCCTGGGTGCACGGCCGGGCCGGCGCGCTGGCCGCCCGCGCCCTGTCCCCGGTCTCGGTGTCGGCCGGAGACGTGGCCGAGCACCTCCCGCCTGCCTTTGCCGAGCTGCTCCCCCGACCCCCGCAGAGGCCCGGGGGCCGGAGGGGCGCTCCGGTGGGTCGGGTGGCCCGGTGAGCCCCCGGAGGGGTCCGGGGAACCCCGGAGGGGTGCCCTGGTTGGACAGGCGCCGGGGCCCGGGGAACCCCGGAGGGGTGCCCTGGTTGGACAGGCGCCGGGGCCCGGGGAACCCCGGAGGGGTGCCCTGGTGAGCCCAGTGGCGTGGCCGGGGCTCCGGCCGGCGTGGGTGGAGGTCGACCTGGACGCTGTGGCGCACAACACCCGCACCCTCGCCGCCGAGGTCGCCCCGGCCCGGGTGCTTGCCGTGGTCAAGGCCGACGCCTACGGGCACGGCGCCGTGCCGGTGGCCCGCACCGCCATCTCCGCCGGAGCCTCTTGGCTGGGGGTCGCCCTCGTCGAGGAGGCCCTGGACCTGCGCGCCGCCGGGATCTCGGCGCCGGTCCTGGTCCTGTCCGAGCCCCACCCGGGCTCGGCCGACGCCTGCGCCGAGCACGGGATCGCCGTGACCGTCTGCACCCCCGCCGGGGTGCAGGCGTTCGGCGCGGCCGGCCGCCGGGGCGGGCGTCCGGTCGCCGCCCACCTCAAGGTCGACACCGGCATGCACCGGCAGGGCTGCGACCCGGCCGACCTGCCCGCCCTGGCCGCCGCGGCCCTGGCCGAGCCGGGCCTCGCGGTGGAGGGGGTCTGGAGCCACTTCGCCGTGGCCGACGAGCCCGGGCAGCGGGCCACCACCGACGCCCAGCTCGCCCGGTACGACGACGCGCTGGCCGAGGCCGCCGCCGCGGGCCTCTCCCCCCGCTGGCGCCACCTGGCCAACAGCGCTGGCGCCACCCTTCGCGACGACGCCCGCTTCGACCTGGTCCGGCTCGGGATCGAGCTGTACGGCCTGGCGCCAAGCCCGGACCTGCCCGGGGAGGCGACGGCCCGGCTACGACCCGCTCTGGCCCTGCGGGCGGCGGTGTCCGCGATCCGGACGGTCGAGGCCGGCGAGCGTGTCTCCTACGGGCACCGCTGGGCCGCCAGGGCCCGGACGCGTATCGTCACCCTGCCGGTTGGGTATGCCGACGGGGTCAGGCGCGGCCTCTCCGACCGCATCAGGGTGCGGCTCGGCGGGCGCGACTTCCGGCAGGTGGGCAGGGTGACGATGGACCAGGTGATGGTGGACGTGGGCGACGCTCCGGTCGAGGTGGGCGAGGTGGCCACCCTGCTCGGCGACCCGGCTCGCGGCGAGCCGGGTGTGCGCGAGTGGTCGGTCGCCCTGGACACGATCGACTACGAGGTGACCTGCGGGCTGTCCGACCGGCTGCCCCGGGTGCACCATCACGGGGAACGGGTGGTCGGCCCGGTCCCTGGCGTCCCGGCCCATGCGGGCCGGCCGGCCGGGGCGGCCCATGCCGGGCCGGACGGGGAAGGAGCACGACGGTAGTGGCCAGCACCAGGAAGCGCACCCGCGGAGGCTCCGAGGGCCGGTCCACCGGCGCGCGACGGTCGGCCGCGCCTCCCCAGCGGAGGTCGGGGCGGGCGGCCACGCCGGCCCAGCGGTCCGCCGCGCCCACGAAGGACGGCGCAAGGTCCAGGACGTCCCTGGTGATACGGGGGGCCGGGATGGTGCTGGGCGGCCTGGTCCTCGGGGTCGGCGCAGGCATCGCCGTGGAGCGGGCCCTGGTCGGGCGGGACCTGCGGCGCGAGGACCCGGAGGCAGGCGAGCCCTTCGGCGAGCTGCGGGGCGCCCCGGCCACGGTCACCAGCCACGACGGCACCGAGCTGGAGGTGGAGGACTTCGGCTCGGGCCCGTGCCTGGTGTTCTCGCACGGGTTCTCCCTGAACCAGGACGCCTGGCACTACCAGCGGCGTGACCTGCCCGCCGAGTTCCGCTGCGTCTTCTTTGACCAGCGCGGCCACGGCCGCTCGGGCCGTCCGGCCGACCACGACTTCTCGCTGGACGCGTTCGCCGGCGACCTCCGTGCGGTGATCGACTGGACCGGCGAGGACCGCGTGGTGGTGGTCGCCCACTCCATGGGCGGCATCGCCGCCCTCAAGCTGGCCGAGCTATGGCCCGAGGAGCTCCGGGCCAGGATCGCCGGGCTCGTCCTGGTCGGCTCCACCTACGCCGACGCCCTCAAGGGCATGAGCGCGGCCGTGACCGCCCGGGGCGCGCTCACCGTGCAGCGGGCCGCCATCAAGACCGCGTTCAGGTTCTTCGGGGCCGACCCGGTCCGGGCCAGCCAGCTGCGGCGCCGTGGGAGCGACCTCGGCTACCTCGGCACGCGCCTGTTCGGCTTCGGGTCCAACCCCTCCCCGAGCCAGGTCGCGTTCATCGACCGCGTCCTGGCCGACACCGACATCGAGGTCTGGGCTCGGGTCTTCCCCAGCCTCATCGACTTCGACCTCTCCGAGGTCCTCGGGGGCCTCGACGTCCCCGCCCTCATCGCCGTGGGCGACAAGGACCGGCTGACCCCGGTCGCCTCCGCCCGCCACATGGCCGAGAAGATCGGCAGCGCCCGCCTGGTCGTCCTGGAGGACGCCGGCCACAACGCCTTCCTGGAGGAGCACGAGGTCCTGGACGCCGAGATCGCCGCGTTCGCCCGTGAGGTGCTCGCACCCACGAGCCGAAGACGCCGGCGTTCGGCCCGGTTCGCCAGGCTGGCCGGCGGCGAGCGGAGCTCGACCCGCCGCGTCCGCGACCCGTGAGCCCCTGGTGAGCCCGGGCATCGACGACCTGGCGGTCGGGCACTGGACCGACCCGGTCGGGCTGACCGGCTGCACGGTGGTTATCCCCCCGGCCGGCAACGTCGCCTCCGCCACGTTTGTCAAAGGTAGGTGGTATTCCCGCAGCTCAGCTCCCCTGGCGAGGTCGGCGGCGAGGGAGTATGCCTTGTTGGTCGGTACGGTTCGACGCGGAGGCCGCGATGGACCTGGATGACCCCTGCTTCCTGCCCGCGTACGAACTGCTCGCCGCATACCGCGCCAAGGAGCTGTCCCCAGTCGAGGTGACCCGTGCCGCGCTGGAGCGCATCGACCGACTGAACCCGGTGGTCAACGCCTTCGTCACCGTTACGGCTGAGCTGGCGATGGAGCAGGCGCAGCAGGCGGAGGCGGCTTGGTTCGCGGGCGAGGCCATCCCGCCGCTCGCGGGTGTGCCCGCCAGCATCAAGGATCTCTTCCCGACGAAGGGGATCCGCACCACGCGGGGAGCTGTTCGCTGGCGGGACTGGGTCCCTGACTTCGAGGTGCCCTCAGTGGAGCGAATGCGGGCGTCGGGCGTGGTGCTGCTCGGCAAGACCAATACACCGGAGGCAGGCTGGAAGGGGGCCACCAGCAACCTCGTCGCCGGCATCACCCGGAACCCGTGGAACCTTGAGCGAACGCCGGGCGGGTCGAGCGGCGGCGCCGCGGTCGCTGTCGCGACCGGCATGGGCTGCCTCGGGCTGGGGAGCGACGCTGGCGGCTCGATCCGCATCCCGGCCGCATTTACCGGGGTCTACGGGCTCAAGCCGTCGCACGCGCTGATCCCGGCCTTCACCATGAACCCCCTTGAGCATCTGTCCCACGTCGGTCCGATGGCTCGCACGGTACGGGACGCAGCGCTGCTGCTCACGGTGCTGGCCGGTCCGGACGACCGCGACCGGCTCTCCTATGACACGCCCAGGGACTACCTCGCCGCGCTGGACGGGGGCGTCGCGGGCCTCCGAGTCGCCTGGTGCCCGGTGCTGGTGCCCGGCCTCGACGCCGAGCCGACCGTACGCGACACGTCCGCCGAGGGCGTGCGGATCCTGGAACAGCTCGGGGCGATCGTGGAGGAGATCCCACCGCCGCTCGGGATAGAGATCGTCGAGGCGCACAAGGTGCTCCTCAGCACAGGACTCGCCACGCTCTACCCAGACCTCGAAGAAGTCGAGGCAGACATCGAGCCTGACTTGGCCGTGACTATCAGGGCAGGCCAGGGCTACAGCGGTCTTGACGTCATCCTCGCCAACGTCCAGCAGCTCCTAGCCTACGACGCCATCCGAAGCCTGTTCGAGCGGTATGACCTGATAGCCACACCAGCCGTCTCAGTGACGGCGTTCGCGGCCGACCGAGACTTCCCAGAGCAGGTCAACGGCCGCCCCGGCGCGCGCGTCTACTGGACCCCGTACAGCTTCCCCTTCAACCACAGCGGTCACCCGGCCGCGAGCGTGCCGTGCGGCACTGCGCCGGACGGCTTGCCGGTTGGACTCCAGCTCGTCGGTGGATGGCGCCGCGATGATCTCGTGCTGCGGGCCAGCGCCGCACTGGAAGAGGCCCGGCCTTGGGCGGAACCGCTTGTTCGGGTTACGCGGGCACTGCTCGACGATGCTCGCTGAACTGCTCAGCTGGAATAGACCTTGGAGTCGCGCAGCGCAAGCCCAGCCGTTCGTAGAGCTGGCGGCGACGCGGCAGCCGGGCAGATGATGCCTCCATCTACCGGTACACCTGTCGGCGTGGTCGAGGGAGCTGGCCATGCCGTAGCCGCTGATAGCTCGTGGCTGGGGGGTGCCATCCCCCGGGAGCGAGGTGACGTCACCCTCAACCTCGGCGGCTCCCCACGGTGGAAGCGCCCTCGGTCCCCGGTCGGGCCGGGGGCGCTTCCGCGTGCTCGTGGGTGGCGTGCTGGCTGGCCGGCTCGGCCGTGTCGTCGGGCCGGGTGGCGGGGTAGTTGGTCGGCCAGTTCGTAGCGGTCGGCGGGCCATCCAGGCTCGGTCACGAACAGGGGCTGGTTGCGGTCGTCGTTGTTGAAGGCATGACCGCCCGACCAGCACGCAGAGCAGGGGGACGCCCGGCACACACCAGCTTCGACGGGGACGCGGTGTTCGCCCTGGCCGTGCCCAGGGTCGCCGCAACGGCCGACCTGGTAGCCTTTCTGACCGAGGAGGCCTTGGCCCTCGCCATCCGAGCCGGGGTCCGGGCGGCCACCGCGGCCGGCCGGCATCCCGGCCTGGTCGGATCAGCTCGGGAGGACGTGAAGGTGCCGCTCTACGAGTACCGCTGCACGGACTGCGACCACCGCTTCGACGCGCTCGTGCCCGCCAGCCGGGCCGACCTGACCGCCTGCCCGTCGTGTGGGGCCGAGCAGGCCCGCCGCCTGCTCAGCGTGTTCTCGGCGCCCCGGGCGGGCGCCAGCCCGACCCGCGGGGGCGACGGCGCGGCCGTGCCGTCCGGCGGCTGCTGTGGCGGCGCCTGCGGGGCGTGCTGATGCCGACCGAGCTGGAGCAGGTGGCCGCCGAGGCCGCGACCTGCACCCGGTGCCGCCTGCACCAGGGCCGCACCCAGGTCGTGTTCGGCGACGGCGACCCGGACGCCGACCTGATGTTCGTGGGCGAGGCACCCGGCTTCCACGAGGACAAGCAGGGCAAGCCCTTCGTCGGCCCGTCCGGCCAGCTCCTCAACCGCCTGCTCGCCGGCATCGGCCTGCGCCGCGAGGACGTCTACATCTGTAATGTGATCAAAAGCCGCCCTCCGGGCAACCGCGACCCGCAGCCCGACGAGATCGCCGCCTGCCGGGGCTGGCTCGACGCCCAGGTCCGCCTGGTGGACCCCAAGGTGGTCGTCACCCTGGGCAACTTCGCGGCCAGGACGCTGCTCGAGACCACCACCGGGATCAGCCGCCTGCGCGGCCACACCTACCCGTTCCAGGGCCGTGTGCTGCTGCCCACCTTCCACCCGGCCGCCGCCCTGCACGCCACCTCGAGCCGCGTCGGCCCGAGCCCGCTCCAGGGCATGGAGGACGACTTCCAGGTCCTGGCCAAGCTGCTCGCCGAGAGCCGCCCAGCCCCGGCAGCGGGCCCGGGCGCTGGCCCACCCGGCACCGCCGGCCAGGGCCCAGAGCCCCGGCCAAGTACCCCCGGCGCGCGGGTTCCCGCCTCCCTGGCGGCCCAGCATGCTCGACCGCGGCGCCGATACCTGGCCGGCGCTCTGGAGGACGCCGAGCAGCTCGGGCTGTTCTGACGCCATGGGCGAACACGAGCTGCGGCTGCAGTCGGCCGACGAGGCCGCCACCAAGGCGGTCGGGGCGGCCCTGGCCACCGTCCTCGCCCCGGGGGACGTGGTCGGGCTGACCGGGGACCTCGGGGCGGGCAAGACCCGGCTGGTGCAGGGGGCGGCGGCCGCCCTCGGGGTGGTCGAGCCGGTCGTCTCGCCCACCTTCATGCTGGTGCGGGAGTACGACGGCGACGTGCCCGTCCAGCACGTCGACGCCTACCGGCTGAGCGGCGCGCGGGAGCTCGAGGACCTCGGCCTCGAGGACGTGTTCGACCCCGACACGGTCGTGTTCGTCGAGTGGGCCGACCGGGTGCTTGCCGCCATGCCCGAGAGCTGGCTCGAGCTCGCCCTCCACACCAGGTTCGACGAGGTGCGCGAGATCCGGGTGCGCGCCCACGGGCCGGACTGGATCGAGCGGGCCGGGGAGCTGGACGCCGCCCTCAAGCAGTTCGCCGTGCGAGCGCCTGGCGGCCGCTGACCGACCTTCCCGGACAGCGAACGGGACATCGGGCAGAATCCGGTCCATGCGCATGCTTGTTGCGGCTGCCCTGGCCGAGGGGCCGGACGACTACCCGCGCCGCCCGCGCGGCCCTGACCCGCCCGTACGCCACCACCCGGGTCGCGCTGAACCTCACCAGGGACGGGTGGAAGCACCTCCGCGTCGCCGTGGACGACCTGATTGACCAGGAGCCGACCGTGGTCGACCATGCCGCGGTCGACCCCCTGCCACGCCCCCTCGACGGCTGAGGGCGCTGGCGGCGCCCTTCGGGGCCGGTCGCGCGGGACCTGCTCAAGCCTGCCACGCCCCCTCGAGGGCTGAGGGCGCTGGCAGGGTCCTTCGGGGCCGGTCGCGCGGGACCTGCTCAAGCCTGCCACGCCCCCTCGACGGCTGAGGGCGCTGGCGGCGCTCACCCGGTCCGGGCGCCCGCCGCGGTGCCGGGACCGGGTCCCGGCGCGAGCAGGCGACCGCGGACCCGCTCGTCGAGGGCGGCGTCGATCGCGGTCCAGGCCATGGCGACCGCGCCGTCGAGCAGGGCTCGGTCGGCCTCGGCGGTCACGCAGTGGGCGGCGAACTCGGGCTGGTGGTTCACGGCCGGCAGCGAGCCGATGTCGATGGCCGGGTGGATCGCGGGGAGGGCGAGCGAGACGTTGCCCATGTCGGTGGAGCCGCCCGGCCGCCGCCCTGCCTCGCCGTAGTCGGGGAACCGGCGGCCGAGCGCCTCGGCGTTGCGCCGGTAGGCGGCGGCCAGATCGGGGTCGTGGCGCACCTCCGCGTACGGCCGCTGCTCGGCCGCGACCTCGAGCGACGCCCCGGTGGCAAGGGCGCCCGCCTCGAAGCAGCGCAGCACCTTGGCGCGGACGTCGTCCAGCTCGGCCAGGGTGGCCGCGCGCACCATCCAGCTGCCCGCGGTGTGGGCGGGGACGATGTTGGCGGCGTCGCCGCCCTTGGTGACGATGCCGTGCACCCGGTCGCTGGGGCGGAGGTGCTGGCGCAGCAGCCCGATGGCGGTCTGGGCGACCACCAGCGCGTCGGCCGCGTTCACGCCGAGCTCGGGCCAGGCGGCCGAGTGCGCCTCCTTGCCCGTGTAGGCGACGTTGAACTGGGTCGAGGCGATGATCGGCATCTCGGCCAGCTCGCGGGAGGAGGGGTGCACCATCATGGCGGCGTGGACGCCGGCGAAGGCGCCCCGCTCCAAGAGGAGGATCTTGCCGCCGCTGGACTCCTCGGCCGGCGTTCCGAGCACGGTCACCGTGAGCCCCAGGTCGTCGGCCACCCCTGCCAGGGCGATGCCGGCGCCCGCTGCCATGGCCGCGATCAGGTTGTGGCCGCAGGCGTGCCCCACGGCCGGGAGGGCGTCGTACTCGGCGCACACCACCAGGTGCAGCGGCCCGGACCCGGCCCGGGCGGTGAACGCGGTGGGCAGGTCGTGGACGCCCGCCTCGACCGCGAGCCCCGCCCCGGCCAGGGTCTCGCAGAGCCAGGCGCAGGCCCGCTCCTCCTGGAAGGCCAGCTCGGGAGTGCCGTGGATCCGGCGGCTGAGCGCCAGCAGCTCCTCCCGTGCCGCCTCGACCCGCTTGCGCGCGGCCGCCTTGGCGTCGGCCGTCATGCGCTGTCCGTGCCGGCCGGGCGCTGGTCGCCGCGCTCGGGCTCGCCCTCGGCGAGGATCCGGTAGAGCGACCGGCGGGTGTCGGCCAGGATCTTCCCGGCCTCGGCCACCTGGCTGGCGGTGCCGGCGTGCGCCACCTGCATGACAGCTGCGCCCACCTGGGCGGCGAGGTCGCCGAGCTCCAGCACCTCGTCGCTGACGCTCTCGGTCACGGTGTCCCAGACCGCGTCCAGCTCCTCCTGGTGCTCCTGCACGTACGTGCGCCCGGCGTCGGTGAGATGGACCGTGCGGCGCCCATGCTGCTTCTCGACCCGCACGAGACCTTCGTCCTCGAGCTGTTGCACCGCCGGGTAGACCGAGCCCGGGCTCGGTCGCCACACCCCTCCGCTGCGCTCGGTGATCTCCTGGATGATCTGGTAGCCGTGCAGCGGCCGCTCGGCCAGCACGGCCAGGATGGCGGCGCGGACGTCGCCACGCCGCACCTTCGGGCCGCGCCCGGACATCGGCCCCGGGAAGCCGCCGAACGGCGGCCCGCCGAACCCGAACCCGCCCCGCGGGCCGGGCCCGAAGAACCCCGGTGCCCGGCGCCCGGCGGCCATCGCCGCCCATGCGCCCCCGCCAGGCCACAAGCCGCCGCCCCGGCCAGGCCACAAGCCGCCGCCGCGGCCAGGCCACAAGCCGCCGCGGCCAGGCCCGAAGCCGCCGCCGCGGCCAGGCCCGAAGCCGCCGCCCCGGCCACCGGCCCAGGGCCCTCGCATCGCGTCTGCCGCATGCATCGTGCTGCTCCCTTCCTTCCGACGATGTCGTACGTTAACGATATATCGAAGACGGTCGGAATGCACAAGGGACCGCAAGCGGCCGGAGGTGCCAGGCCTGCGGCACCGAGCTGTCCGGCCTTTTCCACACCTGCGAGCTCTGCGCCCCCGGTGACGACGAGCGCGAGGTGCTGCGGGTGTTCCTCACCTCGCGCGGGAACATGAAGGAGCTCGAGCGCTACCTCGGCGTCAGCTACCCGACCGTCAGCTCCGCCTGCTACCCGCGGGTCAGGCCACCTCGCAGCGGTTCCGGCCGGCCCGCTTGGCCCGCCTGAGGGCGGCTACGGCGCGGCCGAGCAGGTCGCTCCAGGTGTCGTCCTCGCGGTGCTCGGCCACCCCGAACGAGGCGGAGAGCCGGGGCCCGGAGGTGGCGCCGAGCGCGAGGCCCAGGGCGGCCGCCCGCTCCCGGACCCGTTCGGCCACGTACCACGCCTCGTCGAGCCGGGTGCCAGGCAGGATCAGCAGGAACGCCTCGCCCTCGTAGCGGCCGATCACGTCGTCCCCCCGGCACGACTCGTGCAGCAGGCCTGCAAACGACTGCAGCATGTGGTCGCCGACCCCGTAGCCCCACTCGTCGTTGACCGCGGCGAACCCGTCGAGGTCGGCGAGGGCCACCGACAAGGGGCCGCTGCCTGCCCGGGCCAGGTCGCTGGCCACCCGTAGCCGCTCCTCCACCGCCCGCCGGTTGGCGAGCCCCGTCAGGGAGTCGGTGAGCACGGCCGAGGCCAGGCTGGCGTCCCCGAGCCGCAGCTCCTCGTGCAGCGTCTTGGTGCGCAGGGCGAGGCCCAGCCGGGTGGTGATGTCGAGCCCACCGACCAGCGCCCGCGTGACCCGTCCGCGCCCGGGACTCGACAGGAACAGCACCGGGATGGCCATGGTGGCCGGGTCGCGCTGCAGGGTGGCGTACACCTCGTAGCCGGAGCGGTCGGGCAGCTTCGGGTCGATCAGGATGATCTCCGGGTGGCCGTCGCGCGCGACCTCGACGGCGCGGTCGGCAGATTCTGCCTCGAGGACCTCGTGGCCCTCCGCGTGCAGCTCGGCGGCGATGTCTGACCGAGACTGCTCGTGCGCCTGGACGATCAGCACCCGTGCCATCGAATCTCCCCCTGTGGCGCCTGCGTACCTGCGACTGCTCCGCGAGACCGTGGCCGGCAACATCGATGACGTTGTCGTGTGGAAGATCGGACGCGCCAGCAGGTCCTTGAGCGGTGCCGCTGCCAATGTCCTTGCCCGGACGAGCAGGGCGTGGTGGTCGCCGTCGGAGGCTGCTTAGCCCGGTCGGGCACGCAAAGGTCCACGAATCAGCGCTGGACAACCCGCGACGCGGCGACGTCTCCGCGCGTTCCCGAAGCCAGGGATGCAACAATGGGGACCGACTCGGCGAGCGTCCCGGAGGTCTCGAGGTGCACGTGCTCGGCATCGACACCGCCACCGCCGTCACAAGCGTCGCCGTCGGCAGCGAGACGGGCGCGTGCGCGGCGGTGGCGGTGCGCCACGAACGCGCCCATGCGGAGGTGCTGGCGCCGTCGGTGCGCTGGGTGCTCGACCGGGCCGAGGTCGAGCCCGGGTCGCTCGGCGGGATCGCGGTCGGCATCGGCCCGGGCCTGTTCACGGGCCTGCGGGTCGGCGTGGCCACCGCCAAGGCGCTCGCCCAGGCGTGGCGCCTGCCCATGGTGGCCGTGCCCAGCCTGGACCTGGTCGCGTTCGCCCACCGGCACACGGCCCGCACCGTGTGCGCGGTCATCGACGCCAGGCGGGGCGAGCTGTTCGCCGCCCTGTACCGGCATGCGCCCGGCGGCGTCCAGCGTCTCAGCCGCTACGCCGTGCTGCGCCCGGACAGGCTGGCCGCCGAGCTGGAAGCCCGGCGTGAGGACGTGCTGCTGTGCGGCGCGGCCGTGACGGCCTACGCCGCCAGCTTCGAGCACCTCGACGAGCGCGTGCACCTCGCCGGCCGGACCGGGTCCGCGCCCTCGGCCGAGGCCCTGATCGAGCTGGCCCTGCCCCGCTTCCACCGCGAGGAGTACACCGTGCCGCTGGAGGTGTCCCCGATGTATCTCCGCCGGCCCGACGTGGGCCCAGGGGTCGAGCGGCGGCTGGCCCGCTCCCGGGGGGCCAGCGCCCGCCAGGCCCCGACGGCGCCGGGAGCCTGACCTTGGCCTCCCTGTACCCACCGCCGGGCCATGTCGAGGGCCCCCGCCCGCCTGCCGCCGTCGAGCTGGTCCCGATGCGCCGCCGTCACATCGGGCAGGTGCTCGACATCGAGCGCCGCGTCTACCCGCGCCCGTGGACGATGACCCTGTTCCTGTCGGAGATCGTGCAGCGCTCGACCCGCTTCTACATCGTGGCCCGGGCCCACCGCCGGGTGGTGGGCTACGCCGGCCTGATGGTGTTCGGCGACGAGGCGCACGTCACCAACATCGCGGTCGACCCTGACCACCACCGGCGCAAGATCGCCGCGCGGCTGCTGTTCGCGCTGATCACCGAGGCCAGGCGCAGGGGCGCGACCGCCTGCACCCTCGAGGTGCGGGTCGCCAACCACGCCGCCCAGGGCCTGTACCACCAGTTCGGCTTCGCCCCGGTCGGCATCCGCAAGAACTACTACGCCGAGACCGGGGAGGACGCGCTCATCATGTGGGCCGAGGGCCTGCAGGCCCACGCGTACAGCGCCCGCCTGGCCGACCTGGCCCGCCGCATCCCCGAGCCCCGCGAGGTCCGCTAAGTGGCCACCCCGACAAGGGCCGCCCGGTCGGCGCCTGGCTCCCATGGGCTCCACGCTCCGGCGACGTCCATCTTGGCGAGGCGCCGACCGGGCGGCCCCTCCTTGGGGAGCCGCTGACCGTGCTGGTGCTCGGGATCGAGACGAGCTGCGACGAGACCGGCGTCGCGCTGGTCGAGGACGGCAAGCTGGTGCGCTCCAACGTGATCGCCGACCAGCGGGCCCTGCACGACCGCTACGGCGGGATCGTGCCCGAGGTGGCCTCCCGGGCCCACGTCGACCTGCTCCACCCAGCGGTCGAGCAGGCCCTCGCGCTCGGCGGCGCCAGGCTGGAGGACGTCGACGGCTTCGCGGTGACCGTCGGCCCCGGGCTGGCCGGCTCGCTGCTGGTCGGGGTGGCGGCGGCCAAGGCGTACGCGCTCGCCCTGGACCGTCCCCTGGTCGGGGTCAACCACCTGATCGCCCACGTCTACGCCAACGTGCTCGAGCACGGCTCGCTGCCGCTGCCCGCCGTCGTGTTCGTGGTCTCGGGTGGACATACGAGCCTGCTGGTCATGGAGGCCGACGAGCGGTTCCGGGTCCTCGGCCAGACCATCGACGACGCCGCCGGCGAGGCCTACGACAAGGTGGCCAGGGTGCTCGGGCTGGGCTATCCGGGAGGCCCGATCCTGGACGAGCTGGCCAAGGAGGGCGACCCCGGCGCGGTCCGCTTCCCGCGCGCGCTGCTCGGCGACGGCACCGACGACTTCTCCCTGTCCGGCCTGAAGACCGCCGTGCTCCGTCACGTGCGCAGGCTCGAGCAGACCGGCGAGGAGCTGCGCGTGGCCGACGTGGCCGCGTCGTTCCAGGAGGCGGTCGTCGACGTGCAGGTGAGCAAGGTCCTGGGCGCTGCCAAGCGCGAGGGCCTGGACACCGTGCTGCTCGCGGGCGGCGTGGCGGCCAACTCGCGGCTCCGCGGACGGCTGCTCGAGGCGGCCGAGGAGGCGGGCATCCGTGTCCTGGCGCCCTCCCCGGCGCTGTGCACCGACAACGGCGCCATGGTCGGCTGCGCCGGCACGTTCGCGCTCGAGCGGGGCGAGCGCGCCCCGCCCGACCTGGGCGCCGAGCCGAACCTGGGCATCGTCCCAGGGGTGGGCCGCCGGGCCGCCCGCCGCCCGAGCCGGCACCGGAAGCGGTAGGCAGGACGCGCTGGACGAAGGACGCGCTCCCGGACGTCGCCGAGGGCGCCTGCCTGAGGTCCCGTTGGCGACTGGCACTCCCCAGTGGTGAGTGCTAACATCCGCCACAGCGTCAGTCACGGCCCGCAGCACGGGCCACACCGCCGAAGTACGCCCTCGTGGCCTGTCAGCCGCCGGGCCAGCCGATTACGTGCCGCCGCCGGCGGCACGCCGCAAGAGGAGGAACGATGAGCGTCAACCTGCAGCCGCTCGAGGACCGGATCGTCGTCAAGCCGGGCGAGGGCGAGGAGAAGACCGCCTCCGGGCTCGTCATCCCCGACACCGCCAAGGAGAAGCCCCAGGAGGGCGAGGTCATCGCCGTCGGGCCGGGCCGCTTCGAGGACGGCGACCGGGTCCCGCTCGACGTGAAGGTCGGCGACACCGTCATCTACTCCAAGTACGGCGGCACCGAGGTCAAGCTCGGCGGTGAGGACTACCTGATCCTGTCCGCCCGCGACGTCCTCGCCATCGTCACCAAGTAAGGACCGGGAAGGGCACCGGGCCGGCGCCGACCGCTCCCACAGCGCGAGCGTCGCCGCCGGCCCCGAGCGCCCGCTCGCCGCCGGGGCCGGTGTCGCGCCCAGGGGCTGTCAAGGGAAGGAAGACCATGGCCAAGCAACTGGTGTTCAGCGCCGACGCCCGCCGCGCGCTCGAGGCCGGCGTCGACAAGCTCGCCAACGTGGTACGGGTCACGCTCGGCCCCAAGGGCCGCAACGTCGTGCTCGACAAGAAATGGGGCGCGCCCACGATCACCAACGACGGCGTCACCATCGCCAAGGAGATCGAGCTCGAGGACCACTACGAGAACCTGGGCGCCCAGCTGGCCAAGGAGGTTGCGACCAAGACCAATGACGTGGCCGGTGACGGCACCACCACCGCCACCGTGCTGGCCCAGGCCCTGGTCCACGAGGGCCTGCGCAACGTGGCCGCCGGCGCCAGCCCGATGTCGCTGAAGCGGGGCATCGAGAAGGCCGTCGAGGCGGTCGCCGAGAACCTCCGCAACCAGGCGCGGGAGATCGAGACCAAGGAAGAGGTCGCGTCGGTGGCGACCATCTCGGCCCAGGACGCCGAGATCGGCCAGGTCATCGCCGAGGCCATGGACAAGGTGGGCAAGGACGGGGTCATCACCGTCGACGAGTCGCAGACCTTCGGCATCGAGCTCGAGTTCACCGAGGGCATGCAGTTCGACAAGGGCTACATCTCGCCCTACTTCGTGACCGACCAGGAGCGCATGGAGGCGGTGTTCGAGGACCCCTACGTCCTCATCGCCAACTCCAAGGTCTCCTCGGCCCAGACGCTGCTGCCGGTGCTCGAGAAGGTCATCCAGTCGGGCCGCCCGCTGGTCCTCGTCGCCGAGGACGTCGACGGGGAGGCCCTGGCCACCCTGGTGGTCAACAAGATCCGTGGCACCTTCAAGAGCGTCGCGGTCAAGGCCCCCGGGTTCGGCGACCGGCGCAAGGCCATGCTGGGCGACATCGCGATCCTCACCGGCGGGCAGGTCATCAGCGAGGAGGTCGGCCTCAAGCTCGAGAACGTCGGGCTCGAGCTGCTCGGCCGGGCCCGCCGGGTCACCGTCACCAAGGACGACACCACCATCGTCGAGGGCGGCGGGCCCGAGGACGAGATCAAGGGCCGCATCGCCCAGATCAAGCAGGAGATCGACAAGACCGACTCCGACTGGGACCGCGAGAAGCTGCAGGAGCGGCTGGCCAAGCTGGCCGGTGGCGTCGGCGTCATCAAGGTCGGCGCGGCCACCGAGGTCGAGCTGAAGGAGAAGAAGCACCGCATCGAGGACGCGGTCTCGGCGACCCGGGCCGCCATCGAGGAGGGCATCGTCCCCGGCGGCGGGGTCGCGCTCATCCGGGCCCAGGAGTCGCTCGGCAAGCTCGACCTGACCGGCGACGAGCGGGCCGGCGCGGAGATCGTCCGCCGCGCGCTCGAGCTGCCCGCCCAGTGGATCGCCAGGAACGCCGGGTACGAGGGCGCCGTCGCGGTCGCCCGGGTGCGCGAGCTGTCCGACAGCCACGGCTTCAACGCGGCCACCGGTGAGTACCAGGACCTCATCAAGGCCGGCATCGTCGACCCGGCCAAGGTGACCCGCTCGGCGGTGCAGAACGCCGCGTCGATCGCGGCGCTGCTGCTCACCACCGAGACCCTGGTGGTGGACAAGCCGGAGGAGAAGGAGGACGCCGGCCACAGCCACGGCGGTGGCTACCCGGGCATGTAGCAGCCCGTCCGGCAGAGCGCCCGAGGGCCCCGGCCACCCGCCGGGGCCCTCGGGCTGTGCCTGGCCGACCAGACGCCGCTGAGCGACGAGTCGAACGTCCTGGCGGGGTCGTAGCCGCTCATCGGTCCTCCGGCGAGCAGCCGAGCAGCGCGCTGCGGAGGGACATCGGGGACGCCTCTCCCGCCGGATGTCAAATTTGACATGTCACCTGCATACGCATCGTAAGATACGGATCCTGGCCCGATTCGTCCATTGCCGCGGTGCTTTGCTGCTTTTCGGAGGCCAACCTGTCAGCAGGCCGTTGGGGTGCCCTCGCCGGCACCCTCCTCTTCCTCCTCGCCGCCTGCTCGACCGGTCCCGGGAGGAATGAGGCCTCGTCCGACCGCATCGGCGCGGCGTCGGGCGGGTCCACCCCCGCGATCGCGCCCTCGCCGCTCCACAGGCGCTGCCTGACACCGGACGAGTACCCGGCCGAGGTGTGGTTCGACGCGCTCGACGGGAGCCGGCTCTCGGGCTTGGTCCTCGGGCAGGGCAGCACCGGCGTGCTCCTCGCCCACCAGCACTGGTTCAACCTCTGCAGCTTCCTGCCGCTCGCCCGGGAGCTGGCCCAGGCCGGGTACCAGGTGCTCGTGTTCGAGTTCCGCGGGTTCGGCGCCTCGCCCCCGACCGACAAGCGGGTGGCGCGCTGGCTGGACCAGGACGTCGGCGGTGGGATCAGGGAGCTGCGCCGGCGCGGGGCCGAGCGGGTCGTGCTGGTCGGCGCCTCCATGGGCGCCACCTCGTCGCTCGTCCTGGCGGCGCACCCGCGGCACGGGCCGGAGCTCCCGGTGGCCGGGATCGTCAGCATCTCCGGCCCGGCCCGCTTCTACGAGATGGACGCATCGGCGGCCGTGAAGCGGCTGTGGACGCCCCTGCTCTTCATCGCCTCCGAGGTCGACGGCAAGTTCACCGACGCCGCCCACCTGCTCTACCGGACCGCGCCGGCCCCCAGCAAGCGCCTGGTGATCGTGCCGGGCAACGGGCACGGCAGCGGGCTGCTCAACCACGGCCCGTACGCGGCCGGGCTGCGCTCCCTGATCGTCGACTTCGTCGGGCAGCACACCGGACGGCACACCCGGCCGGGCGCTTAGCGGACCATGCGCCCCTCGAGGTAGGCGGCCCAGTAGCGGGCCTGGTCGCGCCGGATCTCCGGGACCCGGCCGGAGGCGCTGGCGTCGCGGAGCAGCCAGGCGACCGTCTGGAGGTCGCCCCGCTCCATGTCCGGGCTCACCTCGCTCGCCCAGTAGACCGCCGCGTTCCTGAGGTCGGAAGGCGCCGCGCTGCCGTGCCCGATCTCGTGCAGCAGCCCGCACACGGTCGCAGCGTCGTCCCGCCCGATCACCATGTCGATCATCAGCCGGCTCCTCTCCGATGCTGGGCGGCAGCGTGACCCGTCGCCTGGAGCGTTCGAGACCTGCACGCCGCCAGCGCCCCGCCATCCGGTTACTCGAACATATGTTCGATCCAATGTTCGACCAAGGCGGGCTGCGGCGTCAAGCCGGTGCCTGCTCCGGTGGACGCCCGTGCGTGCCGGCCCGCCATCGCCACGGCGGGTAGGGCCAGCCCCACCGCCGGACACTCGAGCCAGCCTTCCTCGGGCCAGCCTTCCTCGGGCCAGCGGTGCGTCCTGGCTCCTGCCGGGCCCTGCCGGCCCTGCCGGGCCCCGGCGGCCGGGACGCCACCGCAGCCGCCGGCGCGGGCGCCACGGTCGTGGCGGGCAGGGCGGGCAGGGCGGGCAGGGCGGGCAGGGCGGGCAGGGCGGGCAGGGCGGGCAGGGCGGGCAGGGCGGGCAGGGCGGGCAGGGCGGGCAGGGCGAGGCGTGCGCGCATACGTCCTTGAGCGGTCGTCGGGCGGCGGAAGGCCCGGAGTCTCGCATCCCGCCCGGGTCACGACAAGCCGCTGACCTCGCGATGAAGCCGTCATGAGCGGTACGTCACAGGATGTCCACAGATTGGCTGCGACGGCCGTCACCACTCCGGGAGCGCCGGTAGAATCGCGTCTTCCGGTTCAAGCGGTTCACGAATTCGAGGAGACAACGCATGCGCGTAACGGTCATCGGGGCCGGCCACGTCGGACTCGTCACTGCCGTCTGCCTGGCCAAGATCGGCCACGAGGTGGTCGCCGACGACGACGACCGAGCCAAGCTGGAGCTCCTCCGCCAGGGCAAGGCCTGGTTCTACGAACCGCAGCTCCAGGAGCTGATGACCGAGGCGCTGGCCGCTGGCCGGCTGCAGTTCACCTCGGACAAGGCCGAGGCGGTCCGCCACGGCGAGGTGATCTTCATCTCGGTGGGCACCCCTAGCCGTGACGACGGCAGCCCCAACCTCAAGTTCATCGAGGCGGTCGCCCGCGACGTGGCCCGCCACCTGCCCGCTGGCGAGTTCCGCCTGGTCTGCGAGAAGAGCACCGTGCCGGTGCAGACCGGCCTGCGGGTGGCCCAGGTGATGCGCAGGGAGGCGCCCGCGGGCGCCGACTACGAAGTCGCGTCGAACCCGGAGTTCCTGCGCGAGGGCTCGGCGATCCACGACACCCTGCGCCCCGACCGGATCGTGGTCGGCACCGAGTCCGAGCGCGGCACCCAGGTCCTCCGCGAGCTGTACGGGCCGGTCATCGAGTCGACCGGCTGCCAGTTCCTGGCCACCGACCGGGCCACCGCCGAGCTGATCAAGCATGCGTCGAACGCGTTCCTGGCCACAAAGATCAGCTTCATCAACTCGGTGGCTGCGGTCTGCGAACGGTCCGGCGCCGACATCGAGCTGGTCGCCCGCGGCATGGGCCTGGACCCGCGCATCGGGCCGCAGTTCCTCAAGGCCGGGGCCGGGTACGGGGGGAGCTGCTTCCCCAAGGACGTGGCCGCGTTCGCCCACCGCTCGCGTGAGCTGGGCGTGGACTTCGGCATCCTCAACGAGGTGGCCAGGGTCAACCTCGAGGCACGCCGCAACATCGTCGAGAAGGTGCGCGACGCGCTCTGGCACCTGGAGGGCAAGCGGATCGGCGTGCTCGGGCTCGCCTTCAAGCCCGACACCGACGACCTCCGCGAGGCGCCGGCCATCGACGTGGTGCGCGGCCTGCTGGACGGCGGCGCCGAGGTGATCGCCTACGACCCGGTCGCCCGCGAGCAGGCCGCGGCGTCCATGCCCGGCCTGCAGATCGCCGCCAAGGCCCACGAGGTGGCCGACGGGGCGCACGCGCTCGTGCTGCTCACCGAGTGGCGGGAGTTCGCCGACCTGGACCCGGCCGACCTCAAGAGCCGCATGGCCTACCCGATCGTCATCGACGCCAGGAACTTCTTCGACGTCGCCGCCTTCGTCGCCGAGGGGTTCACGGTGGCGGGTGTGGGACGTCCGGTGGCGACACCTACCGAGGCCCGGGGCTAGCCGTGCCGAGGGCCGTCATCACCGGGGGGGCCGGGTTCCTCGGGTCGCACCTCTGCCGGCGCCTGCTGGCCGAGGGCTTCGACGTCGTCTGCATGGACAGCCTGCTGACCGGGCGGGCCGCGAACGTCGAGGACCTCATCGGCAAGCACTTCCGCCTGGTCAACGTCGACGTCACCGACTACATCCACGTGTCCGGCCCGGTCGACGCCGTGCTCCACTTCGCGTCCCCGGCCAGCCCCATCGACTACCTCCGCTATCCGATCCAGACCTTGAAGGTCGGGGCGCTCGGCACCCACCGGGCGCTCGGGCTGGCCAAGGACAAGGGGGCCCGCTTCCTGCTCGCCTCGACCAGCGAGGTCTACGGCGACCCCCAGGTCCACCCCCAGCCCGAGACCTACTGGGGTCACGTGAACCCCATCGGCCCCCGCGGCGTCTACGACGAGGCCAAGCGCTTCGCCGAGGCCCTCGCCATGGCCTACCAGCGCGCCCACGGCATCCAGGTCCGTATCGCAAGAATCTTCAACGTGTACGGGGAGCGGATGAGGATCGACGACGGTCGGGCCTTCTGCACGTTTGCCGTGCAGGCGCTGCGGGGGGAGCCGCTCAGCGTGCATGGGGACGGCACCCAGACCCGGTCGCTCGCGTACGTGGACGACATGGTGGAGGGGTTCTGGCGCTTGCTCTGGAGCGGCGTGGAGGGGCCGGTCAACCTCGGGAACCCGCAGGAGGTGACGATCCTCGAGCTGGCCACCATGGTGGCCGGGGAAGCCGGGGCGGAGCTACGGGTGAAGTACCTGCCCCGGCCGGTCGACGACCCCGAGGTGCGACGGCCCGACATCTCCCGAGCCGTGGAGCTGCTCGACTGGAAGCCGGCGGTCAGCCTGGAGGAGGGCATCCACCGGACGCTGCCCTGGTTCCGGCGCGCGCTCGGGGTCGGCGGGACATGACCGCCACCCGGCTCGACTCCGGGCGGGCGGCCTTCTTCGACGTCGACAAGACCCTGCTGCCCGGGTCCAGCCTGTACCTCCTCGCCCGGGGCATGTACCGGCGCGGCTTCTACACCTGGCGCGACCTGCTCGGCTTCGCGCTCGGGCAGATCACCTTCCGGGTCACCGGGGCGGAGGGCAGGCGGGGCATGGAGGCCGCCCGTGAGTCGGCGCTCGCGTTCGTCGAGGGCAAGTCGCAGGAGGAGCTGATCCAGCTCGGCCACGACGTCACGGTCGAGGTGATCGGGCCCCGCATCTACCCGGGCATGCGGCGGGTCATCGACGTGCACCACGCCAACGGCGACCAGACCTACCTGGTCACCGCGGCCCCGCGGGAGCTGGCCGAGCGGATCGCGGCCTACCTCGGCATGGACGGCGCCCTCGGCACCGAGGCCGAGCTGGTCGACGGCGTGTACACGGGGCGGCTCATCGGGCCGGTGCTCCACGGCCCGGCCAAGCTCGACGCGGTCGTCCAGCTCGCCGAGGCGCACGGCATCGACCTGCGCGCCTCGAGCGCGTACTCGGACTCGGTGAACGACCGCCCGATGCTCGAGGGCGTGGGTCACCCGGTGGCCGTCAACCCCGACCGCCAGCTCCGCGACCTGGCCGCCCAGCGCGGCTGGCCGGTCCAGGACTTCCGCAAGCGCCGGCGCCTCTGGCTGTTCTGGCTGCCCATCGGGCTGACGGCTGCGGGCACCACGGTGGCGACCGTCGCCTACCGCCGCGGTGCACTGGCCCGCACGCGACGGGATCAGGCCGCCTCGGATGCGGCCGCGCCCGGCACCACGGCGGGCGGGCCCAGCAGGGGGATGGGACCCCGGCCGGCGGCTACTCGAGGTCGCTGCCGGCGGGCAGGCCGCCTTCGCTGAGCACCTCGGTGACCTCGTCGTCGGTCAGGCCGCGCGTGGTGAGGGCACGGCGGATGCGCCGGGCCGCCTCGGTCGGCGAGGTCCAGCCGCGGAGCAGCTCCCACCCGAAAAAGTGGTCCTCCTCGCAGTCGGGGCAGGGGATGACCACGCCCCGGAAGCCGCGCGGCTCCAGGGCCTCGCGGAACTCGGCCAGGTCGGCGAGGTCCTCGATGAGGGAGGCGCGCTCCTCCTCGTCGATGGGGTCGGAATGCGCGTCGTCGTCGGGCTCGAACGGGTCGAGGGGTTCGGGCACGGGCACCTCTGTGGAGGGTCGATCATGCTTCTCTGAACCCTCGCATGGTACAGCCTGTTGCCTGGGGCGCGTCGCCCGTCCTTGACCCTGGGGAGGACCGTTGGTAGGTTCAGGCATGCGTCACGTCCTGGGCCCACCGCCCCGCGGTCGGGTCCCTTTTCCTTCCCCGCCCCAGGCGCTCTCGGGGCTGTGGTACATGGGACGAGGACTGCCAGCAGACACGCCTTAGGAGGAACTGATGGCTGAGGTCGAGATCGGAATTGGCAAGAGCGGCCGGCGCGCCTACGGCTTCGACGACATCGCCATCGTGCCCAGTCGGCGCACGCGCGACCCCGACGACATCGACGTCTCCTGGGAGATCGACGCCTACCACTTCGAGCTGCCAATGCTCGCAGCGGCCATGGACGGGGTGGTCTCGCCCCGGATCGCGATCGAGCTCGGCCGGCTGGGCGGGCTCGGCGTGCTCAACCTCGAGGGTCTGTGGGCCCGCTACGCCGATCCCGACGCGGTCTACCAGGAGATCGCCCGCCTGCCCGACGTCGAGGCGACCAAGCGCATGAAGGAGATCTACCAGGAGCCGATCCAGCCCGAGCTGATCGGCCGCCGCGTCCAGGAGATCAAGGAGGCGGGCGTGGTCGCCGCGGCCTCGCTGACCCCCCAGCGGGTGGAGCGGTACCACCAGGTCGCCCTCGACGCCGGCCTGGACATCCTGGTCATCCAGGGGACCGTGGTCTCGGCCGAGCACGTCTCGAGCACCAGCGAGCCGCTCAACCTCAAGACCTTCATCGCCCGCTACGACCTGCCGGTGATCGTCGGCGGCTGCGCCTCCTACTCGACCGCCCTGCACCTCATGCGGACGGGCGCGGCCGGCATCCTGGTCGGCGTTGGCCCGGGCGCCGCCTGCACCACCCGCGGGGTGCTCGGCATCGGCGTGCCCCAGGCCACCGCGCTGGCCGACGCCGCCGGCGCGCGCATCCGCCACCTGGAGGAGACCGGCCGCTACGTGCAGGTCATCGCCGACGGGGGCATGCGCACGGGTGGCGACGTGGCCAAGGCGATCGCCTGCGGCGCCGACGCGGTGATGATCGGCTCGCCGCTGGCCAGGGCGGTCGAGGCGCCGGGCCGCGGCTGCCACTGGGGAATGGCCACGTTCCACCCGGACCTGCCCAGGGGCACCCGGGTGAAGACCACCACGCTCGGCACCCTGAAGGAGATCCTGCTCGGGCCCGCGCTGGTCAACAACGGCACCATGAACCTGTTCGGCGCGCTGCGCACCTCGATGGCCACCTGCGGCTACGCCAGCGTCAAGGAGTTCCAGAAGGCCGAGGTGATGGTCGCGCCCGCGTTGCAGACCGAGGGCAAGCTGCTGCAGCGAAGCCAGGGCGTGGGCATGGGCTGAGGGCGAGCTCGGGGCCGGTCCGGCAAGCTTGGTATTCTCCACGGATGACCGCCGACGCCCATCACGACACCGTCCTCGTCCTCGACTTCGGTGCCCAGTACGCCCAGCTCATCGCCCGCCGGGTGCGCGAGTGCCACGTCTACTCCGAGGTGGTCCCCTACGACGTCGACCCCGCGGTGGTCGGCGCCCGTGGCGCCAGGGCCCTGATCCTGTCGGGCGGTCCCGCCTCGGTCTACGAGCCGGTCGCGCCCGCCCTCGACCCCCGGCTGCTCGACCTCGGCATCCCCGTGCTCGGGCTGTGCTACGGGCAGCAGGCGATGGCGCGCGCGCTCGGCGGCCGGGTCGAGCCGACCGGCGTGCGCGAGTACGGCCGCACCTCGCTCAGCGCCGAGGTCCAGAGCGTCCTGTTCCACGACCTGCCAGCCGAGCAGACCGTGTGGATGAGCCACGGCGACACGGTCACCGCCGCGCCGCCGGGCGCCAAGGTCACCGCCTGGACCCAGGCCGCGCCGGTGGCCGGGTTCGAGGACCCGGCCCGGGGGCTGTACGGGGTGCAGTTCCACCCCGAGGTGGCCCACACCCCGCGCGGGCTCGACCTGCTCAAGAACTTCCTGTACGACGCGGCCGGCTGCCGGCCCGACTGGACCAGCGTGTCGGTCATCGAGGAGCAGGAGGCAGCCGTCCGCGCCCAGGTGGGGGACGCCCAGGTGCTCTGCGCCCTGTCGGGCGGGGTCGACTCCTCGGTCGCCGCCCTGCTCGTCCACCGGGCCGTCGGCGACCGGCTCACCTGCGTGTTCGTGGACACCGGGCTGCTGCGGCACGGCGAGGCCGAGCAGGTCGAGGAGACCTTCCGGCGCGACTTCAGCGTCAACCTCGTCCACGTGAAGGCGGCCGGCCGGTTCCTGGACCGGCTCGCTGGCGTGACCGACCCGGAGAAGAAGCGCAAGGCGATCGGCACCGAGTTCATCCGGGTCTTCGAGGAGGTCGCCCGCGAGCATGACGGCGCCCGTTACCTCGTGCAGGGCACCCTGTACCCGGACGTGGTCGAGTCGGGCGGCAAGCAGACCGCCACCATCAAGACCCACCACAACGTCGGCGGCCTGCCCGAGCAGATGGACCTGGAGCTGGTCGAACCGCTCCGCCTGCTGTTCAAGGACGAGGTCCGCCGGGTCGGGGTGGAGCTGGGCCTGCCCGAGGACGTGGTCCTGCGCCAACCGTTCCCCGGGCCGGGACTCGCGGTCCGGATCGTCGGCGAGGTGACCGCCGGGCGGCTCGGGACGCTACGGGCGGCCGACCGGATCGTGCTGGAGGAGGTGCGCCGGGCCGGGCTGGACGCCGAGCTGTGGCAGTGGTTCGCCGTGCTCCCGGCCGTCCGCACCGTGGGGGTCATGGGCGACGGGCGCACCTACGCCTACCCGATCGTGGTGCGCGCGGTCACCAGCGAGGACGCGATGACGGCCGACTTCGCCCGCCTGCCCTGGGAGGTCCTCGAGCGCATCTCCACCCGGGTCGTCGGCGAGGTCCCCGGCGTCAACCGGGTCGCCTACGACGTCACCTCCAAGCCGCCGGGCACGATCGAGTGGGAGTGACCCCGCCGGATGGCTAGGCCGCCCTGGACGGCTTGAGCGCGGCCAGGAGCTCCGGTGCGTGGGCGCGGAGCCAGTCGCTGCCGGCCCGCACGCCTGCCCACCAGAGCGCAAGGCCGTAGCCGACCGCGAACGGGCAGACGACGACCAGGGCGGGCCACCACACGAAGATCCCCACCCCGACCACCCTGGGGGCGTGGAGCAAGGCCGAGGCGAGGGCGATCTTCTTGCGCATCCCGTGGCTGTAGTCGGCCACCAGCGTGCCGGCCGCATCGGTCAGGCCGAGCACCTCGAGCAGCTCGCTGGCCCTTTCGGTCACGGTGGCCCGTTTCGAGGCGGGCTGGCAGGTGCTCCCGGTGGCCGAGGGCCCAGCGGGTCGCCGCCCCGGCCGGCGTGGTCCCGGGCGAGCCGCCGGACCGGGGGCCCGGTCCCGACGCCGTGGGCCGGTGCCCATATACTCGGGGCGATGGACACGCTCCCGTTCCCGGGCTCGCAGGCGTCGCCCGACCTCCTCGACGGCCTGAACGACGCCCAGCGCCAAGCCGTGCTCGCAACCGAGGGCCCCACCCTGATCGTGGCCGGGGCCGGGTCGGGCAAGACCCGCGTGCTCACCCACCGGGTGGCCCACCTCGTCAAGGACCGCAAGGTCCACCCGGCCAACATCCTCGCGATCACCTTCACCAACAAGGCGGCCAGGGAGATGCAGGAGCGCCTGCGCCACCTGGTCGGGCCGGTGGTCAAGGCGATGTGGGTGTCGACCTTCCACTCGGCGTGCGCGCGCATCCTGCGCCGCAGCGGCTCCCGGCTCGGCTACACCTCGACGTTCACGATCTACGACGAGGCCGATGCCGAGCGCCTGATGACCGCGGTCTGCCGGCAGCTCGGCCTCGACCCCAAGCGCCTGGCCCCCCGGGCAGTGCGCCACGCGGTCAGCGCGGCAAAGGACGAGCTGCGCGACCCCACCGGCTACGCCGACATCGCCATGACCTGGTTCGACAAGAAGGTCGCCGAGGCGTACGCGCTCTACCAGCGGCGGCTCGAGGAGTCCAACGCGCTCGACTTCGACGACCTCATCATGCAGACCGTGCGGCTGTTCACCGACCACCCCGACGTGCTCGCCGAGTACCAGGCAAGGTTCCGCTACGTGCTGGTGGACGAGTTCCAGGACACCAACCCCGCCCAGTACGAGCTGCTCAAGCTGCTCACCGCCGAGAGCCGCAACCTCGCCGTGGTGGGCGACAGCGACCAGAGCATCTACGCGTTCCGGGGCGCAACCATCCGCAACATCCTCGACTTCGAGGCCGACCACCCCGAGGCCAAGGTCATCCTGCTCGAGCAGAACTACCGCTCCACCCAGACGATCCTCTCGGCGGCCAACGCGGTCATCACCAACAACCTGGAGCGCAAGCCCAAGCAGCTCTGGACCCTGCTCGGCCAGGGGCACCCGATCGTCCGCTACCAGGCCGAGAACGAGCACGACGAGGCGGCCTGGGTCGTCTCGGAGATCGAGCGCCTGCACGACCAGGGAGGCGGGTACGGGCAGGTGGTGGTGTTCTACCGGACCAACGCCCAGTCCCGCGTCCTGGAAGAGGTGTTCGTCAAGGCCGGCCTGCCCTACAAAGTGGTCGGCGGGGTGAAGTTCTACGACCGGCGCGAGGTCAAGGACCTGCTGGCCTACCTCAGGGCGACCGTCAACCCGCTCGACACGGTGAGCCTGCGCCGGGTGCTCAACGTGCCCAAGCGGGGGATCGGCGAGACCAGCGAGCGTGCCATCGACCGCTTCGCCGAGCAGGAGGGCATCGCCTTCGCCGAGGCGCTGCGCCGGGCCGGGGAGGTCCCCGGCCTCGGCACCCGCCAGACCCGCTCCGTGGGCGACTTCGTCGCCGTCCTGGACGAGCTGCGCACCGGCATGGCGGAGGGCCGCACCCCCAGCCAGCTCGTGGAGGACGCATGGTCGCTGTCGGGCCTGATGCGCGAGCTGGAGGCCGACGACTCCATCGAGGGCCAGGGCCGGGTCGAGAACGTGCGCGAGCTCCGCTCGGTCGCCGAGGAGTACGCCGAGCGTGACCCGGACGGCGGCCTGCCCGAGTTCCTCGAGTCGATCGCGCTGGTGAGCGACGCCGACGAGGTCGAGTCGGGCAGCCAGGCGGTGACCCTGATGACCCTGCACACGGCCAAGGGGCTCGAGTATCCGGTGGTGTTCATCGTCGGCCTCGAGGAGAACGTGTTCCCGCACATCCGCTCGGTCGGCGAGCCTCGCGACCTGGAGGAGGAGCGGCGGCTCGCCTACGTCGGGATCACCCGCGCGCGCGAGCGCCTGTACCTCACCAACGCCTGGAGCCGCTCGCTGTTCGGGGCGACCAACTACAACCTGCCCTCCCGGTTCCTCAAGGAGGTGCCCGACGAGCTGGTCACGGTCACGTCGGTCGAGCCCAGGCGGACGGCCACGACCTGGGCGGACGCGAGCCCGGCGTTCGGCGCCGGCCGCCGCTCGTTCGGCCCAGCCGCGCCGGCGGGCCGCTCGTCGCCCGCCGGGGCCTCCTGGGACCGGCCGGCGACGTCCGCCGCCAACCTGGCCGACCAGCAGCGGGGCGCGCTCGACCTGGGCCTGGCGCCCGGCGACGCGGTGGTCCACCGACAGTGGGGCGCGGGCCGCGTGGTGGCCGTCTCCGGCCAGGGCGAGCGGGCCATGGCCGAGGTGGACTTCCCGAGCCAGGGCCGCAAGCGCCTCCTCCTGCGCTACGCCCCCCTCATCCGCCCCGACTGATCCCGCCCCGACGACGAAGGCGGTTGGGGGCCCTGGCCGGCCCGGCGGAATGAACCCGGCCCGGGCGCGGTTGGCACCTCCGAGATGATGCGCTACTACAGGATGGCCGAGCTCGAGCCGGGCACCAAGCTCGCGCGCGGGGTGGTCAAACGCGTCTGGGGGTTCACCCGCGCCTACCGGCTGCAGATCGCCCTGTACCTGGCAGCGATCGCGCTCTCCGCGCTCGTCGCGGTGGTGCCGCCGCTGCTGGTGCGCACACTCATCAACGACGCCATCCCGCGCCGCAGCTACCACCTGGTCGACCTCATCGGCCTGGCCGCGGTCGGGGTGGCGCTCGCCAACGCCGGGCTCGGCCTGGCCCAGCGCTGGTTCTCGTCCCGGATCGGCGAAGGGCTCATCTACGACCTGCGGACCGCCCTGTTCGACCACGTGCAGCGCCAGCCGCTCGCGTTCTTCACCCACACCCAGACCGGCGCCCTCGTGAGCCGCATGAACAACGACGTGGTGGGCGCGCAGCGGGCCCTCACCGGCACCCTCGGGTCGGTCACCTCCAACGTCATCGGGCTGGTGGCGACGCTGACGGCCATGCTCGTGCTGAACTGGCGGATCACGCTCATCGCGCTGCTGGTGCTGCCCGTGTTCCTCCTGCCGGCCAAACGGGTCGGCAAGCGCCTCCAGGCGCTCACGCGCGAGTCGATGAACCTCAACGCGTCGATGAACACGGTGATGAACGAGCGCTTCAACGTGGCCGGCGCGCTGCTGGTGATGCTGTTCGGCCGGCGGCGGAGGGAGCTCGAAGAGTTCTCGGGCAAGGCGGCCCGGGTGCGCGACATCGGGGTGCGGTCGGCCATGTTCGGCCAGACCTTCTTCGTCGCGCTCGGCCTGGTCGGCGCGGTCGGCACCGCGGCGGTGTACTGGCTCGGGTCCCGGCTCGTGCTGGACGGCCGGCTCAAGGCCGGTGACGTCGTCGCCCTGGCCGCCTACGTCACCCAGGTCTACGGCCCACTCATGTCCCTCACCAACGCGCGCGTCGAGGTGATGACCGCGTTCGTGTCGTTCGAGCGGGTGTTCGAGGTCCTCGACCACCCGAGCCCGATCGCCGACCGCCCGGGCGCCCGCGACCTCGACACCCCGGTCAGGGGCGAGGTCGAGTTCGACCACGTGAGCTTCCAGTACGCCTCCGCGGAGGAGTCGACGCTGGCCAGCCTCACCGGCGACACCCAGGCGGCCGGCGGCCAGGCCGGTGAGCCGGTCCTGCGCGACATCTCCTTCACCGCCGAGCCGGGCGAGCTGGTCGCGCTGGTCGGCCCGTCGGGGGCCGGCAAGACCACCACCGCGATGCTGGTCGGTCGCATCTACGACGCAACCGAGGGCGCCGTCCGGGTCGACGGGGTCGACGTGCGCGACCTGGCCCTCGAGAGCCTGCGCGGGGCGATCGGCGTGGTCACCCAGGACTCGCACCTGTTCCACGACACGATGCTGGCCAACCTGCGCTACGCCGACCCGGACGCGACCACGGAGGAGATCGAGGCGGCGTGCCGGGCCGCCCGCATCCTCGACCTCATCCAGAGCCTGCCCGACGGCTTCGAGACGGTCGTGGGGGAGCGCGGCTACCGGCTGTCGGGCGGGGAGAAGCAGCGCCTGGCCATCGCCCGGCTGCTGCTCGCCGACCCGGCCATCGTGATCCTGGACGAGGCAACCGCCCACCTCGACTCCGAGTCAGAGGTGCACATCCAGGAGGCGCTGGCCGAGGCGCTCACCGACCGGACCAGCCTGGTGATCGCGCACCGGTTGTCCACGGTCGTCAACGCCGACCGCATCCTGGTCATCGACGAGGGCCGCATCGTCGAGCAGGGGTCCCATACCGAGCTGCTGACCAGGGGCGGCCTCTACGCCGAGCTGTACGCCACCCAGTTCGGCCGCGCCCCGGCATCGCCGCCAACCGGCGACGGAGCAGCGGTCAGGCAGGCGCTGGTCCAGGGCCCCCGAGCCTGACACCAGCAACCCGATCACCAACGGCGCCGCTGCGCTGGGCGGGAGCGTCAGGGCCCGCTGAGGGCGGCGGCCACCAACCGGCCCCACGGGACACCGAACCGCCGGTCCTGGCATGCTCCCCGCGGCCGGTGCAGGTGCCGGGCCCGTCACGGGGGTGCGCTTGACCGAGTCCACGCACACGTTCCTGGCCCCGGCCGCGCCGTCGGCCGCGAAGCTTCGCGGGGGCTACTACACCCCGCGCCCGGTCGCACGGTTCGTCGCCGCCTGGGCGAGCGCGGCTGGCCCGCGCATCCTCGAGCCGAGCTGCGGCGACGGCGCCATCCTGGCGGCGCTGGTCGACCATGCCCGCACCGCCGGACGCCTGGACGGGGACGGCATCCTCGGCGTGGAGCTGGACCAGGCCGAGGCGGCCAAGGCGCGACGGTACGGCGCCCGCGTGATCGCCGACGACTTCTTCGCGTGGTTCACCGAGGACCGCAGGGGGACCTTCGACGCCGTGGCGGGCAACCCGCCCTACATCCGCTTCGGCAACTGGACCGAGCAGAGCAGGGCGCGCGCGTTCGCCCTCATGCGCGACGCCGGGCTCCGCCCGACCCGGCTCACCAACGCGTGGGTGCCGTTCACCGTGGCCGCCGTGGAGGCGCTGCGCCCCGGCGGCAGGGTGGCGCTGGTGCTCCCGGCCGAGCTGCTCCAGGTCGGCTACGCGGCACAGCTCAGGGAGCATCTGGTCGACCGGCTCGTCCAGCTCACCATCGTCAGCTTCCGGCACCTGGTGTTCGACGGTGTGCTCCAGGAGGTCGTCGTGCTGCTCGGCGAGCGCGGCCAGGGCTCCGCGCGGGTGCGCACCGTCGAGTACGGCGACGCGGCCGAGCTGCCGCCGTCGGGCGACGTCGTGCGGGACTCGGCATTTGCCCCGGCGCTCCGCCACGACCGGGAGAAGTGGACCAAGTACTACCTCCACGCCCCCCAGATCGAGGTGCTCCGGCGGGCCCGGGCCGAGGGGCGGCTGGGCACGTTCGCCGACGTCGCCCTGGTCGACGTCGGCGTCGTCTCGGGCCGCAACTCCTTCTTCTGCCTGACCCCGAGCCAGGTCCGCGAGCGGGGGCTCGGGCGCCTGTGCGTCCCCGTGGTCGGACGCTCGGCCCAGCTCAAGGGCACCCTGTTCGAGCCGGAGGACCTCGGAGGGCAGGTCGCCGAGGACGCCCGCTGCCAACTGCTTGCGGTCCCGGAGGGCCACCCGCTGGCCAGCGACCCCGCCCTGCGCCGCTATGTCGCCGAGGGCGAGGCGGCCGGCGTCCATCTCGGCTACAAGTGCTCGATCCGGCGGAGCTGGTGGTCGGTGCCCTCGGTGTGGACGCCGGACGCCTTCATGCTGCGGCAGATCCACGCTGGCCCGCGGGTCATCGCCAACCTCACCGACGCGACCAGCACCGACACGGTCCACCGGGTCCGCCTGGTCGCCGACGGCCCGAGCCCGTCGCAGCTCGCCACCGCCCTCGCCAACAGCGCGACGTTTGCGTTCTCCGAGGTCATGGGCCGCAGCTACGGCGGTGGCATCCTCGAGCTGGAGCCGCGAGAGGCCGACGCCCTGCCCCTCCCAGACCCGCGGGAGGTCCCGCCCGGCCTGGTCCGGGCCGTCGACCGTCTGGTCCGGGCCGGCGACCTCGACGGCGCGCTCGACCTGGTCGACGGGGAGCTGCTGGTCCGCCGGCTCGGGATGCCCGCCGAAGAGGTCGCCTTGCTCAGGTCGGTCTGGCGCGACCTCCGCAGCCGCCGCGCCCGCCGCGCCCGCACGCCGCGCCGGAACGGGACCGGGCCGCCCGCGGGCTGAAGCGCGCCCGCTCAGCGCTCGGGGGCGGCGGTCCTGGTCGAGAACACCGGCGTCGCGACCGCCGGCGCGGCCCGGAGCGACTCCACGTCGATCCCGATGCTCCCCGTCCCGCTCCGGCCCGGGAGGTGGCGGCCTGGCAGGTGGCGCCCGTCGACCGCCCCGCCGAGCGGGGCCCAGCCGCGCCGGGGGACCCTACGGTGGGCGGTGAGGGCCAGGCCCGCCGGGGTCGGCCAGCCGCGCGGCGCCCACCACAGGGAGGTACAGGCGGCCAGGGTGGTCAAGAGCGCCGCCAGGGCGAGCCACAGGTAGCCGGCCACGGTCGCTGGCTCGAGCTCGCCCACCTCGTCGGCGACCAGGCGGACCGCCTGGCCGGTGGCGGCCACCGGCTCGGTCCGGGCCAGCCGGCGCACGAGCGCCTTGGGGAACAGACGCTCCGCCATGGGCTTGGCAGCCGCGAGCATGCGCTCCACCACCGGCCTTGCCGTCCCGAGGAGGAACATGACCGGCTCGGTCGCCGAGATGCCGCCATCGCCACCACCCCCGGAGGCACCCGGGCCGGAGCCGGCCCCCGGCGGGCCGGACGAGCTGCCGGTGGCAGACCCCGGCCCCGCCGGGCCGCCGACGGGCGCCGTGGTCACGCCGGTCGTGGTGGTCGCCATGTTGGGCGGCAGCGGCGCCGTGGTCGGCGGCGCGGTGGTGGGCGGCTCGGTCGTCGGCGGCGCGGTGGTGGGCGGCTCGGTGGGCGGCGGCACCGTGGTGGGTGGCTCGGTGGCGGGAGGGGCGGTCGTGGTGGGCGGCTCCTGCGCGGCCACGCTCGCGGCCTGCAGGACGACCAGGCCGAGGGCGGCCACCACCGCCAGGGTGGCGAGCGCCCTCTTGGTCGGTGGATGGGGCACGGTACGCTCCTGCCGGGCGGCGCCGATGTGAAGCGGGCGGGGAGCAGGGCCCGTCATGGGGAAGGAACCGCGTCCAGCCCCCCCTCGCCAGCACTCGCCGCAGGTCGCGGCGACCCGAAGCGCTGTCGGCGGGCCGCGGTGGTCGTCGGTCAACGGACGAAGTACGCACCGGTATAGCGGAGCCGCCAAACGGAGTCAACAGTGCTCGGCCGCCGAATCACAACCTTCCAGCTCCACCACCCGTTCCGGATATCCGGTACGGACCGCGGTGGGCCCGCCGACCGGCTCGCGCGAACACCCGGCAGGAGCTTGCCGAACCAGGTTGGCGAGGGGGTCATGGCGATCGCGGCCGTTCCGGGGCGCTACCCCGCTTGGCCCGCTTGGCCGCCCGGCCCCGGGTGGCGGCGTCAAGCACCCGCTTGCGCAGCCGAGTCGACCTGGGTGTGACCTCGACCAGCTCGTCAACGGCGATGAACTCGAGCGCCTGCTCGAGCGAGAGCTGCCTCGGCGGCACGAGCCGGATCGCCTCGTCCGCGGCGTGGGTGCGGATGTTCGACTTCTGCTTCTCCCGGGTCGGGTTCACGTCGATGTCGTCGGCGCGGGCGTTCTCGCCGACGATCATGCCCTCGTAGACCTCGGTGCCCGGGCCGACGAACAGCTCACCCCGCTCCTGGAGCTGGTCGAGGGCGTAGCCGCTGGTGGCGCCGATCCGGTCGGCGACCAGGGCCCCGGTGAGCCGGTGCTGGATCTCGCCGGCCCACTCGTCGAAGCCGTCGAACAGGTGATGCAGGATGGCGGTGCCCCTGGTCTCGGTGAGCAGGGCCGAGCGGAAGCCGACCAGGCCGCGGGCTGGCACCCGGAACTCGAGCCGCACCCAGCCGGTGCCGTGGTTGACCAGGTTGGTCATGCGGCCCCTGCGCAGCGACAGGCCCTGGGTGACCACGCCCACGAACTCCTCTGGCACGTCGAGGGTGACCGCCTCGTAGGGTTCGTGGACCCGGCCGCCGACGGTCCTGGTGATCACCTCGGGCTTGGAAACCTGCAGCTCGTAGCCTTCGCGCCGCATCTGCTCGACCAGCACCGCGAGCTGCAGCTCGCCGCGGCCCTGGAGCTCGAAGGTGTCGGGGGAGTGGGTCGGCAGCACCCGGATCGCGACGTTGCCGAGGGCCTCCCGGTCGAGCCGCTCCTTGAGGTGGCGGCTGGTCAGGTAGGTGCCCTCGTTGCCGGCGAACGGCGAGGTGTTGACGCCGAGCTCCATCGAAAGGCTGGGCTCGTCGATGGTGACCAGCGGCAGCGGGCGGGGGTCGTCGGGGTCGGCGACCGTCTCGCCCACGGTGACGTCGCCGAGCCCGGCGACGGCCACGATGTCGCCCGGCCCGGCCCCGTCCACCTCCGAGCGCGACAGTCCGGTGGCGCCGAGCAGCTTGGTGACCTTGGCCGGAGCCAGGGTGCCGTCACCCTTGGCCACCACCACCCGGTCGCCGAGGTGCAGCTCGCCCTGCCAGACCCGTCCGACCGCCAGCCGGCCCACGTAGGGGTCGGCGTCCAGGTTCGTGACCAGGAACTGCAGCGGGTGGCCGGGCTCGTAGACCGGCGCAGGGGTGGTCGCCACGATCGCCTCGAACAGCGGCCCGAGGTCGGCGGCCAGCTCGTCCGGCCGCGGCCCGGCCTGCCCGCTGCGCGCGTTGGTGTACAGGATCGGGAAGTCGATCTGGTGCTCGTCGGCGTCCAGGTCCAGGAACAGCTCCTCGACCTCGTGCACGACCTCGGCCGGGCGGGCGTCGGCCCGGTCGACCTTGTTGACACAGACGACCACCGGCAGCCGCATGGCCAGCGCCTTGCGCAGCACGTACCGGGTCTGGGGGAGGGGGCCCTCGCTCGCGTCGACCAGCAGCAGCACCGCGTCGACCATGCGCAGCGTGCGCTCGACCTCGCCGCCGAAGTCGGCGTGACCGGGGGTGTCGACGATGTTGACACGGACTCCCCGGTACTCCACCGCGGTCTGCTTGGCCATGATGGTGATGCCCTTCTCACGCTCGAGGTCGAGCGAGTCCATCACCCGGTCGACGACCTCCTGGTTGGCGCGGTAGGCGCCTGTCTGCTGGAGCATGGCGTCGACCAGCGTGGTCTTGCCGTGGTCGACGTGGGCCACGATGGCCACGTTGCGGAGGTCTGCTCGAGTTGCGGGCACCGGTTGTGATCCTTCGGGACTGGAGCTGCGGGGCACAAACCTTCATGGTAGCGGCCCGGTGCCACCCCTCAGCGGTGGACGACGCCGGCCAGCAGGTCCTCGGCGGTCGGACCGGCCTCGTCGGTGACCTTGGGCATGGCGCCGCCGCCGGCCACGTCGACGTACAAGGTGGCCAGCCCGGCGCGGCGCTGGAAGAGCGAGGCGTGCACGCGCACGCTCTGCGCCTTGGCCACCGGGACCACCGTGGTCGAACGCAGGAGCGCCCCCTGCCTCGCAGTGAGGAAGCCGGCCCGCCGGGCGTGGCCCAGGTTGCGGTAGGCGGCCTCACCCGCCAGCCAGGCGACCGGGACGGCGGCGAGCGCCAGCAGCCCCCAGGGACGGAGCACCACCGCCGCGGCCACCGCCACGACCAGCGTCGGCACCACCCGGCGGACGATCGCACGCCGGCGGGCGGCGGGCGGCGGCGCGAGCAGCAGCGGGACCGGCGCCGCCCCGGGCAGCAGCTCGTCGAGGACCCGGTTCACCTGGTCCACCCGCAGGATCGGGATCGCGAGCCGGCTCGCCTGGTCGTCGGACCGCCCCGCCCCGCCCGCGCTCTGGATGCGGACCGAGGCGAACCCGAGGCCGCGCCGCAGCAGCGACTCGTCGATGCGGACGACCTGGACCCGGGTCACCGGCACCACCGCCTCGCGGCGTTCCAGCAGCCCGCGCCTGACGACCAGGTTGTCGCCGCTGCGGGCCAGCACGAAGCCGGCGCTGGTGACGATGCTCGACGCCGCGGCCACACCGAGCCAGGCCAGCAGCGCCAGGGGCACCAGCGTGGCCACCACCAGCGGGCTCGACGGCGTGAAGGCCCCCGGGCCCACCCGGTCGAGCAGCCACTCGGGACCCTGGTCGAACAACTGGAACACGGGGGAGAGGACCGCGAGCACGGCTGCCGCGCGGGAGCTGGTGATCCCGGCCAGCGCCACCTCGCCGAGGGAGAGCCGGACGAGGTCCCGCTCGGGCGGCTCGGCGGCGCCGGCCGGGCCGGCGACCGGCACCTCGGCGCCAGACACCACCCCGGCTCGGGCCTGCGGCCCGGTGCCGGCGGCAGCGTCAGGGCCGGGGGCGGGCTGCCCGGTGCCGGTGGGGATGGCCTGCCCGGCGGCGGCGGGCCCGGTCGTGGGAGTGGCCGGCCCGGCGGCGGGGCCGGTGACCGCGGCCCGCGCCCGCAGCAGGACGGCGCGCAGGCGCTCGGCCTCGGCAAGCGCGATCACGTCGAGGTCGACCTCGGAGGCCGAGGCGCTGCCGGCGGTCTCCACCCGCAGGGTGGCGACGCCGAGCAACCGGTGGAGCGGCCTGCGGACCAGGTCGACCTGCTGGATGCGGTCGAACGGGACCACCCGCTGCTGCCGGGCGAGCACGCCCTGCTCCACGCGGAGCGCGCCCGCCTCCAGGACGTAGCTCCGGCGCAGCCACTGGACCACCGACACCGCCAGCACGGCCAGGACGGCCAGGACGATCAGCCAGAGCCAGCGCTGGGTGAGCGCGAGCAGCGCCAGCGGCCACAGCCGCCGGCCCTCGCGGACCGACAGGAACACCGGGCTGAGCGGGTGGAGCCGCCTGACCTGCCCCGGCTCGACCAGCCCGGACGCCGGTCCCCCGGGCTCAGACCGCATCGCCCGCACCGGTCCGGGCCAGGATCAGCCGGCGCAGCGTCTCCGCCTCCGCAGCCGGTATCCCCGGGATGGTCGCGTCGCTGGAGGCGGCCGCGGTGTGCACCTTCAGCTTGGCCAGCCCCACCGCCCGCTCGACCGGGCCCTGGGTGATGTCGACGTACTGGACGCGGTAGTAGGGGATGGCCGAGTGGACCTGCTCGAGGATCCCGTGTCGCAGCTCGAGGGCGTCCTCTGCCATCTCGAAGCGCCAGCGCCGGTAGCGCGCGAGCGGGACGCGCCACGTGGTCAGCACGCCCAGGACCACGACCGGGACGGCGGCCGCGCCAGCCGGCCACGGCAGGTCAAGGCCGGCGAGGCGGAGGCCCACGTCGGCCGCGACCACCAGGGCGACGAGCACGGCCCACTCGATCGCCCCCTCCACGGTCCAGACCACCAGCACGCGGCGGTCCAGGGACCTCGGGCCCGGCGGGCCGCCAGGGTCACCGGACGGACCAGCCAACGCCAACCTCCCCTCCACCGGCGCGACCCGGTCGCGCCCTGCCCCCCAGGCTAGCCGAGGAAGGCCGATAGAATGGAGGCCATGACCCACGTGATCCCCGACTTCGAGGCTCCGCCAAGGGTGCTCCTGGCCGCGCCCCGCGGCTACTGCGCCGGCGTCGACCGTGCCGTCGAGATCGTCGAGGTCGCCCTGCGCACCTACGGCCCGCCCGTGTACGTCCGCAGGCAGATCGTGCACAACCTGCACGTCGTGCGCAGGCTCGAGCGCGAGGGCGCCGTGTTCGTCGGCGAGCTGGACGAGGTGCCCAAGGGCGCGACCGTGGTGTTCTCGGCCCACGGGGTCGCGCCCGAGGTCCACGCCCAGGCCAGAGCGCGAGACCTCAAGGTCATCGACGCGACCTGCCCCCTGGTGACCAAGGTCCACCAGGAGGCGCGCAAGTTCGCGGCCAAGGGCTACGACATCGTCCTCGTCGGGCACGAGGGCCACGAGGAGGTCGTGGGCACCATGGGCCAGGCTCCCCGCGCGGTCCACCTGGTCGGCGACGCCGACCAGGCCGCCCGGGTCGAGGTGCCCGACCCGGAGCGGGTCGCCTACCTCACCCAGACGACCCTGTCGGTGGACGAGACGGCCGGGGTGGTCGACACCCTGCGCCAGCGCTTCCCGGTGCTCGCCGGGCCCCGTTCGGACGACATCTGCTACGCCACCCAGAACCGGCAGACCGCGGTCAAGGCGCTGGCCGCCGAGTGCGAGCTGATCCTGGTGATCGGGGCCGAGAACTCCTCCAACTCCAAGCGCCTGGTCGAGGTGGCCCGCGACCAAGGCTGCGCGAGCCACCTGATCTCCGAGGCCGCCGCGGTCGACCCGGCCTGGTTCGACGGGGTCGGCACGGTCGGGATCACCTCGGGCGCCTCCGCCCCCGAGTGGCTAGGTCGTGCCCGAGGACGTCCACTTCGCCCTGCCCGGCGGCCTGCGCCGCGACGCCGAGGCCGCACACTAGGTGTGCTGGTGGCGACCCCGACAGGGCCTGCCCGGTTGGCGCCGGGCTCCCATGGCCCCCACGCTGCGGCGACACCCGCTGTGGCCTGGCGTCGACGGGGCAGACCCTCCTTGGGAGCCACCAGGCCGGACCGGACCCTCCCGGCTGTCGGGGCGGCCGGGTAGGCTACCGGCCACGTCCAGTTCCACACGAGGGAGGGCCCGACGATGGCCGCTGAGATACTGCTCATGGTCGGTACGACCAAGGGGGCGTTCCTGTTTCAGGGTGGTGCGGACCGCCAGGAGTTCGAGCCGGCCGGGCCCCACTTCCCGGGCGAGGCGATCTATGCGCTCGCCTTCGACGGCCGGGCCGGCCGCCGCCGGGTGCTGGCCGGGACGGAGAGCTCCCACTGGGGCTCGGTGGTGCGCTGCTCCGACGACCTGGGCCGCACCTGGAGCGACCCGGCCGAGGGCAACGTACGCTTCCCGGACGGCACCGGCGCCGCCCTGACCAGGGTGTGGCAGCTGCAGCCGGCCGGGGACGAGCGTCCCGACACCGTGTACGCCGGGGTCGAGCCGGCCGCGCTGTTCCGCTCCGACGACGCCGGCGAGACCTTCGAGCTGGTCCGCGGGCTCTGGGACCACCCCCACCGGTCTCAATGGCAGCCCGGAGGCGGCGGCCTCTGCCTGCACACGGTGGTGCCCGACTGGGCCGACCCGGACCGCATCTGGGTCGCGGTCTCGTCCGGGGGCGTCTACCGGAGCGACGACGGCGGCGCGTCCTGGCAGGCGCGCAACCGCGGCGTGCGCGTCGAGTTCATGCCAGACCCCAATCCGGAGTTCGGCCAGTGCGTCCACAAGGTCGCCCAGGCTGCCGGCCGGCCGGACACCCTGTACATGCAGAACCACGGGGGCCTGTACCGCAGCGACGACGGTGCCGAGAGCTGGGCCGACATCGCCAACGGGGTGCCGAGCGACTTCGGCTTCGCGATGGTCGCCCACCCGGCCGACCCGGACACCGCCTACGCGGTCCCGCTCGAGTCGGCCATGTTCCGCTGCGTCCCGGACGCCCGCGCGTGCGTGTACCGCACCAAGGACGGGGGCGCGTCGTGGGAGCCGCTCGGCAAGGGGCTGCCCCAGCGCGACGCCTACCTGACCGTGCTGCGGGACGGGTTCGCCACCGACGGCATGCGTCCGGCCGGGCTGTACTTCGGGACCCGCACCGGCGAGGTGTTCGCCTCGGCCGACGAGGGGGAGGGCTGGCGGCTGGTGGCCGAGTGGCTGCCCCCGGTCCTCTGCGTCAAGGCCGCCGTGCTGAGCTGACCATGGCCACCCTCCACCTCCCGGCCGCGCTCAGCGCCTACGCGGGCGGGCAGAGGCGGGTCGAGGTCGCGCTCCCCGGCCCCGGCACCGTCGCCGCCCTCCTGGAGGCCGTGGGCCAGGACCATCCCGGCGTCCGCCAGCGGGTCCTCGACGAGCTGGGCGCGCTGCGGCCGCACGTCAACGTGTTCGTGAACGGCGAGAGCATCCGCTACCTGACCGGCCTGGCCACCCCGGTCGGCGACGGCGACGAGGTCTGGGTCATCGCGGCCATCTCCGGCGGCTGAGCGCCGCCCGCCTCCGGCCGCCCCACCCCGGGCCGGGCGACCCACCCGGGGGCCGCCGGCCGGAGGCTCGGCGCCGGCCGCTCAGACGCTGAAGCGGATGTTCAGGCAGTCGCCCTCGGCCACCACGTACGACCTGCCCTCGACCCGGAGCAGGCCCTTGGAGCGGGCCGCGTCCCAGCCGCCCGCCGCCACGACGTCGCCGTAGGGGACCACCTCGGCCCGGATGAAGCCGCGTTCGAAGTCGGAGTGGATCCGCCCGGCCGCCTCGGGCGCGGTGGCGCCGCGGCGGACCTCCCAGGCGCGGGTCTCGTCCTCGCCGGTGGTGAAGAAGGTCTGGAGGTCCAGCAGTCGCCAGGCCGCGCCGACGACCTGGTCCAGGCCGGAGCGCTTGACCCCGTACTCGGCCAGGAAGGCCGACGCCTCGCCGGCGGGCAGCTCGGCCGCCTCGGCCTCGAGCGCGGCGGGCAGGGCGACCGTCGGGGCCCCGAGGGCCTCCTCGACCCTGGCCGCCCGGGCGGCCGCCTCGCCGGCCTGGTCCTCGCCAAGGTTCACCACCGCGAGCACGGGCTTGAGGGTCAGGGGGGAGAAGTTGGCCAGGACCCTCAGCTCCTCGGGTTCCCAGGGGGCGTCGCGGAGCGCCTGGCCGGCGTCGAGCAGGTCGCGCGCGCGGGCCAGGGTGGCCGCCTCCAGGGCGCTGTCCTTGACCCTGGCGCGCGCCTTCCTCGCCGCCTTGTCGGCACCGCCGGCGATGCCGCCGAGGTCGGCCACGGCCAGCTCGAGCGCGAGGTCGGCGGCGGCGCCCACCGGGTCGCCGCTGCCCTCGAAGCCGGCCAGGACCATCGCGAGCGCGTCGACCTCGCGCAGGGCGCCGAGCCCCTTGGCCGACAGCCCCGAGCCCTTGGCGCCGGCCGACAGCCCGGCCACGTCCACGAAGCGCACCTGGACGTAGACCCGCTTGCGGGAGCGCTCGAGGTCGGCAAGCACGTCCACCCTGGGCTCGGGCACCGGTACGGCGGCGACGGCGGCCTTGCCCGCCGCCCCGCCCGCTGGGATGCCGGCCCGGGTCAGGGCGTTGAACAAGGTCGTCTTGCCGGAGAGGGGCAGACCGACGATGCCGACATCCTTCATCTGAACGAACTCCGGGGACGAACGCGCCAAATGGTTGAGCATGGCGCCGGAAAGCGAGATTCTACAGGCGCGCCGCTGCCAGCCTGGTGGAGCTGGGCTCCCCGCCGGTCTCCCACCCACACCGGCTGCCGGCCGAAGACCGCCTGACGCGGACGGGAGGCCGGTCGAGGCCGGCCTCCCGTCTCCAGCTTGGCCCGGGTTCAGCCCGACTGCGGCAGCGGGATGACCGGGCACTCGAACCACTTGACCACCCCGATGTCGGTGGCTGCGCCGCCCGCCAGGGCCGCCGCCGCCTCCTCGTCGCTGTCGAGGTCACCGCTGCCGTTGGTGTCGTACATGGCCACGGCGGCCTGGTAGTCGGCAACGCTCAGGCCGTGAACGGCCCACCGGCCGCCGTTGTAGCCGGGGTCGCCGGGCGCGGCCGTGGCCACGTTCGGCTGGAGCCCGAAGAACTCGTAGATCACATCGAAAGAGTGCGCCGGCGCGCCGGTGCCGGACAGGTCGGTGGGGGTCCCCACCGTGCGGTAGCGCACGCCGTCGACGTAGAACGCCGGGCCGGACACCCCGGCCCGGGCGATCGTCCCCGGCACAACCAGCGCCGCCACCGCCACCGCCAGGATCAGGAACCTCCGCATCGTGCCTCCTCTTCGTCGGGTCACGCCGAAGTGTGACCCAGCGGCCTTGCGCGACCCTTGCCGGGTTCTTACGGGTTGCTGAAATCTCGGCCGTCCGGAGCTGGCAGGAGGTGAGGTTGGCGAGCTCCACTGGGAGGTCAGGGGCTCGTGGCCAGGGACTCGATGCGTCGGGCGAGGCGGAGGTCGTGCTCGGTCAGGCCGCCCTGGGAGTGGGTGGACAGGGCCAGGGTCACCTTGTTCCAGCGGATGTCGATGTCGGGATGGTGGTTGGCCTCCTCGGCGGCGCCGGCGACCCGGTCCACGAACGCCATTGCCGCGGCGAAGTCGGCGTGGGTGAAGGTCTTGCTGATCTCGTTGCCGCGCCGCTCCCACCCTGGGAGCTCCTGCAGCCCCTCCTCGATGGCGGCGTCGTCCAGCAGTGGCATGGCTCCTCCTCGGCAACGGCGGCGGCCCCTTGCTGTGGTGCGCGAGGCCCACGGTCGCCTCGAGCGCGCGGGGCGCTGTCGATTCTGCGCCATCGGCGCGCGTGTCGGGTAGGTTCATGGTCAGCGGGAACCGTCGTCCGGACTGGAGCGTCCTTACCGACATGCACAAGTATCCACGCCGCTGTGCGCTGCCCGCCCTGGTGCTCGCTGCGCTGCTTGCCGCCTGCGCCGACCCGGACGCAGGGGGAGCCGGCTCGGGCTGGCAGGCGTCGCCCACCTCGAGCACCGCCACCACCACGACCAGCGCACCGACGACCACCGGGTTGCAGGCACCGTCGACCTCGAGGCCCGAGCCGTCCCGGGACGCGGCCAAGATGGTCGTGCGGGGGACCGTCCGGGAAGGGGTGGAGCCGGGCTGCAAGCTGCTCGAGGTCGACCAGGTGCGGCGCTGGCTGCTCGTCGGCGGCAAGGACGCCGGCAAGCTGGTGCCCGGCGCCCGGGTCGAGGTCGTGGGCGTGCGCTCCCCGGGGCAGCTCAGCTACTGCCAGCAGGCCGAGCCCCTGCAGGTGCTCTCGGTCACACGCCTGCCGTAGGATCGGGTACGGAGGACCTAGAGGATCCGGGGCTAGTGATGGCCACGCATACTGTGCTACACATTTCTACGTAGCACGATCTGAGGGAATTTCGTCGAAGGGCTTGAACGCGATCACACACAGTGGCGAAGTTCCACGATACGTGGCTTACTTGTTCCCAGAGTTCGGGAGGGGAAGCGGGGAGGAGCGCCCTCGAATTCCCGTCCGGGCCACCCGAGACCCGGGAGGCGACGTGGGCAGACGACAGCTCTCCGCGCAGGCGGGCCGGCACGACAAGCTGGTCCCCGCACCGCGGACCGTCAGCAGCGTGCTCGGCGGGGACACCGTCCTGCGCGCCGCCGACATCGACGTCGGCCAGGCGCGCGAGCGCCGCAGGCAGCGGCGGCTCGTCCGGGTCGCGGTCGTCTTGTGGGTGGCCTGCGCCTTCGCCTGGTACCGGGTGCTGACCCACCAGCCGCTCAACCCGCTGGCCGGCCTGGAGCTCGGCCCCGACGTCGCGCTCTGGCTGCCCCTGGTCCTGCTGGTGGTGCTGATCGGGCTCGTGATGCTGTTACCCATGGCCGGCCAGGGCCGCTCCCCGCACCTCCTCTACCGGCCCGAGCAGATCCAGGTCACCCTGGACGACGTCAAGGGCCTCGATACCCTCCGGGACGAGATCGTCAAGACGCTCAACCTGTTCCTCGGCTATGCGACGTTCCGGGACCGGCTCGGTGGCAACCCGCGCCGCGGCATCCTGTTCGAGGGGCGGCCGGGCACCGGCAAGACGCATATGGCCAAGGCAATGGCCAGGCACGCCGGCGTGCCCTTCCTGTTCGTCTCGGCCACCAGTTTCCAGTCCATGTGGTACGGCATGACCGCACGCAAGATCCGCTCCTATTTCAAGGCGCTGCGCAAGATCGCGCGCGAGGAAGGCGGCGCGATCGGGTTTATCGAGGAGATCGACGCCATCGGTTCGACCAGGGGTGGCGTTGACGGCATGGGCGTCTCGCCAGCCACCGGGTCGCTGGTGCCAGGCCGCCGGATCGAGCCGTCGATCGCCTCGGGCAACGGCGGGGTCGTGAACGAGCTGCTGATCCAGCTCCAGAGCTTCGACACCCCGCCGCTCGGCGAGCGGGCGTGGGGCAAGGTCATCGACTGGGTGAACGGCTACCTGCCGCTGGACCGCCAGCTCCGCAAACGCTCACTCAAGTACAACAACATCCTGGTGATCGCGGCCACCAACCGGGCCGAGGCGCTCGACCCCGCCCTGCTGCGCCCGGGCCGGTTCGACCGCAGGCTCTACTTCGACCTGCCCAACAAGGACGGCCGCCGCGAGCTCATCGACTACTTCCTCGACAAGAAGGCCCACCACGAGGAGCTGGACGACCCTGCCAGGCGCGAGGACCTGGCCCACATCACCTTCGGCTACTCCCCGGTGATGATCGAGCACCTGCTCGACGAGGCGCTGGTGTGGGCGCTGCGGTCAGGCCGCGACGCGATGCGCTGGGCCGACGTGAACCAGGCCAAGCTCTCCGAGGAGGTCGGGCTCAAGCAGCCGGTCACCTACACCCCACTCGAGAGGGAGATGGTGGCCACCCACGAGGCCGGCCACGCGGTCGCCGCCTACCTGTCGGGCGTCGGGCGCAGGCTCGAGGTCCTCTCCATCATCAAGCGCAAGGACGCCCTCGGCCTGCTCGCCCACAACGACACCGAGGAGCGCTGGACCCGTACCAAGACCGAGCTGCAGGCGTTCCTGCGCATCTCGTGCGCTGGGATGGCCGCCGAGGAGCTGTGGTTCGGGGAGTCGACCACCGGCCCGGGCGGCGACCTCGTCGGCGCCACCAGCATCGCCGCCCAGATGGTGGGCGCCCTCGGCATGACCGACTCGCTCGTCTCCTACATGGCGATGGAGGAGGGCCTGAACGACCGCAACATGGTCGCCCGGGTGCTGTCCGACCCCGAGGGCAAGGAGAAGGTCGACTTGCTCCTCCACGAGGCCAAGGCGTCGGTCAAGGACCAGCTCGACCGGAACCGCGCCCTGGTCGAGGCGCTCAGGGACGCCCTGATCGACCGGGAGGAGCTCATCGGCGACGAGATCGTCGAGGTGCTCCGCCAGGCCGAGGCCAAGCTCGCCACCCTGCCGGCCCGCCGTTCCACGGGGCTGCTCGCCAACCGGCCCGAGCCCCTGGCGGCCGAGGAGCCGGCCGCTCCGCCACCGCCGGCCCCGCCGGCCACCCGCGAGACCCTGAGCGCGATGGGCATGTGCCAGGAGCCCCCCCACCCCGGGGGGCACGGCAGCAGCTCCTGACCCCGCGATCACCGTTGACGGACCATACCTCGGCTGGCAGCATCGAGACCGGACGGACCCAACCTGCTGGAGTTCCACCATGCCGCGGATCCACTTCCTCGACGTCACCAACCGTGACGGCGTCCAGACCGCCCGCGTCAACCTGTCGAAGTTCGGCAAGACCATGGTCAACTTCTACCTCGGCAGGCTCGGCGTCGCCCAGTCCGAGCTCGGCTTCCCGGCCCTGTTCCACGAGGCGCCCTACATCCGGGCGAACCTCGCCCTGGCCGAGGCGGGCGCGTTGGGCGGGCTGCGGCTGTCGGGATGGGCCAGGGCCGTGCCCGAGGACGTCGAGGCGGCCGCCCCGCTCGGCCTCAGGCACATGAACCTGTCGATCTCCACCTCAGACCAGATGATCGTCAACAAGTTCAGGGGCCGCCTGGACCGGGCCGCGGTCATCCGCGAGATGGTCAAGGCGGTCGCGGCGGCCAAGGCGGCCGGGGTCGAGACCCTGGGCGTCAACGCCGAGGACGGCTCCCGCACCGACGACGGCTACCTCGCCGAGTTCGCCCATGCGGCCCGGGATGCCGGGGCCGACCGCATCCGCTACTGCGACACGGTCGGGGGCGAGACCCCCGGCCACATCCGCGAGCGCTTCGCCAGCCTGGCCGCGGAGGTCGGCATCCCGATCGAGACCCACTGTCACAACGACCTCGGCATGGCCGTGGCCAACTCGGTCTCCGGCGCGCTCGGCGACCTCGACGCCGGCCAGGACGCCTGGGTCAACACCTGCGTCAACGGCATCGGCGAGCGGGCCGGCAACGCCGACCTGCTCTCGTGCATCCTCGCCTTCCGGCACGGCTTCGGCCTGGCCGGGCGCGCTTCCGGCGAGGGTGCGGCCGGCGAGGTCGAGCTGGGGGACGACCTCGACCTCGGCTGGGCGCGCCGGTTCGGCCTGTGGGCGAGCGGCGCGTTCGGCCAGCCGCTGCCGATCGGGCAGCCGGGCGTGGGCCGCAACGCGTTCGCCCACGAGTCGGGGATCCACGCCGACGGCGTGCTCAAGGACCGCCACAACTACGAGCTCTACGACGACCAGACGCTCGGGCCGTTCCCGCACGACCACGCCCAGCGCCAGGGCCGGGTCGTGCTGACCGGCGAGTACGGCGGCCGGGCCGGGTTCCGGCACGTGATGGACGCCCTCGGCGTCGAGGTGGCTCGGCTGGACGACGAGGGCCTCGTGTTCAAGCTCGTGCAGCTCACCAACGCGGCCACCGGCCGCCCGCTCACCGACGACGAGCTGCGCCTGATCGCCGCCCACCCCGGGGAGCTGGCCCTGCTCTACCCCGGGTACCTGTCGTGACCGGTCGGCGGGGCCCCGGCCGGGCGAGCAGCAAGGTGGCATAGCCGGGCGGGCCCCCTCGGTGAGCTGCTGATTACCGTTGCGTTAGCGCCAGCTCGCAGAGTCCCGGCCATGCAGCCGATTCCCCCGAGGCACCTGGCCAGGCACAGAAGCCGGCTGGACCTGACCAGGAACCGCGATTTCGTGGCTCATTCGCTCGTCCTCCTCGCCGTGGTCCTCACCGTGACGATCGTGCTTGCCAACCTCCCCGACAGCTCCGGGCCCGGCGCCGCTCCCGGCGAGCAGGCGTCCGACGCGACCTCGGTCTCGCTGCCGTCGGGTGCCAAGGCGTTCGGCAACCTCGTCACCAACTGGAGCTTCGAGCAGGACCTGAGCGGCTGGCAGGTGCTCGGGGCGGCCGACGCCGGCCGCGAGCCGCAGGGGCGGACGTCGGGGTCGTGTGCCTCGGTGCGCTCCCGCGGCCCGCAGCCCGGGCGGATCGGGCTCGCCCTGCCGGGCGTGGTGCAGGCCGCGGACAAGGGCGGCCGCTTCGTCGCCAAGGCCTGGGTGCGCTCGACCGCGCGCCTCGAGGTCACCGTTCGGCTGGTCGGCTCCGGTGCGAAGCCGGAGAGCTCGCAGACGACGACGACCACCCTGCCCGGCCTGGCCTGGCGAGCGGTCATCGTCGACCACACCACGGCCGCCCGCACCGACCTGGCCATCGTGATCACCGCCGACGGCGTGCTCCCCGGCGACTCGCTGCTGGTCGACGAGGTCACGGTGCGGCAGGGATAGGCAGAGGAGATCGGGCATGGTGCTGTACGGCAGGGAAGAAGAAGACGAGCTGAACCTGCTCATGGAAGCGCCCGACCAGCGGGTTGGGCGGCGCGGCTTCCTCCGGGTCGCCGCCCTGCTCGGGGCGGCCGGGGTGGCCGGCTACGCCGGCGGCACGGTGGCCGGGCTGGGCCGAGGCAAGGGCGGCCCGGGCGGCACGCCGGCGCCGACCGCCCAGCCGCTGGCCGGCAACCGGCGCGACGAGCGCCTGCTGAACATCTACAACTGGCCCGACTACATCGACGACCGGACCATCCCGGCCTACCAGGCCCACGGCAACATCCGCATCAACTACGACGTCTTCTCCTCCAACGAGGACCTGCTGGCCAAGATGCGGGCCGGGCCCACCCAGTACGACATCATCGTGCCGACCAACAATCTCATCCCCACCTACCGGAGCCTCGGCCTGATCGAGCCGCTGCACCAGGACCTCATCCCCAACCTCACCAACCTCGACAAGGAGTTCGTCGAGACCGACTACGACCCGGGCAACCGGTACACCATCCCTTGGCAGTGGGGGAGCACCGGGATCGGCTACAACCGGCGGCGCGTGCCAGGCGGCACCGTCGACTCCTGGGCGTCGGTGTTCGAGCCGGCCGCGGCCGCGCGCGGCCGCGTCTCGTTGCTGCGCGAGGTCACCGACCTGATCGCCTGCGCGCTCATCCACCTCGGCAAGAACCCCAACTCGAGCAACGACGCCGACCTCGCCGAGGTGGTGAAGCTCGTGCGCTCGATCAAGCCGAGGCTCAAGAAGTTCACCACCGACACCTACATCGACGAGCTGGCCGCCGGGGAGACCTGGCTCGCCCAGGGATGGAGCGGCGACATGTTCCAGGCCCAGGAGCAGAACCCCGACGTGAGCTACGTCATCCCCAAGGAGGGCTCGCTGCGGTTCGTGGACGTGATGTGCGTCCCCAAGGGCGCGCCGCATCCCGGCAACGCCGCCCGCTTCATGAACTACGTGCTCAGCCCAACGGTGCAGGCGCGCATCTCCACGTATGTGAGCTACGGCACCCCGGTGTCGCTCGCCAAGCCGCTGCTGCCCAGGTCGCAGCTGAGCGACCCGTCGATCTACCCGCCGGCCTCGACCAAGCTCTCGATCGTCACCCTCACCGGCGGGAAGCTGCAGCAGTGGCAGGCCGCCTACGACGCCATCATCCAGGGCTGACCGGGACCGGCGATCCGCGCACCACCAAGGTGCCCGACATGCCGACCTTCCTGTACCGACAGTAGAACTCGTAGGTGCCGGCGGTGCTGGGCGCCTTGAAGGTTGCTACGGAGACCGTGCCCTCCCAGGCGTCCAGGTTCACACGCACCTTCGCGAACGTGAAGCTGTGGATGTACCGGTCCTGGTTGTCGACCCGGATCCGGAGGGCTTCACCAGGCCGGACGACGAACGCCGGTCGCTTGCCGTAGCGAGCTTGGGCGGCGTTCACCTGTCCAGGGGCGAGATACACCCGGTTCGGGTTGGTTTCTGTCCGGATGTTCCTGGTGATCAGCGTGAGCACCCGCGGCCGGGCCGGCGCGGCCGCCGTCGTCGGTGCCGCCGTCGCCGCCGGCGCCGGCGCAGGAGCTGCCGCGGCGCTGAAGGCGCCCTGGCCGGCACCGGCACCCCGGGACGTGACCGCCGGCGCTGCTGCAGCCGACCGGGCTGGGTCGACCGCCTGCCCGGCCTGGAACATCGCCGCGCCGACGGAGACGAGCAGGAGCACGCCAGCCGCCCATCGTCCGAACGGCCGGCGGCGCCGGCGCCGGGACTTCTTGAGGACCCACGCCCAGTCGTCGGCCGGGCCGGGAGGGGAGTGGTCGTCAGGGTCCATGCGTGTACGCCTCCAAGGGTCCATGCGTGTATGCCTCCAGTCGAAGACCGGGCCAGGAGCGGGCGGAGCTGGCCAGGAGCGGCCCGTCACCGCGCCAGCTGCGGCGGCCGCCAGAGCCGGCGTGGCCGGCAGCGGCCTTGCTGTCGACCGGGCCCAGGAATGGACGGCCACGGCCAGGACCGTGGCCAAAAGGAGCACCGCGCTGGCGACGCCGCTGAAGGCGGCAATCGAGCTGGTGCCGACGAGCGCGGGCAGGGTGGCGACGGCGGCGGCGCTGCCAATCGCTCGCACGGCCTCACTCGCAGCCAGGCTCCCCGTCAGGTGGCCGTGGGTCTGCTTGGCGGCGACGTGGGCATCCATGCTGCCCTCGAAGGCGGCGATGCACAGGCCCGCAAGGATCTGGGCGAGGAGCAGCCCGGCGACGTGCGTTGGCGCGAGGACCCAGCCGAGCAGCATGCCACTGCCCCAGGCGGGCCAGGTGACGGTCGCCGGCAGCCGCTGGCGTTCGAGCAGCGCGACCGCCCACGGCGCCAGCAGCGCCCCAGCGGTGAACGCCAGCGCCGAGCCGGCGACCCAGCGGGACCCGTGCAGCCGAGCGGCCAGGCCCACCGCGAGCAGGGCGGGGCCGGAGCCGAGCAGCATGATCAGCGCCCCCGCCAGCAGCGGCAGCGAAGCTCGTGCCCGACCACGCCTGGCGGCCCGCCGCGGCGGCCTGCCGACCCGGGCGCCGCGAGCCACCAGCCAGATGGGGAGCTGGGAGGCGCCGTAGAAGACCACCACCCCGACCAGCAGCCCCTCGGCGGTGCCCGGCGGCTCGCCCGGGAGCAGCGCCGCGCTGGCGACCCCGGCGGCCTCGACCGCCAGGATCGCAACCACGAAGCGGGTCATGGTGGCGGCGGCCCGGTCGGGAGGGCTGGCCGCGCTGACCTCCGCCCGCATGCCCGCGTAGCCCGCCAGCCCGGCCGCGTACATGACCACGACGACCACGGCGAGCACCGCGACCGGCGCCCCCGCCAGGAGGAGGCCGAAGCTCACCACCCGCAGCACGGCCTCCACGGCCGATGTGGCCCGGAGCAGGGCCCCGGCGCCCAGACGCGGTGACAGCCAGGCGGTCGCCGGCGCCGCCAGCGCCACGCCGACCAGCATGGCCGCGTTGCAGGCGCCCAACCCGGCCAGCCCGTTCGCCTCCAGGACGAGCAGGCTGAACACCGTCCAGCCCAGCGTCATCCCGAAGGAGTCGATCAGCCCGGCAGCCAGCAGCTGGCCGAGCCGGGCCGAGCGGACCGGCGGCCGGGCGTGCCTCGGGGGCGCGGGCATGGCGGGCGCATCCCTACGTGGTCAGGAAGGTGGCGAACTGCCAGACGTCCTCGTCGCGGGGACGGCCGCCGGTGACCTGCTCGAAGGGGTGGCCGCGCTGCGCCAGCGGCGTCCAGCCGGTGGGTAGCGAAGGGCAGGGGCCGAGGTAGGGGTCGGCCACCTCGAGCACCGCGTTGTGGTCGAGGTCGTCGGGCACGCACAGTCCCCGGTTCGGGTTGCGCAGCATCCAGGCGACCGCCCCGAGCACCGAAGCCGCCACCTGCAGGGTGGTGGCGTTCTGGTGGGGCACGAGCTCGCGGGCCTCCTTGATGTCGAGCTGCGAGCCCGTCCACCAGCCGTTGAGGTCGTGGCCGAGCAGCAGGACCCCGAGCTCGTCGGCGCCGCTCACGATGTCGTCGGCCATGATGCGCTGGCGGTCCTGGAGCCGGTAGCCGGTCATGCGGCACTCGTGCAACGAGGCCATGGCCGCGTCGGTTGGCAGGTAGGCGTAGTGGACGGTGGGCCGGTAGACCGGCCGGTCCCCCTCCCAGACGGTGAGGTGGTCGCTGATCGTGAACGCCTCGCCGTGGCGGATGACCATGCCTTCGATCTGCCCGCCGAGCGGTACCCAGGACCGGACGTAGGTGTCCATGCCCGGGCGGGCGAGGCAGATCTGGTTGCGGGGCCCGCCCGTGTGGGCATGGGCGCCCGGTGGCAGCCGGCGCTCGTGGGTGCCCCAGCCGAGCTCGGCGGTGGCGGTCCCCTCCTCGTAGAACCCCGCGACCGACCAGGTGTTGACGAACTCACCGACCTCCTTGGGACGGTCGCTGATCTGGGTGTCCCGCTCGGAGATGTGGATCACCTTGGTACGGGTCTCCATGGCCAGGCGGGCGTGGTCCCGCGCGACCAGCGCGGCCTCCAGCCGGGCCCAGCGGGCGGGGTCGAGCGGGACCGGCAGCCGGTCAGGCTCCGCCAGCATCGTGGTCGCGATGTCGGTGAGCGCGACCTTGGTCCAGTGGCTCACCAGCCCGGGGTTGGCGCCGTGCTCGACCACGGCCGTGGGGCCATGCCGGCCCCAGGCGGCCGCCCGGCGCCGGAGGTCCATGTGCCGGACGTACAGCGTGCGGTCTGCCGGATCGGTCGCAGCGTGGTCGGCGAAGGTGTTGTCCCACAGCTCGACGGAGGTGTCGACGTAGAGGACACCGTGGTCCTGGCACCACTGGATGAGGTCGCCGGTGTCGATGTCCCAGGTGAGGTTGACGAGCAGGTCGCCGGGGCCGACCCGTCCGTGCAGGCTGGAGCCCAGGTTGTCGGGCGTGACCCGGTGCCGGACGCAGCTCGCGCCGGCCGCCATGAGGTCGGCGTCCGGGGCGGCGCGGTCGTCGAAGTCCAGCACGGTCAGCTTGGTCAGGTCCATCTCCATGTGGCGGAGCAGCAGCGGCTGGAGGCAGCGCGACACCGACCCGCAGCCGAGGAGGAGGAGCCGTCCGCCGAAGGGGATCCGCGGTCGGCCCGGCATGACAGGCTCGCGACGCCAGCTCTCCTGGGCGTGACCGGCGGAGCGGAACTTGGTGAAGCGGGCCGCAGCCTGCGCTCGGTACTGGGTGGCAGCGCCTAGGAGGTCCATGTCGTCTCCGATCTGTCGCGTGCGACCACCTGGATGGTCGCCAGGGAGGGGTCGGCGGGCCCGCAGACGTACATGCCGTGCGCGCTGCCGCGGGTCAGGTAGGCGAGCTTCTCGGCGGTGATGACCTCGCCGGGGGCGAGCACCGGGATGCCTGGCGGGTAGGGGGTGACGAGCTCGGCGGCGACCTCCCCGACGGCCCCGTCCAGCGGCACGGTCCGAGCGGCGGCAAAGAAGGCGTCCCGGGGCGTCATGGCCTGCACGCCAGGGGCGATCGCCGCCCCGGACGAACGCGGCGGGGCGCCCACGGCGACCGGTGCGCGCTCGGCGCACAGCGCCGCGAACGCACCCACGAGCTGGTCCACGCTGAACCTGGTGTCGCCGATCGTCACCATGAGGATGACCGAGGAGAGGTCGCTGCCCTCCGGGGCGATCGCGAACCGCTCCCGGAGCGCCCGCTCGGCCACGAGCCCGGTGAGGCCGAGGCCGGCGACGTCCACGACCAGCTTGGTCGGGTCGAGCTGGTGTGGCCCCAGGCCGAGCCGGTCGGCGTCGAGCACCTCGAGGCCAGGCAGCATCCCGAGCCGCTGCCGGGCGTGGGCCGCCAGCCCGAGGGTGCGGCTGAGCAGGGCTTCGCCTCCGAGCGCCATCTGGCGGCGGCAGGCGTCGATCGAGGCGAGCAGCGGCAGCAGCGGGCTGGTGGTCTGGGTCAGCTTGACCGCCGAAGCGACCCGGCCGGGCGCCACGCGCCCGCTCCGGACGTTGAGGATCGAGCTCTGGCTGAGGCTGCTCAGCATCTTGTGGGTGCTGGTGACCGCACCGTCGGCACCGGCGGCCATGGCCGAGGGCGGCAGCTCCGGATGGAAGGCGAAGTGCGGCCCCCAGGCCTCGTCGACGTAGACCGCGACGCCACGGGCGTGGGAGACGTGCGTGACCGCGGCCACGTCGGCGGCAACGCCGAAGTAGGAGGGGCTGACCAGCGCGACCAGCCTGGCCGCCGGATGGGCGTCGAGGGCCGATGCCACGTCGTCGGGGTGGACGCCAAGGCCGACGCCCAGCTCGGGATGCAGCCGGGGAGCGACGTACACCGGGCGCGCCCCGGTCAGGATGAGCGCCGCCAGCATGGACTTGTGCAGGTCGCGGGCCACGATCACCTCGTCGCCCGGTCCGACGGTGGCGAGCAGGAAGGCGTGGTTGCCGCTTGAGGAGCCGTTGCCCAGGAAGAAGCTGTGGTCGGCGCCCCAGGCGGTCGCGGCGAGCGCCTCGGCCGCGCGCAGCGCCTGGTCGTGGGTGTTGGTGTCGAGCCAGACGTCGGCCGCGAAGAGCTCTGGGCCGAGCATGGCGACGAGCTCACGATGGGCGCCGGTGCCGAGCTTGTGGCCAGGGCACGAGAGGGGCACCGTGCCCGCCTCCTGGTAGCGCCGCAACACCTCGACCATCGGGGCGCGGTGGTGCGCCGGCGCGTCCGGCACGAACGTGGGAGGCTGCGGCACGGCGGCCTGCGACGCGAGCCGGGTCGCGTTGGCGGTCACGGGGGCCTCCTCTCGTGCCGGCACTGGACGCCAGATGATAGAGATCACTATCTCTCAATTGCGTGGTATCGATGATTAATTTCTGTTTATCTACGGTTGGCATTGAACGCAGCGCTTTGGGCGGGGCTTCCCGGCCCGGTCCGAGCTGGACGTGTGCGGCAGCGCACCCCGGCCGGCGACCCCATCGTGGCGAGGCCCCCGGTGAGCTGGCGGGCCAGCGTTCGGACGCGCTGGGCGACGAGCGTCACATTGCTGCACCGTCCCAGCCCGCATCCGGTGGTTCCTGGCGGCAGTGTGGCGGACACTGGGCCGTGACCGCGACCGCAGCCGCACCGATCGGAGGGGCCGTTGGAGCTGGGTGAGGCCGTCCGCCGGCGCCGGATGGTGCGCCGGTTCGAGCAGCGGCCGCTGCCGCCCCAGACGCTCGACCGGGTGCTGGAGCGCGCGCTGCACGCGCCCTCGGCCGGGTTCTCCCAGGGGACCGAGCTCGTGGTGCTGGACGAGCCCGGCGCGGTCGAGCGCTTCTGGGCCACCACCGCCCACCCCGGGCTCGAGCGGCGCCTGGACCGGTCGGCCGGGCCGCCAGTGCTGGTGCTCGTCCTTTCCGGCAAGCGGGCCTACCTCGACCGCTACGCCGAGCCGGACAAGGCCGGCCTCGGCATGGACGTCGAGGCCGGTTGGCCGGTCCCCTGGTGGGACCTTGACGCGGCCATGGCGGCGATGCTGCTGCTGCTCGCGGCGGTCGACGAGGGCATCGGTGGCTGGCTGTTCGGCGTCTTCCACGGCCACGAGCGGCTGCTGCGCGACCTCGGCGTCCCCCAGGGGCACCGGCTCATCGGCGTGGTCGGGGTCGGCTACCCGGCCGCAGACGACCGCCCCAGCGGGTCGCCCCGGCGCCGGCGGCGGCGCTCCCTCGACGAGGTCGTCCACCGCGGCCGCTGGTGACCCTACCGCGGGTGCTTCCCCTGCACCTCCACGGCTACCGGCTGGAGGCGGCGGGGAGGCCGAGCCGCTCCTCGCCGGCGTACACGTTGAAGCGCTCGCCGCGCAGGAACCCGACCAACGTCATCCCGAACCGCCTGGCCAGCGAGACCGCCAGGCTGGAGGGGGCGGAGACGGCGCAGACGAAGGGGATGCCGGCCACCAGGGCCTTCTGGAGGATTTCGTAGCTGGACCGGCCGCTGACCATCAGCAGGTGGTCGTGGAGCGGCAGGCGGCCGTCGAGCAGGGCCCAGCCGACGAGCTTGTCGACCGCGTTGTGCCGGCCGACGTCCTCGCGCAGCGCCACCAGCTCGCCTTCGGGGGTGAACAACCCGGCCGCGTGCAGCCCGCCGGTGGACTCGAACAGCCCCTGGCCCTCGCGTAGGACCTCGGGCAGGCGGAGCAGCACGGCCGGGTCGAGGAGGGGACCGGGAGGCACCACCGGGCAGCCGCGCAGCTCCAGCGCGTCGAGGCTCGCCTTGCCGCACACCCCGCACGCGCTGGACATCATGAAGTGGCGTTCGAGCGCGTGCAGGTCGGGCAGCGCCTCGGTCGTGAGCCCGACGTTGACGATGTTGTACTGCTGCTCGGCGTCGACCTGCGGGTCGGTGCAGTAGCTGATGCGGCCGATGCCGCCGCGTCCCGCGACCACGCCCTCGCCGTACAGGAAGCCGGCCGCCAGCTCGAAGTCGGCGCCGGGCGTCCGCATGGTGACGGCGACGGTCGCCGTCGCGCTCGCCACGACGAGCCGGATCTCGAGCGGCTCCTCGGTGGCCAGGTAGTCGGACTGGGCGCGCCGACCGCCGTCCGCGACCGCGAGGATCCGCGCCCTGGTCTTGCTGCCCGGCCGCCCGCTCACGTCACCCTCCTGCGGCCTCGCCGGCCGTCACCTTCTCTAGGGTGACGACGGCGTTGTAGTCGGGGATGCCGGCCTGCGGCGACCGCCGGCGGCGGTCGATGAGGCCCTCGGCCTCGGGCCAGTGGACCTGGAGGTTGCCGGGCGCCACCGGGGCCAGGAAGGCGCGGCCGCGGAACTCCCCGTGGTCGCTGCGCAGCACGACCGGGTCCCCGCCGGCGAGCCCCAGCCGCTCGGCGTCCGCCCGGCTGATCAGCACGGCCTGGCGCTTGGCCCCGGTGAGACCGTCGGTCTGCTCGTGCACCATGCTGTTGAACTGCTTGCCCCGGCGGGTGGCGACCATGAACGTCCCCTCGGGCAGGTCGACCTTGGGCGGCTTGACCACCGACCAGTGCGCCTTGCCGTCGGGGGTCGGGAACTTCCAGCCGAGGGCCAGGTGCGGGCCGCCGTACTGGAACTGGTCGCCGAAGGACCGGAGGTGCTGGATCCCGTCGTACATGGGGATCGAGCGGGCGATGTCGGCGCGGATGTCGGGCGTGCCGTCGAAGCCCACCAGGTCGGCCAGGTCTGGCCTGACGCGCTTGGCGAGGTCGACGAAGATCTCCCACTCCGGGCGCGCCTCGCCGGTCCGCGGGCCGGGGACCTCGGGGCTGAAGATGACCCGCCGCTCCGTCGAGGTCTCGGTGACCCCGCCAGGCATCTCGTAGCGGGTCGCGGCCGGGAGCAGCACCACGGTGTCGGCCGGGTCGGTGAGCATCTGGCCGGACAGGACGATGTCGATGTGGGCCCGCAGGGGGATGCGGGCCATCGCCTCGTCGACGAAGGCCGGGTCGGGCAGCACCTCACGGAAGTTGCCGCCCGAGCTGACCAGCACGTCGAGGTTGCCGGCGTGGGCGGCGTCGAGCATCTCCGGTGCGGTCATGCCCTTGGTCGCCTCGACCTTGAAACCCCACAGCTCGGTGAACTTGGCGGCGTTCTCGGCGTCCAGGGCCAGCCCGCCGGGCAGGACGGTCGCGTAGGCGCCCATCTCGGCCCCGCCCTGGACGCCGGAGTGGCCGCGGATGGGCATGAGGCCGCACTTGTCGCGGCCGACGAACCCCCTGGTCAGGCCGAGGTTGATGATCGCGCGGACGTTGTCCTCGCCGAACTCGTGCTGGGTGATGCCCATGCTCCACACCAGCACCGCGGTGCGCGCCTCGCCGAGCATGCGCGCGAACGCCTCCATCTCGCTGCGGGGGGCGCCCGCCTGGGCCTCGAGCTCCTCGAAGGACTGCGCGTCCAGCGCCGCCCTGGCCTCGTCGAAGCCGACGGTGTGGTAGGCGATGAAGTCCTCGTCCACCCAGCCGTTGGCGATCATGTACTTGAGCGTCCCGCTGAGGAACGCGATGTCGCCGCCGACGTTGACCAGGAAAAAGCGGTCGGTGATCTTCGTGCCGAACACGGCGCTCTCCACGTTGCTCGGCACCCAGTACCTCTCCATGCCCGGCTCGCGGTAGCTGTTGACCGTCGCCACCTTCGTGCCCGCCTTCTTGGCGTGGTACAGGTACTTCATCGCCACGGGCTGGTTGTTGGCGACGTTCGAGCCGACGAACACGACCAGGTCGCTGCCGATCCAGTCGCTGTAGGAGCAGGTGGTCGCGGCCACGCCGACCGACCCCTTCAGGCCGAACGTGCTCGGCGAGTGGCACACGCGGGCGGCGTTGTCGATCGAGTTGGTGCCCATGGCCCGCGCGGCCTTCTGGGCGGCGTAGTAGTTCTCGTTGGGCATGCCGCGGCTGGTCAGGTAGAAGCCGAGGCGGCCCGGCGAGGTCCCCCGGATCCGCTCAGCGACCAGGTCCAGCGCCTGGTCCCAGCGCACCCGCGTGAACCCGGGCTCCCCCTTGCGGCGGACCATCGGGTACGGGAGCCGGCCGAGGTCACGCAGCTCGGCGCTGCGCTTGCCCTCCAGGCCGGTCACGTCCGCCAGCAGGCCCACGTCCAGCGCCGGCATGGTGTTCAGGCGCAGCAGCCGCAGCCGGATGTTGCAGAGATGGACCTCGTCCATCGTCCAGTCGCGCATCCCCATCGTGCCCAGCGAGCAGCCGTCACAGGTGCCCCGGGTGAGGATGCGCCAGGCGTAGGCGGCGTTGTCCCGGTTCTCCCGGAACGCCCGCCAGAGCTCGAGGTAGTTGTTGGGCTTCTGCTCGCCGATCCCGAACGGCTTGAGGCTGGCCCAGTTCGCCCGGTCGATCCGCTTCTCGGTCCGGCCCACCGTCGGCTCCTTCCTGGCTGCCTTCGTGCTCACCGAATACGCGGCAAGCAACGGTTGCCTGGTTCGACATCCTCATGGCTCAGCCCATCGCTGACAACCCAAACCGGCCCGCCTCCTCGTAGCCCGACGCCCCGGTCGCACCACCACCCGCTAACTCAAGATGGCCACGGTATCACCCGCTACCAGGGGAAGCTCGCCGTCCCGGGTGATCTGGTCGCCGTTCAGCACGGCGACCACATGCCGGTCCAGCGTGAGCCCTGCCGCCGCCACGGCGGCGGCCAGCGTGGCCGCCCGGACCGTCCGCGGCCCGCGCCGGCCCTCCACGGCCAGCGCACCGTACCGCTGCACGGTCACCTCGGGCGCCGGCCGGGCCCGGGCGGCCTCGTACTCGGCCGGGTCGTTGACGTTGACCACCGAGGCCAGGTCGGGGTCGAGCGCGGCCAGCACCGGATCGGCCAGCAGCGCCGCGTCGTCCAGGCGCGCGACCGCGTGGTCGCGCAGCAGGAACGCCGGGCGGAGCTGCCCTTGCGCGACCAGCCGCGCGACGTCCGGCGCCAGCGCGGTCCGGTACGCGGCCGCCAGCGGCTGCGGGTGGCCCAGCGCAACCGGGAGCGCGACGTCGACACCGTCGTCGAGCGCGCGCAGCACGCGCCGGATGAACGCGGGATGCAGGAAGGGCAGGTCGGTGGAGCAGACGAACGCCGCCTCGGCCCGGTCCGCCGTGGCCGCCAGTCCGGCGGCCAGCCCCTGCAGGGGCCCCAGGCCCTCGCGCGGGTCCTGGACCACCTCCACCTCCGCACCCAGCGCTGGCAGGCTCTGCCCGGGGGCGCGGACGACCACCACCGGCCCGTCCACGACGCGGGCGACCAGCCCGGTGATCCGCCGCAGCAGCGTGGAGCCGTGCCACTCGAGGGCCGATTTTGCCGTGCCCATGCGCGAGGACCGCCCGCCCGCGAGCACGATCCCTGTGGAGGTCATGCGATGCCCCTCTGACACGTCCCGGACCGCCGCCTGGCTCTGGCCGACCTCGCATGCAGCGGCTCCATGAGCAGCCGGCGGCCGTCGACGCATCATGCCGCACGATGCGACCGACGGCACCTCACCTGAGGGGCCTCAAGGTCATGAAAGGAGGCGATGTGACCTTCCCGCAGCTCGCCAGGTGGCCACTGCGGAGGGCTAGGCAGGATCGAACAAGTGTTCGATACTGCGCGAAGCGGGCCTCACCCCGAGGCGCCAGGGCAGCGGAGCGAGGAGGGGGCATGAGCGACCGCAGCGCGATCGAATGGGACCGAAGTTCTCTGCACCTTCGGACTGGCCGAGCACCCGGGCGACCTTGGCCGCCGGCAGGCCCAGCCCCTTGGACAGCCATACCGCCAGCGCGACTGCCCGCGGGCCGGCCCGAACCCCGGCCGCGCCCAGCGCCTGAGCGGAGTTCGTTGTGGACGGTGCTGCTGGCGTGGCGAAGGAACTCGTCGCAGTTGCCGAGGATCTCGGCAACTGTCGCGTACCGGCTTAAGGGCTCGTAACCAAAGAAGTGGACAAGATGGGCAGTTGCTCCTACACTGCCCTGATGCAGACCGACGAGGGAATCCTAAGAAGGAGCTGGTCGGGTCAGGTTGTGGACGGCCGAGCTGGCCCGGCTCGCGGCCGGTACCGGCCTGGCGGTCGCCAAGGGGGTCATGGTGGCCGACGCGGAGCTGGCCGCCGTGCCGCTCAGCCGTCACGACTTCCACGGTGAGTGGAATTACACCATCGATTCACCACAGAAGACGCAGACCTAATGAAGCGTCCAAGTTATTCTCTTATGGGTCCTAAAGATCAAGTAATAGTAGTGTAAGTGGGGGGGGTCGGTTTATGCTGAAGCTGTGCTCTGGCCATGATTCGTTGTCTTTGCGGCACGCGTTTTTTAGAGTTGGACGGTTGGTTCTGGTGGCTGGCTTGACGCTGCCCCTGACGCTTTCCGGCCAGATTCCTTTACATGCGGCGAATGTAGTTGGCAATCCGGGGGCCGAGGTTGATCTTTCGGGGTGGAATAGTTCGGGTAGCGTGAGTGGTACGACATTGGCGCGTGACGTGACAGTGGCTCATTCGGGCGTAGCGTCGTTTAAGCTGGTAGCCCCGTCCAAGACTGGGGATGTGGCGCTGAACGACTCGCCGAACTGGGTAACCTCGAGTCCAAGTACGGGCTGTACAGCGAGCGCCTGGGTGAAGGGACCGGCGGGGGCGACGGCTAAGATCAGATTTAGAGAATATGCCAACGGTTCGAACGTAGGTGCGAAATCTACGCAGCTGGTCTTGCCGGATAGCGGTTGGCAACTTATAAGCGTTACGAAAGCTGTAGCGGTGGGTAATTCTATTGACCTTGCGATCTATGGCTACCGGTTTACGAGCGGCCAGGCGTTTTGGGTTGATGACGTGAGCGAGGACTGCGGCGCTGTTGCTGCGGCGCCGGCGGCGGTGTTGGCGGTGGCACCGGAGAGCGGTGCGGCTCCTTTGAGCGTGACGGCGGATGCTTCTGGACCGACAGATGCGGATGCGACCCCGATTGCGACGTATACTTTTGACTTTGGTGACGGGAGCAGCCCAGTTGGGCCGCAGGCTGAAACGAGCGCTACTCATACATATGTGGCCGATGGTACCTACACTGTTATGGTAACGGTTGCCGATACGGGTGGTCTGAGCAGTACGGCCAGCAAAACGGTGGTGGTGAACTCGACGCCGGGCCTGAATACGGCGCCCATGGCTGCACTATCGGTGGCGACAGGGCCGGGCGCGGAGACGCTCGCGGTAACGGCTGATGCCTCAGCTTCAGTGGATGCGGAGAATAATGTCCTTTCTTATACGTTTGCGTTTGGTGGGATAACGGTGGGACCGCAGCCGGGCCCGACGGCCAGCCACAGCTTTTTGGCCGCCGGCACTTATACGGTGAGCGTAACTGTGACGGACGAGGGTGGCCTGGAAGATACAGCCACAAGGGGGGTTACGGTGCCGGCTCCACCCAGTGATCCAGTGATGGTGGCGGCTGGTGATATAGCCTGCGCACCGCCTGCCACCGGTTCATCTTGTCATTCGCCAAATACGGCTGCGCTGATTGGGCAGATTAACCCAACCCAGGTGATACCGCTGGGCGACCTGCAATACGGCGGCACGACTACGGCGGCTGACTTCCAGGCTGGGTATGGACCGTTCGCAGGGGGCACTCCGGCGAGCTGGGGCGACTACAAGGCAATCACGCATCCGACTATCGGGAGCCACGAATATGACGGTTTGACTACCGCGGTTGGTTACTTTGACTACTTCAATGGCGTGGGCGCGCCAAGTGGTCCGGCGGGTCCGCCGGACAAGGGCTACTATAGCGAGAACCTGGGCAATTGGCATATCGTGCACGTGAACAGCCAACGCGGCTACCAAGCCGGTAGTGCGCAGGACCTATGGCTGGCGGCCGACCTGGCAGCCAACGCCGACAAATGCATTTTGGCAACTTGGCACCATCCCAGGTTTTCCTCAGGGGTGCACGGTAACCAGGCCCGGGTGAACGGCTTGTTCCAGACGCTCTATAATGGCGGCGCCGATGTGCTGCTGTCTGGCAATGACCATTTGTACGAGCGTTTTGGGCTTCAGGACCCGAACGCGGTAACCGACACGGTTCGGGGAATACGGCAGTTTGTTGTCGGCACGGGGGGTAAGGGGCTTTACGACTGGGGTACCGTCCAGCCAAGTAGTGAGGTGCGCGAAAACACAACCTACGGCGTGCTGAAGCTCACCTTGCATGCCAACAGTTACGATTGGCAGTTTGTGCCCGAGGCGGGGAAGACGTTTACCGACACGGGAACGACGGCTTGTCACTAGAACGCTTCAACGCAGCCGCAGTGTGGTCCAGAAAGGTTCGGATCATGCTCAGGCAGTTCATAACAACCCGGTTGACGTTCAACTCGACCGCCTCAAGGGCAGCAACGGCGTCGCCGGCGTCCACCTGTTGCTCGTGATCCGCGAGGATCGACTCGAACTCCTGATCGTTCAGCCGCACCAGCCGAAACAGCTGCTGGTCCCCAGGTGGCGCCACAGCCGAGCAGCCGCGGCCTCGTAGGCGGCGATCTCCTCTTGGCTCAGACGGCGGACGATCGTAAACGTGTCCCCATCTCGCACGGCCAGGTTCTCCGGCGTGCGTGTCCTCATGGCTCTTCCCAGTGCTGTCCAGCCGGTGCCGGCCGGGTGGCTGCGGGTCCACCCCGACGTGTCGTCTTGATGCTGCGACGCGGCTGGGACGCTCCTTGAGCGGGTGGGCAATGCCGACCGACACTCAAGGCCAGCGGGGCGTAGCCGGCGTACGCCCTCACCACTGGACCAGCTTCCAGAGCTCGGGCTGGAACGGGTCGGCCTCGCCGACCTCGGCGAAGATCGCCACGCCCTGGCGCACGTGGGCCCGGGCCTCTTCGGCCCGGCCGGCCGCGTGGAGCAGGTCGGCCAGGTTGTTGTGGAGGGCTGCCTCGCGGTGGCGGTCGCCCTGGGCGGCGCACAGGGCGAGGGCGGCCTCCTCGAGCTGGATCGCCTCGTCGAGCCGGCCCGCCCGCCCCAGGGCGAGGGCGAGGTTGTTGGAGGCGGCCACCCGGGCGCTCGGGTCGGGAAGGGTCTCGGCCAGGGCCAGGCTCTGCGCGAGGTGCCGGCGGGCGGCGTCCCCGTCGCCCAGGCTCGACCGCAGCACCCCGAGTGAGTTGTGCGCCTGCGCCAGGGCCCGGGGGTCGGCGGCCCGCCCGGCCAGGTCGAGGGCCCGCCCGGCCAGGTCGAGGGCCCGCCCGGGCCGGCCCCGGCGGCGTGCCGTCTCGCTCCACTCCGCGAGCACGCTGGCCCGCCTGGCGGGGCTGCCCTGCTCCCCGAGGGCGTCCAGGGCGGCCTCGAAGTGGCTCTCGGCCGCGTCCCAGTCACCCCGGCGGTGGTGGAGGCCGCCGAGCTTCTGCTCCAGCCCGGCAAGCCGGCCGGGTTCGCAGCGGGCAGCGGCCGTCTCGTAGCTCGCCCGGGCCGCGCCGTAGTCGCCGACCAGGGTCTCGAGGTCCCCGATGGCCTCGTGGAGGCCGGCGGGGCCGGGGTGGCCGAGGGCGAGCGCGGCCCGGAAGTGCCCGAGCGCCTCCTGGTTGGCGTACAGGGCGCGGGCGTGGGCGCCGGCCGCCTCGAACGCGGCGGCCGCCCCGGGCTCGTCGCCGCCGAGCTGGAGGTGGTGGGCGACCAGCGCGGCGGCCGCGCCCCGCTGGGGCCCGCGGGAGCGGCCCGCGAGCGCCTCGGCGACCCGCCTGTGCAGCAGGCGGCGGCGGGCCAGGCTGGTCTCCTCGTAGACGATGGCGCGGACCCGCTCGTGGCCGAAGTCGTAGACGACCTGCCCGCCGAGCAGGGGAGCGCGGGCCGCTGCGACCTCGCCGACCAGGCCGCGCGCGGTCAGCTCCTCGAGCGCGGCCACGGTCTCGTCGTCGCCCCGGCCGCTGGCCTCCCGCAGGGTCTCGAGGTCGAACGAGCGTCCGATGACGGCGGCGGTGGTCAGCACCTGCCAGCCGGTCCCGCTCACCGCGGCGAGCCGGGACCGGACCAGCTCGCGCACCCCGCCTGGCACCGGCCCGGCAGCCACGTCGCCGGAAGCGCCCGAGGCCGGGCTCTCCTCGGCCGCGCCGCCCGAGGCCGGCAAGGCCTCTGGGGCCGCACTGCCTGCAGCGCGCGAGGCCAGCACGGCCAGGTACTCCACCAGGAAGAAGGGCAGCCCCTCGGTCTCCCGCCACAGGTCCCGGGACTGGCCCGCGCTCGCCGGGGCGGCAGCCCGGACCAGCTCGGCCACCTCCGCCTCGGTGAGGCGGGCGAGGTGCAGGACGGTCGCGGCGCCGGCCCGCCCGGCCTCGGCGACCAGCCGCCGCAGCCGGTGGGACCTCGGCACCTGCTCGCCGCGCCAGGTGGCGACGATGCAGACCGGCCGGCCCGAAAGGCGGCGGACGACGTAGGTGAGCACGTCCAGCGAGGCCTCGTCGACCCAGTGGAGGTCGTCGAGGAGGACGACGCCAGGCGTGGCGCCGGCCACCGCCCTGAGCAGCACCTGGGTCACGCCCTCGAGGAACCGGCCCTGCGCCCCTGGGCTGCCCGGGGACGGGGTGGGGGGAAGGTCGGGCCGGTCCTCGGCCAGCTCGGGCACGAGCCGGGCGGCCTCCGCCAGCCAGTGCCCGGCGACGTGGTCGGCCCAGCGGCCGGGACCGCCGGCCCGGTCGGGTGACCCGGCCGCCGCGCGGAGCATGTCGACGAACGGCCCGTAGGCGAGGCCGGCCTCCTCCTCGTAGCAGCGCCCGGCCAGGGTCACCGCGCCGCGGGCCCGCGCGGCGGCCAGGAAGTCCTCGGCCAGCCTGGTCTTGCCGATCCCGGCCTCGCCCTCGATGACGACCAGGTGGCCGTCGGGCGCGGCCCGGGCGTGGGCGGCCAGCAGCGCGGCCCACTCCGCCGACCGGCCCACCAACGGGAGCCCACCCCCAGCCGGGACGGGCTGGCCCCCGCCCTGCCCCTCCGGGGCCGCCGCAGCCGCCCCTGTGGACGGCCCGCCCGGGGCCGTCCACAGGGCTGTGGGGGCTTGCCCGGCCGTGCCCTCAGGTGCCGCCGCCGACGTCGCGGCTGCGGCCAGGGGCGCCGGGGGGGCTACCCGGTTCTCGAGGATCTCCTGGTACAGCGCGGTGGTCGCCTCCAGCGGGGCCACGCCCAACTCGTCGTCGAGCACGCGCACACACTCCCGGTACTGCCGCAGCGCGGCGGATCGCTGGCCGCTGCAGGCGCACAGCCGCATGAGCCGCTGGTGGGCCGGCTCGTGCAGGGTGTCGAGGGCGAGCCAGCGCCGCGCGGCGGCCACCGCCTCCTCCCAGTGGCCGGTCCCGGACAGGCCGCGCGTGAGCCGGTCGAGCGCGCCGGCCAGCTCCCGGCGCAGGCTGTCGGCCTGGAAGGACTGCCAGTCGTCGAAGCTCGGGCTGTCGCGCAGGGAGAAGCCGGCCAGGAACTCGCCCCGATGGAGGGCGACCGCGGCGGCCAGCGGGGCCACGCAGGCGGCGCACACCTCGGCCGCCCCGTGGCCGTGCTCGAGGCAGCCGGCAACGAGGTCGTGGAACTGCCGCACGTCGAACCAGGCGTCGTCCGCGTCCAGACGGAGGGCGCTGCGCTCGATCCCGAGCCAGCCGCCTCCGAGCGCCTTGTTGAGCGTGGACAGGGTGCGCCGCAGGGCGGCCCGTGCGTGGGCCCGGTCGTAGTCGGGCCAGAGCAGGCCGGCGATGCCGTCGCGGCCCTGCCAGCCGCCGGTGACCGCCAGGTAGGCGAGCAGGGCGACAGCCTTGCGGGTGTCCACCTCCATCGGGCTGCCGTCGCGCTCGACCCGTGGTGGCCCGAGCAGGGCGAGCCGCAGCTCCGGCACGCGATCGCCTCCCTTCGCCGACTGCATACCGTGAAGCCAACCCGATTGCAACGGTACGACCTCTTCACGCATCGCCGTAACGATCCTGGAGGCCTTCGGGCGCCCGAGCCCGGCGGGGATGGCCCCCGGGCAGCCGAGCGGCCATCCTTTGACCATGCAGCCGTCACCTGACCATGCAGCCGTCCACCCGCTCGCCTCGGCTGCGGCCCGGCAGCAACGGTTGTGGCGGCGGTAACGCTGGCCGTAACGATCCCGGGACGCTCGCCTGCTACAACCAGGGCACGACGACAAAGGACGCGAGATGAGCGCACCCCCCTCGAGGTTCAGGCGGATCCTGCGGCGCGGCGGCCCGGCACGCCTGGCCGCGGGGGCCCAGCCCACGGCCGAGCGGGCGCTCCCGGTCGAGGCGCCGCCGGTCGACATCCAGCCGAACGACCCGCTGATCGCCTACTTCCAGAGCACCACGGGCGCGGTCGACCTCGGCTCCCTCGAGCTCGACTCGCCGGCCCTCGGGAGCCTGCGCGCGGCCGGCGTGCAGATGGTGGTCCCACTGGTCAGCCAGGGCGACCTCATCGGCCTGGTGAACCTCGGGCCGCGGCGCAGCGAGCAGGACTACTCGGCCGACGACCGCAAGCTCCTCAACGACCTGGCCGGCCATGCCGCCCCGGCGGTGCGGGTCGCCCAGCTCGTCCGCCAGCAGGAGGCCGAGGTCCGCGAGCGCGAGCGCATCGAGCAGGAGCTGCGGGTGGCCCAGCTCATCCAGCAGCAGTTCCTGCCCCACGAGCTGCCCGAGCTGCCCGGCTGGCACGTGGCCGCCTACTACAAGCCGGCCCGCGCCGTGGGCGGCGACTTCTACGACTTCATCGAGCTGCCGGCCGGCCAGGTCGGCATCGTGGTCGGCGACGTCACCGACAAGGGCGTGCCCGCCGCCCTGGTGATGGCCACCACGCACTCGGTCCTGCGCGCCGAGGCGCCCCGGCTGGTGTCGCCAGCCGAGGTCCTCAAGCGCGCCAACGACCTGCTGGTGACCGAGATGCCCGCCCACATGTTCGTCACCTGCCTGTACGCCGTGCTCGACCCGGGCACGGGGCGTCTGCGCTTCGCCAACGCCGGCCACAACCTCCCCTACCTCAAGGGCCACGGGGGTGTGACCGAGCTGCGGGCGACCGGGATGCCGCTCGGCCTGATGCCCGGCATGCGCTACGAGGAGAAGGAGGCCGAGCTGGTCGACGGGGACGGCCTGCTGCTGCACTCGGACGGCCTGGCCGAGGCGCACGGGCCCACCCGCGAGATGTTCGGCTTCCCCCGGCTGGCCAAGCTGGTCGGCGACTCCGAAGGCGGGGAGGCCCTCATCGACGTGCTCCTCGGCGAGCTGGCCGGCTTCACAGGGCCGGACTGGGAGCAGGAGGACGACATCACCCTGGTCACGCTGCAGCGGACCGGTGCGGGCGCTGCCAGCGCGGCCGCTGCCACCCTGGCGGGGGCCGGGCACGTGCTTGCCGAGTTCGAGGTGCCGAGCGCGCCTGGCAACGAGCGGGCCGTGATCGACCGGGTGGTGGAGGCGGTCGCCGGCCTCGGGCTGCCCGGGCCACGCCTCGAGCGCCTCAAGACGGCGGTCGGCGAGGCGACGATGAACGCCATCGAGCACGGCAACCACAACCGCCCCGAGCTGCCGGTCGGGGTGCGGGTGACGGTCTCCGAGCCGACCCTGTCGGTGCGCATCACCGACCAGGGCGGCGACGACCCCATCCCGAAGCCGCACACTCCCGACCTGGAGGCCAAGCTCGCCGGGCTGCAGACACCGCGAGGGTGGGGGCTGTTCCTCATCAGGAACATGGTGGACGAGCTGCGGACCGGGAGCGACGGGGACCACCACGTCGTCGAGCTGGTCCTGCACATGGAGAAGGGAGTCGAGTGACCGTGGGCGCGTTCGAGGCAGCGGTACGCAGCCGTGACGGGGTGAGCATCCTCGAGCTGCACGGCGAGATCGACATCGAGGCCGAGCCGGCGCTCACCGCCGCCTACGCCGAGGCCACGGCCGCCGACCCGGCCGCCGTGGTGCTGAACTTCTCCGACGTCGACTACATCAACTCGACCGGCATCGCCCTGATCGTGGGGCTGCTGGCCCGGGCCCGCAAGGACCGTCGCACGATCGGCGCGTGCGGCCTCTCCGAGCACTACCGGGAGATCTTCCAGATCACCCGGCTGTCCGACTTCATGGGGATCTACCCCGACGAGGAGACGGCGGCGGGCAGCGTGTCCGCCACCGCCCGCTGAGCGACCCGCAGGAGGGATGGATGAGCCAGGAAGCTGTGGTGATAGACGTCCGCGAGGTCAGCCCGAGGACGAGCGCGGTGGACATCAAGGGCGACGTCACCGCGGCCTGCGAGCAGGCGCTGATGGACGCGCACGCCAGGGCGAGCAAGCCGACCACGCAGGCCATCGTGCTCAACTTCACCGGCCTCGAGTACATGAACAGTGGCGGCATCGGGATGCTGGTCACGCTGCTCGTGCGGGCCAACAGGCAGCGCCAGCGCCTGCTCGCCTACGGCTTCTCCGACCACTACCGACAGATCTTCGAGCTGACCCGCCTGGACGAGGCGATCGCCATCTACGACAGCGAGGCGGACGCGTTCGCCGCCGCTGACGGGCGCTGAGCCGGAACGGAGGAGCCGTGACCACCCCACAGGACGACCCGGCCGGACCACCGGCGGTGTCGCGCGACGCGGCCTTCTGGGCCAAGGACGTCTCCATCCTCCGGGTGGGGGAGGTCCCTGCCGGGGCGGTCAACCTGAACGTCACCGGCCGGCGGGTCGTGGGCCCCATCCAGGGCTTCGGCAAGATGTGGCAGAAGACCTACCGGGTGCGCCTGGCCGGCCCCGAGGTGACCCCGGCGGAGGTCATCGCGGCCTGGAAGGCCGACTTCCAGTCCTTCTGGCCCACGGGGAACCGGTTCTACGGACCGCTCACCGGCATCGCCCCTGGCGAGGTGGCCCTCCTCAACCTCGACATGCCCGGGGGGCTGCGGCTGTCCACCGGCGTGCTCGTCCTCTACGCCGACGGCGAGTCGTTCACGTTCATGACGCCCCAGGGGCACATGTTCGCGGCCTGGATCACCTTCAGCGCCGCCTGCGAGGAGGAGGACGGCCCGGTAACCGTTCAGGCCCAGGTGCTCCTGCGCGCCAACGACCCACTCTACGAGGTCGCGCTCGCCATCGGCGGCCACCGCAAGGAGGACCTGTTCTGGCAGCAGACCCTGGCCGCCGTGGCGGCCCGCTTCGGGGTCCAGAGCGCGGCCGTGGCCACCACCGTGGTCTGCGTGGACCGCAAGCGGCAGTGGTCGCACGCGGGCAACGTCTGGCACAACGCGGCCATCCGCTCCGGCCTCTGGGTCGCCGCCACCCCCCTCCGCCTGGCCGCCCGCCCCTTCCGGGCCCGCCCCCGGCCGCCCGCCTGAACGTCAGTCCGAGCCGCGGCGCTGCTCCTGCTCGTCGGCGGCGGCGAAGCCGTAGCGGCGCTGTCCACAGAGGATGGTCGTTGACCCGGGTAGACCGGAGGGCCATGCTGGCTGCCGACCAGGAGTCCGAGCGCAGGGGGTGGCGGGTGGCTTGGCAGCTGCAGGGCACGTACTTCGAGAACTGCTCCTGTGACATGGTCTGCCCGTGCACGACCTCGGGGCTGAGCATGCCGGCCGACTACGAGCGGTGTCGCGTCGTGCTCGCGTTCCACATCGACGCGGGTGCGGTCGACGACGTGGATGTGCGCGGCCTGACGGTGGCGGTTGTGGCCGATACCCCGCCGCTCATGGCCGACGGCAACTGGCGGGTCGGGGTCTTCATGGACGCCGCCGCGTCCCAGCAGCAGGCCGAGAAGCTCGGCGCGGTCTTCGCCGGGCAGCTCGGCGGTCCGATGGCCATGCTCGCACCGCTGATCGGCGAGATGCTGGGGGTCCAGACCGCCCCGATCGACTACACCGACGATGGCCGTCGGCATCGGGTCAGGATCGGCGACGCCGTCGACATCGAGGTCGAGGACTTCGTGCCGCCCCTCAACCCGGGCGGTGAGGTGTCCAAGCTCACCGGCATGTTCCACCCCGCGAGCTCGACCCTGACGATCGCTCGCGCCACCGCATCCCGCGTCAACGCGTTCGGGCTGCAGTTCGACAACACCGGCAAGAACGGCCACTCGGCGCCCTTCTCCTGGGCCGCATGACCACCACCGCCCCGTCCCTGCGGCGCCTCACCCCGCAGGCGGCGGTGCTGCTGCTCCTCGCCGCCGTGGCCTGGCTGGTCACGGTCGGCCGGGCGGGGGCGATGCGGGGCATGACCGGCACCATGGGGCTCGGCCTGCCCGCCTTCGTCGGCATGTGGGCGCTGATGATGGCGGCGATGATGCTGCCCTCGGTTGCCCCGGTCGCCTCCATGTACCAGCGGTCGGTCCGCTCCCACCGCGCGCTGCGGCTGGCCGGGTTCACCACCGGGTACCTGCTCGCCTGGGCCGGGGCCGGCATCCCGGCCTTCCTCCTCACCGCGCTCGCGGTACGGCTGGTGAGCGGTCACCCGCGCTGGGCGGCCGCAGTCGCGGCCGCCGCGTTCGCCGGCTGCGGGGTGTACCAGCTCACCCCGCTGAAGTCCCGCTGCCTGAAGCACTGCCGCTCACCGCTGTCGCTCCTGCTGCACTACGGCGCCTACCGCGGTGCGCTGCGTGACGTCCGTGCCGGTGCCCACCACAGCGGGTACTGCCTCGGCTGCTGCTGGGCGCTGATGGCGCTGTTCGTCGTCCTCGGCGTGATGAACGTCGCGGCCATGGTCGTGCTGGCCGTCGTGGTGCTGGTCGAGAAGCTGTGGGTGCACGGCGAGGTCCTCTCCCGTGCCGCCGGCGTCGCTGCCCTGGCGTTCGCCGTCGCCGTGATCTGGATGCCGGCGCTCGCGCCGGGACTCCACAGCGCGGACCAGATGACGGGCATGGCTGGATCGTGACGAGGTAGCATCTCCGCTGGTGAGCGGAACGATGCCTGAATGCCGCCGGTAGACTCATGGCCCACCAGACGAAGGAGCCCAGCCGTGAGCGGTGCGGTCGACCGTCTCTCCCACGAGTACCTCGATCTGACCTACCTGGCCTCACCCACGACGGCGACGTTCTACGGGGAGCACGGCTTCGACGACCGCCTCGACGACCTCACCGAGGAGAACCTCGACCTGTACGCTGCCGAGCTGGGACGGCTCGCCGACCGGCTGCGCGTGGTCGACGTCGCCGGCCCGGAGGATGAAGCCGACCGGGACGCCCTGCTCGCCGAGATCGCCGGCAGGGTGCTCGAGCACGAGCTGGAGCGGCCCTGGCGGCGCAACCCGTTCGAGGCGGCGACCGCCGTCCCCAGCGCGATCCTGCTGCTGGTCGCGCGCGAGTTCGCTCCGCTGGAGCAGCGGCTGCGCAGCGCCGCGTCGCGGCTGGCGGCGGCTCCTCGCTTCCTGGCCCAGGCCAAGGGGCTGCTCGATGAGCCCTGCCCGCGGCTCTGGCGCCAGATGGCCGCTGCTGCTGCCAGCAGCGCCGCCGACTTCCTCGGCGAGCAGCTCCCGCAGGCTGCCGCCGGCACCAAGATGGCCGGTCGGGTTGCCGAGGCCGCCACCACCGCCGCTGCTGCCATGCGCGACTTCGCGCGCTGGCTGACCGAGGAGCACGCCGAGCGCTTCCCCGACGACGCCCCCTTTGCCATCGGCGAGCAGGCCCTGGCGCGCAAGCTGCGCGAGGTGCACTGCCTCGACATCCCGCCGGCAGGGTTCGTCGCGGTCGGCGAGGCGCAGCTCGCCGACGCCGGCGACGCCCTCGCCGAGCAGGCGGGCAGGCTCGGGTCGCGCGACTGGCCGGCCACGCTGGACGAGGTGAAGGGCCGCCACCCCTCCCAGGAGGAGCTGCTGCCCGCCTACCGCAAGGAACTGGACCGGCTCGAGCAGTTCGTGTTCGAGCACGACCTGGCCACCAACCCGGACGCGCCCGCGCTGGTCGAGGCCACGCCCGAGTTCCTGCGCGGGGTGCTGGGCTTCGCCGCCTACCTCGCGTCGGGGCCGTTCGACGCCTGGCAGCAGGGGTACTTCTGGGTCACGCCCCCGCCCGAGGACGCCGGGCTCCGCGACCACAGCTGGGCCGCCATCCCGGCGATCGCCGCCCACGAGGGCTACCCAGGCCACCACCTGCAGATCACCAGCGTGAACCGGCTCGAGTCGCTGACCAGGCGGGCGGTCCGCTCCCCGGTCATGCAGGAGGGCTGGGGCCTGTACACCGAGCAGCTCATGGCCGACGTCGGCTACTACAGCGACGAGGCGCGCCTGGCCCAGCTCGCCATGCGGCGGTTCCGCGCCCTGCGGATCGTGCTCGACATGCAGCTGTCGGCCGGGGAGCTGTCTTACGAGGCGGCCGTGGAGCGGGCCATGTCGGTCGGCCGGCTGGCCGAGCCGACCGCGCGCACGGAGGTCGCCCGCTACACGATGAGCCCGACCCAGCCGTTCGGTTATCTGGTCGGCGCCTTGGAGCTGGAGCGCCTGCGGGCCGAGTCGCAGGCACGCCTGCAGGACGCCTTCCGGCTCCGCCGCTTCCACGACCGGGTCCTGTCCTATGGCCACATGCCGCCGGCCCTGGTCCGTCGCGCGATCGAGACCGCTGACACCGCCGAGCTGGGCGACCCCAACGAGTAGCGTCGGGGATCCCCGGCAACGCTCTTAGCTTGCGTTTTAACCCTTTCGGCATGCCGGGTTGGCCGTCGACCGAGGTTGGCGGCCTTCCAGGGCGGGCTGGGCCGGTTCAGGCAGCCTTCGCCGTCGTGGGCGGCTTCTTGCTGGCCTTCTTGGCGGGTTT
>WNFV01000494.1_pt1 | contig 93642 bp, 93 predicted proteins | sample 5400101 | NCBI WGS metagenome assembly WNFV01 (sample SAMN13153361, study PRJNA577476) | soil metagenome | isolation source: 115 cm soil or saprolite under grassland replicate 1 | place: USA:California | collected 2016-06-15
CCGGAGAACGTGCGCGAGAAGGGCAGCGACGCGGTGCGCACGAACTTCGCCGCGCACATGTACAGCACTCCTTTCGCGAAGCTCGCGCGCCATCCGCGCATGGTCGGGCCGATCATGCAGCTTTTCGGCGAAGAGCTGTACATGCACCAGTTCAAAATCAACGGCAAGATGGCTTTCGACGGCGACCTCTGGCAATGGCACCAGGACTACGGCACCTGGAAGAACGACGACCTGATGCCCGAGGCTCGCGCGATGAACGTCGCGATCTTCCTCGACGAGGTCAACGAGTTCAACGGACCGCTGATGTTCATTCCCGGCAGCCACAAGCTCGGCGTGATCGAAGCCGATCACGACACCTCGACGACGAGCTATCCCCTGTGGACGATCCACCACGACACGATCAGAAAGCTCGTCGAGCGCGGCGGCATCGTGGCTCCAAAGGGTCCGCCGGGGTCGATGATTCTGTTTCACTCCTGCCTGGTGCACGCCTCTACTGCCAATCTCTCTCCTTGGAATCGGGTCAGCGTCTATTTGAGCCTGTGCGCGGTGTCGAACCACATACGGCGCTTCAAGCGTCCGGGGTACATCGCGCACCGCGATTTTGCGCCGTTGAAGTGCCTCCCCGACGATTGCCTGCTCAGGCCCTACGACGTGCCGCTTCCGTGGAGAGACGGAACGCCGCCGGAAGAGCTGCAAGGCGCGCTCAAAGCCGCGTGAATCTGTACGCAAAGCTCCGGGAGCGCGAAGCGCAAGGCAGGCCGCTGCGGGTCGGCATGATCGGCGCAGGCAAATTCGGCGCCATGTACATCGCGCAGGTGCCGAAGACGCCGGGGGTGCATCTGGTCGGTATCGCCGACCTTTCTCCCGCGAATGCGCGGACCAGCCTCGAGCGCGTGGGCTGGAAGCCGGAACAGTACGCTGCCGCGTCGCTCGATGCGGCGCTGAAGGAGCGACGGACGCACATTTCGGAGGACTGGCGCGCGCTCGTCGCGCACCCGGCCGTGGAGATCGTCGTCGAAGCCACGGGCAATCCGATCGCCGCAGTCGAGCATGCGCTCGCAGCATTCCGAAACGGCAAGCACGTGGTGATGGTGACGGTCGAGGCCGACGCCTTCTGCGGGCCCTTGCTCGCGAAGAAGGCGAAGGAGGCGGGAGTCGTTTACAGCCTCGCCTACGGCGATCAGCCCGCGATCATCTGCGACCTCGTCGATTGGGCGCGCGCGGCGGGATTCCCGGTGGTTGCGGCCGGGCGCGGGCACAAATGGCTGCCGCACTTCGCGCAGTCCACGCCGGAGACCGTATGGGGTTACTACGGCCTCACGCCCGAACAGGCCCGCGTGGGCGGACTCAACCCGAAGATGTTCAATTCCTTTCTCGACGGCTCGAAGCCGGCGATCGAAGCCGCCGCGGTGTGCAATGCAACCGGCCTTACGCCGGCGCCGGAGGGTCTCGCGTATCCGCCTGCGTCCATCGAAGACCTGCCGCTGGTGATGCGGCCGAAGGCCGAGGGCGGGCAGCTGCATCACAAGGGGCAGGTCGAAGTCGTGTCCTCGCTCGATCGCGACGGGCGGGCGATTCCTTACGACATCCGCTTCGGCGTGTGGGTCGTGTTCGAGGGCGAGTCCGATTACATCCGGCGTTGCTTCATGGAGTACGGCGTGCGAACCGACCCTTCGGGCCGCTATGCCTCGATGTACAGGCGCTGGCACCTGATCGGGCTCGAGGTCGGAATTTCGGTGGCCTCGGTCGGATTGCGGGGCGAGCCGACCGGCTGCGCCACGGATTTTCGCGCGGACGCGGTTGCGACGGCCAAGCGCGATCTGAGGGCGGGCGAGATGCTCGACGGCGAAGGCGGATATATGGTGGTGGGCAGGCTCATGCCAGCCGCGGATTCGCTCGCGCTCGGTGGGTTGCCGCTCGGCTTGGCGCACCAACTGAGGCTAGTCAATCCCGTCAAGGCCGGCCAGGCTGTGCGCTGGGCTGATGTCGCCTACGACGCTGGGGCCGAGGCGGTGCGTGTGCGCCGCGAAATGGAGTCGATGTTCGTCGCCCCCAGACAGCGCACGGCCTAGGAGGCGAGGCCCTGTGCCGGAAATGTAACGAATTGGGATTCCTCGCAATTTTCCGCCAAATATAGTGTAATTGGACCTAGACCCGAGAGCGCAGGCTGGGATACTGTAATCGGGGGCCTGGACCCGAGAGAGGGCAGGCAGGGAGCCGCCATTCAAAGGCGGGGCAAGGGAATTTCTTATGAAAACCACGTCGTCTAGACCGCTTACGCTGGTTCACGATTCGATCGAAGCCAAGCTCGCGCCGCTCAAGATCCTGGTCATCGACGACCAGTCCACCGGGCGCATCGTGCTGAGCGAGATCATGAGGAGCCTCGACGCGAGTCTGGAGGTTGCCACGTTCGCCGACCCTTTGGAGGCCATCGAATACGCGCGCAAGCACCCTGTCGACATGGTGCTCACCGATTACAAGATGCCGAACTTGGACGGTATCGAGGTCATCCGGAGGCTGCGCCGCATTTTCGGCTACGAGGACGTTCCGATCATCTGCATCACGGTGGTGAACGATCGCGAAGTCCGCTACCGTGCCCTGGAGGCCGGGGCCACCGACTTCCTGATTCGCCCGATCGACCGGCTCGAATGCGGGGCGCGCTGCCGCAATCTCCTGAGCCTGCGCCGGCATGAAATTCTCAAGAAAAACAGAACCCGGATTCTCGAGCAGAAGATCGACGAGGCCACCCGCGAGTTGCGGCGCCGCGAAGTCGAGACGCTGTTTCGGCTGGCGAAGGCCGCCGAGCAGCGCGACAAGGTGACCGGAATGCACCTGGTGCGGATGGCCAAGTACTCCGCCCTGATCGCCAAAGGCGTCGGGCTGTCCTTGGCTGAGCAAGATGCGATCGAGCTGGCCGCGCCGATGCACGATATCGGAAAAATCGGCATTCCGGACCGGATCCTGCAGAATCCCGGAAGGCTCGACGGCGAGGACCTGCGAGTCATGCAGTCGCATGCGCGCATCGGCTACGACATGCTGAAGGACAGCTCTTCCGGATATCTGCAAATGGCCGCGGTGATCGCGCTCGGCCATCACGAGAAGTACGACGGCAGCGGTTACCCGACCGGCCTCAGGGGCGAGCACATTTCGCTCGAAGCGCGAATCGTCGCCATCGCGGATGTCTACGACGCGCTCACCTCGGTTCGCCCCTACAAACCGGCTTGGCCCGTGGAGGAAGCGTTCGTCTACATGGCGGAGCACGCCGGCAGGCATTTTGATCCGAAGCTTGTGGAAATCCTGGTGCGGAACCGAGACGAAGTCCTCTCCATCGGCGAACGGTTTGCCGATCAGCTGGCGCAGTGACCCGGAACCGGGCCGGATGGCGCTGAAATCGATCTTCGCCGGCCTTCGAGCGCGCCTCGCCGCGCGCCCGGACACAGAGCACGAGCAGGCGATCGTCCGGCTGGTGGTGTATTCCGTGCTGTTCCTGTATCTGCTGCCGCAGGCTTTCGGCGGCATCGAAGTCCGCAACGAAGTCAACCCGCTGTTTTTCTCGGCCATGATCTGCTTCATGGTGCTAGCGGCGGCCGTGTTCGGCTGGATCTGCCTGTTTCCGTCGGCTTCGCCCGTGCGCCGCGTTACCGGGTCTTTGCTCGACGTCGTCGCGACAACGTTTTTCATGTACAACCTAGGCGTGTACGGAACGCCCTTTTACGTCGTTTATCTCTGGATTATCTTCGGCAACGGCTTCCGTTACGGCAAGGCGTATCTCTACAACTCCCTGGCATGGAGCGTGGTCGGCTTCAGCTTGGTCCTCGCGGTGAACGACTATTGGGTTGCGAACCGCCCGCTGGGCATCGGCCTTCTCGCGGGCATGATTGTGTTGTCGATGTATGTTGGGAAGCTGGTGAAGCGGCTGTTCGATTCGCTTCACCGCGAGGAGGCCGCGAATCAGGCGAAGCGACGTTTCCTCTCCACGGTAAGCCACGAGATGCGCACCCCGCTCAACGCGATCGTCGGAATGAACGACCTGCTGCGCGACACCCCTTTGAACTCGGAGCAGGCCGAGATGGTGAAGGCGATGCACGAAGCCTCGCAATCCATGCTCAAACTGATCGAGAACGTGCTCGATATTTCCAAGATCGAGGCCGGCAAGGTCAACATCGAGGAGACCGACTTCGACCTGCACGCCCTGATCAACGGCACCTCGGGAGTGCTCGCGCCGCAGGCCGAGATTCGTGGGCTGCAGCTTCGTACTCTCGTGATGCCGGAGGCGGCCCACGCGCTGCGCGGCGATCCCTATCATCTACGCCAGGTGCTCTATAACCTCATCGGAAACGGTATCAAGTTCACCCAGTCCGGCAGCGTCACCTTGACCGTTTCGAGCCTGGGCGAGAGCGAGCATGCGGTGCGGCTGAGATTTGCCATCGAGGATACGGGGATAGGCATCGCGCCCGAAGCTCAGGAACGCATTTTCGAGAGTTTCGTCCAGGCCGACGACTCGACCACGCGCCGCTACGGCGGAACCGGGCTCGGAACGACGATCTCGAAACAGCTGGTGGAGATGATGGGCGGGCAGATCGGCCTGAACAGCACGCCCGGAAAGGGCAGCACATTCTGGTTTGAGCTCCCCTTCAAGAAGCAGATGGTGGGACTGGTTCCCGAAGCTTCGCTCCGGCTCAACGATATCCGGATCATGCTCCTCGGTTTCGCCGACGCGCAGCTGCAGGCGCTCGAGCAGGATCTCGCCACTTGGGGGGCGCGCACCGGGCGCGCAGCGGGCGTAGAGGCGGGGGCTGCGCGCCTCGCCGAGGCGCAGTCGCTCGGGCACCCCTACCACTTGGTGCTTCTGCGCGAAGACGCGCAGGTCGAACCGAACCGACTTCTCGCTCGCCTCCGCAATAGCCGCAGCCAGAAGGCGCCTCCTACGGTCCTGTGCACGCCCGGCGTATCGCAGATTCGCAGCGCCGAAGCGCTTGCGGGCGGTTTCGTGGCGGTACTGGAAATGCCGCTAGAGAAGCGGCTCCTCTTTAACGCCATCCATTCGGCCACTGCGGTCCAAGCGAGCCAGGAAGGCGTCATTTCGCTCAGCAATTACTACGCCGCCCGCGACGCCAACCGGCGCCGCTACCAGATCCTCGTGGCGGAAGACAACGCGGTGAACCAGCGCGTCATCGTCGGGATACTGGAACGCGCCGGGCACAGAGTCCGGGTCGTGGACGACGGGGAGCAGGCGCTCGATGTCCTCGAGAACGAGCGGTTCGATGTGGTCATCATGGATCTCAACATGCCCGAGCTCGGCGGGCTGGACGCCGCGCGGGCCTACCGCTTTATGGATCCGGAGGCGATACAGGTCCCGATCATCATGCTTTCGGCGGACGTCACCTCGGAGACGATGAAGGAATGCGAGGAGGCGGGGATCGATGCTTTCTTGTCCAAACCGATCGAGGCTCGCCGCCTGCTTGACACCATCGCGAGCCTGATTGCAAAGCGCGCGACCGCTCTCGCGGCGTCCGGCGACGGCGCCGAGAAAACCCAGGTGGTCATCAATCCGGCGACGCTCTCGGAGCTCGAGCTCATCAGCGCGGATAGCACCTTCATGCCGGAACTCCTCAACGGATTCATCCAGGACGGCGAGGCGCTGCTGCGGCAGATGGAAGCCGCAGTGGCGGCGGAGCAATACGAGACGCTCAGGGACCTCGTGCACGCCATGAAGGGCTCGGCGGTTACGCTCGGCGCCGAGCAGCTGTGCCAGACCTGCGTCGGAATCAGCGGTCAGACGACATCGGAACTGCAAGCGGGCGGATCACGCGCCCTAAAGGTGGTGCGGGAGCAGTTTCAGCAGACGCGCGCTTCGCTCCTCGATTATCTCAAGAAAAACCAGAGCGCGGCCCGCTGAGGCAGGGACGTGACATGGACAAGGGACGGCGCGAGAAACCATGGCTGACTTGTCACTGCGTGACCGAGTAATTCAGCGTCTTCTGGCCGCATCCGATGCAAAACTCACCGCGGCCGACGTAGACGACGCGACATCGCTTCGACAGGATCTGGACATCAGTTCACTGATTTTGATCACATTGGCTTCCGAGCTGGAGGATGAGTTGGGGATAGACATCGACGATGAGGACCTTGGCCGCATACAGACGATCGGCGATCTTTTCAAGGCGATCGAGAGCAGGAAGCGGCAGAATCGGCAGGCGTGACGCAGTCTGAGTCAATGACTCCTCGGCGAGTAGCAATCACGGGAGTCGGTCTCGTATCGTGCCTTGGGCACGATTACAGCCAAGTGGTGAGGGCTCTCCAAAACGGGGTAAGCGGCATCCGCGCCATGCCGGAGTGGGAAAACCTGGGCCTGAAGAGCCGGGTGGCGGGTACGATCCTGGACGTCGAGGCCAAGTTCGAGTGCTCGCCCATCCCGAAAAAACTGCGTCCCGCGATTTCGGAAGCATCCAAATACTGCTGCCTCGCCGCGCTCGATGCCATCGGCGATTCCGGGCTTTCCGAGGTCGACCTGCAGTCCGACAGAACGGCGTGCATCGTCGGTACGGGAATCGGAAGCGTGGGATCCACCTATACGACAGGGCGACAGCTCTATTCCGGAGAGATTGCGAAGCTCAGCCCGCTTGTCGTGCTGAAAAGCATGGCCAGCGCGTCGAGCGCGGCGGTGGCCAACCTGCTCAAGGTCCACGGACGCAGTTATTCGATCAGCTCTGCCTGTTCGACGTCCTCTCACAGCATCGGCACGGCATACGAGCTCATCCGTTACGGCATCGTCGACCGTGCCATCGCAGGGGGCGGAGAGGAGGTGCACCCTATGATTGCCGCGGGTTTTCAGGCCCTTCGATTCGCGCTCGCCACGAAATTCAACGAGTGCCCGCAACGGGCGTCGCGCCCTTATGATGTCGCGCGCGACGGGTTCGTGATCGGGGGTGGTGCGGGGATCGTCGTACTCGAGGCCTGGGACCAGGCGTTGGCGCGTCGGGCTCGCGTGCGCGCCGAGATCGTCGGGTTCGGGACAAGCTCGGATGGTTTCGACATGGTGATGCCGGAGCCGACTGGGGTGCACGCCGCCAAGAGCATGCGCAACGCCATAGAAGGCAGCGGTATGAGTCCTCGAGACGTCGGTGCCGTCAACACGCACGGCACGGCGACTGCCAAAGGTGACGTCGCTGAAGTCGAGGCAATGAAGGAAGTGTTCGACGGCAAACCGCCGCCGTTCTCATCGACAAAATCGATGACCGGCCATCCCCTGGGTGCGGCCGGAGCACTGGAGACGATCTTTTGCATAGGCATGCTCGAGCATCGCTTCATTGCCCCTTCCATCAACATCGAAGAACTCGATCCTGAATTCGCGGGATTGCCGGTCGTAACGACCCCCAAGTTCACGGAACTGGACACCATACTTTCCAATAGTTTCGGATTCGGTGGAACCAACGCGAGCCTTCTATTGAAGGCATTTCGCAACTAGCGCGGCGTGTTTCATTCGAGCGCTTCTGCGCATCGCCTGGGTTCCTCCATCAGGCTTGGGAACAAGACTCGCTGCGCATGAGCCCCACCGGGGCGCGTCCTAACGCACCGGTCGGGACGGATCGGATCCGGCCCCGGCAGGTCATGGCTCAAGCGCGCGAGCGCCCATGCTTCGGGCGGACATGCACAGCCGGGCTCAGGCCGTCGCGTACCGCAGTTCCTCCGCCATTCCTGCCACCTCCGGTATCTCCGCCGCGCCGCCCGGGATACGCCGGAATTGGGACCGCGCCAAGCGGCTCATCATCTTGAGATCTCTCTCTTCCAGCCGCGTTGCAGCGTCGACCCAGACGTTGGTGATATTGAGCATCTCCTCGTAGCTCACCCGTTGGAAATGCTGGCGGCAGCTGAACACGGCCTGCATACCATTGCGGTGTCGCTCGTTGCGGCGGATGTATTCGCGTACCGCCGTCTCCCCGTTTCCGTCCTCGACGAGAACGTCCACTACGCCCATCTCGTACAACTCCTCGGCGGTGTAGATGCGGCCGGAAAGAATCATTTTCTCGGCACGCTTCATTCCGAGCCGCCGGCTGAGCAGGCTGTAGGCTCCCATGCCGGGGAAGAGGTTGAACAGGATCTCGGGCATTCCCATGCGCGCGCGGCGCTCGGCGATGATCACATTCGAGGAAAGCGCTGTCTCGAAACCTCCGCCGAGAGCTTCACCTTGCACCAGGGAAATCGTAATCAAGGGGCCGTTGTAGTTGCAGATCCTCGAATACATGTTGTCGATGCAGAGCTTAGCGTAATGCATCAACGCATCGCGGTCCTGAGATTTCACCAGCTGCACGAACAGCGCCAGATCCCCTCCCAGGTTGAACACGTTCTCGGTCTTGGAGGCCACCACGTAATAGCGGATCTGGCGGAGCTCGCCCTTGTGCAGGAGGCGCCCGCCGTTCGCTTCGATCGCCGCGTCGTGGGCCCGCAACTCGTCGAGCAGCCCGAGATTGAAACACGGTACTCCAGACGGATTCAGGTAGGTCCATGCTACAGCGTCCTCGGGATCGAACCTGACCTCGATCTGCTTGTAGTAGTCCCGTTTAAACATTCCCTCTATCGCTCTTAATTCGACCGGTGCGTTCATGACTTCCTTCCTTTCAGGGTGTGTTGAAGAAAAATGCGTTTTTACGGACTCTTTGCGGAGACTATACTCCCAAATCCATCGTTGCCCAAAAGCCCCCTATTCCATTGTCATTGGGGTCGTTTTCCTGTCTATCGGGGTTTTCCCCATTTCCCCTCAGGGAAACCCCGATGGGCCGGGTCGAAAATGTGTGAAAAAGTCGGCATTCAGCCTTGGCAGCCGCAGGCGCGGCATGCGTCCGGGGTAAGGGCTGCGCCGGTCGAGCCGTAAAATGGCGAAACTAAAAACCCGCGCTCGCATCTTCGTTCTGGTGATTCTCGCGGCCTTGCCGGCACTGCTGCTCACGGTCTACAGCGCGATCGAGCGGCGCGCTTCGACGGAAAACCAGGCGCGCGCGGAGCTCGGGCGGCTCGTCAAGCTGGCGGCCATGCAGCAATGGCAAGTCGTGGAGGGTGCCAGGCAGATGATGGTCGCCTCTTCGCAGATTCTCTTCACGTTGCTGAACGACAGAAGGCGCTGCACCGAGTATTTTGCGAGCTTGTTGGCGCAAAACCGGGAAACGTACCACTCGATGGGTCTTTTTCGCTCGGACGGCCAGCTGTTCTGCAATGCTGCGAGTTGGCGGGACAAGGTCTATAGCGGGGATCGGCTGTATTTTCGACTTGCCAAGGAAACGGGTCGATTCGCGATCGGCGAATATCAGGTCGGTCGCGTCACGGGACAAGCCGGAATCAACTTCGGATTTCCCGTCAAAGACGCGGATAACAAGGTCTACGCCGTGGCTTTCGCGGGGCTCGATCTGGAGAATCTTGGTCGCATGGCCGAAGCGACGCCTTTGCCGCCCGAGGGTATTTTGAGCGTCGTCGACGTCAAGGGAACCATCCTCGCGCGCAAGCCCGCGATGAAAGAGCGCATCGGTGAAAGGCTTTGGAATCCGCAGGTGATCGAGGCGGTGCTCGCAGGCAGGGAAGGCGTGCTCGAGGCCAAAGGAGAGGACGGAATCGACTGGCTGCTGGCGCACGAGGTCGTCACCCAGAATCCGGACGGCGCCTTTCCGCTTCGCGTCATGGTTACCGTTCCGCTCACCCGGGTGTTTGCCGAGGCGAACAGGGCGCTTGTCCGAGATCTGCTGGGCATCACCTTAGCCACGCTGTTTCTGCTGGTCGGAGTCTGGTACGGCGCCGAGTGGTTCGTGTTGCGTAAAGTCAGGGCGCTGCTTCGGGCCGCCGACCGGGTGCGTGGCGGCGACCTGAACGCCAGAACGGAAATTCGCTATGGCGGAGAAGAGCTGAGCCAGCTTGCACAGGCCTTCGATGCCATGGCCCAAGCCCTTCAGCAGCGGGAGCAGAAGCTCCAGGAGCGAGCGATCTCCGACCCGCTCACCGGCCTGTATAACCGGCGCTACCTGAGCGAGTTTCTTCCGCGCGAGCTGGTGCGGTGCAGGCGCAGCGCGACGCCGGTCGCGGTGATGCTGATCGATCTGGATCACTTCAAGCGCGTCAACGATTCTTTCGGACACGAGGCCGGGGATATCGTCCTCAAGACGATCGCGGCGCTGCTCAAAGGCAAAGTTCGCGGCAGCGACATCGCCTGTCGCTACGGGGGCGAGGAGTTCGCGCTGATCCTGCCCGAAACCAGCCTCGATGCCGCCCTGCGGCGTGCCGAAGATATCCGGCTGGCGATCGCCCGCCTCGGCCTCAGCTACGCGGGAACGCCTCTGGGTAAGATCACGGCCTCGCTGGGGATCGCGCTGTTTCCGGATCACGGCGAGGACACCGACGCCCTCCTGCGCGTGGCGGACATGGCGCTCTATGCCGCCAAGGGCGCCGGACGCGATCGGGTCGTCGCCGGCTCGGTGGAGAAACGCTGAGCCCGGTCGCTTTGGAAGGAACTGCGCGCCGGCGCGGCCAGGAGCGTCACTTGTAAATTTGCTGGTTCCCGGAGGCGTTTCGGCGATCGTCTTCCCACGCCCCCCGGCTGACTCCCTGAACGGCGGCAGGGCTGTTCGACGGCAGTCTACTGCCGGTGGTGTAGACGGGTTCGCTGCGCGGCTGCGCCGCGGCTTTAGGTTCAGTGGGCGTCGTCTCGCAGCCGTAAGTTGCGGTGCACAGAACGGAAGCGATCAACAGCAGGCGGATGCGCATTTCTTGGACCTCCCATTCGTTGAAATACCGCGCCAGTCTACCTCGTCGGTCCAGGCACATACAATCGAGTCGAGTGGCTCCCCGACCAGGGCTCGAACCTGGGACCTGCGGATTAACAGTCCGTCGCTCTACCAGCTGAGCTATCGGGGATTCGAGACTCCGACGAGCGCGTTGCCGGAGATTGGAAGGCGCGTATTCTAATTCCCCGCGGGGGGACCGGTCAACGCGACGGATCGAAGAAAAGCCGCTCCGGCCCTCATTTTCCCGGGCGGTGCAGACGCGACCCATGCCTCTTGGGCATAATGGATCCGTGAACGCCGCCGCACGGAAGGAGACGCACCGATGAGTCCATCGCGTGAGAGGGCATGCCGTTGTGTCGCGGGAGCGTTGGGACTGGCTTTGAGCTTCGCGTCCACCGCTTCGCTCGCTCAGGAACCAGGCGTGTGGCCCGCCCGGACGATCCAAATCGTCGTTCCCTATACTCCGGGCACGGGCGCCGACATCCTCGCGCGGATCTTCGGACCGAAACTTGCCGAACGCTGGAAGGTCGGCGTCGTCACCGACAATCGCGCGGGCGCTTCGGGCAACATAGGAACCGACTTCGTCGCGAAATCGGCGCCCGACGGCTATACGCTGCTTTGCACCGCGACCTCCTTCGGAACCAATCCTGCGATCAATCAAAAGCTCCCATTCGACCCTATAAGGAGCTTTAGGCCAGTCATATTGCTTGCCACCAGCACGATGGCGGTGATCGTCACGCAAGGGTTGGCGGCCAGGTCGATGCGCGAATTCCTCGACCTCGCGCGCGGCCAGCCGGGCAAGCTCTATTACTCTTCTCCCGGAAACGGAGGTCCGCAGCATCTCGCCATGGAGCTGCTCAAGCTCGACGCGCGTATCGACCTCGTGCACGTTCCGTACAAGGGATCGGGCGGCGCACTGACCGATCTGGTGGGCGGGCACGTCCAGGCCATGATCGTGTCGCTGCAAACGGCGGCTCCGTACGTCCAGAGCGGGAAGCTTCGCATGCTGGCTGTGATGAGCGCGGAGCGCTCGCAGGCGTTTTCCGAGGTGCCCACCCTCAAAGAGCTGGGCCTCGCCGACCTCGAGGTGGAGACATGGTACGGCGTGTTCGCGCCGGCGGGGACGCCGCAGGCGGCCATCGCCAGGGTCAACGCGGAAATGAACGCGCTGCTCGAACAGAATGAGATCCGCGAGCTTCTCGCAAAACAGGGCATGGCGCCGGCCGGCGGCACGCCCGAGCGCTTCGGCGGCCTGGTGAAGAGGGAATTGGCGCGCTGGTCGCGCGTGGTCACGGCCGCGGGCATCAAGGCGGACTGAGCTCAAGCGGATTCCACGGATCACCCGACAAGAAAACACATGAGCCATATCGAAGACCTGGTCGCCGCGTACCGAATCCTCGCCGAGCACGGTGTCATCGACGCGTACGGACACGTGAGCGTGCGTTCGGAACGCGACCCCCAGCGTTACCTTCTGTCGCGCTCGCTTGCGCCGGAATTGGTGATGCCCGAGGACATCATGGAGTACGACCTCGACAGCAATCCGATCGATCCGCGGGGACGAGAGTCGGTGCGCGAGCGCTTCATTCACGGCGAGATCTTCAGGGCGCGTCCGGACGTGAACGCGGTCGTGCACAATCATTCCCCTTCGGTCGTGCCCTTCAGCGTCACGACGGTCGCGATGCGGCCGCTTTTCCACATGGCTGCGTTCGTGGGAGAGGGGGTCCCGACCTTCGAAATCCGCGATGCCGAGAAGGGCACCGATCTGCTGGTCAAGACGCCCTATCTGGGGCAGGCGCTCGCCAGGACATTGGGAAGGTCCCCGGCGGCCCTGATGCGCGGGCACGGTTCGGTTACCGTGGGCGAGAGCCTGCCCCGCGCCGTGGGGCGCAGCATCTATCTGGAAATGAGTGCGCGAATGCAGCTTCAGGCGATGGCGATCGCGGGGACCGGCGGCAAAATCACCTACCTCGACGAGCAGGAGGTCCGGGCCTCCGTACCCGGGCAGGATTACAATCGCGCCTGGCCGATGTGGCGCGCCCATGCGCTCGCCCGCCTCAAACCGCAAGCATGAGCCACGCGGCTTCGCGCGGCACGATCCGCCCTTGAGCTTTCAACGCCTCGCCGACCAGCTCGCCGAATTGGAGCGCCGCGGCCTGCGCCGCAGTCGCCTTGTGCGCCAGAGCCCGCAGGGGCCGCGCATCGTCGTGGACGGGCAGGAGGTCCTTGCGTTCTGCAGCAATGACTACCTGGGGCTCGCCAACCATCCGCGGATCGTGGAGGCGGCGATCGAGGCCGCCTCGCGCCACGGGGTCGGGGAGGGTGCCTCGCATCTTTTGAGCGGGCACAGCGTCGTCCACGAGCGCCTCGAAGCGAAACTCGCCGAGTTCATGCAAATGCCGCGGGCGCTGCTTTTCTCCACCGGCTATCAGGCAAACATCGGTGCCGTTACCGCGCTCGCCGGCCCGGAGGATGCGATTTTCTCCGACGCGCTCAATCACGCCTCGCTGATCGACGGCGTGCGCTTGTCGCGCGCCCGGGTGATTCGCTACCCGCACGCCGATCTCGGGTTCCTGTCGGGAGCGCTGGCAGAATCCAGCGCAAGAACGAGACTGATCGTCAGCGACGGCGTATTCAGCATGGACGGCGACATCGCGCCGTTGCCGGCCCTGCTCGATTTGTGCGAACGCCACGATGCCTGGCTTCTGGTCGACGACGCGCACGGCTTCGGCGTGATCGGCCCCGGAGGCCGCGGGTCGCCGGCGCACTTCGGCTTGCGCTCGCCGCGCCTCGTCTACGTCGGAACGCTCGGCAAGGCGGCGGGCGTGGCGGGCGCTTTCGTCGCGGGCGCCGCGGAAGTGGTGGAAACGGTGCTGCAGCGGGCGCGGACCTATATCTACACCACGGCTGCGCCAGCGATGCTTGCGGCCGCGGTCGAAGCGAGTCTTCAGCTCATCCTGGAAGACGAATGGCGTCGCGAGCATCTGCGAAAGCTGATCGCGCTGCTGAGACGGGAGCTGCAGGGGAGCGAAAGCGCGCTTGCCCCATCCGATACGCCGATTCAGCCGCTGATCCTCGGAGGGAACAACGAGGCCGTACGGGCGAGTGCGGCGCTGCACGAGCGCGGCATTCTCGTGCCTGCGATCCGTCCGCCGACCGTGCCCGAGGGTACCGCCCGGTTGCGCATCTCGCTTTCTGCGGCTCATAGCGAGCAGGAGGTTTTGCGTCTTGCCGCGGCGCTGCGTGAGGTGTGTCAAAGCGGCGTGGCGACACAGGCCTAAAGCGCTGAACGGAACGCTCGAAAGTGGGTCAGGGCTTTTTCGTTACCGGAACCGACACCGGGGTCGGCAAAACCCTGGTCGCCTGCGCGCTCCTGCGCGCTTTTGCCAGGACGGGGAAGTCCGTGGTGGGCATGAAGCCGGTTGCCGCCGGACGCGAAGCGGGCCGCTTCGCGGATGTCGAAGCCCTGGCGCACGCGAGCACGGTGAGTGCAAGGCCGCAAGTCGTCAATCCCTACGCCTTCGAGCCGGCGATTGCCCCCCACATCGCGGCGGAACTGGCCGGCTTCGAAATCGGCCTCGAACCGATCGCGCGTGCCTACGAGGAGCTGTCGCGGCTGGCCGAGGTTGTCGTGGTGGAAGGCGCCGGGGGTTTTCTCGTGCCGCTCAATGCAACCCAGACCGGCGCCGATCTCGCGATGCGGCTGGGTTTGCCGATCGTGCTCGTCGTCGGGATGCGGCTCGGCTGCTTGAATCATGCATTGCTCACGCGACGGCAGATCGAGGCTTCCGGGTTGCGTTGCGCGGGCTGGGTGGCGAATTGCATCCTCCCCGACATGCCTCATTTGGAGGGCAACATCCGCGCGCTCGAGCAGCGCCTCGATTGTCCGCTGCTCGGCGTGTTGCCGTTTCGGCTCGATCCGGTCCCGGCAGAGGTCGCCCCGCTTCTTTCGCTCGAATCGCTTGTCGAGGCTACCGCGTGAGCGCAAATGCAAGCATGCTGGAGCGGAGCCTGCGGGCGGTCTGGCATCCCTGCACGCAGATGAAGCACCACGAAACGCTGCCGCTCGTGCCGATCAACCGCGCCGAAGGGGCCTGGCTCTACGATTTCGAGGGCCACCGCATCCTCGATGCGATCGGCTCCTGGTGGGTCAACCTGCTGGGGCACGGCGACCCCCGCATCAATGCCGCGCTACGGCACCAGCTCGATTCGCTGGAACACGTCATGCTCGCCGGGTTCACGCACGCGCCGGCAGTCGAGCTCTCCGAGCGCCTCGCGAAGCTCGCTCCCGGCGGACTCGGCCATTGCTTTTTCGCCTCCGACGGGGCCTCCGCAGTCGAAATCGCGTTGAAGATGAGCTATCACTACTGGAGAAACTCAGGCCGCGCGAAGAGCGGATTCGTGACCCTTGCCAACAGTTACCACGGCGAGACTCTGGGCGCGCTGTCGGTCACCGATATTGCGCTCTACCGCGACACCTACGCTCCGCTCCTGCGCGCCAGTGTGCAGGTACCTTCTCCGGACTGGCGTCTGGCCGAGCCGGGCGAGACGCGAGAGGAGTATGCGCGACGCTGCGCAAAGGCGCTCGAAGAGCACCTCGAGCGGCATGCCGCGGAAACCGCCGCGCTCATCGTCGAGCCGCTTGTGCAATGCGCGGGCGGGATGGCGATGTACGACGCGGAATATCTGCGCCGCGCCCGCGAGCTCTGCGATCGCTTCGACGTCCATCTCATCGCCGACGAGATAGCAGTGGGGTTCGGGCGCACCGGGACTCTCTTCGCCTGCGAGCAGGCGGGGATCACGCCCGATTTCCTGTGCCTCTCCAAGGGCCTCACGGGCGGCTACCTACCGCTCTCGGTAGTGCTCGCAACCGATCGCGTCTACCGGGCTTTCTACGACGACAAGCTCGAGCGCGCTTTCCTTCACTCGCATTCCTTCAGCGGCAATCCGCTTGCCTGCCGCGCTGCCCTGGCCGTGCTCGACATCCTGGAAGAAGAGAAGGTGCTGGAGCGCAACCGAAATACGGCGGCGACCCTGAACCGGCGCGCCGATAAGCTGCGCTCGCACCGGCGCGTCGCGCACTTCCGCAACACGGGAATGATCTGGGCGTTCGACGTGCGGGACGCTCAACCGGGATTTGGGCCGGACTTCTATCGAGGCGCTCTCGAGATGGGCGTACTGCTCCGGCCGCTGGGCTCCACGGTCTACTGGATGCCGCCTTACATCATCGAAGAAACCGAAATCGACTTTCTTCTGAGCACGGTGAAAAGGCTCCTGGACGCCGGAGGGACCGGACCCGAGTCCCGGGGGTGAGCATCGTGCTAGACTCGAAAGCTTTTACAGTGGCAGCGCAGCACGCGTGATCCTCACCTTTCCCGACAGCCCTTTCCGTCTCGCCCAGGCGTTTCCTCCGGCCGGCGATCAGCCCGAGGCGATCGAAAAGCTCGTCGACGGCATCCGCGACGGGCTCTCGTACCAGACGCTGCTCGGCGTCACGGGCTCGGGGAAGACATTCACCATGGCGAACGTGATCGCGCGCCTTGGGCGGCCGGCGCTCGTGCTCGCGCCGAACAAGACGCTTGCCGCCCAGCTCTATTCCGAAATGCGCGAGTCCTTCCCCGAGAACGCGGTCGAGTACTTCGTTTCCTATTACGATTATTACCAGCCCGAGGCCTATGTTCCGTCGCGGGACCTCTATATCGAGAAAGACTCGAGCATCAACGAGCACATCGAGCAGATGCGGCTGTCGGCGACGAAGTCGCTGCTCGAGCGCAAGGACACCGTGATCGTTGCGACGGTGTCCTGCATCTACGGCATCGGCAACCCGGTCGACTACCACGGCATGATCCTGCACGTGCGCGAAAAGGAGCGGATGTCCCAGCGCGACGTCATCGCGCGCCTCGCGGCGATGCAGTACGAAAGAAACGAGCTCGAATTCAAGCGCGGCACCTTCCGCGTGCGGGGCGACGTCCTCGACGTGTTCCCCGCCGAGAACTCCGAGACGGCGCTGCGCATCGCGCTTCTCGACGACGAGGTCGAGAGCCTGACGCTGTTCGACCCGCTGACCGGGCACGCGAGCCAGCGCGTGCCGCGCTTCACGGTCTATCCGTCGAGCCACTACGTGACGCCCCGGGCGACGACCCTGCGCGCGATCGAAGCGATCAAGATCGAGCTCGCCGAGCGGATCGAGCACTTCCAAAAGGCGGGCAAGCTCCTGGAGGCTCAGCGCATCGAGCAGCGCACGCGCTTCGACCTGGAGATGCTGAACGAGCTGGGTTTCTGCAAGGGCATCGAGAACTACTCGCGGCACCTGTCCGGAAGGAAGGAGGGCGAGCCGCCGCCGACCCTGATCGACTATCTGCCGCCGACCGCCCTCATGTTCATCGACGAATCGCACGTCACGATCGGGCAGCTGGGGGGCATGTACCGCGGCGATCGCTCGCGCAAGGAGAATCTCGTCGACTATGGCTTTCGCCTACCCTCCGCCCTGGACAATCGGCCGCTCAAGTTCGAGGAATTCGAACAGGTCATGCGCCAGACTGTCTTCGTCTCGGCGACTCCCGCGGAATACGAACGCAAGACCTCGGGACAGATCGTGGAGCAGGTCGTGCGGCCGACCGGCCTGGTCGACCCGCTGCTCGAAGTGCGGCCCGCCTCGACTCAGGTGGACGACCTGCTCAGCGAAATCAGTCTGCGCGTGGCGAGCGGGGAACGGGTGCTGGTGACCACGCTCACCAAGCGCATGGCTGAGGAGCTCACCGACTACCTCGCGGAACACGGCGTAAAGGTGCGCTATCTGCACTCGGAGGTGGAGACAGTCGAACGGGTCGAAATCATCCGCGATCTGCGCCTGGGCGAATTCGACGTCCTCGTCGGGATCAACCTCCTGCGCGAGGGCCTGGACCTGCCCGAAGTGTCGCTGGTGGCGATCCTCGATGCCGACAAGGAAGGGTTCCTGCGCTCGGAGCGCTCGCTCATCCAGACCATCGGCCGCGCCGCGCGCCATTTGAACGGGATGGCAATTCTCTACGCCGACACGGTCACCGACTCGATGAAACGGGCGATCGGAGAAACCGATCGCCGCCGCGCGAAGCAGGTCGAATACAACGCAAAACGCGGCATCACGCCGATCGGCATTTCCAAGTCGGTGCACGACATGATCGAGGGTGCGCGCGACTTTCAGGATGTGCAAATGGAGTTGAAAGCCGCACAGGAACAGGCGCGCTACGAGTCGATGTCCGAAAAGCAGCTCGCCAGGGAGATCAGGCGCCTGGAAAAGGAGATGCTCGACCATGCGCGCAATCTCGAGTTCGAAAAAGCCGCCGAAGCGCGCGATCGCCTCGCCGAACTCAGGCGGAGCGTTTTCGGCGCCTCGCCCGAGGAGACTGCTCCCGCCGTGGGTTAGGTGAGCGAATTGTCAGGCATGAGCTTCGGTAATAGAACTCATAACCAGAGCCGAAACGTACAAGCCAACCCCAAACGCGGCATGATTCATAAGGCTACGCAGCCGTGCCTGCATGGGATTGGGGGCCTTTGACGCGGCAAGGCCAAGGCCGAACGAAGGGTGCATGATAAAGAAGGGAAAGCCAACAGTAACAATGCCGAAGATTAAAGCAGGCATCAGAGTCGGCGATTGCAGCCATTCAGGTGTGGCCAATGCCACAAGGGCAAACGCGAACAGCACCCCTATTGCGTAATGAGCAATCCAGCCGGTTGTGCACTCGGCTGGCTTCTGAGCAGCAGCGGTAATGCTTGGATGTTTGAAGGAGCCATTGGTCATGTGGCGCAGCCAACGACCAACCAAGCAATAGTTGGGCGAAGGAATTTTGAAAGCGTGCTTGAGAAATACCGCCCAGAGATCCATGACGAAGGTTGCGCCGAGGCCAACTGTAACAGCGCCAATTAGCAGTTCAATTTTCATGGTTACCTCGATGCTGGTTGCTCATGCCCAACGTCCGCGGCCACCGGGCCGACGGACGCCACAAGGCGCGTCGCTTCAGAGGCTCCGCCTGGGCCGCGTGGTTCGGCGTCGCGCACCTCACAGCCGAGGCTCCCGACCGCGACTTGCGTGCCAGAACGCGAGAACCTCCAGCGTTTCCTTCGACACGCGATAGTAGAGGTAGTAGCGAATTCGGCTGAGCGTGAGCCGACGAATGCCTCTTGTTTTCGCGCGAGGGGCCGGAACGCCGAGACCAGGTTGGGTTGAAAGGAGCGAGAGCGCACGTGCAACATCTTCGCGAACGGCGCCGGAGGCAGCGGGCCGGTTCTCTTGCCACCACGCTGCAGCCTTCTCGAACTGAGCAGTCGCGCGTCGGGAGACCTTGACAGAAAGAGGAGCGGTCAACCGAAGCGACGAAGGCGTTCCAAGAGCTCATCTCCGGTGATGTAGTCACCCCGCTCAATCTCCGCAATCGAGGCGAGCAGCTCCTCTTCCTGTTCAGGAGTCAACTCAAAGGTTTCCTCATCCTCGCGCAAGACCACCGTCACCTTAGTGCCCTCCGCGGGCAACTCCCCTTCGACGACGACCTTTCCGTCTATGACCGTACCGGTAGCAACTTTCATGGGGTAAATACTACTCCGAGTTAGGCCAGTAAGGGCTACTGTCCGAATTTCCTCGGGATGAAACCCCGCACAGGCGTGAGTTGTACTGCAGCAAGTTTTTTTCAACAGCGTGTCAGATCAAAAGACGGCTCGGCTGCCCGCGGCTCCCGAGGATAAGCGGCTCGCCGCCCAGCCAAGGGCCGTCGTCAAGCTCCAGCTGCAAGGAGAGGCAGGCTAGCGAACCGCCCGGAAGTGCCGATGGCGACGGTGTTTCCCCGGTTGCAACGATCGAAAGCGGCGGACTGCCGCGGCAGGTCTCGAGGGTCCAAGCGACCGTTTTTCCTGGTCGCACGCTATCTGCAACTTGAGGTTCGAGGGAAAGATTCGCCTCGTTCAGACGCTCGACGGTTTCGACAAAACGATCCGCGGCGTCGCGCCAGGACGGCGGAACCGCATGGGTGGAAACGCACCGGGTGATGCGTACCCACGTGGCCTTGTAAGCGACCGAGAGCTCGATCGCGTAGCGCTCGCCGAGGAGGGCGTCACCTTCGAATCTGCACAGCGTCGCGTCCGCGCGAAGGTCCGGCGCCAACCGAGGCAACACTTCTTCCGCACCGGCTAGCCGCGCCGAGCGTTCCAGCAGCGAAAGGAGTTCCGACGCGCGCTTCGCTCCTGTGGGAATCGCTTTGAACGCTTTCACGGCGATCGTTGCCGCGCGCCGCGCCAGCCGGATTTCCACTTCATCGGCCGGCTGGCGGATCGCGGCGAACAAGTCCGTCGCATCGACGACCGCTCTGCCGTATTCCGATTTCATGATCGGTTCGGCAACCGGCCAGGGCAGGGCATCGAGTTCGAGCACGCCGATGCGCAAGGGCTCTGGAGGACGTTCCTTCAAGAACGCCGCTGCGGCCCGGCCCAGGTCGGGAGCGGAACGCACTTCGCCCAAGTGACTGACGCTGCGGATCCAGTCGTGCACGCGCTTGGAAAACGCCGCAAGCAGCACCGGCGCTCCGGTCGGGAAGACCACGAGCAGCGCCTCGTTCCAGTACGGTACGAAATGCGTGAGCCAAGCCACGGCGCTCGGGCGCGCGAAAGACGTGTAGATGAGCGCGACGCCGAGTTCCGCGGCGCGCATTTGCTCCTGCAAGCGCGCCACGCGTCCTTCTAGGACCGAGGGCGGCACTTCGTCGCGCGACCAGCTGATCAATCCGCGCCGCATGGCTCAGCCAGGAGGCACCGAAAACAGGCGGCGCGGAGTCCGGGTCAGGACCTCGCAGCCATCGGGTATTACGCGCACGGAATCGCCGTGCACGAAATATCCGACCTCCGGATGATAGGTGTTCGGATGGACAACGAGCGTCATGTCGGGCTCGAGATTCAGATCGACGTCCTCGAGCACGGCGGGGGGTCCGTCTACGTAGAGTCCGAGACCGTGGCCGCGCACACGCGTGTACTCCGAGGTCACATAGTCGCCGAGGCCATGGCGGCGAAATACTTCGTTTTGCGCTCGCGCGACGTCTCTCGCCCTGGCTCCGGGGCGAACGGCCGCGATGCCGGCTTCGAGAGCCTCGTTGTAGACGGCGAAGGCGCGTTCCTGCGTCCTGCTCGGTACTCCGAGCACGAGAGTGCGGCAGATCTGCGCGTAATAACCGTCCACGCACGGGGTCAGCTCGGTCGTCACCAGATCGCCGGGCGCGAGGCGCCGTTCCGTCGGCGGATGCATTCCGCGCACCTCCCGGCCGCCGGAGCCGAGGATCTGGAAATTTTCCGGGCAGCCGCGGGAGCGCAAGAAAGCTTCGACTTCCGCGACGAGCGCATACTCGGGCCGCCCGACGCGAGCCGCTTCGCGAAAAACGGCATAGCCTTCGTCGGCGAGGACGGCGGCGCGGCGAAATGCCTCGATCTCGGACGGCGACTTCCGCAGCATCAGGCGATCGAGCAAGGCCGTCGCCGGCGCGATGCTTGCGACCAGCGGCCCCATCGCAAGGCGATAGGGCACCGCGGCGAGCGGCGCGAGCGCGATCCGCTGCCCGCCGAGCTCGCGGATCGCGGTCTCGGTTTCTTCGATCGCGGAGAGCGACCATCTCACATCGAGGTCCGCCTGCTCCGAGCGGAGGCGCGCGGCCTCGGCCGGGTGTTCGACGATGATCCGGCGCGGCCCGCTGCGGTCGATGAACGCAAAAGCGTGCCCTTCAACCGGGGTGATGTCGGCCGCAAAACGCAGATAGTCGCTCCGCCACGGATTCCCGGCGACGACGAGGATGTCGATCCCCTCGTCCGCCATCGCCGCGACGAGCCGGACGCGCCTCTCGGCGCGCGCGTTTCCGGGAATCGCGCTCACTCCGGCTTGATTCCGCCCAGCTCGACGATGGACTTGTAGCGCGCCGATTCCGATTTGAGGAAGCCCGCTGTCGCGGCGGGCGCAAGTCCGATCGCAAGGTGGCCGAAGTCGCTCACGCGCTTGCGCACTGCCGGGTCTGCAAGGGCCGTCCGGAACTCTGCAGCCAAGCGCTCGATGATGCGTGAATTCGTGCCGCGAGGTGCCGCGAGCACCCACCAGTTGCCGCCGACCAGCTGCGGAAACCCCGCTTCGACTGTCGTCGGGACATCGGGCAGCTCGGCCATGCGCGCTCGCGCCATCACCGCGAGCACTTTGAGCCTGCCCGCTCTCACGGGTCCGATGATTCCGGTCAAGGTGGGAAAAGCGACCTGGATGTCGCCGGCGAGCAGCGCCTGGACCATCGGGGGCGTACCCTTGTACGGCACGTAGACCATCGAGTTTCCGGTCTGCTGTGAAAATGCAGCGCCGGTGAGATGCGCGGGCGAGCCGGACCCCGGAGAGCCGTAGTTGAACTTGCCCCGATTGGCGCGCACGTATTCAGCCAGCTCCTTGAGCGATTTCGCGGGCACGTTTGCCCCGATCACCGCGAGCAGCGGAGCATCGGCGAGCAGAGAGATCGGATCGAGCGCGGTCAGCGGATCGAAGCCGAGATTCTTGAACATGTGAGGCGTCACGGCAAAGACGGCCGTCGGCCCGAGCAGCAAGGTGTAGCCGTCCGGCGCGGCGCGCACGACTTCGCCCGTGCCGATGGCGCCGTCGGCGCCCGGTTTGCTCTCCACGACGAAGCGTTGCCCGAGATTCACTTCGATTCCCGGGGAGATTGTCCGGAATATGGCTTCGGACACGCTTCCCGCGGCGAACGGGATGACCACGCGAATGGGCCTGCTGGGCCAGTCCTGCGCGAAGCCGGCCGCCGGAGGAAGCGCGAGCAGCCCGGCGCTCAGGAGTGCCAAAATGGGTCTCACCGGGGCTTGCTCCGCTCAAAAGAGCGGATTCTATATTGGGACGACCGATGTCCGGCAACAAGTTCGGCGTTTTATTCGTCTGCACGGGAAACATCTGCCGCTCGCCGACCGCAGAGGCGATTTTTCGAAAGCTGGCTGCCGATGCGGGGATGGCGGAGACGGTGACGGCCGATTCGGCCGGCACCCACGGTTACCATGTCGGAGAACCCCCCGATCCTCGGGCGCAGAAGGCGGCGGCGAAACGCGGCTACGATCTCAGCGGTCTGCGCGCGCGCACGATCGAGGACGCGGATTTTCGGCGCTTCGACCTGATCCTGGCGATGGACCAGGATCACTACGCGATGCTCTCGCGTAGTGCGGGGTCCTCGGGCGACCCCAAGCTGAAACTGATGATGTCCTACGCGCAGCGCTTCAAAGAGCGGGACGTGCCGGATCCCTACTACGGCGGACCGCAGGGATTCGAGCGGGTGCTCGACATGCTCGAGGACGCGGCGAAGGGCTTGCTGGAATCCTTGCGAAAGCGCTCCGGCCCTTAAGCCTTCGGAGTCGGGGGTTCGCGCCCGGTTTCCACCTGGACCAGGGGCTCGTCCAGATCGGGAGGAGGCGCTCGGCGCTCCCGCTTGGCTGGCACAAATTTCGGTTCCGGCTCCACTGCCGACCCGGCCGTGGAGCCCGAACGCGTCTGGACCAACTCCAACCCGCTTTCCTTGAGCGCGCGCTCGATCTCCGCCGGGTCCGGCTCGCGCGGGGCGGGCGATAAAGTCGCGGCCAACGGAGCCGGAGGGGTGGGCCCGGATTCCGGCTGAGGTTTCACAGCCATCACAAGCTCATGCGCCTGCTCGTGCTCGACCGATTCCGGGGGCGCTGTGAACTCTTGTGCGGCAGGCACCGATGCCGGTCTTTCGGTCGGGGCGGGACCCGCTGCGACGCGGGTTTCCTCGCTCCGAGGTGCCGGCGGCGGAGGCCCGCGGCGCTCACCCCGTTCGCCGCGGTCGCGGCCGCCGCGACGCCGGCGCTTGCGCTCGTGATCGCCTTCCCGCGGGTCGGACGCCCCGGCGTGGGGGGCCGGCGTGCGTCCGTGTTCCTGCGGACGCTGCTCCCGTGCATCATGCCGTTCCGCAGGTGCACGATCCTGCCTCTCGGGACGCTCGCCGCGCGGCGGCCTTTGTTCTCCCCTTTGTTCTCCGAATGGGCGATCGGGGCGCGAGTTGCGGTCTTGGCGGTCCTGGCGTTGCGGCCGTTCACCGCGGTGATCGCGCCCGCGTCCCTGACGCGGGTCCGGGCGCTCGTTGCGGCCGCGGAAGCGGTCGCCGCGGTCGCGGAATTCCGGCCGGACTGCCTGTTGTTCGCGGCGTGGCGCTGCCGCCGGTTGAAGGCCGGCAGGAGCGGCGCTGTCGCGTTTGAACCAACCGAAGATGCGATCGATGATGCCCGGATGCTGTTCGGCCGGGCGCAGCACCTGGGGTCTAGTCTGCCGCGCGCTCATCGGCGCAGGCTGCTCCGGCGTGACGCCTTGCACCGCGGCTTGCTGGCGCGGCGGGCGTGCCTCCTGCGCCGCAGGTTCCCTGGCTTCTTCTTCGACCGGCGCGGTGACGAGGTTATAGCTCGCGGGCAGCGCATCGGCCTGATTCAGGTCGTCGTGACGAAGGCGTTCGACCTTGTAGTTGGGAGTCTCAAGATTCGTGTTCGGGATCAGCACCACGTTGACCTTCAGCCGCGCTTCGATCGAATGGATGTCGGCGCGCTTCTCGTTGAGCAGGAACGTGGCGACGTCCACCGGCACCTGGGCGTGCACCGCGGCGCTGTTCTCCTTCATCGCTTCTTCCTGGATGATCCGCAAGATATGCAGCGCAGTCGATTCGGTGCCGCGGATGTGACCGGTGCCGTTGCAGCGCGGGCAGGTGATGTTGCTGCCCTCGCCGAGCGAAGGGCGCAGGCGCTGGCGCGACAGCTCCATCAGGCCGAAACGCGAGATCTTGCCCATCTGCACCCGCGCACGGTCGTAGCGCAGCGCGTCGCGCAGACGAGTCTCTACTTCGCGCTGGTTGCGCTGGTTCTCCATGTCGATGAAGTCGATGACGATGAGGCCGCCGAGGTCGCGCAACCGCATCTGGCGGGCGATCTCGTCGGCCGCCTCGGCATTGGTGTGAAACGCCGTCTGCTCGATGTCGTGGCCGCGCGTGGCGCGCGCCGAATTGACGTCGATCGAGACGAGCGCTTCGGTGTGGTCGATCACCACCGCGCCTCCGGAAGGGAGCGACACCTGGCGCGAGTAGGCAGTCTCGATCTGATGTTCGATCTGGAAGCGCGAGAACAGCGGCACGTCGTCGCGGTAACGCTTCACCCGCCCCACGTTGTCGGGCATGACGTTGCTCATGAACGCCATCGTCTGCTCGTAGATCGGATCGGTGTCGATCAGGATCTCGCCGATGTCGGGCTGGAAGTAGTCGCGGATTGCGCGGATGACGAGGCTGCCTTCCTGGTAGATGAGGAACGGCGCCGGGTTGAGGAGCTTGCCTTCGGAGTCGCGCGCCGGCTCGGTCGCCTCGACGATCTTGCCCCAGAGCTTGAGCAGATAGGTCAAGTCCCACTGCAGCTCTTCGTAGGAGCGGCTGATGCCGGCGGTGCGGCCGATGATGCTCATCCCGGCCGGAACGTCGAGCTTGTCCATGATCTCGCGCAGCTCGTCGCGATCCTCGCCCTCCACGCGGCGCGACACGCCGCCGCCGCGCGGATTGTTCGGCATCAGTACGAGGTAGCGTCCGGCCAGACTGATGAAGGTGGTGAGCGCAGCGCCCTTGTTGCCGCGCTCGTCCTTCTCGACCTGGACGATCAGCTCCTGGCCTTCGGAAAGAGCGTCCTGGATGCGCGCGCGGCCGACGTCGACGCCGGGCCTGAAATACTGGCGCGCGACCTCCTTGAAGGGAAGAAATCCGTGGCGCTCGGTGCCGTAGTCCACGAACGCGGCTTCGAGGCTGGGCTCGACCCGCGTGATGACGCCCTTGTAGATGTTGCTTTTTCTTTGTTCCTTGGCGGCCGATTCGATGTCGAGGTCGATGAGTTTCTGACCTTCGACGATCGCGACACGGAGTTCCTCCGCCTGTGTCGCATTGAAAAGCATGCGCTTCATTGCTCTCTTCTCCCGCGCGCACGGGCAGGACAAACCAAGAGCCTTATTGTGAAGGCTGATCTCGCATCATCGATCCTGGGATCATGAGAACGCGGTAATTTGGCTTGTCGGATTGGATCGCTGCAGTGCAGGATCCGGTCAATTCTGCCGATATGCTGTTGGCGCGCTGTTCAATTACCATCACTGGTTGGATAACCAACCGCCTTTGCCGGCTTCGGGTTCGTGCGCTCGCAAATCCGGCCTGGGCCTCGAGCAGCGGCGGAACCGGGGACACGGTAGCTAGTCTTGTCGGGGGGCGAAATTTCGCACCGTCGCACTCACAAGCAGCCGTCCCGCAACGGAAGCAGCCCGCAGATCATAAACAAAATGAAGGATTTAAGCAACGCCTTTGCGGTCGAGGTCGATAGCGCGAGCGAAGGCCAGCGCGTGGACAACTTTCTATTGCGCCTGTGCAAGGGGGTGCCGCGCAGCCATGTCTACCGCATCCTGCGCACCGGCCAAGTGAGGGTCAACAGCCGCCGCGTCGATGCGACCTACCGCCTGCAGCCAGGGGACCGAGTGCGGATTCCGCCGATGCGCCTGCCCCGGCGCGCGGAGAAAACCGCGCCGCCGCTCGATCTGCCAGTGGTCTACGAGGACGACGCGCTGCTGGTGGTGGACAAGCCGGCCGGCACCGCGGTGCACGGCGGGAGCGGCATCAGCTTCGGGGTGATCGAGCAGATGCGGGCTGCGAGGCCGCAGCTCAGGTTTCTGGAGCTTGCGCACCGGCTCGATCGCGAGACCTCGGGACTGCTGATCCTCGCCAAGAAACGCTCGGCGCTGACCGCGCTGCACGCCGCGCTGCGCGAAGGTCGGGTGAGGAAGGAATACCTGGCCCTGGTGAAGGGAAGCTGGCGCAACGACAAGCAGCATGTCAGCCTTCCGCTGAAAAACTTCCTCACCCGGTCCGGAGAGCGGCGCGTAAGCGTCGACCGCGAGGGCAGGGAGTCGCAGACGGTTTTCCGGAAGAAAAGGGAAATCCGCGATTACACGCTGCTGTCGGCGCAGCTGCTGACCGGCCGCACTCATCAAATCCGCGTCCATCTCAGCCACCTCGGATTTCCGATCGCGGGTGATGACAAGTACGGCGACTTCGAGCTCAACCGCGCGCTGGCGAAGCAGGGCCTGAAGCGCATGTTCCTGCACGCGTTCGAGTTGGAGTTCAAGCATCCGCTTTCGGGGGACACGATGAAGCTTCGCTCGCCACTGCCCGAGCCGCTGGGACGTTTCCTGGACTCCCTGTCGGCCTGATGTGCCGCGAATTGCTAGTATTCGAGCTTTCCTGGAAAGTATCGACGAGTTGATGTGATGGCTCCTGAAGAACGCGTAATTTGTTCGAGCGCCGATCTGTCGGATTCGGGCGACGGGGTACGCTTCGAGGTCGAATTGGACCGAAAGCCCGAGCCGGCGTTCGCGGTGCGCTACCGGGGCCGGGTCTATGCCTACCTCAACCGCTGCGCGCACATGCCGATGGAGCTGGACTGGAAACCCGGCAAGTTTTTTGATGTCTGGGGCCTGCATTTGATATGCTCGACGCACGGTGCGACCTACGCGCCGGATACAGGCCTATGTCTTCGCGGCCCTTGCTTCGAGGAGGGCCTCATTCCGATCCCCGTCGAGGAACGGGACGGCCTTGTCATCATGAAGGACAGCCTACGTGGCCGAAGGTAACTGGGAACGGGACGTGATCGAGACGCTGGCGACCGCTGCTCTCAAGGAGCAGCGCCGCGCCCGCCGCTGGGGCATTTTCTTCAAGCTGCTCGGCTTTGCCTATCTCACGCTGCTCGTGCTGCTCGCGCTCGACTGGCGCGGACACGACGGCCTCACTTCGGGCAAACACACCGCGCTGGTCGATGTGGTGGGCGTAATCGACCCCAAAGGTGACGCGAGCGCCGACCGCGTCACCGAGTCCCTGCAGAACGCTTTCAAAAACAAGAATACCCAGGGCGTGATCCTGCGCATCAATTCGCCGGGCGGAAGCCCCGTGCAAGCCGGGATCATCTATGACGAGATCCGCCGGCTCCGGGGACTTTATCCCAACGTTCCCATGTATGCCGTTGTCGAGGACATCTGCGCCTCGGGCGGCTACTACATCGCCGCCGCCGCCGATAAAATCTACGTGGATAAGGCGAGCATCATCGGGTCGATCGGCGTGATCATGGACGGCTGGGGCTTCACCGGCACCATGGAGAAACTCGGCGTGGAGCGGCGCGCCCTCACCTCCGGCGAGAACAAGGCGTTCCTCGATCCGTTTTCGCCGGTCGACGAGAAGCAGAAGCGCCACGCCCAGTCGATGCTGGACGAAATCCACAAGCAATTCATCGATGTCGTGAGGAAAGGGCGGGGCAAGCGGCTCCGAGAGAGCTCCGAAATGTTCTCCGGGCTGCTGTGGACGGGCGAGAAAAGCATCGAGCTGGGACTTTCGGACGGCTTGGGGAGCGTCGATTTCGTGGCGCGCGAAGTGATCAAGGCCGAGGACATCTTCGATTACACGAAGAAGCAGGATTTCACCGAGCGTTTTGCCAAGCGTTTCGGCGCGGCGATTGCGAGCGCGCTCGCCAAGGTGCTGGCGCGGGGGCAGCTGAGCTTACGCTAGCCGGGGTTTACTCCGCCAGCAAGAGGAACACCGTCGGCCGTCCCTTGAGCTGCGGCGATCGCTTGCGCCACGCCGCGACGGATTGCGTTCTCACCATTTCCGATTCCAGCGTTAGATCGGCGGCGACACACACGAGCGTGGCCGGGGCGAGGGCGCGCAGCATCGTCGCCAGAGTGCGGTCATTGCGGTAGGGCGTCTCGATGAATATCTGAGTCTGCTTGAGCTTGCGCGACTGGCGTTCGCATTCCTTCAATGTAGAGGCAAGCTCAGGTTCCGCGATCGGTAGGTAGCCGTGGAACACGAAGCGCTGTCCGTCGAGGCCTGAGGCCGAGAGCGCAAGCACGATCGACGAGGGTCCGCTCAGGGGTACGACGCGCACGCCTCGCTCGTGCGCGAGCCGAACGAGTCCCGCTCCGGGGTCGGCGACCGCGGGCAGTCCGGCTTCGGAAAGGAGTCCCGCATCGCTGCCGGTGAGGAGCGGCTCGAGAAAAGCCGGAATATCGCTTGCCCGGGTGTTGTGGTCGAGCCGCTCTACGTGGATTCTCTGCAGCGGTCGCGTCGGCGCGATGCGTTTCAGGAAAGCGCGCGCCGCTTTGGGGTTCTCGGCAATGATGTAATCGAGCAAACGGGCGCGATCGAGCACGGCACGCGGAATAACCGCCTCCGGTGCGAGGTCACCCAGCGTGTTGGGCAGGAGATAAAGTGAGCCTCTGCGGTCAGAGGACATTCAACCCTTGCTCGCGCAGCAGATCCACCAGCGCGATCAGCGGCAGGCCGACGAGCGCGTTCGGATCCTCGCATTGCATTTTCGCAATCAGCGCGATTCCCAGACCCTCGACCTTTGCGCTGCCGGCGCAGTCGTAAGCTTGCTCCCGGGCGAGGTAACGATCGATAGCCCCATCGTCAAGCTCGCGAAAGATGACGCGACACGGGACGACGCGGACCCGGCTGGTGCCGCCGGAGGTGTTGTGTACGCACACGGCCGTATAGAACACCGCCTCGCGGCCCGATAGAGATCGAAGCTGGCGCACCGCGTTCTCGCGAGTGCCGGGTTTGCCGAGCACCTCGCCGTTTCCCACGGCGACTTGATCGCAGCCGACGATCAGCGCGTCGCGAAAGCGGCCTGCGACTGCCAGCGATTTCGCTTCCGCGAGCCGCCGCGCCATGCCCTCCGGCGCCTCGCCCGGAAGGCGTTCTTCAGCCACACCCGGATCCGCGACTGAAAACGGAATCCCGAGCCGCTCGAGCAGGGCGCGCCGGTAGCGCGAGGTGGACGCTAGGACGAGCTGCATCAGCCTCTGCACTGCTGGGCAACGAGCCTCTCCTGCCGCGCGATCGCGTCCGAGTTTTCAGACTGCGGGTTCTGCTTCAGACGGGCAAGCAGATCGCGTTGCTGGTTGCATTGTTCCTGGCGCCGGGTTTGCCTGTCGTCGGTCCGCTCGGTCTGGACCGTGCTGGGGCGGGGTTCCCGATCTCTGGGCGGAATCTCCCCTTGAGGCGGATTCGACTGGCTGTTTTCCTGGGATCCGCCGGCACCGCCCGCAGCGGGCGAGGCAAGCCTGTTCGGGACTTCGCTTGCCTTGCCCCCTTGGGGCGGCCGCTCGCCGTAATGGGTCACGCCCCGCTCGTCCACCCATTTGTACACCTGGGCGAAGGCCGGCGCCGCCAGGGTCATGAAGACTAAAAAGTGCAGTAACGCTCTGAACAACTTGGAATTTCTTTTGACACTGAGGAGCAAACATAATATCATGCGCGCCTTATGTCGCAAGCGGGGTTGATAGACAACCTCCATTTTGCCCGCGCCGCACTGGAACGGTTCCCATCGCGATCGACGTCGAGCTGCAGCTCGCCGAAAACCTGCGCGAGATCTCGGGTGACATGAGTTTGAAGGAGCTCCCATATGGCAGTCCAGCAAAACAAGAAATCTCCGTCGAAGCGCGGCATGCACCGCGCTCACGATTTCCTCACCAGCCCGCCGCTCGCGGTCGAGCCGACGACGGGCGAAGTGCATTTGCGTCATCACATCAGCCCGAGCGGGTACTATCGCGGCAAGAAGGTCGTCAAGACCAAGAGCGAGTAGGGCTTCAGCTGGCGCAGTGATCGGACAGAGACGGGATCGGCCCTCCCATTGAGCGAAGCAGGGAACGCTTCGCACCGCGCTTCGTGGAAATCACCGTAGCCATCGATTGCATGGGCGGCGATCATGGTCCGCACGTTACCGTGCCGGCGGCGCTCAATTTCCTGAAATCCAATTCGGACGTCGACGTCGTCCTGGTGGGGTTGCGCGACGCCATCGAGGCGGAGCTCAAGGCGCGCGGTGCCCAGTCCGGTCCGCGCCTGCGCGTGCACCACGCAAGCGAGGTCGTGCTGATGGACGAATCCCCGGCGCTTGCGTTGCGCAACAAGAAGGATTCGTCAGTTCGCGTCGCGGTAGAGCTGGTCAAGAACGGCGAAGCGCAGGCCTGTGTCAGCGCCGGCAACACGGGGGCGCTGATGGCGGTCTCGCGCTTCGTTCTCAAGATGCTTCCGGGCATCGACCGCCCCGCGATCATCGCCGCGCTGCCCAGCATGCGGGGCAGCACCTACGTCCTCGATCTCGGCGCCAATGTCGATTGCGGGCCGGAGCACCTGCTGCAGTTCGCCATCATGGGGGCGACGCTGGTCGCGGCGGTGGAGCACAAGGATCGGCCGAGCGTCGGCCTGCTCAACATCGGCGAGGAGGACATCAAAGGCAACGAAGTGGTGAAGCGGGCGGCCGAGCTGCTGCGCGAGAGCGGCCTCAATTTCATCGGTAACATCGAAGGTGGCGGAATCTACAAGGGGGAAGCCGACGTGGTGGTGTGCGACGGATTCGTCGGCAACGTCATGCTCAAGGCCTCCGAGGGAATGGTGCAGATGGTACGCAGCTTCATTCGCCAGGAATTCATGCGCAGCGTTCTCGCCAGGCTGGCCGGCGTAATCGTCATGCCGGTGCTCTACGCGTTCCGCAAGCGGCTTGACCCGCGCCGCTTCAACGGCGCGACTTTGCTCGGATTGAGAGGAATCGTCGTGAAGAGCCACGGCTCCGCCGACGTGTTTGGATTCGAGCGCGCCATCGAGCGGGCCATGGAGGAGGTGCGCAATGAAGTGCTGCACCGCCTGATGCTGCGGTTCGGACAGGCCGAGCGGGGGAATCCCGAGGTGGAAACGTGATCTGGTCGCGCATCATCGGCACCGGGAGCTATTTGCCGCCGAAGCTCGTCACCAACGACGATCTGGCCAAACAAATGGACACCACCGACGAATGGATCCGGACGCGCACCGGCATTCGCCAGCGTCACATCGCCGAACCCTCGCAGGCCGCCAGCGACCTCGGTGTCGAGGCCAGCCGCGCGGCGCTTGCCGCGGCGCGCATCGGCGCGCAGGAAATCGATCTCATCATTGTGGCCACGGCGACGCCCGACTACATTTTTCCGAGCACGGCTTGCATCATGCAGGCGAAGCTGGGCATAAAGGGCTGCGCCGCGTTCGATATTCAGGCCGTCTGCAGCGGTTTCGTATATGCGCTGGCGATCGCCGACAAATTGATCCGATCGGGCCAGCATCGCTGCGCTCTCATCGTCGGCACCGAAGTGTATTCGCGCATCCTCGACTGGAAAGATCGCGGCACTGCGGTCCTGTTCGGCGACGGCGCCGGCGCAGTGGTCCTCCGGGCGGACGCCAAGCCCGGCATCATGGCTAGCGTGCTGCACGCCGACGGGTCGTACGTCGACATTCTTTCGGTGCCCGGCAACGTTTGCGACGGCAAGATCGTCGGGTCGCCGTTTCTGCAGATGGACGGGCAAGCGGTTTTCAAGTTTGCGGTCAAGGTGCTGGACGAGGTCGCGCGCGAGACCTTGGCCTTGTGCGGTCTCACCCCCGTGGACATCGACTGGCTCATTCCGCACCAGGCCAACGTGCGCATCCTCGAGGCGACCGCGAGGAAGCTCGGCGTCGATCTGTCGAAGCTCGTCGTCACCGTGGACCTTCACGGCAATACGTCGGCCGCTTCGGTGCCTCTCGCGCTGGATGTGGCGATCCGAGACGGGCGCATCAAGCCGGGCCACAAGGTCATGCTCCAGGGGGTGGGCGGCGGCTTCACCTGGGGCGCGTTACTGGTGGAGATGTAGTCGAGGTGAAGTTCGCGATGGTTTTTCCAGGCCAAGGGTCGCAGTCGGTGGGGATGCTCGCCGGCTACGGCGACATGCCCGCGATCCGTGAGACGCTTGCCGAAGCATCCGATGTCCTGAAGCAGGACCTCGCCAAGTTGATCGCCGAAGGCCCTGCGGAGGAACTCAACAGCACCGTCAATACCCAGCCGGTCATGGTGACGGCGGGCATCTGTGCCTGGCGCGCGTGGCGGGAGTCGGGCGGCGCCGAGCCCTCGCTGCTTGCCGGTCACAGCCTCGGCGAGTACACCGCGCTCGTTGCGGCCGGCGCGATTTCCTTCGCCGACTGCCTCCCCCTGGTGCGCCTGCGCGGCCGGGCGATGCAGGACGCGGTGCCGCACGGCAGCGGCGCGATGGCGGCCATCCTGGGCCTGGATGACGAAGCGGTAAAGGCGGCGTGTGCCGAAGCCGCACAGGGCGATGTCTGCGAGGCGGTAAACTTCAATGCGCCGGGACAAGTGGTCATCGCCGGACACGCTGGCGCTGTGCAGCGGGCGATCGAGGCCGCAAAGGCGCGAGGCGCGAAGCGGGCGGTCGCCCTGCCGGTGAGCGCTCCATTCCACTCCTCGTTGATGGCTCCGGCTGCGGCAAGGCTGAGAGAAGCGCTCGAGAGAATCGCAGTGAATTCTCCGCGAATCCCGGTCATCCATAATGTCGATGCGAGGAGCCGCGCCGACGCCGCAGGGGTCAAGAAGGCGCTGGTGACTCAGGCTGACCATCCGGTGCGCTGGGCTGAGTGCGTGAGGGAGATGGCGGCACGAGGCGTGACGCAGATTTTCGAATGCGGCCCGGGTAAGGTGCTCGCGCCGCTTGTCAGGCGCACTGCCGGGGAATTGCAGGGCATTGCGCTCGCCGACCGTGCGGGGCTCGAGCAGGGCGCGCAATTGTCGAAAGCTGCATGATGGATCTCGAGGGTCAAGTTGCGCTGGTGACGGGCGCATCGCGCGGAATCGGCAGGTCGATCGCTCTCGCGCTCGGCGGCCGGGGCGCGACCGTTGTCGGCACCGCTACCACCGAGGCCGGCTCTCAATCCATCGCGGCGTACCTCTCCCAGGCGCGGATCCAAGGAAAGGGAGCGCAGCTCGACGTCCGCATCGCGACGAACATCGAGCTTCTGGTGGCCGAGATCGAGCGGGCCCACGGAGCAGTGTCGATTCTCGTGAACAATGCCGGCATCGCCCAGGACAACCTCGCCATGCGCATGAAGGAAGCCGAGTGGGATGCGGTGATCGACACCAACCTCAAATCCGTGTTCCGGCTCTCCAAGGCGGTATTGCGCGGCATGATGAAAGCGCGTTCGGGCCGGATCATCAACATCACTTCCGTGGTCGGCTCGAGCGGAAACGCGGGCCAAATCAACTATGCGGCGGCGAAGGCCGGTATCGCGGGCTTGACGCGGTCCCTCGCATGGGAGATCGGCAGCCGCGGCATCACCGCCAATTGCGTCGCGCCCGGCTTCATCGACACGGACATGACCCGAGCGCTCACGGACGCGCAACGCGAGGCGCTGCTCCGGCATATTCCCTTGGGGCGCCTCGGAAATCCGGAAGACGTGGCCGCCGTGGTGGCGTTTCTCGCTTCACCGCGGGCCGCTTATATCACCGGCACGACCCTTCACGTCAACGGCGGCATGTACATGAGCTGAGAGGCGTGACCAGATTGGCTTGCCGGGAGGAAAGGCGATTCTGCTACAATTCGCACCTCCGAATTCGATTGCAGCAAAACAAAGGGGAAGGAGCCCGCAATGGAAAACGTTGAACAGCGCGTCAAGAAAATCGTCGCGGAGCAGCTCGGCGTAAACGAGGCGGAGATCAAGAACGAATCCTCGTTTGTCGACGACCTCGGCGCGGACTCGCTCGACACCGTCGAACTCGTGATGGCTCTCGAAGAAGAATTCGAGACGGAGATTCCGGATGAGGAGGCTGAAAAGATCACTACCGTCCGGCAGGCCATCGACTACGTGAACGCCCACGCCAAGAAACCCTGATTTCTCCCCACGGCCGGAGTCGATTTGAGCCGCCGTCGTGTCGTTGTCACCGGATTAGGAATTGTCTGCCCGATCGGCAACACGGTTGCCGAAGCCTGGTCAAGCGTGCTTGCCGCCAAGTCCGGCATCGGCCGCATCACGCATTTTGATCCGGGTCTGCTCTCCAGCCAGATCGCAGGCGAGGTAAGGAACTTCGACGTCGCCGCGTATCTGTCGCCGAAAGAGGCGCGCCGCATGGACCGTTTCATCCATCTCGGCATCGCGGCCGGGGTTCAGGCGCTGAAAGACTCCGGCCTCGAGGTCACCGAGGCCAATGCCGCCCGCATCGGCGTCAATATCGGCTCGGGCATCGGCGGACTGCCGATGATCGAACAGACGCATAACGACGTGCTGAAGGGTGGCCCGCGCAAGATTTCGCCGTTCTTCATTCCCAGCACGATCATCAACATGATCTCGGGAAATCTGTCGATCATGCATGGACTCAAGGGGCCGAATTTGGCGATGGTAACGGCTTGCACGACCTCCGCGCACTGCATCGGTGAATCCGGGCGTCTTATCGAATACGGCGACTGCGATGCGATGGTCGCCGGCGGCGCGGAGGCGACCATCACGCTGCTCACGGTGGGCGGCTTCGCTGCAGCGCGCGCGCTGTCGACGCGCAACGACGATCCCGCCACGGCGAGCCGTCCCTGGGACAAGGATCGCGACGGATTCGTTCTGGGAGAGGGAGCGGGAGTGGTGGTGCTCGAGGAATTCGATCACGCGAAGCGGCGCGGCGCGAAGGTTTACGCCGAGCTCGCCGGTTACGGGATGAGCGGTGACGCCTACCACATGACCGCGCCCCAGGAGAGCGGCGAGGGGGCGGCCCGCTGCATGGAGAACGCCTTGCGCAACGCCGGACTCAATCGCGAGGACATCGACTACATCAACGCCCACGGAACCTCGACACCTCTGGGCGACCTCGCCGAGACCGTAGCGGTCAAACGCTGCTTCGGCGATCAAGCAAGGAAGCTCGCCGTCAGCTCGACCAAATCCATGACCGGGCACTTGCTCGGCGCGGCCGGAGGAGTGGAGGCGATTTTCTCGGTGCTCGCGATTCGCGATCAGATCGCGCCTCCGACCGCGAACTTGTTCAACCAGGACCCGGCTTGCGATCTCGATTATGTGCCCAATGCGGCGCGGCGCATGCGGCTGCGCTCCGCCCTGTCGAACTCTTTTGGGTTCGGAGGCACCAACGGGACACTGATTTTCAAACGCGTTTGATCCCGAAAAGAGGTGAAGACGAGCGCTCATGTCGGCTGCGTCCACGCTGCAGTTCGATCTCAAGCCCTCGCTCAAGCTTGCAGGCTTGCTTCTCGTTGCCCATGTTCTCGCGCTCGCGGCTAGCTGGGTGAGCTTGACCGGTTGGCCGCAGGTTCTGGTCGGTTTCGGCGTCCTGCTCTCGGGCACCGGCTGCCTTGCCGAGGTCCTGCACCGGTCCCCCCGGGCGGCGGTATCGCTCGAGTTGCGAGAGGACGGGCGCGCTTCCTGGCGGGACCGTGACGGCGGGTGGCATGAAGGCAGGCTTGGCAGCGACCATTTCGTTTCGGCAGCATTCGTAGTCCTGGGGCTCGATCAGACGGGGCGCGGCCGCAAATGGCTGGTGCTCATGGGCGATTCGGCCTTGCCCGAGGACTTTCGGCGCCTTCGGGTCTGGCTGCGCTGGCGCCGCGAGCTTGGATCCGGAGGGAGCCAGACGCGGACTGGCACGGAATAACTCCGTAAGCGGCTGAACTATTCTTCAAGGGACGAGTCTGTAGCTGCAGGGCCCGGGGCTGCGTACACACTGCGGTATACTGGCCGCCGCCTGTGGACAACTTAGAACAGAAGCGCAACACCGCTTCGTCAGGGACGGCGGCGGATGGATGAGCGGGATCTCGACCGGCAGCTGGTCGAGCGGGTTCAGCAAGGCGACAAGCACGCCTTCGAGCTGCTGGTGTCGAAATACCAGCGAAAGCTGGCGCGGTTGCTGTCCCGGTTCATCCGGGACTCGACAGAGGTCGAGGATGTCACGCAGGAGACGTTCATCAAGGCTTACCGCGCGTTGCCCTCGTTCCGGGGCGACAGCGCGTTTTATACGTGGTTGTACCGCATCGGCATCAACACGGCGAAGAACTACCTGGTGGCGCTGGGGCGGCGCGTCCCGACCACGACCGAGTTCGATTCCGAGGACGCAGAAGGGTTCGAGGGCGGCGAGCAATTGCGCGACATCAACACGCCCGAGAGCATGCTGATGACCAGGGAGATCGCGAACACCGTCAACGACACCTTGAAGCAGCTGCCCGAAGAGCTGCGCAACGCCATCACGCTGCGCGAGATCGAAGGCTTGAGTTACGAGGACATTGCGGCCATCATGAATTGCCCGATCGGCACGGTTCGTTCGAGAATATTTCGCGCGCGCGAGGCAATCGCCGAAAAACTGCGACCCCTGCTCGACACGCGCAAGGACCAAAGGTGGTGATCATGAAGGAAAAACTATCGGCGCTGATCGACGGCGAGTTTCAGGGCGACGGACTTCACGCGCATCTCGGACGTCTCCGAGCGGACCCGGAATTGCAAAGGGCGTGGGACACCTATCACCTGATCGGCGATGCGCTCAGGGGCCAGATCAGCCCGGCGATCGCCGATCGCGTAGCCGCTCGCCTGCGCGAGGAGCCCACAGTGCTCGCCCCGCGGCCGCAGCGTCCTTCCGGGCGCCTCGGCTGGTACGCCATGTCCGCCGCCGCCAGCGTCGCCGCCGTGGTCTTCGTCGCGTGGACGGCTTCCCCTGGCTGGCGTGCCGAGCCGCAACTCGCCGGGAGTCCCGCCGCGGCCACGGTCGCGACCCCGGCCGCGGTCACTCTGGTCTCCAGCGTGCCGCCCGCCGAAGTCGAGAACTACCTGCTCGCCCATCAGCCTTATTCCCACACGAGTGCCATGCAAGGAATCGCACCCTACGGGCGCAGCGTGGCTGACGAGCGCGGGGCAGCAAGGAAATGACGCCGCCCCTGGCGTTACGCGTGCGGCAGGCAGTAGGGATCCTGCCGTTCCTGCTTCCGGCAACCGCGGCGATAGCCCAGACCGACATCTCCGCGCTGCAATGGCTTCAGCGCATCTACGCCGCCACCGAAAAGCTCAGCTACTCGGGCACGTTCGTATACCAGCAGGGCCAGCAAGTCGAAACCTCCCGCATCACTCACGTCGTCGGGCCTTCGGGACCGCGCGAGCGGCTGGAAACCCTGGACGGAGTACCTCGCGAGATTATCCGTACCGGCGACGAAGTCGTGTGCTACCTGCCTGGGAGCCTGACGGTAAAGATCGACAAGCAGCCCGACCGCCGGCCGTTTCCCGCGATCCTTTCAGAGCAACTCAAGGACGTGTCGGAGAACTACACCATCAGGAAAGGCGAGATCGAGCGCGTCGGGGGCTACAGTTGCCAGGTCCTCGCACTGGCGCCCAAAGACCGGATGCGATACGGTCACCGGCTTTGGGCGGATCTCAATACCGGCATGCTGCTCAAGGCGAAGACCTTCGATGAGAACAACGAGCTTCTGGAGCAGTTCGCATTCACGCAGCTCAAGATCGGCGGCCACATCGGTCGCGATCAGCTGAAGGCACGCTATTTCCGCGAAAGCCGGGCCTGGCGCGTCGAGGATTCGGGCGCTACCCGCGCCAATCTGGCAGAAGCCGGATGGGCGATCCGTTCCAGGCCTGCGGGCTTTCGCACCGTGGCCGAGCTGATTCGCACCATGGGGGGCACCGTAGGGGTCGGACATATCGTGCTGTCCGACGGGCTTGCCGCGATCTCGGTATTCATCGAACCCGCAACGAGCAAACAGCCGGCGCCGCAGCCGGGTCTGGTGCGGCAGGGGGCGATCAACGTGTACGTGCGCCCGGTAGGCAGCTACTGGGTTACGGTAGTCGGCGAAGCGCCTGCAGAGAGCGTAAAATACATCGCCAACGCGGTGGAATACCGCAAGTAAAACCCGGCGACTTCCATTGAATCAGTCCGACTCCTGGTAGGCGGGGTTGCGTCGCGGTTTTCTGCCTGCTCGATTCCAAGGACCCTCTGATGGTGAGAGTACTGTTCGTTTGTCTGCTGCTCGGGCTGCCCTCTGCGCTGGTCGCGCAGGGACGCGAGCTGCCCGATTTCACCGAGCTCGCCGAAAGGCAGGGCCCCACCGTCGTCAATATCAGCACCACTCAGGTACGCGAACGCCGTACTTCGCCGCAGATTCCGAATCTCGAGGAAGACGATCCGCTCTACGATTTCTTCCGGCGCTTCGTCCCGCGCCCGCCGGGCCCCGGCGGACAAGGCCCGCGCGATTTCGAGAGCCGTTCGCTCGGTTCGGGCTTCATCATCAGTCCCGACGGCTACGTTCTCACCAACGCGCACGTAGTGGACTCCGCGGATGAGATCACCGTTCGCCTGACCGACAAGCGCGAATTCAAGGCTCGCGTCATCGGCGCGGACAGACGCACCGATCTCGCGCTGATCAAGATCGACGCCACCGGGCTGCCCGCCGTACGGATGGGCGATCCGAACCGGCTCAAAGTCGGCGAATGGGTCGTCGCGATCGGCTCGCCGTTCGGCTTTGACAGCACCGTCACCGCGGGCATTGTCAGCGCCAAAGGCCGCAGCCTGCCGCAGGAGAACTTCGTTCCCTTCATTCAGACCGACGTCGCGATCAACCCGGGGAATTCCGGCGGGCCGTTGTTCAACATGCGCGGCGAAGTCGTGGGAATCAATTCGCAAATCTACAGCCGCACCGGCGGTTTCATGGGACTGTCCTTCGCCATCCCCATCGACGTCGCCATGGAGGTGCAGAACCAGCTGCGCCAGTCTGGCCGTGTCAGCCGCGGACGAATCGGCGTCGTGATCCAGGAAGTTTCGAAGGAACTCGCCGAGTCGTTCGGTCTTGCCAGGCCAGCGGGTGCCCTCGTCAATGCAGTCGAGAAAGGCGGCCCCGCGGAAAAGGCCGGCGTGGAAACCGGCGACATCATTCTCAAGTTCGACGGCAAATCGGTAACGAATTCGAGCGAGTTGCCGCGTATCGTCGGCAGCACCAGGCCCGGGAACAGAGCGAGCATGGAAGTGTGGCGCAGGGGCGTGACCCGGGAGATCAGCGTCACTGTCGGCGAATTGCCCGAGGATCGCGTCGCAAGCCGCAGCGAGCGCCGGAGAAAGCCGCCGGAGCAGGCGGCCAATCGCCTCGGTTTCGCGGTCGTCGATCTTACCGCGGAGCAAAAGCGCGACCTGAAGCTGGGAGGTGGCGTGATCGTCGAAGAGGTCCGGAACAATCGCCGCGCGGATGTGCGTGCGGGCGACGTGATCACGGCGGTGACCAGCCGAGGTCAGACCACTGAAGTGAGATCCACCGAGCAGTTCAACAGGCTCCTCGGACAGCTCGAGCGCAACACCACGCTTACGCTCCACGTACGGCGCGGCGAGAGCAATCTGTTCGTAACCGTGAAGGGCGAAGGTGCGCCCGGCTAGCGCATCCTGCATATCCCGCTTAAACGCGCTAAAATTCAAAGTCTTGGAACCGAGAACGAAGGGTGCTGAACGGCACCCTTTTTTGTAGGCCGATGCAGCACATCCGCAACTTTTCGATCATCGCCCATATCGACCACGGCAAGTCGACGCTCGCCGACCGCTTCATCCAGCGCTGTGGCGGACTGTCGGAGCGGGAAATGTCGGAGCAGGTGCTCGATTCGATGGATCTGGAGCGTGAGCGCGGCATCACCATCAAGGCGCAGACCGCAGCGCTGCAATACACTTCGCGCGACGGGGAGACCTACAACCTGAATCTCATCGATACGCCGGGTCACGTCGACTTCTCTTACGAAGTATCGCGCTCGCTTGCCGCGTGCGAAGGGGCCCTGCTGGTGGTGGACGCAAGCCAGGGAGTGGAGGCGCAGACGGTGGCCAACTGCTACACCGCGATAGAGCAGGGGGTGGAGGTGGTGCCCGTGCTCAACAAGATCGACCTGCCCTCGGCCAATCCGGAGCGCGCCATCCAGGAAATCGAGGACGTCATCGGCATCAAGGCAAGCGATGCCTTACTCGTGAGCGCCAAGACCGGCGAAGGGGTGGAGGAAGTTCTCGAAGCGGTGATCCGTCGCATGCCACCCCCGAAAGGCGATCCGGCCGCCCCTCTCAAGGCGCTTATCATCGATTCGTGGTTCGACAATTACGTCGGCGTGATCATGCTGGTGCGCCTGGTGGACGGAAGCATCCGGCCGAAGGACAAGCTGTTGCTGATGTCCACGCAAGCGGTCCACCTGTGCGAGCAGGTCGGCGTGTTCACGCCCAAGTCACAAGGCCGCGAGCAGCTTTCGGCCGGAGAGGTGGGATTCGTCACGGCCGGAGTGAGGGAACTCCAGCACGCGCGCGTCGGCGACACCATTACCCTGGTCAATCGTCCCGCGGCCATGCCGCTGCCGGGCTTCAAGGAGATCAAGCCGCAGGTGTTCGCCGGGCTCTATCCGGTCGAGGCGAGCGAGTACGAAGCGCTGCGCGACGCGCTGGAGAAGCTCAAGCTCAACGACGCGTCGCTGCACTACGAGCCGGAAACCTCCCAGGCGCTCGGCTTCGGATTCCGCTGCGGGTTTCTGGGCCTCCTGCACATGGATATCGTGCAGGAGCGGCTGGAAAGGGAATACGAAATGGCGCTCGTCACGACCGCACCCACGGTGGTGTACGAGGTACTGCTGCGGGACGGGACAGTCGCGCGCATCGAGAACCCCGCGAAAATGCCGGATCCCTCGAAAATCGAGGAGATTCGCGAGCCGATCATCGAAACGATCATTTTCGTGCCGCAGGAGTACGTCGGAGCGATCATGACCCTGTGCACGCAAAAGCGCGGAGTACAGAAGAATATGCAGTATCACGCACGCCAGGTGATGCTGACCTACGAGATGCCGCTCAACGAGGTGGTCATGGATTTTTTCGACAAGCTCAAATCCGCAAGCCGAGGCTACGCGTCGCTCGACTACGAGTTCAAGGAGTACCGCGCCGCCGACATGGTGAAGCTCGACATCCTCATCAACGGGGAGCGGGTCGATGCTCTGTCGCTCATGGTGCACCGGGAAAACTCGTCCTACCGTGGCCGCGATCTGGTTTCGAGAATGCGCGAACTGATCCCGCGACAGATGTTCGACGTGGCGGTTCAGGCGGCAATCGGCTCGCACGTCATTGCGCGCGAGACCGTCAAGGCGCTGCGCAAGAACGTGCTGGCGAAGTGCTACGGTGGCGACGTGTCGCGCAAAAGGAAATTGCTGGAAAAGCAGAAAGCGGGGAAGAAGCGCATGAAGCAGGTCGGGACGGTGGAAATACCCCAGGAGGCGTTCCTGGCCATACTCCAGGTTGAAAGCAAATGAATTTCGCCCTGATCCTGTTTGTCCTGTTGGTTTTCACCGGGGCATTTGCCCTGGCAGACGCCGTCTATTTCGCGAAGCACCGAGGAAAGGGCGACAAGGAGCCCTGGTGGATCGAATATCCGAAGAGCTTCTTCCCGGTCATTCTCATCGTTTTCCTGCTGCGCTCGTTTCTGGTCGAGCCTTTCAAGATTCCTTCAGGCTCGATGGTGCCGACCCTGGTGGTCGGGGATTTCATCCTGGTCAACAAGTTCGCCTATGGCATCCGGGTCCCGCTCATCAACAAGAAGGTCGTCAGTATCGGGGAACCCAGGCGCGGCGATGTGATGGTGTTTCGTTTTCCGGAGGATCCGTCGCTCGATTACATCAAGCGCGTGATCGGCGTTCCCGGTGACAAGATCGTCTACGAGAACAAGAAACTCTTCGTCAACGGCGTCGCGCAACCGCGCAAGCAGATCTCCGATTATCTGAATCGCGAGCGGATCCACTACTCGGCGCGGTTTATCGAGACCGTGGGCGGGGTCCAACATCCCATTCTCCTTGAGGGTGATGCGCCGGCGGCGGTTCCCTTCACGCGACCGTTCCCGTTTCGCGAAAATTGCAACTACAATAGCGAGGGCGTGGCGTGCACCGTGCCTCCCGGGCATTATTTCATGATGGGCGACAACCGCGACAACTCAGCGGACAGCCGGGTGTGGGGCTTCGTACCGGACGAGAATATCGTCGGAAAGGCGTTTTTCATCTGGTTCAATTTCAGCGAGCCGCGGCGCTTTGGCAAATTTCAATGAAGGGGGATCCATGAAGAATCAGCGAGGTCTTAGCCTGATTGGAATGGTGGTGATGTGCATCGTCATTGTCATCGTCGCGATCGGCGGCCTGAAGATCGCTCCCGCCTACATCGAGTACTACAAGGTCAAGAAGGCGATCGTGGGCATAGCTCAGACCAACAGCAGGGCCACCGTCGCAGAGGTGCGCGAGGCGTTCAACCGGCGCGCGGCGATCGACGACATCGACGTGATCGCGGGCAGGGACCTCGATGTCACGAAGGAAGGCAACGACATTGTGATCTCGTTCGCCTATCCGAAGCGAATCTCGCTGTTCGGCAATGTCAGCGTCGTGTTCGATTTTGCTGCGAGCAGCAGTAATTAACGACACACCGAGTGGAACGGGAGCGTCTTCAGCAGCATATCGGATACCGCTTTTCCCGGCCGGAGCTGCTCGCGCGCGCTCTCACTCACCGCAGTCACAGCGCGCTTCACAACGAGCGACTGGAGTTCCTGGGCGACAGCATTCTCAACTGCGTCGTTGCAGCCGAGCTGTTCGAGCGCTTCGACGGGCTTTCAGAGGGAGACCTGTCCCGGCTGCGGGCGCAGCTGGTGCGCGAGGAGACTTTGTATCAGGTGGCGCAGACGCTCGGCATGGGCGATCACCTGCAGCTGGGCGAAGGCGAGCTGAAGAGCGGTGGGTTCGCGCGGCCCTCCATTCTGGCCGACGCGTTCGAAGCGCTGATAGGCGCGGTCTTTGTGGACGGCGGTTTTTCAGCGGCCCGGGAGACCATTCGGCGCTTGTATGGGCCGCTGCTTGCCGGCCTGGATCCGCAGGCGCCCGGTAAAGACCCGAAGACTCTTTTGCAGGAATTGCTTCAGGCCAGGAAGGTCGCGCTGCCTCAATATTCCGTGGTGGCAACCCACGGGGCGGCGCACAGCCAGGATTTCGAGGTGGAGTGCCTGATTCCCCAGCTCTCGGTGCGGACTACGGGCAATGGGAGCAGCCGGCGAGGCGCCGAGCAGGTAGCGGCCATGCGCGCCTTCGAGCAGATCCGCCGTCGAACGGCCGTACCGTGATCGCCCCGGAACCGTTTCGTTGTGGAGTGATCGCCCTGATCGGACGTCCCAACGTCGGCAAATCCACGTTGCTGAATGCATTGCTGGGACAAAAACTCAGCATCACCTCGCACAAGCCGCAGACCACGCGGCAATCCCTTCGCGGGGTCCTCACCACGGAGACGGCGCAGTTCGTCCTCATCGACACCCCGGGTTTCCAGATCCGGCACCGCGGCGCGCTCAACCGGGCGATGAACCGCGCGGTTCGCGCGGCGCTCGAGGCGGTCGATGTGGTGGCTCTGGTCGTCGAAGCGAAGCGCTTCGGGGCGGAGGATCGTACGCTGCTGAAACTCGCGCCTGCGGGGGTTCCGCTGTTTCTGGTCGTGAACAAGATCGACGCGACCGAACCGGCGGGTTTGCTGCCGTTTCTGAAAAAGGCCGCAGGCGAAGCCGAGTTCGATGAAATCGTTCCGGTCAGCGCAAGCCGCCGCAAGGGGCTCGATGAGCTGCTGGGGGCGCTCAGGCGCCACCTGCCGGAGCAGCCGGCGATCCATTCCGAGGACGACTTAACCGACCGCAACGAGCGGTTTCTCGCCGCAGAATTCCTGCGAGAAAAGCTGTTTCGCCTTCTGGGCGAGGAGCTTCCTTACAGCGCCGGGGTGGAAATCGAGAAATTCGAGGAGCAGCGCGGCATGCGGCGGGTTCACGCCGCGATCGTCGTGGGAAAAGAAGGACACAAGGCAATCATCATCGGATCGGGCGGGAGCAAGCTGAAGAGAATTGCCACGGCCGCGCGTCTCGACATGGAGACGCTTTTCGGCTGCAAGGTCTATCTGCAAGTCTGGGTCAAGGTCCGCGGCGGCTGGACGGACGACGAAGCAGCGCTGAGACGCATGGGCTATGGTTGAGCGCACCAGACAGGAAAGCCGTGAAGCCTTCGTCCTGCACGGCTACCCGTATCGCGAGACGAGCCTGCTGCTCGAAGTGTTTACCCGTGCATTCGGACGCGTGTCGATGGTGGCGCGGGGAGCGCGCAGCGCGCGCTCTCCCCTGCGCGGGGTGTTGCTCGCCTTTCAGCCGCTTGCACTGTCCTGGTTCGGCAAGGGCGAGCTGCGGACTCTCGCACGCGCCGAGTGGGTCGGCGGACAACCGCTGCTCCACGGCGAAGCGCTCATGTGCGGGTTCTATCTCAACGAGCTCCTGTTGCGGCTGCTGCCCCGCGAAGATCCCCACGATGCCCTGTTTTTGCGATACTGGGAAGCCCTGCGGGAACTCGCGCCGCACGGCGGGTCGGCTGCGGCCCTGCGTTCGTTCGAGAGAGCTCTGCTCAAGGAGCTCGGGTACGCCATGACGCTCGAGCGCGACAGCACGAGCGGCGGCGCGATCGACCCGGCGAAGAGCTATGCGTACGATCCCGAGCGCGGACCGATCGAGGTCAAAGACACGGGGCCGGAGCCTCGTGTGTCCGGCCGGACGCTTCTCGACATGGCGCGCGACGACTACGCCGATCCCCAGACTCAGCAACAGGCCAAGGCGCTGATGCGCACGCTCATCAATCATCGCCTCGATCACCAGCCTCTGAAAAGCCGCCAGATCTTCAGGGATCTGCTCGCCCTCTGAGGCTTCATCCGCATGACTCTTTTGAGCGTCAATCTCAACAAGGTTGCGCTGCTGCGCAATACCCGCACCATCGGCATTCCAAGTGTGGTCCACGCGGCGCGCCTTGCGCTGGGCGCGGGCGCTCACGGAATCACGGTCCACCCGCGCCCCGACGGGCGCCACGTGCGGGCTCAGGATGTGCGCGAACTCGCCGTCGTCCTGCGGGATCGGCCCGGAACGGAATTCAACATCGAAGGCAATCCGTTTCACGGCCTGCTCGAGTTTGTGCGCGAGGTGCGCCCGGCGCAGTGCACGCTGGTTCCCGACGAAACCGGCGCCTTCACCTCCGACCACGGCTGGGATCTCGGCAGGGACGGCGCGCGGCTCGGGCCCGTCGTGGAGGAACTCAAGTCGCTGGGCGTGCGGGTGAGCCTATTCATGGATCCGGTTTCGGAGGCGATGACGGCCGCTGCCGACCTGGGTGCCGACCGGGTCGAGCTGTATACGGAACCCTACGCCCGCGCGTTCGGCGCCGTGGAGCAGGAAGCCGTGCTCGGACGTTACGCGCAAGCCGCGCGCGCCGCGCAGCACTCAGGGCTGGGCGTCAACGCCGGCCACGACCTCAATCTGGACAATCTGCCGGTCTTCCTGCGCTCGGTGCCAAAGGTGCTGGAAGTGTCCATCGGACACGCGTTGATCTCCGACGCCCTGGATTGCGGCCTGGCTGAAGCAGTGCGCCGGTATCTCGAGGCGATTCGGCGAGGCAATGCCTCATGATCCTCGGAATCGGGACCGATCTTTGCGACATCGGCCGGATCGAACGGGCACTGGAGCGCTTCGGCGAAAAATTCGCCGCGCGGGTGCTGGTCGATTCCGAACTGCAGCGTTTTCGCCGTCATCGCAAGCCCGCTGCCTACCTCGCCAAGCGCTTCGCCGCCAAGGAAGCGTTTTCCAAGGCGCTCGGCACCGGGATCCATTTTCCGGTCAACTGGCACAACGTCTGGGTCGAAAACGAGCGCTCGGGGAAGCCTTCGCTCAAATTCTCCAAGCCGCTGGCGGCGCTTCTCAAACGGCGCGGCATTGCGAACGTATATGTATCCCTGACCGACGAAATCGGCATGGCCTGCGCGTTTGTCGTGGTCGAAGGAGCCCCTGCGAAGGTCCGGAGGAAAGAATGACACTCGGCCCGGTGATGCTCGATGTAGCCGGGCTACGGGTTACGCCGGAGGAGAAGGAGATCCTGCGTCACCCCTCGGTGGGCGGCGTGATTCTATTTGCGCGCAACTTCCAGTCCCCGCGGCAGCTCCTCGCGCTCACGACCGAGATTCGCGCTCTGCGCCGGCCCGAGCTGCTCATCGCGGTGGACCACGAAGGCGGCCGCGTGCAGCGGTTCCAGGAAGGCTTCACGCGCATTCCGCCGATGCGATTGCTGGGCGAGAGCTGGGAGAACGCTCCGCCCCGGGCGAAGGCGCTCGCCGAGGCGGTCGGTTACGTCATCGCAACGGAGCTGCAGACACACGGAGTCGATTTCAGCTTCGCGCCGGTGCTCGACGTGGACTTCGGCTCGAGCAGCATCATCGGAGATCGCGCTTTCTCGGACGAGCCCGCGGTGATCGCGGCGCTCGCCGGCGCGTTCGTCGCCGGATCGACGGCCGGCGGCGCGGCCTCGGTCGGCAAGCATTTCCCCGGTCACGGCTACGTGAAGGCGGATTCGCACGTCGATGTTCCGGTGGACGAGCGCGGCCTCGATGAAATCGAAGCGAACGACCTGCAACCTTACGGCGAGCTGATTGCGCTCGGGCTCGCCGGGGTGATGCCCGCTCACGTGATCTATCCCGCGGTGGACAGCCGGCCGGCGGGCTATTCGCCGGTGTGGCTGAAGGACATCCTGCGGCGCCGCCTCGGATTTGACGGCACGATCTTCAGCGACGATCTCTCGATGGAAGGCGCGAGCGTCGCAGGGGGGCCGAGGGAACGTGCGCTCGCCGCGCTGGAGGCCGGTTGCGACATGGTTTTGCTGTGCAACGCGCCACAGAGCGCAGCGGGGCTCCTTGACGCGCTGAAGGGCCGGGCGCTCGATCCGCGACGCGCCGAGCGAATGCGCGGACGCGGGCCACTCAAGCCTCTGGTTTCTGATACGCGCTACGCGTCGGCGGTTGCCGCGATCCAGGCTGTCTCGGTTTAGAATTCGAGAGTGACACACGACCACGATCACGGCGCGCACGATCCGCGACATGCCGGCCGGGCCTTCGCGCTGGGCATCGGCCTGAATCTCGCATTCGTGCTGGTCGAGGCGGTCTACGGCGTGCTCGCGCACTCCATGGCGCTGCTCGCCGACGCCGGCCATAACTTGAGCGATGTACTCGCGCTGACGCTCGCATGGGGCGCGAGCACATTGGCGAGGCGCGGGCCCTCGGAGCGCTTCACTTACGGCCTGCGCAGCTCGTCGATCCTGGTCGCGCTGCTGAACGCGGCGCTCCTCCTCGTGGTGACGGGCGGCATTGCCTGGGAGGCGATCAATCGCCTGGCGACGCCTTCGCCCGTCGCCGGTGAAACTGTGATCTGGGTGGCGCTCGTCGGCATAGTGATCAACGGGGTGGGCGCGATGCTGTTCGCGCGCGGTCGCCGGCGCGACATCAACATGCGCGGCGCGTTCCTGCATCTCGCGGCCGACGCGGCGGTCTCGCTCGGCGTCGTCATCGCGGGAGTCGGGATCCTCGCCACCGGCTGGCTGTGGCTCGACCCGCTCACCGGCCTCGTCATCGCGGTTGCCATCGTGTGGAGCACCTGGGGCCTCTTGCGCGATTCGGTCGCGCTCGCCTTGAACGCCGTCCCCGAGCACATCGATCCGCGCGTGGTGCGCACCTACCTGTCGCTGCTCGCGGGCGTGGCCGAGGTGCACGACCTGCATATCTGGGCGATGAGCACCACGGAGACCGCGCTCACCGTGCACCTCGTCATCCCCGGCGGGCATCCCGGCGACGCGTTCATGGCGGAAGTGTGCAAGGAACTGCGCGCGCGCTATCACGTGCACCACGCGACCATCCAGGTCGAAACCGGCGCGCACCCGTGCGAGCTGGCGCCGGATCACGTGGTGTAGGGAGAGTCGATCGTTCTGCGCTTTGGAACTGACAGTGGTATCTTGATCGAATGGGTCTCGTGGCAGACGAAGGATTCAAGCTTTATTAAGGAGGCGACAATATGGCACCGAACAATTCAGCCGTTCGCACTGGTTCCACCCTGATGTTGATTGCTGGGCTGGCTTTTATTGGCTATGCCGTAGTCTTTTTTATCCGCAGTTTTACCGGTACTGGTTTTGAGCTTGGCGTAGAGACCTTAAATGGCGTAACCAAAGCGCAACTCAATGCCCTTAACCCCGCGGTGGTTTACTACATTAACCATTTGCACATCGCAACCGCGGGGTTTATTGCCGCTACAGGCATAGCTGTTGCAGCTCTCTCTTGGTGGGGAGTCCGCAAGGGAGAATGGTGGGCGTGGTGGGCAGCCATGGTTTCCCCCGTGGCGGGCTTAGCCGTTGCTCTGCCGATGCATTACTTCGGTCACTTTACCTATGACTGGGTGAGTCATCTGGGTCCGATTTATCTGGCAACGCTCGTATTCGTGATAGGGGCTCTGCAAGCCCTACGCGGTTTTCTACAAGAAGGCGGCAGCGGACCGGCCCGCTAGCGAAGACCGCTACACGCGCTCGATATACGCACCGTCGTTGGTGTTGACCTTGATTTTCTCGCCGGAGTTGACGAACGGCGGGACCTGGACGATGAGGCCGGTCTCGGTCTTGGCCGGCTTGAACGAGGTCGTGACGGTGGCGTTCCTGATGTTGGGGTCGGTTTCGGTCACGGTGAGCACGACCGAAGGCGGCAGCTCGACCCCGATCGGCTTGTCGTTGTAGAACACCACCTGCACGTCGGTGTTGGGCAGCAGGTAGCCCGTCTGACCCTCGAGCATTTCATCCGACAAGGTCAGCTGCTCGTAATTCTCCTTGTCCATGAAAACATAGCCGGTGCCCTCGTTGTAGAGGTACTGCATCTCGCGCGGATCGACGAAAGCGCGTTCGACCTTGTCCTCGGTGCGGATGCGCTGGTTGGTCTTGGTGCCGCTCTCGATGTCCTTCATCTCGACCTGCATGAAGGCCCCGCCGCGCCCGCCGACGTGCACGTGGTAGCATTTGATCACGCGCCAGATCCGCTTTTCCCATTCGAGCAGATGACCGACGCGGATTTCGGTAGCGAGAACTTTGGCCATGGTTTGGGCGCGCTGGAGGCAAGGCGCGGCATTCTATAACACTCCGGTGACGAAGTCGAAACTGCAATCGGGATACGATCCCGCCTGCCGCGCCTGCCCGCGCCTCGCCGGATATCTCGACCAAGTCAGGCAGGAGCACCCCGATTACCACGCGCGCCCCGTCGCGCCCTTCGGTCCGAAACGCGCGGCCCTGCTGGTGGTGGGCCTCGCTCCAGGACTCCATGGGGCGAACCGCACCGGCCGGCCTTTCACCGGGGACCATGCCGGCATCCTGCTTTACAGGACCTTGCATCGATACGGCTTCGCCAGCCACGAGGGCTCGTCCGATCCGGGAGACGGACTCGAGCTCATCGGTTGCCGCGTCACCAACGCGGTGAAGTGCCTTCCTCCTCGGAACAAGCCGCAGCCCGACGAAATACGGCGCTGCAATCGTTACCTTGCCGTGGAGATCGCCGCGGTGCGGCCGCGGGCGATCCTCGCGCTCGGCGCGATCGCCCACCGGGCGGTGTTGATGGTTTTCAATCTCGCCCCGGGGCGGTATCGCTTCGCGCACCGCGCCGTTCACGAGCTTTCCGCGGCCTCGTCGATGACCCGGCTCTTCGATAGCTATCACTGCAGCCGCTATAATACGCAGACGAAGCGGCTCACCGCACCGATGTTCGAAGCGGTGGTTCGCGATATCGCGACTTTCCTCCGCGGCCCCACATGACTTCCCGAAGCACAGCGCTCCGACCCGCAGAGGGCACGCCGGTGAGGGCAGCTTTCGACGCGCAGGCACTGCTCGCCAGCTTGCCGGGTCTGCCGGGCGTGTACCGCATGGTCGGCGCGGGAGGGGAGGCGCTCTACGTCGGCAAGGCGGGCGACCTGAAAAAGCGCGTCTCGTCCTATTTCCAGAAAACGCAGCACGGCCCGCGCATCGCCATGATGCTGACGCAGGTCGCGGCGGTCGAGATCACGGTCACCCGCTCCGAAGGGGAGGCGCTGATACTCGAGAACAATCTCATCAAGTCGCTCGCGCCGCGCTACAACATCCTGTTCCGCGACGACAAGTCCTATCCCTACCTGATGGTGAGCGGAGGGGATTTTCCGAGGCTCGGCTTTCATCGCGGGGCGATGGACAAGGCCCATCACTACTTCGGTCCGTTTCCGCACGCGGGCGCCGTGCGCGAGAGCATCCAGCTGCTGCAAAGGGTGTTTCGGCTGCGCACCTGTGAAGACTCGGTCTTCCAGAACCGCTCGCGGCCCTGCCTTCTCTACCAGATCCGACGCTGCACCGCGCCCTGCGTGGGCCACATCGCCGCGGCCGCTTACGCGGAAGACGTCAAGAGCGCGCAGCTCTACCTCGAGGGCCGCAGCGACACCGCCCTCAAGCGGCTCGAGGTCCGCATGCAGCAGGCCGCCGACGCGCGGCGCTACGAGGAGGCGGCGATCTACCGCGACCAGATCCAGTCCCTCGCCAAAGTCAGCCAGCGCCAGTACGCCGATACCGGCGCGGACGTCGATGTCGATATCATCGCGGTCGCCATGGAGCACGGCCTCGCCTGCGTCAACCTGATGATGGTGCGCGGCGGCAGGCAGCTCGGGGACCGCAGCCTCTTTCCTCAGAATGCCGAGGAGCGCGACGCAAGGGAAGTGCTCGCGGCGTTCATCGCGCAGCATTATCTGGAGCGGCCGATACCGGGAGCGCTGGTCGTCGGCGAAGAGCTCGAGGTCGAAGAGCTCGAGGCCACGCTCACCGAACACGCGAAACGCAGCGTGCGTATCTGTACGCGTCCAACGGCCGCGCGCCGCGCCTGGCTCGAGACGGCCCGGCAAAACGCGCTTCAGGCCCTCAAGTCGAAGCTCAGCGAGCACAGTACCCAGGGAACGCGGCTCGCAGCGCTGCGCGAGGCGCTCGGTGCGCCCGACACCGCGCAGCGCATCGAATGCTTCGACGTGAGCCACACCATGGGCGAGGCCACGGTGGCGGCCTGTGTGGTATACGATCGCATGGACATGCGCCGGGGCGAGTACCGCCGCTACAACATCGAGGGCTTGGCGCCGGGCGACGACTACGGCGCCCTGGCGCAGGCGCTTTCGCGCCGCTACGCCAAGATAGCGGGCGGGGAAGGCGTCGCACCCGACCTGATTTTCATCGACGGCGGCAAGGGACAGGTGAACGCGGCGAGAGAAGCGCTCGCAGAGCTCGGTCTCTCCGATATTGCGCTGGTGGGCATTGCCAAGGGACCGGAGAGAAAGCCCGGGCTCGAAGAGCTGTGGGTCGGCGAGCGCGTGGTAAGGCTTCCGCCCGATCACGCCGGACTGCACCTGATCCAGCGGATTCGCGATGAAGCACACCGCTTCGCCATCGCCGGGCACCGGGCGCGACGCTCCAGGCGTCGCACCACCTCGACGCTGGAGGACATCGCAGGGATCGGCGCCAAACGCCGCAAACAGCTGCTCACGCGCTTCGGCGGGCTGAAGGGCGTCATGGGCGCGAGCGTCGAGGACCTGACGCAGGTCGAGGGAATCAGCCGCAAGCTCGCCGAAAAAATCTACCAGGAACTCCATGCCGCTTAACGTTCCGATCCTTCTCACGTGGCTGCGCATCCTGACCATCCCGCTGGTGATCGGGGTGTTCTATGTCCCCGAGCTGTGGCTCTCGAGCCGGCACCAGAACCTGATTGCGACCGCGTTGTTCATCGCGGCCGCGATCACCGACTGGCTCGATGGCTACCTCGCGAGGCGCTTGAACCAGACGTCGGCGTTCGGCGCGTTCCTCGACCCGGTCGCCGACAAGCTGATGATCGCCGCAGCGCTGATCGTACTGGTCTGGCTTCAGCGCGTAGACGCGATCATCGCCGTAGTCATCATCGGCCGGGAGATCGCCGTTTCGGCGCTGCGCGAATGGATGGCGAAGAGCGGCCAGTCGAAAAGCGTCGCGGTGAATTTCCTCGGCAAGATAAAAACGATTTCGCAGATGATCGCCGTGCCGATGCTGCTCTACAACGAGCGGATCGGCGTGCTCAGCCCGCAGCGCGTCGGCACCTGGCTCATCTATCTCGCTGCGATACTGACTCTGGTGTCGATGTTCTACTACCTCAAGCTCGCGCTTGCACCGCGCGCGGCAGGAGACCGCCGCCGGCTTGACCGCAGGGAGATCGGTCCGTAGAATTTCCGCCTGCTCTCGCGGGAGTAGCTCAGTTGGTAGAGCGTAACCTTGCCAAGGTTAAGGTCGCGAGTTCGAGACTCGTCTCCCGCTCCAGAATCCTGAAGGAACAGCCGGTTCTCGAAGCCCCTCGCTGTTCCTGGCCTCAAGCATGCGGCGGGGTGGCAGAGTGGTCATGCAGCGGCCTGCAAACTTTCTGACACAATCCCCGCCTAGAGCCCGGGTGGTGAAACTGGTAGACACAAGGGACTTAAAATCCCTCGACGGATAATTCCGTCATGCAGGTTCGACCCCTGCCCCGGGCACCATCGGAGTAATATGGTTTCGTGGCATTCGCTCTCCATTTTCCTCCGGGACGTTCGCTCTCGCCATGACTGAAAACTGGGTCGACTTCGCTTTGAACGTGATCGGGGGGGCGGCGGCTTTTCTATGTCTGTTCGACGGCACGCGGCGGCTGAGCGCGTACGGCGTGCATGGCAAGGCGGTGCTGATGACGGTATTGGCGGCGGCCATCTGCGCGCTCTACGGCGGGTTCGCGTACTGGAAATACGTCGACCTAGCGACGTTGAGCATGAATCAACGAAAGCCCTCGGCTACGCAACTGCCCGCGAACTGGGGTGGAGGACTTTCGCCGGAGAGAAAGGAAGCCGTGAGCCTGGCGCGAGCGCGTCAGACCTTCATGGGGTCCGGGACGCTAGCAAGCTATGTCGATCGCGGCGGCGAAACCAGGACCTATGCTCCGACCCAGGAAGATCTCCTGCGACGCGAGCGCGTGCTGGCCTATTACTCCCGGGCGGAATACGCGGCTCGCAGCAGCCTCGTGGAGGCCCTGCTCTGGTTGATCATGGGCGTGCTCGCAATACTCTTCGGATTCGCCATGTCGTTCGAGAAATTGCCGGCGCCCGCCCGCCCCCCCGGCGACGCCTAGTTTCCGACGGCGATGCCGCTGCTGTCCAGCCTCAAGCAACGCGCGCGCCACCTCAAGAGCGAGACTCTCGCCCTTTGGTTCGCCGCGCGCCATCCCGGCACGCCGTGGTACGCGAAGCTTCTGGTCGCGGGAATCGTAGCGTATGCGCTGAGCCCCATCGACCTCATCCCGGACTTCGTGCCGGTCCTGGGATATCTTGACGATCTCATACTGATCCCGCTGGGGATCGTCCTTGCGGTCAGGATGATTCCGGCTCCGATTCTGGAGGAGTGCAGGGCGCGGGCGCAGGAGACGATGGCGAGCGCTCGGCCGGTGAGCCGCGTTGCAGCGCTGGTCATCGTCGGGGTCTGGCTGGCCGCGGCGGCGCTCGCCGCGGTGTGGGCCTATCGGACCTGGTTCAGCCCTTGAAACAATGGATTGGCGTGCCGACATTAGCGAGGCGCGGTAGAATGTTTGCGAAGGAACGTGAACGTGATCGTATTTGAGCTGATTTGCGCGGATCGTCACCGGTTCGAGGGCTGGTTCGCTTCGGCGGGTGACTTCGAGGGCCAGAAAGCCCGCGGCCTGCTCTCGTGCCCGGTTTGCAGCGATTCCAGCATCGAAAAGCTGCTCACGGCAAAAATCGGCAGACTGGAGGCCGAGCCGTCGCGGGAGAACGCGCAGCCGCCTGTCGCGCCGGTCGCGCGTTCGCGCAACCTCCACGAAGCCATCGACTACATCCTGCTCAACACCGAGAACGTGGGAGAGGATTTTCCCGCCGAGGCGCGGCGTATCCATCACAGGGAAGTCCCGCAGCGAAATATCCGCGGCGTGGCGACCGGCGAGCAGACGCGCGACCTCCTGGAAGAGGGCATTGCGGTGATGCCGCTGCCGATCCCGCCTCGCAAGGACTGGCACTGATTTTCCGCTCCCGCGATTCCGCGGGAGTCATGCCGGTCAGACCAAAGTCCGTTGCTTGCGCAGCTCCGGCATGCAGTGCCGTATCCACTGCGCGGTGATCTTTTCCTGCAGCGAATTTTGCTTGAGGCGCTCCGAGAGAGCGCCGAAATCCACGCTGTCGAGCTCCTGGTCCTGATTGAAACAGGAGAAGACGTAGGTCGTCTTTCCTGTCCGCGGGTCGCGCTGCGGCTGCAGGCACTGGGCGCAGATTTCCTTGAGCATGCACTGCATCGGCGAATTGATCGAGCCGATCGCGAGGTGATGCGGCTTGAGATAGTCCCTGAGGACGTCGTGGCGCGCGCGCGCGACCGCCGCCATCATGCGATCGGAGCCTATGGCGATGAGCCGGTCGGCGTCCTCCATGCGGATCGAGGGAAGCCCGAGCCTCCCCTGCGCGTAGGCGTCCATCGCCTGGACGATGTTTCCGACGAAGCGTCTGTCTTGCGGACGCGCTTTTGCGTTTTCCAGCCTGAATCCCGGCTCCTCATCGCAGCACCACACGACCACGTCTGCGGCGCTTTCGATTTCGGCTACTTTGTAGCGGTCGATGACTTTCTTGTAGCCGGCAAAATAGAGCACTTTCGACCCTCGAGCCCGGAACGCCGCGCCGATCGAAAACAGGACCGCGTTGCCCAGGCCCCCGCCCACGAGGATCACCGTTTCATTCGCCGCGATGTGCGTCGGGTTGCCCGTGGGGCCCATGAGGATCACGGGCTCCCCGGGTTGGAGCATCGCGCACAGATCTGATGAACCGCCCATCTCGAGCACGATGGTGGAGACGAGGCCACGGTCCCGGTCCACCCAGGCACCGGTCATCGCGAGCCCTTCCATCTGAAGGCGGGTCGTCGTGGCGGCGTTCGTCACGACGGGAGAGAGGGTCTCGAAATTCTGCAGCCGGTAGAACTGGCCGGGCCGGAACTTGCGCGCAGCGAGCGGGGCATTTACCACCACTTCGACGATGGCGGGCGTGAGCCGCTCGACCTTGTGCACGGTCGCGAGCAGCTGGCCGGCGAGCGAAGCGAAGAACGCGGCCGGCGCACTCCGCGACCGCGGCGGGGTTTTTGCCAGCGCGCGCGACACGACCGGGTAGCCCTGGCGCGCCGAACCGAGCGCCTTGACGACGTTGCCGAAGTAGGAGGGATGCAGATCGCCGAAGAAGCTGACGAAGCGCCCGTCGGGAAAGCGCGAAAGCAGCACGTCGGCGCGCTCGGGCTTGGAAATCGCGCGCTGCGGGCTCAACGGCCGTCCGTCCTCGTCGCAGGCCCGGAAATATCTTCCGTCGAGCTGGAAGTGCGCCGCGTCCTCGCGGGCGAGCACCGTGTTCGGCTGGGTCCCCGCGGCGACGAACACGGTGTGCGCGGGCAGCCAGTGCTCGGCCGATTCGCCGCCGAGACCGCTTTCCCGGGCGAAGCGCATGCCGCGCGCGGCGCCGTAATTGTCCACGTCCACCGCCACCGGCGACAGGCTTTCGCAGAAAGCGACCCCTTCCTCGAGCGCCTTCTCGACCTCCTCGTGATTGAGCGTGTAGGAAGGGCTGTCGATCAGCCGGCGCCGGTAGGCGATGGTGACGCCGCCCCAGTGCCGGAGGAGCTCGACGACGCGCGCGGCGCGGCCTTCGCGCGCGGCAAAGGCCCGTTCCTCGCGGATCGCGCGCGCATGCGCGAGGAACTCCTCGGCGATCTCGCGTTCCTGGTCGTCCCATTTCTGGCGCACCGCATCCTCGCCCGTCTCCGCGACGAGCGCCTCGTAGCGCAACAGGAACTTCTCCACCTGCACCGGATAGTAGGCGAGCGATTCGGTCGCGGTGTCGATCGCGGTCAAGCCGCCGCCGACCACCACCACGGGCAGGCGCAGCTGCATGTTGGCGATGGAGTCCGTCTTGGCCGCGCCCGTGAGCTGCAGCGCCATCAGGAAGTCGGAGGCGGCGCGCACGCCGCGCGCGAGCCCGTTCGGGATGTCGAGCACCGTGGGCTTGCCCGCGCCCATGCAAAGGGCCACGTGGTCGAAGCCGAGCTCGAACGCGTCCTCGACGCTGACCGTGCCGCCGAAGCGCACGCCCCCGTACATCGCGAACTGCGCGCGCCGCTCGAGCAGGAGGCGCACGAGCTTGAGGAAATTCTTGTCCCAGCGCACGGTGATGCCGTACTCGGCGACGCCTCCGAATCCCGCCATGACGCGGTCGTCGAGGCCCTCATAGAGCGCTTGCACGTCCCGGATCGGCTCGACGGGCACGCGGCTCCCGCCGGCATCGATCCCGGAGAAGCGGGCCGGCAGCGGCTCGATCTTCAGGCCGTCGATGCCGGCCACCGCGTGCCCTTCGTTCATGAGGTAATGGGCGAGGGTGAACCCCGCGGGCCCCATGCCGGCAATGAGCACCTTGTAGCCGGTCGCCGGTTGGGGCAGCGGCCGGCGGAAATTGAGTGGGTTCCAGCGCGTGAGCAGCGAGTAGATCTCGAAGCCCCAGGGCAGCTCGAGGACGTCTTTCAGGGTGCGCGTCTCGATCTGCGGTATGTTGACGGGCTCCTGCTTCTGGTAGATGCAGGCTTTCATGCAGTCGTTGCAGATGCGGTGCCCGGTCGCCGCCACCATGGGATTGTCGATGACGATCACGGCGAGCGCCGAGAGCGCGTTGCCCTGCGCCTTGAGCGTGTGGAACTCGGAGATCTTTTCTTCCAGCGGGCAACCGGCGAGTGTCACGCCGAACGGGCTCTTCTTGAACGCCACCTTGTCCGGTGTCTCCGCGGGCGGTTTCTCCCGGAGACCCTTGGAGCAGGAATCCTTGCCCTGGGTGTGGCACCAGATGCAGTAGTTGGCCTGGTCGAGCGCGCCGACGAGGTCGGTACCCGGGTCGGTGAGAGCGAAGCCCTTGCGCCTGCGGATGTGCTCGGGGCGGATTGTGTAGGCGACGACGCCATCCCGGTCGCTCTTTTGCGCGTGCACGAGGAGGTTGTGCGGATCGATCTTGGCCGGCGCCTTAAAAAGCACTCCTGCCTTCACGTGTTCGCGGCCGGCGGGGGTGTGCAGCGCCCAGGCTGCGTATTTCATCGCGGTATCGAGTTGCGCGGCGTGCCCGGCCTCATGGGCGAGCCAGTGGGTGACTTTTTTCGCGAACGTCAGCTCGTCGAAGCGCGCGTCCAGGTGATTTTCTTTCAGCTCGGCCTCGAGCGCGGGTCCGTCGAGATTGGCCGCCTCCTCGGGCTTCACCTTGTTCGCTGCGCGGCGCTGCACGAACTGGCGCTTGACCGCGTAGAGCGGGGCAAGCTCGTTGTGGCGGGCCGCCAGCATGCGGAACTCCGTTTCGATGCCGAACAGCTCGGCGAGAAAGTCGTCCAGATGCGGCGCGATCTCGAGGATCAGCGCCGATTCTGCTTTCGAATCGAGACTGGGAGCCGCGCGCGCGGCCTCGAGCTGCGGTCTCAGCGCGGATTCCGCGGCGCCGAGATGGTCCAGGAATGCGGCGTCGAGCCTGACTAGGCCGTCGCGCCCGTAGAGTTCCGCGAAGGACAGGTCGTGAGCAAGCTTGAGCATCCCGCGCCTAGCGCTCCAGGAGCGGGAGCTTGTCCTTCACGTCCTTCCACTGGTCGGCGTCTTCGGGTCCGGGTTTGGCGTCCGTGATCACGGGCCAGATCTTGGCGAGCTCGGCGTTCAGCGCGGTGAATTTCTTCTGCTCCTCGGGCACGTCTTCCTCGGGCACGATCGCGTTCACCGGACACTCGGGGATGCAGACCGCGCAATCGATGCATTCGTCCGGGTCGATCACCAGCATGTTCGGCCCCTCGTGGAAGCAATCGACGGGGCAGACGTCGACGCAGTCGGTGTATTTGCACTTGATACAGCTTTCCATGACGACGTGGGTCATCGCGCAATCCTTTGCGTTGCAGGCCCGCCCGGAGGCGGCGCGAAAGGGAAAATTATAAGGCTTTCGTCACGCTGCTTGAAAGCGCGGACTGATGGTCATTGGTCATTTGCTTATATCCGGATCAAGGTTGCGATAGAATCCGTTTCCGCCGGCAGCGGCGGGGAACTTCAGCCGACCATTCCCGGTCTGTGCATGTGTTTTGGAGGGGCGCCGTGATCAAGGTGGAGAATCTCAGCAAGTCCTTCGGGTCGAAACGCGCAGTCGACGGCGTCTCCTTCGAGGTCGGCAAGGGCGAGGTGCTGGGATTCCTCGGACCCAACGGCGCGGGCAAGTCGACCACGATGCGCATGATCACCGGCTTCATTCCCCCGAGCGCGGGCGCGGTCTCGGTGTGCGGGCTCGACGTGCAGGAAAATCCGATCGAGGTGAAGCGCAGTATCGGCTATCTTCCGGAGGCAGCGCCTTCCTATACCGAAATGTCCGTGCTGTCGTTCCTCAAGTTCGCCGCCGAGATGCGCGGCCTGCGGGGCGAGGGACGGCGCAGCGCGATACGCCGCGTCGTCGAGCTGTGCCATCTGGAGAACGTGCTCGGGCAGACGATCGACACGCTTTCGAAGGGCTTCCGCCACCGCACCTGCCTGGCGCAGGCGCTGATCCACGATCCCGAGGTGCTGATCCTGGATGAGCCCACCGACGGGCTCGATCCAAACCAGAAGCACGAGGTGCGCACGCTGATACGCAAGATGGGCGAGAACAAGGCGATCATCTTCTCGACGCACATCCTCGAGGAGGTCGAGGCGGCCTGCACCCGGGCGATCATCATCGACCGCGGCCGCATCGTCGCCAACGGCACTCCCCAGGAGCTCAAGGCGCGCGCCGCCACGGGAAAGCTGGAAGATTTCTTCCGTTCGATCACGCGCTCGGACACTGCTGCAGAGGCGGCAGCATGAGTAGTCACTGGGCGGCAATCTGGACCATCGCAAAGCGCGAGCTTTCGGCGTACTTCGAGTCCCCGGTCGCCTACGTGTTCCTGGTGATCTTTCTTCTGCTTTCCGGATTCTTCACGTTTACCTTCGGCGGCTTTTTCGAGCGGGGCGAGGCCTCTCTCGCGGCGTTCTTCAACTGGCTGCCGTGGCTGTTCCTGTTTCTGGTGCCCGCCGCGGGGATGCGCCTGTGGTCCGAGGAGCGGCGGCTCGGGACGATCGAGCTTCTGCTGACGATGCCGGTGGCCGCCTGGCAGGCGATCATCGGCAAGTTTCTCGCCTCGTGGCTGTTTCTCATCGCCGCGCTGGCGCTCTCCTTCCCGATGGTCGTGACGGTCAACTGGCTGGGCGATCCTGATAACGGAGTGATCGCGAGCGGCTATGTCGGAGCGGCGCTGCTCGCCGGAGCCTACCTCGCGATCAGCTGCATGACCTCGGCCCTTACACGCAACCAGGTCATCGCCTTCATCCTCGCAGTGCTCCTGTGCCTGCTTCTTATCCTGGTCGGGTTTCCGCCTCTGACCGATCTGCTCGCGCGCTGGGCGAGCCCCTGGCTGGTGGAAGGGGTCGCGAAATTTTCCGTCCTCACCCATTACGACGGCTTCCAGAAGGGGGTGCTCGATTCGCGCGACCTGCTCTATTTTCTCTCGGTGACGGCCTACGCGCTGTTCGCGACCGGCGTCGTCATCCGCAACCACCGGACCGGCTGAAGCCGACCATGCACAGGAAGACCGAAACTCTGCTGTATTCGGCCGGCGGCCTCGTCGCCGCCCTGATCATCCTCGTCCTGCTCAACCTGGTACTGGGCGCGGCGAGGGGGCGCATCGATCTGACCCAGGGCAAGCTCTACACGCTCTCCGAGGGCACGCGCGCGGTTCTCGGCAAACTCGAGTCTCCGGTCAAGATCCGCCTGTACTTCAGCCAGAGCGAGATCCCTCTGCCCATCAAGGCGTACGGGCGAAGGGTCGAGGACCTGCTCGCGGAGTTCAGGCAGGCCGGCCGCGGCAAGGTCACGGTCGAGAAGCTCGATCCCCAGCCGGACTCCGATGCCGAGGACTCTGCAACCCTGGAAGGCGTCGAAGCCCAGGTCACGCCCTCGGGCGAGAAGTTCTACCTCGGCGCCTCGGTCAGCTACACGGACCAGAAGCTGGCCCTGCCGGCGCTTGCGCCCGATCGCGAGCCGCTGCTCGAATACGATCTGGTGCGCGCAATCGCGCGCGCCGTCGCACAAGCGAAGCCGGTGATCGGGGTGATGAGCGCGCTGCCGGTATTCGGCATGCCGCCGAGCCAGTTTACCGGAGGCCAGCCGCTGGAGCCGCAGGTGTTCATCGGCGAGCTCCGGCGCGACTACACCGTGAAGCGCGTCGGCCTGGATCCTGAAGAAATCGACGACGATATTAAGGTGCTGCTGGTGATCCATCCGCGCGGCATCGGCGAGCGGGCGCAGTACGCGCTCGACCAGTTCGTGCTGCGCGGCGGGAAGCTCATCGCTTTGCTCGATCCGAATGCCTATTTCGACCAGATGGGCCAAATGGGAGGCATGGGCGGAGGGGGCACGCCGTCCTCGCTCGACAGGCTGCTCAAGGCCTGGGGCCTGGGCTTCGACCCGGGGAAGGTCGTGCTCGACATGCGTTACCTCACGGGTGCGGGAGTGCGCACCCTGCCGACGCTGCTCTCGCTCAACGATAATGCTTTCGCTGCGGACGACATCACCACGGCACGGCTCGGGTCGCTGCTCATGCCCTTTGCAGGAGCGCTCACCGGCAAGCCCGTCGAAGGTCTGAGCGAAACGGTCCTGATCAGGAGTTCCGCGTATTCCCAGCTCGTCGATTCGTTCGCGGCCACGACGCAAGGCGAGGTGGCTATCCGGGGGTTCAAGCCTTCGGGCACCGAATATCCGCTTGCCGTTCGCCTCACGGGAAAGTTCAAGACCGCGTTCCCCGAAGGCCGGCCTACGCCTGAGGGCAAGGGCGACAAAAACGTGCCAAAAGCGCCTGAAAAGAAGGCGGCGAAGGCGTCCGACGCGAGCGCCGCGCAGCTCAAGGAATCGGCGGCCGACAATGCCGTCGTGCTCGTCGGGGACAGCGATTTCATCAACGACGGCGCGGCGGTGCAGATCCAGGAGATTTTCGGGCAGCGGATCGTGATCCCGCGCAACGGCAACCTCGCTTTTGCCCAGGCGCTGGTGGACCAGTTCGCAGGCGACCCCGCGCTCATCAAGCTGCGCAGCCGCGCGAGCGCCGCGCGCCCGTTCACCGTGATCCGCGACATGGAGGCGAGGGCGCAGCAGGCTTATCTCGGCAAGATCAAGGAGCTGGAGGACAACCTCGGTCAGACCCAGGAAAAGCTGAACGCGCTGCAAAAGGGCAGGGGGCAGGGCGCGGGGGCGATTCTCTCGGCCGAGCAGCAGACCGAGCTCGAGAACTTCCGCAGGAAAGCCGCGGAGACGCGCCTGGCGCTGAAAGAGGTCCGCCGCGAGCTGCGCGCCGACAGCGAAGCGCTCCAGTTCTGGACCAAGGTGGCGAACATCGCGCTGATGCCCCTGCTCGTGGCGCTCGCCGGCATCGTGCTCGCGATCCTGCGCCGCCGCAGGACGCCCGCCCTGTGAACCGCAGGCAATTCCTCATCGCGCTCGCGGTGCTCGCGGTCCTCGCCGCGGCGGGCGCCGCCGTCATCCTGTCCGACCGCTCGGCCTGGACGGCGGCGGATTCGCGCGCCGGGCAGAAGGCGATTCCCGGCCTGCGCTTGAGCGAGGTCGCCGAGATTGCGATCCGGGACTCGCCGGGCGAGCTGCACCTTGTTCGCGGCGAGACCGGCTGGAGCGTGCGCGAGCGTGCCGGATTCGCGGCCGACACGGATCGCGTTGCCGCGCTTTTGGTCAAGCTCGCCGAATTGAAGGTCGTGCAGAGCGAGCCCTTGCCCGAGAGCCAGCGCGCCCGCCTCGAGCTCCTCGAACCGAAGGACAAGGCGGCGGGCGCGGGGACGCTGATCGAGCTGAAGGACGCCAAGGGCGGCTCGCTCGGGCGGCTGCTTCTCGGAAAGAAAATCGTGAAGAACCCGCCGGTCGCTGCGCTTTCGCGCGGCGAGACCGAGGCGACGGGCCGTTACCTGACTGAAAGCGGCGATGCCGGCACGCTGCTCGCCGTCGGGGAGCCGCTGACGGAAGTCGAATCCAAGCCCGAACAGTGGCTCGTCAAGGATCTCTTCCGGGCCGATGGCGTGAAGTCGATTTCGTCTTCGAAGGACGGAAGGCCGCGCTGGAGCGTGACGCGCGGGACCGAGTCCGCCGACTGGAAGTTCGCCGGCTCGAAGGAAAAGCCCGATCTGCAGAAGGCGACCGACCTTGCGAGCTCGCTCGGCTGGGTGAACCTCGTCGATGTGGTCGCCGATCCTGGCAAGGCCGACACCGGGCTCGATCACGCGATCGTCATCAAGGCCGATACGTTCGACGGCTTGAGCTATACGCTGAAAGTCGGCAAGCGGGTCGGAGACAATTACTACGTCGGCATCGCGGTTGGAGGCGAGCCGCGTAAAGCGCGAACTCGGGCCAAAGGCGAAAAAGCCGAGGACAAGGCGAAAAAGGATACGGAATTCGACGAATACCGCAAGAAGCTCCTCGAGAAATTCGAGCGGGAGAAAAAATTCGAGCGCTGGACTTATCTCGTCGCAAAGAACGGGCTGGATCCGCTCTTACGCGACCGGCCGGGGCTCATGCCGGAGAAGAAGAAACCGGCGAAGAAAGGCTAAGGGAAACTCTATGCAGCTCAAAGGCAGCACATTCATCGTCACCGGCGGCGCCTCGGGTCTCGGCGAAGGCACGGTCAAAATGCTCGCCGAAGCCGGTGCAAACGTCGTCATCGCCGACCTTCAGGCCGACAAGGGCGAGGCGCTCGCGAAGCAGCTAGGGGCAAAGGCGCGCTTTGTCAGATGCGACGTCACCTCGGAGACCGATGGGCAGGCCGCAGTGGACGGAGCGCTCAGGAATTTCGGCGCCCTGCAAGGCCTGGTGAATTGCGCCGGCATCGCCATCGCCGAGCGCACGGTGAAGAAGGACGGGCCGCATTCGCTCGCCTCGTTCACGCGCGTCATCAGCATCAACCTCATCGGCACCTTCAACATGATCCGGCTCGCCGCGGTCGCGATGGCGAAGGGGCAGCCGAACGCCGTGGGCGAGCGCGGTGTGATCGTCAATACGGCTTCGGTGGCGGCCTACGACGGGCAGATCGGACAGGCGGCCTACTCGGCGTCGAAAGGCGGCGTGGTCGGCATGACGCTCCCGATCGCGCGCGACCTTTCGCGCGACGGCATCCGCGTGTGCACCATCGCCCCGGGCATTTTCGAGACGCCGATGCTGCTCGGCATGCCGAAGGACGTGCAGGAGGCGCTCGCCAAGCAGGTGCCGTTTCCGCCGCGCCTGGGCAAGCCGGCGGATTACGCCCAACTCGTTCGGCACATCGTCGAGAACGAGATGCTGAACGGCGAGGTGATCCGGCTCGACGGAGCCATCCGCATGGCACCGAAGTGACGCGCCGGCCTGTTAGGCTCGACTGCTATTGCGGTAGAGGTAAGCCACGACCGTTCCGAGAATCAGAAGCAGCACCCCGTCGAACACGATCTGCTTGACCACGTGCATGCCCGGCATGGGTTGCACGACGTAGTAGATCGTGTACCCCGGCACCACCGTAAGCAGCGCGATGACACAGCCGTAGCGGATTCCCTGACCGAGCCACGGCTTCGCTTCGACGCCGCGCGAGTAGATCCACACGAACGCGCCGGACATGAGGACGTGCGCGAGGATCATGAGGGGGAAGTATTGCCGGGCGTCGGCTTCCGGGCGAAACAGGTTGGGGAGTTTTACGTAGTCGGGGTGGAGCAGCACGCCATGCACGACGAAACTACCGCCCATCCAGACGACAAAGATGGCCAGCCAAGCAAGCGCGAATTTCTTGTTCATGCGAATCCTCCTTTGAAGAGACGGTTAGTCGGCCTTGATTTCCGCTTCACGCACGACTTTGGCGTACCGGGCCGATTCGGACTGCAATAATGCGCTGAATTGTTCCGGCGTGCCCGGGGCAGGGGACATTCCGTGAGTCTTGAGCTTTTCCTGTATCTCAGCGTTGCGCAGCGCGCGCCCCAGCTCGGCGTTCAGGCGCGCGATCGCGGAGGGCGGCGTCGCGGCTGGCACGACGAGGCCACTCCAGTTCGTCGATTCGATCTCGGGATATCCGGCCTCGCGCATCGTCGGCACATCGAGCAGCAGCTCGGCGCGCTCGGGCGTGGTGACCGCGAGCGAACGGATCTTTCCGTTCTTTGCGAACGGCGCGATTTCATTCACATTGCCCACGACCATGGGTATATGGCCTCCGGCTGCGGCAGTCATTGCGGGGGCCCCGCCCTGGAACGGCGCGTGCACGATGTCGATGTTCACGGCAAGCCTGAACATCTCGCCGATAATGTGGTGAGTCGTGCCCGCACCGGGCGTCCCGTAGGCGATTTCGCCCGGCTTCGAGCGCGCGAGCGCGATCAGCTCCTGAAGAGATTTCGCCGGTACCGAAGGGTTGACGGCGAACACCATCGGCACGGAGATCGTCTGACCCACGGGTTTGAAGTCTTTCAGGGGATCGTACTTGAGTCCCCGCTTGACCGCCGGATTGATGATGAAGCTCGGAAACACCACCAGCAGCGTGTGGCCGTCGCCTGCGGCGCGCGCGGCGAGCTCGTACCCGATCACCGCACCTGCGCCCGGGCGATTCTCCGCGATCACCGCCTGCCCCAGGCCCTTCGCCATGTGTTCCCCGAGGAGCCGGCTCGTGACGTCGGCCGCCCCGCCCGGCGGGAAGGGCACGATGATGCGGAGAGGCTTGGAGGGGAAGGGTTGAGCGTAAACAATGTTTGCGAGTGATGCAGCGGAGACGAGCAGTGCTACTGTGATGCGCCTAACCATTGAGAGCCAATGGTCCGAGAAAATCGCAAGTGCGCACGCGGTGGCGGCCCACATCACGAGATCAGCGATACGCAAGCTACTCGGACACACGTACGGAATCTATTATTTGAACGGCCAGTGCTCTTTCCGTGCTCAGGTTCACACCTACTAGCTTCGGCAGGAGACTCTTTTCTCGCCCGAACAGGACCTGGAACTGCCAGAGCGTATTTGTGCGCCGGTCAAGGAGGAACAGGAATTCGCCGGCTATGCGCCAATTCGCGCGGTCTGCTTCGAATGACGCTCTTCGGGCTTCGCGATCAGACACGGTGACTCGATGTACGGACTTAGTGAAGCCCTGCATACCGGAAAGCTTGGAAAGGTTTTCAAGAGCCTGATCAACTGCCCCGTCGATCGAGGGTCGTACTTGAGGGGTGTACTGAATTTTGGCGAGATTGACCTCCCTCAGGCCCTTGAGGGGCGACGTCTTAAATACCTCTAGGCTACGGATGTATCCCTGAATACTGGATGGGAGGGCACGGCGCTGACTGCTAGCTGCCTCACGGTTCGGAGTGAATTGATGAGGATAGTCAATGGATAGTCCTCTTACGTTCTGCTGAGCGAAGGCTGACGATACCGCTAAGAAGACTAGGAGGCCTAGAATTCGTGAATGCCAATACATGACTACTCACCGAGTGAAAGACATGACGCGCTCCCAGTCGTTCCGTCCCTAAGCTAGAAGGGATGTGATCAAATCCTCGTCGAACCCAGGCGTAGGAGCTCGCATAGAGCACGACGATGATTTTCATGACTGCGGTTGAACACGTATGCCCTCATCTGCCCATGCTCGATCCAGCAGTACAGGTGAATACGAAACTTGTCTCGTTTGATCCGACCCTCAGAGAACTTCGCATAGACTCGATGTGCAGAGCCGTCTTCTGTCACAAAGTTTCCCGTAAGCACCCCAATGAGATCTTGCCGGTCACATATTGCTGAATCGTGATTCGCAAATACAAGGACGTTCGGAACCTTGTCTTGGGGATTCACAGCGTCGAACTGCTTCACGGCTTCGTGGATGTCGTCCGTCAGACGATTATAGACGGGATCATTCCGTACCCCACCGGCGATTGATTCTTTTGGCGCGGCCTGCAACTGGGAGTCTAACCAATTGTCTCTGGCGATAGACTTGACCTCGCAATAAAACTGGAAGTCCTCCCCTCTGTAAACACGGAAATCAGGCGTCTTTCCTATGCGCCTCTCTGTCTTCATTGCGTGAAGGTGTTTCTTCGCCAGGAACCTCCCAACGAATTCTTCATCCGCTACTGACGGCACTTGATGTGCCATGTAATCCGATACTCAGCCGGTCCGCAATGTACTACGCAGGATCCGCGTGCGAACTTCTTCCCAGGGAGATCCGGCTTCGGGGTCGGCCTCAAATTCGGCGAGACGGCGGTCGAGCTCGGCCGCCAACTCATCTGATATCGGTACGGCCTCCGGTACTGCGGCGATGCTGTCCCAGATCAACTCGACCAGGCGGATACGCTCGGCAAGGGGTAATTTGAGAATTTCGGCGACTGAAATCTGGTTCATGTTTTGTAGCGTACCACCGTTAGTTCGAGCGTGCTAACGAAGGAAACTACCCCTCCTGCGGCTTCAGCTTCTCGCGGTAGAGCTTCGCGCGCCGGACGTAGATGTCGGCGTTTTCCAGCAGGCCCTCCCTTTCCTCCGGTTTCAGCTCGCGCACGACTCTGCCGGGCGAGCCGACGACGAGGACGCCGTCGGGATACGTCTTGCCTTCGGGGATGACGGCGCCGGCGCCGATGAGGCAGCGGCTGCCGATGACGGCGTGGTTCATGATGATGGCGCCGATGCCGACGAGAGTTCCGTCGCCGATGGTACAACCGTGCAGCATCGCCTGGTGGCCGACTGAGACGTTTTTCCCCAGCGTGAGCGAGATCCCCGGATCGACGTGCAGGACCGCGGCGTCCTGGATGTTGCTGCGCTCGCCGATGGTGATGGTGTCGTTGTCCCCGCGGACCACGGCGTTGTACCAGACGCTCGCCTGGTTGTGCAGGATCACCGAGCCGATCACGGTGGCGTTCTCCGCGATGAACCACTCCTTGCCCTGGAATGAGACTTTGCGCTCGCCGAGTGAGTAGACCGCCATGATTGCGGCCGATTATATCGGAAGCGCGCGGCGCATCGGCCGCCTGTTATCATCACGCGCTTCATGAAGCCGAGTCAGTCAGAGTTCATCCAGATCCGCGGCCTGCGCTATCACTGCCGCTGCTGGGGTGAAGAGCGCGCGACTAAGCTCTTCATGCTGCACGGGTGGATGGACGTGTCGGCCTCGTTCCAGTTTTTGGTAGACGCCTTGCGCGGAAACTGGCGCGTGATCGCGCCGGATTGGCGCGGCTTCGGCTTGAGCGAATGGGCGAAGAGCGACGGCTACTGGTTCCCGGATTATTTTGCCGATCTGGATCGACTGCTCGAGCACTTTCAGCCGGATTCTCCCGCCGTGCTCGTCGGCCACAGCATGGGCGGCAATGTCGCCGCGATGTACGCCGGCATTCGCCCCGAGCGCGTGGCGAAGCTCGTCAACCTGGAAGGTCTTGGGCTCACCGGGACGCGAGCGGAGAAGGCGCCCGAGCGCTACGCGCGCTGGCTGGCCGAGCTGCGCGAAAAGCCGGCGTTTCGCGACTACGAAAACTTCGAAGCGCTCGCCGAGCGCCTGCGCGGCAACAATTCCCGCCTGAGCGTCGAGAAGGCCGCGTTCCTCGCGCGGCACTGGGGGAGGTCGAAGCCCGACGGCCGCGTCGAGCTCGCGAGCGATCCCGCGCATAAGCTCGTCAATCCGGTTCTCTACCGGGTCGAGGAGGCCGAGGCCTGCTGGCGTAAAGTCGCAGCGCCCGTGCTCTGGGTTGTGGGCGCCGAGTCGAAGGCGGCCGAGTTTTTGAAGCTCTCGCCTCAGGATCTCGCCGCGCGCAAAGCATGTTTCCGGCACCTGACCGAACGCGTGATCCCCGAAGCAGGTCACATGTTGCATCACGATCAGCCCGAGCGGCTCGCCGCGGTGATCGAGGAGTTTCTCGGGTAAGATGCCTCATTGAATATCGATCTGCATTGCCACTCGACCGCTTCCGATGGTTTGCTCAAGCCGGAAGCGCTCGTCGCGCGGGCCGCCTCGAACGGCGTCGAGATTCTCGCATTGACCGATCACGACGGAGTGTCGGGGCTCGCCGAGGCGCGCACAAAAGCCGAATCGGAAGGCGTTCGCTTCGTCGACGGCGTCGAGATTTCGGTGACTTGGAAAGGGAGCACGGTTCACATCGTCGGTCTGCAGATCGATCCGCAAGATCCGGTCTTGCGGTCCGGGCTCGAATCGGTCCGGGAAGGCCGCGCAAGGCGGGCGGAGAAAATGGGCGATGCGCTGGCCGCCGCCGGCGTCCCAGACAGCCTCGCCGGGGCGAAGACTTACGCCGAGAACCCGAGCCTCATCAGCCGCTCGCACTTCGCGCGTCACCTGGTGAAGACGGGCCACGCGCCGAACGTCAAGAGCGTGTTTCAGCGCTACCTCGTGAAAGGCAAGCCCGGCTTCGTCCCGCACCAGTGGGCCTCTCTCAAAGACGCCGTGAGCTGGATCCGCGCAAGCGGTGGAATCGCCGTCGTTGCGCACCCGGGCCGCTATAACTTCCCCAAGCCCGAATTGCATGCGTTTCTTGCGGAATTCAGGGACTGCGGGGGCACCGGAATCGAGGTCGTGACCGGAAGTCACTCGCCGGAGCAATATTTCGAATTCGCGCGCATCGCGCGCGAATTCGGCCTCACCGCCTCGCGCGGCTCCGATTATCACGGCAAGGGGGAGAGCAGGGCCGATCTCGGCGCGCTGCCGCAGCTGCCCGACGATCTGAAACCCGTCTGGCACGACTGGTAGGACGCGTGGAGCGGTAGGGCGGCTCTGATAAAATGACGCGTTAGAGCGAGCGGGCCGGCCATGGATTTCAATGAGATCACTAAGATGATCGCGGTTTTCGCCGTGCCGGTCGTCTTCGCGATTACTCTGCATGAAGCCGCGCACGGCTATGTCGCGCGCCACTTCGGCGACACGACGGCCTTCATGCTCGGCCGCGTCAGCCTCAATCCGGTACGTCACATCGATCTGGTTGGCACCATTTTTCTGCCGGTGGTCACGCTGTTCGCAACCGGTGGAAGAATCATGTTCGGATGGGCGAAGCCCGTGCCAGTCAATTTTCATGCCCTGCGACGTCCCAAGCGAGACATGCTCTGGGTGGCTCTTGCCGGCCCGGCAGCAAATCTGGTGATGGCCCTCGGGTGGGCCGCCGCCCTGAAGATAGGAGCGCTGTCAGGGCTCGCACAAGGCGATTTCCTGCTACAGGTGCCCGTCGCAGGTGTTGAGGTGAATCTCGTTTTCATGGCGCTAAATCTGTTGCCGATTCTTCCTCTTGACGGGGGTCGGGTTGTCGTTTCCCTGCTGCCCGTTCCTCTCGCGTTGAGTTTTTCCAGACTCGAACCATTTGGGCTGCCGATTCTCCTCGGACTCGTTGTTATCAGCTCATACGGATACAATATTCTTGGCATGTTCCTCGATCCGATAATGTTTGTATCAAAATCGGCTATCGCGACGATCTTTCAACTGTATCCAATCTAAATGTACGAAGAACGCGTGGTCTCCGGCATGCGCCCCACCGGCGCGATGCACCTGGGGCATTACCACGGCGCACTCAAGAACTGGGTGAAGCTGCAGAGCGAGTACCCGTGCCTCTACTTCGTCGCCGACTGGCACGCGCTCACCACGCACTATGAAACGCCCGAGGTGATCGAAGAGAGCGTCTGGGACATGGTGATCGACTGGCTGGCGGCCGGTATCGACCCGGCGCAGGCGACCCTGTTCATCCAGTCGCGCATCCCGGAGCACGCCGAGCTGCACACGCTGCTTTCGATGATCACGCCGCTCAGCTGGCTCGAGCGCGTACCGAGCTACAAGGACCAGCAGGAGAAGCTCATCAACCGCGACCTTTCCACCTACGGTTTTCTCGGCTACCCGCTTTTGCAGGCGGCCGACGTGCTCGTGTACCGCGCGAAATACGTTCCGGTCGGCGAAGACCAGGTCCCGCACGTCGAGATGATGCGCGAGGTAGCACGGCGCTTCAACCATGTCTACGGCCGCGAGCCCGGATTCGAGGACAAGGCCAAGGCCGCCGCGAAGAAACTGGGCAGCCGCAAGGCCAAGGTGGTGATGGAGCTGCGCACCAAGTATCAGGAACAAGGCGATGCCGAGGCGCTGGCAGCGGCGCGCGCGCTGCTCGACAAGCAGGGAAATCTGTCCGTCGCCGACCGGGAGCGCCTGTTCGGCTTTCTCGAGGGGGGAGGCCGGATGATCCTGGTAGAGCCCGAGGCCTTGTTGACCGAAGCGTCCAAGCTTCCCGGGACAGATGGGCAGAAGATGTCGAAATCCTACGACAACACGATTTCACTCCGCGAGGACGCGGAATCGGTCAGGAAGAAGATCCGCACCATGCCGACCGACCCGGCAAGGGTGAAGCGCAGCGATCCGGGTGATCCCGACAAGTGCCCGGTCTGGCAGTTCCACCTAGTCTACAGCGATGAAAAAACCCGCCAGTGGGCGAACCAGGGCTGCCGCACCGCCGGCATCGGCTGCCTTGAATGCAAGCAGCCGGTGATCGATGCGGTGCTCGCAGAGCAAGGCCCCATGCGGGAGCGCGCCCAGAAGTATCTCGACGATCCGACCCTGGTTCGCAACATCGTCGCCGACGGGTGCGAAAGGGCGCGCAAGCTCGCGCGGGAGACCCTGCGCGAGGTGCGCGGAGCGATGGGGCTGGCTTACACATGAACGAGCCGTTGCAGCGTACCATCCCGACACCTGCGCTCGCAGCCGGCGCACCGGGTGCGCTCGTAGCAAAAGTGCGCGGCGAACCGTTTACCGAGCTGCCGCAGGACCTGTATATCCCGCCCGACGCGCTCGAGGTCTTTTTCGAGACCTTCGAGGGGCCGCTCGATCTGCTGCTCTACCTCATCCGCAAGGCGAACCTCGACATCCTCGACATACCCATGGCGCGGCTCACCGAGCAGTACATGGAGTACGTCGAGGTGATGCGCACGAAGAATCTCGAACTGGCCGCCGAATACCTGGTCATGGCGGCGATGTTGATGGAAATCAAATCGCGCATGCTGCTGCCGCGCCCGACGATGCCGGGCGGGGAAGGCGAGGACCCGCGGGCCGAACTGGTCCGACGCCTGCTCGAGTACGAGAAGATGAAGCTCGCCGGGCAGAGGCTCGACGCGCTGCCGCAGCTCGGGCGGGACTTTTTCCCCGTGGAGGTCTGGATCGAACAGGCTCTCGCGCAGCGCCTGCCGCAAGTAAACGCCGTGGACCTCCAGGAAGCGTGGCGGGGCCTCCTCGTGCGTGCGAAAATGATGCAGCACCACCGCGTCACCCGCGAGGAGCTTTCGGTGCGCGAGCACATGAGCGTCATCCTGCGGCGGCTGCGCGGCGGGGGCTTCGCCGAGTTCGGCGAGCTGTTCGATCCGGGGCGCGGCGTGCCGGTGCTCATCGTCAACTACCTCGCTGTACTCGAGCTCGTCAGGGAAAGCCTGATCGAGATCACGCAGTCCGGATCTTTCGCGCCCATCTACGTGAAGCTGGCTGATGCTCAATCCGAATGAAGTGAAGATCGTGCTCGAGGCGGCTCTGCTCGCCGCGCAGGAGCCGCTTCCGATCTCGGAGCTGCGCAAGATGTTCGACGAGGAGGTCGGCGCAGACACGATCCGCAGGCTGCTCGAGGAGCTGCGCGAGGCGTGGAAGGACCGCGGAGTCGAGCTCGCGGCGACCGCGAGCGGCTGGCGCTTCCAGACGCGCGCCTCGTACCAGAAATTCCTCGAGCGCATCCATCCCGAAAAGGCGCCCCGCTACTCGCGTGCCGTGCTCGAGACGCTTGCGATCGTCGCCTATCGGCAGCCGGTGACTCGCGGCGACATCGAGGAGGTGCGCGGCGTGACCGTTTCAGCCGAGGTGATAAAGCGCCTGGAGGAGCGCGGCTGGGTGGAACTGATCGGACACAAGGAGGTGCCGGGTCGCCCGGCCCTGTACGCGACCACCAAGACTTTCCTCGATGACCTGGGCCTGCGCTCATTGCAGGAACTGCCGCCCCTGGAAGACATCGCCAAAACGCTTGACCTCACACAGATCCCGCCGCCCGCTTCGCAGCCCGCGCCCGACGAGTCAGAGACTGCGCACACGGTCTAAACCCGCGGCGCCTGCCGAGAAGCTTCACAAGGTCCTGGCGCGCTCCGGGCTGGGCTCGCGCCGCGACATGGAAGCCGCGATCGCTTCCGGCAGACTCGTAGTCAACGGCACGCGCGCCGCGTTGGGGCAGCGCGTGGGGGCGCGCGATCGCGTCGCACTCGACGGGCACCGCGTCTCGTTGCGGTTCGAAGAGCGCACGCCGCGCCTGCTGATCTACCACAAGCCGGCCGGGGAGCTCGTCACGACGCGCGATCCGTCGGGCAGGCCGACCGTGTTCGACCATCTTCCGAGAATGCGGGGCGGCCACTGGATCGCGATCGGCCGGCTGGACTTCAATTCCGGCGGGCTCTTGCTCTTCACCGATTCGGGTGAGCTCGCCAACCGCCTCATGCATCCGAGTAGCGAGATCGAACGCGAGTACGCGGTGCGGGTGCGGGGCGAGCTCTCGCGCGAGCAACTCCGCAGACTCGCTCAAGGGATCGTTCTCGACGACGGTCCGGCCAGGTTCGACAGTATCTCGGCGGGCGGGGGCAGCGGATCGAACCGCTGGTACCAAATCGTGCTGCGCGAAGGGCGCAACCGCGAGGTCAGACGAATGTTCGAGTCGCTGGGAATCACCGTGAGCCGCCTGATGCGCGTGCGCTTCGGGCCGATCTGGCTGCCGTCCCATCTGCGCCGGGGCCAATGGCGCGAGCTCGAGCCCAGGGAGGCTGCGCCGCTGCTGAAGGTCGCCTCGTAAACCCCGTTTTCGTTGTTCCGGGTGAAGTTTCTTGCTATACTTTCGGCGTCTTAGTGATGGGCTTTCGAGCCCATTTTTTATTTATGCTCGAGGTTTGCGCGTGTCGTGAGCCCGCTTGAGTCTCTGCTTGAGCGCACCGTAGCCGGCCTGGGATACGGGCTTGCCGACTTCGAATATATAAATAACGGTAGGATGTTACGCGTGTTTATTGAGAAATCACATGAGCTTCCGCCCGGCCGAGCGGGCGTGACCGTCGCCGACTGCGAATCCGTGAGCCGGCAGCTGCAGCGGGTCTTCGAAGTCGAGGGGATCCAATACGACCGGCTGGAGGTTTCGTCCCCGGGCCTGGACCGCAGGTTGAAAAAGGCGACGGATTTTGCCCGTTTTGCCGGCTGTGAGGCCCGGGTGCGCCTGCGCCATCCGGTGAACGGCCGCAGGAATTTCGTCGGCACCGTGCGTGCCGTGGAGGGCGACCGGGTCGAATTCGACTGCGACAGCGGCCGGCTCGCGTTCGACCTCGCCGAGCTCGACCGCGCGCGCCTGGTGCCCAAGCCATGATGCCGGAGGGATACATGAGCCGCGAGCTGTTGTTGCAGGCGGACGCGCTCGCCCGGGAGAAGAACGTCCACAAGGACGTGGTGTTCGGCGCGCTGGAGATGGCCATCGCTTCCGCGACGAAGAAGCGCTTCAACGACGACGTCGATGTGCGGGTCGCGATCGACCGCAATACCGGGGACTTCGAGTCCTTCCGCCGCTGGCAGGTGGTGGCCGATGAAGCGGTGGAGAATCCGCCCCAGCAGATCGCGTTCTCGGAGGCGCAGAAGCAGTACCCGGACATCCAGCTCGGGGACTATATCGAGGAGGCTCTCGAGCCGATCGATTTCGGCCGCATCGGCGCGCAGACCGCGAAACAGGTCATCCTCCAGAGGATCCGCGACGCCGAACGCGAGCAGCTGCTGAACGATTTTCTCGGCCGCGGCGAAAAGCTCATCAACGGCGCGATCAAGCGCGTCGAGCGCGGCAACGCGATCATCGAGGTCGGGCGCGTCGAGGCAGTGCTGCCGCGCGACCAGATGATCCCCAAGGAAAATTTACGGGTGGGCGACCGCGTGCGCGCCTTTGTCATGCGCATCGACCGCAATGTGCGCGGGCCGCAGCTCGTGCTCTCGCGCACTGCCCCCGAATTCATCATGGAGCTGTTCCGACTCGAAGTCCCAGAAATCGAGGAAGGGCTGCTCGAGATCAAGTCGGCCGCGCGCGACCCCGGCATTCGCGCGAAAATCGCCGTGCATTCCCGGGACAAGCGTATCGACCCGATCGGCACCTGCGTCGGCATGCGCGGGGCGAGGGTGCAGGCCGTGACGCAAGAACTCGCGGGCGAGCGCGTCGACATCGTGCTGTGGTCGGAGGACCCTGCCCAGTTCGTAATCGGCGCGCTCGCGCCAGCGGAGGTGTCATCGATCCTCGTGGACGAGGACAAGCACAGCATGGACGTGGTCGTGGACGAGGAAAACCTCGCAATTGCAATCGGACGAAGCGGCCAGAACGTGCGTCTCGCCTCCGAGCTGACCGGCTGGACGATCAATCTCATGACCGAGGCGGAATCGAACAAGAAAAACGAGGAAGAGGCTTCGTCGGTGAGGAAGCTTTTCATGGAGCGGCTCGACGTCGACGAGGAGGTCGCGAATACCCTCATCCAGGAAGGCTTCTCGACTCTCGAGGAGGTGGCTTACGTGCCCATCAACGAGATGATGGAGATCGAAGGTTTCGACGAGGCCACGGTAAACGAGCTGCGCAACCGCGCGCGCGACGCGCTCCTCGTACAAGCCATCGCGAGCGAGGAGCAGGCGGAAAACCTCGATCCGGCGCTGCTCGGCCTCGAGGGCATGGACAAGGACCTAGCGACGAAGCTTGCCAGGTCGGGGGTGAAGACTCGCGACGACCTTGCCGATCTCGCCACGGACGACCTCGTCGAGATGGCGGGAGTCGATGCCGAGCGCGCCAAGAGCCTGATCATGAAGGCTCGTGAACACTGGTTTGCCCAAGAGTAAGGCCGGCCCATGGCCCAGACGAGCGTTGCCCAATTCGCCGGCGAGCTGAAAGTGCCGCCGTCGGTACTGCTCGAGCAGCTGCGGGCCGCAGGCGTGCACAAGGAGCTGGCCGAAGACGTTCTTTCGGATCAGGACAAGACCCGACTCCTGGAATACCTGCGCAAGTCGCACGGCTCATCGGAACCCAAAAACAAGATCACCCTGACGCGCAAGCAGACCTCGGAGATCATCAAGAAGTCGGATGCGAGCGGCAGAGCGCGCACCATCCAGGTCGAAGTCAAGAAGAAACGCATCTTCGTCAAGCGCGATGCAGAACCGGGCGCTCCCGCCGAGGCGTCGGGTCCTACCGGGGCAGCGGTCGATTCGCACGAAGCGGAACTCCGCGAGGAGGAGCAGCGCCGGAACGAGGAGTTGGCGGCGCGGCAGGCCGCGGACGTGGCAGAGAAACAGGAGCGCGAGCGCAAGCTCGCCGAGGGCAAGCCGAGCGAGGTGAAGACGCAGGCGCCGGCTCCGGCCTCCGACACCACGCTGCACAAGCCGAAGGTTGCACCGGGGGCGGAAAAGAAGGGTGCGAAGAAGGCGAAGGAAATCAAGGTCTGGAAGGACGAAGGCGTCAAGCGCCGCACGATCAAGACGCGCGGGGACGTGCAGGGGGCCTCCGGTTGGCATAACCCCAAGGGCAGGCACAAGACCGCGGTCGCACCGGCCGCTGAAGGCGTGCAACAGTTCAGCGCGCCCGCCGAGCCGGTCGTGCGCGAGGTCACGGTGCCGGAAACCATTTCCGTAGGCGATCTCGCCCACAAGATGTCGGTCAAGGCCGCAGAAGTCATCAAGGTGCTGATGAAGCTCGGCAACATGGTAACCATCAACCAAGTGCTCGACCAAGAAACCGCGATGATCGTCGTGACCGAGATGGGCCACGTCGCAAAGGCTGCAAAACTCGACGATCCGGAATCCCTGCTCGCCGACGCACCCGAGCATCACGAGGCCGAGCTGAGGCCGCGCGCGCCCGTGGTCACGGTGATGGGGCACGTCGACCACGGGAAAACCTCGCTGCTCGATTACATCCGTCGCACGAAGGTCGCCTCGGGCGAAGCGGGCGGCATCACCCAGCACATCGGCGCCTACCACGTACAAACGCCGCGCGGCATGGTCACTTTCCTGGATACGCCGGGGCACGAGGCCTTTACGGCGATGCGCGCACGCGGTGCAAAGGTGACCGACATCGTCGTGCTGGTGGTTGCGGCTGACGACGGGGTGATGCCGCAGACGATCGAGGCGATCCATCACGCCAGGGCAGCCGAAGTCCCGATCGTCGTGGCGATCAACAAGATCGACAAACACGAGGCGAACCAGGAAAAGGTCAAGCAGGAGCTGGTGGCACAGGCGGTGGTACCCGAGGAGTACGGCGGGGATTCGCCATTCGTTCCGGTATCGGCGAAAACCGGCGCCGGAGTCGATACGCTGCTGGAACAGGTGCTGCTGCAGGCCGAAGTTCTGGAACTGAAGGCTCCGGTCGACACGCTCGCCAAAGGCCTCGTGATCGAGGCGCGGCTGGACAAAGGCCGGGGGCCAGTGGCCACGGTGCTGGTTCAATCCGGAACGCTCCGGCGCGGCGACATCGTCCTCGCCGGGAGCAGTTTCGGCCGGGTTCGCGCCATGCTCGATGAGAGCGGGAGCGCGGTTCACGAGGCCGGCCCATCGATTCCGGTCGAGATCCAGGGCCTGTCGGACGTGCCTGCGGCAGGCGAGGACGTCATGGCGCTAGGCGATGAGCGCAAGGCGCGCGAGATCGCGCTGTTCCGTCAAGGCAAATTCCGCGACGTGAAGCTCGCGAAGAAACAAGCCGCCAAACTGGAAAACCTGTTCGAGCACATGGGCGAAGGCGAAGCGAGGGTGCTCGCGCTTCTCATCAAGGCCGACGTACAAGGCTCGCAGGAGGCGCTCGTCCATGCGCTCAGCCGTCTTTCGACCGACGAGGTCAAAGTCAACGTGGTGCACAGCGCGGTGGGCGCGATCACCGAGTCCGACGTGAATCTGGCGCTCGCCTCCAAGGCCGTGATCATCGGCTTCAATACCCGCGCCGATACGGCTGCGCGCAACGCGGCCGAGGCCTCGGGGGTGGACGTACGCTACTACAACATCATCTACGACGCCGTCGACGAAGTGAAGGCGGCGCTCTCGGGTATGCTCGCGCCGGAGAAAAAAGAGAACATACTCGGACTGGTCGACGTGCGCCAGGTATTCAAGATCTCCAAGGTCGGGGCGGTGGCCGGATGCATGGTGCTCGAGGGCATCGTGCGCCGCAACGCCCTGGTCAGAGTCTTGCGCGACAACGTGGTCGTCCACACGGGCGAGATCGATTCACTCAAGCGCTTCAAGGACGACGCGCGCGAGGTGAAGGCCGGCTTCGAGTGCGGCATGTCGGTGAAAAACTTCAACGACCTCAAGGTCGGCGACCAGTTCGAAATCTACGAAGTCCAGGAAGTGGCGCGGACGCTCTAGCGTCCGCGCCATCCTCCAGACGCGCTTAGCGCGACGAAGGATCTGGCTGTACGATGGCCGATCCCTTCGCTCCGACCTCATGGCCAACCAGCAACGCCTGCGCCGCGTCGCCGATCAGATCCAGCGCGAGCTGTCGGAATTGCTTCGCGCCGAGCTCAAAGACCCGCGCGTCGGCATGATTACCCTGACCGGGGTCGAAGTTTCCCCCGACCTTGCCTATGCCAAGGTTTTTTTCACGACTTTGGCCGATGCGGAATCCTTGAAGAGGATCGAGGCGGGGCTCCGGCACGCGACAGGATTCCTGCGCACTCAGCTCGGCAAGCGGCTCAAACTGCGCGTGACGCCCGAGCTGCATTTTCGTCACGACGTTTCGGTGGAGCAAGGCGTGCGCCTGTCGCAGCTGATCGACGCGGTGGTGATCGGAAAGAAAGCGGACTGACCTACCGTGGAAACCACGCGCGCAGCAGTCAACGGAGTGCTGCTCATCGACAAGCCGGTCGGACCGAGCTCGAATGCAGTGTTGCAGAGAGCGAAGCGCCTCCTCGGGGCGGCGCGTGCAGGCCACACGGGAACGCTCGACCCTCTGGCGAGCGGCTTGCTCGTCATCGGATTGGGCGAGGCGACCAAATTCGCCGAGGCGCTGCTCGGTGCGGACAAGGCTTATCGCGCCCGGGTAAAGCTCGGCGAGCGTACCGAGACCGGGGACGCGGAGGGAGCGGTGCTCGAGCGCTCGGAAGTGACCGCCACGCGCGCCGATCTGCTCGCAGTGCTGGATCGTTTTCGCGGCGAGATCGACCAAGTCCCGCCAGCGCATGCTGCGATCAAACATCGGGGTCGCCCCCTCTACGCCTACGCGCGGCGCGGTGAGCACGTTCCCCGCTCACCACGACGGATCGTGATCCGCCGGCTTGAGCTGGAGCAGTTCGAAGGAGACAGAGTCCGCCTGTTCGTCGAGTGCAGCAAAGGCACTTACATCAGGGCGCTCGCCGAGGACCTCGGGGCGGCGCTGGGTTGCGGGGCGCACCTCGCCGGACTGGAGCGCACAGCCGTCGGCCCGTTCCGGCTTGGGCAGTCGGTCACTCTGGAAGCGCTCGAGGCGCTCGCGCCGGCCGAGCGGCGCGAGCGGCTCCTGCCGCCGGAAGCCCTGCTCGGGTCCACTCCGCGCGTAACGCTCGAAGCCCGGCTGGCGGCGAGGTTCCGGCAGGGTCAGGCGGTTTCAGTCATGTCCGCAAGCGGAAACGTCGCGGTCTTCGGCGAAGGCGGGATGTTCCTCGGCACGGGCGAGGTGGACTCATGCCGGACACTCAAGCCGAAGCGGCTGCTTGCGCTGAACTGAACGCGTTGCCGGCGCAAAACAGCTTGTTGAAGGCGCTGATTTCAAGGTAAAATGCCGGCCTTTCGCGAAGAGATAAGAGAGCATGCGGGTCAGCGTTACGGAAAAGGCGCAAATCGTCCAGCAACACCAGCGTGCGGCGGGCGATACGGGTTCCCCGGAAGTGCAGGTCGCCCTGCTTACGGCCCGGATAAACGGCCTGACCGACCATTTCAAGACGCACGTCAAGGACCATCATTCGCGGCGCGGATTGCTGAAGATGGTGAACCAGCGTCGCAAGATACTCGATTACCTCAAGCGAAAAAACAACGGGAAATATCACCAGCTGATCGAGCAACTTGGACTGCGCAAGTAAATCCTCGACGCCCATGGGATTCCGATGGGCGTTTTGATTTCCAGATACGGCCCGGCGTCACTGCGTCGGCGTCGGCCTCACCCAAATGACCGGGCACAGCGCCCGAGTTCCGTCAACCGACCGAGAAAACCATGCAGCTAACCCCCATCAGGAAGACATTCACCTACGGCGCGCACCCGGTGACGCTGGAAACCGGGGAAATGGCGCGCCAGGCGTGCGGAGCAGTCGTGGTAAACATGGACGACACTGTCGTGCTCTGCACCGTGGTCGGAGCAAGGCACGCCAAGGCAGGCCAGGACTTCCTGCCGCTCACCTGTGACTACATCGAGAAGACCTACGCCGCGGGCAAGATTCCAGGCGGCTTTTTCAAGCGCGAAGGCAGGCCTTCGGAAAAGGAGACGCTGACCTCCAGGCTGATCGACCGGCCCATCCGTCCGCTGTTTCCGGACGGGTTTTACAACGAGGTACAGGTGGTTGCGCAGGTGCTCTCATGCAATCCCGAAGTCGATCCCGACATTCCGGCATTGATCGGGGTCTCGGCCGCGCTGACTATTTCCGGCGTCCCGTTCAAGGGCCCGATCGGGGCCGCGCGCGTCGGCCATGTCAACGGCCAGTACGTGCTCAACCCCACCGCGACGCAGCAGAAGGAAAGCCGGCTCAACCTCGTGGTCGCCGGCACCGAGCACGCCGTGCTGATGGTGGAATCGGAGGCGCACGAGCTTGCCGAGGACGTCATGCTCGGCGCGGTTGTTTTCGGCCACGAGCAGATGAAAGCGGCAATCCAGGCGATTCACGAATTGGCCGACGAAGCCGCCAAGCCCGCCTGGGACTGGAAGCCCGCGGAGAAGGATCAGACGCTCGTTGGCCGTATCAAGGAGCTGGCCGAGAGCGAGCTGCGGGCGGCGTTCTCGTTGCGTCAGAAACAGGCGCGTTCCGAGGCGATAGACGGCATCTGGAAACGCGTATTCGAAGAGGTCGGCGTGGGCAAGGAAGGCGGGCCCGACGCAAACGCGGTGAAGGAAATATGCTTCGAACTCGAATCGCGAATCGTCCGCAACCAGATCCTGGACGGTGAGCCGCGCATCGACGGCCGCGACACCCGCACGGTTCGGCCGATCAGCGTTCGCGTGGGCGCGCTGCCCCGCACGCACGGCTCGGCACTGTTTACGCGTGGCGAAACGCAGGCACTCGTGGTGGCGACGCTCGGGACCGGGCGCGACGAACAAATCATCGACGCGTTGATGGGCGAGTACAAGGAGCGCTTCATGCTCCATTACAACATGCCGCCTTACGCCACCGGTGAGACAGGTCGCATGGGCTCGCCCAAGCGTCGCGAAATAGGCCACGGACGGCTGGCGAAACGTGCGCTCGTGGCGGTTTTGCCGGCAGCTGAGGAATTCGCGTATTCGATGCGCGTCGTGTCCGAAATCACCGAGTCGAACGGCTCATCCTCCATGGCCTCGGTTTGCGGCGCTAGCCTCGCGCTCATGGACGCGGGCGTGCCGATGAAGGCGCACGTCGCGGGTATCGCCATGGGACTCATCAAGGAAGGAAAGCGCTTCTCCGTTCTCACCGATATCCTGGGCGACGAGGACCACCTCGGCGACATGGACTTCAAGGTGGCGGGAACCGAGCGCGGCGTGACCGCCCTGCAGATGGACATCAAGATCGAGGGCATCACCAAGGAGATCATGCAGGTTGCGCTCGCCCAGGCGCGCGAAGGCCGCCTGCACATCCTCGGCATCATGAAGGAGGCGCTGGAGGGATCGCGTGCCGAGATTTCGAGCTTCGCCCCGCGCATCATCAAGATCAAGATCAACCCCGAGAAGATCCGCGACGTGATCGGCAAGGGTGGAGTGGTGATTCGCGGCCTTCAGGAAGAAACCGGGACGACGATCGAGATCTCCGACGACGGCACGATTTCGATTGCCTGTGTCAACGCCGACGGCGGCCTAGCCGCAAAGAAACGCATCGAGGACATCACCGCGGATGTCGAAGTGGGCAGGGTCTACGACGGCACGGTGCTGAAGCTGCTCGATTTCGGCGCGATCGTGCAGCTGCTGCCCGGCAAGGACGGGCTCCTGCACATTTCGCAGATCAGCCAGGAGCGCGTCAACAACGTATCCGACTACCTCAAAGAGGGCCAGCGGGTAAAGGTCAAGGTGCTCGAGGCAGACGAGAAGGGCCGGGTGCGCCTCAGCATGAAAGCGGTCAAAGAGGCCGCCGCGGCAACGCCATCCTGAGCGGCTGGATCCCCGCTTACGCGGGGATGACCGGCTGGACGGCTTCGCCGTCAGCCGGTCACTTTGCGACCTGCTTCTCTTTCAGCTCGTCGAGGGTCTTGCAGTCGATACACAATGTCGCGGTGGGCCGGGCCTCGAGCCTCTTCAGGCCGATCTCGATGCCGCAGTTCTCGCAATAGCCGTAGTCGTCCTTGTCGATGCGCGCGATGGTTTCGTCGATCTTCTTGATGAGCTTGCGCTCGCGGTCGCGGTTGCGCAGCTCCAGGGCGATGTCCGATTCCTGACTGGCGCGATCGTTGGGATCGGCAAACACGGTCGCGTCGTCCTGCATCGCATGGACGGTCCGGTCGATGTCTTGCGAGAGTTCCAGCTTCAGCGCTTCGAGCACCCTCTTGAAATGCGCACGCTGTCTGAGATTCATGTACTCCTCGCCCTTTTTCGGAAGGTAAGGCGGGAAAGTTTTGTGCAGCAGCTCCAAGTTACAATCTCCGCGTCGCGTGCGAGAGGCACTGATACCAGAAATCAACAGGGCGGGCAAGCGAATTTCGCCCGCCATTGCTGATCTCTCCGCGTTGACCACCTCGGGTACGCAGGCGTAAGATGCCACACCCGCGGGGTGTAGCGCAGCCTGGTAGCGCGCTTGCTTTGGGAGCAAGATGTCGGGAGTTCAAATCTCTCCACCCCGACCAGATTTGGCGGCAGCCGCAGCCGAGACGGCTGCAGTGTGCCTTACCCGTGCCCGTAGCTCAAACTGGATAGAGCACCAGCCTTCTAAGCTGGGGGTTGTGGGTTCGACTCCCGCCGGGCGCGCCAATTTTTCCGCTGACTTTCCGAAAGCAAAGACAATCCCTGCAAACGAAAGGAATTCCCGATGATCGAAGTCCATACCTGGCCCACCCCCAATGGGCACAAGATCCACATCATGCTCGAGGAAACCGGACTCGAGTACGAGGTTCGGCCGGTAAACATCCGCACCGGCGAGCAGTTCAAGCCGGAGTTCCTGAGAATCAGCCCGAACAACAAGATCCCGGCGATCGTGGACCGCAACGGGCCGGACGGAAAGCCGATCACGGTTTTCGAGTCAGGAGCGATTCTCGTTTATCTGGCGGGAAAAACGGGGAAGTTTCTGCCCCGCGACGATCGCGGAAAATACGTCGCGCTGCAGTGGCTGATGTTCCAGATGGGTTCGGTCGGCCCGATGATGGGACAGGCCGGCCATTTCAGGAGCAACGCCGTGCCCGAGCGCATCGAGTACGCCATCAACCGCTACACGAACGAGGTCAGGCGGCTGCACGGCGTGATGGAGAGGCGGTTATCCGAAGCGCCTTTCTTTGCCGGTGCCCAATACTCGATCGCCGACATCGCGATTTTTCCGTGGCTGCGGGCGAGCGAACGCAACGGCATCGACTGGGCGGAGTTCCCCAAAGTGAAAAGATGGTTCGACGGAATCGACGCGCGCCCTGCCGTGCAGCGCGCGCTGAAGGTGCTCGCAGACGCACAGACCACGCCTCCCGGGCAGTACGATCCGAAAGCACGCGAGATTCTGTTCGGTGCGACGCAATACCAGCGTCATTGAACGGAATGTAGGGTTTCCGCTACAACCCCTGTCGGGTTTTCCTGACATCAAACCCAAATTGAGCACAAAAAGTACGAATTTCAGATAGATAACACCAGGAAAAGCTTGCCGTTTTTTCTCTGTTACCCTATGGTCAACAGCGAATAAAGGCTCGAAGAAGCCGGGAGGTTTATCGAGGAGGGCCGATGGGCCAGGAACTCCGAATCATCATGGTGGAGGACGTCGAGAGCGACGCCGAGCTCGTCGAACGCGAGCTGAAGCGCGCTGGCCTTGCAGTGCAGGCGCGCCGCGTAGAGCGCGAGGAAGACTTCCGACGCGAGCTCGGCGAATTCCGTCCCCATGTCATCCTTTCCGACTTCAGCATGCCGCAATTCGACGGCATGAGCGCGCTCAGGATTGCGTCCGAGATCGTCCCCGATGTCCCTTTCATTTTCGTCTCCGGAACCCTTGGTGAGGACTACGCCATTCGGGCGCTGAGGAACGGCGCGACCGACTATGTCCTCAAGAACAACCTGGTGCGCCTGCCGCCCACGATCGAGCGGGCGGTGAGCGAGGCGGCCGGGCGCGCCGAGCGCAGGCGCGAGGAGGAGCTGCTCGCGCTCGAACACGCCGTGGTCCGGCACATCGCGGACGCCGACAGCGCCTCAATCGGGCTGAAGGCGATCATGCGCGCGATATGCGAAACCGAACGCTGGGACGTCGGTCGGTACTTCCGCGCGGACGAGAAGGCCGGGGCGTTGCGGTTCAGCGAAGCCTGTAACGCCGCCGGTTCCGACATCGAGCGGTTTATCGAGAAATCGCGCGACATCAATTACGCGCCTGGCGTCGGACTGGCAGGTAAGGTGTGGCAGTCGGGACGGCCCCTCTGGGTCGCCGACATCACCCGCGACTCCCGCGTCGCGCAGGCCGGGCTTGCCCGCGACGCGGGTATCCACGGTGCGTTCGTTTTCCCCGTGAATACCGAAGGCAAAACGATCGGCGTGCTGGCTTTCAACAGTCGCGAAGTCCGCGAGCCAGAGGATCGGCTGCTGCGGGCCATGCACCTGATCGGCAGCCAGATCGGGCAGTTCCTCGCGCGCCAGGAACAGCAAAGGCACATTGCCCGCCTCAATCGGATTTACGCCGTGCTGAGCGGAATCAACTCGACCATTGTGCGCGTCCGCGAGCGAGAAGAGCTGCTTCGCGAAGCCTGCCGAATCGTGGTCCAGGCCGGGGGATTCCGGCTGGCGTGGCTCGGCCTAGTGGACGCGAAAGCGAATCGGGTAAAGCCCTTGGCCTGGGGGGGCGCAGGCGAAGACTACATCGGACTGATGCCACTCGGGCTGGATGAGAACGCGCCCAGCGAGTACGGCCTCGCCGGGCGCGCCATCAAGGAACGCAAGGCGATGATCGTCGACGACATGGCGAAGGACACGCGGGTCGCGCTCGATAAGCAGGCGGGCGAGCGTGGTTTCCGCTCGCTCGCCATCCTACCGTTGTTCGTGGCTCAGGAGCCCGTCGGCGTGCTCGCCCTGTATGCCGACACGCCCGGTTTTTTCGACGCCGAGGACGAAATGCGGCTGTTGCTCGAGCTTGCCGGCGACATCGCTTTCGCGCTCGAGCATATCGAGAAAGCCGAACGGCTCACCTACCTCGCCTACTACGATCCGCTCACCGGACTCGCGAACGCGACTCTCTTCCGCGAACGCCTCGCGCGCTTTGTGGATGCGGCACGCGAGTCCGGGCACAAGCTTGCGCTCGGGCTCGTGGACGTGGACCGGTTCAAGACCATCAACGATTCGCTCGGGCGGCCGGCGGGTGACGAGCTGCTCAAGCAGATCGCGCAGCGGATTTCCGAATACGTGAAGGACCCGAGCGAGCTTGCGCGGGTGGCGGCAGACCGCTTTGCGGTGGTGCTCGCGCGCAGCGGCCGCGAGGACGACGTCGCGCGGCTCACCGAGCGGCGGCTCACGGAATGTTTCGGCACGCCGTTTCGCGTGGGCGAGGCCGAGCTGCGGATCTCGGCCAAGGTCGGGCTCGCGCTGTTCCCGAACGACGGCGCGGACGCGGACACGCTCTATAGGAACGCCGAGGCCGCCCTCAAGAGGGCAAAGGAAACGAACGAGCGCTACCTCTTCTACACGCACCAGCTGACCGAGAGGATCGCCGAGCGGCTTTCTCTGGAGAACAAGCTGCGCCAGGCGCTCGAAAGACAGGAGTTCGTCCTGCACTATCAGCCGAAGGTCAGGACCGAGACCCGGCGCGTGATCGGCGTCGAGGCGCTGATCCGCTGGATGAGCCCGGAGCGGGGCCTCGTTCCGCCGCTCGAGTTCATACCGCTGCTGGAAGAAACGGGGCTCATCGTCGAAGTCGGTGGATGGGCGCTGGAGCAGGCCGTGCGTGACCACGTGCACTGGCTTGAGCAGGGAGTGATCGCTCCGCGCGTTGCGGTGAACGTCTCCGCGATCCAACTGCGCAGGCCGAATTTTGTCAACATCGTCGAGACGGTGATCAAGCAGGACGCCACGCCGCACGGGCTTGACCTCGAGATCACCGAGAGCTTGCTCATGGAGGAGATCACGGCCAGCATCGAGAAGCTGAAGGCGCTGCGCGAGCTGGGCGTGAGCGTCGCAATCGACGACTTCGGCACCGGCTATTCGTCGCTCGGCTACCTCGCGAAGCTGCCGGTGCAGTCGCTCAAGATCGACCGATCCTTCATCATCACGATGCTCAAGGACCGCGACGCCATGACGCTCGTCTCGACCATGATCTCACTCGCCCGCGCGCTGCGGCTGAAAGTTACCGCCGAGGGCGTCGATTCGGAAGATCAGGCGAATTTCCTGAGGCGCGCGCGTTGCGACGAGATGCAGGGTTACTTGATCGGCAAGCCGGTGCCGCGCGACAGCATGACGGCGCTGCTCAGGACGGAGGCCACTCCCGCAACGAGGAGAGCGTGAGCCCAGGGCGCCGATTTCTTACCCGGCGGAGTGGGAGGCGGTGGCGCGGAAAAAGCGGGATGGGGTGGCCGATGGGATTCGAACCCACGACAACCGGAATCACAATCCGGGACTCTACCAGCTGAGCTACGGCCACCGTCGATCAGCGGGCTGAATTATACCGTAGAGACGGCCCTCGCGATTGCGAGTTCCTAGAGTTTCGACAGGATCTCGCGGAACTTCGCCTCGACTTCGCGCCGCAGCTCGCGGCTCGCGCGTGCCACCGGAGGAAAGTCTTTCAACATTTCGAAGGGCCGGCACGCGTCGATCACGGCGCGCGAGTTCCAGGTCGTGCCGCGCGGAATGCGTGGATCCAGAGGGCCGCTCCACATCTTGCGGAGAATATCGATGTCCTCCGCGGGATCGCAGCGTGTGCACATCGCCCAGAGCACTTCGAACAGATCGGTAGGGTCGATGTCGTCGTCGACCGCGACCACGAACCGGCCGAGATAGGAACCCGACTGGCAGCTCGCCGCAGCCAATGCGGCCTGCTTGGCATGCCCGGCGTAGGCTTGCTTGATGGCGATGACGTTGAACATGCGTGCGCCGCCCGCTTCATGGCACCAGACGCCCTTCACCCCGCTCAACCCCGCGCGCTCGACCTCGTCCCAGATCATCCCGGCCTTCATCACGCATTTGCTGTAGGAGAAATCCGACGGCGGGCGCATCGGCGTGGCCATGGTCAGGATCGGGTCGTTGCGGTGATAGATGCGCTGCACGCGGATCACCGGCTGTTCGCTCTTGCCGCCGGCGTAGTAGCCGGTGAACTCGCCGAACGGTCCCTCGGGCGCGACGTCGCCCGGGAGCATCTCGCCCTCGAGGACGATTTCCGCGTGGGCGGGCATGAGCAGACGGTGGAGTTCGCTCTCGACCACGTCGAACGGTTCGCCGCGGTGTCCGCCCGCGTAATCGTATTCGGAAAGCCCGAAACGCAGCTCGTTGCCGCCGGCGAGAAAGAGCAAGGGATCGTGACCGCAGGACACGAGCACCGGGCAAGGCTTTCCCTGCTTGAAATACTTCTCGCGGATCTGGCGGCCGTGCTTGCCCGGCGACATCCAGACGCCGACCCTCTTCGCGTCGTGCACCATCACCCGGTAGGTGCCGCAGTTGACCCAGTTTTCCTCCGGGTCGCGCATGATTACGAGGTCGTCGGTGCCGATGTAGCGGCCGCCGTCCAACTCGTGCAGGAACGGGACCGGAAACTTGAGGACGTCGACTGCGTCGTCGCGCAGGACGTTTTCAAGCACCGGCCCGTGTTTTACGACGCGAGGCGGAATGGCACGGTGGCTTTTCATGCGATCGCGGTACGCGCGGACCACGTCGAGAGGATGAGCCGGAACCGGAAAGCCCAGCGTGACCGCAAGACGCCTCATGGAGTTGGTCGACCCGGACAGCACGCGAAAACCTTGCGGATATCCGGGGACATCCTCGAACAGCACTGCCGGCGCATAGGGACGCTCGTTCACGGATTCGGCGAGCGTGCCCATTTCCAGGTTCCAGTTTGCACCCGGAATTTTTAGCAGCTCGCCCGCGCGTTCGATGCGGGAAAGAAATTCCCGCAAGTCTTGGTGCGGGCGGTCGTAGTCGTTCCAGATCTTGATGGGAGCGGGGTCGTTCATGGGCTGTCAATCGCCATGACCGGTTATTGTAAAGCCGATCCCGGAAGATCTTCGCGGCTCAAGACAAATACGCAATCGTAACCGGCGCTGGTCTCAGGCCAGATGAACGGAAGGCGCGGAAACGCCCGCTCCAGCTTGCTGCGATTGTGGCCGACCTCCACCACGAGCAGTCCTCGCGGCCGCAGAAAATTCCTTGCCGCCAGCAGGATCCTGCGGGTGAATTCCAAACCGTCCCGCCCGCCGTCGAGCGCAAGCCGGGGTTCATGCCGATATTCGGGCGGGAGGCCCCGCATCGTCGTGGCCGCGACATAGGGGGGATTGGCGGCGATGAGGTCGTATCGCTCCGGTTTCAGGCCGGCGAACAAGTCTCCCCGCGAAAGTCTGACGCGCCGGCCCAGACGGTAGGCCCGTAGGTTCCGGCGCGCGACGGCGAGCGCCGCTCGCGAAACATCGGTTGCGTCAACCGTAGCGTGCGGAAAGGCCAATGCGAGCAATACGGCCAGGCAGCCCGAGCCGGTGCACAGGTCGAGCGCCCGGCGCACTTCCCGCGAGCGCGTGAGCCAAGGTGAGAGCCGATCTCGAAGCAGCTCGGCGATGAAAGAGCGCGGCACGATGACGCGCCCGTCCACGTAGAACCGATGCTCCCCCAGCCACGCTTCCTTGAGTAGGTAGGCGAGCGGACGGCGCGTGCGGACGCGTTCCTCGATCAGCCGTGCAGCGCTGCGGCGTTGCCGCGCCGTCAGCTCATACGCAAGCGCTTGCGCGAGCCCGTCGTGGGGCAAGCGCAGCACGCTCGTGAGCAGCCACGCCGCTTCGTCTCGCGCGCTGTGGGTTCCGTGGCCGAACCGGAGGCGGGCCGCCCGGAAGCGCCGTTCCGCGTAGCGCAGCCAGTCGCGCAGCGCCGCCGGGCGCGCAGCATCGATGCGAGGGGGGAGGGGCGACCGGGTCAGGATGCGAGAAGGCGCTCGAGAAGGCCGAAGTAGATTTTGCGCAGACCCTCGATCGCGGCGAGATCGACGTTCTCGTTGATCTTGTGGATCGAGGCGTTGACCGGACCGAACTCGACCACCTCGGGACAGACCTCGGCGACGAAGCGGCCGTCGGAAGTTCCGCCCGTAGTGCTGACCTCCGGGGTGGCGCCGGTGACCTCCCGGATCGCAGCGCTCAAGGTCTCGACCAGTTTGCCCCGAGGTGTGAGGTAAGGGCTGCCTGAGAGCGACCACTCGAGATCGTAGTCGAGTCCATGGCGGTCCAAGACCGAACGGACCCGCTGCTCGAGCCCTTCAGGTGAGCTCGCCGTGGAAAAGCGGAAATTGAACATGATTTCCAATTCACCGGGAATCACATTGGTTGCGCCGGTACCGCCGTGGATATTCGAGATCTGCCAAGTGGTGGGCGGAAAATATTCGTTGCCCCGGTCCCATTCGGTAGCGGCGAGCTCGGCGAGCGCCGGCGCCGCAATATGGACGGGATTTTTCGCCAGATGCGGGTAGGCCACGTGGCCTTGGACACCCTTCACCCGCAACGTGCCGGAGAGCGAGCCGCGCCGGCCGTTCTTGATGGTGTCGCCCAGCTTGGAGACGCAAGTCGGTTCGCCGACGAGGCAATAGTCGATGCGTTCGCCCCGGCTCTTCAGCAGTTCGACCACCTTCAAAGTGCCGTCTAAGGCGGGACCTTCCTCATCGGACGTGATGAGCAGAGCGATCGATCCCCGAGGGGAGGGGTGCCTGACTAGGAAGCTCTCCACTGCCACGACGAAAGCGGCAATCGAGGTCTTCATGTCCGCCGCTCCGCGCCCGAAGAGCTTTCCATCGCGCTCGGTGGGAACGAAAGGGTCGCTCTCCCACTTGTCGATCGGGCCGGTGGGCACGACGTCCGTATGGCCGACGAAGCACAGCAGGGGACGGGCGTCGCCGCGTCGGGCCCAGAGATTGGTCACCTCGCCGCGCCGGAGCGGCTCGAGTGCAAATCCGATCCGCGCGAGACGTTCGCCCAGCAGTTCCTGGCAGCCGCCGTCTTCGGGAGTGACCGAGCGGCGCGCGATCAGCTCGCGGGCAAGCCGGAGTGTCGCGGCCGGTTCAACGACCGGCATCAATGCTATGCGCGCTCCGTTTCGTCGAGCTTGAATTCGCTGAACGGGGCACTGCCGCCGAGCGCCGCCGCGGGTCTTGCGCCAGGGGTTCGTTCCTTGCCCGCCGCAAAATCGGCGCCGGCCGCGGTGTTGTTGATGAGCCAGAGCAGATTGTTCGCGGAGTCCGCGTTGGAAAGCGCCTCGTCCTGCGTGATGAGACCGTCCTTAATCATCTTGAAAAGCGACTGTTCGAAGGTCTGTGAGCCGGGGGTCAAGGCCTTCTCCATCGCCTCCTTCATCTCGCTGATCTCGCCTTTTTCGATCAGCTCGGCCATGTAACGGCTGTTCAACATGATCTCCGCCGCCGCGGATTGAGTGCCCTTCACGTTTCTGACGAGGCGCTGCGATATCACGCACTTGAGCGTGGAGGAGAGATCCGACAGCAGCGCGGGCCGGGTCTCCAGCGGGTAGAGGCTGATGATGCGGTTCATCGCGTGGTAGCTGTTGTTGGCGTGCAGTGTCGCGAGGCACAGGTGTCCGGACTGGGCGTACTGGATCGCCGCGGTCATCGTCTCCCGGTCGCGCACCTCGCCGATGAGGATGCAGTCCGGCGCCTGGCGCAGGGCATTCTTCAGTCCCACCTTCATGTCCAGAGTGTCGGTCCCGACCTCGCGCTGGTTCACGATCGACTTCTTGTTCTGGAAAATGAATTCCACCGGGTCTTCGAGCGTGAAAATGTGTCCCGTCTTCTGTCCGTTGCGGAAGTCGAGCATGGCCGCAAGGGTCGTCGATTTCCCAGATCCGGTCGCGCCCACCATCAGGATCAGGCCTCGCTTCTCCAGGATGATGTCCTTGAGCACCGGCGGCAGGCCGAGCGAGTCGAGCGGCGGGATGGTGCCGGGAATGTAGCGCACCACCACGGCGGGCGAGCCTTTTTGCCGGAAGGCGCTGATACGAAAGCTGCCCACGCCCTGCAAGGTGTATGCAGTGTTCAGTTCGAGCGTGTCCTCGTACTCCTTTTTCTGCTTGTCGTCGACCACCTCATAAAGAAGACCGCGGACGGTGTTGGCATCCATTGCCTGCTGGTTAATGGGCATGGCGATGCCGTTGATCTTGATATTGATGGGGGAGCCGACCGATAGGAAGATGTCGGAGGCCTTCTTGTCGGCCATCAGCTGGAACAGTCGCTTCATCGCGGACATGGGCACCCCCTCGAGACGCGGCAGTTCGCTACTCGCCGCGCAACAGCTCGTTGATGCTGGTCTTGGCGCGGGTCTTGGCGTCGACCTGCTTCACGATCACCGCACAGTATAGGCCGTATTTAGCGTCCGGGGAGGGCAGGGTGCCGGGCACGACCACCGACCCCGCGGGAACCCGCCCGTAGAGAATTTTGCCGCTGGCCCGGTCGAGAATCCGGGTGCTCGCCCCGATGAACACGCCCATCGAGATAACCGCGTTCTCCTCGACGATGACGCCTTCGACGATTTCCGAGCGCGCGCCCACGAAGCAGTTGTCCTCGACGATGGTGGGGTTCGCCTGCAGGGGCTCGAGGACCCCGCCGATACCCACGCCCCCCGAAAGGTGCACGTTCCTGCCGATCTGGGCGCATGAGCCCACCGTGGCCCAGGTATCGACCATCGTGCCTTCGTCCACGTAGGCGCCGACATTGACGTAGGAAGGCATGAGCACGACGTTTTTCGCGATGTAGGCCCCGCGGCGCGCCACGGCAGGAGGCACCACGCGGAATCCGCCGCGCTCGAACTGTTCGCGATCGTAGCCCTCGAACTTCGTTGGCACTTTGTCATAGAACTGCAGCGTTCCGGCCTTTACCGGCCGATTTTCCTCGAGCCGGAAGGACAGCAGCACGGCCATTTTTATCCATTGGTGTGTCTGCCAGGAACCGCCGATTTTTTCGGCGACGCGCAGCCGGCCGTGGTCCAGGTCATCGAGCACCCGGGCGACCGCCTCGCCCACTTTGGCCGGCGCCGAGCCGGGGGAAAGCTTGGCACGGTCTTCCCACGCCCGTTCAATGGTGTTCCGCAGCTCCTGCATCGACGTCCCGCTCATAGTTTCCTGGCGAATTCTACGATACGGCGAGCCGCCTCGAGGCATTCGCCGATTTCCGCAACCAGCGCCATGCGCACGTAGTTCGTGCCAGGGTTGACCCCGTTCGACTCACGCGCGAGGAAACTTCCCGGAAGGACGGTGACGTACTGCTCCGCGTAAAGGCGCCGGGCGAAATCGGTATCCGCGATGGGGGTGCGGGCCCACAGATAAAAGCCAGCGTCGGGGAGCCCGACTTCGAGTGCCGTCTGCATGAGCGGCGCGACGCGGGCAAATTTCTCCGCGTATTTCCTGCGGTTCTCCCGGACGTGGTGTTCGTCGTTCCAGGCTGCAACGCTGGCTTCCTGTACCGCAGGATTCATGGCGCCGCCGTGGTAGGTACGGTAGAGCAGGAATGCCTTGAGGACAGCGGCGTCACCGGCGACAAAGCCCGAGCGCATGCCAGGAACGTTGGAGCGCTTGGACAAGCTGGAAAACATCACCAGTCGCTCGAATCCGCGACCCAGCTGCGCGCTTGCCTGAAGGGCTCCCAGGGGCGGGGCGGCTTCGTCGAAATAGATCTCCGAATAGCACTCGTCCGACGCGATGATGAAGCCATGGCGATCGGCGAGCGCGAAAATTTCCTTCCACTCGGCAAGACCCAGCACGTTTCCGGTCGGGTTGCCCGGCGAGCAGACGTAGAGCAATTGCGTCCGGCGCCAGACGTCCTGAGGAATCGCAGCATAGTCGGCGGCGAATCCGCGTTCGGCAGGGGTGTTCACATAGTGCGGGCGCGCGCCGGCGAGCAGCGCCGCACCCTCGTAAATCTGGTAGAAGGGATTGGGGCAGACCACGACGGCATCCTTGCGCGCGGGATCGACGACGGTCTGCGCAAAGGCGAACAGAGCCTCGCGCGAGCCGTTGACCGGCAGCACCTCGGTCTTCCAGTCGATAGCGCGCAGGCCGTAGCGCCGCACCAGCCAATCGGCGATAGCCTGGCGCAGCGCTTCGCCGCCCGCTGTGGGAGGGTAGGCGGCGAGCTTCGCGAGGTTCTCGGACAACGCGCGCTTGATCAGTTCCGGCGTCGGGTGCCGCGGCTCGCCGATGCCCAAGCTGATTTGCACCAGCCCCGGATTCGGCCTCACACCCTCGAACAGACTGCGCAATTTCTCGAACGGGTAGGGCTGCAACGATTGCAGTCGGGGATTCACGGTGCCTGCTCTTTAGCGCGTGCCCCGCTGCTCATCGATAGTCGCGAGCTGGAACCCCGCTGCGGGCTTCCAGCCCGGCTTGCGGTGTTCGGCTATGACGCTGGTGAAAATCCCGCCGCGAACAAAGAACCGCGCGGCAAGACGCAGGAACCGCGGCGAGAGCAGCTTCACGAGGTCATCGCAAATGCGGTTGGTGACAGCCTCGTGGAAAGCCCCCTCGTTCCTGA
>WNFV01000105.1_pt1 | contig 92795 bp, 82 predicted proteins | sample 5400101 | NCBI WGS metagenome assembly WNFV01 (sample SAMN13153361, study PRJNA577476) | soil metagenome | isolation source: 115 cm soil or saprolite under grassland replicate 1 | place: USA:California | collected 2016-06-15
CTACTTCGGCGCCATGCGAATCGCACCATCCAGGCGGATCACCTCGCCGTTCAGCATCTGGTTCTCGACGATGTGCTTGATCAGCGCGGCGTATTCGCTGGGCTGGCCCAGCCGCGCTGGGAAGGGTACCTGCTGGCCGAGCGACTCCTTCACTTCCTTGGACATGTTGACGAGCAGCGGTGTCTCGAAGATGCCGGGTGCGATCGTCATCACGCGCACGCCGAAGCGGGCGAACTCCCGCGCGATCGGCAACGTCATGGCAACGATGCCACCCTTGGAAGCTGCGTAGGCCGCCTGGCCAATCTGCCCGTCGAAGGCCGCCACCGAGGCGGTGTCCACGATCACGCCGCGCTCCCCGCTCGGTCCCGGCTCATTGCCCTGCATAGCGGCCCCCGCTAGCCGGATCACGTTGAAGGTGCCGATCAGGTTGACCTGGATAACGCGGATGAAATTAACGAGCGAATGTGGGCCATTGCGCCCCACCACTCGCTCGGCCGCGCCGATCCCGGCGCAGCAGACTGCGCCATGCAGCCCGCCGAAGACCTGGCGAGCGGTGTCGATCGCGTGCTGTACGCTGACCTCGTCGGTGACATCGGCCTGCACGAAGCGGGCGCGCTCGCCCAACTCGGCGGCCAACTGCTCGCCAGCAGCGGCGTTGATGTCGGCCAGCACGACCCGCCCGCCATGCTCGACCAGCATGCGCGCCGTCGCCGCACCCAGGCCCGAGCCGCCACCACTGATGAGGAAGACGCTGCCTTGAATTTGCATATCGTGTCCTTTTCAACATTGCAGATTGCAGATTGCAGATTGCAGATTACATACTAGGCATTATGCTTTACATTTTGCGCATCACGTCGCACGCTCTACCCGCTGCGTCGTCGGCCAGGTATAGTCGCGAAACTGGTCGCGCAGCGCCCGCTTGAGGAACTTGCCGGTCGGCGTGTGGGGGATCTGCTCGACGAACTCGATCGCGTCGGGCAGCCACCACTTCGCGAAGCGCGGCGCGAGGTGCGCCAGCAACTGCTCCTCGCTCACGGTGTAGCCCTCGCGCAGCACAACCACCGCCAGCGGTCGCTCCAGCCAGCTCGGGTGGGGGATGGCGATCACCGCTGCCTCCAATATCGCCGGGTGGTCCATCAGCGCATTCTCCAGCGCCACTGAGCTGATCCACTCGCCGCCGGACTTGACCAGGTCCTTGCTGCGATCTTTTAGATCGATCCAGCCGCGCTCGTCGATTGTCACGATGTCGCCGGTGCGCAGCCAGCCGTCCTCCGTCACACGGTCGGCCGACTCAGGGCTGTTGTAGTAGCCGCTCGCTACCCATGGCCCGCGCACCTCCAGCTCGCCCATCGTCTGGCCATCCCACGCGACAAGGGCGCCATCGGCATCGCGGGTGCGCAGTTCGACGAACGGCACCGCATAGCCAGGCCGGGTGCGCCAGTCGTACTGCTCCTCGCGCGGCAGATGCGCCAGATCGCCCGGCAGTGTCGAGATCGTCGCCATCGGCGCGGTCTCGGTCATGCCCCAGGAAGTCAGGATCTCCACCCCGTAGCGCTCGGCGTAGCCCCGGATCATGCTGCGCGGCGCGGCCGCCCCGCCAATGGCGATCGCGCGCAGGTGGGTGAGCTGGTACGCCTCGGGGTTGCGCTCGAGGTAGTCGAGCAGCCCTAGCCAGATCGTCGTGATTCCGGCGGTGAAGGTCACGCGCTCGCGCTCGAGCAGGCAGAGCAGAGTTGGGGAATCGAGCTGCGGGCGCACGAGCACCTGCTTGGCGCCGACAAGTGTCGCCGTGTAGGGCATCTCCCAGGCATTGATATGGAACATCGGCGCCAGCGGCAGCATCACCTCAGCCTCGCGGATGCCGAAGGTGTCGGCCATGGTCCAGGCCAGGCACTGGAGCGCGAGGGCGCGGTGCGCGTAGAGCACGCCCTTGGGCCGTCCAGTCGTCCCGGAGGTATAACACAGCGCCGCCGCCTGCCACTCGTCGATCGCCGGCTCGGCATAGTCGCGCTCATCGTGCCGCGCCAGCAGTGCCTCGTAGTCGAGCATGCCATCCGGCACAGCGCCATCATCTGAGAAAACGATCACATTTCGCAGATTGACCCGATCGCGGAATTGCTCGAGCAGTCGCAGCAACGCGCTATCGACCAGCAGTACGCTGTCGCCGGCATGATCGACGATATAGGCCAGATCGTTGGGATGCAGGCGCAGATTGAGGGTATGGAGTACCGCGCCGCAGGCTGGAATGCCGAAGAACGCCTCCAGCGGGCGATAGTGATTCCAGGCCAGGACGGCGACTCGCTCGCCAGGCTGGACGCCAAGCGAGCGCAGCGCGATGGCCAGCTTCTTCGCGCGGCGGATCATCTCGCCATAGGTGTAGCTGAATCGCTCCCCGCTGGGTGTGTAGCTGACGATCTCCTTATGACCAAACAATGTCTCGGCACGGCGCATCAGTGCGAGGAGCGTCAGCTGGTAGTTCATCGTGAGTCCATCCACAGGCACTCCTCCATCGATCAATTGTAAATTGCAAATTGCAAATTGTGCATTAGCAAGGGAATTTGCAATTTACAATTTACAATTTGCCATTGGCTACAGTTTGAGCAGCTTGCGCGCGTTGTCGAGCAGGATCTTTTAGCGGACCTTGTTGACTGGGCCGCTGTATCAGCGCTGCAGCAGCGCTTCCAGCCGATCGACCATACTGGCCAGCAGGCCAAAGGCCGTCTCGACCGGCGCGGGCGAGGCCATATCCACGCCGGCGAGCTTCAATGCGTCGAGCGGGTAGAACGAGCTGCCGGCCTTGAGGAACGCCAGGTAGTTGTCGACCGCGCCGGGCTGGCCGGCCAAAATGTTCGCCGCCAGCGCGTTCGCCGCCGAGATGCCGGTGGCATACTGATACACATAGAAGTTTGCGTACAGGTGCGTCGAGAACTGGCCCCAAGTGATGCCCACACGATCGCGATCGACCTGTACTTGGTCGCCATAGCCCTCCTGGAACAGGTCGGCCATGAGCCCGATCATACCGTCGGCGGTCAGCGCCTCGCCGCGTTCGGCCAGCTCGTGGATCGCCAGCTCAAAGCGGGCCAGTGTCGGCATGACGAAGAAGTAGCGATGGAAGTTCGACATCGCCTCCTCGATCACCGCGATCTGGAAATCACGATCGGCGTTGGTCGCGAGCAGGTGTGCGCGCACCATCGCCTGGTTGAAATTCGAGGCCACCTCGGCGACAAACAGCGAATAGTCGGAGTAGACCAGCGGCTGATTCTGCCAGGTCAAGTAGGAGTGCATCGAGTGGCCCAGCTCATGCGCCAGCGTGCTCATGCTGAAGATATCGTCGTTATAGCTCATGAGAATGAACGGGTGTGTGCCTGGCAGACCATCCGAGTAGGCGCCCATGCGCTTGCCCTTGTTCGGATAGATATCGACCCAGCGCTGCTCGACCAGGCCGTCGCGCATCACGCCGACGTACTCGGCGCCGAGTGGCCGCATACCCGCGCAGATCCACTCGACCGACTGTTCGAACGGCACATGTGGCATGGTGTCGGTCAGTGGCGCTTTGATATCGTAGACATGCAGCGTGTCGAGGCCAAGCCCGCGCCGCCGGACATTCCAGTAGCGGTGCCAGGTCGGCAGGTGCCGGCGATACGTCTCGATCAGATTATGGAATACCACAACCGGGATATGGTTGGGCGACAGCGCGGCCTCCAGCGATGAATCGTAGCGGCGCGCGCGGGCCATAAAGACATTCTGCTTGACGCCGGTGGCTAGGCAGCCGGCCATGGTGTTCTTCATGGCCAGGTGTGCGTCGGCATAGTTCTCCCAGGCGCTGCGGCGCGCCTCGCGATCGGGATTGGTAAGCAGCGCCTGAATATTGCCTTGCAGCAGATCGATTGGATCGCCCGCAGTAGCATGCGCCGGCGCAAAGCGCAGATCGGCGTCGCAGAGCACACCATGTATCTTCGCGGCGCTGCTAAATGGATCGAGCGCCTGACCAAGCAGCTCCTCGACTTCGGCCGAGCGCACATGGGCCTGTTTGCGTTCCAGCTGATCGAGTGCGTGCGCATACGGCGCCAGGCCCGGATCTTCCGCCACCCAGCGCCGCAGCCGGTCGAAGCCAATGCTCAGTAGCTCGGGCTCGGCGAACGCGGTCGCGGTGATCGCCCGATTGAGCAGGCCGGTCGCGCGATCGTACTGAGCGCTGGCCCGCTGATCGGCGGTGTTGGTATTATGCAGCATGCTGGCGTAGAAAAAGACCTTGTTGGCGGCATGCACCAGCGCTTCGCTGGTTTGCAGCCATTCGAGCAAGCGCGCCGGGCTTTCGCCCAGTTGGCCCTCGAAGCGCGCGAGCTTCGGCAGCTCGCCGGCAACACGTGCGAACTCAGCTTCCCATGCCGCATCGGTCGCAAAGACGCTAGCGGTGTCCCAGGTATGTTCGAGCGCGATTTCGCTGCGCTGCGGCACCGGTTTTGACATCGATTTGGTTCCTTCTTTGTAGAAGTTAGGAGTCAGGAGTCAGGAGTCAAAAGTTGTCCATTGTCTGTTGTCCGTTGTCTGTCCCTGTCTATGTTTTTGTTCTTTGTTCTCTGTTCGCCGGGTACCCACACCGGGTACCCACACCCAGAGGGTACCCGGTGTGGGTACCCGGTGTGGGTACCTGGTTCTTTGTTCTCTACAGCTGTCCCTCGGCGATCCAACGTTCCAGCACCTCGCGCGCGGCGCGGGCGGCCAGGGCGCGGTGGCTGATCTGGTTCTTGCGTTCGGGCGGCAGCTCGGCGAGGGTGGCGTTCTCGTCGAGCAGATAGAACAGCGGGTCGTAGCCGAAGCCGTTGCTGCCGCGCGGCGCCAGCTCGATCACGCCCGGCAGCGTGCCCTCAACCTGCTCGACCGCACCGCCGGGCCGCGCCAAGGCGATCGCGCACACGAAGCGCGCCAGCCGGGCATGAAACGGCACGCCTTCCAGATTCTTGAGCAGCAGCGCGATGCGGTCGGCATCGGTCGCGTCCGGCCCAGCATAGCGCGCCGAGAAAACGCCCGGCGCGCCGCCCAGCGCGTGTACTTCCAGCCCCGAGTCGTCGGCCAGCGCCGGCAGGCCGCTGCTGGCGGCGTAGAACTCGGCCTTCAGCACGGCGTTCTCGGCGAACGTCGCACCGGTTTCTTCGACATCGTCGGCGATCCCGACATCGCGCAGCGAGCGCAGTTCGATCGGCAGCCCGGCGAAAATAGCGGCGTACTCACGAAGCTTGTTCTGGTTGGTGGTGGCGATTAAGAGCGTGGGCATCGATCGGCACTCCGATGGCTGCAAAACGATGTGCTGGCCAAAGGGTACATGGTTTGTTTGGTGCTGTCAAATGTCTTTTCGCCTGCTATCTTCCATCCCCATAATACGACCACTGGAGTTTTTCCACGATCGGTAAGAACAGCTTGGCTCGTATCACCATGGTGTAGCTTTGCTCGGCATCTGGCGCAACCCCGTTCGTCGCTTGTATCGTAAAGGAGAACGTACCGGGGGTTGTTAATGTGCCTGATAGCAGGCCAGTGTCGGCAGCGAGCATGAGCGTTGGCAGCAAACTGCCAGAACTAATTTGAAATGTCATTGCGCCGATAGCGAGGGTGGTTCCATCAGTACTCATACTGACACTTTCGCCAAAGACGTCGCCATTCATTTATGCTATAACATTGCTACGAGCGTTGTAAAGCGCGCGGATTGCTGGCTGGAAGCTCGGCTTCAGGAAGGGCTAGAACGCCATGATGCGCTTGCAAGTTACGTGAGTCGTGTTCACGCCTGACCTAGGGTTGGACAGAGCAACAGGGGACAGGTACAATGGGCAATGAGAGAAAAGAGAAAACGATAGAGAGGAGCGTCCATGAAGGCGCCATGTCGCTGGAGGAGCAGCTTGACGCTTATTGTCTGCGCGCTTGCCCTGATGGCGCTGTCGCAGGCCGGTGTCGCGGCACCCCGCCCGCAGTCGCTGGCGATTGCACTGGAGCCGGTCGCGGGCGCGCTGCTGCGGCCGGTAGCGATCGCTCAGGCCGGCGATGGATCGGGCCGGTTATTTATCGTCGAACAGCGGGGCCTGATCAAAATCTACGACGGCACGCACGTCCTGCCGACCCCGTTTCTCGACATCACGTCGATCGTCAAATCGACCGGCAACGAGCAGGGGCTCCTCGGCCTGGCCTTTCACCCGAACTACGTAACTAACGGCTATTTTTATGTCAACTATACGAGCAAGAGTGGCGTCGCGGGCGACACCGTGATCGCGCGCTACAGCCGTTCGACGATCAACCCGAACGTCGCCGATTCCGCTGCTACGGTTCTGCTGACGATTACCCAGCCGGAAACAAACCACAACGGCGGCGAGTTACAGTTCGGACCGGACGGCTACCTCTACATCGGCACCGGCGACGGCGGCGGTGCCGGCGACCAGCATGGAACGATCGGCAACGCGCAGAACCTGAACACGCTGCTGGGTAAGATTCTGCGGATCGACGTCAACAACGCCAACACCGGCGATGGCCTGCCGTATGATATCCCACCCGACAACCCGTTTGCCAACGATAACAACCCCGGCACACGCGACGAAATCTGGGCCTACGGGCTGCGTAACCCCTGGCGTTTCGCCTTCGATCGTCAGACCGGCGACCTGTTCATTGGCGATGTGGGCCAGGGCAGCCGCGAAGAGATCGACTTCCAACTTGCCAGTAGTAACGGCGGCGAGAACTATGGCTGGCGCTGTCGTGAAGGCGACCAACCCTATGATATGTCGACCAGCAATTGCAATATCGCCACATTTACGTCGCCGATTCTTGTTTACGCTACGCCCACCAACCCCTGCGGAGCGGTCACCGGCGGCTATCGCTACCGTGGCAGCCACTTCCCGCAGCTCAACGGTCTCTATTTCTACGCCGACTACTGCACCGGCCGCATATGGGGCGTAGTACAGAACGGCAGCACGGGGACGACGAGCGTGTCGCTCGACACGCAGGCTTCGATCAGCACCTTCGGCGAAGATCAGCATGGCGAGCTATATGTCGCCGATCTCGCGGGCGGGCAGCTCTACCGGATCGTCGTCGCCAACCAGTCTTTCGCCTACCTGCCGATCATCCGGCGCTGAGCGGCATAGTGTACGGCTCTACGCTGTCGGTTCGTGGTGAAAAAGTCGCCATTGGGCAAGCTGTCAGACCTTCGGTGGCGGCTGCTCGCCGCGGAAGATCGCGGCATTCCGCGTGGCAAATTCGTCGAAGCTGGTCGGTCGCCGCCCGATAATCGTCTCCATGATCGGTGAAACCTGCGCCTCCTTGCCCTTCCGCCGCTCGGCAAACAGCTCGGCCAGCGCATCGGCGGTGAATGGCGGCAGTCCGGCGGCAAGTTGGGCGCGCTTTGCTTCGTCGGGAGTGATGTTTATGTACTGGATCCGCTTTCCGGTGGCGGCGGAGAGCTTCTCTGCAACCTCGGCCATGCTGAGTGCCTCCGGACCGGTGAGCGGGTAGATTTTCCCCTGGTGTCCGGGGCCAGTGAGGATGGTGGCGGCGACCTCGGCGATGTCGCCGACGTCGATCGACGCGATCTTCGCATCCTCCATGGGCAGGAACAACGCCCCCTTCGCGACGATCGACGGCACCTGTCGAAAGTACGCATGCATGAACTCGCCGGCGCGCAGATGCGTGAATGCCATTCCCGAGGCCTCCAGCCTGCGCTCAATCTCGGCGTGCATGCGGGCGAATCGAAAGGGGGAGTCGAGTTCCGCTATGATTCCGGAAAGTTTGACGACGTGCTTGACGCCCGCCTTCCTGGCAGCTTCGATAAAGTTCGATTGCACCTCGAGCATCGAGGGGTTTGAGGACGAGATCAGCATGGCGCGGTCCACGCCTCGCAGCGCCCCGGTGAGCGTCTCAGGGCGCGCCATGTCACCCTGGACGATCTCGACCTTCGGCAGCGAGGAAAACCCTTCGGCCTTGGCGGCGTTGCGCACCAGTGCGCGCACGGGGACATCCCTTGCCGATAGTCGACCTACCAACGCATTGCCGTTCAATCCGGTGGCACCAGTTACAAGAATCATCTGCCGCTTCCTGTCGAAATTACCCATGGGATCTGTGAACCCCGCCATTCGCCAGCGCTCAGCCTGCACTTGGGAGTGCGGCCTTCCGTCTCGTCAGACGCGTCGCCTGACCCTGGTGTTATGATACGCGCCTATACACATCTTGGCAAGTAGGGACAAAATGATACTATTCTTCCATTTCCCTTGGTTCCCTCAGTATACTCAGGCCGCCAGTGCACCGCAACCGGCGCCGATGAATAGAGCATCACCAAACGGTAAAGAAATCTTACCGCTAAATGTTGGCGTCTTCCCGGAGAGGATCCGCCGTTTCTTTATGATTTAAAGCGTTTGACATACGTATGGAGATTATGATGATCCAGCTACTTCTCGGCAGCCCACTGCTGCTGTTGTTCATCGTCTCGGCGATCGGCTACCTGCTGGGCCAGGTCAGCATTGGAGGAATCAAGCTCGGCGTCGCGGCCGTGCTGTTCGTGGGGCTGGCGTTCGGCGCGCTGCACCCCGATATGAAGCTGCCCGAGGTGATTTACCTGCTCGGGCTGGTTATCTTCGTCTATGCGATCGGCCTGGGCAGCGGCGGCGCGTTCTTCGCCTCATTTCGGCAAAAGGGGCTGCGCGATAATCTGTTTATTCTCGGCATGCTGGTGGCGGGCGCGGCGATCACCGGCCTGCTCCAACGGCTGCTGGGGTTCAGGCCGGCGATTGCGGCCGGTATGTTCGCCGGCAGCTTCACCAACACACCGGCGCTCGCGGCCGTGATCGACTACCTTAAGGCCCACGCCCCGGCCGCGCTGCGCGAGCAACTCCTGGCCGAGCCGGTGGTCGGCTATTCGATCACCTATCCAATCGGCGTCGTCGGCGTCATCCTGGCGATCTACGCCGCCCAGCGTTTTTGGAAAGTCAATTATGCCGCCGAGGCGCGCGGCCTGCGTGAGCTAGGCGCTGGATATAAGGTCTTCCAGAACCGAACAATTCGCGTGCTGCGATCCGAGACCGAGCGCACGCCGCTCCAGATGCTGATCGAGCAGTTTGGCTGGGATGTCGTGTTTGGGCGGCTGAAGCGTGCCGATCAGCTGGTGCTGGTCAGTGGGCAGACCTGCCTGCGCCCGAATGACTTGGTGAGCGTGATCGGCACGGGCGAAGATCTCGACCGCGTGACCGACTATCTTGGCGAGCCAAGCGCCGAGCATCTCGAGTTCGACCGCGGCACATTCGATTTCCGCCGCGTGTTTGTCTCGAACCCAAAGATCGCCGGCAAGCGACTGCGCGAGCTGAGCCTGCCCGAGCAATTTGGCGCGATGGTGACGCGCATACGCCGTGGCGACGCCGATCTGCTGGCGCGCGGCGAGACGATTCTCGAACTCGGCGACCGGGTGCGTGTGGTGGCGCGCCGCGATAAGATGGACGAGGTCAGCGCATTCTTTGGCGACTCGTACCGCGCGTTGAGCGAGATCGATATCCTGACCTTCAACCTTGGCATGGCGCTGGGCGTGGTGGTCGGAATGATCCCGATCCCGCTGCCCGGCGGCGTGATCTTCAAACTTGGCTATGCCGGCGGCCCGCTGGTGGTCGCGCTGATCCTGGGCGCGCTGGAGCGCACCGGCCCAGTGGTTTGGACATTGCCGTACAGCGCCAACCTGCTGCTGCGCCAGATTGGCTTGATACTGTTCCTGGCCGGCATTGGCACGCGCTCGGGCTATGCGTTTGTCACCACGCTCACCCAAGGCGATGGCGGGGTGATCTTTCTGGCCGGCGCGCTGGCCACCTGCGCCACCGCGCTGCTGACGCTCTGGATCGGTTACAAGCTGCTCAAGATCCCGCTGGGGCTGTTGACCGGCATGCTGGCGGCGCTACAAACCCAGCCGGCGGTGCTGAGCTTCGCGCACGACCAATCCGACAACGACCTGCCAAATATTGGCTATGCCACGGTCTACCCAATGGCGATTATCGCCAAGGTGCTGCTGGCGCAGCTGCTGTTGACTATTCTGAGCGGTTGACCGAGCCCTGAAAATGCTTATAATAGAACTTTAACCCCAGTTCTATCTTCGCTCTGTCAAGGAGGACCTGATGCGATCCTACCGACCCGAGAAGATCCATAACGTTGGACTCTTCGGCCATGGCGGCTGCGGGAAAACCACACTCACCGAGGCGCTGTTGCTCACCGCCAAGGCCATTACCCGCGCGGGCCGCGTCGAGGACGGCAATACCGTCAGCGACTACGACCCGGACGAGCAGAAGCGCCGCCAGTCGATCAACCTGAGCATCGCGCCGGTTGAGTGGAAAGACGATAAGATCAATTTTATCGACGTACCTGGCTACGCCGATTTCGCCGGCGAGGTGGCCTCGGCGATGCGCGTGATCGACGGCGCGGTGATCGTGCTGGATGCGGCCGGCGGCGTCGAGGTGGGCACCGAGGCGGTATGGGAAGCTGCCAAGGCCGCGAAAGTACCGCGCATCCTGTTTATCAACAAGCTCGATCGCGAGAATGCGAATTTCTTCCGCACCGTCGAGCAGGCGCAAGAGATGCTCGACGAGGCGGTCATCCCGCTGCAAATTCCGATCGGGTCGCAGCGTGAATTTAAGGGCATTGTCTCGCTGCGGCGCCAGCGCGCCTGGATGATCGCCGATAAGCACGACGGCACGTTCGTCGAGGCCGATATCCCCGCCGAGCTCGTCGGGTTGGAGCAGGAGTGGCGCGAGAAGCTGATCGACAAGATCGCGGCGACCAACGACGACCTGATCGAGAAATATCTTGAGGGCGGCGCCGACGCACTGACGCCCGAAGATATTCAGCGCGGCATGCGCGCCGGCATCGCCAATGGCTCGATCGTGCCGGTGTTCTGCGGCGCGGCCGATCAGGCGCATGGCACGGCGCAACTGCTCGACGGCATTCTCGATAGTATTCCATCGGCCGCGCGCAAGACCACCACCGCGACGGATCTGCTCAGTAATAAGACAATCGAGCTCAAGCCGGCCGTCTCTGAGCCGCTGAGCGCACTGGTCTTCAAGACCCTGGTCGATCCCTACGGCAAGATCTCGTATCTGCGGGTCTTCAGCGGCGAGCTGCACTCGAACTCGACGATCTACAACCCGCGCACGCGCAAAGACGAGCGCATCGGCCAGGTCTTTATTGTTCGCGGCAAAGAGCAGATCGCCATCCCCACGCTCGGCCCTGGCGAGATTGGCGTGGTGACCAAGCTGGTCGAAGTGATGACCAACGACACGCTGTGCTCGCACGACCGGCCGCTGCAGCTTGAGCCGATCGAGTTCCCGGCGCCGGCCTATAGCGCGATGGTCAAGCCCAAGACGCGCGCCGATCTCGACCGGCTGGGCGGCGCGCTGCACCATGTGATCGAAGAAGACCCGACGATCAGGATGTCACGCGATGCGCAGACCGGCGAGACTGTGCTCTCGGGCTTGGGCGAGCCGCACCTGCAGATCATCGGCGAGCGCATGAAGCGCAAGTTCAACGTCGACGTCGACATGGAGCTGCCGCGCGTGCCCTACCGCGAGACCATCCGCGGCAAGGCCGAGGCGCAGTATCGCCATAAGAAACAGACCGGCGGCGCCGGACAGTTCGGCGATGTGACGATCCGCATCGAGCCGCTGCCATTCGACCCGGCGCGCGAAGACCCGCTGGAGTTCGTGAACGGGATCGTCGGCGGCGTGATCGACCGCACCTTTATTCCGGCGGTCGAGAAGGGCGTGCGCGAGGCCATGGCCGAGGGCGTGGTTTCCGGCAACAATGTGGTCGACGTGCGCGTCACGCTGTTCGACGGCAAGATGCACCCGGTCGACAGCAAGGAAATCGCGTTCAAGGTCGCCGGCCACGAGGCCTTCAAGATCGCCGCGCAGAAGGCCCAGCCAGTGATCATGGAGCCGATCTACGCGCTGGAGATCAGCGTGCCCGACCAGTACGCCGGCGATATCATGAGCGACATGACCACGCGCCGCGGTCGCGTGATGGGCATGCTGCCCGATGGCAGCGGCCGCACCGTGATCAGCGCCACCGCGCCGCTGGCCGAGGTGCAGCGCTATGCCACCGACCTACGCTCGCTCACCCAGGGGCGCGGGCGCTTCTCGATGCAGTTCGACCACTACGAAGACGTACCGGCGCACCTGGCCCAAGGGCTGATCGAGGCCATGCAGAAGGCGCATCAGCACGAGTAAGAGAGTTATGAGTTTTGAGTTATGAGTCTTGAGTTGCACGTGTATGCTCAAAACTCATAACTCAAAACTTCCTCATCCAGGCCCGGATCTGTTCGATATGCTCCTGTTCGTGATCGTACGAATTACCGGCGATCCGATCGAGCAGGGTCCGACCGTTGCTCCACGCGAAGCGCTCGGGGTCGTTCAGATCCTGATCGGCGAGCTGCTCAAGGTGATCGAGCAGATCTTCGCGCGCCGCCTGCCAATCGGCGATCGTGGCCGCGAACGAGCGCTGGTAGTACTGCGCGACCACGCTGGCATTGTTGCGCTCGGTCCGGTCGTCGCCGGTGAGGTTCGGCGTCTCGCCCCGCGCAACCGCCACGAGGATCGCGACCGCGTAGCGCTGCCAGTAGGCCAGATGCGCCAACACATCCTTCACCGACCACACGCCGACCGCGCCGGGTTGGTTCATCTGCTCGACGCTCAGCTGGGCCAGCAGCCCCTCGAGCTGCGCGCTCGTTCCGCGAATAAGCGCCGCTACATCGGCTGCATTCATTGGGTCGGCCATAGAGATACCGCTTTTCATTCAAGGACTTCGACCAATAAACGAGGCGATAGTAATCATAGTGTGTAGCGCGTAAACCATGCTACGACGCACTACGCACTATGCCTAGCTTGCTTTTCTTCGAGAATCCCTCAGTTTTGCGTCTTTGTCTCTTTGCGTTATAAATCATTGCCCAAGCTCGATCGTGCCGAAGTAGGCTGGCCTGTGAAAGTCGGCCGGGTCGCTCAGCGTGGGCGACCAACAGCTGAATTCGGGCGCGGCGTTGCGCGGTCGCTCGATCCGGAAAAAATTCGCCCGCCAGATTGGCGGCGGTGCCACGCCAGGCGCAATCTCGGCCCATGGCACAACCAATAGCGCACCCCAGCGCTGCGCACTATCGTCGCGCCAGATGGACGTGCGCAGCAGCGGGTCCCAACTTGGATCGACGCGTAAATCGGCGCGCTGGCCGGTCGGATTGTCGATCAGCGCGTCGAACAGCACGCCGTTGGGGCTGATCTCCAGCTCGGCATAGCGCTTTGGGATGGCAGTGCCTGGTGCAAAGAATACTTCGACTACCTCTTCATCGTAGATTGGGTCGTCGCGCCGGGTATAGCTGCCCCAGATATCGTGATCCTCGCACTCAAAATGCATGTACAGCGCAGCGTCGTCGTAGCACAGCCGCACCGTCGTCTGCCATATAGCGGGCGCACTGCCGTCGGCTAGGATGAACGGCGGCAGTGGCGGTAGCTCGTGCCAGCGCCAGGTCGTCGGGTTTGCGGCGCCGTACCACGCGGCCGGCGCGCGCGGCACAACTGCGTATGGTAAGCGTTCAGGTATGGTCATGGTGCTGTTCCAGTGCGACAAAATCGGCTGGTGTATGGCCGCGCTCGCGCAGCGCACGCTGATCGTCGGAGAGCGCAATCCACGGCGCAAGCGGTTCGTCGGGCTGCGGCGCGAGCGCCCGGCCGCCAAGAATCGTCAGGGTATTATGCAGCAAGTGCTGGCCTTCGCGCATATTCATATGAATATCGTAGAGCGGGAAATGCCCATGATACAGCTGGAACAAGGCCACATCGGCCAGTGCGCCCGGCCGCAGCGTGCCGATTTCGCCGCCGAGACCCAGCACCTCGGCCGGGCGCGCCGTCGCCGCGCGAATCACAGCGTCGAGCGGCATACCCAGCGCGAGCAGCTTGCTCATGCAGGTCGGCAGGTCGAACAGCGGGCCGTTGATGCTCAGTTGGTGGATGTCGGACGAGATCACATCCGGCCAGTGGCCGGCGCGCGCGAACGCCTCGGCGCTATGGAATGAGAACGACCCGGCGCCATGCCCGAGATCCATAATCACGCCGGCCTCCCAGGCGCGCGTGGCCGCGTCGAATAGCGCGCCGCGCTCGTCGATCACCCGCATGGTCTGGCCGGTGCAGCAGTGCGTCAGAATGTCGCCCGGCCGCATGAGCCTCAGCACTTCGTCGATCGCCGGCGGGCCGATGCCGATATGCACCATCAGCGGCAACGCGCATTCGTCGGCCACTTGGCGAGCGCGGCGCAGCGGCTCTAGCCCGTTTGCGGCGACCGTGTTGCGATCGATCCGCGCCTTGACGCCCAGGATCAGGTCGCGGTGCAGATTAATGATCCTGGCGCAGAGCGCGGTGTCGCAATAATCAAGATTGGCCAACTCGCCGGTGATGCCGGTCAGCCCAATCGCGGAGATATTCAGCAGTGCGTAGATCCGCAGGCTCGACCGCTTGACAACAAAATCGCGAAAGCCGAGGAAGTTGTACGCGCCAGCCGACCCGACGTCGAGCCAGGTGGTCACGCCGCTGCGCGCGGCAACCGGATCGGGGTTGATGCCCCAGTAGGTCGCGCGGTGGTACACATGGGTGTGCAGATCGACCAAGCCCGGAGTGACATACTGCCCGCTCGCGTCGATCACCTGAAATGCCGCCTCGGGCGGGATATCGGGCTCGACCGCCGCAATGCGATTGCGCTTGATCGCCACGTCGAAGCGACCACGGTAGCCGCCGCCCGGATCGAGCACCTCGCCGCCTTTGATCAATAGGTCGTACATCATAACGTCCTTCGAAGAGCCAGTCGCATACGTCCGGATTTCCTCCATTTCCTATAATTCCTGAAAGGAACTATAGGAAATGGAGGAACTTGAGCAAACTTCCGGAATTAAGCTTTACGCACCGACATACGCGATCACATCAATTTCAACCATGATGTCGAGCAGTTGGCTGCCGACGGTGGTGCGCACCGGCTTGGGATCGGGGAAGTAGCGCGCATACACTGCATTGTAACGCTGAAACAGGTTCAAATCGCTCAGATGCACCGTCGCCTTCACTACATCGGACATACTGGCGCCGGCGGCCGCGAGCAGCAGCTTGATGTTCTCAAGCACGCGCTCGGTCTGTTCCTCGATCGTCGCACCCACGACCTTGCCGGTGGCCGGATCGCTCGGCCCCTGCCCGGCGACGAAGATGAAGTCGCCGGCGCGCAGGCAAGGCGAGTACGCGCCGCCGGGCGGCGGGCCATTTTCGACATGGATTAGCTGCTTGGGCATGGGAACCTCCTTATATAAAGAGGCACTTGGGTTGGGTCAGTATAGGAAAGGATTGCTGGTTCGTCAACCTAAGCTCTAAAGTTATTTCAAATACTTCCCAAAGAACTCCGCAATGCGCTGCAAATACTGCTGATTCGCCGCGCCGGTGAATGAGTGCGGCTGGCCGGGGTACTCGAAATACTCCACATCCTTATCGGCGGCCTGCAATCCTGCCAGCAGATCGCCGGGCCACTTGCGCGGCACGGTCTCGTCGGCCGTACCCCAGTGAATCTGCACTGGCGCAGTGACGAAGCTCAGGTACGGCAGCGGCGAGAGCCGCTCATACAGGTCGGGCGCCTGCTCGGGCGTGACCGGGAATTCAATCGCGACCCGATCGATCACGCCGGTGCGCCGGCCGGGCGGCTGGCCGGCCCGCGCGCGCGAGCGCCCGACGCGAAACTCATAGTCCTCGGCGATCGTCAGCGAGGCCGGCGAGTAGATCACCGCCGCCGCGATCTGATCGCTGATGGTGATCGCCTTGGCAGTGACCGCCCCGCCGTTGCTATGGCCCCACATTCCAACCTTGCCCGGCTTGGCCGATGGTAGCTGCTGCGCCAGCGGGATGAGGTTCAGCGTGTCGATCACCTGGCCGGCGCGAAAGAAGTTGATCGCGTCGTCCGATCCGGCGTGCGAGCGAAAGTCGGGCGCGAGCGTCATAAAGCCGCGATTGGCCAGATAGTCGGCGACAAGCTTCGAGCCGTTGCCGGTCTGGTAGACGTCGAGCGGATAGTAGCCGTGGTTGAGAATGACCACCGGAAACGGCCCATCGCCCTTGGGCCGGTTGAGCATACCGGTGATCCGCAGGCCGTCGCTGGGATAGGCGATCAGATAGCGCGTGAAATGCTGCGTGTCTTCCAGCGTTTTGAGTATCTCGATCTGCCCGCTGCCATAGCTGCGTGCGCGCAATCCTTCGATCGTATAGGACGCGTACTCGGCCCAAGGATCAGGAGTCGATCTGGGTGCAGCAGTCGGCGCTGGAACGCTGGTTGGTATAGCTGTAGGAAGCGCCGTAGGAGCTGTAGTCGCAGCCGGAACGATCTGCGCGGTCGGAAGAAGCGCTGTTGGTACACTGGTTGGCTCTGGCGTCGCAACGATGGCTTGATCACCCTGAGTCGCACTGCATGCGCTGAGGCCGATGACGAGTACGAGGACGATGCGCAACCGCGCCGTTCTCTGTAGCATCTGTGTATTCCCTTTGGTATCGCACGGATTGTCTACCGATATTATGCTGTCCACCGCAGCGGTTCGCAAGGATGTATGGATGAGGATATGCTAAGAAGTGGCGTGAGATCGGATGCCAATCAACCTCGTGCAACGATCTCTTCCAGCATCGTGAGCGCCCCATCAATAAGGAACTTCCGCCGAGCTGTACTAGCGTGCCGAGGATGACTGAAAGACAAGCTCCTCATTGAACAGCATGATATGGCCGCAGGTGCGGCACGCGACGGCAAGCAGTGTCGTAGGCAAATCTGGCGCCATGAGTTGTTCAACTCCAAACCCTGCGGCTGGAGCGCCACACAAGGGGCAACCTTGCTGCATCAGCTTTGGCGCCCGCTGCGTCAACCATTGAACAATACGCTGGAGTTGTTCCGTCGTGTAGGGCATATGTGTCCCTGCTCACTACAAGGATAGAAGATAGAAGATCGAGGATGGAGGATAGACGTTGCTACTCGCTTTCATGCTGAACAGTATAGCACCTCGTTAAGGCATTGGGATCAGCTTCGCCCCACCAACCCCGCCAGCACGAATGCGTCGTCTTGGGGCGCGTATCCCAGTTGCTCACGCGCGTCGCTGATGTCGAGCCGTTTCCAGCGATTATTCGACACGCCATGGAAAATACCGAAGCGCAGGTCGTTCGGCGCGTCGATGCTGGCGCGCACCAACCTGGCCAGATCCTCGTACGTCAGCACACGATCAAGCAGGTTCGTCCGCTGTTTCAGCTGCTCGCTGTCGCGGCTGACCACCCAGCCGAAGCGCAGGCAGATCGCCGAGATGCCGCGTTGGTCGGCGTAATAGCAGGCCAGCGCCTCGCCCCAGACTTTGGTCGCGCCATATAGATTCGGCGGCCGCACGGGCATGCTCGTATGCACTTGAACGTCATCCGGGTAACCCGAGACCGCGTTAATGCTGCTGGCGAAAACGACCCGCCGGCAGCCGGCCTCGTGCGCCGCCTGAAAAACATTCTGGACGCCAATAATATTGCGCGGCAGCAGGCTGTCCCAACTCGCATGGATGCTCGGGTCGGCCGCTAGATGCACCACGGTGTCGACGCCGCGGCACAGCGCGCGCATGGCCTCCAGGTTGGCGATATCCGCTTCGAGAAATGCGAGGCCATACGTTTCGGCCGGCGCGCGGACATCGGTCAGCACAACATCGTAGTATTCGGCCAGGTGTTGTGTAAGAAAGCTGCCGATTCGACCGGCAGCGCCGGTCAATAGAACTTTTGATCGCGTAGCCAAAGTCCCTCCTTTGCAAAGTCACTTACATCTACATCAACTACACAATCATACAGTAGAATTGAAGTACAATTCGCGATGGATCGAAGCAACTTTAGTACCAACGGAGGTTTCATGCAGCAATATACACTCGCTGGGCAAGTCGCGCTGGTCACGGGGTCGGGCCGCGGGCTAGGGCGGGCGGTCGCCACGCGCCTGGCGCAGCTTGGCGCCGCGGTCGCCATTCACGACATCTCACAGGATGCGCCGGCCGAGTTTGGCGAGGCTGCCAGCCTGGACGATGTGGCCGCCGATATAGCGCGGCACGGCGCCAAGACGGTTGGGGTCGTGGGCGACATCGCCGACGAAGCGGCGGTGCGCGCGCTGACCGAACGGGTGGAATCCACGCTCGGGCCAATCTCCATCCTGGTGAATTGCGCCGGGGGCGATATCGCGGCGCGCGGCGGCAAGCCCAAGCCCAACGATGCGCTAGGCATCCCGCTCGATGATGTCCGCGCGCTGATCGACCGCAACCTGATCGGCACGATGCTGGTGTGCCGCGCGGTGTGCCCGGGCATGCGCGAGCGCCGATCGGGCGCGGTGGTCAACATTGGCTCGACGGCGGCGCATGTCGGGCTCAGCGATGGCGTGGTGTACGCGGTGGTTAAAGCGGCGATCGTGCAGTGGACTCGCTGCCTGGCGCAGGAGCTGCGCCCGCACGGCGTGCGCGTCAACGCCGTTAGCCCTGGGCCGACGATGACCGCGCGCTTCCTAGCGACCCGCCCGACCGCGCCGGAGATGCGCGATCCATCGGTTCAATTCGAGCGCTACGGTTTGCCCGAAGAGGTTGCTGACGGGGTCGCGTTCCTCTGCAGCGACGCCGCGCGCTTCGTGAATGGCCAGGTGCTGCGCGTGGATGGAGGTAGCCAGCTCTTTCCCGCTTAGTGTAAGTGAGCGCAGATTCGTTCCGGGTTTGCCCTCGCCCCCGACCCCCTCTCCCAAATTGGGAGAGGCGAGTCGCGACAGCGAGGGGGTGAGGGTACTCGGCGCGAATTTATGATTTCGTTGCACTTAGCAGAAAGGCACCCTTATGATGGCGCTCCGGTCGCCCGCGTTTCGCCGGCTCTGGTGCTCAAGCCTGGCCTCGACCGCGGCGCAGGGGATGGAGCGCACTGTGACGGCTTGGCTGGCGCTGGAGGTTGGTGGCGGAGCATTCGCGGTCGGGCTGATCTTTGCGGCTCGTATGCTGCCATCGCTACTGTTCGGGCTGGCGGCCGGCACGATCGCCGATCGGGCCAATCGGGTCCACCAGCTGTTGGTGGTCGCCGGGGCAGCACTCGTTCTGATGGCCACCTTCGGCTGGATAGTTGGCCTGGGCGGCCTGCGCGTCTGGCAGGTTGTCGTGTTCGCGTTCGTGGCTGGCAGCGTGCATGTATTCGACACCCCAGCCCGGCAGGCGCTCGTGCTCGACACCGTCCCCAGGGAAACGGCAGCCACCGCGCTGGCGTTGACCGCCCTGGCCGCGCGATTCGCCAGCGCAGTCGGCGCAATCGGTGCTGGCGCGCTTATTCCGCTGGCCGGCGTGGCGCGCTCGTATCTTGTGATCGCCGGCGCCTTCGGGCTTGCCGTACTTCTTGTGGCGACACTGCGCGTGCCGCAAGAACATCGCGTCCTTGTGACCATGCCGCCGTTCAGCCAGTCGTTTCACGACGCGTCCCGGTTAATGATTGACCTGCCGACCGTGCGGACGCTAATGATTGCTGGGGTCGTGTGCGAGATCTTCGCCTTTTCATTTATGAGCGCGCTGCCGCTCTTCGCGCAGGATGTGCTCGCGGTCGGCGTCGAAGGCCTGGGCGCGCTGAATGCCGCGGTGGCGATCGGTGGGGCGATCGCGGTCGCGTTGCTGGCGCTGCTACCTGGAAGAATCGAGCGACAGCCAGTGCTGGGAGCCGTTTTTCTAGTCTATGGCATGTCACTGTTGAGCCTGGCGCTGACAAGCGACCTGCTGATCGCGGCCGCAGTTATGGTAGTGACGGGCTGCTGCGCCGGGGCGTTCGACGTGCTCCAGCAGACGCTGATCCAGCTGGCGGTGCCCGACCAACAGCGCGGGCGAGCGGTTGGTTTGTGGGTGCTTAGCATTGGCTCTGCGCCAGTTGGGCATCTTGAGATGGGCACGCTCATTTCGGCGCTTGGGGTTCCGGCTGCGCTGCTCATCAATGGCACGGTGACGGTGGTGGCTGCAGCGGTGCTCCTATGGCAGGCGCCGGCGTATCGCTGGACTTGGAGAGCCAGGTCAAAGCCGCAGTGAAGCTGAAGAGCAAAACCAGGGCACTTCATGACAAGATGACAAGATGGCCAGCGCATCGTGTCATCTTGTCATCTTGTCACAAAACCAATGAAATGATCATTTGCTCGTGAGTCCCCAGAGACTCGCCTCCTATCCAACAAACTTATACCCCATCCCATGGACCGTTAGGATGAATTGCGGGTGGCGCGGGTTGCTCTCGACCTTCTGGCGCAGCCAGGCGACATGGACGTCGACGGTGCGGGTCGAGACCAGCGCGTTATAGCCCCAGACTTCGTTCAACAGCTCGTCGCGCGAGATCGTGGCGCCGCGATGCTCGATGAAGTAGCGCAGCAGCCGGAATTCCAGCGCCGAGAGTTCGATCGCCTTGTCGTTGAACTCCACCTCGGCGCGGCGAAAGTTGACCCGCACCGGCCCAAACTGGTAGCCTTCGCTGGTGATCGCCGGCTCGGGCGCGCTAGGCGCGCGGCGTAGCAGCGCCTCGAGCCGCGCCAGCAACTCGCTCATCTCAAACGGCTTGGTGAGGTAGTCGTCGGCCCCGAGCTTCAGGCCAACGACTTTATCGACGATCTGGCCGCGCGCCGTCAGCATGATCAGCGGCGTAGCGATACCGCGTTGGCGCAAATCGCGGCAGACGTCGAAGCCGCTCTTGCGCGGCAGCATGACGTCGAGAATGATCGCGTCGAAGCGCTCATTAGTCGCGCGCGCCAGCCCCGACTCGCCGTCATAGGTCGTCTCGACCGCATAGCCCTCGTTGCGCAGGCGATCGGTCAAGGTCATTACCAGGCCCGGCTCATCTTCGACAAACAGAATGCGTTTGCTCATAGCTACCTATCGAGATTTATTCGAGCGAAAATCAACAGCTTAAATCATTATTACGCAAATCTAAGCATCAGTGATAGATAGTGCGTAGTGCGTAGACTCAGTTTTGCTACGCACTACGCACTACGTCCTACCCCACGACCCCGAGTGCATGCTCGAGCTTGCGGGCGTGCCATCGGCGCTCGGCTGGCGGCCATTATTCTCGGCACACGGCAGATAGATCGTAAAGGCGCTGCCATTGCCAGGCGTGCTTTGTACGCCGAGCCGGCCACCATGGCCTTCGACAATCTGGCGCACCAGGCTTAGGCCGAGCCCGCTACCGTGAATCTGGGCGGCAACCACTTCGCGGCTACGATAGAACGGCTCGAAGATATGCGGCAGATCCTGCGATGTGATGCCCATGCCAGTATCGCGTACGGTGATATACACCTCGAACCCATGTTGGCCAACCTGCGATTGCGCCTGGATGCCAACCCAGCGCTCTTCGCCGCCGTACTTAATCGCATTGCGGATCAGATTATGCAGCGCACGCGTCATCTCAGCGGGATCGGCGAACACCAGCGGCAACTCAGCCGCGATCCGCTCATCGATCACAATCCCTCGTTCGCGGATCTGCGGCTGGCAGGCCGCCACAGCGCGCTTCACCAGCTCGGCCACCGCGATCGGGCGCGGTGCATAGGTCTTGCGGCCCGATTGAGCGCCGGCGAACTCCAACGCCTGATCGACCATTTCGGACAAGCGCCGGCCCTCGCTATTGATCACTGCACCATACTGGCGCGCCCGCTGCGCGTCGGGCACCACGCCGTCGGCCAAGTTCTCGCCGGCCGAGCAGATCACCGCCAAGGGCGTGCGCAGCTCGTGCGAGATCGACGCGACGAACGCCATTTTCTGCTGGGCTAGCCGCTGCGCGCGCCGCGATGCGACGACGACGGTGACGACGCTGATGCCAAGCAGCAGCAAGATCACCGAGCTAAGCAACAAATTCTTGAAGCGCAGCCCCGACACCGCAGCTTCTAGCGATCCGGCGCGGTGTGTGATCAGCAACTGCCAGCGCCCGCCTTGGTCGCCGGCTAACGCGGCGCCCGAAGCCGGTTTTTCAAATGGCGTGCGCCCAACTGCAATACGCCAGGACTGTCGATCGCCCGTATCGGGCAGATCGCCCAGCCGCAGCGTATCGTCGATCAGCAGGCGGTTCACTTCGTCGAGCCGCAGACTAAAGAGGAATGCACTTGCGTCGCCCGATACCGGCGCGGACTCATACGTACTCGTATTCGAGTGATACACCAGTTTGCTAGGGTCTTTACGGCTGACAATCGCCACATTGTAATCGAGTTTGTCGCCATTCGCGAAATATTTGCGCGCTAATGCCGGAATATAATGTTGCCAGAGATACTGCTGATCCAACGTCACCACAGTATAGGCAAACAATGGATATTCGCTCGTCTTACACCGCGAGCAGGTTCTTCGCCGCAGAATCGTCTCACCAAACACCAGATCAGAATCAATATCAGGGTTCAGCGGATCCGCTAACAACTCCATATGCGCAACTGGTATCACCAGCGCGGGGATGTCGTCGGCAACCGGATCGGGCGTATTTCCAACCAGCACGCCTTGCTCGCCACGCATGGTCTTGAGCGAGCGCTCAAAGCGCTCGCGCAGCAGGGCCATCGACGCGGGCCAGTCCGCATGGTTGAAACGGCGGGTATTTTTGTCGAACCGCAACAGATTAATACGGCTATTCTCATACAGCTGCACGAGATAAATATCGCCAACAATTTCCGGATGCATGGCGCGCGTTTGCCAGTGATCGTAGCGCTGCGCATAGCGTTCCCACGACTGCGCCCGCACCGTATCCGCGTGCATCTGCAAACCCAGGAAGATCCCCGCAATATCGAGATCGAAATCCTCGCCAAAGCGCGCCGCGCCGCTGTCGACCAGCGCTTGCAGGCGCTCGCGCTCGCCGGCGCTGATCTCGCCCAACCAATAATATTGGAGCGATGCCAACAACACCAGCAGCACTAGCAGTGCAGCGATTAAGGGTGTGCCAGCCGGCAATTTTGAGGCGCGCATCGTTTTCATGCCGGCTATTATAGCATGGCTTCGCCCCTATTGAATAGATCAGCAGACATATTTTACATTTTTTACATCTTTGTAGTATTTCATTTTACAACACCATTTACACTACATACATGGAAACAAATGCATTTTACATATTTGACAAACACTTTTCACGATCTTAACTACTTTCATATAGCCTTCAACTATAATATGATCCGAATTGAATTTGAAACGGATTCTAATTCCTAATAGCAAGACTTTTGTGGTCATCCGCAAAACACGGATTTTTCTTGTTCGTATCGAGTGATTTTTCGTTCGCGGAACGAAAAATCACTCGATACGACGATCTTTAATCCGTAGGACCAATGTTCGTGTGTACTGCGTAATTCCTGTGATTATAAAGAACATATAGGAGGTTTCAGCATGCACCGATCAAATGCTCGTCGGAATCTCGCGCTAGCGCCACTGCTGGCGTTGCTGATTCCCATCTTGGCGGCCTGCGGTAGCCAGGCGGCGCCAGGCGCAGCCAACCCCGCGCCTGCTACCGCCGCGCCCGCGGCCACCGCCGCCTTGGCGCCGGCCGGCGGCGAATCGGCGACGGTCAGCGCTCCTGAGCCGACTGCCGCGCCCGCGGCTACCAACCCACCGGACCAACAGCCATCGGCTGGCAACATCCTGCGCGCCAACCTGGTTACTTGGCCGGACACGATGGACCCACAGGACGCGTCGGTCGCGAATGAGATTGGGGTATTGAGCCTGGCCTATGAAGGCCTGACCCGGCTCGACAAAGATCTCAACACCGTCCCGGCGGCCGCCCAGAAGTGGGAGTACAGCCCGGACGCGACCGAGATCACCTTCCAGCTGCGCGATGGCCTGAAGTACTCGGATGGCTCGCCGCTCACCGCCCAGGACTTTGTGAATGCAATCGCCCGTTCGCTCGATCCGCGCGGCACCGTCGGCGACTACCAAAGCACCTTCTTCATGATCAAAGGTGCCGACGCCATCCTCAACACCGCCGTTCCGACCGACGAGGCCAAATTGCCCGACCTGGTCAAGCAGCTCGGCGTGACGGCGCCCGACGACAAGACAGTCAAGTTCGAGCTGACCCAGCCGACGCCCTACTTCCACACCTTGGCCTCGTTGTGGGTCGCCTACCCGGCCAAGCAGGATCTGGTCGAGAAGGGTGGCGATACGTGGTATGAGGATCCCGCCAATCAGGTCGGCAACGGGCCGTTCAAGATCACCACGATCGATCAATCGCAGAATCTGATCGAGTTGCAGGCAAACGAGAACTATTGGGCCGGCCGGCCGAAGCTCGACACGGTTCGGCTCATGTTCATCGGCGACTTGGGCGTGGCGATCCAGGCCTACAAGAACAACGAGATCGACATTACGGTTCCCGATCCGAATGATGTGCCGACAATCAAGGGCGACCCGGTGCTGTCGAAAGAGTACATCGACCCGCTCGGCTCCTGCACCGAGTCGTTCGAGCTGAACAACACCAAGCCGCCGTTCGACAACAAGCTGGTGCGGCAGGCCTTCAACATCGGCTTCGACCGCGACTCGTTTGTCCGCGACGCCCTCAAGGGTACCAGCGCCAAGACCGTGACCTGGATCCCGCCGGGCTACCCAGGATACGATGGCGACGACAAGCGCCTCGATTTCAACCCCGACAAGGCCAAGCAGCTGCTGGCCCAGGCCGGCTACGCCAACGGCCAGGGTATGCCGGAGGTCAAGATCTCCTACAACAGCAACAACCCAGCTACCCAGACGCGTGTCGAGTACCTGATCCAGATCTATCAGAAGAGCCTCGGCATCACGCTCGGACTCGACCCGGTCGAGGGTAAGACGCTCAATAATCTGCGTAAGGATGTCAACACCGCGCCACAGTTCGTCTATGGCGGCGGCTGGTGCGCCGACTACCCCGACCCGCAGGACTGGCTGAGCATCTTCTGGGAATCCTCCAGCCAGTTCGCTAAGAACATCGGTTACACGAACCCGGAGGTCGACAAGCTGATCCACCAGGCCGATGTCGAGGTCGACCAGGCCAAACGCCTCGATCTATACAAGCAGGCGCAGCGTCTGGTGGTCGACGACGCGCCGTACATTATTCGCTCGACGAGCAAGGCGACCTTCCTGGTCAAGCCGTATGTCAAGGGGTTGGAGATCACACCGCAGGACTCGAACACCTACCCTGGTATGACGACAGGGTTGCTCAACGTGACGATCGAGAAGTAGGCAGGGAGAAGTCAGGAGTCAGGAGTCAGAAGGCCATAGTTCCTTCAGTTCCTGTAGTTTCCGCGTGAAGGAACTACAGGAACTGAAGGAACTATGGGAACGCAGAATGTAGTTAGTTCGACCCGTTCGGCTTGAGTGGCGTTGTCGGAACCGTAACCGGCACAGCAGCTGTCTCCTCCTTCGTCTGCTCGGCCATGAGCCGTTTCATGATTTGGTCGCGCATGGCGGCTGCCTCTGGCCGTGTGGCATTGCCATTCGCGTTGACTTGTTCGCCCATCCGGTCGGACAGCAGCATGGCCATCAGCCCTTCCATCAAGCTACTGCCGCTCGAAGTGCCGTTGCCGCTACCACCACCCGAAATCGAGATCCGTGGCACCACGTCCACCTTCGCTTCCTCAATCGCCTCAGCAAAGCGGTTCATCACCTGCTGGGTGACCTGGAACTGCGGCCCACCATAGGCGCGGACCTTCTCCTCAATCGCGATGGCCTCGGCAATACCGACCCGTGCTGCCTTCTCGGCTTCCGCTTCAGCTAAGGCGCGAATCGTAGCGGCTTGCTGAACTGCACGCTGGTAGTCGGCCTTGCCCTGGTTCCCTTGGACGGTGATGCTGATTTCCGACTCGGTCAACGCCTGCTGCTGGCGGGCACGCGACTCGGCTTCACGCAGCTCGCGCTCTTTGACCGCCGCTTTTTCTTGCCGGTTGTAGGTCTCGATTTGCTCCTCAGCGATTTGTCGGGCGCGGAGCTGCGTCAGGATTTGCTCAATCTTCTGGTCGCCGGCTGATGAGGTCGGCGTGCCGATCAGCACCTCCTCCAGCTCCAGGTTGTAGTGCGCGAACTTCTCGCGCATTTGCTCACCAGCCAGTGACTGAATGACGCTTCGCTCCTGGATGAGCTGAATGAGGGTCCTTACCTGGCCCACGTTTTTAAAGTAAGCGGAAATCATCGGGTCAAGCGTTTGCTCAACCAGTCGCTTGACATCACCAAAGCGCTGGATAACCAAGGGCGCCTGGCGGTAGTCGATATGTATGACGACCGACAAGGGTAGTGACGGCTCGAAGGCATCCTTCGTAATCAGCGAAACTTCCGACAGGTTCTCGTCCAGCCGGTGCGCGCCGACTTCGCCCTTCGTCCATTTCAAGATAATATTGGTCGTAGGAACCGTGAGCACCTTGCCGGCGTAGGTATTGAAGGCATACTTACCCGGCAGCAGCGGCGTGTTCCAGACACCACGGCTGCCCTGGCTCACCATCTCGCCGTGCTTGTACTCCTCACCTGACAGATCCGCGCTGATATCGCCGGTGTACGAAACCACTACGCCGACGGTACCGACCTCGACTATGGTTTTGGGGATCATCTCGACGGTGGCAAACAGCCGGTTGATATAGTAGGTACCCTCGACCAATACCTGAAGCTGCCGCCCGCGCTGGCCATCGGCCGCGAGGAATCGCTCCGGGTCCTGGAAGGTGTTGTGATAGGTCTCTTGATCCTCCGATTCGTTGCCGACCGTCGGGGCGATGATTTCCCCTTGCGGCAGCGACGGCCCATCATGGACGGTGACAATCCCGACCAGGTCATCAGCGCCCTTGATAATCACCGGCTGAAAACCGCCACGCTCTTTTATGACCTCGGCCATGCGCTTGAACGTGGCTTCCTCTTCGCGGCTCAACGGCAGGTAGAAGACACTGTCTTCGGTAATCACCACGAACTCGGCCAGATTCAGTGCGTAGGTACCCTCACGCAATATTTGGCGTTGTGGTCCCTGCTGCCCGCCGTTTTGCAGAAATAGTCGCACGTCCTGGAAATTATTGGCGGTGACATTGGAGGCCAAGGATTGTGCGGGCTGGAGCGGTAGCCCATCACGGGCGAAGATATACCCAATCTTACCCTGGGGAATGGTCACCAGCGGAACGCTATGAATGCGGTATTGGAACGGGATAAACAGGTGCCATCCACCGCGCAGTACATCGGGCTGAAAACCAGCCTCGCCATGAAGCGCGATAAATCCCGATTTCACCGACCCACGACCGCTCACGAGCTTCTCCACAATGCCAACCTTGTTGTTGGGAATGTAGCGGAGGAACCCGGACATAAAGACGACGAGCAGAATGACAGCAATGATGATCGCAGGGATTAATAGTAGCCCTGACATGGTCTACTTCCTTTCTGGGAGGTGCGCATGATGTCACTGGTAGCAACGCCAGCGATGCGCTATATCAGTATATACGCAAACGCTTCACTATGGTTGCAGGATTCATTAGCAGATCATCAGAAAGCCCGGCAGCACGACACCATATAGCCCCGCCGCATTCCTCCACAGAATCGCCTCGGCCGCGTCTTCGACTTGTGCGGTGTCGAGGATATCGTCGCTCACCAGCCGCTCGAGCGCCTGGGCCAAGCCGCGCCGGCCGTGCAGCGCGCCAGCGTAGAACAGCTCGGGCACACTGTGCGCGTCGGTGGCGAACAGCAGCTTCGAGATCGGCGCCAGCTCCAGCGCCTCGGCGAAGGCCGCGGTGCAGCCATGCGCCGTCAGCGGCACCGCCAGCGATACGTCGATATACACATGCGCGTACAGCGCCGCCAGGTAGCCGGCCTCGCGCACGTATGGGTAGCAGTGCAGCAGCACGAATGGCACACGCTGGAAGCGCGGGTCGGTCAGTAGCGCGCGCAGCTGCAATGGATTAGCGGTGCGCAGGTCGGCGTCGTCGTCGCCAAAGGCCACATGAAACTGCACCGGCAGCTCGTGCGCGGCGGCCTCTTCGAGCGCGGCGCGCAGCAAGTAGTCGAGCACGGCACGGTCGGCCAGGCGCACACGCCCCTCGCGCCGCACGATCTCTTTGAGGCCGGCAAACGCCGCCGCCGCCTCGTCGAAGCTGCGCGGCAGAACGTGCAAGCCACCACGGTAGGCCGCGATGCTCTTCAGCCCAACCACGCCCCGCGCGCGCGCCGTACGCACCTCGTCGCGCAGCGCCTCCTCGACGTGCGCGAGGGTTGCGCTGGCCGCGATCAGCTCCTCCATACGCGTCTCGAGCCGTACGATCGTCTCGACCGGCCGCCCGACGAGCGCACTTAGCTCGGCATTTTCATAGCTCTCGGGGCCGCGGAAACCAGTGTCGACCAGCAGCGCGCGGAAGTTGCCGGCGTCGAACAGCCGGCGCGCGTACTGATCCGGTAGCATGTTGGCGCGCAGATCCAGCAGCGCATCCTCGGTTGGCGCGCAGCCAAACAGCCGAGCGACATCGCGCAGCATACGCATGTAGAACACCGTATGACGGATATGCGCGGGCATACGCGGGTCGGTCGTCTCGGCAAAGAAGCGCCGGAAGTCGTCGCCAAACAGCGGCGCGGTGGCACGGCGAATGGTGTGGCAGTGATGATCGAGGATCGGAATTGCAGAAAGATCCATGAGCGAAGCTCCTTTCAAGCGAGCAGTTCTTTCAGCTGTGCTATTATAGGGCACTCGACTGTAGTTGGATGACCACGAATTAACAACCTCTCGCATCGAACGTTTTTCGTTCGCAGAGCGAAAAAACGTTCGATGCGAAGAAGAAAAATCCGTATTTTACGAGTGACCGCGTAAGCTCTGTGAAGGAACGTTATGAATCTGAATATACGAACCTATTCCTCGCACCGAACCCCGCTCGTCGCGGGCAATGGCGTGGTCGCCACCAGCCATCCGCTCGCGGCCCAGGCCGGCCTGGCGATGCTCCAAGCCGGCGGCACGGCGGTCGACGCGGCGATTGCGACGGCGGTGGCCTTGACCGTGCTCGAGCCGACCTCGAATGGGATCGGGAGCGATGCGTTTGCGATCGTATGGGATGGCCAGCGGCTGCATGGGCTCAACGGCTCGGGCCGCGCGCCAGCGGCGCTCACGCCTGCGGCAGTCGAGCGCGCCGGCTACAACGATATCCCGGCGTCGGGGTGGCTGCCGGTCACAGTGCCGGGCGCGCCAGCCGCGTGGCAAGATCTCCACGCGCGCTTCGGGGAGCTACCTTTCGCGCAGTTGTTCGCGCCGGCGATCGCCTATGCCGAGCGCGGCTATCCAGTCGCACCGGTTGTCGCGCGGTACTGGGCGCGTGGGGTCGCGGCGGCAAGCCGGCGCAGCGATCCTATGTACGCTGGTTTTCTGCCCACATTCGCGCCGGGCGGGGCGGCGCCCAGCGCCGGCGAGCGCTTCGCCAGCCCAGGCCACGCCCGCACGCTGCGCCTGATCGCCGAGCACGGGGCAGCCGACTTCTACTCAGGCGAGATCGCGCGGGCGATCGCCGGCTTCGCGCGCGAGACTGGCGGGCTGCTCGGCGCCGACGATCTGGCGGCCCACAGCAGCACATGGGTCGAGCCAATCTCGATCGGCTATCGCGACCACCAGGTGTGGGAGCTGCCGCCCAACGGCCAGGGATTGGCGGCGCTGATTGCGCTGGGCATCCTGGATGGCCTGGATGTCGCACGTACGCCGCGCGACTCGGCGGTGGCCTATCATCTACAGATCGAGGCGATGAAGCTGGCGTTCGCCGACGCCCATCGCTATATCGCCGACCCTGAGCGGGCCGATGTGCCGGTGGGCGGTTTGCTCGACCCGGCCTACCTGGCGCGGCGCCGCGCGTTGATCGGCGAGACCGCGCGCGCAGCCGAGCCTGGCGATCCGCCGCGCGGCGGCACAGTGTTGCTGTGCGCCGCCGACGGTGAGGGGCGGATGGTCAGCATGATCCAATCGAACTTCGTGGGCTTCGGGTCGGGCGTGGTGGTGCCCGGCTGGGGCATTGCACTGCAGAACCGCGGCTCCGGCTTTACGCTGGAGCCGGGCCACCCGAACCGGCTAGAGCCGGGGAAACGTCCTTACCATACGATCATCCCGGCGTTCCTGACGCATGGAAATCGTCCGATCGGGCCGTTCGGCGTCATGGGCGGCCACATGCAGCCACAGGGCCATATCCAGGTCGCAATCAATACGATCGACTACGCCATGAACCCGCAGGCCGCGCTTGACGCGCCGCGTTGGCGCGTCGAGGCGGATGCCGTGTTGGTTGAGTTAGAGACTGCGCGCCATGTGATCGAGGGGCTGGCCGCGCGCGGCCACAACGTACGGATCGAAGCCGAGCCGGGCGGCTTCGGGCGCGGTCAGGCGATCTGGCGCCTGGCATCGGGCGCATACGCCGCCGGCAGCGAGACGCGCTGCGATGGGTGTGCGGTTGGGTGGTGATGACTCCCACTCTGGAGATCGAAAGGCGACGAAGAGGTGGCCCGCAGCCTGTGGTTCCTGCTGATCACGCTGTGCTACAGCGGGGTATGGCTGGCGCTGGCGCTGGTATGCTCGATCGTCTACCGCTGCCGCTCGGCCAGAGCCTGATTTTGATCTGGCCGCATATCACCGGGCTGATCGCCGCGGCGATCCTGCTGTTCGCGCTGGGATATGTGCTATTCCAGCGCCAGGAGATCCGTGCGTAGCGTCTGCGCCGTGCGTGGTCTGTAGCGTGTTGCCGGTTGGCGCGGCCGGCTTAGAACAGGTGAACGATCAACGCCGGGCGGTTCCACCGCTCGGCGCTGTGTGCTGTTCTCCAGAGCACGCTATGAGACGGAGCGCGCATTCTGCGAAAAACCATCGCCCTCGATGCCCCAGCTAATGATCCGTTTTGGCCGGATGCGGAACATCTGCGGGTCGAAGTCCGGCCGAATGGTGGTGCCACCTGTCTCGAGCACCTCGGCCTCGCCGCGGATCTCGATGCCACGCGCTCGCCACGGGTTCACGGACACCAGATCGTCGATTACCAGGGCTACCCGTGGGTTGTGGCCAACATCTCGAAATTTCTTCCGTTTTGCGAAGTCATGGCCGCCGATATCGATCGTATCTAAGTCCGAGTTGTAACGGAATGATATCGGCACTACATGTGGCTGGCCGTCTGGGTCGACCGTGGCCATTCGGCCGAGCATCTGGCTCTGCAGATAGGCGATCTCGGCAGGTGTAAAGATGCTCATAAAGCCCCCTTTGGGATGCGCGACATGCCGCTGAGTAGGCCGACAATTGCGGCCGCGGCCACAAGGTGCATCGCGATCAGTCCGGCTTTGGTCGCTGTATCTACAGGCAGTGAGAGCGGACCGCCGAAGGAGAGCAGCAGCGCCACCGCCGACACACCCCAGAACCAGCCGATTGGTCGCTGTACGAATCGGTTCAGGATGGCTAGTAGCAGCGTAGCGCCGATCGCCGCGCCGACGCTGACTACCAGCACCATGACTACCGGCAGCGGTGCCATTTCTGTGCCAGTGCCTTGTGGTACAGGCAGCGGGAGACCGAGTATCATCCGCTCAATCGTAAAGACAGTTGTGTTGGCTACCGCTACGACTGCGGCAGCTAACAAACCGGCCCGCCACACACGGCCAGTGGGTGTGCGCGCCTGCCGGTCAGCGGGCGCTGGTCCACTCTTCGAGATTCCATGTGTTGTCATCGCATTCCTCCTTGATTGTATTGCGCCATCATTTCCAATAGCCTACGTGCGGCGACGCTCAAGCGAACTCACTTGCACAAATTTGTTAGCCGGCTAAGTAATTGACAGAAAAGAAGCCGGCTTTTAAACCGGTGGATTGGGATCCTACTGCTGCACGTTTGTATAGACTTGCAACAGCAAACGACGCAGTAGCAGGCGTTCCTCAATGGTAAAGTTGGCGAAGCTCCCGACCTCGAGCTCACGCCAGATCCGTTCGATTGGTGCGCGTAGCGCCCGGCCCTCGTCGGTCAGATAGACTCGCGACACGCGTTGGTCCTCCGCATCCAGGCGCCGCTGGACCAGCCCGGATCGCGTTAAGCGATCGAGCGAGCGAGTCAGGGTTGCTGGTTGGACACAGATCTCCTCGGCAAGCTCCGACTGCGTCATCCCATCAGCCAGCGACAGTTGCAGCAGGAGCAGCTCCTGCCCCACATGCAGCCCAATGTCGGCCAGCAGCGCCTGGGCCTGGTTGCGGTGGGCCTTGGCGATTTGCACCAGCAGATAGCTTAGTGTCTCGGTTATTGCTGGTGGAAGTCCACCATCGTGTGCCGGTTCAGTCATAGCGCAGAAGTTTTATTTAGCCGACTATATAATAACACGCAAACATAACTAGGTCAACCTGTACGAACGATCAGGGGCATGATAGCATTACGTTCGTCGAGTCCAACTTGCCGCGCCAATGCCTGCCGCAGTGCCGGCGCGGGCTGAGCCCCGACCAGCCGCTCGGCCACCTGGCCGCGCTTGAAAATGAGGTATTGGTCGAGCCGACGCTGGGCGAGATTCAGTGGGCCTTATCGCGCGGCGGCGTGCTGTGAGTCGTCAGGACGTAGCGCGCCCGCTGCCCAACCACCTCGAAGCTAAGCCGCGCGTAGACGCGCTCGGCGGCCGGGTTGTTCACATTGACATCGAGCAGCACCTGCTCGCCGCCAGCCGCGCGGAAGCGCCGAAGCACCTCGGCTACCAGCGCCGATGCGAGGCCATGCCTGCGCTCTTCCGGCCGCACGCCGACCTGCACGATCCACTCTTCGCAGCAGACGATGAAGCCGATTGGGCGCCCGTCCCGGTACACCAGCAGCGACAGCTCGGGAAGAAAGGTGTCGTCTCCGGCTACCCACTCGATCCACTCCTTGGCGCTCCAGACAGGGAAGCCCGGACGATCGCGGAACGATGCCTGGTATGCTTCAAAAAACTGCCCGGCCAGCATCGGCGTCCAGGTCTCGATCGTTATGTCATGTGGGAGCGAGTGATTCGGCAGCGGCGTATGGAGACCGCGGCGCATCACAGTTTCGCCAAACTGCTGTGTAAAGCCATAGCGTGTATACAGCTGAGCCGAGGCTTCGGTCAACGACTCGCTGGCAATACACAGCACCTGCGCTCGATCGGCAGGGCAAGCTGTCAACAGCAGGCGCGCCTGTGCGATACTCCAGCGGATCAGGAAGGTTCCGATCCCGCGCCGCCGATACGCGGGATGCACCTGCCCGACGATCAGGCCGCGATACTCCTCCGGCGCCTCGGCCAGCTGCGCTGCCGTGCACGCTATGAGCCGTCCACTGCGATCGAACGCGCCGATCGTCGCATGGGCCGGGGCGCTCAAATAGCGTCCTTCGATAAAGCCCGCGCTTGCCGCCAGCGGCAGGCCGCCATCGACGGCTAGACATGCAGATGTGAGCGCCGTGATCGCCGCGAGGTCGGCATCTTGAAGCGACCGCCACCCGATGTTCAGGCTGGTTGGTGGGATCAGATTGCTCGAATTATTGGTCATAGAACTGCGCCTTCTTCGGCTACTTCAACAACAACGCGCCAAAGTATAGCAGCCGAAGGAAGCGCAGTCATCGGTCATGCGACGGGTATGCTCAACCGAGCCACTCGTGCCACTATTGTGGAAGTGTCTTGCCCACCGCCTTGCGGGAGCCAGCCCAGGACCTGGCCAAGCTCGACACAGAGTTTGAGCGGATCAAGTGGTATCTGTGGCACGGCAACGCTTTTCGGGCGCTGGGGAAGGAGAACCAGACATGAGCACTGAAAGCACGTGTGATACACGCCCCGACGAGACCACTCAGGTGCTGATCGTCGGCGGTAGCCTGGTCGGCCTGTCCACCTCGCTGCTCCTGGCCTGGCACGGCGTTCGGTGCCTGCTACTAGAGCGGCATCCCGGCCGCCATCCATCCGCGCCTCGCCAGCCTGACCGCCCGCACCATGGAGCTGTTCGAGACGCTCGGCGTCGCGCCCGCGATTCGCGCGGTAGAGCCGCCGTTCCCCGAGGAGAGCGTGGTCCCGCGCGTGGAGAGCCTGGTCGGCCAGGAGTACGACCGTGTGAGCGTACTATAGCCTGGATCAACCGCTGTCGCCGGCTTAGCAAGGACTTCGAGCATCATCTCGAGAACAGCGAAGCCATGGTCTATTGGGCGTCTGTTCAGCGTATGCTGCACCATTTAGCGTCCCCAATGCACCAAGAACGACCACATCGGCGCAGGATGGCGACGATGGCGGGCTAACTGGATAAACCAGTGCACCATGACACTTGGATAGATGCAAGCTATCCCAGTTCATCCACCAAACGAAGCGCCTCGTCGCCAAGATCAAGCAAGAATGGTTGGACTCTGGCCCATTGTTCCAGAATGTCATCCAGTTGGTACCCAATCGTCGCCTCCATGGAACGAACACCGTCATCAGTCGAGAATGCGAGGGCGCCCATAAACATCGCCCATGCCACCCCGATCACAAGTGACGCGGTTACTGTGTATCCAAAGCGCGCTAACCGCATGTCGCCCTGCCAGCCAGCATCACGGAGTCCATCCACATAGGCTTCAAAGACGATCCGATCCATCTCGCTCGCCTGATCCCCGGCAACTGCCAGCCACGAAAGCCCAACGCCGGTGGTTATCCCGACTTCTTCACCCACGCCACCATACCCAACCATCGACCAGTCGATGGCCACCGTCTGTGCCGCAGCACTAGCGCCGTCGCGCGCGAACAAATTTCTCCGAAATGCATCGTGGTGACAGAGACAGACCGGCAATCGGTCGAGCAGCGCGAGCAACGTTTGGCGATTTGCCAGAAGCCGTTCGATGCGCTCAACACTTTGTTCGGTTAGCCAGCGACGGCCCGAATCCGACCGCGCATACTGTTGAAATCCCACGAGCAGTGGGACGGCTAACTCAATCCACTCGCGTGCGCGCCCACGATACATCCAGGACTGCTCGGCCGGAACGGCACGACCCGTAAGATAGGCTCCGTTAAACTGGCCTAGATGCCGGGCTGCGATGCCGTGTTGAGCCATAGTCCACGTCGTTGATGTTTCCTGAATATCCTCCAGCCAGATGCGCCATTCGTCATTAACGTGTTCAGTAACGCCATAACAGCGCGGCGCAACCAGATTGCCCGCAAGCTCAGCCAGAATGCCGGAGCGGTAGACCAGGATCTCCCGTTTCCAGTAGTTCCAGGCGGAAGAGATTTGGTTCGTACCAGTTGGATCGCCTGCCGACTTCGAGCCGCTGAACACCTTGACGATCATCGACCAAGGATAGACCTGTCCATTTGCCGTTGCAGAGCCAAGCAGACGAAAGAGTCCTAATCCCCCTGCGCCTTGGCTTCCTGAGCTAACCGAAACTGGTTGAACGTGCCAGTCCAAGAAATCGATGTGTGGGTTGGCGATTACTTGTGCCACAATGGGTGCAAGGTCAGCGCTCTGAAGCGCCTGCATGGACAGTTGCGTTCCTTGTTCCATACACCAGTGTCCTTTCACCAAGGCCATCGCCACAGAAGAAGCCGTCCAATACAGAAGGTGAATGGCGGATGGACAAGTAAGCAGAAGATCTAAACCGTAAGCCTTAGTGGTACCCTGAGCATTATTGTAACAGCGGAATAATCCCATAGTCCGCAGGGACAAACAAGCTGCCCTCAGTGGTGCCTTGTGGGGCGCTTCGCTGTAATCGGCGGGTTAACTCGTGTGCTGTGATAGCAAGGGACAAGTATTCTTGGAAGGCACGGCCGACCTGCTCAACTTCGTCGGCTGTTTCGTGGACGAACTCAAGACGAATATGCCGAATACCAGCCTGCCGCCACTCCTCCAGGTGCCGACTTCCTTCCTGCGCCTCGGCTCCAAATACTGTGTTGCGGCAGCCTACATCGGCCATAACCGGATGCTCACGGCCGTTTGTGTCCCGTAGTGCTACGCGGTGCTTCTCGCAGGGGTGTCCACAATCTTTGTAGCTGGTGCCGGTAGAGAGGAACCGGCAGAACAGGCAGTGCTCGGTATGGAAGACCGGAAGATGATGATACGCCACGACTTCTAATCTGTCCGCGCCAATAGCATGGGCTAGTTCGCTCACCTGCATTGCGTTGAGATCATAGCTCGGCGTCAGGCGGACAAGATTGAGTTGTAAGAATGCATCGGCTGATAAAACATTCGCCGCGTTCAGGCTGAAGTCGCCGATTAATGGCGGATGCGCCTCGTTTTGGAGCGCTTGCAGTAGCCCACTGGATCGCACCACAATTTCACAATCCAGCTTAAGTAAGAAATGGATTATCCGCTGTTCACTCGGCTTCAACACACGCGGACTGGCGACACGCGCTGTGATGCCGTTGGCACGGACCCGCTCTACCGCAGGCCGTAGCCCATATAGTTCAAGATAATCAAGGGTGATACTCGCTGGCCGCAGCGCTAACGCCGCATCTAGCTGCTCAGGTGTGCGAACAAGCAAATGCAGCTGGGGTATCCCGAACGCATCTATATCGGATGCGCGAGGCATATTCATCAAGGCCGTTTCAAGTGTTGCCAGCGGATCGTTGATGATCGGCGCGGGTAGCCGGCTTTGCAGTTTGGTCAATTGCTCGACAGCTTGTCGGCGCAAGGCATTCAGTAGCGAGGATGGCGCGAACGGGCGCCCATCGAGGTCCAAATCAAGATCGGCCAGTTCATACGGTGTGTTTCCCAGCCGTCCCAATTGCTCACGTAAGTATGTTATGTCAATTGTACGGTTCTGGGCTGACTGTAGCGGCTCCTCAGAGCGGACAGTAACGCTTATATCCGGTTGCTCGGCCAATGCCCAGGCTGCTTCTAGTGGCGCACCTACGTGCGCGACCACGCGCAGACTCACTGGCTGTTTGTGGACTGGTGCGGCGGCTTGAGTAAATGGGCGCGCTACCCTGTCAAGGTCAGGATCATGGGTGCGCCACAGTAGGTCTCCAGGTTTGATCCGCATGGTGTTAATCGCACCATTGCCAAAGCGCAATTCGATCTGGTCGCCGCGTAGTCGGGTGACCTGGTAAATGCGCCCACCTTCTTCAGTCTCCTCAGGGCTACGCCAGCCGGCCGCGTCGAATACCACACCGTCACCGGCTTTCAGCGGTGCAGCGGCAAGCGCCGGCTCGGATGCAACGATTACGCGCTCGGGCATTATGTGAAGTACTTTGCCGGCCAGCACGCCACGATGGCGCGGCGAGCGGCCCTTGACGACAGCTTGGTGGTTTGTACCACTCACAAAGTAGTCGCCTAAGCCACGTGAATAGACCTGTTCAAGCTGTATTTCCTCAGCACGAGTAATGCTGAGCGGCATACCGGCCCATGCCTCATCAACTGCTTTGCGATAGGCTTGGGTTGTCAGCGCGACATAATCTGCATCTTTGTAGCGGCCCTCGATTTTGAGCGCCGATACGCCAATTTGCACAATTTCAGGAATATGATGGAGCGCATAGAGATCGCCGGGGGATAGTAAATAACGTGCGTCATCTAGCGGCTGTAATGCATCATCCACGATTAAATCATACGGAAGTCGGCACGTCTGGGCGCACTGCCCGCGATTGGCGCTTCGTCCACCCCAAGCTTCAGAGGAAAAACATTGGCCCGAGTAGGAAACACACAGCGCGCCATGGACGAACATTTCCAGCTCACAATCGGTCTGGGAGCGGATGGTGCGGATATCTGCGAGCGAGAGTTCACGGGCTAACACGACCCGGCTGACACCGAAGCGACGTGCCAATTCGATACCTTCAGCGGACGTGATTGACATTTGCGTACTGCCATGCAGCTCAACATCAGGAGATATTTGGCGTGCCAGCTGTGTAATGCCCAGGTCTTGCACGATCAGCGCGTCCGCGCCAGCTTCGATAATCTTCGCCAGCGAGCGAGCGGCTTCGGCCAGCTCATGATTGAAAACGACAGTATTAAAAGTTATATATCCTCGGACGCCACGTTGATGCAGGGTCCGCATCACCTCAGGCAGCTCGCTCAGCGCAAAGCCGACCTTCGCGCGGGCGGTAAAGTGCTTGAGGCCAAAATAGACCGCATCAGCCCCAGCTTCGATGGCTGCCTGAATCTGCGGCCAATAGCCGGCCGGGCTCATGATTTCGGGTTTGCGGCTGGAAACCTGCATAGCAATCACATATATGAGACAAAGCAGTCGATATTATACCATCAATGCGAAGCGTATATAGAGAACGTATATAACAGCATCCCAAAACCAGGGCCTATGTTACTCCGAATCGCCCTCAGCAATGGCGAACGTGCTGGCCTGGCATTGTGACATGCGGAACGAGCACAGGTGCGGTAGAATAGCACACTGGCCACACTTCACAGAAGTACTCTGATGCTCTAATATTGGGAGACTGCATATGACCCAAGGCACAGCAGCTACACAGGCTGGCCCACAGATCACTGTTCATCCCCAGCGCGCTTTAGCTGATGCGCCTGTTCAGATTCGTCTGGTCGATTTTCCACCGCTCCAACTTCTGACGCTGCGTGCCAGGATGCGTGACCCTGCCGGAGGCGTATGGGCGTCGTATACGATCTTCCAAACCGATCCTCAGGGCAGTGTTGATGTTGCGACACAAGCACCTTTGAGTGGCACCTATGATCTGGCAGATCCGATGGGGCTGTTTTGGTCGATGCTTCCCCATTGGATGACCGCAAAGACAATCGATACTGTCAGGAGGAGAGCGGCGTGAGTGGTGAACAGCAAATCGATGTCGACATTCGACCATGGTCAGATGGCGACCTGCCGCTTCTCGAGCGACTGATGGGCGACCCAGCTATGACCGAACACCTCGGCGGGCCAGAGACTCCGGAGAAGATCCGCGAACGCCATGAGCTGATAATAATACGGACTTGTGGCTCCATCGTGGGTATCCATCGCAGCCTCCAAGGGCGGACAGATGGTTTATTCCGCGTTCGTCCGCGTTTGTCCGCATCCAATATCTGTACGTCTGAACCGTTACATGTCGCCCTTATCGGCGCTTGACGTGCCCGGTATAATAATATTACCGCAACCCTCCACCACGCGTTCCCAAGCGTTCCTGTACACGCCTGCACTTTGGCGGTACTTGCCATAGTCCGCCGGTTGTACATAATACAGTTTGGCAGAATCTGTTTCAGGTTCGTCGCCAGTATGCAGGATGCAGGATGCAGTTATCAATCGGCATGTCGATAGGAGAACTACTCATGGCGCGCTACAAGATGCGGCAACGGTTGATCTCGATTGGCGAAGACTTTGATATTACTGATGAGCGCGGCAATCCTGCTTATAAAGTCGATGGCAAAGTGCTGCGGATTCGCGAAACGTTTGTGATCGAAGATCTGCAGGGTCACGAAGTGGCGACGATTCGTGAAAAGAAGCTCGCACTGCGCGAAAGTATGCATATCTTACGCGGCGGCGCGACGATTGCGACGATCCGCAAGGCCTGGTTCGCACCGATCCGCGACAAGTTTGAGATCGACATGCGCGAAGGCCAGGATCTGGTGGCGCAGGGCAATATTCTGGATCATGAGTACGCGATTCGCCGCGACGGCGACACGATCGCAGAGATCTCAAAGCAGTGGTTTGCTTTGCGCGATACCTATGGGATCGATATCGCGCCCGGCGAGGACGACGGCCTGATCCTGGCGATTGCGGTCGCAATTGACGAGATGGCCCACGATCCGGACGAGCGGCACGATTAAAAAGTCCTTTATTGGCAGATTTCCAGCGCGGTTGCCAGATAAATCTCGGCGCAGGCGCTCACGCTGGCGAGATCGACCCACTCCTCGACCGCGTGCGCCCCCGCGCCAGAAGGCCCAAACAGCACGGTCGGTATCCCGGCGGCCCACAGCGTCGCCGCGTCGGTCCAATACGGTGCGCCGGCGATTGCCGGTGCGCGCCCCAGCACGCGCTCGGCCGCCCGCGCGACTGCCGGCGCAACCGTGGCCTCGGCTGGCGTTTCCAGCGGCGCGCGATCCATGCCGCGCCGCACCAGTGCATTAAAGGCCGGGTCGGCGCGGCGTAGTTCTTCGACGATCGCCTGCAACTCGGCTTCCACACTCGCCGGCGTTTCGCCCGGAATCGTACGGCGCTCGACGGACAGAATGCAGCGCTCCGGGTAGCTCGACAGTTCCTGCCCGCCGGATATCAGCGAAGCATGCACCGAGCCGCTGCCGAGCAGCGGGTGGGCGGGATGCGCGCGCAGCTGTTGGCCGAGGCGCTGGAGTTCGACCAGCACGCGCCCCATATTGGTAATCGCGTCCACGCCTAGATCGGGCCGCGAGCCGTGGGCCGCGACGCCCAGCGTCTCGACTTCCAGCCAGACAAACCCCTTGTGCGCGACGATCAGCTGCAGTTCGGTCGGCTCGGCGACGATCGCGGCGTCGGCGTGGTAGCGCTCGGCGATCGCCATGGTACCGCGACCGGCATACTCCTCGTCGATCACTGCGGTGAAGATCACGTCGCCGCGCAGGCGCCGCTGCCCGGCCGCCGCGACCGCCAGCATGCACGCGGCCAGGCCGGCTTTCATATCGTAGGCGCCGCGGCCATACAACCGGCCGTCGCGGATCGCGGGCTGGTGCGGCTGGGCCATCCCCGCGACGCCAACCGTGTCCATATGGCCATTGAGCAGCAATGTTTTGCCGCCGCCAGTGCCGCGCGCAATGCCGACGACATTCGGGCGCTCGGGCGCCGACATATCGAGCTGCACCTCTAAGCCGGCCCGTTCCAGCCAGTTGGCAATGTAGCTTGCTAGCGCCGCTTCGCCTGGGGCGCCCGGCACAAGATCGGGGTTGATCGAGTTGATCGCGACCAGGTCGCCGATCAGTTCTTCGAGTTGGTTCATCTTCATTCCGGCTTCTTCGCAACGAATACACCCCAGCGCTGTTCGCCGTCGCGCGCACGTTTGATTTTAGCCAGCCAGCTCTCTGAGAGCGCCATGCGCTCCTGTAAATCAAGTTGGTTGTTACCAAGTTGTGCCAGCTCGCGCTCAAGAATACGAATGAAATCGTCGGTGCGATCGTGCGCCATCAGTATGTCAAAACCGGCTTGCCCCAGGAGCGCGCAATACGCGTCGAGCGTGCGCAGGTCGTACTGGCGGCCGCGGATGTAGCTTGCGAATTCGCGGCTCGGCGCGCCGGCGCGGCACAGATAGTCGGTGAACAGCAGCAGCCCGCCTGGGCGCAGGCAGCGCCTGATCGCCGCGAATAAGCCAACTTTATCGTGAATATGTAGAAACACATCGCGACTATGCACCAGATCGTAAGCATTCGGCCGATCATACTGGAGGACATCCGCATGCTCAAAGCTGACCACGTGCGTCAGCCCGGCCTGCTGGCAGCGCAACTGAGCAATCTGGAGCATATTTCGCGAAAGATCGATCCCATGCACGCGGGCGCCAAAGGTTTGCGCCATCACAAACGCCGCTCCGCCGAGCCCGCAGCCGACATCGAGCACATCCATATCGGGCCTGAATGCGACCAGACCCAGGATCTGGCGCGTGGTGGCTTCGCCGCCTGGGCTGATAAAATTGCGACCGTAGATCGCCTCGTACTTGCGAATTTCGTCAAGCGCATATTGGCCCGCGTCGAGCGCGTTCGCCGTCGAATTGGACATCAGGCGCCTCTATGACACGAAATAGACTTACGCAGCTAGCGTGTTTAGCTTTCCTTCATCCAGCTCAGGGCGGGCGGCATAGTGGTAGTTCCTTCCTTTTGTTCTTCTTTTATACGCTCTACGAGCGTATAAAAGAAGAACAACTAAATCGTGAAGTACCTTGCTGCCGTCTATCCTGAGCCTGCCTGCCCTGAGCTTGTCGAAGGGTCGAAGGGCAGGCAATAAAGCGTCAAAATGAGAAAGCGCGCAAGTCCAAAAGAATAAAGTATTACCCTAATACTTATAAAAATGCCCCCTGAACTGCGCCGTATCATCCATCGCTGCGTAGGCTGCGGCCTCGGAGCGGCGCACCGCCAAGTACGAGCGGCCGAGCAGATCGCCCAGCGCTTCCATTAGCACCGCATCGGCGGCGAGGTTGTCGAGCGCCTCGCCGAGCGAGGCCGGTAGGCGGCGGATGCCTCGTGCGCGGCGCTCGTCTTCGGAGAGACTGGCCGGGTCGGCTTCGGTGGATTCGCGCGGATCGAGGCCGCGCTCGATGCCGTCCAAGCCGGCGGCCAGCAGCCCGCCCAGCGCGATATACGGGTTGCACGAACTGTCGGCGGCCTTCAGCTCAAGGTTGGTCGAGCCTTCGACATCGCTCCAGAACGGCGAGGCCACCCGCACCGCCGCCTCGCGATTGTCGTGGCCCCAGGCGGTGTAGGCGCTGCTCCACGACTGCGGCTGGAGCCGCTTGTACGAGTTGAAGCTCGGGCAGGTTAGGCCAACCAGGGCGGGCAGGTGCTCCAGCACGCCGGCGATGAACTGCCGCCCGATTGGCGCGAGCCCGTCGGGCGCGGATCGCTCGTAGAACAGATTGCGTCCGTCGCCGTCCCACAGGCTGAAGTGAATGTGCGCACCGTTGCCGATCTGGTCGGGGAACGGCTTGGGCGCCAGCGAGGCATACAGGCCATACTCCAGCGCCACGCCGCGGATCGTCTCGCGCAGCTTGATATGGTTGTCGGCCGCGCGCAGCACCTCGGAGTGGCGAATCGAAATCTCGTGCTGACCATGGCCCAGTTCGGGGTAGTACTGTTCGACCGTCAGGCCCTGTGCCTCCAGCGCGGCGACCAGCGCAGTTGCGAATGGCGCGGCCTCGGTCATGGCGATCGACGAGAAGCACAGCGTCTCGTCGAATGGCACGAAGGCGCCTTGATCGTCGCCGCTCCCTTCGTCGGGATTGCGGCGGGCCAGCGAGAACTCGGCCTCGAACGAGGCCTGCATCTGCCAGCCGCGGGCGGCGGCGCGCTCGCGCATGCGCTTCAGAAACGAGCGCGGGCAGGCGCCCCACGGTGTACGGTCGCTCATCAGCATATCGCACGACATCGCCGCGCTGTGCGGCGCATATGGCAGAATCGCAAAGCTCTCGAGGTCGGGCACCAGCCGGATCTCGCCAACCGGCCCCATGCCCTCGACCGGCTGTAGCTGATCGAGGCTGTTCATCGCCATCATCGCAACCGTCAGCCCGATCCCGTCGGACAGGCGCCCGCCGAGCCCGCTCGGCGCAGTGGTCTTGCCACGAATAGTCGCGCCATTATCGCAGTACAGGAAACGTACCAGGCGAACCCCGGCCGCGTCCGCCTGCTGAACAATTGTTTCTGGTGTCATGGATCTGCTCCCCAGAGGAAGTACGTCCGTCAACTGATGATATCCAAAAATCGGTACCAGGCCGCCGCGACAGGTAAAAACCAGGGTTTCCCATTATACAACGGGATGGTGGGGAAGCGCATACGCTCAAATGGATTGTCGCCGCCCCGACCCAGCATACAGTCGGCCAGCTGTTGGCCCAGGAAGGTGGCCATCGCCACCCCATGCCCGGCGTAGCCCATGGCGTACCACATTCCGTCGATCTGCCCGGCGTGCGGGTAGAGATCGAAGGTGAAGTCGACGATGCCGCCCCAAGCGTATGCGAGCGCGACGTCGCGCAGTTCGGGAAAAACCATGATCATATCGCGCCGCAACATATCCGCGCTCCGGCGGATCGTGTTGGCGGTGGCTGGGAAGAACGCCGCCCGCCCGCCGAAGACCATGCGATTGTCCGACGAAAGGCGGAAATAGAACAGGAAATTCTTGGTATCGAAGACCATGCGCTGGTGCGGGATCAGGCGCTGCCCCAGCTCAGGCTCGAGCGGCTCGGTGGCAATAATATAGCTGCCGAGTGGAATGATCCGCCGTTGCAGCTGCGGTGTGATCTTGCCGGTATAGCCGTTGGTCGCCACAAACACATCCTGGCACTGTATCACGCCGCGATCGGTCCTGACCCGAAAGCCGTCTGGCGCCCGCTCGATACCGGTGACGGCCGTGGCCTCATGCAGATCCGCACCGGCGCGCGCCGCGGCCTGGGCTAATCCGTTGATGTACTTTGCCGGGTGCAGGCCGCCGCTACGTTCATCCACCAGCGCACCTTGATAAAAGTCGGTGCCGAGCTCAGATCGCAGATCGGCTTTCGGCACCAGACGGGTCGGGTGATCGAGATCGCGGGCCAGCGTTTCCTGTGTGCGCTTGAGCCCCTCGAAATGTGCCGGCTTGACGGCTGCGGCAAGATGACCGCAGCGAGTGTAGTCGCACTCGATCCGCTCCTCGGCGATGATCGCCTCGACACACGCGATCGTCTTCACCGAGGCGGCATGGAGCGCGTGCGCACGCGCTATGCCGAGCGAGCTGACCAGATCGGGCGCGCTGTGCTTGAGGCCGGTGAGCACCTGCCCACCATTACGCGAGCTCGCGCCCCACCCGATCGTCCGGCCTTCAAGCACGCTCGCACGCGCGCCATGCTTTGCCAGCCGCAGCGCCGCCGATATGCCGGTGTACCCGCCGCCGATCACCACGATGTCGGCGCTGGCTGGCAGCGGGCGACCCGCGAAGGAAGGCGGCACCGCGGCGGTAACCGCCCAGAGCGATGTTTCTTGCATGGGCATTCTATCGCTGTCCTTATCGCAAGTACGATCGGAGTTCCCATATTTCCTTCAGTTCCTTCGGACGGCAACTAGAGGAAATATGGGAACTTGCGAAACCCGGATCGAACATATGGAACGTTGTACGCTGAAACATTTTTAGCCAACGCGACGTTGACCATTCGTCGCATATGCTATTCCGCTCTGCAGCGTGCTGTGAGTAATGAGATCGCCTAAATTCACGCCTAATCCGACCAGCGTTTGGGCCACCTCGGGCCGGATGCCAGTCAGAATCACGCGCGCGCCCAACAGGCGCACTGCCTGCGCGGCGAGGATCAGGCCGTTGGCCACATGCGTATCGACCACCGGCACGCCAGTGATGTCCAGGATCGCCATCCGCGCGCGGCGCTGCTCGACGCCATGCAGCAGCACTTCGAGCACATGTTGCATGCGCTGATCGTCGAGCGCGCCAATCAGCGGCATCACCACCACCTCATCGCTGATCGGGATCAGCGGCGTCGAAAGCTCGGCCAGCGTTGCGGCCTGCGCCTGAATGATCTGGTCCTGCAGGCGCGCGCGCTCCTCGGCCGCGCGCTTGCGCTCGGTCAGGTCGTGGGCAATCGCAATATACCGGTGCTGGTCGGCCATGCGCATCTCGCCGATTGCCAGATCGAGCGGAAAGTCTGTGCCATCGGCGCGTCGCCCGATCACCTCGCGGCCAATGCCAACCGCGCGAAACTGCTTGCTATACGGCGCGGGAATAATTCGATCCACCGGCTGGCCAATCGCCTCCGACGCGGTCAGCCCGAAGATACGCTCGGCAGCCGGGTTGAAGGATGCGATCCGGCCATCCTCCTCGATCGTGATAATCCCATCCACCGCGTTATCGACCACCGCCTGGCGCTGTGCGCTGGCCGCCAGCAGTGCGGTCGCCACGCCATTGAACGATCGCACCACCTCACCGAGCTCATCGTGGGTGTCAAGCCGCACGGGCGAGCTGAAATCGCCGCTAATCATCCGCTCAGATGCGCGGGCCAGCCGCTGCACGGTGCGCATCACTGCCAGGTAAAACGCCGCCCACACAAACAGCACCAGCACCAGGATGCCCACCGTGACGCCGATCGCCAGGTATTTACGCTGGTTGAAGCCATCGATGCGCGCTTGGAGCAGCTCGTCGAGCCTCTCGACCGCGCTATCCCAAAACATAAAACTCGTTGTCAGCGCCTCGGTCGCCGGTGCGCGATAGGCGGCCGATTGCATGGTCAGCGTTCGCGGCTGAATCAATCCCTGATCATTCAGGTTTAGAAATGTGCTCGTTGCGGCAAAATAGGTATCGAGCTGGCCCTCTAATGCCGATTGCAGATTTTCCGAGGCAGTATTGCGAAATGCGACCGTTAAGCCCTTTTGGGTAGCAGCTAGGTTCGATCGAATCAGGCCGCTCAGTGTAATCAGCTCGGCGCGGTCTTCCGCGCTCACGCTCTGCTGCACAAGTACCCGATCGCCAACCAGCCGGAGACGCGCAAGCAGGTTTTGCGCTTCAGGCAGCTTCAGCAACACCGTATCCATTAAGTAATAGCTATCGAGATCGGGGTCGAGGATGAGGTTTGAGTTATCGCCGATCAGCGAGATCAAATCGCGAATCCGCTCAATCAGCTGGGCGTGCATTTCCTCGCTCGTGCGCGTGCGCATCGTCGCGGTGTGCGCCTTAAGATCCTGCCAGTTGGTTGTGAGCGCGGCCAATTGCTGAGTGGTGGCTAGTCGTTGGCCAAGCCGTTGATCGATTGCCGCCAAAGCCTGAAGATCTGTGTCGATCCGCGTCTGCGCTTCGAGTAGCGCGGATCGCACCGATGCATCGCCATTCACGAAATCGTGCGCCAAGAGTTCTTCCTGCAGCGTATGCTCCAGCAGATGGCGCAATGGGCGCAGGTAGGCGTTCCCATCGATTTCTTTTTGCGCGAAGGCAATTCTTGAATTCGCCTCGAACAGGTAGAGGAAAATTAGCAGCGCCAGTGGAATCGCAAACAGAAGGCTGATCAGTGCAAATTTCTGGGGATACTTCAGGCGGTTCATCAGAGCGATGGCCGGAGCGAAGAGTTTATTCATGGAACCACAGCCCCCTTGAAAGATGCGGCGCCCGCTCAGACAGCAGGCGCGTTGGAAAGCGCGAATTGTTTGCTGATCCGACTATACCATATCACCTGGCGCTCGTGAATCACTGGTAGCAACAATTTGATGACAATCGCCCCATTATTCGGCTATCTTATCGCTTTGCGAGCAATGTCAACCTGAAACATCCAACCCTCCCGGAAGTTTGAAGATCGTGGTGAATCGCCGAAGAATCGCTGCTTCACGAACTTCCGGGAGGGTGAACGGGTGTAAATCGTGCGATTGGCGGTCTCGATCGTGTTACGGCGCGGGCACTTTTTCAGGCACCACTTCGGCGCCAAGTGTGAACTTGCTATCTTTGATCGCGATAATCGTCACGCCCTTCTGGGGCACGTTGCTGTCGCCGAAGCTGATCTTGCCGGTGATGCCAGGGAAATCTTTGGTCTCCTTGAGTGCCTTCTGAATCGCGGCGGCGTCGGTCGAACCGGCGCGCTTGAGCGCATCGGCCAGCAGGTACATGGTATCGTAGCCAAGCGCCGCGAAGGCGTTCTCGGGATCGTGGCCGTACTCTTTGTTGTATGCGCCAATGAACTTCTTGATTGGATCGGTGCCGCCCTGCGCATCCATCAGCGCATGGGTGCTGAAGAAGACATTCTCGGCGGCCTTGCCGGCCACGCTAACAAGATCTGGCGTGTCGTAGCCATCGCCGCCGATGATCGGGCCAGTGATGCCGGCATCGCGGAACTGCTTGATCACCGGGCCAACATTGTAGGGCATGGCCGCGATGTAATAGAAATCGGGCTGGGTGGGCAGCGCCTTGACCTTGGCGATCTGGGCCGAGAAGTCGGTGGCCTTGTCGTCGTACTGATCTTCGAGCGCGATCGTGCCGCCCAGCTCGGTGTAGCGCGCTTTGAAGTAGCCGGCCAGCAGCGTGGTGTACTCCACGCCCTTATCGAGCAGCAGGTAGGCGTTCTTCCCAAAGTTCTTGAAGCCATACTCCGCGCCGGCGGCCGCCTGAACATTATCGCCGAAGCAGGCCAGGAACATCTTGTCGCCAATCTGGGTCGGGATCTTCGGCGAGGTCGCGCCGGCGGTGATGAACGGCAGCCCGGCGCCCTGGATAGTGGGGCCGGAGGCGAGCACCGAGTCGGTGTCGGTGAAGCCGATTACCGCGGCCACTTTGTCCTGCTCGACGAATTGCTTGGCGACCTGCGCGGTGACATCCATTTTGTACTGGGTGTCGTGAACTACGAGGTCGATCTGGCGACCCAGCACGCCGCCAGCGGCATTGATCTCTTTCGCGGCGAGTTTTGCGCCATTGGCGGCCGGCAGGTCGAGCGCCGACTCGTCGCCGGTGAGCGCGAAGCCGCCGCCGATCTTGATTGCCTCACCGGAGCCCGTTGCCGGCGCGGCCGCTGCCGCTGTGGGAGCCTGTTGCGCCGCCGTAGGCGCCGTTGTGGCCGGTGCAGCGCCACCGCAGGCGGCCAGAATGAGCGCGGCAGTACATGCTATCAGCAAGATTCTAGAGTTCATAGCTTCTCCTAATCAATTGCAAATTGCAAATTGTACATTGCCGATAATGTGAGTTACCTCAATTTACAATTTACAATTTGAAATCGTTTCACCCGGTCACCTTGTCGCCCTGTCCGGTCACTTGCGGCGGCTCACCTCCTCTCGCGAACAGCCGGTCGAGCGGAATCTCGTGTTGTCCGAGGAGCCCCTCGCGGCGAAAGATAATAACGAGTAAGAAGATCAGCGCTAGGATGATCTGGCTCATGCCGAAGAGCTGCCAGCGATCCTCGAAGCGCCGCAGCGCCTCGGCTAGGACAATCACCAGCACGGTGCCGATCACCGAGCCGCTGACCGAGCCCATCCCACCGACCACCAGCATGGTAATCACACGGAAGGTCAGGTCGAAGTAGAACACCGTCGGCGAGAACGAGGTAATAAAGTGCGCGTATAACCCGCCGGCAGCCGCGGTAAAGAATGCGCTGATCACAAACGCCAGCAGTCGCGGCGGCATCACGGCGATGCCGATCGCCTGGGCGGCCAGCCGGTCTTCACGCTGGGCCAGCATTGCCCGTCCGTAGGGTGAGTCCTTCAGCCGCCAGACCACGTAGAGCGTCAGCAGTGCCCAGGCCCAGACCCACCAGAGATTGGTGTAGGGTGTGACATTCGAGAAGGTGCGCGAGCCGCGCGTGAAGTCGTCGGCGTTGAACAGAATCACGCGGACAATCACTAAAAAGCCGAGCGTCGCGACCGCCACAAAGTGACCCGAAAGGCGCATCAGCACCAGCCCGACCAATGCTGCCACGAGCGCCACCAGCGTCGCGGCGATCAGCGTGGCCAGCAAGAAGCCGATTGGGAAGCTGGCGATGCGCATGTCGAGATGAACTCCTGCCAGCCAGGCCGGCAGATTCGGCAGGTAACTCTGCTTCTCGCGCAGCGGCAGGGTCAGAATCGCCGAGCCATACGCGCCCAGCGCCATAAAGCCAATATGGCCGAGCGAGAACACGCCGGTGAAGCCGTTTGCCAGGTTGAGACTGAGCACCAGGATCAAAAAGATGCCCAGGTTCACAAATAGGCCCTGCCAGAACGCCAGGCCGGAAACCTGTAGCCCCGCCAGTACGGCGGCGAGCAGAATGATTGCGGCTAATGGGCCGATCAGGCGGCGAACGTCGATCACATTTTCTCTCGTGATTGTCAGTTGTCAGTTGTCAGTCGTCAGTTGTCGCCACTGGCAACCGACGACTGACAACTGACAGCTTCATAGCTCATCTCGCCCGCGCTTGCCCACGATGCCATTCGGCCGGAAGAGCAGCATCAGAATCAGCGCGACGAATACAAACGCGTCGCGATAGCCCGAGAGCGAGCTGGGCAGCCACTGCCTCAGAAAACCCTGCACGCCGGGTGCGACCAGTCCCGCCGGTAGGATGTCGCCAATCCCCGGCAGCGCGGTCAGTAGCACCTCCAGCCCACCCAGCGCATACCCGCCAATCACCGCCCCGGCGATGCTGCCGAAGCCGCCGATCACTGCCGCGATAAACGCCTTGAGCACCGGCGAGAAGCCCATGTATGGATTGATCTGGCCGGCCTGCACCGCGAACAGCAGCCCTGCCACCGCCGCGAGTCCCGAGCCGATTGCGAAAGCGGTGGCAACCACACGATTGATATTGATGCCCATCAACCGCGCGGCATCGAGATCTTCGGCAGCCGCGCGCATCGAGAGACCCAGCGTCGTGCGCGTGACAAACAGCGACAGCAGTACCAACAGCACAATGCCAACCACCAAACTGATGATATTCAGCCGCGGCACCGTGATTGGCCCAAGCGCGACCACGCCGCTGAGCGCCGCGGGCGCGGGGAAGGCGATCTGGTCGGGGCGGCCGATCAGCCGCATCCACAGCAGTGTGCCATTCTGCAAGATCTGGCCGACGGCGAACGAGCTCAACAGCGCGGCCACATCCGGCGCGCCGCGGATCGGTCGGTAGGCCACCCGCTCGACGGCCAACCCGATTAGCACGGTGCCGCCGATCATCAACAGTATCGCCAATACCAGCGGCAGCTTGGCGAACAAGGCAAACGCGGCAATATAGGCGGCGACCATCATCATATCGCCATGCGCGAAATTGATCAGTCGCAGAATGCCAAAGACCATCGCCAGCCCCACTGCCATCAGCGCATACAGGCTGCCGATACTCAGCGCATTGACGCATTGTTGCAGGAAGTAGTAGACCAGGCTCATGCGATATTCCGTGCTGCGTATTGCGTATTGCGTGCGGCCCTTACGTAATACGCAATACGGTCGCTATCTTCCCAGGTACGATTGCTCCACCAGCGGATTGTGCTTGAGTTCAGTCGCCGGCCCGTCGAGCACCATCCGGCCAGTCTCCATCACATAGGCGCGATCGGCCACCTCGAGCGCATAGTGCACATTCTGCTCGACCAACAGCATCGTGACGCCCTGGCGCTTCAGCTCGCGGATGACGTCGAAAATACGCTCGACCATCAACGGCGCGAGACCCAGCGACGGCTCATCCAACAGCAACAGCCTGGGCCGGCTCATCAGCGCGCGGCTAATTGCCAGCATCTGCTGCTCGCCCCCCGAGAGCGTGCCGCCGGCCTGGCCCACGCGCTCCTTCAGGACTGGAAACAGCTCGTAGACTCGTTCCAGATCCCGATCCAGCGCGCCTTTGCGCTGCACGGCCCCTCCCTTCGTCGGGATTCCGCCTAGCAACAAATTCTCGCGCACGCTCAGGCTGCCGAAGATCCGCCGGCCCTCTGGGCAGTGCGAGATGCCCAGCGCTACAATACGGTCAGTGGCCGCGCGGGCAATCTGTTGCCCCTCGTAGACGATCGCGCCCTGGCGCGCGCGCAACAAACCCGAGATAGTCCGCAGCGTCGTCGACTTGCCCGCGCCATTCGATCCAATCAGCGCTACCAGCTCGCCGGCGCCAACCCGCAGCGACACGCCATTGAGCGCCCGAATGTTGCCGTAGGAAACATGGATGTCGTGTAGTTCAAGCATGGCTGTCGGTTGTCCATTGTCCGTGGTCAGTTGCAATGTATAACGAACTGTGATCTATCATCAGTCGCCCGTCGTCGGTCGTCAGTCGTCAGTTGCAACGGACGACGGACTACTGGCTACTGACCGATCCGAGGTACGCCACAATCACCTCGGGGTTATTCCGCACCGTCGCCGGGTCGCCCTCGGCAATCAGCCGGCCATAGTTCAGCACCTGAATCCGGTCGCACAGATTCATCACCAGCGGAATATCGTGCGCGACCATGATAATCGTGATCGCAAGCTCATCGCGCAGGCGCCGGATCAGCGCCAGCAACTCGACCGTCTCATTCGGGTTCATGCCGGCGTTCGGCTCGTCGAGCAGCAGAATTTTGGGCTTCAGCGCCACCGCACGAGCGATTTCGACCCTGCGCTGATCGCCATAAGGCAAGTTTCTGGCCAACTGGTCGCGCCGCGCCGCCAACCCGACGCGCTCGAGCAGCTCGATGGCCTGGGCGCTGAGCTCGCGCTCGCGCCGCAAAAACCTTGGCGCGGAAAGCAGTGTGCTCACGATATGGCTCGGGGATTGGATCTGCAGAGCGGTTTTGATATTCTCAAGCACGCTCAGCTGGCCGAACAGCCGAATGTTTTGAAATGTGCGCGCGATGCCTAGCCGGGCGACACGATACGCCGGCTGGCGCGTAATATTGCGCCCCTGAAAGCGGATCGTCCCGGCCGTCGGCGCCATGAACCCGGTCAGCAGATTGAACAGCGTGGTCTTGCCGGCGCCATTTGGCCCGATCACGCCGTGAATCATCAGCGGCTCGAGCCGCAGCGAATAGTCTTCGAGCGCATGCACGCCGGCGAAGGACTTCGAGAGCGAGTCGACTTCCAACAAAGGCTCTGCCATAGTCGTCCGTTGTCCGTGGTTCGTTGTCCGTGGCAACTCACGACGGACAACTGACAACGGACTCTACAGAAATTCGAACAGCTCATCGCGCTCCCACTGGCCGACGGTGTTGGCGAACTCCGGCGAGTCGAAGTTCTTGATCGCGCCGCTGGCCTTGTTGATCTCGTGGCGCTTGACGGCGACGAACAGCTTGATAAACTCTTCGCCCAGCGCGTCGCGCAGCATCGCGTCGGCCTCCAGCGCGTCGAGCGCCGCGCCCAGCGAGGTGGGCAGATCGACCACATCGGGCATGCCATAGGCCATGCCCTCAACTGGCGCAGGCGGTTCCAGCTTGCTGCGAATGCCGTCGATTCCCGCGGCGATCGTGCCGGCCAATACCAGGTAGGGGTTGCTGGCGGCGCATGGGATGCGGTTCTCGACATGGGTGTTGGCGCCGCGCACACCCTTGATCCGCAGCCCGACCGTGCGGTTTTCCAGCCCCCAAGTCGCATTCGTCGGCGCGAAGGAGTAGAGCTTATAGCGCTTGGCGCAGTTCACGGTCGGGGCATACAGTGCGGTCAGCGCTGGCGCGTGCGCGATCTGGCCGGCGATAAACTGGCGCGCCACCTCGGAGAGCCCGCCCGTGCCATTCGGGTCGTCAAAGGCGTTCGAGTTATCGGCGAGGCGGTAGAGCGCATGGTGGAAATGGCAGCCACTCGCGCTCTGGTCGGCGTAGGGCTTGGTCATAAACGATGCGTGGTAGCCATGCTGAAGCGCGATCTCTTTGACCGCGTGTTTGAACGAGAAGGCCGCATCGGCGGCGGCGATATCCCAGACCGGCGCGAAGTTAATCTCCTGCTGGCCGGGGCCGTACTCGGCGTTCGAGGTGATGATATCGACGTCGACCGCCTGAAGGTCGCGGATGATCTGGCGGATGAAGGCGCCGTCGAACTCATTGCGCAATGTCGCGAAGATCTGAATGCCCTGGTACGGCGGCGCGCCGGTGCCGGTATGCTGGAGATAGAACTCGTACTCATAGCCGGCGCGCATCCGGTAGCCAAGCTCGCCCAGCGTATCCAGCTGCCGGCGCGCGATATAGCGCGGCGCCGCGGCGGCGTTACGTCCGTCGTAGAAGCGCGGCTCGCAGATGATGCGCGCGGTCGCGTCGAGCCAGGGCAGCACGCGAAACGTCGCCGGATCGGGAAAGATCTGGCTGTCGGGGAAGCCCAGGTCTTCCAGGTAGCCCGTGCCGAGCGCCACGCCGCCTTGCACGTCGAGGCCGAGCTGGCCCAGCAGAAAGTTCAGGCCCTCTTCGGCGAACCGTTCGGCATGGCGCGCCGGGATGAGTTTCGAGCGCGAGATGCCATGCGTGTCCGATTGTTCGAACCGCACAAACTCGATCCGTTGCTCAGCAATCACCCGGCTGATATCGGCGAGGTTCATCGCTCACTCCATACCTATTTCAGAGAATAGCGAAATTCGGCCGCGCAGGCTCCGCAGGGTGCGACGTAGCACATGGCCGATCGATGAGGTACGCAGGAGATTAATGTTTGAGACGCCGACTATAGTAGAGCAGCGCCGAGGTTGTGTCAAGTCATAGATAAGCGCCCCCAATGGAGGCGCTCGTCGTTGCTGGTATAAGCTGCGATGCCGATAGCTCTGAGAACGTCGGCGAAATCTTATTCGCCGTAACCTTCGCTGATCACATGGCGGTACAGCCGCTGCAAGAGTTCGGCCGAAAGCGGCTCGCCTTCTTCGTATTCGTCTTTGGCGGGCAGCGGCGCCTGCTCATCGTATTGGCGATGAAGCCGGCTGATGATCGCCTCGACATAGGCGCGCTGGGCATTGGTATTTGTGTTCATGGCATAAGCTCCAATTTTATTCCACCCCAGGAATGACTAACTATCGATACTAGTCTAGCATATTTTCGCCACGCCGTCTTGCGTTTATGCGTGCCTAACGTGTTGCGGTTCTTGGATACTCACTATTGCCTATCGAATTGTGCCATTCACCTGCCGCCTAAAGTCGGCAGGTGAATGGCGCGTGCGGCGCATGGATTCCTTCCATGCCCATTCTACGTGCCGCACAACAGTAGGAATTGTGCTTGCCAATCAGTTCCTATAGATGTATAGTAGGGCTTATGAGAACATATGTGTTTCGCCTCTACCCGAATCGAGAACAGCGTCGTCGTCTGGATATGTGCTTAGATGAATCGCGCCTGCTGTATAACGAGATGCTTGAGCGCGAGAAGCAACACTACCAGCAGACCAGCACCTTTCTGAATGCCTACGATTTGAACATGCTGTTTCGAGGATGTGGCGGCACATCTGTTCCCGCAACCACCGTACAATGCCTGTCGGATCGGTTGCATAAAGCGCTCAAGACCTTTCTCAAACATAAGCATGAAGATTGGGGCTTCCCCCGGTTCAAGAGCGGCAACCAGTGGCATAGCATTCATCTGCGCCAGTGGGCCAAGGGTAAGGATGCCTGGCTCGACGGTCGTGTGTTGCGCGTCCCTGGCAAGCTCGGTACAGCGATTAAGATCAAGCGCCATCGTGAACTGGAGGACACGCCTAAGACGTGTTATCTGGTCAAACGAGCGGATGGATATTGGTACGCCCTGATCGTCTGTAAACTGCTTGCTATGAGCGATCCGTCGCATCCTGACGACGATCGTGGTGCTATCGGGCTGGATGTTGGTCTGAAAGTGTTTCTTGCCGATAGCGAGGGCACCACAGTTGAAAACCCGCGCTTCTTTCGGACCAGTCAAGCTAGTTTGCGCCGCAAACAACGGCGATTGAGTGCCCGCAAGAAGTGCAGCCGTCGCCGCCGAAAAATGGCGCGTAGTGTGGCACAAACCCATCTGAAAATCGAACGCCAGCGGCGCGACTTTCATTGCAAGACTGCGAAGCACTACGCTGATGCATACTCGACGATCGTAGTCGAAGACCTGAATATTCGAGGGCTGGCACGATCGAAACTGGCAAAGAGCATTCTTGACGCTGCGTGGGGTGCGTTTCTGCTTATCCTGACATACAAGGCTGCGAGTGCTGGTGGTCAGGTGATCAGAATTAACCCGCGCTACACGACGCAAAAATGCTGCAAATGTGGCGAGTATGTTCAGAAATCGTTGTCGGTCAGAACGCATATCTGTCCCTCTTGCGGATATGTTGCCGATCGCGATGTGAACGCCGCCCTAAACATCTTAAAGGCGGGGGCACCGCCTTCGGGGACGGTGGCCGATGGGTTGCCGGTTGAACCGAGAAGCCGCCGGCTTTAGCCGCGCGGAGTTGTCACTGCAATGTCTATGCCACAGACTTGCCGAGTTCCGGCCAGTTGGGCGGATAGATCAGATAGGCGGTTCCTTGTGAGTTGATCTGCCAGGCCGCCTCTAGCTGCGCGGCGTCGTATCTCCGGCGTACCTCGGCCTCGGTATCGCCGCGCGGGTCGGCGACAATCGCGCACCCGCGATCGTCGAAGCCGCACACGACCTGTAGATGACCACTGCTTGCCGGAATGGGGGCATTGTCGAGCATGCCGGCCTGCCAGGCTACGCTAATAATCACCGGCACGCCGGCGGCCAGCCATGGCTCGATATCGCTCAGCCCAGCGAAACGCGCCACGTAAGCATCCAACCCCAGACTCGCGGCAAAAGCGGTATTAAAACCCCAGTTGCCATGGCCCAGATACACTGGGTCGTAGACTTGCGGCGCGACGATATTCGCAACCGACTGGCGCTCGACGAAGGGCGCCAGGCGCGCGTCGTCGGTCTGCGTATGCCAATACGCCAGCAGCATCGCAACGGATGTTGGGCTACAAATATTGCTGCCATTTGGGTAATCTAGCTGGGCTCGTGGCGGCACCGCTAGGTCGCGTGGGGTGAACGCGGCCCGCTCAATCGCAGCGGCGCCTGGCCCGCTGAGCGCCACGTGAAGCGCGCGCAGTTCCGCCTGCTGGTCCACGGTGGTATACAGCAACACCCGCAGCTGAATCGCGTCGGCTGGCTCGGTGAGCGCCAGCGTGTCGGTCGCGACGTGCCCATCGGCGTCGTGCTGAGCCTCAAAACTGTGCCGCCGGCTGCCCGCGGGCAGGCTATCCCACTGAGCAATACGGTAGAAAGCAGTCCAACGCTCGCCGCACCGCGCGCGCAGTTGCACCTCGATCCAGGCGCCAGGGGGCGTCGCCGCGCTCCACGACGGCACCGCCTCGGTGAATGGCGCGCTGGCGGGCGTGGGCGGGCCAAGCAGCGTCGTCACCGTCGCGCCGTCGCCGCTGGTGTGTGTTTCGGCGCTCCAGCCGTGTGCGGCGTCGAATAGTTTCCAGGTCAGCAAGTCGCGCATCTGTTAGCTCCTCAGCGATTTCGGCGCTATTCTACCATGTTTGGTTGCATGCCCAGCCGGCCTATGCTACAATATTGCCGCCTGGGGACGTGGCGAAATGGCAGACGCGCAAGTCTTAGGAACTTGTGGAGCAATCCGTGAGGGTTCAACTCCCTCCGTCCCCACCAACCAAAGCCCGAAAAAGGCTCCACGACGCCGACGCGTCGGGGGCTTTTTTGATCTCCATCCGATGGCCGATTGACTTTGTGACGGTTTTCACGTATAATATAAGCGTGAAAAGTTGCGCCTGAGCGGCCCTGATTGCCCCTGGCAAATTGAGCCGTCGCGTAACGCAAACAACATGTTCTGGGACTATGACTTGCTAAAGGTTTGGAGCTTCTCGTACGCTCTGGCTGTACGCCCCAAACATCAAGGTGAATATGATGAAATTAATCGATCAACTTCCTGATACCACCGTGCCGGCCAACGAGCTGGCCCACGCACGGCCCGCGCGGCGCCCAAGCGGCCGCCCGCGTGTGGTGGTAGTGGGCGCCGGCTTCGGCGGGCTAAGCGTGGCGCGCACTCTGGCGCGCGCCGACGTGGATGTGCTGGTGCTCGACCGCAACAACTACCATGGCTTCTGGCCACTGCTGTACCAGGTAGCGACCGCCGGCTTGGAACCGGAGTCGATCGCCTATCCGGCGCGCGCAATTTTGCGCAAGTACGCCAACGCCGATTTCCTGATGGCCGAGGTTCGCAGCGTCGATTTCGAGCGCAAGCTGGTGCTGACCGACGGCGCGCCGATCGCTTACGATTACCTGGTGCTGGCGGCCGGCAGCGCGAACAACTATTTTGGCAACGACCAACTGGCCGAGCATACCTTCGGCATGAAGGATCTCAACGAAGCCGAGCAGCTACGCAGCCAGGTGCTCCTGGCGTTCGAGCGGGCCGTGCGCGAGCCGGATGAGCAGAAGCGCGCAGCGCTGCTGACATTTGTGATCGTCGGGGGCGGGCCAACCGGTGTGGAGCTCGCCGGCGCGTTTGCGGAACTGATCCGCCATGTGCTGCGCAAGGACTACCCAATGCTCGACGTTGGCCAGGCGCGGGTGATCCTGGTGGAGGCCGGCGACCGCGTGCTGGCGAGCTTCCCGCCCAAGCTCCAGCGCCGCGCGCTGCAGCGGCTGCGAAAGATGGGTGTGGAGGTGCGCTTTGGCGCGGCAGTGGCCATGGCCGACGACACCACCGTGACGTTCAAAGATGGTCGGACCCTGGCGACCAACACCGTGGTTTGGGCCGCCGGCGTGCGCGGCGCGCGGCTGGCCGACGCGCTAAACGTGGCGCTCGGGCGCGGAGCTCGCGTCAAGGTCGAGCCGACGCTGAACATCCCTGGCCGGCCGGAAGTCTTTGTGATCGGCGACATGGCCGATCTGCAAAGCTACAAGAACGGCCTGTCCTACCCGATGGTCGCGCCGGTGGCGATCCAGCAGGGCCAGCAGGCCGCCGACAATATCCTGGCGCAGATCGACAAGCGGCCGCAGCGCGCGTTTCGCTACTTCGACAAGGGCCAGATGGCGACGATCGGGCGGCGCTCCGCGGTGTTCGACGCATTCGGTATTCGCATGAGCGGATTCATCGCCTGGATCGGCTGGCTGTTCGTCCACTTAATCGAGCTGATCGGCTTCCGCAACCGGCTGATCGTTCTGTCGAACTGGGTCTATAACTACTTCACCTACGATCGCGGCGTGCGGCTTATTTCTTCAGTCGCACATAGGAACTCGCATTGCCAGTGATCAAGCGGTTCCAAATAATCATGTGACTCGGTGGAGCAGGCGTGGTCATGGGCCAACCGCCGAGTCCGAATGGTGCAGCTGCTGCTCGAAAAAGGTGAGCATGTGCGACCACGCGTCGGCGCGCGCGAATGCGTTGTCCTTCGCGGTGCCGCCCAGACTGAACATAACCCCTGGTCCCGGGCCATCAATCATGGTTGTCGGTCCATAGGGTGGCGCAATGATCCCGTGTCCAACCTGTTCATAGTGGAGATGGTGATGAGGATTTTCCAACTCTAGTATACCACGCCGGGGCAAGTAGAAAATCTGTCCAAAGTAGTATTTTTTTCATGGCCGATTGGGTATATGCTACCCAGGCACATCCCACACCTGATCTATACCCAGCACGCCGTCATTCATACTGCCGTTGGAACTGTTTACCTGTTCCTGGAGGTGCAGAGTGTCTTTGATGCCCACCTTGTCTGCCGCGCCCGATCTCGCCCGGCCCACGCGAAGCGATTGCACGTGCCAGCCCGTGCTTACTGCAAAAACCGACCTCACATACCAAGGAATGTTCGGTGAAGAAACGATCGTCATCACCACCGATCGCCTGATCGTCTATGGTCGGCGAGACGGCGTGCAGCACGCGCGTACCGATGTTGCACTGGGCGAGGTGCGCGCGCCGCGCCTTGAGATGCTGGTTGGCGGCGGAACGCTGCAAGCCGAAATCGCTGGCGAGGTGGTGGATCTTGCCTGCTTCACCAATGCCAAGCATGCCGCGTTTGGGCGCGTGGTCGCATACCTGGAAGACCTGGCGCGCTACCAAGAAGCACTGTTGGCAGGCGAAGCAGGAGCGCTGGCGCCGGCGCCGGCTGAAGAGAGCGAAGAGGAGCGCCATTGCCCCAAATGCAACCTGCTGCTGCCACAAGGCACCACAGTCTGCCCAGCATGCACCAACAAAGGCCAGATCATCGCGCGGCTGGCCGGCTACCTGAAGCCCTACAGGAAGCAGACCCTGTTGCTGGCGATGTTGATTCTAAGCAGCACCGCGCTGGGCTTGGTCGCGCCCTATCTCACGCGTCCGTTGACCGACCAGGTGTTAGTGCCAATCTCGCCAAGCCTATCGCTCGAACAGCGCTACGCCTGGCTTGGCGCGATCGTGCTGGTGATGATGCTGGCCCAAATTTTGAGCCAGGCGATTAATGTCGTGCAGGGCCGCACCGCCGCCTGGCTGACGCACCAACTCGCCCACGACCTGCGCGCGCAGCTCTACCAGCACTTGCAAGCGCTCTCGCTGCGCTACTTCGATAAGCGGCAGACCGGCGCGCTGATGGCCCGGATCACCCACGACACACGCGAACTTGAGTCGATCCTGACCATGGGCGCGCAGTTCTTTCTCGCCAACCTGCTGAGCCTGGTTGGCATCAGCATTGTGCTGTGCGTGATTGACTGGCGACTGTTCCTGCTGGCGCTCGCGCCCGCGCCGGTCGTTACCGTCGTTTCACGCCTGTTTTGGCGGCGGATCGCGAATGTGTGGGGGCGCTGGTGGTACGCGCGCGGCCGCCTCAGCGCTGTGCTCAACGACACGCTTTCGGGCGTGCGGGTGGTTAAGGCGTTCGCGCAGGAGCAGCGCGAAATCGAGCGCTTCAACCCGTACAGCCGCGAACTATCATATGCCGGCATGAACGCCGAGCAAACCTGGATGACTATCTTTCCACTGCTCACATTCCTGACTGGCACGGGCGCACTTCTGGTGTGGTATGTGGGCGGGCGGCAGGTGCTGAATGAGCAGATCACGCTTGGCACACTACTGACGTTTATCGCCTATCTGGCCATGTTCTACGGCCCGCTACAGTTTGTGAACCGGATGGGGGAAGTGCTGGGCCAGGCGCTCGCCTCGGCGGAGCGCGTCTTCAACATCCTGGATACAGCGCCGGATGTGATCGAGGCCGAGCACCCGCTGGCGTTGCCCCAGATCAAAGGTCGGGTCGAGTTCAGCCATGTGACCTTCGGCTACGATGCACATAAGCCGGTGCTGAAGCAGGTCAGCTTCGAGGTGGAGCCCGGCGAAATGATCGGCATCGTCGGGCCGAGCGGCGCGGGCAAAAGCACCACGATCAACTTGCTCTGCCGGCTGTACGATGTCAATCAGGGCAAGATCCTGATCGACGGCGTGGACATCCGCGATATCCGCCAGCGCGACCTGCGCTCGCAGATCGGCATTGTGCTACAAGATACCTTTCTGTTTAATGGCACGATTGCCGAGAACATTGCCTATGCGAAGTCGGAGGCATCGCTAGAAGAAATCATGGCGGCGGCGAAAGCGGCCAACGCCCACGATTTCATTCTCAAGAAACCCGACGGCTACGACACAATCGTAGGTGAGCGCGGACAGCAGCTTTCTGGCGGCGAGCGCCAGCGCATTGCAATTGCGCGTGCGATTCTCCATAACCCGCGCATTCTGATCCTCGACGAGGCGACCTCCTCGGTCGATACCGACACTGAGAAGCAGATTCAGGAGGCTATCGCCCGGCTGATCAAGGGCCGCACGACCTTTGCAATCGCCCACCGACTCAGCACACTGCGGAACGCGGATCGGCTGCTTGTGTTCAAGGATGGGCGGATTGTCGAGTCTGGCACGCACGATGCGCTGCTGGAGCAACAGGGCGAGTTCTACCGCCTGGTCGAGATCCAGCGCGAGACGTCGCGGATTACTGAGGCGAGGCTTGGGGTGTAAGGCTTAGTACAGACTATCACAACTCGGTTCTGGGTCGCGATGGGCCTTGGCGCGCACTTCCTGGCGAATAAATGTCGAACGTGCTGGTCTCGCATTGTGAAATGCAGAACGAGCGTTAATACGGTAGAATAGCACACTGCTTGCACTCGCACGACAATTATCGTTAGGCGGCGCCAGGCCAGCACCGGCTGCTTGGAAAGTCCGAGCACCACACGTGGGAAGGAGTCTTTCATGCCTCCAACTCTAGGAAACGGCAAGATCTGCTATCTTGAAATCCCCACAATCGACATCCGCCAATCAGCCACCTTCTACCAAGCGGTTGCCGGGTGGCACATTCGGCAGCGCGGCGACGGCAGCGTCGCATTTGACGACGGTGTTGGCGAGATCAGTGGCACTTGGGTCACCGGTAGGCCGCCGTCAGCGACCCCTGGTGTGTTAATCTACATTATGGTCGACAGTGTCGCTGCAACTCTCGATCTGGTCGTCGCCCATGGCGGAGAGATCGTGCAACCCATCGGAGCAGATCTTCCCGAGGTCACCGCCCGGTTTCGCGATCCTGCTGGCAACGTCTTCGGCCTCTATCAACAGCCCACCGTTACGGCGCCTGCAGCTGAGTAATCGTATCCGGCTGCGCACCAAGGACCTGATCCAACTATCCACAGGTGCGGCGCGGCCATTGCGTCGGCACGGAAGACACCCACGCGGTAGGTACCGGCAAAGGCCGTCTAACCCGTCGTTGCAGGGGACTCGCTTCGCTCGCCGCTGAACCCCATATCGTGATACGGATTCGAGGCAAGCTTTATCAGGCTGCGCCAAGAAAGGAGTCTCTTGATGACCGAGAGTATGCTTGTGAAGGTATTTGAGCACAACAACTGGGCGAACTCGGATCGCACTTGCGATAGCTTGTACTTAGGCTTGTCGTCACAGGAGGAACCAATGGAGACATTTGAAGAGGCCCGGCGGCCGATTGATACCGAGGAGCTCCACTATCTCGAGCCGCCTACAATCCGCTTTGAGCGCGCCGGGGCGCAGCTTCACCTGGATCTTGGCGGCACAGCCTATCGGAACGTTGCGGTGACATGCGCGTTTCCGCTTTCGCTGCCGCTGCGCTTCCTGAGCCTGCGCGACGCTGATAACAACGAGATTGGCATGATCAAGGACGCCAGCGAGCTTGATGCCGAGAACCAGCGTATCATGAGGGAGGCGCTGGAGCGGCGCTATGTGATACCGATCATTCAACGCGTGCTGCGTGTCAAAGAGCGCTTCGGCACGCTTGATTGGGAGGTTATGACCGACCGTGGGCCGCGCGCCTTTACTACGCGCGATCTGCGCGAGAACGTGGTCCATCCAACGCCAGGGCGCACATTGCTGACCGATGTTGACGAAAACCGCTATGATGTCCGCGATATTTACGCGCTCGACCGTGCCAGCCAGGCGTGGCTGCTGCGTTACACCTAGTGCAATTGCAGATTGCAGATTAGGTCCTATGCTTTCTGATGCCATCGACCATGTGCGGATGGCCGAGTAGGTCGCTTGGATTTGCGCTAGGCTGACGGACCTGGAATAACGTGCAATTCAGACACGCTCGCCGCTGCCAAGCGACCGATCGCCTAAGCTACTCGGTGCGTCAGCGAGTCTGAGGGCACGAAAAGCCGTGGGCTTTCATGGAACTGATTATGCATCCACAGCAAGGAGCCGGCCGCTGTCGGACTGTGGATCTTCGGATACCATCAGGTATATGGATCGGACAGGCTGCTGGTGGCCGATGCCTCCCCGCAACTTTCCACCTGCGGGCACGGTGCGCTACTACTTCGACAAGTGGAGATGCGCTATGAGCTCTAGTCCGGCATCCAAACGGCACGACCAAGGATCCCTGAGTGGAAACAAGGAGTCCGAGCTGGAAGCTTCCAACGCTCCTGCACCGGCTCGTTCCTGGCTGGGCCGCAAGTCCCTTTCATTGGAGTGTCGTTGGAAATGGATGGCTTTCCCCCTGGGACTCTTCCTTGTCACGCGCATTGCCTTGCTCGGTTTCGCGCAGATCGTGCTGACGCTCACGCCGGATCTCTTTGTGCCCGGAGGGGAGCGGGAGGTGTTCCAGCACTATCCCGCGCTCGACGGGCTGTGCCGTTGGGACTGCGAGATTTACAGCAAGATCGCTCGCATGGGCTACTCGAATGCGGTGGCGACCAATTTTTTCCCCCTGTATCCGCTGCTGGCGCGCGGTTTACATACGATCACCGGGATGCACCCGCAGCTTGCACTCCTGATCGTCTCGAACGTTGCCGGCCTTGGGTCCCTCATGGTGATCTATCGGATCTTCGCCACATTGAATGGGGAAGATGCGGCGCGCTGGGCCTTGACCCTCTTTGGGGTGTACCCGTTCGCGTTCTTTCAAGCAGCCGGTTACCCAGAGTCACTGATGATCTTCTTCAGTGCACTCGCCATCCTCCTGGCCCTGCGCGGCAATCATTTTTGGGCCGGCGTTGCACTCGGCCTTGGGGTGCTTGCCCGCCACTTGACCATGTTCGCGGGTGCCGCACTCGTGGCTGCGCAGCTGCGGCAGCATCGTCCCCGGCTGCAGCGCTTGGTGCTCAATCCAGCACGCCTTGGGCTGCTTGTACCGTGGTTGTTCTTGGGGCTCTACTGTCTGTACCTCTACGTCCAGTTTGGCAATCCACTGGCGTTCTGGGCCGCGCGCACGCAGTGGGGCCATCTGGCGTGGTGGAGCATTGTGGACCTCCTCACGCCTCAGAAATCCAACGCCCATGTGCAGGTGCTGTACGCGTCTCTGCCATTCGCGCTCATTCCTACGGTCGGCGCCGTCGCCCTTGTAACCAGGAAGCAGTGGGCGGAGCTTGCCGCATATGCCCTGGGCTTGCTGCTGGTCGTCTGGGCCGTTGGGCTGTTGGGTCTTGGGCGCTATGCGGCGTCCTGTTGGCCCGCCTTCCTGCCGCTTGGGGTCTGGCTGGCCAAACGGCCCAGTTGGCAGGGTCCAATCGTTGGGATGCTAGCGCTATTTCAGGGCTTGTTCTTCTATCTCTTTGTCCGTCAGTTCCCAATCATCTAGACTCTGACCGCATTTCGTTCGATACAGACATGATGGGCTGCCATCCAACTCATAAGTCAGCAGAAACATTCGTCGATCACCTCATACTTACTCTTCATTATCCGCGCGATTCGGGTCGCTGGTGATGCCGCTGCGTTTGTCGGTGCTGATGTGGTAATGCTGCCGGGCGGCTACGATACATGGAGAACGCTAATACTGGCAAACAGAGACGCCCCAACCGTTCGGCGGCGGGGCAATCTTGGCTTCCATTTGCTGTATAGCGGATGTGTCAAGAGTGCGTTTCGCTGTTATAGCGATCTGCGTGAATTGTCGGATCAAAAAGCGATCCATGCATAATGCATAGTGCGTAGGGACGCAATATTTCGCGTCCCTACGCACTATGCACTATAGAGAATGGCGACACTGACGACTAATGACCCACTAGCGGCGCCTTAAAACCGCCTCAAACGTGGCGGCCTACGGCGTCAGCTTGCTGATCCGCGTGGACCAGTTGCCGAGCGCGGTGCGCGCGCCAGGCCCATGGCTCGCGCCACCACACGTACCCAGCAAGTTGTCGCCGGTTCCGCCCACGAAGAACGGGCCACCCCAATCGGTGTAGGCGCAGGCGTGGGCGATGTCCTCGCTGGCGATCCAGACCGAGTTGCCGTCCACGGCCGCGGCGCCGTAGTCGCCCCAGCGCGTGCGCGGCGGGTTGCCGACCTGCGACTTGTAGCTGGTGAAGCCGTCGTCCTGGGCCTGGCCCTGTCCACCAGGAACAACGCTCCACGCGCCGACGCCGACGGTCGCGTCTATCGACGCGAAGGCCGCGCTTGGGTTGAGGCTGTTGCCGGTGGCGGTGAACGCCATCACGCCGCGCCCGCTCGCGGTGGCGCCCAGGTAGCCCTGGAGATCGACCTTGCCCGAAGTCGGGTTGACGATATACCAGGCGATGCCGGCGCGTTGCGGGCCACCGTCGGGGTTCAGTGCGGTATCGAGCGCGCCCCACAGCTTGCCGTTCGCGTACATCACCTGCTGCATGCGGGTGTCGTTGGAGTCCGGGCGCGAGATGACCTCGTTGTGCGCCGGAGGTGGCGGGTTAAACAGCAGCCGCCAGCAGCCCACGCCTGCGGTGGTCGACGTCCTCGTGTCGTTGATGCAGTAGCCCTGTGGCGTGTCCACGGTCGCGGGCGTTCCCGAGCCGGCCTGCTGTTGCTTCGGCGGGACTCCGTACAGCCCGACCGTTAGCACCTTGTTCGAGAGGTTAAGCGATGGCGACACGCTGTTCAGCGAGGAGGTGTTCATCAGCGTCCAGACGACGAGGTCTGTCGATGAGCCGTTGAACGCATCCCCCGCAGCCTCCTCGCCAGCGTTCGAGCTCAAGAAGTACTCGGTGCCGCCCGCGTTGAGATTGAACGAATCCGTGCCCGGCGACTGGGCCGGCCAGACCGTGAAGCCAGGCTCCGTCTGCGCGACCGGTGAGGTAGCGTTGACCATACCTGTTGTGTCGATATGCACCATCGTCACATTCGCGGCGTCAGCCGCGAGTTGCGCCTTCGAGAGTGCGTAGATCTGAGCGCCGTCGAAGTCACCAGGACCCCACGGGTACGAATTAGTCGTGAGGTAGATACCGTTCGCGTCTGCTCCGATATGAGGATAGTCGCCCAGGCAGGGGCATGGACCGCCGGTATTATCTGGTGAGCCATCGTTCGTGACGTCGATTTGGAGTTTGTACAGGCTTACACGCCAGCGGTGAGATTCTAGACAAGCAAAAGAGTAGTCCATCAATGTCATCGGTTCCCGACAACGCTGCTCTATTCCTACGAAGGATCCAGTGATCATGTGAGAGACGTTAAGTTCGTTAAAAATACATTCGTCTGTAATGGACTTTGCGCGCAAGCATACACCGCCGCACACAGCACGATCTATGCCGGCGCGGAGTGCCGGTAGTGGAACAAGTGGCCGGCCCCGCACGTCTCTTGATACGACGACGGCATGCTAGAACATCGGTCGAGAATCCGCGAATTGCGCGAATACAGGCGAATAGTTCGTCGTATGTTCGTGGGGGTTAGCGAGAATGAAGCGGATAGTTGCCGAATACGTGACCGACGCTCTCGTCCGCCCCGCGTGCCGAATGGAAATTGCATGAAACGAGCAGTGGCAGTATTTGTCGCCGGCTGCATGGTCCTGAGTGCATGTGGCACAAACAATCAGCCCGCCAACTTACCCACACTAGCACAGGAGCCGACCATGGAGGCCAGCGAACCCACGCGCGAGAATCCAGCGCCAACCGCCCCTACACCAGTGGCATCGCAGGCGCTGCCGGCGCCGGCCGCGACACCGGGCGCGGAGGGCGCCGCCGCGACACCGCTCGACCCGGCGATGGCGCGCCTTGTCGCCGGCGCGCGGGCCGACCTGGCCAAGCGGCGCGGCGTCGCGATCAACGCGATCGAGATTGCGGAGGTGCGCAGCGTGACCTGGCCCGACCCAAGCCTGGGCTGCCCGCAGCCAGGGATGGCCTACAAGCAGGTGCCGGTCGATGGGGTGCTCATTCGCCTGAGGATCGACGGTATGATCTTCAACTACCACGGCGGCGGCGGGCGGGCGCCGTTCCTGTGCGAGCAGCCGGCCGATGACACCGTGCCGCTGCCACGCTTCGATCACTGACCGTTAGACAAGATGAATTCCTTGGTATCAATGCATCAACAAGGATGACTGCGGCAGGCGCTTGGGCGCCTGGCGCCGAGTCTCGTTGAGCCGAGTCTCGTTGAGCCGAGTCTCGTTGAATCGTTGGATGCCGATTGCCGCGTATGGTTGCGTGTGCTACAATAACCGCATCAGTACGCCATGTGAGCAGGCTTCACGGAAGGCGGCAGACGGTGCAGAGCATCGGCGATATCATTCAGACCATAGCGCGCCAGCGCGGTCGCGGCGACGCTCAACCGCTGTTGGCCACCCAGACAGTTGCGAGCAGCCCTGGCGAGCGGATCGCACATCTCCCGATTGACATCGAGCTTGCGCAAGCCTGGGTGGCGCTCACAGCCGAGTCGTTCCGCCCGCACCAGGCGCAGGCGATTACAGCGTTGCGCCGGGGCGAGCCAGTGGCGCTACGCGCGGCCACTGCCGATGTCGCGATGACTGTGTACCTGCTGCTGTATGCCACGCTGATGGCAAACCCGGCGGCAGTCGCGCTGATTCTGGCGGCCGACGAAGCGGCGGCGCAATCGATCTGGGCGCGCCTGACGCAGATCAACCAGGAGCTGCCGCGCAGCTTGCAATTCAGCGTGCTGCTGCTCGGCCCCAATCGCAGACCCGATCGCGCCGCACGGCTGGTGATCGCCACGCCCGACGCGCTGCACCAGCGAATGCTGCGCCATCACGACCGTGCCTGGCAGAGCTTCTGGTCGCGTCTGCAGCTGGTCGCTTTACCCGATCTTCAGCACTACGCCGGTGTCGCCGCCGCGCACCTGGCCGATCTGCTGATGCGCCTTCAGCGCGTCGCGGCCGGTCACAACGGCGGCCAACTTCCGAACGTGCTCGCAACCCTGCTGGATGTTGCCGACCCCGAGCCGGCACTGACCAGCCTGCTCGGTATTCCATGGCGCGTGCTGACGGCCGACGATGGCCCGCGGCAGCCGACCATGCTGGCGGTCTGGCGCGGCGGCGGCGCCCGGCTGCGCGACGCGGCCGAGCTGGCGGCGGCAATGCAGCGCCAGGGCTATCAGGTTCATATTGTGTGCCAGCAGTTCGAGCGCGCCTTGCTCGCGCCAATTATTGGCGACCTGCCGCGTGTGACCTTCGGACCCAATCTTGGTCCCAGCCAGGTGCTCATTTCCGCCGGCTACCCCGGATCGCAAAGCGCGATCTGGCGCATGCTACGCTCTGGGTATCAGGCGGTGGTGCTGGTGCTGGGCGAGCTGCCGCACGAGCAGGCGCTGGCGAGCCACGCCCAGTCGCTGCTGGACGAGCCGGTGACGCATTGGGCGCCGCCGCCGGTGAACGCCTATGTGCTGGCCCAGAATGTCTTGTGCGCGGCCAGCGAGCAGCCGCTGACATTGGCCGAGGTTGAGGCATGGGGCGTGCAGGATATTGTCGATCATCTGGTGGCGCAAGCGCAGCTTGTCGATCTGCCCGACGCAGAGATTGCCTGGAAGCCGACCGATGCGGCTGGCGACCCATACGCTGATTGGAGCATCAATTCGGCCGGCGGCGCCGCGCTGATTGCCCGCACCGAGCAGGCGCAGACGATCGGCGTGATCGAGCCGGCCATCTATGAGCGCTGGGCCTTCCCGAACGCCGCGCTACCGATCGGCGCCGGCGGCTTTCGCATCCTCAGGCGCGACGAAGACACCGGCGCGGTCACGTTGCGCTTCGACAGCAGCGGGCGGCGCACCTACCCACTGCGGCGCTGCGACGTGAAAGTGCGTGAAACACGCGAGACCCGTGTGCTCAACGGCAACCGCTCGATCGGCTGGGGCCGCGTGGTCGTCGACGAAGAGTTCTATGGGTATCGCGAGGCCAGCAGCGGCGCCGCGCCGGCCGAGCTGGCGCTCAAACAAGCACTCACGACACATTGGACCGCGCCAGCCTGCTGGTTCGAGCTGACAATGCCCATCCAGGTGCAGGGCCAGTTCGTCGGCTGGAGTCTGGCGGCGGCGCTGCCTTTGCGCGTGCTGGCCAACTTTACCGATGTGGTGCCGTGCTACGATCACGAAACGCGCCGGCTGTATTTGGTCGATGCGCAGCCGGGCGGCAACGGGCTGGCGGCCTGGACCTATGCCAACGCCGAAGAGTTGCTGCCGCTGGCCTACGATGTGGCGTTGGCCTGCCGCGGCGATGCGCTGCTCGAGCCGCTCAGCCGTGTCGATATGGATTGGCTATTGACGCTGCTGGGCCGCCAGTTGGCCGAGGAACTACCACAAGAGCGCCAGCGCGCCGCAGCGCGCGTTGCCGATCAAGCGCGCGCCGAGCCGCCGCGGCGCGTCGAGTATATTGCCGGCCCGCCACCCGAGCCGCCCGCGCCTGAACAGCCCACGCAGCCGAACCAACGGCCAATGCCACTATGGAATGGGCCCGATAACCAGGAGGCCCCGCCTTCCGGCGAGCCAGCCACACCGCGCCGCAAGCCCGCGCCACTTGACGAGCGCCAGGAGCCGGCCGCGCCGCGGGCGCAGCCACCTGATACGCGCAATCGTGGCGCGGCGCCGCCGCAGCGATCGGCCCGGCCAGCCGCGGGCAATGGCGAACCGCCCATATCGCCGCCCAGCGATCGCCGCCCGCCTGCCCGCACTGAGCCAGCCAAGCCACCGCCGGGCGCGCCAGCTCGGCAATCGCGCGGCGAGCCGCCTAAGCCGCCTACAGCGCCAGCGCGCGCCCAACCCCCTGCCGAGCAGCGCGACGACGATGCGCCGCCCGACGCCAACGCGCTGATCGAGCGCTTGCGCCGCCAGCGCCAGCAGCGCGAAGCCCAGCTTGGAGTGACCGCCCAGCGCGCCGAGCGCAAGCATGCGCAGCCCGCCGCCCCGGTCGAGCAGCGCTTCGCCGCCGGCGATCGGATCTTCTGCCTGCCCTATGGCGATGGATCGGTGCGTGAAAGCCGGGTCGAAGATGGGCGCGAACTGTTAACCGTATCGTTCCCCGAGCACGGCGATCTGACGATCGACCCATTGGTGAGCCTCGTACGCAAGATCGAGGAATCAGCTCCGGAAGACAACGATCTGCCGTAGCGCTTATAGCCCTCACCTCCTGGCGCCCTCCTCCAAAAGCGAGTGCCAACCCATGATCACGCCGAGCCGCCTTGCTTGGCTGCCCGACGCACCGCATTCCACGCGCCGTGCTTGAGCGCCTGTGGCGCGTGTTCGATGCGATCCACTCGGCCCAAGGTAAAAGAAGGCGGCGTGTCGCTGTCCTCTTTTTTACCTTGCGCCTTTTGCCTTTTACCTTGCCCAAGCGCAGCGCTGCTCGGTGCGCCTCACCTGTACTGAAGCGCTCTGCATAGAGATTAGCGCCGACGGGATCGGCGTCGGCCTAGCAGGAACGCCGAAGCAGCACACTGGTGTAGGGCTGTTATCGATGCAGGAACGTGCGGCGGAGCTTAGCGGGCGCTGTGTGGTCGAGCCAGGTTCAATGGGTGGCGCGTGTGTGCGTGCGTGGCTTCCGCTTGGCGCCCCGCTCCACGAGCCGTTCACAAAGGAGTAGCTGATGGACCCACTACGCGTGCTCATCGCCGACGATCATCCTGTTTTCCGCAATGGCATGCGAGCGCTGCTCGCCTCGCTACCAGAGATGGAGGTGGTCGGTGAGGCGACCACTGGCGCGGAGGTGATCGCCCTCGCTGCCGCCGAGCAGCCGGAGGTCATCTTGATGGATCTCCAGATGCCTGGGGTGGGTGGCATCGAGGCCACGCGGCGGATTCTCAACATGAGCCCACACATTCGCATCCTAGTCGTGACAATGTTCGAGGATGATGAGTCGGTGTTTGCCGCGCTACGGGCTGGAGCGCGAGGATACGTACTCAAAGGGGCCAGCCCGCATGAGATCGTGCAGGCCATCGCCGCCGTTGCCAATGGCGCGGCGATCTTCAGCCCCGCCATCGCCCAGCCGGTGCTCGACTTCTTTGCGGCGCCGCGCCCCACTGCGCCGATCTTGCCGGAGTTGACCGATCGCGAACGCGAGATCTTGACGTTGATCGTGCAGGGCCATACGAACCAGAGTATCGCTAACCGCCTGGTGTTGAGTCTGAAGACTGTGCAGAACCACGTCTCGAATATTTTCAGTAAGTTACAGGTGGTCGACCGTACGCACGCTATTCTACGCGCGCGGGAAGCGGGCCTGGGAGATGCCACTCGGTAGAGGAACGTATGATCGATCGCGAGCTACGCGAGCCCGGCGCGTATAACCAGGTGATGGCGTTGGTGCCCACGCCCGACGAGGCGCCGACTCGCAGGCTGCTGCACAAAGGCCTGGCGCAGGCGGCCAGCTATGGTATCACCAGCATCCAGAATAATGAACTGATGGATCTGACTGTCGCGCTTACGATCTGCGACGGTAGAATCGTATACGCGGGCGATTGATGAAACTCGCAGAAGCGGATCGCCTAATCAAAAACAATCACATTGCGCAGAGCAGCACCGGTTTCCATCACCTCGATCGCTGTGTTAATCTGCTGCAATGAATAACGGGCGGTGATCAGTTCGTCGAGCTTCAGCTGCCCCTGCCGATAGAGTGCCACCAAATGCGGAATATCGGCATGCGGCCGTGATGAGCCCATAAAGCTGCTGATGATACGCTGGCCTTGCAACACAAATGAGTAGACCCGTACTGGTAGCTTGGCCGCCTTCTGCGGGAGGCCGACCAGAACGGCGGTTCCAAGTGGACGGATGATCCGCAATGCCTGCTCCATGGCAGCAGTGCTTCCGACCGTTACAATCGCATAGTCGACACCGCGCCCGCCGGTCAACTCCCTGATGATTGCCCGGATATCCGGCGCGCTGGCCGCGACGGTGTGTGTTGCACCGAATGCCGAGGCCAGCGCTAACTTCGCTTCGACAACGTCGATCGCGATAATCGGATCCGCGCCACAGATCACGGCGCCTTGAATGGCGTTCATTCCTACTCCGCCGATCCCAAACACCGCGACGCTGCTCCCCGCCGGCACCTGGGCCGTGTTCACCACCGCCCCAAAGCCGGTAATCACACCACAGGCCAGCAGCGCCGCCGGCTCGAACGCAAGATCGGCGGGGATTGGTACGACTTGGGACTGATCGACGACCACATACTCGGCAAAGGCTGCGGTATCAATGCCCTGATAGATCGTGTCGCCGCCCTGTGTATGCAGCCGGTTTTCAGTCTCTAGTGCGAACTCGCCCGCACAAAGGTACGGCGCATCATGGGTGCAATAGAAACAGCGACCACATGATCGCAGCAGCGAAACCACCACATGATCGCCGGTGCGGATACCAACGACGCCGGCCCCGACCTCGGCCACCACGCCCGCGCCTTCGTGGCCCGCCACAACCGGCAGCGTGTCGCCCCAGTCGCCGCGGACCAGATGGATGTCGCTGTGGCAGATGCCCGACGCCCTGAGTCGCACGAGTACTTCGCCACGCTGTGGCGGATCGATCGTGATCTCTTCGACGACCAAGGGCTGCCCAAGTGCATAGCAGACGGCGGCCTTCATGTGCATGGCAAGCTCCTATCAGCACCTAGAAGATGGGTTAAGAATCCGCGAATTGCGCAAATACAAGCGAATATTTCGTCATCTATTCGCGGCATCACTGTATAGCGCTGCAGATTGTAGACGGCTTCGGCTTCAGCACCCGACGGACCACCTTGAAACGCAGCGACTCGTGGAGGTATGCACCGTCGTCATGCCGGGCTGTAGCTGGTCGGAATGAGGATACGATCCTCAATCGCGCCAACCAGATCGCCATGCGCGGCGCTCGTCACGCGTTTGATCTCAATCCATTCCTCGTCGGCGCGAAACGCGGCCCATGCGGCGCGCAGGGCCGGCTCGTCGGGCCACGTGAGCAGATACACGAATTCGGTGCGCTGCTCGGTTTGCGTTTCCCACATACCCACGATGTTGAAGCCATAGCTGCGCATAATCCGTGCGGCGTGGTCGCGAAAGCGCGCATGGAAGGCAGCTTTGTTATGTTTGAAGATTTCGTAGATGCGTAACTGGTGAATCATGATCCGTCCTTGTCTGATGGCGGACGATGCGCTTATGGTAGCACATGCACGAGCGGTCGCCAAGTTGAAGGGTAGCGGTAACTGTTCACCATTAAGGAAACGGCACGCAGACGAACGCGGAAATGAATCAGCTATCCGCGTTCGTCCGCGTTTGTCCGCGTCCAATCCCGAGGCAAATGTGAGCGACCCAACACCCAACTATACCACTTACACCGTCTCCGTCGGGGCCGGCGCGCGCGGCTTAGTCAGCCGGCGGCGCAGCCACCACCCGGCCAGCAGCAGCGGCAGCCACACCGGCGCCCAGACTAGCGCGACGATCGCAATGCTCGCCAGGGCCTGGCCGAAGCTAATCAGGCCGCGTAGCGCGCCGCGCGCCACGTTGATTGGCTGCCAGCCCTCCTCGGCGACCAGCGGCGTGATTGGCTCGGGCGTCAGGTAGACGCTGATCGTCGAGAGCGCCGCGCTTTGCTGTAGGAATTGCTTGCGGCCTTTGGCCTGCTCGATCTCGCCCTGGATCTGGCTCAGCGACTCGTTGACCTTTAGCGCGTCTTCGACTCTGTCGGCCTTTTGTAAGAAGGTCAGCAGCCGATCGCGGGTCGCCTCCAAATTCCTCAGTCGCGACTCGAGATCGACGAACTCCTCCGTCACATCGTCGCCGCCAACCGTGCGCGCCAGCACCTTCTGGGCCAGGCCCTGCGCGCCGGCCAGCGCCTCGTCGAACCGCTCGGCCGGGACGCGAAAGGTGACGCGCGAGGCCATACTCTCGTCGGTGCCGTTCGTCTCAACCTTGACGACATAGCCGCCCAGCTTGCCGACCAGCGCGCGCAGACTCGCCTCAGCGTCGCGCGCGTTGGCGACCTGCAGCTGCAGGTCGGCGGTCTTGATCACCAGGCGCTGGAAGCCTGGCTGATTGGCTTGCGCCGCGGGCGCGGCGTTGCCTTGTTCCAGCGCGGTGGCGCCACCAGCGGGCGCGGCCGCCGGCGCGGCCACTCCATCGAAACTTTGATTGACCGGCGCCGTCGCCGCGCTTCCCCCTCCGCACGCTGCCAATACCAGGGCCAATGCTCCGATCGGAATGAGACGGATGAGTTTCATAGTGAACTCCTTGTAGGTTGTGATCATCTGCGCGTCTGTAGAGATGACGGCGGCGGCGACCAACTGGTTCCGCTCACGAGCACGTCGACAAGCCGATCGCCCATCGCCCGCGCTGAAAGCGCACTGGGGTGCGCAACAGATCCCACCGGTACCTTCACGCTCACGGTCACGGCGACCGGTGGCGGCAACACGCACAGCCTGGCGGTGACACTCACGATGCGCCGGTGAATCACCCGCAGGTCGGGTGAGCCCGCGACGCGTTTTAGGGACTTTCGATAAATAAACTGGCCGATGGCGTTGGAACTACCGATTGCTCGTATATGCCACCACAATCGTGTGCAACTGCTCCTCCAAGCCATGCAGGCACTCCAGTTGGCTCGCCGTCAATGGTGCGGGCTGCAAGTCTTCGAGCTGCGCCTCCACGGAATCATCGGTCGGCTGTGGTGTGGGTTGGTACACCAGCAGATAGTCGGCACCCAGGGTTCGTTCGGCCTCGGCCATCAGTTTCAGTTGATCATCGGTGAGATTGGCCCATGTCCATCCTGTCACCATAGTAGATTCTCCTTAAAACACGGATTTTTATTCTTCGTATCAAACGTTTGATACGAGAGATTTTTTAATTCGTGGTGGTCTAATGGTCGCGTCCACCAGGTAAGGCCTATGATATTATACCCCGTCGAAAGGTGCAGCCCCAATTACTCTTTTGTGGGCCGGCAACTTACGGGCAGATCACAAAACTGCACTCGCAAATCTGTGCTTGCGACGGATCTTCCGGTAGGATATAATGAAGCCCGCAATCGCACCTTAGAGCGTCCTGAAGCCAAGCATTTAGGCATTCTCGAAAAATAAACTGGCCGATGGAGATCGTATTGCTATATGCAAGAGCGTTCAAAATTAACAATTATAGGTCTTATCTTGGCTTCTGTGTCGCTAAGGCTGTGGGGGGCATTTTCAGACTTGCCTTATATTTTTCACCCTGATGAGCCAAGATATATTTCTATTATTCAAGGAATTTTCAAAACAGGCGACTTGAATCCACATTTCTTTAATTACCCATCAATGTTTCTATATGTCAACGCGCTTTCGTACCTACCGTATTATCTTTTAGGAAAGCTCACGGGCGTATTTGGCAGCTCTAATGATATTCTTGCACCAACCAGCTTGATAATGGGAACTTCATTTGCCCCGACCCCCAGTTCAGTAATTCTTAGTCGCTCAGTAACAATACTATTCGCAACAGCAGCAGTTGTTTTGCTTTTTTTCATCGGGCGAAGGCTAACTAACAATACTCGAGTTGGATTACTTGCAGCTCTAATGATGACAATATCACCAACCAGTGTTGCGAACAGTCGTTTCATAACACCTGATACTTATGTGGTATTTTGGGAACTAGTTACACTTTTAGCTGCTACACTGATATTTCAACAGGGTAAAACCTGGCATTACGTCCTTGCAGGTCTTTCAGTAGGCTTCACCGCCTCCAGCAAGTACAATGGCGCTTTGATCATGCTCTGCGTAGTCACTGCGCATTTTCTTAGATATGGTTGGTCTGGGATTCGGGACTATCGGCTGTATCTCTCAGCGCTTCTTAGTATAGTGGGATTTATTTTGGTTACGCCTTTCTCCATTTTGGATTATCAGAGTTTTCTGCATGATCTAAAGTTCGAAGCTCAGCACTATTCCGCTGGCCACGCAGGCATGGAAGGTAACGCATTGATCTGGTATGGCTCGTATTTATGGAAGAGAGAGGGAGTTGTGAGTTTGCTGGCATTAGTACAGGTCATACGCGGGCTTTACTTGCGTTCTAAAGCAACTATTTTGCTCTCGATTTTTGCAGCGGCTTACTTCGCGTTCATCAGTAGCTATGTGGTCAGAAATGACCGAACTATACTCCCGGCCATACCTTTCATGATCTTGTTAAGCTCAATTCTGGCTGTCGACTTATTTGGAGCTAAGTTCTTTGATTCAAAATCGCCACGGGCGATAGTGAAAGTGCTAGTCTTTACTCTTGCTTTCGTGGTTTTAGTTACGCCTTTGTGGAACACGGTGGATACTTCTATTCAGTTGACCACCGTAGATAGTCGCACAACTGCTAGACTTTGGATAAACAGCAACTTGCCCGCGGGCGCACAGGTTGCAATCGAGCCATATTCTCCGTTCATTAACCCCGCTCGTTTCGCAATCCAAGACGTAGGAAGAATGATAGACAATACGCCAGAGTGGTACATCAACAATGGGTTTGATTATCTCGTTTTCAGTCAAGGAATGTTCGGACGTTTTTACCGCGAGCCAGATAAATATTCGCATGAGATCGCTCTTTATAATTCGCTTTTTGATAAATTTAACCTGCTTTACACATGTAACGATGGCGGATATGAAATCCGAGTGTATCAGATTAAGAAGTGAGCAGAAGAACGGATGCCGCTAGCAGTGCCCCCATTGCAACGTTGAACATTCTCAAGGCTCGCTCTGTATGAAGAAATCGCTGTAGGGCGGCTCCGAAAGCCAGCCAGACAAAACAACTCGGTAGGGCAGCAAGGACAAACAGCAGAGCAAAGGATATCGACTGCTCGAAAGCGCTGCCTGCTTCGGCCTGAAAATAGGCCCCAACCGCGCTGGCGCTGACCAGCCACGACTTAGGGTTGACCCATTGAAAAGCGGCTGCCTTCCAAAAACCCACGAATTCTTTTTCGCCTGCCGCCTCACTGCGATCTGCTGTGGCAATCTTCCACGACAACCAGAGGAGAAAGCCAATGCCACACCACTTGAGACCCTGTAAAATCAACGGACTCTCAAGAACAAGACTCCCAAGCCCGAAGGCCACCAGGAACATCATCAGCCCCATCCCGATGGCGACCCCACACAGACAGGGGAGCCCACGAAGCACACCGACAGTGGCGCCCGTAGATGTCAGAATCAGGTTGCTTGGTCCGGGTGTAATGGCGGCGACAATCGCGAACAGAAAAAAGGCGATCGCTTGTTCGGCTGTCATTGCTGAGACTCCTATAAAAAACTGTCCCACGTCCAGAACCGAGAACCGTGAACAAAGAACAGAGAACAGAGAACAAAAAGGTATCCAATGATTTGTTCTTTGTCCTTTGTTCTTTGTTCTCAAAGAAGGTCAGTCGTTATGGTTGGCAATCGTAGCAGAGCTAGCGGCGTCGGTCTTGAACGATTGTGCATCGAGTCATCCATCGATTGGATGCGTAGTACGGATGCAGAAAACGGGGTTGAATTCTTGGAAGCGTGGTTTCAAGGATATGCTTATCACAAGCATCGCCACGACACCTACGCCATTTGTCTGACAACAATCGGCGTCCAAGCGTTCGACTATCGCGGCGCAGCCGAAATCAGTACGCCAGGCCAGGTCGTGGTGCTGCATCCCGATGAGATGCACGATGGTCATGCAGCGACGGAAGCGGGTTTCGGATATCGCATCGTGTATGTCGTACCTGCGCTCATTTTTGAAGCCGTACAGGTGATTTGTGGTCACGGTTGCTCGTTGCCGTTTGTGCGCACCCCGGTCGCGATGAACCTGAAACTGTCCGCAGCCATCACAAGTGCCTTTCACGGTGCTCGCGAACCGCTCGCGATTGATAGTCTCATTGTGCAATTGGCAGAGGGATTGGTTGATGCGGATCCGTGTTGCAAGCAAGTCTCCATCCCTCGTCACCTCGATGTCGCCGCGCTGGAACGGGCACGCCAGTTTCTCGACGCGGAGAAGACTCGCGTGGTCCGCTCAGCGGAGTTGGAAGCCGTGACAGGACTCACACGCTACGATCTTGCCCGCCAGTTTCGCTTGATGTGTGGCACAAGCCCATACCGCTATTTGCTCATGCGGCGCCTTGATGTTGCACGCGCACAGATAGCTCGGCACCGGCCGCTGGTCGAAGTAGCACTAGACGCTGGTTTTGCAGATCAAGCGCATTTCAGCCGTATGTTTAAAGCCGCTTTTGGGATCACGCCTGCGCGTTACGGCGCGCTTAGAGGAGGTAATTGATCCCTTTGTGGGGCTTTACAGTCTGACCGTCAGTTGTCCGTTGCCCGTTGTCCGTTGTGGGAACTGACGACTGACAACGGGCAACGGACAACTACTCGCAAATCTGTGCTTGCGGCGGATCTCCCGGTAGGGTATAATGAAGCCCGCAATCGCACCAGAGAGAGCAAGAATGGCATCCCAGGCGCTGTATCGCCGATATCGCTCGCAGACGTTTGGCGAACTGATCGGCCAAGAACATATTGTCCAGACCCTCCGCAACGCACTGGCCGAGGGGCGCATCGCGCATGCCTACTTGTTCACTGGGCCGCGCGGCGTCGGCAAGACAACCGTGGCGCGCCTGCTGGCCAAGGCGGTCAACTGCACCGCGCAGATGGGCCAGCGCCCCTGCGGCGAGTGCGAGGCATGCCGGGCGATCGCCGATGGCCGCGCCGTCGACGTGATCGAGATGGACGCCGCCTCGCACACCAGCGTCGAAGACGCCCGCGAGATCATCGAGCGCGTGCAGTTCCGGCCCACCAGCGGCGCGTATAAGGTCTATATTGTCGATGAGTGTCAAATGCTCTCGACGGCAGCCTTTAATGCATTGCTAAAAACGCTCGAGGAGCCGCCCGGTCACGCGCTGTTCATTCTGGCGACGACCGAGGTGCATAAGGTCCCGGCGACAATTCTCTCGCGCTGCCAGCGCTTCACCTTCAATCGCCACACCGTCGGCGCCACTACGGCGCATCTGCAGGCAATCGCGGCCGAAGAGCAGCTCGCGCTGGAGCCGGGCGTCGCCGAGGCGATCGCCCGCGCGGCGACCGGTAGCATGCGCGACGCGCTGAGTATTCTCGATCAGCTCATAGCCTACGGCAGCGGTGCGATCACCCTGGAACAGGTGCGCGGCCTGCTCGGTGCCACTCAGGCTCAGGAAGTCGCCGCGCTGGTCGATGCGTTCTTGAGCGCCGACCTCACCGGGGCCCTGCGCGCGCTCAACGGCGTGGCCGAGCAAGGCGCCGATCTGCGCCAGTTCGCGCGCGATCTGGTCGAGCGGTTGCGCGCGCTGATGCTGCTGAAAGCTGGCGGCGACCCAGCGCTGTTGGACGTGACCGAGGACGACATGGCCACGCTGCAGCGCCAAGCTGGCGCCGCTGATCTTGGCGTGGTGCTGGGCTGGGTCAAGCTGTTCAGCGGTCTCGATCAACAGCTGCGCAGCAGCTCGTACGGCCAACTGCCGCTCGAACTGGCGGTCGTCGAGGCGATCGCCGCGCCAGCGACGAGCGCTCAGCTCGCCCCGCGCGCCACATCGCCGGCGCGCCCGGTCGCACAGTCATTCGCGCCGGACGGCGAGTCCATCCAGCCAGCGCCTGCGCCCGCGCCACGCGCGGTCGTCTCCCAGCCATCCGAGGCGGCGCGCTCGTCGACGCCCGAACCAGTGCCCTCGGCCCCGAATATACCCGAGCCGCCGATTGAGACCTACCAACCCGAACCGTCAGCATATCTGCTCGATCCGCCGATCGACCTCGCGCCGCCCAAGCGCCCGGTCGCGCCGCGGCAGTCGGCCGGTGCGCCGGCCCAGCCGGCGCCTCAACCGCACAACAGCGCGGCGCCAGCCGAGCATGTGCCAGATTCCAGCGATGCCATTGCGTCTGATAACGCCGCCGCCGCGCTGTTGGAGCAGATCGAAAATGGCTGGGATGACGTGCTGCAAGGCATTAAAGCCCGCGATCGCACGCTGTACGTGTTGCTGACCAGCGGCGGCGGCGTGAAGCCGATCGATGTCAAGGACGACGCAATCATCTTTGAAGTGAAGAACGAATGGCAGGTCAAGCGGATCGAAGAAGCCAAGGCCCGCCGGGTGATCGAAACCGTGCTGAGCAAGTACCTTGGCGCAAACTACCGGATCGGTTGCGTGGCCGAGGCACAGCATCGCGAACACCCGAATGTCCGGCGCGAGCAGATTCGCAATAGCCGTAAAGATCCGCATGTCAAAGCGGCAATCAATATTTTCGATGCCGACATCATCGATGTCGAGGAGAGCCAGTAAAAGGAGAGTCCGATGAATCCACGCCAGCTCCAGCAGATGGCCCAGCAGATGCAGAAACAGATGGCGAAGATCCAGGAAGAGCTCGGTAACGAGATCGTCGAAGGCACCGCCGGCAGCTATGTGAGCGTGACGATGAACGGCCATCGCGAGATCCAGTCGATCAAGCTGGCGCCCGAGGTCGTCGACCCCGAAGATGTCGAGACGCTGCAAGACCTGATCATCACAGCGATCAACGACGCCAGCAAGAAAGCCCAGGAATTGGCCGAGAAGCGCATGGGGCCGCTGACCCAGGGCATGAAGATACCGGGAATGTTTTAATCAGCTATGAGTAACGGTTTCGAAAACCAAATCCTGATTGAGCCGGTCGCTCGGCTTATGGAAGAGTTCGGCCGCCTGCCCGGCATCGGGCCCAAGACGGCCTCGCGGCTGGTGTTCTATCTGCTGCGCGCGCCCGACGAGCAGGCCCACGCACTGGCCGAGGCGCTGGCGAACCTCAAGGACAATGTGCGCTTCTGCTCGCGCTGCTTCAACATAACTGTGGATGACCCCTGTGTGATCTGCAACAGCTCGTCGCGCGATCAGGGGCGCATCTGCGTGGTCGAAGAGCCGCTCGATGTCCTGGCGATCGAGCGCACCGGCGCGTGGCGCGGCGTCTATCATGTGCTGCACGGCCGCATTGCGCCTCTGGAAGGCATGAATCGCGAGGACATTCGCTTCGACGAGCTGATCGACCGCGCGCGCACCGAGCAAATTGAAGAAGTCGTGCTGGCGACCAACCCGAACTTGGAAGGCGAGGCGACGTCGTTTCACCTGCACCGGGCGCTGGCGCCACTCGGTGTTCGGGTTACCCGCCTGGCGCGCGGGCTACCGACCGGCGGCGACCTCGAGTGGGCCGACCCGTCGACCCTCGGCTCGGCGCTGGAAGGCCGGCGCGAGCTCTAACGCAACTAACCCCAGGTAGAGGATAGAGGGTAGAAGATGGAGGATAGAGGATTGCATCCTTCTATCTTCTATCCTCGTATTCTATACGCGCTAGTCGACAGTTAGGTTCTCCAGCGACGGCACTGCCGCAATCCAGATCGGCCCAGCGTTGAAGCGCACTTCCACACCGGCCTCATCGAAAAAGCCGAGCGGCGCTTCGGGCGCATCTTTTCGCCATGTTACCGTACGCTCAACCCCATCGAAAAAGACATGCGCTGCGCCAGTGCCGACCACATCCTGTTCAATCCGGCCCTTCGGGTCATCGGCAATCTTGACTTCGCGCACTTCCATCACGACGATATTCTTGGCCCACAACTGCTCGCCAGTCTCCCCATCGCGGGCGGGCTTGCCCCGCCGCAAACGGTAGTAGCCATTTGTCTTTGGGTCGTAGGTCCACCCGGCATCGTCCTCGGGGTAGATAAAGAAGTAACTCAGTTCTTGCGACTGCCCGCGCTCGGGTTGCGGCGCGTCGATCTTAAACAAAAAGCCAATGGTCGGGTCGGCGAAATCGCTTGCCCCGCGATCGCTGGCGGCGTGCGCTAGATCAGCGCTGCTCGTGTACAGGTTGTGCGGCGCATCGCGGTCGCTGTTGCGCGCGAAATAGCCGCCGCCATCCCTTCGCAGCGCGTCAATGTTGATCAGCTGATCGGTGTTTTCCACCAACTCGAGGCCCTGCGGCGACCCGCCGGCGTGGGCGTACAGCGCATGAAAACCCATCGCCCACTCCGCGAAGTATACTCGGGTGCTGCGTACCGGGCCAATTTTGGGCGCATCAGGCGTGATACCGGGCGCCAGCACAGCCATGAAGCGGGTTACCCCAAACTCCGCCAGCGCCTCGAACACTACTGCGGCCTGGTCGAGCCCGCTCTGTGGGTAGGCGTCGGGGTGATTATCGATCATGATGGCGATCGGGCGTTGCTTGACGGCGCCGCGCGCCAGGCCGGGCTTGCCAGTGATCGGGTCGCTAGTGGGACTCGCGTCGGGAGTCGCGGTTGGCGCCAGCTGGGGCGTAGCGGTGAGCGCGGCAACGGCGGGCGTAACGGTGGGCCCCTCCATTCGTCGGGATTCCGCGGGCGCGGCGGTCGGGGCAATAGCCGTGGCCGGGGCTGCGGCGGCGACCGGGGCAGGCGCGGGAGGCTGCCCGCCGCATGCGGCCAGAAGCAGGGCGCCGGCAAGAATGATGCTAAGCAGGCGAACAGGCTTCAACGTGAGCATCATGGCTCCTTCGAGAGGGTTGTGATAGTCGGATGCCCCATTGTACCATAATGTTTCGATGATCAAGACTGCTCACGTCGGAGTCATCACACAAAGGCGCGAAGATATTTTTATTCTTTGCGCCTTTACGTCTTTGCGTGAGTTATCACGATGGTAATATCAAATGACCTGTTAAGCAATCAGGCGCTCGAACAGCGCATCGTAGCGCGGCGCCATGGTGCTCCAATCGTACTGTGCCACAACGCCGCGAACATCATGCTGTCGCAGCGCCGGAAGGTCGCCGATCACCGCCTGTAGCCGATCTGCTAAATCCACGTCTTCGTCGTAGAGACAGGCGGCGTGATACTCGGCCGGCAGTAGCTCAGGGTAGCTCAGCCGGCGCGGCAGCACTGGAATGCAGCCGCAGTACATGGCCTCGATCACACCGATCCCAAAGAACTCCTGGATGGCGCAGCTGACGACAATATCGGCCTGCCACAGCCGTTCGCGGTAGGCCGCAAGGTCTGGCGCGTAGCCCCACGCCAGCACCCGGTCGCCCAGCCACTCGCGCGCGGCCAGAAAGTGCGGCTCGTTGGGATCAATATGCTCGCCGGCCGCGATCACACGGAAATCGACGCCGCGCGCCACCAGCTCGCGCAACGCGGCAACAAACGCGGCTGGCCCCTTGTCGTATTCCCAGCGGCTGTTCCAGAGGATGATCGGGGATTGCAGATTGCAGATTGCAGATTGCAAATTAGCTCGATCAGGAAGTAATTTGCAATTTGCAATTTGCAATTCCGGCGCAAGATCGAGCCGCGTCAAGTCGATCCCCGGCGGCAGTACATACGATTTGGCGGCGATGCTGTCGATCAGATCGAGCTCCTGATAATCATGATAACGCCCTGGTAGGCCTGGCAGTGCTTCGAGAAACGCGCGGCGGTGAAATGCCGAGTTGAAACACACCATGTCGGCGGCCAGCGCGCTGGTGTAGTTGATCCAGGGAAACGCCAGGTCGCGCGCGCGGCCAGGCGGCAGCGGGTAGGTAAGCTGATTCTCGTGAAAATAAAGCGCCAGCGGGATCCCAGATGTCAGATCGCGCGTCAAACCGGCGAACGTGGCCATGTCAAACATGTCAGTAGCAATAATTATGTCAAACTTCCTTGGATTGCTTTGAAGATATGTTCGCAGCTGGCGCGCGAGTGTGATCGCCGCGCCGCGCATGCGCCAACGCCACCCGCCAGCTATTGGAAGTGACAGTATGGTTATGTCATGTCGGCTACAGCGCGCATAACCCTCGGCCACGGCCGCATGCGAGCCGCCGTGAAATGGATTGAGGAATAAGCTTTGCATAGATGAATAGTCTACTACAAGAATCGATTTGCTCACAATGTTGTGATCATATGTACATGTTGCTGTAATGCCGATGTAATTTGTATGTATTGCTGTGGCACCACTCTGATGAGTACCATGAACCGGTAGTTGCACAACTCATTTTTGTGCACGTGGAGTAGATCATGGTAGCAGTCAATATGGTTGGGCGTTTTCTTCATCAAAACGATCTCCATACCTACCGCCGCAAGCTGGCGCATGATATCCGCCAACAGATTCTTTTTCGCCTGCTCCCGGCGTTGATCGACCTGCCACTCGAGATCGTCGCTCCGGATGGGTCGCAGTATAGCTTGAACGGCGCGCTGCATGCCGGCCGGCACATCAGCCTGAGCGGCGCATCCGGCAGCGGGAGGCGGCTGGCGCTGCTCCAGGCGGCGCTGCGCTGGGCCGAGGGTTCGCTCGCCGACACGCCTCCGCCGGTGCTGGTCAATCTGCAGCAGCTCGACGACGGCGCCACCGATCCGGACGATTTGCTGGCGGCCGCGGCATTGGCGGCGCTACGGCCAACCGAGCCAACCCGCCTGCGCGAGCCATTGGCCTTTCTTCGCCGCATGGTCGGCGACGACGATCAGCCTTCACACCAGCACATGCTGCTGATCCATGGCTGGGACGAACTGCTGCCAGAACGACAAGCTATCTGGCGCGGCGGGCTCCAAGCCATCGCGGAATCCGACAGCACAACCCAGCTGCTTGTCGCGCTGCCGTTGGGTGAGCAGCCCTGGCCTGGCTTCACGCCACTGGCAACGGCGGCGATATCGCCTGCTTTGTGTGCGAGCTGGATCGAGCACCTGGCGCCGGCCGAGTTTCGCGCGCAAATTGCGACTGCGCTCATCGAGGGCGGCAGCTTACACCCGCTGAGCGACCGATTATTCGATATCGCGCTGCTGGCCTGGCTTACCCCGATCGCTGGGCTGGCTGGTTCGCGCGCCGAATTGTACGCCCAGGCCCTTGCGACAATTCTAGGCGTGACGATCGACCAGCTCGATCAGGCGCGCGGCGTGGCCGAGCTTCAGCTCCTCGCCGCCTACGACGAGCAACCACCAGAGATCAACAGCTATCTGATCGAGCGCGATCTGCTGGGCCGGGCGCACTTTATGCATCCGCAGGCGCGCCGCTTCTTGGCGGCGCGCCAGCTTCTTGCCGAGCAGCGCTACGATCTGCTCGGCACGCTCAACGACGCCGCATGCGCGGAGCTTGCCCCGCTGATCGCGACGATGCTCGACGATTCTACGCCGCTGTATGCGGCACTCTGGCCAAAGGCGCGTCGGCACGTCGCCACAATGCTAACATTGGCACGCTGTGTGCGCGAACGCCAGCCGCGTAACCCCACCTGGACATTGCGGATCGTCGCCGCGCTCGCACACCAAAGCCGTCATGGCGATCCGGCGGCGCGCCCCCAGTCGATACAGCTGCTCGGCAGTTGTATGCCCGCCTTCGACGCGTGCCTGCCATTGGCTGCCCGCGCCGACCAGAGGGTCCAGCGCTTCTTGCTTGAGCTGTTTGCGCTTATGCCGCCGGACCTGGCGATGCCGCGCATTCAGCACTTGATTTTAACCGCCGAAACGCCTGAGCCGTTTGCCTGGCAACTGGCCGACCGGCTGCTCGCGTACGGCGCGGTCGAACAACCAATGATCGCACCCCCGCGCTTCAACCCGCAGGCAATGGCGTGCTGGATCTATATCCAGACGCAGCAAGATGCCGCCGGCTGTAGGCAGATCGATCCGGCGACGGTGGTGGCAGCGCTACATGCGCTGGCCGATTCAGGCGCTGGTGAGTCGCGCAAACTGTTTGTTGCATCCGCGCTGGTCGAGAATCCCGCGCAGCCGGACGCCACGCGCCTTGCAGCGCTTGAGTTGTTGTCGGGCAACAGCCAGCCGCCCGCGCATACCGTTGTCGAGCGCGCCTGCGGCGACGCCAATCTCGACATTCGGCGCAAGGCGCTCGAGCTGCTCAGCCAGCTTGATCCAGCGCGGGCGGCGGTGGCGCTGGGCCGCACGGCGATGGATGGATCGGCCGGCTGGGAGCTTCGCCTGGCCGCCATTCGGCACCTTGGCGAAACCTGGCCGCCAGGCGCGGAACGGCTGCTGCTGCATTGCTCGCAGGACGCGGCGCTGCCCTTGTACGCCCGGCTAAAAGCCGTAGCCGCGCTTGCGGGCAACCACAGCGGTATCGATGAGCTGATCAGCATGCTCTCGAATACGCACCAGCACCCGGTTATACGTTCCGCAGCAGCGTGGGCGATTGGCGCCGCCAAATATGGCCCCAGCCTGCCGGAGCTTATCCAACTGATCGATGCGCCCGACACGCCAAGTATTCTGGCCGAGGGTGGCTGCCGCGGCTTGGGCGCGCTGCGCGATCGTGCCGCGGTTGGCTCGCTGGCGCGCTTGCTCGGGCGCAGCGCCACCGACGTGCCTCTGACGTTGGCGGTGTTGCATGCGCTTGGCCAGATCGGCGACCCCGACGCCACCGCGGCGATTAGCCCGTTGCTCGGCCAGGAAGCGCTGCTCCGGCTCCAGCGCACGGTCGAGCATGCCTGGCTTGACCGCCCGGTCGACGATTGCTTGAACGAGGCGGCGGTTCCGCCCGCTATCGCCGATCGTCTTGCGCTCGCGCTGGCCAGCAGCCCGACCGAAGAGGCGCGCCCGACCACATTATCAGAATTCTTGGTTGGCGAGGCCGATCGTATTCGTGCCGCCGCCGCGCGTGCGCTGGCCACGATTGGCGGCAACCCATCGCGTGCGGCGCTGCTGGCCGCCCTGCTGGATGAAACGACCGGCGGCGCGACCGCCGACATTATCACGGCCCTATCCGACCTCGAGGGCGACCAGAGTGCCGATTCACTGGGTTACCTGCTGAACACGCCCGAGGTCAATCCGCTGACTCACTGGCTGGTGGCGCGCCATCTGATCACCCATCCAGCCGGCGAGGCGGTGATGCTGCGTGCGCTGCAGAATACTGCGATCGATTCATTCACCCGTGGAGCGCTCGCGGAAGGGCTTGGGCAGCGCCACGCATCCAGCGCCCTGACGCCGCTACGCCACCTCGCCGAAAATCGGCAGATTGACCCATACCTTCGCTCCCAGGCGCTGTTGGGGTTAGGGCTACTGGACGACCCAACCACTGAGACGATTCTGACACGGCTGATTGGCGACGTCAATGAGGATCTGACGCTGCGTGGGCTGGCGGCGGAGTACCTGCCCCAGCAGCTAAGCACCGAGGGCCGGCGCTTCTTGCGCGATCTCCTGCGGGCCGAGCGCACTCCGGCGCAGTTGGTGATCGGTGCGCTTCGCACGCTTGGGCGCGTGCGCGACCGCGAGGCGCTGCCGCTCTTGCTGCGCTATTGCCTGGGCGAAACCACCGAGATTGCCCAGGCGGCGATCGATGCGCTGGCCGATCTGGGCGATGGCAGCGTCGCGCCGGTGCTCGTGCGCATCTCGCAGCAGCACGGCGCCGATCATGCCCTGCGACTCCAGGCGGTCAGCGCACTGCTGCGGATCGGCGGCGACGGTTACCTGCCGCTGCTGCGGGCATACCTCCATCAAGGGGCGCTACCGTTCCGCATGCTGGCATTGGAGGCGCTCCTTGGCAGCCGCGCGACCGCCGCCGATTTGCTGCCGATCTTGAGCAACCAAAGCTGGCCGACAGCGATGCGGCTGCGATTGCTCGATTATTTTACGAGCGACACTGCTGCCACGCCAGCGCTGATCAGCCTGCTCGAAATGGCTAACGACGAGCCGCAGCTGCGAATCCTCGCGGCCGAGGCGCTTGGGCGACTGCACAGCGCCGACGCAGCGCCGGCACTTATTCGCCAGGCCGAGCATGCCGATACGCCGGCGGCATTGCGCCTTCGCTGCGTGGCTACCTTGCAAAAGCTGAATGTCACTGCCAGTTGGGCCGTGCTCAGCCAGTTGGCCGAAGATCCCGATCAGCCAACCATGCTGCGCGAGCGCGCACAACGCGCGCTCTGTGATGTCGTTACTGCTTGAGAGAGGTTACGCGATCACTCGCAAAACACGGATTATTTTCCTCATAATGAATATTTTCGTTCTGCAAACGAAAACATTCGTTATGACACGAGTTACGCGGTTGCTTCCAAAATCCTGTTTTTGCCTTCGGCAGAGCGGTACTCTATCCTCTTTTTCTTTACGTGTTTTGCGCTCTACGAGCGCAAAACACGTAAAGAACATAATTAGGAAGTACCATGCTGCCGTCGATCCTGAGCCTGCCTGCCCTGAGCTTGTCGAAGGGTCGAAGGGCAGGCTAATAGCCATATTGAAGTGGCCGCCGCGTAAGTTGTGTTATGAGAGGTATCAATCGGTGAGAGGAAGAAACAGGGAGAAGCGAGATGACGACACGAATTATGGTTGTCGATGATGAGCCGGCGATCGGCAAATTGATCACCTACCAACTCACGTCATGCGGTTATCACGTAAGCTATATTCAGGACGGACTACTGGCACTGCATAAAGTTTTGGCCGAGCGCCCCGATCTGGTGCTGCTCGATGTCATGATGCCGCTGATCAGTGGATGGGAACTCTGCCGTCAGATCCGCGCGTCGTCGTCGATTCCGGTGATCATGCTGACCGGGAAGAGCGCGGACCCCGATGTCGTCACTGGGCTGCGTGCCGGCGCCGACGATTATGTCACCAAGCCATTCAGCATGACCACACTGCAGGCTCGGATCGAGGCGGTGCTGCGGCGCATGCCGGCATCCCCGGCGCGGCACACACCGCTCCACGCGCCGCCGCGCGACACCATGCGCCCGATCAAGCGCGATGAAGAACAGCGCGCGGATGTCGCCGGCGCCGCGCCAGCAGCCGCGCAGCAGGCCGGGCCGCCGGCCGAGATGCCAGTTATCTCGCGCATCGGTCCATATGTGCGCGACCTGCGCCAGTCACGTGCAATCACCCTGCTGCAAGCCGAGCGCGCCTGTAATGTGCGTTGGGAATTCCTTCAAGCGATCGAGCAGGAGAATTGGGACTATATACCCGCTACCGAGCAGCGGCGCGCTATACGATTCTATGGCGAATATCTCGGTATTAATCTCTTCGCACTGGCAGGTCGGCAAAAGAGGAATCTGCCGGCCCGATCATTTTCTCCACGCCAATTCGCGGCAGTCTTAGGCGTGCTTGTGGTGCTCGCGGTGATGAGCATGTATCTGATTATGAGCTTACACTACTTACGCTTCTGACGCAGCCAGAGGTTCGCGCCGACTAGTGCCGCAATACCCGCGAGACCCGCAAAAAGCCAGCTGCCAGTCAGAAAGAACAGCGCCACCACGCTCGCCAGAGCGATCGCCATATCCAGCAGCGGCGATATTTCCGGCAAGGGCAGCAGCTGCGGCTCCGGCCCCGATCGCCGGCCTTCGCCATCAGTATAGCTCGACTGCGTAAGCCGTTGGGTATCGGCGCCCTGGAACAGCGCCGGCGGCAGAGCGGCGCCCGCAATTGGGCGCGCACGCACCTCAGCGCGAAAGGCCGCCCGCCAGTCCACCAGCGGGTCGATCTTGCTCTGAAACAGGTGGTAGGCCGCGCGCTGAACATAGGCCGGGTGCGCGCCGCTGAGCTCGGCGACCTCACGCAGCTCCTGAGCCGTAAAGTCAACGCCGGTGCCATCCAAATAGGTTGCGGTCAGCAGCCGCACCTCGGTCTGCGCCAGCGCGCCGAGCCTGATCGCGGCGAAGCGCTCGCTCAGCAGCGGCGGCTCGCCGGCCATCGCCACGACCAGGAATAGGTTAGCGCCGCGCGCCACACGCGCGAGCGACTCAAGCAGCCCTGCGCCCCAACCGGCCGCCAGCGCCGCCTGCGCATTGTCGAGGCACAGCAGCACAGGGTCGCCCGCCGCCACCAAGCCGAGTTCAAGCGCGGCCAGCGTATCGCCGCGCTGACCCAGCGCGCTGGCAACCGTGGCATAGATCTGAGCCGCGCTCTCGGCGCCCTGCAGATCGAGATAGTAAGCCCGCAGCTCGGGGATCTCAAGATTGACCGCCGCCGATTGAACAATATGCGTCAGCAGCGAAGATTTACCAATCGCGGGGCCGCCCGAGATCAGCACCGGCCGGCCGGCCTCCAAACGCTCAAAGATCAGCGACAGCTCGCTCCAGCGCCCGGCGAAATGCTCGGGGATGGTGATGCGCCCGCGCTCGGTGAACGGATTGATCGACGTGACACTCTGCTGGGGCTGAAGCCCGGCAGCTTCTGGGTTGGGGCTCATTGCTGAACCTTTCGCGAAGGCCCCGTCCGGGCCTGTAAGATATTGATTGCAGCGTTCACATCTCGATCGGCCACAAAGCCACACGATGGGCAGATGTGGGTACGTACAGACAACGACTTCTGAACATACTCTGCTATGACTTGATAGTCAATACATTCAATGCCCTGGCTAAAGCCACCGCAAGAAACCCGCGCCCGGCCGGCATTGTAGCACGAAATTGACGCCATCAACCAGTTCCCGCTATACTGATACTTCTATGAATACGCTGTTGTTGCAATTGCTGCGGCGCTTCCGCCCGCGCATCGGCTGGGTCCAATTCTCGTTCGGTCTGACCGTCGTGCTCTGCACGGCGCTTGCGGCCTCCGATAGCAAGCTGAATCTGCCAGCCGACGCTTTTTTCTGGGCCGGGCTGATCGGCTTTTTGCTGGGCCAATGGTTTGGGCGCCCAACCGCCGATCACAATTCAGCGCGGCTGGCGACTGCCGGCTCGCAAGCAACCGGGTACGGCAACCGCGTGCTCACCGCTAGCTTGAACGACGATCGCTCGCGGCGCGCCTACCAGCTGCGCGTTGTCTCGGCGATCATCCGCATCATCGGTATTCTGATCATCAGCCTCGGTGTCGGGGCGCTGCTGATTATCGCGGCGGCGGAAGCGCTGCCGCCGGCCGGCCTGGTCAGTCAGGATCTCGTTGCGCTGCTGGGCTGGCTGAACGCCGCCCTGCGGCGCGCGGCCGGCTGGGCGGATCTGCCGGAGGTGCGCACATGGGCCTACCTGGCTACGTCGCTGCCGCGCTTCTGGAGCTCGCTCCTGGCAGCGCCCGGCGACGCAGAGCGCGGCGCGCGCCTGATCGTGATTGTCGGCGGGGTGGCCAGCAGTTGGCTCGGCGCGCTGGCGCTCGGCGCGGCGCTGGCGGCCGGGCGCAACCTGTTCGCATGGGGCGTGCCGATCCTCGCGGCGATTGGCTTCATCACCATTTTAGGCGGGGGAAGTGGCATGGAGCTGGTGTTTGGGCTCGCGCTGCTGCTGCTGCTGACGATTGTGGTTGGCGCGCAGCAGCGCGAGCGATCGTGGGATCGCAAGGGCGCCGATTATTCCACCGAGCTGATCATCGACGTGCTGGCCTGGGGCTGCGGCATTGTGGCGGTGATTCTGACGCTGGCGTTCATTCTACCGACCTCGATCGACAATCCAATCGCCGACCTGATTTGGCGCGATGTCGAGACGCCCTCGGGGCTTGCGGTGCTGGAGCGCAATATTCAAAGCCCACGGGTTCAGCCCAAGGTCGATATCAGCCTCTCAACACTACCGGTGCTCGAGCTTGGCCAGTCGCTCGAGGAGCCGCCGCCAAGCCAGGTGATCATGAAGATACGGCTCAGCCAGCCGTTCGAGCCCTCGCCCTGGCCGCACTACTGGCGCGCGCGCGTGCTCAATCTGTATAACGGCCGCTATTGGACGACGAATGCGCATGTCAGCCAGTTCGAGGCGATTCAGGTGACCGATCAGGCCCCGCCCGGCACGGTCGTGCAAGAGATCGAAGATCTACGCGCCAATCGCACGCTGATCGTCGGGCTGGCGGATGTCTTTGGCCTGGATATACCGGCGAACGCCGAGCGCCTGCCTGATGGCGCGCTGGTCGCGCTGACCGAGCAGAATACCGTGCCGCGCTACCGGGTGCTGTCACGGCCGCAGGAGCTTGCGCCGCCACCGCGCTTCGACGCACCGCCGCCAGATATGAGCGGCTACCTTGTGCTGCCGCGCGACTATTCGCAGCGCGTGATCGACCTGGCGCAAGTGGTCGCCGGCGAGCACCAAGGACCGTACGAACGGGCGCTGGCGCTGGAAGCCTACCTGCGCGGGCTGCCGTATGCGTACCAAGTGCAGCCGCTGCCCTCCAATGGCGATGCGGTCGAGCAGTTTCTGTTCGATATGCGCCAGGGCTACTGCACCTACTACGCCTCGGCGATGGCGGTGATGGCGCGCAGCATGGGCATTCCCGCGCGCATCGCGATTGGCTATGCCACCGGCGAGTACGACCGGGCCAGCGGCGCATACCTGATTCACCAATCCGACGCACACGCCTGGCCCGAGCTGTATATCGACGGTCGTTGGCTGCCGTTCGAGCCAACGCCGATTCGCGCGCTGCCGGCGCGCACGCAAGGCAGCGAGCTGCCCACGCCCGTGCCCGTGATCGCGCCGGCCGAGCAGCCGCTCGCTCTCGGCCCACTGATCTGGGCCGGCGTGCTTGCCACGGTGTTGTTGCTCGTGCTGCTGGGCGTCTGGCTTGGCCGCCCGCGCCGGCCGCGCTCGCTGGTAACGCAGGTGCAAACCCGGCTGGAACGCGATGGCGCGCGCGCCGGCGTGCCCTGGCCGATTGGCGCGACGCTGCACGAGTACGGCGCGCTGCTGACACCGCAGGCCGGCGATGCCGCCGAGTCGCTCTCCGAGGTCGTCGATCTGGTCGAGCAGGCCCGCTATAGCGGTCACCCACTACGTGGCGATCAGGAGGGCCAGCTACGTCGAGCGGCCGAGCGCCTGCGCGCCCGCTTGGCCGAGCGCCGAGCCGCCCGGCGACGGCGATGAGGATCGACGGCGGTCGTCAGTGCATCGGCAAGAGGGCTGAGACGAGGGTCCGGTCGCCCTGCGGCGTGTGATAGGCGATCCTGAACTCCTGGATGTCGGGGGTGTAATCGGCGCAGGCGCCCGCTGGTATACCGGGCAGCTCCTGGCAGACGGGCGCGGAGGGCCAGGCCGAGGCCGATGCAGCCGACGACGAGCAGCCCCACGACCGCCGTGAGCGTGATGGACCGGCCCGACCTCAACCCAAATCGCTGGATCAGACGCGTGGTGGTCCGGGGCGTACTGGGAGTGCGGTCCATCAGATCCTCCTTGGGGTGCGCCTGCGCCGCGAGGCGCGTGTTGACCGTACCAGATGTGCTCGAGTCGCTCCCTTTATGGGTGGGTCTCGCGGAGCGTCCGGATGACCTGCTCCTCCTGGGCACGCAGGTAATAGGCGGTCGAGTCCTCTTGTGGCGCGCGCTCAGACAGCGCTCGGATGGCCTGCTCCTCCTGGGCGCGCAAGTAGTAGGCGGTCGTGTCCTCTTGTGGCACGCTCTGCGGCATCACCTGCAGCGCCTGCGCCGGCTGTCCGACCGAGGGGGCGACCGGACGCGCGCGGCCCACCAGCACCGCACTGACGCCGATGCCACCGATAATCAGCAGGATTAGCCCGCCCGTGAGTGTGCTGGCCCAGAACCACCTCGGCGAGACCCGGTGGATCAGCGCCCCAAGCTGCAACGCGAAGGGTCGGAAAGGATACATGGTGACCTCCTTCTATGGATGCGTGTTTGCGAATGCCTGGAGGTATTACAACATGGATG